>Ga0213829_1000032_pt1 | contig 224424 bp, 206 predicted proteins | sample MC6MC0896MG_FD_180665 | JGI IMG/M metagenome (GOLD analysis project Ga0213829, IMG submission 180665) | Enriched soil aggregate microbial communities from Iowa State University, Ames, United States - MC6-MC0896-MG | ecosystem: Environmental > Terrestrial > Soil > Unclassified | place: USA...
GAGATGCTCTCCGGTCTGCGGCGGTGTCTCAGCGGGTGTCAGACACCGGACCAGCGTGCGCTCGCCGCGTGCTGTGTGGCGCAGGTGTCTGACACCCTGGGGAGATGCTCTCCGGTTTGCGGCGGTGTCTCAGCGGGTGTCAGACACCGGAACAGGATCTCCCCGGCGGCGTCTTGCCTGGAGGCCCGTCAACTGCCGCCCGACACCTCGATGAACGAGCCACTGGTATAGCCGGCCTCGTCCGAGAACAGCCACATCACCGCCCCGGCCACTTCTTCCACCGTGCCCCCGCGGCGCAGCGGAATGACGCTTTTCAGCCGGTCCACCCGGCCCGGCTCGCCGCCGCTGGCGTGCATCTCGGTGTAGATCGTGCCGGGGCGCACGCCGTTCACGCGGATGCCTTCGGGCGCGACTTCCTTGGAAAGCCCGATGGTCAGTGTGTCCATCGCACCCTTGGACGCGGCGTAGTCCACGTATTCGTTGGGTGATCCCAACCGCGCGGCCGCCGACGACACGTTGACGATGGCGCCGCCCTGGCCACCGTGGCGCGGCGACATCCGCCGCACGGCTTCGCGCGCGCACATGAACGCGCCGACGACATTGGTGGACAGCACCCGGTGCAGCCGGGCGGCGTCAATGTCCTCCACACGCATCTGCTTTTCCAGGATGCCGGCATTGTTGACCAGCGCGTCGATGCGGCCCAGATGCTCGTCCAGCGTGCGGAACATGCGCAGTACCTGGTCTTCCTGGGCGACATCCGCCTGAATCGCAACGGCCTTGCCGCCGCCGCGGACGATCTCGTCCACCACCGCCTGCGCGGCGCCGGCATTGGCGTGGTAGTTGACGCCGACCGCGTAGCCGCGGCGTGCGGCCAGTTTGGCGACGGCGGCCCCGATGCCGCGGCTGCCGCCGGTGACCAGCATGACTTTGGACATGGTTTCCTCCTGTTGGGGATTCACTGTGGGCGACACGTTAGCAAACGCCGCCGATCAGATCCATACGTCGTTGGGCGCGCGGCGCGGGCCGCCTTCGTCGCCGGTGTTCGCGACGCCGCGCGGCTCGATCAGCATGAGCTGCACTTCCTGCGGCGCACAGGGCTTGTGTTCCACGCCCTTGGGTATCACCGTCATTTCGCCGGGACCCAGCGCAATCTCGCCGTCACGTAGTGCGATTCGCAGATGGCCGGCGATGACGATGAACGTCTCGTCTGTATCGGCGTGCGAGTGCCAGACAAAATCGCCTTTCAGCTTGACGAGCTTGAACTGGTAGTCGTTCATCTCCGCGATGACCTTGGGCATCCAGTGGTCGTTAATCAGGGCCAGCTTGGCTGCAAGATTGATGGAGGCGGGATTGGACATGGCAGGCTCTTGAGGATGGAAAGCCTCACGATACGGCGGCGCTGGGCGTGCCGTCTTGTACGATCGAGCAGGTTTTGCCGATGCGCCGCCGGCGCCGCGTGTCAGCCGTTCAGCATCCGCCGCCAGCGGTCCGGCGACATGCCGTAAGCCTGCACATGGCGGCGCGTGAGGTGACTTTGATCGGTGAAGCCGGCGTCTGCGGCGGCCTGCGCCAGCGGCGTACCGGCCGCAATCAGCCGGCGCGCCAGGTCCAGGCGCCGCAGCATCACGTAGCGGTACGGGCTGGTGCCGAACAGCGCGCGGAAATCGCGTGACAGGCTCCAGCGATCCGTGCCCGCAGCGCGCGCCAGATCGTCCAGCAGAATTGGCTGATCCAGCGACGCATGGATGTAGTGCCGCGCGCGTTCGGCGGCGGCGTAGTCGGGTGCGCGCCGGCCCGTCCGGCGGCCCGCGGCGGCACACAGCGCGTGCGCCAGTTCATACAACGCGTCGTCTTCCTGCAGCGGGTCGATGTCCTGCCCCGTGGCCGGGAGCAGCGCGCCGCTGGCCGCGTACAGCCGCGGATCGGCGCTGATGCCGTCGCGGATGAACGGTAGCGCGCGGCCGCCCAGGATCTGCTGGATCAGCGCCGGCTCCACGTAGATCATCCGGTAGTGAAAGCCCGCATCGGTGCCGGCCTGGCCATCATGCGCTTCGTCGGGATGCAGCACGATGGTGCCGCCCGGCAGGCTGTGCCGCATGCCGCGCCGGTAATGAAAACTCTGTACGCCGGCAAGCGTGCGGCCGATGGCGTAGGTATCGTGGCGGTGCATGTCGTAGCCGTGGCCGCCGAAATACGCTTCGATGCGTTCGACCCGGCTGGACGGCGCGGCGCGCCGGATCCAGTCCTTGCGGGTCGCATCGAAGGCCATCGCCGGGTCCGGCTGTTACGCCGGCTGCTTCAACTGGACCAGCACGAACTCGTTGCCGTACAGGTCGATGAAGTGGGCGTAGGCGGCGGTCTCTTCGTGCACGGGTTCGCGCGTGAAGCGCACGCCCTTGGCCGAAAAGTGCGCGTGATCGCGCAGCACGTCGTCCGTGTAGAACACGCCGACCGGCTGGCCGCCGGTCTGGTCGCCCACGCGATCGCGCTGCGCCTGTGTCTGGGCTTGCAGCAGCCACATGCCCACCGAGGGCTGATCGTGCAGACGCAGATGCACATAGCGCTGCTGGCCGACAGGCATGTCGACAGACACCTCCATCCCGAGCTTGTCCCGGTAGAAGGCGATGGCGGTGTCGTAGTCGTTTACAAGCAGGACGAGACGGCCCAGCGTGTGCATGTCAGGATTCTCTTCAAATGGATCGTGCGGCCATGCTAACCCACCGGGAAGTCTTTTACGTCAGTCGGCGGCGTCGGCCTCGCGCAAGAGGCGCAGGCCGACCAGCGGATAGCGCGTTTCCTGCGTGTTCCAGTTGCGGTACGACGAGCGCGTGTACAGCGCCCACGTATGCCACGAACCGCCGCGCCGCACGCGCACGTTGCCGGCGGCCGGGCCCTGCGGATCGTCGGTTGGCGAATTGGCGTAGTAGTCCTCGCCGTACCAGTCCGCGACCCATTCCCAGGCGTTGCCGTGCATGTCGTAAAGTCCGAATGCGTTGGGCGCATAGCTGGCGACCGGCGCGGTGAAGGTGTTGCCGTCGTGGCGCGGCGAGGCGAAGGTCTGCCATTTCGGCCACAACGGGCTGGCGTCGGCATCAAAGCCGTTGCCCACGTCCGGCATCGCGGCCGGATCGTCGCCGTTCTGGTAGCGGGTGCGCGTGCCGGCGCGGCAGGCATATTCCCATTCGGCTTCGGTGGGTAGGCGGTACACGCGGCCTTCCGTCTTGGTCAGCCACTGCGCCAGCGCCTGCGCGTCGTTCCAGCTGATGTTCACCACGGGGTGATCGTCGCCCTGCGCAAATCCCGGATTGCGCCAGGAATACCGGCGATCGCGGCCTTCGAACGCGTCGCCTGACGCGGATGTTTCCGGGTCGTACGCGGCGTTGTAGCCGTAGCCGCCCGTGCCATCGGCTTCGGACTCCGGCACGTAGCCGGACGCTTCGATGAATCGCCGGAACTGGCCAACGGTGACTTCGGTGCGTTCCAGATAGAACGGCCGCGTGATGCGAACGGTGTGCACCGGCGCCTCGTCAAAGAGCTGGGCGTAGCGATCGGACGGATAGTGCGGATAAGCGGCGGCCAGCGTGGAGGGATCTTCGTCGCTGCCCATCTGGAACGTGCCCGCCGGCACGCGCACGAACGTCATGCCCAGCGAGTTCTCGACGATGTCGGGCGGAGTGGCCGCCAGGACGGACGCGCAGGTCAGGGTGCAAAGCAGGGCGAGGGCAGTGCGGGTAGGCATGGCATTCCGACGGGTTGGGCCTGAGGGGTGCGCAATAGTAGGGCCGCTGCGCGGCCGCCGCCAGACATGGTGAACCCTCATGTTGGACGGACGCGTCGCCAACGCCTACGGTCAGCCTTCCCCCGCGCGCGCATCCAGCCATTGCCGCGGGGACGCGCCCAGCTTCTGGCTGAAGATGCGCGACAGGGCCGAGGCATTGGCGTAGCCCAGCTCGGCGGCGATCGTCTTGACGGCGATGCCTTCCCGCAAGCGCGACTGCGCCAGCGTCAGGCGCCAGTCGGCCAGATAGTCCGCCGGCGGCTGGCCGACCACGTTCTTGAACGCGGCGGCAAAGGCGCTGCGCGACATCCCCGCGCGGGCGGCCAGCGCCGCCAGCGACCACGCCGCGCCAGGCTGCTCGTGCATGGCGACCAGCGCGCGCGCCAGCCGCGGTTCGGCAAGACCCGTCATCAACCCGATCTGTATGCCCGCCTCGGCAGGATGGTCGATCAGCCAGCGCAACAGCTGGATCAGCACCACTTCAAACAGGCGGTCCGCCAGCAGGCGCTGCCCGCATCGCACCTGTTCGGTTTCGGCGAACAGCAACGCCAGCGCCTGCTCCAGTCCGCCGACGCGCGCCAGCGGCAAGGCGATCAGTGGCGGGAGCGCGCGCACTAGCGGATGGTGGTCGCCGCCTTCGAAATGCAGCGTGGCGCAGGTGAAGTCCGAGCCGTCCTCGGGCGGGTTGTGGAATTCATGGTGGACCGGGCGTGCGTAAAACAGCAGCGTCGGCTCGGCCACGCGCAGCCGGCGGGGCAGACCGCTGCCGGCCCGGTGCGCAACCTCCATGTCCCCGCGCCGCAGCACATGCAGGAAGGCGCGCCCGGGTTCGGGCGCGAACCGGTTCAGGCCGCACAGCGGGCCGGCATGGAACAGCTGCGCCCGCACGCGGAACCGGTCGAGCAGGGCGGACAGACGGTCAAGCGAGGGCGTCATGGCGTCTTGGACGAATAGATATGAATCGTGGACGATAGGTGCCCAATATTACTCCTGAGCCGCCCATACTGGCGCAAAGGCAGCAGGAAACCAACCGGCGCCTTTCCCACAACGACCGAATCAACTCACTGAAAGGAAACATCATGTCCCGCGTTCAACTCATCGACTCCTCCGTTGCTCCCGCTGCCAGCAAGGCGCTGCTTGACCAGATCCACGGCGCCTTCGGCGCGACCCCCAACATGTTCCGCGCCGTCGCGAACTCGCCCGCCGCCCTGAAAAGCATGTGGGGCGCGTTCGGTGCCCTGGGCGGCGGCGTGCTGCCCCCGCAACTGACGGAAAAGATCGCCGTCGCCGTTGCCGACCGCAACCGCTGCGAATACTGCCTGGCCGCGCACACCGCGCTGGGCCGCAAGGCCGGCGCCAGCGCCGAACAGATGGCCGCGGCCCAGGCCGGCCGCGCCGACGATCCGCAGACCGCCGCGGCGCTGGACTTTGCGCTGAAGCTGGTGCGCCAGCACGGCCAGGTGGCCGACACCGACGTGGCGGCGGTGCGCGCGGCCGGCTTCAATGACGAGCAGATCGTCGAGATCCTGGCGCATGTGGCGTTGAACCTCTTCACCAACTACGTGAATGTGGCGTTCGACGTGCCGGTGGATTTCTCGCGTGTGCAGTTGCGTGCTGCGTGATCAATACGGGCCGCGCGCCCCTAGCCCGCCTTGCGAATCGTGAAGTTGATGCGCCGGCTGCCCAGCCGCGGATGCGGCAGGTCCTTCAGCGGCATCACCCCATGAAACCGCAGGCGGTCCACGCCGCCCCACACCACCACGTCGCCGTGAAATAGCGGCACCCGCGCCGCGCGATCGGCGCGGTCGTCTCCCCCGAACAGAAACATCGCCGGCATGCCCAGCGACACCGACACGATGGGCGCGCCGAAATCGCGCTCGTTGCGGTCCTGGTGCAGCGACAGACGCGAGCCGGGTTCGTAGCGGTTGACCAGGCACGCATCCGGCGCGAAGTCCGGGAAGCCGGCTTCCCGCGCCGCGTCCCGCGCCAATTGCATGAAGGCCTGCGGCATCGCCGGCCAGGGCTGACCGGACACCGGATCGATGCGGCTGTAGCGATAGCCGCGGGCGTCCGTCGTCCAACCGAGCTCGCCGCAATTGGTCAACGCCACCGACATCGTGTAGCCGCCGGGCGTCACCATGTGCCGGAACGGCGACTGCGCGGTCACGTCGTCCACGCCGGCCAGCAGTGCGTCCACGGTCGGCAGCGCAAAGCCGCGCAGCACCACCGATTGCGGGCCGAGCATCACGCGGCCCTGCTGGGCGGGATCGTCGCCGCCGAATAGATCCAGGGTCATGTCACACCGCGTCGTGAAAGATGATGCCCAGCGTGTGGCGCTGTCCCGACCGCAGTTCGCTCACACCGTGGCGCATGGCCACCTTGCGCCACCCGCGCACGCCGGGAACCGGGCGCTGGTTCACCGTGAAGATCAGCGCATCGCCCTGTTGCAGCGGCAGCACGTCGGCGCGCTGCTCGCGGCTGCCGGTTTCCGTCATGACGAATTCACCGCCCGTGAAATCCGTGCCGGGCGCGGACAGCAGTACCGCCACCTGCAGCGGAAACACGTGCTCGCCATACAGGTCCTGGTGCAGGCAGTTGTAGTCGCCCGGCCCATACTGCAGGATCAACGGCGTCGGCCGGCGCTGGCCGGCCGCATGGCAGCGCGCAAGAAAATCCGCGTGGTCCGCCGGATACTGCACGGCGATACCCATCTGCCGGTTCCACCGGTTGGCGATGGGCGCCAGTTGGATATAAAGCGCGCCGCGCAGGCGGGCAAGCAGGTCAGGCAATGGGTAGCGGAAGTACTTGTATTCGCCGCGCCCGAATCCGTGGCGCGCCATCACGATCCGGCTTCGGTAGGGATCATGGTGGTCGTAGGCGTCCGACAGCCCGTTGCATTGCGCAGGCGTCAACAGCGCGGGCAGGATGGCGTTGCCGTGCGCGTCGAGGTCGGCGGCGGCGCGGGTCCAATCCTGCTGGGCGAGCAGGGCGTCGGCGGGCGTCGTGGTCATGGTCGTTGAATGGAAAACCGGTGCAAATAAAGCTGCGTCCAGTCTACGCCTTGCGGAAAAACGGGCCACTCCGCTTGTTGCGGATTCCGATCATTGCACCCCTACAGCAGCGGCTCCAGCGGCAGCAGCGACGCCACCCACACCGTCGCGCGCTGCAGCAGGCTGGCGCCCGGCTCGCGGTCGTGGCGCAGCGTGTGGCCGTCGCGCTCTTCCAGCCAGTAAAGCTTGCCCATTTCGTCCAGCTTGACCCGGTAGGCGGTGCGGGGCAGTTCCTCGTCAAAGGATTTCTCGATGCCCCGGGCCAGCGCCGGGCTGTCGATCACGAAGCCCAGTTCGGTGTTCAAGCGCGCTGAACGGGGATCGAAATTGAATGACCCGACGAAGACGCGCTCGCCATCCACCGCGAAGGTCTTGGCGTGCAGGCTGGAGCCGGAACTGCCGAAGGGGCCCATGCTCTTGTTGCGCTCGACGCCCTGCACCGCGCGCTTCATTTCGTAGAGCTCGACGCCGGCGGCCAGCAGGTCCTTGCGGCGCTTGGCGTAGCCCGAATGCACGACTGCCACGTCGGTGGCTTCCAGCGCGTTGGTCAGCACCCTGACCTTGACGCCGTTGCGCGCCATCTTGGCGAATGCCTGCGTGCCCGCGGCGGTGGGTACGAAATAGGGCGACACCAGCAGCAGTTCCTTCGCCGGCTCGCCCACGATCTCGTGCAACTGGTGCGGCAGCATCGCCTCGCGCGGCGCGGTGCCCAGCGTCTTGCCGGGATCGTCGCTGACCATGCGGGTGCGTGACCATTCCAGCGGCAGTTCGCCACGCAGCAATTGCCGGATGAAGGGCAGGTCGCGCATGGCCTGCGCATAGGCCGCAGCCTCGGGCGATTGTTCGACGGCGGTCGCGTCCGCCTCCAGTTCTTCCAGTTCGTTCGACGCAGCCTTGCGGACGATGCCTGCCACCGGATAGGCGGAATCGCTGCGCCAGTAGCGGTCGAAGTCGGCCGACACGTCGCTGACGGCAGCGCCGATGGCCAGCACGTCCATGTCCCTGAACAGCACGCCGTCGGTGGCGCCAAAGTACTCGTCGCCGATGTTGCGGCCGCCGACGATGGTGGCCTGGTTGTCGGCGGTGAACGATTTGTTGTGCATCCGGCGATTCAGCCGGTTGAAGTCCGTCAGGTAACCGAGCGGCTTGGGCCAGCGCAGCGTGAAGGGGTTGTAGAGCCGCACCTCGATGTTCGGATGCCCGTCCAGCGCGGACAGCGTCCGGTCCAGTCCCGCCGTGCCGTTGTCGTCCAGCAGGAGGCGCACGCGCACGCCGCGGTCGGCGGCCTCGTGCAGCGCCTCGAACAGCATGATGCCCGTCATGTCGTCGTGCCAGATGTAGTACTGCACGTCCAGGCTGCGCTCGGCCGCGCGTGCCAGCATCATGCGGGCGGCAAAGGCGTCCAGGGGATGGGCGAGGGCGTGAATGCCGGATTTGCCGGGATGCGCGGCGGCCAGCGGGGCGATCGCCTGGCCCAGCGGCGTGGCCCCGGCTTCCTCATCGGTAAGCCCCTGCGACACGCTGCGCTTGTCGAGCGAGGGAAGGGAGCAACCGGAGGTCAACGCGCAAAAGATGGTCATGTAGAGGAGTTTGCCCAAGTGCATGACCGCTATTGTGCCGAATCCGGCGCGGGTCGCTCGTAGTGTCCGGCGGGCGAACGGATTGCGCATCGGGGAAACCACGCGGTCGACGCGTTTTCATATCTGGGATAAATTCCCGTATATGGAAAAAACAAACGCCACCGCCGACGCCGGGCTGGATCTTCGCCTGGCCGCCCGGCTTAAAACGCTGCGCCAGGACCGGGGCTGGTCGCTGGACGATCTGGCCGGCCGCGCCGGCATCAGCCGCGCCACGCTTTCCCGGCTTGAGAACGGCGAGGTCAGTCCCACCGCCAGCGTGCTGGGCAAGCTCTGCGCCGCCCATGGCATGACCATGTCGCGCCTCATGCTGATGGTCGAGGACGACTTTGCCGCCCGCGTGCCCGAAGCCGAGCAGGCGTTGTGGGTGGATGACAGCGTGGGTTTTCGACGCCGTTCGGTGTCGCCGCCGTCGCAGCGCCTGGCGGGCGAGGTGCTGGCCTGCGAATTGGCCGCCGACGCCAGCATCCGTTACGACCACTCCCCGAGGCCAGGCCTTGAACACCATCTGCTGATGCTGGACGGCGAGCTTTCCGTCACGGTGGATGGGCAAGCGCATCGCCTGCTGCCCGGCGACTGCCTGCGCTACCAGTTATTCGGCGCCAGCGCCTTCGTCACCCCGCCGCACAGCGGCGCCCGCTACCTGCTTTTCATCGTCTGAGCCTTTCCATGACCCCTGCAAATCTTGAATTGACGCTGCTGACGGCCGACGCCGCCTCGGCCGCCACCCCCGAATTGGCCACCTTGCTGCACGCGTGTGTGCAGGGCGGGGCCAGCGTCAGCTTTGTGCTGCCGTACACGCATGACGACGCGCAGGCGTTCTGGCGCCGCAAGGTGCTGCCGGGCGTCGAGAGCGAGGCGGTCAAGCTGTGGGTGGCGCGCGTGGACGGGCGGGTGGCCGGGTCTGTGCAGCTGGATGTCGACACACCGCCCAACCAGCCGCACCGCGCCGAGGTGCGCAAGCTGCTGGTGCATCCGGATTTCCGCCGCCTTGGCATCGCGCGCCGGCTGATGCGCGAAGTCGAGGACATGGCGCGCCGCCTGCATCGCAGCCTGCTCACGCTGGACACGCGCACGGGCGATTCAGCCGAGCCGCTGTATGCGTCGCTGGGCTACCAGACGGTGGGGGTGATTCCGGGCTTTGCGCGCGATCCGCTCGACCCGGCCAAGGTGGATGGAACGACGATCATGTACAAGCAGCTATGACCGGCGTTCCGGGCGGGGCGATCAGGCCAGCGGCTTGATGCCCACGCTGTAGGGCGGCGCGTTGCCGCGCGCGGCGGCCTTGATCTTCAGCATGGACCCGCCGGGCGTGTACTCGAAGTCCTGGTACGGGACTTCGAACCATTGGTGGAAACTGGTGCGCGAAAACTCCGGCACCCACACCTTTGCCCGTTTGGCGTCGCAGTGGAATTCCACCAGCGTCCGGTCGATGCCCAGCGGGCGGGTATTGCCGATGCGGTAGCTGACGCGCAGTTCGGCGCGCGCGACGCGGCCGGGCTGCCAGGTCAGGCCGATGGATTCCATGAAGTGTTCGATCGCCTCAATGCCGCGATACATAGCTGACTCCGAAAGCAGCGGGATAAAAGCCCCGCAGTGACCCGCCGCGCGTGGCGGCGGCAAACAGACGGATTATCCGCCATATCGCATTGCCGTAGAAATAGGCAGGTTTCACGCAAGATCCTGCCTGTACGCCCGCGCGGCCGATTCTTACTATCCTGTCCAGGGCCGCGCCGGCCGTGGCTCTGCGGAGCGCGGGGCATCGGCCGGGCGGCCAGGCATCTTGCCGGGGCCGCAAGCACGGAAAGGGGAATCGCATGAATACCGAAAAAATCTGGTTGGTGACGGACGTGTCGGCGGGGCTGGGTGTCACGCTGGTCAAAATGCTGCTGGAGCAGGGGCATAAGGTCGCGGCCACGTCGGGCGATGGCGATGCGTTGCTGGAAGCGGTGGGCGCCAAGCTGGAAGGCCGGTTCCTGCCCTTGACGGTCAACCTGGCCGACGAGCGCGCGGTGCGCCGCGCGGTGGACGCCACGGCGGCAGCATTTGGCGGCATCGACGTCGTGGTGAACGGCGCCGGGCAGGGCGTGCAAGGCGCGCTAGACCGTTTGTCGGACGCGCAATTGCGCGGCACGTTCGATACCCACGTGTTTGGGGTGCTGAACGTCATCCGCGCGGTCATGCCGCGCCTGCGTGCGCAGCGCGGCGGGCATGTGTTCAATATCTCGTCGATCCTTGGCTTCGATGGCCGCGCGCCGGAATGGGGCGCGTATAGCGCCGCCAAGTTTGCCGTCAGCGGGCTGACCGAATCCCTGGCCGCGGAGGCCGCGCCGCTGGGCATCCGGGTTTCGCTCGTCTATCCGGGCGCGATGCGCGCGGCCGATGCCGAGGAATCCCCGGAACTCGCCGCGCGCGGCGTGCAGGGCTGGGACCAGGGCGGCGATCCGGTCAAGGCGGCGCAGGCGCTGATCCAGGCCGCCGAGGCGCAGTACGCGCCGCTGCATCTGTTCCTGGGCCGCGATTCCTTCGACCAGGCGCGCAGCAAGATCCAGTCGGTGCAGCAGGAGCTGGCGCGTTGGCGCGAGATGTCGGTGTCGATCGGTACTGTCGACGCAAGCCGCTTGGCTGCCTAGCTCCCCAACAGCCCGCGCCCGGCCTGGTAGGCGCCCAGCAGCGCCAGGCTGATCATGAAGCACAGCTTGAACGTGCGCGGCGACAGCCGATTGCGCAGCCGCTGTCCCAGCGCCATCCCGGCCAGCGCCGGCAGCAGCATCAGGAGCGACGCACTGGCGGCGCCTGCCGTGTAGCCGCCGTTCAGCCACAGTCCCGCGGCTAGCGCCACGGTCGACACCGTGAAGGAAATCCCCATGGCCTGGATGAGCGCGTCCTTGTCCAGTTTCAGGGCTTGCAGATAGGGCACGGCCGGGATGACGAAGACGCCGGTGGCCGCCGTGATGACGCCGGTGACCGTGCCGACCGCGATGCCGACCCATGGCTCATGCCGTGGCAGCACCGTGGGTGGCGTGCCAAGCAGCCCCCAGGCGGCGTAGGCCACCAGCGCCAGTCCCAGGCAAATGCCGGCCCATTCGCCCGAGGGCGGACCCAGCCACAGCGCGCCCGCCACCGTGCCGGCGCAGACGCCGGCCTGCATGCCGGCGATCCGGCGCAGGACCGTCCGCATCGTGACCCACGGCAGCGCCTGCCACAGGTTGGTGATGAGCGACGGCACGATCAGCAGCGCCGCGGCTTGCGCCGGCGCCATCACCAGCGCCAGCAATGCCATCGAAATGGTGGGCAGGCCCAGCCCGACCACGCCCTTGACCACGCCGGCCAGGACGAAGACGGCGACAACGGCCGCGAGCAGAGCGGGATCAAGAAGATTCATGCGGGCTCACAGTGCGCGGTCAGCGCGTCCTTGGGGCGGCCGAATAGGGCGTAGGCCACATCCTGCGACGGGCCTTCGTTCTGGCGGGCGGCGCGCAGCAGCCACGCGCGCCCCTCGCACAGGTCGGCGGGCAGCGACGGGCCATACAACGCCGGACCGCCGATCAGCACCATGCCCAGCATCCGCTGGGCGGGCTGGTGGTCGGCGCGCGCGGCGGCGCGCAGCCACGTCAGCATCGCGCCATGGTCGCCCTGCGTCTGGGCTTCCAGCGCCAGCGCAAATTGCTGGGCGGGCGTGATGGGGCCGCCAAGCCCGGAGTTCGCTTCGGCCACGCCTGAGGCGTGCAGCGCTAGTGCGACCAACGCCAGGCCCGGCCAGCACGCGGCACGGGTGCGCAAGAGTGAAATGTTCATGGTTTCCGCCTTTCTGGGTGGGTATGGACGCATTCTGCTGCGCTCGCCTGCCCGCGCCTATCGGGATCTGTCATACCCAGGCTATGGATACGCCTGAGGCTCTCGTGCTACGCTTTTTTCCATGCGCTTTGACCTGACCGACCTACGCCTTTTCCTGAACGTGCACGAAACCGGCTCCATCACGGCGGGCGCGGGCCGGTCGCACATGACGCTGGCGTCGGCCAGCGAGCGCATCCGCGGCATGGAAGACGCGTTGGGCGTGCCGCTGCTGGTGCGCGAGCCGCGCGGCGTGCAGATCACGCCCGCCGGACGCACGCTGGTTCACCACGCGCGGCTGGTGCTGGGCCAGATCGACCGCATGCGCGGCGAGCTGGATCATTACGGGGCCGGGCTCAAGGGCCACGTGCGCGTGCTGTGCAACACGACGGCGCTCAGCGAATACCTGCCGCCCGTGCTGGGCGCCTTTCTCAAGGACCATCCGCATATTTCCGTCGATCTCGAAGAGCGCCTCAGCCACGAGATCGCCGACGCACTGCGGACCGGCGCGTGCGACATCGGTGTGCTGGCGGACTCGGCCGATCTGCACGGCCTGCGCACGCGCATCTTCCGTCATGATCCGCTGACGCTGATCGTGCCGCGCGGCCATCCGCTCGCCGCGCAGCCGCAGGTGCTGCTGGAGGACGTGGCCGGGTTTGAATTCGTGGGGCTGGTGCAGGGCAGCGCGCTGCAGGAGCACATTGCGCATCACGCGCGCCGCAGCGGCAAGGCGCTGTCCTATCGCGTGCGGCTACGCAGTTTCGATGCCGTTTGCCGCATGGTGGGGCAGGGCGTCGGCGTGGCCATCGTGCCGCGCGCGGCGGCCGTGCGCTATGGCCGCGCGGCGGGGGTAAGCCGGGTGGCGCTGGCGGACCCCTGGGCGTCACGCGATCTGGTGCTGTGCGTGCGCGACGACCTTCCTGCGTACGCGGCGGATCTGGTGGCCTATGCGTTGCGCGACGCGCCGCCCGGCGATGCGGCCCAAACGCCCGTGGACCCGGTCCCCGACGCCCCTGCGCGCGTCACCGTGCGAACAGCCGGCGCCCTGGCAGGTGGCCGCGGTCGAACCACGAGCCCGACGCGACGGCGGCCAGGATGATCAGGCCGTAGACGCACATCGCCACGGCCGAGATCACGAAGAACACCGTCAGCGAACCGGTCACGTGCAGCGCGATGCCGCCCGCGCCGATGCCGATCAAGAGCCGCAGAAATCCCGCCGTCAGCGGCCACTTCAGCCTTCCCGCGCCCTGCGACGCGAAGTACAGCGAGAACCCCAGCGCAAAGAAGCCGTACACCGGACCCACGATGCGCAGATAGCCGGCGCCCGCCTCCAGCATGTGATCCTGCGCGCCGAACAGGCGCAGCCACGCTTCGGGGAAAAACGCCGCCGTCAGCCCGATTGCTTCGGCCAGCACGAAGGCCATCGCCCCGCCCGTCAAGGCGATGCGCAGGGCGCGCTCGGGCTGGCCGGCGCCGATGTTGGAACCCACCATCGCCACCATGGGCGCGCCCAGCCCGAACGCGATCGGCATCAGCAGGTATTCCAGCCGCACCGCCACCCCGTAGCCCGCCACCGCCGCCTCGCCCGCGTAGGCGCCTACCAGCGCGGCAGTCAACGCCACCAGCGCGTTGGTCATGAGCGGATTGATGGTGGCCAGCGCGCCCACGCTCAGGATGTTGCGCATCAGCGCCCCGTGCAGCCGGCTGGCGACGAGCCGTGCCGCATTGCGTCCGCTTGCGCAATAGGCGCCCAGGATCAGCGTGCCGACGGCGTAATAGATCACCAGCGCCCAGCCCCCGCCCGCCACGCCCAGCGCGGGGAACGGGCCCCATCCGAAGATCAGGCACGGCGACAGGGGAATCAGCAGCAGCGCGCCGCCGCAGATGACCGCGCCTGGCACCAGCATGTTGCCGGTGCCGCGAATGGCGCTGGCAAAGGCATTCATCAGCCACATCACGATGATGCCGCCGAAGATCACGTTGGAGTACGCCAGCGCGGCATCGAGCGCTTCGCCCTCGGCGCCCAGCGCGCGGTACAGCGCGGGACCGGAGGCCAGCAGCAGCACGCAGAAGGCGAGACCCAGCAAGGCGTTCAGCACGACCGCATGCAGCACCAGCTGGTCGGCCTCTTGTTGCCGGCCGCCGCCCAGGGCGCGCGCCACCGCCGCGGAAATCCCGCCGCCCATCGCGCCCTGCGACATGTTCTGCATCAGCATCAGGACCGGCACGACGAGTGCCACGCCGGCCAGCACCGGCGTGCCCAGCCGCGCCAGAAACCAGGTCTCGATCAGGCCGGTGGACGACTGCGCCAGCATCATCAGGATGTTGGGCCACGCCAGCCGCGCCAGGGTGGGTGCGATGGGACCATGCAGCATCGCGTGCAAGCGCGCATTGGCGGGACGTGGCGAAACGGTCGCTGGCATGGGAAGGGCCGGAGGACGTGATCGGCAAAATTTACGTGCATATGCCAATATCTGTCAATAACGGGCTGGACGGGAGCCTGCCCCGGCGGTAGCGTTATGACCTTGCCCGCCGATTTTCCTTCTTTGGTCGCCATGTCCGACGCCTCGCTCCTCGGCTCCGCCGTTCCCCCGGATCCGCTCGTCTGTAACGGCGCTGCGCTGCGCAAGGCGACGCGCCGCGTGTCCCAGCTCTACGACACCGTGCTCGCGCCCTGCGGCCTGAAGGTGTCGCAGCATTCGATCCTGGTGCACATTGCGCGCGCGGGGTCGCCCTCGATGACCGATCTGGCCCGCGCGATGGTGCTGGACCGGTCCGCGCTGGCCCACAACCTCAAGCCTTTGCAGCGCGACGGGTATGTGCACATGATGCGCGACCCGCTGGACGGCCGCAGCCGCCGGGTCGAACTTACCGAGACCGGCCGCGCCAAGCTGGCGGAATCACGCCGCTTGTGGAAGGACGCGCAGAATCGTTTCGAGGCCGCGTACGGCGTCGAACGCGCCGCCGCATTGCGCCACGCGCTGGCCGATATCTTTTCGGATGAATTTGCGCTGGCCTTCAGCCGCGGGTAGGTGCGGCCGGCCCGCTGCGCCGCGTCCCGCCCAGCAACATGACCGCGCCGAGCACGCAGCCCATGCCGGCAATCTGCATGGCCGACAGCGGTTCGCCCAGCAGGCCGGCCGCCAGCATCACCGCGGATAACGGCGCCAGCGCCGTGAACAGCGCCGCCTCCGAGCCGGGCACGCGCGCCGCGCCCGCATACCAGAGCAGAAAGCCGCCCACCGTGGGCACCAGCGCGTAATACGCGATCGCCGCGACCGCGTCCGGCGTGAAGGCCAGCGTCCACGGCGCCTCCATCAGGCTGGCCGCCGCCGAGAACGCCAGACCGAACGCGGCCATCACCGTCGATAGTGCAAGCGGCGCGACCGGCGTGCGCAGGCGCTTGTTCAGCAGGATGAACAGCCCTTCGCAGGCGACGGCGCCCACGATCAGCGCGTTGCCTGCCAGAGAGCCTTGCGCCTCCGGTTCAACCACGTCGCCCGACATCAGCCACACGCCAAACGCCGCCAGGGCAATCGCGGCCACGGCCGGTTTGCCCGGCCGCTCGCCCAGCAACAGCACGGCGATGGCGGCGGTGACCAGCGGCAGCGTCCCAAGAATGATCCCGCCGTCCACCGCGGAGGTGCGTTGCAGTCCCGCGATGAGCAGGGTCGTGTACCCGACGCTGCCGGCAACGGCCTGCACTGTCAGCAGCAGCCAGTCGCGCCGGGCGAGCCGGGGCAGGCGCGCGCCCGATACCGCCATCAGCAGCGCGAAACAGGGCAGCGCGATGGCAAAGCGCAGCGCGGTCGCGGTGAAGGGCGGCAGGGCCGCGCCAATGATCTTGCTGGCGGTCACGGTGCTGCCGACCAGCACCATGGCCGTCGCCAGATAGAGATAACCGAGCTGCTGTTTGCTGATGGCCATCGCATGCCTTTCCTGTGGAAAAGCTCAGGCTACGTGCGGGCGCGGCGCCGGTCTTGAATGAAATTGCAGGAAAGGCGGATCAGTTGCCGGTAGCCAACGCGTACCGGTGCGGCGACACGCCGTAGGCGCGGACAAAGAGCCGCGTCATGTGGCTCTGATCGGAAAAACCGGCTGACGCGGCCGCGCCGGCCAGCGCCATGCCCTGGCGGATCAGGAGGCGCGCCAGCAGCAGACGGCGCTGCATCTGGTAGGCATGCGGGGTCAGCCCCGTGGCGCGCGAGAAGGCGCGCAGCACCTGGTAGCGGGAGAGGTCGCTGGCGCCGGCCAGATCGGCCAGCGACAACGCGGCGGCCGGGTCGTCGTCGATCAGCGCAACCGCATGGCGCAGTGACGCCGGGATGCCATCGCGATCGGGCGGGGCCATGGCCGCGCCGCGCGGGCCGCCCGCCTGCGCCAGAACGCGCAACAGGAGTGCATCGCAGGCCAGCCTCGACGCGCCGGCGGTGACCTGCGTGTAAAGCGCGAGGACGCGGCCCGCCAGATCCGGCTGGTTGCGGGCAGGGTGCTCGAACGCATAGCGCAACGTCGGGAGCAGCACGCCCGCGTCGTCAAGCGTCGGCGGGCCGTCGCCCGCGATGTCTGCGGTGCAGGCGGCGACCACGCCGGAGTCCAGATACAGCATCTGCCAGGCGCGTTCACCGTCCCCGATCGGCGCGCCGTCATGGACTTCGCCCGGATTGACCGTGATGACGTAACCCGGTCCGGCCTCGACCTGGCCGCGTCCGCTATGCGATACCTGGGCGCCCGCGCGCATCACCCCGATGCCGAACTGCTCATGCGTGTGCCGCGCGAACGCATGCCCGCTGCGGGCCGATACGGCCTGCACGCCGGGGATGGCGCTGCGTTGCATGTGGAACTGGCCAGCGGGCATGGCAATGGACGAGGCGGAAAAAGGCCGGTCCAGTATCGCCCGCCGCGCTTGCCGCGATCAAGCCTGCTAGTGCAGCCCTGTCCAGCGCGCCACCGACGGTTCGGCCGAGGCCCACTTCCATTGCCCGTCCCGGCGCTGGCAGATCGTGCTGGCATAGGCGGGGGCGGCGCCTTCCACCTCCACCGTGAACAGCACTTCGCGGCAATGCGCCAGCGGCGTGTCGATGTCGCGCACCGCCTGGATGCTGCCGCGCTCGTTGCCCACCGGCAGGGTGCGCTTGATCTGCCACTGCCGGACTTCGCCGATGGGCAGCGCGCCGACCGTATTGGCCATGACGTTCTGCTGGTCGTTCTTCCATTCGCGCAGCACGTACTTCACCGTGGCATCCACCACGGCCTGCACCGTCACGCCAATTGCAAAGCCAGCAACGGGATTGGCCGTGGCTGCGCCGCTCAGCGTGCCGACTACCGCGCCCGTGGCGGGACCGATCGAGGAGCTCTGGCAGCCCGCGAGCGCCAGGCTGGCGGCCAGCGCCAGCATGCCAAACGCGCGCGTCACTGCAGGGAACCCCAGCGGGCGGTCGCCGGTTCGGCGCTGGCCCAGCGCCAGTTTTCGCCGTCACGGCAGACTGTCGTGACGTAGAACTCGCGTTCGGGATCGGCGCCCGCCTTGCCGGCGGGCGTGTCCACTGAGAACACCACTTCCTTGCATTGAAGGTCTCCGCCGCCGATCAGCCGGCTCACGGTGACCTGGCCGCGCGCGTCGTCCTCGATCGGCAACGCATGCTTGACGTTCCAGCTTGCGACCTTGCCCACCGCAAGCGCGCCGGCCGCCTTGGCGATCGCGTCCTGCTCTTCGCCGCGCGTCTGGCGCTGCGCATAGGCCAGCGCGGCCTTCGCGCCGGCCTGCACGCCCAGGCCGATGCCCGTGGCCACCGTGGCGTTGTCCGTCACCTTGTTGGCGATGGCCGTGCCGGCGATACCGGCCGCGGCGCCCGTGCCTTCTCCCAGCATCGAACTGCAGCCTGAAAGCGCGGCCAGCGCGGCGAGCCCCAGCAGGCAAAGCGCGCGGCGGCTCGCAAGGGTTGGCGAGATGGTGAACAAGCGGCGGGCCCTCCTGTGAAACTTGGCGGGCGCAAGTATAGGAGGGCGCACGGCCGCGCGGCCGAGGCCTTTACATTTGTTGGCATTTTTGTGCGGAGGCGTTCCCTCGCGCGCGCCACGTACGCAGCACCAGCTTCTCGACCTCAACCACGCAAAAGAGCACGCCGGCCGCCACCAGCGTCAGCGTCCAGTACTCCGGCGGCAGCGGTACGGTGCCGAAGACTTGGTTCATCGCGGGCAGGTAGATCAGTGCGCATTGCAGCAGGCCCAGCAGGATCGTGACCAGCCACAGCGCCTTGTTGCGGAACATGCTGGGCGTGATCGGCCACCGGTCCTGCAGCCGGCAGTTGAACAGATAGGTCCATTGCGCCGTCACCAGCGTCTGCAGGATGACAGTGCGGATGAAGTCTGGATCGCGCCCGGCAGCAATCAGGCTCTTTTCGATGATGAAGGCGGACGTGGTGAAGAGCAGCCCCACGAACGCGATGCGCCAGATGGCGAAGCCGTCCAGGATCGATTTCGCGGGATCGCGCGGCCGGCGCTGCATCATGCCCGGTTCGGCCGGTTCAAACGCCAGGCCGAAGGCCAGCGTGATGGAGGTCGCCATGTTCATCCACAGGATTTGCAGCGGCGTCAGCGGCGCCTGTGCGCCGGCCAGCAGCGCCACGATGACCAGCAGTCCCTGCGCCAGGTTGGTCGGCAGAATGAACAGGATCGTCTTCTTCAGGTTGTCGTAGACGCGGCGGCCTTCGCGCACGGCATAGGCAATGGAGGCGAAGTTGTCGTCCGCCAGCACCATGTCGGCGGCCTCTTTCGTGACCTCGGTGCCCTTGATGCCCATGGCCACCCCCACGTCCGCCTGCTTGAGCGCGGGCGCGTCGTTCACGCCATCCCCCGTCATGCCGACCACTTCGCCCATGGTTTGCAACGCACGCACCAGGCGCAGCTTGTGCTCGGGGCTGGTGCGGGCAAAGATATCGTGGTCGCGCGCGAGCGCGGCGAGCTGATCGTCGCCGATCTGCTGCAGCTGGGCGCCGGTCACCGCCTCGCGCACATGCGTCATGCCCAGCATGGCGCCGATCGCCAGCGCGGTCTCGGGGTGATCGCCCGTGATCATCTTCACGCGGATCCCTGCCTGGTTGCACTGCGCGATGGCCTCGATGGCCTCGGGACGGGGTGGGTCCATGATGCCGGCCACGCCCAGCAACACCAGCCCGTCCTGAAAGTCCGGATGGTCCAGCGCCGTGGCGCCCGCCCTGCCGGGCTTGTACGCCGCCGCCAATGTGCGCAGGCCTTGGTGCGCAAAGGCCTCCAGGCCGCGCTCCCAGTAGTCCAGCCGCAGCGGCTGGGGCCCGGCTTCGCCCTGTTCCTGCGCGCACAGCTTGAACAGCACGTCGGGCGCGCCGGTGACGTAGATGACATTCTGATCATGGTCGTCGCAGCGGCGCGCCATGTACTTGTAGCTGGAATCGAACGGCACCTTGCCATGTTTGGCGACGCCCTCCAGGCTCTGGCCGGCCTTGGTTGCCAGCACCATCATCGCGCCTTCCGTGGGGCCGCCCACGATGCGCCACTGCCCATCGGCATCTTCGTGCAGCTGGCTGTCGTTGCAGATGGCCGCGGCACGCACGAAGCGCGTCAGCGCGTCCTCGCGCTGCCAGTCCACGGGCGTTCCGTCGGATTCACGGGTGATCTCGCCGACCGGCCGGTAGTTGTCGCCCGACACGCGGTAAACGCCCTGCGCCAGCAGCACGTTCTTGGCGGTCATCTCATTCATGGTCAGGGTGCCCGTCTTGTCCGAGCAGATCACCGTCATTGCGCCCAGCGTTTCGACGGTGGGCAGTTTGCGGATGATGGCGCGGTTGCGCGCCATGCGTTGCACACCCAGCGACAGGATGATGGAGATGATGGCCGGCAGGCCTTCCGGCACGGAGGCCACGGCGATGCTGATCAACGACATCAGCAAGTCGGACAGCGGCATGTCGAGCACGTAACGGCCCAGCACGAACAGCGCCACCACCATCACCAGCACCACCTGGAAGATGCGCTTGCCCAGCAGCTCCATCTGTCGCAGGAGCGGCGTCTGCAGCGTCTGCACGTCCGTCATCATGCGGTTGATATGCCCGATTTCAGTATCGCTGCCGGTGGCCACGACGATGCCGCGCGCGTTGCCCGCGCTGACGTGAGTGCCCGAAAACCCGAGGTTCAGGCGGTCGCCCAGCGGCGCATCACCCGGCAGTGGCGCATCGTGCTTTTCGACGACAGTGGATTCACCCGTCAGCATCGATTCCTCGACGCGGAAATTGTGCGTATCGAAGAGCCGCACATCCGCGGGGATCTTGTCTCCGGGGCGCAGGATGACGATGTCGCCCGGCACCAGGTCGCGAGCGTCGATTTCTTCCTTCTGCCCGTCGCGCACCACGCGGGCATGGTTCGACAGCATATTGCGGATGCCGTCCAGCGACCGTTCGGCCCGGCTTTCCTGCACATAGCCAATGACGGCGTTGATGACCGCCACGGCCAGGATGACGCCGGTATCCAGCCAATGGCCCATCAGCGATGTCACCACCGCCGCACCCAGCAGGATGTAGATCAGCACGTCATTGAAGTGGCCCAGAAATCGCAGCCAGGCGCTGCGGCGGGCGGGTGGGGGCAGTGCGTTCAGGCCGTGGGTTTCCTGCCTGCGCCGGATCTGGTCCTGCGAAAGGCCCGCGGGACTGGTCACCTGAATGTCCAGCGTCTCGTCGACGGAGAACTGGTGCCAGGGGCGAGGAGCTTGCGGAGCCTGCGTGTTCGCCTGCGTCATAGCGTACGGCCTCCCGGAGGGACCGGCCCCGTGACCGTGCCGGGAGTCGGGGGCCGCACAGGTCAGTCCGGCGTCCATGATACGACGGGCTGCCAGCCCGGGGCGCATCACATCGGCCGCGAGCCCTTCAGATAGACCTCGCGCAACGCCGCCGCAAAAAGCGCCTCGACGTCGCGCCGCAATCCATCGGACCGCGTGAACAGCGAGATCGGCGGAAGCGTCCAGTCAAACGAGTACGGCACGATGGCCGCGCCCGCGATGCGGACCAGTTCGTCGGCGATGTCGGCCGGCAGGATCGTGACGGCGCGGTCGCTGGCCACGATCATCTCGCCGATCAGCTTGGACGAGTCGCTTTGCACGGACGGCGGCGGCGGCGCCAGGCCAGCGCGCAAGAAGATGTCGGCCACCTGCTCGCGGATCGGGCTGCCCGGCGTGCCGAGGATCCAGTCCAGATCGGCCAGCCGGTTCCATTCCAGGCGCGACCGTCCCAGCCGGGCGGCCAGCCGGCGGCTGGCGATCAGACGCGGCTGCTGGTGGTACAGGACCTCGAAGCCGATGTTGCTCAAGTCGACCGAGGGCGTGGCCCAGCCGACGACCACATCCAACGTGTGGTCGCGCAGTTGGCGCAGCAGGGCCGGCCCCTGACCCTCGTGGATGGTCGCGGTCAGTTGCCGGCCCTGCGGCAAGGTGCGGCCGATCGCCGCCGACAGCATCTGGCCCGACACGAAGGGAATGACCCCGATGTGCAGGTGCGCGGCGTGCCCAGCGGCGACCGTTTCCATTTCCTGCACCAGATGGCCCAGGTCGTGGACCAGTGCGCGGGCGCGCGCCAGCACCACGGCGCCCATCGGCGTCGGCGTCATGCCCCGCACCGACCGGTCGAACAGGGGCACGCCGAACATGCTTTCCAGTTCGGCCAGCGCATTGGTCACGGCGGGCTGGCTGGTCGCCATGTGCTCGGCCACCCGGGTCAGCGACCCGTGCTGCTCGATCTGCAGCAGCAGCATCAGGTGGCGCATCTTCAGGCGCGAGGTCAATTTCCGGAAGACGGCGTCCGGATCAAAGGCTGTCATAGACAAGGCATTAGGAAAAAATAATGGGACGATATTAAATCCGAATGAACGCCTTATGCCTTCCCCCCTAGAATTTTGCACATTCAAGACAGCGAGGCCACAGCCCATGAACAACCCGTCCGACCGCCAGGCAGCCCTGGACTATCACGAGTTCCCCACCCCGGGAAAGATCTCCGTCGTGGCGTCCAAGCCGCTCGTCAACCAGCGCGACCTGGCGCTGGCGTATTCGCCCGGCGTGGCGGCGGCCTGCGAGGAAATCGTGGCTGACCCGTCCAACGTGTACCGCTACACCGCCCGCGGCAATCTGGTGGGCGTGATCTCCAACGGCACCGCGGTGCTGGGCCTGGGCAACATCGGCGCGCTGGCCTCCAAGCCGGTCATGGAAGGCAAGGCGGTGCTGTTCAAGAAGTTCGCCGGGCTGGACGTCTTTGACATCGAAATCAACGAGACCGACCCGGACAAACTGGTCGAGATCATCGCCGGCCTGGAAGCCACCTTCGGCGGCATCAACCTTGAAGACATCAAGGCCCCGGAATGCTTCACCGTCGAGCGCAAGCTGCGCGAACGCATGAAAATCCCGGTCTTTCACGATGACCAGCACGGCACCGCCATTACCGTGTCGGCCGCCTTCATCAACGGCCTGAAGGTCGTGGGCAAGGACATCAAACAGGTCAAGGTCGTCACGTCCGGCGCGGGCGCTGCGGCGCTGGCTTGCCTGGACCTGATGGTCGATCTGGGCCTGCCGCTGGAAAACATCTGGGTGACCGACATTGAAGGCGTGGTCTACGAAGGCCGCACCACGCTGATGGACCCGGACAAGGCGCGCTTTGCGCAAAAGACCGACGCCCGCAAGCTGGCCGAGGTGATTCCCGGCGCCGACGTGTTCCTGGGCCTGTCGGCCGGCGGCGTGCTCAAGCCGGAAATGGTCGCCGCCATGGGCTCGCGTCCGCTGATCCTGGCGCTGGCCAACCCCACGCCGGAAATCCTGCCGGAAGTGGCGCACGGCGTGCGCGACGATGTGGTGATGGCCACGGGCCGTTCGGACTATCCGAACCAGGTCAACAACGTGCTGTGCTTCCCGTACATCTTCCGCGGCGCGCTGGACGTGGGCGCCACGACCATCACGCGCGAAATGGAAAAGGCGGCGGTGTACGCCATTGCCGAACTGGCCGAGGAAGAGCAGAACGAAGTCGTGGCCGCCGCCTATGGCACGTTCGATATTTCGTTTGGTCCCGAATACCTGATCCCCAAGCCGTTCGATCCGCGCCTCATCGTGCGCATCGCGCCGGCCGTGGCCAAGGCTGCAATGGAAGGTGGCGTCGCCACGCGTCCGCTGGCGGACCTGGAAGCGTACGAAGAGCAACTGCAGCAGTTCGTGTACCACTCGGGCGCGTTCATGAAGCCGCTGTTCTCGGCGGCCAAGCGCATCGTGCGCGAAGGCGGTCCGGCGCGCATCGTGTTCGCGGAAGGCGAGGACGAACGCGTGCTGCGCGCGGTGCAGGTGGTGGTGGACGAAGGCCTGGCTCGCCCGATCCTGGTGGGCCGTCCGTCGGTGCTGCTGACCCGCATCGAAAAGCTCGGCCTGCGCCTGCGCCTGGGCGAGGACGTCGAAGTCACCAACCCCGAATACGACGAGCGCTTCCATCAGTATTGGACGACCTACTGGGAACGCATGTGCCGCCGCGGCATCACCAAGGAAATGGCGCGCGTGGAAATGCGCCGCCGCATGACGCTGATCGGCGCGATGATGGTGCACCTGGGCGATGCCGACGGCATGGTCTGCGGCTCTGTTGGCGCCTACCACGACCACCTGCGTTTCGTGGACGAGGTGATCGGCCGCCGCCCGGGCCACAACGTGTATGCCGCCATGAACATCCTGCTGCTCAACGAGCGCACGGTGGTGCTGGTGGACACGCATGTGAACGATGAGCCCACCGCTGAACAGATCGCGGAATTTACCGTGGCCGCCGCGCGCGAGATGCGCCGGATGTACCTGGCGCCCAAGGCCGCGTTGCTGTCGCGCAGCAATTTCGGCTCGGGCAGCTCGGCGTCGGGCGCCAAGATGCGCCGCGCGCTGGAACTGGTACGCCAGATGGATCCCGAGCTGGAGATCGACGGCGAGATGCACGGCGACTGCGCCTTGGACGAGGCGCTGCGCATGCGCATCCTGCCGTCGTCCACGCTCAAGGGCGAAGCCAACCTGCTGGTGTGCCCGAACGTCGACTCGGGCAACATCGCCTACAACCTGCTCAAGACAGCGGCGGGCGGCAACGTCGCGGTGGGTCCGTTCCTGCTGGGCGCCAATGCCCCCGTGCACATCCTGACCTCCAGCTCCACCGTGCGCCGCATCGTCAACATGACCGCGATGACGGTGGTCGATGTCAATACGCCACGTTGAAGTCAAGCCGGCCGGCAGGGCGTGCCCACGCACGCCCACCGGCCTGGTCCTGACGGGCGGCGGCGCGCGTGCCGCCTATCAGGTCGGGGTGCTCAGCGCCATCATGGAGCTGCTGGACCCGGACTGGCATTCCCGGTTCCAGAACCCCTTCGACATCATCTGCGGCACGTCCGCCGGCGCCATCAACGCCGCCGCGCTGGCCTGCCGCGCCGACCGGCCCCATCTGGGCGTGCGGCGCATCCGCCGCCTCTGGTCGTCGCTGAACACCGACATGATCTACCGGGCCGACGCGCCCGGCCTGATCCGCACCGGCGTGCGGTGGCTGGGCCTCTTGTCGCTGGGCTGGATGTATTCCGGCTTGACGCGCAAGCGCCCGCATTCGCTGCTCGACAACACTCCGATGCAGGGGCTGCTGGAGCGCGTGCTGGACTTCAGCAATCTGCGCGCCAACCTGGAGAGCGGTTCGCTGTCCGCGCTGGCCATCACTGCGTCGGGCTACACCAGCGGCGAGCACTTGACGTTTTACCAGGCGAATACGCCGATCGAACCCTGGCACCGCTATCTGCGGCTGGCGATCCCCACGCCCATCGGCATCGAACACCTGATGGCGTCGTCGGCCATTCCCTTCGTGTTTCCGGCGCGCCAGGTGCAGGTGCATGGCAAGGGCGAATGGTGCGGCGACGGCTCGATGCGCCAGCTCGCGCCCATCAGTCCGGCGATCCACCTGGGCGCGCACCGCGTCATGGTGATCGGCACGGGCTACCGCGATGACACCCATCCCGAAAACCGAGAAGCCTCGCCGCCGTATCCGTCGCTGGCGCAGGTGGGTGGGCATGCGCTGTCGAGCATCTTCCTGGATGGTTTGTCGGCGGATGTCGAGCGCCTGGAGCGCATCAACTACCTGATGGACCACGCGGACCCGAACGGCGGGCCGCCCACCGTGCGGCGTATCGAGGTGTTGACGATCACGCCCAGCCAGTCGCTGGATTTGATGGCGCTCGAACATTTGCACGATATGCCCGCACAGGCGCGTGCGCTTTTCCGCGTACTCGGTGTATCGTCCGATCCAAACCGTCCGGGGGGCGGGGCGCTGATGTCCTACCTCCTGTTCGAAGCCGGCTACACCAAGCGATTGATCGAACTGGGTTATGCCGATACGATGCGACGTAACGACGAAGTGATCGCCTTTTTCAGGGAGGCACAGGCATGACGCGCAATGGCCAATCTACTTTGCAGCGGCAGCTGATGCGCGGCGGAGCGCTGGCTCACGACGGGCTCGACAAGAAAGCCGTGGTGGACGCCGCGCACGAACTTGGCCTGTCCTTGTTTGTTGCCAATTGCGACCCGTGCCGCAGCCGCTCGGCGGTCTTGCGTGCCATCGTCAAGGCGGTGGATTTTCCCGAATACTTCGGCGGCAACCTTGACGCCCTCTACGACTGCCTGTGCGACACGGTGCTGGATCACAAATCCGGTGTGGTGCTGTGGCTGTACCGCCTGCACTCCGGCGATCCGGCGCTTGAAGAAGACGCCGGCCGCATCGAAACCGTGTGCTCCGACGCGGCGGATTTCGCGCACGAAAATGGCCGCGTGTTCGCGTATGTCATCGAGCACGCTGGCGCGCACCCTGAACCCGAGCCCGGCGTGGCTGCCGCGCCCTACGGCGAAAACGACTGACCTACCACCCGCGCAGCGCGCTGATCGCCGATAGCAGCGCCAGACCGGCCGTCTCGGTGCGCAGCACCCGGGGGCCAAAGCGCACGGCCTGCACACCCGCCTTGCGGGCCGCTTCCAATTCCTTGTCCGACCAGCCGCCTTCCGGGCCGACCAGCAGGGTGATGGCCGCCTGATCCGGCGCGCCTTGCAGGGTGGCGGCCAGGTCTTGCTCGGCCTCGGGATGGCACAGCACGCGCAGCCCCTCGGCGGGTTGCGCCAGCCAGGCTTCCAGCGTCAGCGGCGCGTCCACGGTCATCAGCCGGTTGCGGCCGCATTGTTCGGCTGCCGATTGCGCAATGCGCTGCCAGTGCGCGACGCGCTTTTCCAGGCGCGGGCCCGACAACTGGAGCACGCTGCGCTGCGCGGCGATCGGGCTGACCCGGGCCGCGCCCAGTTCCACGGCCTTTTCCACCACCCAATCCATCTTGTCGCCCGACGGCAGTCCCTGGGCCAGGATGATGCGCCCGCCGAGTTCGGCCTCGCGGGGATTGAAGTCGCCAAGCTGGGCAAAGCCGGCCTTGCCCTCGACGTCCAGCACCGCCGGGTACTCGCCGCCCTGGCCATTGAACAGGGTGATGGCCTCGCCGGCCCGCAGGCGCAGCACGCGCAGGGCGTGATGGGCAAGGGCGTCGGGCAGGGCGATGCGGGCGCCGGCGGCCAGCGGGACGTCGCAATGGAAACGGGGGGCGGGCATGGTAATCGGGCTTCGAAATGGGTGGGGACTGACGAGTTCGCGTAGCCTACCACTCCCTGCCGATTCCTCTGGAAACCCGCGATTACATAGGGCATCCGGCCGATGGCCTCCGGGAAATCCCCTGATGCTAAAATCACCTGCTTCGCAACCTACTCAACCGGCCCTATTTCCTCTGTAGGCGCGCCGGTTTCAAAGAGCCTTCCGAATGAGCAATCCGACCGCCCCTAAACTTGCCTTGGCGGATGCCATCCGCGCCCTCGCGATGGATGCCGTGCAACAAGCGAACTCCGGGCATCCGGGTGCTCCCATGGGCATGGCGGAAATCGCCCAAGCCTTGTGGGCCGGCAACCTGCGCCACAATCCCAAAGATCCCGCCTGGGCCAACCGCGACCGCTTCGTGCTGTCCAACGGCCACGGTTCGATGCTGATCTACGCCCTGCTGCACCTGACGGGCTACGACCTGCCGATCGAAGAAATCAAGAATTTCCGCCAGCTGCATTCCAAGACGCCGGGCCACCCCGAAGTGGGCATCACCCCCGGCGTGGAAACGACCACCGGCCCGCTGGGACAGGGTCTGGGCAATGCCGTGGGCATGGCGCTGGCCGAAGCGCTGCTCGCCGCCGAATTCAACAAGCCGGGCCACACGCTCGTCGATCACCACACCTACGCGTTCACCGGCGACGGCTGCCTGATGGAAGGCATCTCGCATGAAGTGTGCTCGCTGGCCGGCACGCTCAAGCTCGGCAAGCTGGTCGTGCTGTACGACGACAACGGCATCTCCATCGACGGCCATGTGGAACACTGGTTCGCCGACGACACCGCCAAGCGCTTCGAAGGCTACGGCTGGAACGTCGTCCGCGGCGTGGACGGCCATGACGTCGCCGCCGTGGACGCCGCCATCAAGGCCGCGCGTTCGCAGTCGGACAAGCCCACGCTGATCGTCTGCCGCACCGTGATCGGCAAGGGATCGCCCAACATGGCCGGCACGCACAACGTGCACGGCGCGCCGCTGGGCAAGGACGAGATCGCCGCCACGCGCACCGCGCTGGGCTGGTCGTCGGAACCCTTCCAGATTCCGCAAGACGTCTACGACGGCTGGGATGGCCGCAAGCAGGGCGCCGAATCCCAGGCCGAATGGCAAAAGCGTTTCGACGCCTACGCCGCAGAATTCCCCGCCGAGGCCGCTGAATTCACGCGCCGCATGAAGGGCGAAATGCCCGCCGGCTACGCCGATCAGTTCAAGGCCTTCCTCTCCGCCACACTTGAAAAGGGCGAAACCGTCGCCACCCGCAAGGCCTCGCAATTCGCGATCGCCGCGATGGCGCCGTTGCTGCCGGAAATGCTGGGCGGCTCGGCCGACCTGACCGGTTCCAACTTCACCGACTGGAAGGGCGTTGCCGCCGTCCGCGCCGGCGACAAGGGCATCCAGCTCGGCCGCCACATCAACTACGGCGTGCGCGAATTCGGCATGGCCGCCATCATGAACGGCATCGCGCTGCATGGCGGCTACCTGCCGTTCGGCGGCACGTTCCTGACGTTCTCCGACTATTCGCGCAACGCCATCCGCATGGCCGCGCTGATGAAGCAGCGCGTCGTCCACGTGTTCACCCACGACTCCATCGGCCTGGGCGAAGACGGCCCGACCCACCAGTCGATCGAACACGCGGCCAGCCTGCGCCTCATTCCCAACCTGTCGCTGTGGCGTCCTTGCGATACGGCCGAGACCGCCGTGGCCTGGAACGCCGCCGTGACGCGTCCGGCCAGCATCGGCATGGACGTGCATGACGGCGGCCCGACGGCCCTGTTGCTGTCCCGCCAGAACCTGCCGTTCGTGCCGCGCGACGCGGCCACGGTCGAGGCCATCGCTCGCGGCGGCTACGTGCTGCGCGACGCCGAAGGCGCCCGCGCTGTCATCATCGCCACCGGCTCCGAAGTCGCCATCGCCCTGGACGCCCAGGCGCAGCTGGCCAAGGAAGGCATCGCCGTGCGCGTGGTATCCATGCCCAGCACCGACGTCTTCGACAAGCAGGACGCCGCCTGGAAGCAATCCGTGCTGCCCAAGGGCCTGCCGCGCGTGGCTGTTGAAGCCGGCGTCACCGCCTTCTGGCACAAGTACGTGGGCCTGGAGGGCGCCGTGGTCGGCATCGACCGCTACGGCGAGTCCGCACCGGCCGGCGCACTGTTCAAGTTCTTCGGGCTGACCGCCGACAAGGTGGCCGAGACCGTCAAGCAAGTTTTGTAAAAAAGGAGCTTAGTCATGACCATTCGCGTCGCCATCAACGGTTACGGTCGCATCGGCCGCAACATCCTGCGTGCCCACTACGAAGGTGGCAAGAAGCACGATATCGAAATCGTCGCCATCAATGACCTGGGCGATCCCAAGACGAACGCGCACCTGACGCGCTACGACACCGCCCACGGCAAGTTCCCGGGCACCGTCGAAGTCGACGGCGAGTTCATGGTCGTCAACGGCGACAAGATCCGCGTGCTGGCCAACCGCAACCCGGCTGAACTGCCGTGGGGCGACCTGAAGGTCGACGTCGTGCTGGAATGCACGGGCTTCTTCACCACCAAGGAAAAGGCCGGCGCGCACATCAAGGGCGGCGCCAAAAAGGTCATCATCTCGGCCCCCGGCGGCAAGGATGTCGACGCCACCATCGTCTACGGCGTCAACCACGGCGTGCTGAAGTCGACGGACACCGTCATTTCCAACGCGTCGTGCACCACCAACTGCCTGGCCCCGCTGGTCAAGCCGCTGAACGACAAGCTGGGTCTGGAAAACGGCCTGATGACTACCGTTCACGCCTACACCAACGACCAGGTCCTGACCGACGTCTACCACGAAGACCTGCGCCGCGCGCGTTCGGCCACGATGAGCATGATCCCCACGAAGACCGGCGCTGCCGCCGCCGTGGGCCTGGTCCTGCCGGAACTGAACGGCAAGCTGGACGGCTACGCCATCCGCGTTCCGACCATCAACGTGTCGTTGGTCGACCTGTCGTTCGTGGCCAGCCGCGACACGACCGCCGAAGAAGTGAACAGCATCCTGAAGGCCGCCTCGGAAGGCGAGCTCAAGGGCATCCTGGACTACAACACCGAACCCCTGGTCTCGGTCGACTACAACCACAACCCGGCCTCCAGCACCGTTGACGCGTCGCTGACCAAGGTCTCGGGCCGCCTGGTCAAGGTCTCGTCCTGGTACGACAACGAGTGGGGCTTCTCGAACCGCATGCTCGACACCACCGTCGCGCTGATGTCGGCCAAGTAAGCACTCCGCCAGTCCATAAGGGGACGGATTTGTTTTCCGCCAATGCGGAAAATGGGTTCGTCCCCTTTGTTCGCCTACCGAAGGAATCCAAATATGTCCAAGGTCAAAACTTTGTCCGCGCTGGCCAAGGCCGGCGCGCTGTCCGGCAAGCGCGTGTTCATCCGCGCCGACCTCAACGTTCCGTTCGATGACGCCGGCCGCATCAGCGAAGACACCCGCATCCGCGCCTCGGTGCCCGGCATTCGCCTGGCGCTGGACGCCGGCGCCGCCGTGATGGTCACTTCCCACCTGGGCCGCCCCAAAGAAGGCGTGCTGACCGACGCCGATTCGCTTGCCAAGGTCGGCCAGCGCCTGTCCGAACTGCTCGGCATGCCCGTGCCGCTGGTGCGCGACTGGGTCGATGGCGTGAAGGTCGATCACGGCCAGGTCGTGCTGCTGGAAAACTGCCGCGTGAACGTCGGCGAAAAGAAGGACGACGAGGCGCTGGCCAAGAAGATGGCCGCGCTGTGCGACGTCTACGTCAACGACGCCTTCGGCACGGCGCACCGCGCCGAAGCCACCACCCACGGCATCGCGCGCTTTGCCACCGTGGCCTGCGCCGGCCCGCTGCTGGAAGCCGAACTCGACGCCCTGGGCCGTGCCCTGCACGAACCCAAGCGCCCGCTGGTCGCCATCGTGGGCGGCTCGAAGGTGTCGACCAAGCTGTCCATCCTGCAATCGCTGGCCGACAAGGTCGACCAGCTGGTGGTGGGCGGCGGCATCGCCAACACGTTCATGCTGGCCGCCGGCCTGTCCATCGGCAAGTCGCTGGCCGAGCCCGACCAGGTCGATCAGGCCCGCGCCGTCATCGACATCATGAAAAAGCGCGGCGCGGCCGTGCCGATCCCCGTTGACGTGGTGTGCGCCAAGTCGTTCGGCGCCGACGCTGATGCCACCGTCAAGGCAGCCACCGACGTGGCCGACGACGACATGATCCTGGACATCGGCCCCAAGACCGCCGAACAACTGGCCGGCATCCTGAAGCAGGCGGGCACGATCGTCTGGAACGGTCCGGTAGGCGTGTTCGAATTCGATCAGTTCGCCAACGGCACCGAAGTGGTGGCGCGCGCGATTGCCGACTCCGACGGCTTCTCGATCGCCGGCGGCGGCGACACCCTGGCCGCCATCGCCAAGTACAAGATCGGCGAGCAGGTCGGCTACATCTCGACGGGCGGCGGCGCATTCCTGGAATTCCTGGAAGGCAAGACCCTGCCCGCCGTGGCCGTGCTGGAAGCCCGCGCGGCGGGGTGATTCCGGCCGTACACGCCGTCCTGCGAAGGGGCGGCGTGCGGCGGGCGTCTGACGTTTTCGGGCGTCAGATTCCGTCATGGTGGGACGGGTGTCAGACACCCGCGGCACGCTGCCGGCATGCCTGGGGCTGGCGCAGGGGTGTCAGACACCGGGCCACAGCGCGCTCCAGGTGTCTGACACCCTTATGCGCTGGACGCCCAGATCGAACGGGTGCTGCACGGGTGTCTGACACCGGGCCACAGCTCAGACGCCAGACACCCGCATCGGCCGCCTTGATTCGTCGCGCGCCGCTTGGCTTGGGGTTGGTGTAGGCTTGGGCGGTCATCCCGCCGCTCGCGGGAATTCACTTGTGATCGTCTCGCTGCACCATGAATCTCCGCTTTATTCCAGGCCTGGCCAACTTCCAGGGCATCACGCGTGAATCGGCGCGGCGCGACATCATGGCGGGGCTGAGCGTTGCCGCCGTGGCGCTGCCGGTGGGGCTGGCCTATTCCGCGATGATGGGCGTGCCGCCCGTCGCTGGCCTGTGGGCCGCCATTGCAGGCATGCTGGCGTATGCGTTCTTCGGTTCGTCGCGCACCCTCATCGTGGGTCCCGACACCGCCACCTGCACCCTCATTGCCGCCACGCTGACCGGCATGGCGCTGACCACGCCCGAATCGCGCCTGCTCGGCGCCACCAGCATTGCGCTGACCGTGGGTGTGGGCTGCCTTATCGCGCGTGTCTTGCGGCTGGGCGTGCTGGCCAATCTGCTGTCGCGGCCGGTGCTGATCGGCTACATGGCCGGCGTGGCGATCACGCTGGCCATGTCGCAGTTAAGCGGTCTGACGGGCGTGGGGCTGCGCAACAGCGGCCTCATTCATCCGTTCATGGAGCTCTCGCATCGCCTGTCCGAGATCCGGATGCCGACGCTGTTCCTGGGACTGGCATCGTGCGTCTTTCTGGTGGCGGTCAAGCGCTGGCGGCCGTCGTGGCCCGGGCCCATCCTGCTGGTCGTCGCGACCTGCCTGCTGTCGTGGCTGTTCAATTTTCCGGCGCTGGGCATCGCGGTCGTGGGCGACGTGCCGGCCGGGTTGCCGTCGTTCAATCTGCCGGTCAGCCTGCAAGGCGTGGACGGCATTCTGCTGGGCGCGGCGGGCGTCCTGGTTGTCAGCTTTTCCAGCGGCATCGTGACCGCGCGCAGCTTTGCGGCGCGCACGGGCGAACACGTGGATCCGAATCGCGAGCTCGTGGGCTTCGGCGCCGCCAACGTGGCGGCCGGGCTGTTCCAGGGCTATGTCGTGACGGGCGCGGACTCGCGCACCGCGGTCGGGCTGGTGGCAGGAGGCTCGTCGCCGCTGGTCAGCATCAGCGCGGCCGCCGCGCTGGCCGTGGTGGTGGGCTTGTTGAGCGCACCGCTGTACTGGCTGCCGCAGTTTGCGCTGTCGGCCATTCTGCTGCTGGCTGCGGCCAGCCTGTTCGATTGGCAGGCGTTCAAGCGGTTGGCGCGCATCTCGCGGATCGAGCTCGCGTTCGGCGTGCTGGCGGCCGTGGGCGTGGTGGGATTCGGCGTGTTGCAAGGCGTGGCCGTCTCGGTGGGCGCGACGCTGCTCTACGCCATGTACGTGTCCGGCAATCCCCGCGATGCGCTGCTGGGCAGACTGCCCGGAGAAACCGTGCTGGGCAAGCTGCACCTGAATCCCGAAGCCAAGCCGGTGCCGGGCGCCGTGATCTGGCTCTTCGAATCCTCGGTCTGGTTCTTCAACGCGGACGCGTTCCGGCGCCGCGCCCGCGAAATCATCGAGCAGGCGGGCGACGTGCGCTGGTTCTTGCTGGACGCCGAAGCCATGACGCAGGCCGATGCCGACGCTGTTGAGGCGCTATATGAACTGAAGCGCAATCTGGACGAGCGCGGCATCACGCTGCTGGTGGCCGGCGGCCACGGCAAGTTCCGCGAGGCGCTGCAGCGTTCGGGCCTGGTCAAAAAGATCGGACCGGACAGAATCTTCGGCAGCCCGGAACAGGCGGTCGACGCCATCGAGCGCTGGCGCCAGGGCGGGCCGGCGACGCTGGCCTGACCTTCAAATGACGGGGGTGTCTGACACCCCGCGTCAATCAATGATGTGATATCCGCCGTCGATGTACAGCGTCTGCCCCGTCATCAGCCGCGCCGCATCCGTGGCCAGCCACGCAGTCGCTTCGCCCACATCGTCAATCGACACCAGGCTGCGCGCCGGCGCCTTGGCCTGCGCGCGGTCCAGCATCGTGTCGAATTCCGCGATGCCGGACGCCGCACGGGTCTTCAGCGGTCCCGGCGAAATCGCGTGCACGCGGATGCCCTGCGGACCCAGCTCGGCCGCCAGATAGCGCGTGGCGGATTCCAGGGCGGCCTTGACCGGGCCCATCATGTTGTAGTGCTCGACCACCATCTGCGAGCCGTAGTAGCTCATGCAGAAGAGGGCGCCGCCATTGCGCATCAGCGGCTCGGCCAGCTTGGCCATGCGGATGAAGGACCAGCACGACACGTCCATCGCCTGCAGAAAGCCCGCGCGCGAGCAGTCCGTGACCCGCCCGTGCAGATCGTCGCGCGGCGCGAACGCCACCGAATGCAGCACGAAATCCAGCGCGCCCCATTCGTCCGTGATACGGCTGAAGACGGCCTCCAGCTCGCCGTCGTTCAGCAGGTTCATGGGCATCAGCAATGGCGCTTCAACCTGCTGCGCCAACGGCGCCACGTGCGGCAGGGCCTTGTCGTTCAGGTAGGTGACCGCCAGTTCGGCGCCCATGGCGCGAAACGCCTTGGCGCAGCCCCACGCGATGGAGTCGGCATTGGCGATGCCGGTCACCAGCCCGCGCTTGCCGGCCAGCGGCAGATGCGCGCTCATCGCTGCCTCACGAGGGCGAGCGTGTGCTGAGCAATGACCAATTCTTCGTTCGTGCGCACCACGTAGACGCCGATGCGGCTGTCGTCGGTCGAGATGCGTGGCCCGTGGCGGGCGTTGCGCTCGGGGTCAAGTTTGATGCCCAGCCAGCCCCAGTGGTCGCTGATCGCCTGGCGGATCTCGGCGGAGTTCTCGCCGACGCCCGCCGTGAAGACGATGCCGTCGATGCCGTTCGTCGCGCAGCCCAGGCCGACCATGCCTTCGGCCACGCGCCACGCGAAGTATTTCAGCGCCAGCTTGGCCGACGGCGCATTGCTGGCCAGCAGTTCGCGCATGTCGTTGCTGATGCCCGACAGGCCCTTCATGCCGCAGTCGTGATACAGCATGTGCTCGATCTCGTCGTGGCTCATGCCCTGTTCCATCATCCAGAGCACCACGCCGGGGTCCAGACGGCCAGGGCGGGTACCCATCGGCAGGCCTTCCAGCGCGGTAAAGCCCATGGTGCTGTCCACGCTCCTGCCTTGGTGCATGACGCAGGCCGATACGCCGGAGCCCAGATGGGCGACGACGATCTTGCCCATCGCGATGTCGGGCAGCGTCTGCTTCAGGCGCTGTGCGATGTACTCGTAGGACAGCCCATGAAAGCCATAGCGGCGCACGCCTTCCAGATACAGGCGCTCGGGCAGCGCATAGCGGTCGGCGACGTCGGAATGGCTGCGATGGAACGCCGTGTCAAAGCACGCGACCTGCGGAATCCACGGCCGTCGTTCGCGGATGACGCGGATCGGCGCCAGGTTGTTGGGTTGGTGCAGCGGTGCGAGCGGCGTGAAGGTTTCAAGCCGGGCCAGAATATCGTCGTCGATCAGCACCGGCTCGGACAGATCCGGCCCGCCGTGAACCACGCGATGCCCCACCGCCAGCGGCGCGCCGCCCAGGTGGCCGCTCAGCCATGTACCGACGACTTCCTGCGCGTTGGGCACGTCGGGGGCGTGGCTGGGCGCGATGTCGCGCTCGACCAGCGTCTCTCCCGCCGCGTCGCGCACCCGCAGGCGCGGATGCGTGGTGCCGATGCCTTCAAGCTGGCCGCCCAGCCGGGGCGCCAGTTCATGCTTGTCGGCGATGTCGTACAGGTAGAACTTGATGCTGGAACTGCCGGCGTTGATGACGAGGATGGTGTCGCTCATGGCGGTGTGCTTCCACGTTGAGACAAGTCGCGCGAAGGCCCGCGAGGGCGGGCCGGGGCTGGGGCTGACGGTTGTCAGGCCAGCGGTCTGGCCTGCTGCTGGGCAAGGTAGTTGGCGTAGATCGCCGCCACCGCGCAAGACGCCAGGCGCGAACGCGGGCTGTCGGCGCGGCTGGTCAGAATGATCGGCACGCGTGCGCCCAGCACGATGCCGGCCGCCTCGGCGTTGGCGAGAAAGGTCAGGTTCTTGGCCAGCATGTTGCCGGCTTCCAGATCGGGCACCACCAGCACCTGGGCCACGCCGGCCACGGGCGAGCGGATGCCCTTGATGCGCGCGGCGTCGGGGCTGATCGCGTTGTCCAGCGCCAGCGGGCCGTCCAGCACGCCGCCCGCGATCTGGCCGCGGTCGGCCATCTTGCACAGGGCGGCTGCCTCGATGGTGCTGGGGATGCTGGGGGTGACCTGTTCGACCGCCGACAGGATCGCCACGCGCGGTTCGCCCAACCCCAGCCCGTGATGCAGGTCGATCACGTTGCGGATGATGTCGGCCTTGGTTTCGAGGTCCGGAAAGATGTTGATGGCCGCATCGGTGATGAAGAGCGGCTCGGCGTAGGTCGGCACTTCCATGATGAACACATGGCTGATGCGCCGGCCGCTGCGCAGGCCGGTGGCGCGCGCCACGACCTCGTGCATCAGCTCGTCGGTGTGCAGGCTGCCCTTCATCAGCAGGGAGGCCTCGCCGCTGCGCACCAGCGCCACGGCGGTTTCCGCGGCCGCATGGCTGTGCGGCGCGTCCACGATGCGGGCGTCGCCCAGGTTCAGCTTGAACTGCTCGGCCGTGTCGCGGATCTTGCCTTCGGGTCCGACCAGGATGGGCCGCAGCAGGCCCAGATCGCGCGCTTCCAGCGCGGCCGACAGCGACGGTTCATCGCAAGGATGGGCGATCGCGCACGGGGCCGCCTCCAGCGTTTGCGCGCGCGCGATGAGTTTGTCGTAGTGCGTGGACGTGGGGAGGCTCATGGGTCTCAGGCCTTGGCGGGTTGACGGGCGGCGGCGCGCTTGGCGGGCGCTTTGGCCGGGGTCGCGTCCGCGCCGGACTTGGGTGCGGACTTCGAAGCGGGCTTCGACGCGGGCTTCGATGCTGCCTTGGCGGCGCCATTGGCCGCCGGCTTTGCCGTTTTGGCGGCGTGCCTTGCCGGGGACTTCGATGCCGCTTTCGACGCGGCGTTGGGCGCGGCTTTCGATGCGGCCTTCGTCGCGGCCTTCGATGCCGACGGCGGCGCCTTCTTGGGCGGCTCCGCCTCATTGACGGCCTTTCCCGCTGCGTCAGGATGCGGCCGGGCGGTCTTGGCGGGCACCTGGGCGGCCAAGTCGACCAGATCCTGGACTGGATAGACGGCCTTCGCGGCGGCGGCGCCGCGCGATGCCGCAGGCGCCTGGCCTTGCTTGCGCCGTTGCGCGCGGCGTTCGGCCGCTTCGAAGATGCGCTCCATTTCGTTCAGACTTTCGCGCGCCGCGTCGCTCAGCGGCTCGGCCGCTTCCAGGACGCCCTTCATCGCGACCAGGCTGGCGCGGATTTCGGCGGCCGTCGAGTCTTCCAGAAGGCGGGGCATGGCCTGGATGGCGGCGTCCGAATCCAGCGTCATCATCAGGGCCTGTTCGCGGATAACGTCCTTGAACGCTTCCAGCGTCAGCGCGTTGTCGGCTTCGGCGCGCATCTTGCGGATCAGCGCGAAACTGCGCTCGTCCAGGCCGCCCTCGGCGCCGGACACGTACAGCAGCATGCGGATCGCGGCCACGCGCAGTCCGCCTTCCTGCAGCATGGAACGCAGTTCAGCGGCGCGGTCTTCCATGAAGCGGCGATGCTCCGGCGAGACGCCGGGGTGCCTGCGGGGCGGGCCGGACTTGGCGCCCAGGCCGGCCAGATCCTGCACCACGGGCGATCCGTAGACGCTCATGAAGGTGCGCTCGTCGGCCGAATCGCGCAATTCCTGCCAGATGTTCAGGCTGGTCTCGATCCAGTTCGAGAACATCTCTTGCGCCACCACGAACGGATTGGCGGGCGCGGCCTGCTGGCGGTTCTCGCGCACCTGTTCGGCGACCTTGGCGATGGGGGCGATGAGCGGATTGCGGTCGGAGATCAGTTCGTAGGGCAGGCGCAGCGGGTGCATGCGCTGCATCCACTCGGCCGATTGCGGCGTGACCATGGCGCGCAGCCAGGGCTGCACGAAGCTGCGGTACATGCCCAGATTGATGTCGGAGATGCGGGCCACCGCGGCAAAGCGTTGGTCATCTTCTTCCTTGCGGTCAACAATGGCGCGCACGTCGTCCAGCTTGCGCTGTTCGAAGGACAGCACGTAGTTGCCGAAAGCCAGATCGGCGTTGGGCGTGTCGGGCGTCTTGTCGGCGATTTCGGCCTGGTAGATGCCCGGCGGCAGCACATCGATCATGTCGATGTTGGAGGTGAATTCCTGGTGTTCCTTGCGCGCCACGCTGCCGGACACGAAGATGCCCAGGTGGCCGATGCTTTCGTGGATGGCGTAGACGATGGTCTGGCCATGGGCCAGGACTTCGGCTTCGTTCTGGTACAGATCGGGAATCCAGCCCAGCGCCTGCGGGGGCGGGGTGATGTTGTCGCCCTTGGAGCAGAACACCACGATGGGCGAGCGGATGTTGCGCAGGTCGATGCGGATGCCGTCGGAGGTCACCAGGCCCGCGGTGGCCAGACGGTTGCCCACGAACAGGTTGTCGACGATGTATTGGATCTCGGGCCCGTTCAGGAAGACGTGGCCGCCCCACCATTTTTCAAAGCTCAGGTAGCGGTCGGCCTCGGTGTCGACCTTGGCGTACAGGTTGTACTGCTTGGACCACAGGGTGTTGGCGGGATTGAGGTTCTCGAAGTTCTGCACCAGCCAGGCGCCGTCGAACTTGCCGTTGCCCAGGTCGCTGGTCATGGCCGTGAGCCAGCTTCCGCCCAGCAGGCCGCCCGCGTAGCGCATGGGATTCATGCCGCGCCAGCCCGCCCAGTAGGACAGCGGCGCGCCAGCGACGATGATCGGCCCGAACAGTTCAGGGCGCACCGCCGCGGTCATCATGATCTGCCAGCCCGCCTGGCAATTGGCCACGACGACGGGCTTGCCCTCGGCATCCGGGTGCAGCGCAATGATTTCTTCCAGAAAGCGCGCCTCGGCCATCATCACGTCTTCGACGGTCTGGGTGGGCATGGGCTGCGGCAGGAACGTCGCGAAGTAGCAGGGATGCCCCGCGCGCACGGCCACGCCGATTTCGCTTTCAGGCTTGAAGCCGCCGATGCCCGGGCCGTGGCCCGCGCGCGGGTCCACCACCAGGAAGGGGCGCTTGATCGGGTCCGTTTCCACGCCGGCCGGCGGCGTGATCCGCAAGAGGCCGTAATTGACGGGGCGGGGCAGCTCGCGGCCATCCAGCACCAGCTCGAATTCCATGCTGAGCACGTTGGGCGCGCGCTTGGCCATGTGATCGTGATATTGGTTGCCGCGCTGGCGCATCACGTCCGCATAAAGCACGCCGCGCTGCCAGGCGTCCACCGCGTATTCGTAGGCGGCCGTCCAGGGGTTGAGGGACGGGGCGAGCATGTGATCGGTGCCGGATCCGGCCATGGCGATCTCCTGTAATGAGCTGCCGGCGACAGACCGCCGCCGAGCCGGCCCCCAGTGGAACCGGCGGAATTGACCTCCCCATTACACCGCATCAGATGGTGCGGTGCAACATCGGAACGCTTGCGGGGTGTCAAATCGGCGCTCAGCCCGGCTTAATCGGACCGATGGCAGACCACTGCTCAGCTCAACTCACCGCGCGGCGGCGTTGTGTTCCAGCCACTTCTGGACGGCGGGCCGCTGCCATTGCACGTCTGCGTAGGCGCGCAGCGTGTCGGGCAGGTCGTCGTTCGACAGGCGCTTGAGCATGACCGCCAGATCGAGATCGGCGATGCACCATTCGTCGAACAGCGTCGTCTGGCCAACGCCGACCAGATAGCTGGCCACGCGAATCAATTTGGCGGAGGCCGCATGGGCGTCGTCGGACAGAGGCTGGCCGGTTTCGCCGTAGAACACGGTTTCCGTGGGACGTTCCTGGCGCAAGGCGCCCAGGTCGCTGCGCAGCCAGGCCTGCAATTGGCGGGCGCGGGCGCGTTCCTGCAGTGCGGCCGGAAACAGGCCGGTGTGTTCGGGAGGGGGAAAGGCTTCGTCCAGGTATTCGGCGATGACACTGGATTCGGTCAGATTGAAGTCCGCGTGCGTCAGCGCCGGCACCCGCGACGTGAGCGCGCGGCACTGGAACGGCTGCATGCGCTGTTCGCCGGCGCCCAGGTCGATGGGACGCACTTCAAAGGGCAGCCGCTTTTCGGTCAGCGCCACATAGACCGACATGGCGTAGGGGCTGAGAAACAGGGAATCGACGTATAGCGTAATCGGGGCGCCCAAAGCTTGTCTCCGGTCAGGCGGGGTAACGTATGGTCAGGCCGCGCGCGGCGCCTGATTTGCAAAGCGTAACGCAAGTGCAATGCGGACGTGTCGCGCGGGCGCGTCAGCCACAAGGGTCAGTCAACAATGAACAGCTTGGCGCCGGTCTGCGTGGACGAGCGATGCGGTTCGGCCTGATCGGCCACCTGATAGCTCATGCCCGGGGTCAGCACGAACTGGCGGCCGTCTTCCAGTTCGGTGTGCAGTTCGCCTTCCAGACAGAACAAGATGTGGCCCTTGGTGCACCAGTGGTCGGCCAGGTAACCGGCCGTGTATTCCACCATGCGCACGCGCAGGTCGCCGAAATTACGGGTCCGCCAGTACGCCATGCCGGTGTCGCCGGCGTGTTCGGTGCGTTCCACTTCGGACCAGTCGGTGGTGCCGAAGGGGATGTTGCTCATCTTCATCGTGGATCCTGCCTGTTGGGTCCGCCCCCAAAATCCGGGCGAAAAAACACATACTACGCCAATCAGGCGGCCAGCTTGTGCTGCCGGCATATGCCACGCGGCCGCACATTGAAAAATCGGTCCATAACCCCTATCTTCTGGCTATTCAAGGCCGGATCCGGCTGTGCCGGACGCGGCCTCAACCCTCTACGTGAGCTGGAACATGGAGTTCAAGGACTACTACAGCATTCTCGGGGTGGAGCAGGGCGCATCCGACGACGATATCCGCAAGGCCTATCGCAAGCTCGCCCGCAAATATCACCCAGACGTCAGCAAGGAAAGCGACGCCGAAACCCGCATGCGCGACGTCAACGAAGCGTATGACGTGTTGCGCGACGCTGAAAAGCGCCAGGCCTATGACAATTTGGCTGCGGGCGTCACGCCCGACGGCGGCTTCCAACCTCCGCCCGGCTGGGACGAAGGTTTCGAATTCCACCGCGGCGCCGCGCCTGGCGACGAGGCGCAATTCAGCGAGTTCTTTTCGTCACTCTTTGGCGGCCGGGGGGGCCGGCACGGCGCGCGCCAGCAGGACTTCCGCACGCGCGGCGAAGACCATCACGCCGCGATCGAAGTCGACCTCGAAGACGCGATCAAGGGTGCGACGCGCGACATCAGCCTGCGGTCCATGCAGATGGACGATCAGGGACGGCCGCACATGCAAAGCCGCACCCTCAGCGTCAAGATCCCGGCCGGCGTGCGTGAAGGCCAGTACATCCGGCTGGCCGGACAGGGCATGCCCGGCTATGGCGGCGGCGAAAGCGGCGATCTGTATCTGGAAGTGCGCTTCAAGCCGCATCCGCGTTACCGCGCCGAAGGGCGCGATCTCTACATGACGTTGCCGGTTGCGCCGTGGGAAGCCGCGCTGGGCGCCAGCGTCCAGGCGCCCACGCCCGGCGGCACGGTCGAAGTGTCCGTGCCGGCCGGTTCCGGCAACGGCCGCAAGCTGAGGCTGCGCGGACGCGGCATCCCCGGCGATCCGCCGGGCGACCTGTACTTGGTTCTGGATCTGGTGCTGCCGCCCGCCGACAGCGAAGCCGCCAAGGCCGCCTACCGCAAGCTCCAGCAGGATCTGCCTTTCAACCCGCGCCGCAACCTCGGGGTCTGAGCATGAACAAGATAGTGATCACCAGCGCCACCGTGGTCGGCAAGTCGCAACCGCTCAGCACCGACGACCTGGCGCGCGCCTGCGGCGCGGAAGTGGAATGGGTGGCCCGGCTGGTCGAGGTCGGTATCGTCAACGCCAGCGGAACCGGCCCGGCGGAATGGCGTTTCTACAGCGTGGACTTGCAACGCGCCTTGCACGCGCGACGGCTGGAACACGACTTCGGCGCCGGCCTGGACGCCGTCGCGCTCATTCTGGACCTGAGCCAGGAGGTGCGCCGCCTGAAGTCGCAGCTGCGGGCGTTGGGGGCGATGCCTTGACGCACCGCTGAGTAAAATGGGCGCCCGCCGCAACAAATAAAAGCGATGAGCGCCTTGGAGACTCCCCCCGCCGCCGCGCGCGCCCCGTCCAGCGGCGCGCGCACCGATGGTCTGAAATCCTGCCTGCCGGTCATGATCGGCTACTTTCCGGTGGCCGTGACGTTCGGCATTGCCGGCATCGCGGCCGGCCTGACCCCGCTGCAGGTCATCCTGATTTCCGTGCTGGTCTACGCGGGCGCCAGCCAGTTCCTGCTGCTGGCGTCCATCAAGGCCGGCACGCCGTGGCTGTGGGTGGTGGCGCTGTGCTCGCTACTCAACGCCCGGCATCTGCTCTATGGCCCGCTGCTGTCGCGCTTTCTGCCGGCGGCGCTGCGCGATCGCCTCAAAGTGGCTTTCCTGTTGACCGACGAAGTCTTCGCCACCGCGTTCAACCGGCTGCACGGCGTGGAACCCGCCCGGCGCCAAGGCTGGATGATCGCGCTGGGCCTGGGCGCCTGGCTGACGTGGATCGCCGGCACCGCCGTGGGGGTGTACGCGGGCGACGGCCTGGAGCGGCACTATCCGATGCTGTCGCAGGTCATGCGCTTTGCGCTGCCGGCGCTGTTCATGGCGCTGGTGTGCCAGAGCGCCCGGCGCGGCATGGGACTGCCCATCCTGGCCGCCGTCATCGGCGCCGGACTGGTGGCCGCGCTGGGCTACACCAGCCTCGCCATCCTGGCGGGCGCGGTCATCGGCTGCGTCGCCTATCGCGTGAGGAGGGCCGCATGAACGCCAGCGGATTGGAATTCTGGGGCGCCGTCATCGCGATGGCGGTCATCACTTATCTCACACGCGCGCTGCCCTTCATGCTGTCCGAGCGCAGCCGATTGCTGCGGCACCTGTCCCGCGAGGGCTCGGCGCTGTCGGCGCTGGGGCCGTCGCTGCTGGCGGGCATCGCGGCCGCCGTGATCGTGCCGGATCTGCTGGGCGCCGCAGACGAGGCCGCCCGCATCGCGCCGTACGTGGGCGGGCTGGCCGTGACGGGCGTTGCGGCGCGCCTGGTCAGCAATACGGGCGTGGCCGTGCTGCTCGGCATGGGCGGATACGGGATATTGCTAGCCTTGGCGGCGTAGCGGCCCGCAAGGCAAAATGGTCCGATCCCCCAAGGAGACCGACCATGCTTACGCTCTACCACGCACCGCGTTCGCGGTCGTTCCGGATACTGTGGCTGCTCGAGGAACTGGGCGTGCCCTACGACACCGAGATGGTGTCGATCCGCGGCCACGACAGCACGGGGCACATGCCTGCCGATTACATCGACATCCACCCGCACCGCAAGGTGCCGGCGCTGGTGCATGACGGCGTGCCCGTGTTCGAGACTCCCGCCATCGCGGTGTACCTGACCGACCTGTTTCCGCAGGCGGGGCTGGGCCCGGTCGTCGGCGACGCGCAGCGCGGCCCCTATCTGACGTGGCTGGCGTATTCCACGGGCGTGTTCGAGCCCGCGATGGTCGAGCGGGCCTTCAAGACGCCGCATCAGGCCGCGCTGGGATGGGGATCGGCCGACGAGGTCGAAGAGGTGCTGACGCGGGTGCTGCAGGCGCGGCCGTTTTTCCTGGGCGACAGGTTCTCGGCCGTGGACATCGTGCTGGGCGGCTCGCTGCAGTACATGATGCGGATGAAGATCGTGCCCGAGACCCCCGTCTTCAATGCGTACGTCGAGCGTCTTGGCGAGCGCCCGGCGATGCATCGCGCCTTGCAGCGCGACGGGGATATCGAAGAGTCCTGATTCGCGACGTCAGGCGCCGCCCTGGATGCGTGCCGCCAGGTGGTCACGCCATTGCTCGGGACGGCCGAGATACCGGCTGGGTTCCAGCAGGGTAAAAGCGCCGTCGCGCTCCAGCGCCAGCGTCGGAAAGCCCGTGCCCCCGACCTGGGCCAGCAGCCGGCGGCTCGCGGCAATGTGCGCCGCAGTCTCGGCGCCCTGTGCCTGTTCGTAGGCAGCGTCGAAGGCCTCGGCGTCCAGGCCGATCTCCACGGCCAGCGCGCGCAGCACGGCGGGATCGGCGATGCGACGGCCCTCCACGTAATGCGCCTGCTGCATCCGGTGCAGCAGGTCCAGGCCGCGGCCCGCCAGCGTTTGGGCGGCCAGGATGGCGGTGGTGGGCGGTTCTGAATCGAACACGGCGCCGCTGTCGCGCAGCAGGCCGTCGAAATAATCGGTGCCGAACGGCTGGCCGGTGAGGCCCGCGATGCGCTCGTCGTGCGGCATGACGTAGCGGCGCAGGGCGTCGGTGACCAGTTGGCGGTTGCCGCCGGTCATCATGCCGCCGCCATGCGGCTCGATGTTCAGGCCGGCAATGGCGCGGGCGGCCGCCACCAGCGGCGCGGCGCCGTAGCACCAGCCGCAGAGCGGATCAAAGATGTAATGCAGGGTGGGGGATGCGGTAATCATGGCGCCATCGTAGACGGCGCCGGGCGCGGGCGCATAGGCCGGCGCAATAGCCAGAGTGTTGCAGCGGCCGTGCAGATTGCCTGCACGGCCGGATCAGTCAGCCCGAGATCAGCCCGCGATCTGCACGCCGATCCAGAACAGACCGGCGGCCAGCAGCATCGAGGCGGGCAGCGTCAGCACCCAGGCCAGCAGGATGTTGCGCACCGTGTTGCCCTGCAGCCCCGTCTTGTTGGCGATCATGGTGCCCGCCACGCCCGAGGACAGCACGTGGGTGGTGGACACGGGCAGGCTGAAGACGTTGGCAAGACCAATGGCCCCCACGGCGGTCAGCTGCGCCGACATGCCCTGCGCGTAGGTCATGCCCTGTTTGCCGATTTTTTCGCCGACCGTCAGAACGACGCGGCGCCAGCCGACCATGGTGCCGGCGCCCAGCGCCAGCGCCACGGCAACGATCACCCAGAAGGGCGCGTATTCGGTGGTGGCGGTCAGGTCCGCGCGCAGCCGTTGCAGGTCGGCGGCCTCGCGGGCGGGCAGACCTTCCAGGCGCGCCACCTTCTTGGCGGTGTCGTCCAGGCAAAGCAAGTAGCGGCGCACATCGATGCGCTTTTGCGCGGACAGGTCAGCGTAGTTGGAAACCCCGTGCAGGTCCCTTTGCAGCGCCATGATGGTGGGCACGGTCAGGGCCGGGTCGCAGCGGAAGTTGGCGGGCAGGTCTTCCTGGATGTCGGTGCGGCGCAAAGCCAGGAAGTCGCCCAGCAGCGCTTCGTTGCGCTGGTAGAACACCATCAGGTGGTTGGCGGCGTCGCGGGTGCGTTCGATCTGGTAGGTGGTGCTGTGGGTGTCCAGCACGAAGTTGGCCGGCACGATGCCGATCAGCACCAGCATGATGAGCCCGATGCCCTTCTGTCCGTCGTTCGAGCCGTGCACGAAGCTCACGCCCATGGCCGACAGCACCAGCACCAGGCGGTTCCAGAACGGCGGGTGCTTCTTGTTGTCGATGGCGCGGCGCTGTTCGGGCGTCTTGTGCATCTTGGACAGCGGCAGCCAGCGCTTGAGCGCCAGCAGCAGCAACCCGGCCACCGCGAACCCGGCGATGGGCGAGGCCACCAGCGACAGGCCGATGTCGATAGCCTTGCCCCAGTTCACGCCTTGGCCCAGCGGCAGGTCGGTGATGAGCGCATTGGCCAGGCCCACGCCCAGGATCGAGCCGATCAGTGTGTGCGAGCTGGAGGCCGGAATGCCGAAGTACCACGTGCCCAGATTCCACGCGATGGCCGCCGCCAGCATGGCGAAGACCATTGCCAGCCCGCGGCCGGTGTCCACATTGATCAGCAGTTCGACGGGCAGCAGATGGACGATGGCGTACGCGACGCCCACGCCGCCCAGCAACACGCCCAGGAAGTTGAAGATGCCGGACAGGACCACCGCCAGATGCGGCGGCATGGCCTTGGTGTAGATGACCGTTGCCACGGCGTTGGCCGTGTCGTGAAAGCCGTTGATGAATTCGAAGGCCAGGACGAAGGTCAGGGCCAGCACAAGACTGAGGCCAACCCAAAGGTCTAGGCCGTGGAAGAGGTCGAACATGGGGGAGGGGGGCGAGGTTCCGGCGAGAATGCCCCGATTATTGCAGATTTATGACCTGTCCCTGAATGACCCGGCCCTCAATCTTAGAACTTCGAATACTGGAATTCGATCTCCATCGGTTTACCCAGATTGGCCGACGTATCCGCCTGGATCACCATGACGGCCAGAATTCCCAGATACAGCAGGCAGAGCCACAGCGTTCTTTTCATGGGCGGAATACCTCGGCGATCTTCTGGTTGACGCGCAGCCAGCCCAGCTCGCCCAGATGCTGCACGTCGCGCAGCGTGCCGACCTCGAAGGGCGCGTCATACATATCCATGCAGGTCATTGCGTAACGCTGGCACAGGCCGGCAACTTGCTGCTGGATCGGATCGAAGCGGTGCAGGTCATTGAAGACCATCGGGTGCAGCGGCTGCATGACGAACAGCGCATTGACCTTGTGCTGGTGCAGCAGCGCCATGAGGGCGTCGAGTTCGCGCAGTTCGTCGCGGCCGGTCAGTGGCTGGGGCTGATAGGCGGTTTTGCCGCCTTCGGGGATGCTGCGCAGGTACTTGTTGAAGAATTCGTCACGCACGGCATAGCGATTGTCCGTCATGAGTGCCTGCTCGGCGGTCTGCGCCTGGCCGGCCAGCGCATCCCAGTCCACCACGCGCGCCGCCGCCGCGGGGCCTTCGCGTTCCGGTTCGGGGATGGGCGCGGCGTACGCGGGGGCCCACAGGCTGGCCAGGCGCTGGCGGAAGACGTACGCCTGCTCGGCCGCCATCGACCAGTACACGCCGGCGTCGCCCTTGGCTTCCAGCCACCGCAAGACTTCGGACCGGCCATCGGGTTGGCGCAGCAGGCGGGGCAGCAGCGGGTTGGCGTGCTCCTTGAATTCGTCCGGCCCCAACCCGCCTTCGCCGTCGAACCAGCCGGGCGACAGCATCACGACCACGCGCGAGGCCGGCGACAGGTCATCGGCCAGCGCCGCCAGCACGAACTGCATGCCCAGCGACTGGAACCCGGAATGGCCATACGCCAGGACGGGCATCTGCAGCTCGTCGGCCAGGAAACGGTACGGCACGAAGCGCAGGTCGTTGCTGGTGAGTTCCGAGGACCCGAGGATCACCAGACGGTCGCCCGTGCGCAGCGCCTGGCTGAGCCGCGACAGATTGCGCGTCTGCTCGTCCAGCGTATTACCCAGGTTGGGAATGTAGATGCCGGGTGCGGCCGCGGGCACCGGTTCGGTCTTCAGGGCCAGCGTATGCAGGGCCGCCCAGCCGGCCACGGCCGCGGCGGACAGGGCCAGCGCCGCGGCAAGCGCGTGCTGCCGAAGAGTGCGTTTGAACATGGGAAACCCGAAAATGCGCCGCGCCTCAACAATGGGGCGGGATTGTTAGCGGATGTTATCCAGCGTCCATGACGCGAACAAGCGCGGGAAACCCTGGGCGGCGCGCCGATTCCCCTTTTTGCGACACTTGGCCCGGCCGCGCCCCGCCACGTGCCCCCAGGCGGAATGCGATAGCATCGATGTCGCGCGCCCGGCCGGGATCTCTGGCCGGCCGCGCCGCCTGCCGCGAACGCGGCGCTTCACCGCCGGATTTCCTCCTACGCCATGACCAACATTGCCCGAATCCCCCGCCGCCATCCCGACGAACTTATCGTGGGCCTGGTGTCCGTTTCCGACCGCGCCTCCACGGGCGCCTACCAGGATCAGGGACTGCCCGCGCTGCGCGAGTGGCTGGGCGGGGCGCTGTCGTCGCCCTGGCAGGCGGTTGATCGGCTGATTCCCGACGAGCCCGCCCGCATCTCCGAGACCCTGATCGAACTGGTCGACGGCTGCGGCTGCGACCTCGTCCTGACGACCGGCGGCACCGGCCCGGCGCGGCGCGACGTCACGCCCGAGGCGACGCTGGCGGTCGGCACCAAGGAAATGCCGGGTTTTGGCGAACAGATGCGCCAGATCAGCCTGCGTTTCGTGCCCACGGCCATCCTGTCGCGTCAGGTGGCCGTCATCCGCGAAACCGACGGCCATGCCGCCCTGATCGTGAACCTGCCCGGCCAGCCCAAGTCCATCCGCGAGACGCTGGAAGGGCTCAAGGGCGAGGACGGCGCCGTGCTGGTGCCGGGCATCTTCGCCGCCATTCCGTACTGCATCGACCTCATCGGCGGTCCCTACGCCGACACGCGTCCCGAGGTCATTGCGGCCTTCCGCCCCAAGTCCGCCCGGCGGCCCGCGCAGGCGTAAAGCGCTGCGATTGCCCGCCTTGCCGCGACATTTCTGCGCCGAGGCCCGTCAAGGCCGTGCGGTATAGTTGGCCGCCCCGATCAACCCCTACTGACCGAGAGTTTTCATCGTCATGAAGGTTCGTACCATCCTGTCCCTCACCGCCGTGGCTGCCCTGTCGGCTTGCGCCAATGTCAAAGACGTCCGCGACCGCGAGCCCGTGTTCTACGGATCCACGCAGCGCACCGCCCAGGACTACACGCAATGCGTGGCGGCCGCCTGGAAGGGACTGGGCGTGAACTTCGAACAGAAGCCGGTGCGCAACGGGTACGAGCTTGTCCTGCACGGCAGCCTCGGTGTCGAGGCCGTCCTGACGACCACGCACTGGCAGGGCAAGACCGAGACGCGCCTGTCCACGCGCATCGCTCGCCGCGATCAGACCATCATCGAACCGGCCAACCTGTGCCTGTGAGCGCCATGGTTGACCGCCGCAGTGTCCTGCGCGCGGGGCTGGCCGCGGCCGCCCTGTGTTTGGCCTTGCCCGCGCGGGCCCAGCAGGCCAGTTACATCAGCCGCAAGCTCGACGCTCGCGTGCCGGGCGGCGTGGCGGTACTTAGCCTGGGCGACGGCGCGGCCGCGCCCCGGGTCACGTACCTGGACCGGCCCGTGCTGGTGGTGCGGGAGGCGGGCAAGCAGTGGATCGCCGTGGTCGGCATTCCGCTCAGCGTCAAGCCGGGCCAGGAGCAGGTCCAGGTCAAGGACGCTGGCGGCAACCGCCAGGTGGCCTTCACCGTGCGCGCCAAGGACTATGTGGCGCAGCACATCACGCTCAAGAACCAGCGCCAGGTGGATCCGAACCCGGACGACCTCAAGCGGATCGAGCGCGAGCTGGCCGAGCAGGTCGAGGCCTATCGCGGCTTTCGCGCCGGTGTCACGCCCAGCAACCTGATCCTGGATCGTCCCGTCAACGGCGGACGCCTGTCCAGCCCCTTCGGCCTGCGCCGCTTCTTCAACGGCCAGGAACGCAATCCGCATTCGGGGCTGGATTTCGCCGTGCCGGCCGGAACGCCCATCAAGGCTCCAGCGGCCGGGGTAGTGGTGCTGGTGGGGGATTATTTCTTCAACGGCAAGACGGTGTTTCTGGACCATGGCCAGGGTTTCGTCAGCATGTTCTGCCACATGTCGGCCATCTCCGTGAAAGTCGGCGACGAGGTGCCGCGCGGCGGCGTCGTGGGCAAGGTGGGGGCGACGGGGCGGGCGACGGGCCCGCATCTGCACTGGAATGTCAGCCTGAACGATGCGCGCATCGATCCGGCGATCTTCATTGGGGCGTTCAAGCCCTGACGCATTCAAGCCGGATGCATTCAAGCCGGATGCGTTCAAGCCCAGATGCGTCTAAGTCCAGATAAGACTGCGAGCCGCGCTCAGGCCTGCTCGGCCTCGAGCGCGATGCGCTTGAGCACGTACTGGTGCATGCGCTCGGCGTATTCCATCTGCTGCTGCACGTTGCGCTGACCGGCTTCCTGGTCATCCAGGCAGTTGTCGTACTTGGTCTTGGCTTCGGAGTAGGTCAGGCCGGTATTGCGCAGGCTGTTGATGAACGCCTCGCGCGACTGACGCAGCAGGCGCAGGCCTTCCTCGCCCTTTGCGAAACGTCTTCGCGAGAGGGCAAGCTGGTCTGCGGCGGCTTGCAATTCTTCTTTCAGGTCCATCGTGCTTCGTGCGTATCCGGCCTGGCGTTGCGCCAGGCGAGGAGCGCCATTCTTTCATGAACAGGCGATCCACGCATTACGGCAGCGCGCGAATCCGGCTTAAGGATTCGCGAAAAGAGGGAGCCGGGCGCCGGCAAGAAAGCCGGCCCGGGCGGCCGGCTTAGCGGCGGTGGTGCTGGGGACGCTGCATCGTGGGGGCGCGCTCGTCCTTGTGGCGGAAGTTGATGCGGCCCTTGGTCAGGTCGTACGGGGACATTTCCAGGGTGACGCGATCGCCCGCGAGGATGCGGATGCGGTGCTTGCGGATACGGCCCGACGCGTAGGCGCCGACTTCGATGCCGTTGTCCAGTTTGACGCGGTAGCGGCTATCGGGCAGCACTTCGTCAACGATGCCATCCAATTCGATGAGTTCTTCTTTAGCCATCTTCTACTCCTTGATCAAAAAGCGCAGTCATGCCTGCGGCATGACACGCCGCGCGAGGCGGCAAGCGCGTCGGACTCGGATAAACCGGTCCAGCGGTTTGAACGCAAAAAAACGTTCGGGCAAGCGTGGGTACGGGCCACGGCATCCGGATGGATGTCTGAAATGGCGGATACTCGCGCCCTGAGGTAAGTGCGCGCGATGCGCGCTGTGGTCGCGGCGGCGGTGCTGCGGGCACCTTGCCGGATGAAGCGGGGTTGCTGCGTGTGCGGCAACGCCTGGCGCCACGGGGACTGCAGCGGCGTGCTGGGCAGTGACGGGGAGCACCCAAAAGCGGTGGCCCCAATAAAAAACCGGATCTCGTTCGCGTCGCTGACGTTCATTCAGTAGCGCCCTTTCGAGGGCGCTACAAGTTGGCACGCAGGATGACCGAAGTCCGGTTTTTGCGGAAAAATCACGGATCCATGTTACTGCAAAGCATGCCGATTAGCCAGCTTTTATGCCGGCTTGGCCCGCGATAGTTGCGCTTGAACGACTCTATCGACGCGGGATGCGGCGCTGGTATTCCGCTTCCCAGGCGGCATTGGCCGACCAGAAGGGACCCGGGTCGCGTCCGGCCAGGCGTGCCGCCAGGACATTCAGGTGCGTGTGCCACCCGCCCGCCACGTCGACCATGTCTTCCCGGGTGACCAGCTTGCGGTGCGTAAGCACCAGTTGGGCGCCGTCGTCCTGGGGGGACACGTCGAACGTCACTTCAGACGGGGCGCCGGCCGAGCCGCCCCAGGTGTAACTGAGCACGTGCGGCGGTTCGCACCGGGTGATGAGGCCCTGCGTGGTCAGGCCTTCCTCGTAGGGCTTGTAGGCTTCGGGCGTCGGTTCGCGCACGGAGGACAGGTCGGCATGCAGGAACCGCAGGGTGACGCCGCCGCCCTCCATCAGGTCCATGTCGCCAAATGCCAGCCATTGGCCACGCTTGTCGGATTCCGTCAGCCAGGCCCACACCTCCTGCACGCTGGCAGGCAGCCTGCGCGTGAATTGCAGGGTGGAGGGGTCCAGTACGACGCCGTAGTCGCTCATATCAGTCTCCTGTGAAGTCCGGAGCCGGACGTGGGTTCATCTTCCGTGCGAAAAGGTCAGGGGCGACACCTGCGGCTCGTGCTCCGGGGCTTCGTCCATGGCGCCGGGGTGCTGGGGCAGCGCGTCCGTGATGTCGTACCAGGGCGCCTTGCTGGCGACGTGGTAATGCGCCTCGGGCTTGACGCCCGGATCGTCATCCAGCGCGCCGAGCGGCAGGCCGTAGACGTCCGGCGTCTGGTCAAAGCGGCTGAGCAGCGGCGTGCCACAAGCCTCGCAGAATCCCCGGTAGTTGCCAGGCGACGAGGCATACCAGGTCACATGGTCTTCGCCTTGTGTCCAGACGAAATCCTTCGCCTGGACCGTCGCTCGGCTGCGGAAGGCCGCGCCGTGCGTTTTGCGGCACATCTCGCAATGGCAGTTGAGGGCATCGGTGAGCGGACCGTTGATCTCGTACGCGACGCGGCCGCACAGGCAGGAACCTTTGATCATGATGAGCGCCAGGCAATGGGGGAATAAGCCCAATATACCCGCGGCGCTGGCCGACGACTTTGGCATTTGTGAGCGATGTCTTTCAGATCGTTGCCGGGGGACATTCCTGCGGCGGGCGTAACCTGCGGCGGGCGTCGCCGGCCGATTCCGTGACGCTCACGGCATCTGCGCCTTCCCCTTCAGGACGCCCGTTGCAGCGCCTGGAACGCGGGCAGCGCCAGCAGACCTGCCAAGCGCGCTGCGTGAACGTCGTCGTCGGACACCGCCGGGCGCGGCATCAGGAAGTTGACGGTGCCCAGGCACGCGCCGTCGTACGCCACCGGCACGTTGATGACCGATTGCAGCCCCAGGCTGCGGATGGCGTCGTGGTCGTTGAAGAATTCGCGGATGGCGGCCTCTCCCTCGCCCACGAATACCCGCCGCTCCAACAGGACGTGCCGGCCCCATGCCGTGCCGGCCTTGTCCTTGCTGCCGCCCGGGGGGTAGGCCTGTGGATTCGAGCTGTACAGGCGCACCACGCGCATGGCGTCGGCATCGTAGCGATTAACCGTGCACAGCGCATGCGCCAGGTGCAGGCGCGCGTAATCGTCGATCGCCTGGAAGGCGGCGGACGGCTGGCCGTCCGCGTAGGCGCGGGCAATCGCCTGCACGCCGGCCAGCGCCGCGCTGGGGGATGCGTCCGTCATTCCGCCGTGATTCCCAGTTCTTTGATCAGCTTGCCGTACTTGTCGGCATCGCGCGCCAGGATCTGGCCGAACTGCTCCGGCGTGGTTTCGGTCAGCAGCACGCCCATGTCGCCCATTTTCTTGATGACGTCGGGCCGCTTCAGAATCACGTTGATCTCGCGGTTCAGCTTGGCAGCCAGTTCGGGCGGCATGCCGGCCGGGCCAAATGCGCCGTACCAGACCGCCAGCTCATAGCCGGGCAGCGTTTCGGCCACGGTGGGCACATCGGGCAGCAGCGGCGAGCGTTGTTCCTCGGTGACGGCCAGCAGCTTGAGCTTGCCCGACTGCACGTGCGGCAGCGTCTGCGTGCCCGCGCTGAACAACACCTGCGTGCGGCCCGCCACCGTATCCAGCACGGCGGGCGCGCCGCCGCGATAGGGGATGTGCATCATCTTCACGCCGGCGGCTTTTTCGAAGAGGACTGCGCTCAGGTGGTTGGTCGAGCCCTGGCCCGCCGAGGCGTAGGCCACGGTATCGGGATTGGCCTTCACGTAGGCGATGAATTCCTTCAGGTTCGATGCCGGCACCGACGGATGCACGACCATCGTGTTGGTCACGAGGGCCAGCTCGGCGATGGGCGTGAAGTCCTTCACGCCGTCGAACGGCATGTTCGAATAGAGCGCCTGGTTCATCGTGTGCGTGCTCATCGAGCCCACCAGCAGCGTGTAGCCGTCCGGCTTGGCGCGCGCGACGAATGCGGTGCCGATATTGCCCGAAGCGCCCGACCGGTTCTCGACGATGACCGGCTGGCCCAGCGATTGCGTCAGCCCTTCGGACAGCACGCGGGCCAGGATGTCCGTGGAGCCGCCAGCGGCCCACGGCACGACCAGCGTGATGGGCTTCTCGGGCCAGGCGGCGTGCGAGAGGGCGGGCGCGGCCATCGCCAATCCCAGCGCGAACGTGCGCAGCAGTCGTTTGAAGTGCAGTGTCATGGTGTTTACCCCTTGAGTAGTGTGTCCGGCTTCTGAGAGCCGGTCGTATGAAAATCGATTTAGCGGCCGACGGCGTATCCCTGCATCCCGCGGGGATTGGCCGCGGCGCGCAGCAGCAAGCGTCCGCCCTCGGCCGGCTCGCGCGTGCAGGCGCTGATGCGGCCTTCGGACCAGTCCGGCCCAACCTTGACGTCGTGGCCCGCGGCGCGCAGCGCATCCAGCGTGGCGGCGGGCATGCGCGATTCGACCGTCAGGCGGTTCAGCGTCTGCGAACGCGGCCAGAACGATCCCGGAAAGTGATCGATGTGCCAGGACGGCGCGTCAATGGCCGCCTGCAGATTCATGCCCATGGCGTGACGTAAAAAGAACGCGACGGTCCACTGGTCCTGCTGGTCACCGCCGGGCGTGCCGAACGCCATGTACGGCAGCCCGTCGCGCAGCGCCAGACCGGGCGACAGGGTGGTGCAGGGACGCTTGCCCGGCTGCAACTGGCCCGGCACGCCGTCGTCCAGCCACGTCATCTGCAGACGGGTCGTCAGCGAAAAGCCCAGCTCGGGAACCACGGGGCTGGACGACAGCCAGCCGCCCGACGGCGTGGCGGCCACCATGTTGCCGTCGCGGTCGATGACGTCGATCTGGCAGGTGTCGCCCACGAAGAGTTCGCGCGTCGCCCACTCCGAGACGGGCGGCAACGCGGCAAAGGTCGGTTCTCCCACGCCGTAGCGCGTGTCCGATCCGGCCAGCGTGCGGATCGCGGCCTCCAGGTCGGGCAGGCGCGGCGCCAGTCCGCCGGGGCTGCCGGGCTGCAGTGTGGTTGAAGCGCGCTCGCCGATGCCGGCGGCGCGCGCTCGCGCATAGTCGTCGCTGAGCAGGGCTGCGAGCGGCACCTGCGTGTGATTCGGATCGCCATACCAGGCGGTGCGGTCGGCGAACGCCAGCTTGGCGGCCTCGGCGACGCGGTGCACGAACTGCGGCGACAGCGGGTCCAGTTTGTCGACGTCCAGGTGGCGCAGCAGCGCGAGCTGTTGCAGATGCACGGGCCCTTGCGACCACACGCCGCATTTGGCCACCGTGTAGCGGCCGTATTGCGTGGTCAGCGGTTCGTCGTACGTGGCGCGCCAGTCGGCCAGGTCCGATTTGCGCAGCAGCCCGGGGTTGCGCTGGCCGGTGGTGTCCAGCACGGCCTCGTTCGTATAGAAGCTGTCGATCGCGTCGGCCACGAAACCGCGATACCAGACGTCTAGCGCCGCGTCGATGCGGCCGCGCCGGTCGGTGCTGGCGGCGTGCGCTTCGTCCAGGATGCGGGAGTAGGTGGCCGCGATGGCGGGTGTGCGGAACAGCGCGTCGGGGGCGGGCACGCGGCCGCCCGGCAGCCAGACGTTGCCCGAACTCTTCCATTCGTCGCGGAACAGCGCCTGCACCGCCAGAATCGCTTGCGAGATCCGCGGCACCAACGGGAACCCGTCGCGCGCATAGTCGATGGCCGGTTGCAGCACGTCGGCCAGTTCCCACGTGCCGTAGTCGCGCAACAGGGTCAGCCAGGCGCCGAACGCGCCGGGCACCGTCGCGGGCAGCAGGCCGATCCCCGGCACCAGGTCCAGCCCCATTGCGCGGAAGTATGCCGGCGTGGCCAGCGCGGGCGCCGGGCCCTGTCCGCACAGCGCGCGCATGCGTTGATCGCGCTCGCTCCAGAACAGGATGGGGACTTCGCCTCCCGGCCCGTTCAGATGCGGCTCGACGATCTGCAGGACGAAACCGCCGGCCACGGCGGCGTCGTAGGCATTGCCGCCGCGTTCCAGCACGCTCATGGCCACTTGCGACGCCAGCCAGTGCGTGGACGACACCACGCCGAATGTGCCGCGTATTTCAGGTCGGGTGGTGAAGGACGGATTCATCGGGCGGGTCCGCAAGGCAGGAAAGGATGCGAGCAGTATAGGATCCTGAAATAACTGGTCTTATCTTTGTAGGCATAATTGCATAACCAAATGGTTATTGAGAAAACCGCCATGAGCCGGGATGCCGTTCGTCTTGCCAATCGTCTCAAGCACCGTCATCTGACGCTGCTGGTCAATATCGACCGCCATAAATCGCTGACGCGGGTCGCCGCGCAGACCGGCATCAGCCAGCCCGCAGTGACCAAGGCGCTGGCCGAAATGGAGGACATTTTTGGCGCGCCGCTGTTCCTGCGTACGGGCAGCGGCCTGCAGCCCACCGCGCTGGGCAATTTGGCCCTGGTACGCGCGCGGCACATGCTCAGCGACCTGGATCTATGGGAGCGCGAGGTCGAGGCGCTGCATGCGGGACGGTCGGCGCATCTGCATGTGGGCGTGGTGCCGTACGTGTCCAGCGCCTTGCTGACCGCCGCCATCAGCCGCCTGCATCAGCGGCATGGCGTGACGCTGAGCCTGCACCGCGCCACGACGGACCACCTGGTGCCGATGCTGCGCCAGCACGAACTGGACTGCATCATCAGCCGCGCCACGTCCACGGTGATGCACGAAGACCTGATGCATCGCGTGCTGTACCGCCAGCGGCCTCGGCTCATCGCGCACGGCCGACTGGCCCAGCGGCTGGCGCGCCGCAAGCCGGACTGGGCTGCCGTGGCAGCCCTGGACTGGGTGCTGCCGGCGTCCAACACGCCGACGCGGCAGTTGATCGTCGAGCATTTCATCCGCGCCGGGCTGCAGCCGCCATCGCCGGTGCTGGAAGCCTATTCCACGGACGTGATCGAGGGAATCCTGTCGCTGAACGAATCGTCGATCTCCGTCGTGCCCGAGGACATCGCGCGCGAACTGTGCCAGCGCGGCAGGCTGGGCATGGTGCCGTGGGATTTCGGCTGGGAGCTGCCGCCGATCAACCTGATCCGGCGCAAGCGGGAACAGGCGTTGACGGCGGAATCGCAGTTTTCGGATATTCTGCTGGACCTGTGCGCCAATGCGGCCGCGCCTTCGCAAAACCCATGACTCCCATCGTGACCGCCGTGGCGCTCAGCGCCTCGCATACCTTCACCAAACCCGTGACGGCGTCCATCCGGTTACTGGCCGGATTGGGCGTGGAGGGCGACGCCGCACCTGGGCGTCACCGTCAAGCACCGGTCTGGCAAGACCTGCGCATGTCCTAGGCGCAAAAACGTCGCTTCCCGCCACAGACGCAGGAGCCCGCATCTGGTTAAATGGCCGAAAGGCCTCACAGCCTAGGGCAAGCCGCTGCCTTTTCCGGCCTGCCATTTCAATTTACGGAGCCCCCGATGGCACGATTCAATTTCACCCAGGACCTCGAAGAACCCGATCTGTGGGCGGCGGAAAACGTCCCCGCCGGAGAGGGCCGGCCTCCCATCCACGTCATGATCCAGACCGACGGCGAAGAGCCTCTTGCCGGCGCCTCCAAGGTGGTCAAGGGCATCCTCGACACCCTGGACGACCAGATTCTCGCTGCGGCCGAGTTCCTGCTCGACAACTATTCGTACGAGCACTACAAAAAGCTGGGCATCGAAGACGACCAGCTCCTGGCCGAAGAAACCGCCGAAGCCATGGCTGAAAAGGCCGTGCTGCGCGCCCTGTGGCTATTCGACGAAGACGGCGATGGCTATGAACTGTGGTTCACGCTGCCCTGGGATCCGGTGCACACCTACGACGTGGAATTCGAAGACGGCGCGCCCGTTTCCTGCTCGGTGAACGACTAATCCCGCCTGCGGCGGCACCCGCGCGGGCTAGCGCGCCAGCTCGTAGTGGGTCGCCAGCGTCTGCCCCAGCGATTCGTCGTATCTGTAGCGCACCTTCAGTGGCTTGCCGCGCAGGATATTGCGCGCGGCCACGTTCTCCAGCACCACGTCGACGTCCTTGTCCACGAATTCGGCGCAGTCGGTGTCTGCCCGCTCGCCGTCCGGAATGCCGGCGGCTTTTACCTTCAGTTTGAACAGCACCTGGGTCAGTTCCGTGCCGTCGGTACGGAACTGCCGGAAGGTGGTGGGAAAGGTGGTAACCGTGCCGGAAAGGTCGCACGAAAGGCGGGTCCAGCCATGCGCGGCGGGCAGGGCGGCAAACAGGCCGGCAGCAAGCGCGGCGGCTGCGGCCGCCCGGGGAGACAGAAGATTCATGGTGTGCGGGCCAAACGAGGCGCCCATGCGCGCCGCGCCGGTACGTGGTCGAAATGGGCCTTTATGTTGCGCCCGGCCGCCCGTGACGGTCAAGCGGACGCCACCCATGAAAAACGGGCCATTGCGGCCCGTTTTCCTTATGCGTTCTGGCTGGCGGTCCGGCTGGGCTGCGCCTCGTCCGGGGCCTGGGCGGACGCGGTGTCTTCGTTGCCTTCCTCGCTGCCTTCTTCCTGGCCTTCCAGCTTGGCAATGACGGCGGTGGCCAGGCTGTTGCCCACCACGTTCGTCGCGGTGCGGCCCATGTCGAAGAACTGGTCGATGCCCATGATGAGCAGCAGGCCGGCTTCCGGCAGATGGAACATCGGTAGCGTCGCGGCCACCACGACCAGCGACGCGCGTGCCACGCCGGCCATGCCCTTGCTGGTCACCATCAGCACCAGCAACAGGGTCAACTGCTGCGTGAAGCTCATCTCGATGTTGTAGGCCTGCGCGATGAACAGCACCGCGAACGACTGGTACATCATCGAGCCGTCCAGGTTGAACGAATAGCCCAGCGGCAGCACGAATCCCGAGATGCGCTTGGACACGCCAAACCGCTCCAGCGCCTCGATCGTCTTGGGATAGGCCGATTCGCTGCTCGCGGTCGAAAACGCCAGCAGGGTCGGTTCCTTGATGAGGCCGCCCAGGCGAAATGCGGACTTGCCCAGGAACAGGTAGCCGACGCCGAACAAAATGGCCCACAGCAGCGCCAGACCCAGGTAGAACTCGCCGATCAGCTTGCCGTAGCTGACCAGCACGCCCAGGCCTTCGGTCGTGATGGCGGCGGCCATGGCGGCAAACACGCCCAACGGCGCAAAGCGCATCACATAGTCGGTCACGCGGAACATGATCTTGGCCAGCTCGTCGATCATGTTGTAGATCGTGTTGTGGCCCTTGCCGCGGATGAACGACAGCGCCGCTCCGAAGAACAGCGAGAACACCAGGATCTGCAGGATCTCGTTGTTGGCCATCGCTTCGGCGATGCTCTTGGGGAACACATGCGCGATGAACGCCTTCAGCGTGAAATCGCCCGTCTTCAGGCCCGAGGTCAGGCCCGCGTCCGGGATCGCCAGGTTCATGTGCGCGCCGGGCTGGAAGATGTTGACCAGCGCCAGGCCCAGCAGCAGCGAGATCGCCGAGGCGGCGATGAACCAGATCATGGCCCGCATGCCGATGCGGCCCACCGCGCTGGCGTCGCTCATGCTGGCCAGGCCGGTCACCAGGGTGGCGAACACCAGCGGCGCGATGATCATCTTGATCATGCGCAGGAAGATGTCGGTGACCAGGCTGAAGTACGAGGCGATCTGCGCCGCCTCTTGCGGGGTCTGCGCGAACTTGTTGCAGACATAGCCCACCACGATGCCCAGCACCATGGCGATGCCGATATAACGCGTCAGCTTCTTAGTGTTCATTTGAATACGGGATAACGGGGAGCCGCCGCTTGGCCGAGGGAGGGGCCAGGTCCGCCGGCATGAGGCGGGGGCAGGCGGTCCGGTGACGGACATGCCAGGGTCCAGGTGCTGCTCGGGTTAACCCTTGGGGCGCGATGTTAACGCCGTGAACCTGACAGTGAGTTGTCAGTTTGGGGACGGATCAGCCGTGCCAGAATGCCCCTTCCGGCTTCATCAAGAAGGCCGGGCGCCACCTGGGAACCAGCCCCGCGCGGGGCGACAAAGGAGACAAAGCAATGCCGAATCGCGAATTGTCCGTACTGGCTTCCGGTTACACCTATCTGGAAGGGCTGCGCTGGCACGAAAACCGCCTGTGGGCTTCGGACTTCTATACCGGGCAGGTCATCACCGTGTCGCTGCAGGGGGCGGTGGACCGCGTCTGTCTGGTCCCGCAGCAACCGTCCGGGCTGGGCTGGCTGCCCGACGGGCGCCTGCTGATCTCATCCATGAAAGACCGCAAGCTGCTGCGCCGCGAGACGGACGGCACCCTGTTCGTGCACGCCGACCTGTCCGCGCTGACCGGCGGCCATATCAACGACATGGTGGTGGACGCGCAGGGCCGCGCCTACGTGGGCAATTTCGGATTCGACATCATGGCGGGCGAACCGGTCCGTACGACCACGCTGGTGCGCGTGGATCCTGACGGCGTGGCGCAGGTGGTGGCGGATGGCCTGTGCTTTCCCAACGGCTCGTTCATCACGCCCGACGGCAAGACCTTGATCGTCAACGAGACCTTCGCCAACCGGATTTCCGAATTCGACATCGAGCCCAACGGCGTGCTCGGTCCGCGCCGCGACTGGGCCAACTTCGGCGAGCTGCCTGAAACCGACGACCTGACCGCCCTGATTGCGGCGTCCAAGATTGCCCCGGACGGCGGCGCGCTGGATGAGGAGGGCGCGCTCTGGGTGGGCGACGCCATCGGCAAGCGCATCGTGCGCGTCGAAAGGGGCGGGCGGATTCTTGAGCAGATCGACACCGGCGAGTTCGGCATCTTTGCGGCCGCACTCGGCGGCCCGGACGGCAAAACGCTTTTCATGGCCGCCGCGCCGGATTTTGTTGAAGCCAACCGGCGCGCAACGCCGCAGGCCCGCATCCTGGCCACTCGGGTGGATGTGCCGCACGCGGGCAGGCCGTAGTCCACACCCGTCCTAAGCCTTACGGTTTCACCTGAATGGATAGGATACCGGCCGTTGCAAGACCTTTCTTCGATTCCCCCGTAAAATCACGCCATTCAGCAAGGCTTCAACCATCTCTCAATAGACAGTACTCAAGGAGGACCACTCATGGCCCTAGTCTCCATGCGCCAGTTGCTCGACCACGCCGCCGAGCACGGCTACGGCATTCCGGCTTTCAACGTCAACAACCTGGAACAGGTCCAGGCCATCATGGAAGCCGCGGCGGAGACCGACAGCCCGGTGATCATGCAGGCCTCGGCCGGCGCGCGCAAATACGCGGGCGAAGGCTTCCTGAAGTACCTGATCCAAGCCGCCGTTGAATCCTACCCGCACATCCCTGTGGTCATGCACCAGGATCACGGCCAATCGCCCAAGATCTGCCAAGGCGCCATTGACCTGGGCTTCTCCAGCGTCATGATGGACGGCTCGCTGAAAGAAGACGGCAAGACCATCGCTGACTACGACTACAACGTTGAAGTCACCAAGAAGGTCGTGGACATCGCGCACAAGCTGGGCGTGACCGTCGAAGGCGAACTCGGCTGCCTGGGTTCCCTGGAAACCATGGAAGGCGACAAGGAAGACGGCCACGGCGCCGACGGCAAGCTGACCATGGATCAGCTCCTGACCGATCCGGAACAAGCCGCCGACTTCGTGCGCCGCACGCAACTGGACGCCCTGGCGATTGCCATCGGCACCAGCCACGGCGCCTACAAGTTCACGCGCAAGCCCACCGGCGACATCCTGTCGATCTCCCGCATCAAGGAAATCCACGCCCGCCTGCCCAACACCCACCTGGTGATGCACGGCAGCTCCAGCGTGCCGCAGGAACTGCTGGCCGAAATCCGTGAATTCGGCGGCAACATGAAGGAAACCTACGGCGTGCCCGTCGAGGAAATCCAGGAAGCCATCAAGTACGGCGTGCGCAAGATCAATATCGACACCGATATCCGTCTGGCCATGACCGGCGCGATCCGCCGCTTCTTCGCCGAGAACCCCGAGAAGTTCGACCCGCGCGAATACCTCAAGCCCGCCCGCGCCGCCGCCAAGGCGATCTGTGTCGCTCGCTACACGGAATTCGGCACCGCCGGCAACGCCAGCAAGATCAAGGCGCTGCCGCTGACCGAGATCGCCGCGCAATACGCCTCGGGCAAGCTGTCGCAAGTGGTGCAATAAGGTTTTCGCCATCGCCGCCCTCACACGAAGGCGGTCCAGGCAAGTAAAAGAGCTGGTCCTCGCGGGCCAGCTCTTTTTGTTTTTGCGGCCATGACTGACGCGTGCGTTACGCCGGAGAATTCTTCCCGAAGCTTGGCACCGTCCGGTCCACGTGGTGCCACGAAGGCGCCGAGTCCGTCCACAGGCTCACCTTGGAATGAAACGCTTCAGGGTCATCGAGCGACCCTGCGCGCACGACTTCATAGCCCATGCCTTCCGAACCGCCGAACAGCGGCGTGCCACAGGACGCACAAAAGCTGCGCATGACGGTGTGGCCGGAGTCGCCCTGGTAGCGGTGTTCCTTGGGCTGGCCGCGCAGCAGCGTGACGGTGCCTGCCGGGAAGATCAGGGCGTGGGCTGGCGCGCCGCCGCTGGAATACTGGCAGTCGCGGCAATGACAGGTGGCGGCGGTGATGGGCTCGTCGGTGAGGGCGTAGCGGATGGCGCCGCACTGGCAGCCGCCTGTCATGTGGACCTGCGCGTCGGCGTGGGGCATGCGTTTGGGGGAAGCATCCTGCATACGGCTTTGTCTCCGGGCGGTGTTGCGCCGTGACGCTGGGGGCGGTCGGCGCGAATCATGGATGGGAAAGAAAGCCTACCCCGCGCCTCGGCCTGCGGCAAGGCGAACTTATTTGCAGTAATCTATGCGCTTTGCAGGAGCCGCCGTCCGGCGCCGCTTCCGCCCAGTGTCCGATTTCGTTTCCCTTCCCGCCCTGGCGCCTGCCCGCGGCGGGAATGTTCATTTTTGCCATAGGCCATTCCCGTGACTTCTGCTTTGCATGAATCCAGCATCAAGTCCCTGCCGCTGCTGGGACGCGGCAAGGTGCGCGATATGTACGCCGTCGGCGACGACAAGTTGCTGATCGTCGCGTCGGATCGCATCTCCGCATTTGACGTGATCCTTGACGACCCCATTCCCGGCAAGGGACAGGTGCTGACCGAACTGACCGAATTCTGGTTGCAGAAGCTCGCGCACATCCTGCCCAACCACTCGACCGGCGTGAAGCCCGAAGACGTGGTGGCGCCCGATGAAGTGGACCAGGTGCGCGGCCGCGCCGTGGTGGTCAAGCGTCTGAAGCCCATCCTGGTGGAAGCGGTGGCCCGCGGCTACCTGATCGGTTCGGGCTGGAAGGACTACCAGGCGACCGGCGCCGTGTGCGGCATCAAGCTGCCGGCCGGCCTGCAACAGGCCAGCAAGCTGCCCGAGCCCATCTTCACGCCCGCCGCCAAGGCCGAGTTCGGCATGCACGACGAAAACGTGGACTTCGCGCACGTGGTCAAGGAAGTCGGTCAGGAAATGGCCGAGCGCATCCGCGACGTGACGCTCAAGCTCTACGCCGAAGCCGCCGCCTTTGCCGCGACCAAGGGCATCATCATCGCCGACACCAAGTTCGAATTCGGCCTGGACGACAACGGCACGCTGCACCTGATGGACGAAGTGCTGACGCCCGATTCGTCGCGCTTCTGGCCCGCGGACGGCTACCGCGTGGGCATCAGCCCCCCGTCGTTCGACAAGCAGTTCGTGCGCGACTGGCTCGAGACGCAAACGTGGGACAAGACCCCGCCCGCGCCGCGCCTGCCGCAGGAAGTGCTGGAAAAGACGGCCGCGAAGTACCGCGAAGCCTTGGACCGCCTGATCGCCTGATCGGACCAGCATTGAAAAACCCGCTCCCGCCGAGCGGGTTTTTTTTCGTCGCGTGTTCTTGACCGGCACCTTCAACCGGTGTCTGACACCCTGGTGAGAAGCGCTTCATCTTGAGCCGGCGGCTCAAGGGTGTCAGACACCGGCCGGACCGCCGCCGCAGCCGCCACGAGGTGTCTGACACCCTGGTGAGAAGCGCTTCATCCTGAGCCGGCGGCTCAAGGGTGTCAGACACCGGCCAAGCTGCCACCAACGCTCCCCCACCCGGGCAAACCCGCATTTTTGGCACGAAATTATTTCGGATTGTTACGCTATACTCGTCCGCTGCTTGGTTCGGGATTTCCGATAAAAGGAGCGCCGCATGGTGATGATGCTGCCCTTTGTGACTGGGACGTTGGCAGTATGGTTTGGTCTCGTGGGCCGGCGCCGCCCCTGCGTGACGTTCTGGCTGCTGACTTTGGCCATCTTTGCCGCCTGGTGCAAATACCACATGACCAGTCCGCTGGCGTTGTCTCTGTAAAGCGGCGGCGATGATCTTTTCCAGCAACCCGGCGCGCGGCTCGCGCATTCTCAATGCCCTGGCGCTGCTCGGGGTCACCGGCATCCTCTGCATGGCCTTCGCGTGGCAATTCGCGTATGACGAACTGCCGTGCCCGCTATGCCTGCTGCAGCGCGTGGCGCTGATCCTTGCCGGTGTGGGTTTCCTCTTGAACCTGCGGCTGGGCCCATCGCCGATGCACTATGCGATGAGCATTGCCGGCGCGCTGGCCGGCATGCTGGCCGCGGGACGCCAGGTGCTGCTGCACATTGCGCCGGGCGATGCGGGTTACGGCACCCCCTTTCTGGGCGTGCACTTCTATACCTGGGCGTTCGTTGCCTTCACGGCAATCATCGTGTTCTGCGTCGTCATGCTGTGCGTGGACCGCAAGTGGGGCGACAGCATGCTCAAGAAGCCCGTCTCGGCACTGGGCATGGTGGTCATGGCCCTGTTTTTCATCGTCGCCCTGGCCAACGCCGGCAGCACCACGCTGCAGTGCGGTTTCGGACCGTGCCCCGACGATCCGGTCAGCTACCTTTGGCTGAAAAGCGCCGCGTCGCCATAGCGGTCTCCGGCGCCGGGTAAAATACCGGGTTTCGCGGGCTGATCCCGCGGTCCCCCGACATTTCGCGGCGCGTGCGCCGTGGTCTCAACTACTAGACACCGGTTATGACAGACCAGACTTCCGCAGCGGCGCAAGCCTCCCCCGTGGTGGGCGTGATTATGGGATCTTCCAGCGATTGGGAGGTCATGAAGCACGCGGTGACGATGCTGGAGGATTTCGGCGTGGCCTACGAGGCGCGCGTCATCTCCGCGCACCGCATGCCGCAGGACATGGCCGAGTACGGCGCCGCGGCGCACCAGCGCGGCCTGCGCGGCATCATCGCCGGCGCCGGCGGCGCGGCGCACCTGCCGGGCATGATGGCCGCCCTGACCGAAGTGCCGGTCTTCGGCGTGCCGGTCCCCTCCAAGTACCTGCGGGGCGAAGACTCGCTGCTGTCCATCGTGCAGATGCCCAAGGGCGTGCCCGTGGCCACCTTTGCCATCGGCGAAGCCGGCGCCGCCAACGCCGCGCTGCACGTGATCGCCACGCTGGCGGGCACCGATGCCGGCCTGCACGCAAAGCTGGTGGCGTTCCGCGCCCGCCAGACGCAGGCCGCGCGCGACATGAAGGTTCCGCCCGAGGCTTGATGCGAATGACTCAATCGACTCCTTTCCTCATCGCGCCCGGCGGCTGGCTGGGCATGCTGGGCGGCGGCCAACTGGGCCGCATGTTCTGTCACGCCGCGCAAAGCCTCGGGTACAAGGTCGCCGTGCTGGACCCGGCCGCGGAATGTCCGGCCGGCATGGTGGCCGACCTGCACATCCAGGCCGCCTATGACGACGAGGCCGGCCTGGCCCGTCTGGCGCAGACGTGCCAGGCCGTCACCACCGAATTCGAAAACGTTCCCGCCGACAGCCTGCGCGCGCTGGCGACCCGCTGCCGCGTCAGTCCGGCGGGCGACGCCGTGGCCATCGTGCAAGACCGAATCGCTGAAAAGACCTTCATCGCGGCGCAAGGCATCCCGGTCGCGCCGCATGCCGCGATCCGCAGTGAAGCCGATCTGAACGCCGCCTCGGATGCGCTGTTCCCCGGCATCCTGAAGGTCGCGCGCCTGGGTTATGACGGCAAGGGCCAGGCCCGCATCAACACCCGCCAGGAAGCGATCGCCGCCTTCGCCGAATTCGGCGGCGTGGCCTGCGTGCTGGAAGCGTTGATGCCGCTGGACTACGAAATCTCGGTCGTGCTGGCGCGCGGCTTTGATGGCGCCAGCGTAGTGTTTCCCGTGGCGCGCAACGTGCACCGCGACGGCATCCTGGCCGTGTCCACCGCGGCGCCCGTGCAGCAGGACGCGGCCCACGCCGAACGCCAGGCCCGCGCCACCGAAGCCGCGCAAGCCATCGCGCAGGGGTTGGGCTACCACGGCGTGCTGTGCGTGGAGTTCTTCGTGCTCCAGGACGGCAGTCTGATCGTCAACGAGATCGCGCCGCGTCCGCACAACAGCGGCCACTACACGATCGACGCCTGCGTCACCAGCCAGTTCGAGCAGCAGGCGCGCGCCATGGCCGGCTTGCCGCTGGGCAGCACCGACCTGCTGGCGCCCGCCGTCATGCTGAACATCCTGGGCGACATCTGGTACGCCGACGCCACGGGCGATGCGCAACGCGAACCCGATTGGGCGGCCGTGCTGGCCGTGCCATCGGCCAAGTTGCACCTGTATGGCAAGCGCGAGGCGCGCCGTGGCCGCAAGATGGGCCACATCACGATCGTGGCGGCCACCTTGCAGCAGGCCCGTGACGACGCTGCCCGCGTGGCAGCCGCGCTGGGCATGCAGGCTCCCGAGTAAGCGACACGCCGATGTCTTCATCCCCGTCCGCCAGCGCCGCGGAAATCGCGCACGCCGCCCAGCGCATGCTGGACGGCGAACTGGCCGCCTTCCCGACCGAGACCGTCTACGGCCTGGGCGCGGACGCCGAAAACCCGCAAGCCGTCGCCAAGATCTACGCGGCCAAGGGCCGGCCCTCGAACCATCCCGTCATCGTGCATATCGCGCCGCAGGGCGACGTGGCGTATTGGGCGGCGCACGTGCCGCCCGAGGCGCAACTGCTCATCGACGCGTTCTGGCCCGGTCCGCTGACCCTGATCCTGAAGCGCGCGCCCCACATCGTCGACACGGTGAGCGGCGGGCAGGACAGCATCGGCATCCGTTGCCCATCGCATCCGGTGGCGCAGGCGCTGCTGGCGGCGTTTGCGGCCGGCAAGCCGAACGGGCAGGGCGGTGTGGCGGCGCCGTCGGCCAACAAGTTTGGCCAGGTATCGCCCACCCGTGCCGAACACGTGCGCAACGAGTTCCCCGACGAGGTCGCCGCCGGCATGCCCGTGCTGGAAGGCGGCGCGTCGGACGTCGGCATCGAATCCACCATTCTCGACCTGTCTCGCCTGGATCGCGGCGCGGGGCCCGTGCTGCTGCGGCCCGGCCACATCAGCGCCGCACAGATCGAGGCCGTGCTGGGCGTGCAGGTCTTTGCGCCCGACGCCGCCGCGCCGCGCGCGTCCGGCACGCTGAAGGCGCATTACGCGCCGCGCACGCCGCTGGAACTGGCCAGCGAGGCTCGCATGAACGACGTGCTGGCCGGACGCAATCTGCCCGAGGGCCGCGTGGTGCTGGTGGCCTACGACCCGCAACCCGCCGCATCCGATCCTCGTGTGCAGTGGCAGCCGGTATCCGCAGACCCGGCGCGCTACGCGCAGGCGCTGTATGGCTTGCTGCGCGATCTGGACGGTCAGGGCTATGCGCGCATCATCGTGCAGGCGCCGCCCGCCACTGATGACTGGCACGCGGTCAACGATCGCATCGGGCGGGCCGCCGCGGCCTTCACGCTGGATACCACCGGCCTGTAGCCTGCTGGCCGCTCACGCGGCCAGGAATTCCCCGATTCGTTCCACGGCCTGCCGCAAGGGCGGCAGGAACTCGTCCTGCAGGCGGTTGAGCGGCACGCGCGCCGCCTTCACGCTGACATTCACCGCGCCGCAGGCCTTGCCGCTGGCCGATCGCACGGCCACCGAGATCGCGCGCACGTTCAACTCCAGTTCCTGGTCGACCACCGCATAGCCTTGCTCGCGGATGCGCGCCAGTTCCGCGCGCAGTTTCGCCTCGGTGGTCAGCGTGAACTCGGTGTAGGGCTGCAGGTCGGTTGCCGCGAAATACCGCGCCAGCGCGGGCTCGGGCAGTTCCGCCAGCAGCACGCGCCCGATCGACGTGCAATACGCGGGCAGGCGGCTGCCCAACCCCATCGACGTGGCCAGCAGGCGGTTCACCTCGGACCGCGCCAGGTACAGCATTTCGTGGCCTTCCATGATGGCGAGCGCGCAGGTTTCGTTCACGGTCGCGCTCAATTCTTCCAGCACCGGCTGCGCCAGCGAGACAAACGGCGTGGACGAAAAGTATGCGTAGCCCAGCCCAAGAATGCGCGGCGTCAGTACGTAGAGCCGGCCGTGCTGCTCGGCCATGCCCAGCAGGATCAGCGTGTGCAGGCAGCGCTGCACGACGGCGCGCGGCAGACCCGCGCGCCGGCTCAGTTCGGCGGCGGTCTGCGGATGGCGGCGCGTGCCGAAGGCGCGGATGACATGCAGGCCGCGCGCCAGCGTCAGCATGTAGTCCGGGTCGCCGCGCAACTGGTCCGGATGGTCTTCGGCCGTGGGCGGCGCGGCGTAGCCGGGAGCGGGCAGGTTGGGCAGCATCAGCCTGCGCGCAGCGGCGCGCCGGTGCGCGTCTGCAGTTCGGTCAGAGTCATGCCGTCGATCATATCCCGGACCACCAGGCCGTCCGGCGTGACGTCGATGACCGCGAGGTCCGTGTAGATGCGGTTGACCACGCCCGCGCCGGTCAGCGGATAGGTGCAGCGCTCGACGATCTTGGGATCGCCGTTCTTGCTGTTGTGCTCCATCATGATGAACACGCTGCGCGCGCCCACGGCCAGGTCCATCGCGCCGCCGACGGCGGGCGCCTCTCCCGGCTTGTTCAGCGACCAGTTCGCCAGATCGCCGTTGGCCGCAACCTGCATGCCGCCCATGACGCAGATGTCCAGATGGCCGCCGCGCATCATCGCGAACGAGTCCGCGTGATGGAAGTACGAGCCGCCCGTCAGCAGCGTCACGGGCTGCTTGCCGGCATTGATGAGATCCAGGTTGATGTCGGCCTCGGCCGGGGGCGGGCCCATGCCGAGGATGCCGTTTTCGCTGTGCAGCACGATCTCGCGGCCCTCGGGCAGATGGGCCGCCACCAGCACCGGCATGCCGATGCCCAGGTTCACGTAGCTGCCGTCGGGAATGTCCAAAGCCAGGCGGCGCGCCATGGCTTCGCGGGTCAGGGGACGAAACATGCGGACTCCTACACGCTGATGGCGTTAACTGGAAAAGGCGGCGTTCGGCACTTCGGTCACGCGCTTGACGAAGATGCCCGGGGTCACCACGGCCTCGGGCGGCAGCTCGCCCAGTTCGGCCTTGGCGCGCACCTGCACGATGGTGGTCTTGGCGGCCATGCACATGATGGGACCGAAGTTGCGCGCGCTCATGTTGTAGGTCAGGTTGCCCCAGCGGTCGCCGCGGTCGGCCTTGACCAGCGCAAAGTCGCCATGCAGCGGTTCCTCGAATACGTGGCCGCGGCCGTTGATGATGCGGGTCTCCTTGCCGCGCGCAAGCTCGGTGCCGTATGCGGTGGGCGTGAAGAAGCCGCCCAGTCCGGCGCCGGCCGCGCGCAAGCGTTCGGCGATGGTGCCTTGCGGCACGCATTCGAGTTCGATGCGGCCTTGCCGGTAGAGCTCGTCGAAGACCCACGAGTGCGAGGCCTTTGGAAACGAGCAGATCACCTTGCGCACGCGCCCGGCCTTGACCAGCGCGGCCAGGCCCGTCTCGCGATTGCCGGCGTTGTTGCTGACTACCGTGAGCTCGCGCGCGCCCTGGTCGATCAGGGCATGGATCAGTTCGGTGGGCATCCCGGCGCCGCCGAACCCGCTGATGAGCACGGTGGCGCCGTCGTGCACGTCTGCAACCGCGGCCTCGGGGGTGTCGAAGAACTTGTCGATCATGGGGGGGCTCCGATGAGGCGGGCGCTGCGGCGCCCGGCCTCGCTCAGTTCACGGTGATGTTTGCCTGTTTGATGATCTCGGCGTAGCGCGCCGAGTCCTTCTTCATCAATTCGGCAAACTCGGCCGGCGTGCCGCCCACCGGCAGAAAGCCCGCGTCCACGAACTTCTGCCGCACGTCCGGCTCCTTGACGATCTCGCTGATCTCGCGCGCCATGCGTTCGATGATCGGCTTGGGCGTGTTGGCCGGCGCCATCAGGCCGGCCCACGAGCCGGTGACAAAGCCCGGCATGCCGGCTTCTTCCATCGTGGGAATGTCCGGCTCCGTGGGCCAGCGCGCCTTGCCCGTGAACGCCAGCGCCTTCAGGCGGTTCTGCTTCACGTATTGCATCGGCACGAGCACGGGATCGAACACCATGCTCACGCGGTTGCCCAGGATATCGGTCAGGATCGGCGCGCTGCCCTTGTACGCCACGTGCGTCATCGTGATCTTGTTCTGCAGCGCGAAGTCGGCGCCAGTCAGGTGGGCGCTCGAGCCGTTGCCGCTGGACGCGTAGGTGAGCTTGTCCGGATTCTTGCGGGCATACGCAACCAGCTCCGCCACGGTCTTGACGGGAAGCTCGTTCGCCACGAACAGGAACAGCGGCAGATCCGCCATCTGCACAACGGGCGTCAGGTCCGCAGGCGTATAGCCCAGCTTGTACAGGTGAAAGTTGATGATGTAGGCCGGCAGCATCGACAGGAACGTGTAGCCGTCGGGTTCCGCCTTGGCGGCCAGCGCCGACCCCAGGCTGCTGTTCGCGCCCGGCCGGTTCTCGACGACGATGGTCTGGTTCAGGCGCGGGCCCAGCTTTTCCATCACGATGCGCGTCACGATGTCGGTGGATCCGCCTGGTGTGTACGGAACGATGATCTTGATCGGCTTGCTGGGCCAGTTGTCGGCCGCGTGCGCGGGACCGGCGGCCAGGCTGGCAGCCGCCAGCGCGGCGAACAGGACGTTTTTCAGAACGCGGCGGCGGTCAGTGACCGCCGGGCGATGGGGCTGCGACTTGCATGCATGTGCCATGGACTTGTCTCCTCCATGAATCGGCCGATTGCCGCTGTGCGTCCGGGTTTTTATGTGACGCGACGGCTTTTTAAAGGGGCTGCGGCTTTGCTGACTATCGGACAAAGACGCAAAAAAAGTATGGCACGGGGGAATCGGCACGACGGCGCATGACCGCCCCAAAAAAGTTCGATCACCGGACACGGGGAAGTGGCGCCCGTGCGTCCGTTTTACGGGTTTTCACTAGCGATTCGCGCGTTGTTCACAGGGTGGACATGCCTTAATCTGGCGGCCGGTCCAGTAAGGCAGGACCTGGTTTCAACTGTCCACGGCTACGAGCCCAGGGCGGTCATCTATCTCAGGAGAAGCAGAACATGAAGCGGAAATTGATGGTTGCGGCCGGCGCGATTGCCCTGGCCTGCGCGTCCCAGGCGGCGATGGCCGGTCCCACGCTGGACGCGGTGAAAAAGAAGGGATTCGTGCAGTGCGGCCTGACGGACGGGGTGTCCGGATTCTCCGCGACGAACAGCAAAGGCGAATGGGAAGGCATGGACGTGGACATCTGTCGCGCGGTGGCCGCGGCGGTGTTTGGCGATGCCTCCAAGTTCAAGGGCACCGCGCTGTCCACCCAGCAACGCTTCACTGCACTGCAATCGGGCGAGGTCGACGTGCTGCTGCGCACCGTGACGCTGACCCAGACGCGCGACACGTCGCTGGGCCTGTCCGCCGTGGCCGCCAGTTTCTATGACGGCCAGGGCATCCTGGTGAGCAAGAAGCTGGGCGTCAAGAGCGCCAAGGAACTGAACGGCGCCACAGTCTGCGTGCAGCCCGGCACCACCACCGAACTGAACCTGGCCGACTGGTTCCGCGCCAACAACATCGAGTTCAAGCCGGTCGTGATCGACAAGGTCACGGAAGTCGTGCGCGCCTTTGAATCCGGCCGCTGCGACGCGTTCACCGACGACGCCTCGCAACTGGCCGCGGTGCGCGCCACGCAGGTCGCCAACCCGAACGACTACGAAATCCTGCCGGAGCGTTTCTCGAAAGAGCCGCTGGGCCCCATGGTGCGCCAGGGCGACGAGAACTGGCTGGGCATCGTGCGCTGGACGCTGTTCGCGCTGCTGGAAGCCGAGGAGTACGGCATCACCCAGAAGAACGTGGACGACATGCTCAAGAGCAAGAACCCCAACGTGCTGCGCATCCTGGGCGTGACGCCGGGCGCCGGCAAGAACATGGGGCTGGATGAAAAGTGGGCCTACAACGCCATCAAAGCCGTGGGCAACTACAGCGAAGTGTTCGAGCGCAACGTGGGCAAGGACAGCAAGCTGGGCCTGCAGCGCGGCACGAACGCGCTGTGGAATCAGGGCGGCGCGATGTATCCGTGGCCGATCCGCTGATACGTAATCACCCATAGCGGCCGGATAAACCCGTCCGATGCAATCGCGCAAGGCCTCCTTCGGGAGGCCTTGCTGTTTCCGGGTGCGACCCGAACGGGAACGAGGCGTGCCTCGGAAAGGGGACGCCTTGGCACGTCTGCGATAGAATGCGAGCGATTCCCATTTGCAGATAACCGCCCGCCGCGCCATGCTTCCGCCTTCCACGCTTACCTCGGACCATCCTCTGCTGGCCCGGATCTACACCGAAGACAGGCCATGGCTGCTGGGTCGCCTTTACACCCGGCTGCGCAACCTCGAAGACGCCGAAGACGTCGCGGGCGACACGTTCGTGCAGCTCATCCAGACGCCGCGTCTCGCCTCCGTGCGCGAGCCGCGCGCGCTCATCATCACCATCGCCAAACGCCTGGTCTGGAAACTGTGGCGCCGCCGCGAGCTGGAAGCCGCGTGGCTGGAAAGCCTGTTTCATCAGGGCGAGCAGTTTGCGCCGTCGCCGCAGGAACAGCTTGCCATCCTGCAGACGCTGCAGCAGGTGGACCAGATGCTCGACGGCCTGTCTGCGAAGGCGCGCGCCGCGTTCCTGTACAGCCAGCTCGACGGCCTGACGCACAAGGAAATCGCCGCCGCGCTGGGCGTGTCGGTGAGCATGGTGCGCCAGTACATCTCGCAGGCGCTGCAGCGCTGCTACGCGCTGGCGGATGCGCAATGAGCCGCGAGCAAACCGTGGCCGAGGCCGGGGACCGCGCGATCGGCTTCTGGGTCAAGCTGACCTCGGGCGAGGCGACGGACGCCGATCACGCCGCCTGTGCCGCCTGGCGCGCGGCTGACCCGGCCCACGAACATGCCTGGGCGCGGCTGCAGCAGGGCCTGAGCCAGTCGGTGGGACGGCTGGAATCGGTCATGAAGAACGAGCATCACGCGCTGCGGCGCACGCTGGTGCGTCCGGCGCGCCGCCGCGTGCTGCTCAACGCGGCCGCCTTGGCCGGCGCCGCCGCGGCCGGCGGCTGGGTGGCCAACCGCATTTCCCCGCTGGGCAATCTGACGGCCGATCTGGGCACCGCCACGGGTGAACGCCGGACCTACACGCTGCCGGACGGCAGCCTGCTGACCCTGGATGCGCGCAGCCGGGTGGACTTGGACTTCACGGCGGACGCGCGCAGCGTGCGGCTGCTGGAGGGCGCGTTGGTGGTGCAGCCGCGCACCGGCCTTACGGCGATGTTTGCGGTGCACACGGCGCACGGGCAGGTCCGCAGCGCGGGCGCGGGCTGCATGGTGCGGCTGGAAGAGGAAGCCAGCCTGGCCGTGGCGTTGCAGAGCAGCGTCGAAGTGCTTCCGCGCGATGCGTCGCCGCTGACGCTGGCGATGGGGCAGGGCGCGCGTTTTGGCGCCGCCTGGGCGGACCGCCCGCAAGCGATGGAAGACGCCGCGTCGTGGCGCGAGGGATGGCTGAAGGTGCGCGACCAGCCGCTGGGCGAGATTGCCGTGGCGCTGGCCAGCTACCGCACGGGCGTGCTGCGCGTCAGCCCGCAGGCCGCCCGCCTGGCGGTGTCCGGTCTCTATCCGCTGGACGACACCGACCGCGCGCTGAGCGCGCTGGAACACACGCTGCCGATCACGGTCAGCCGCTATACGCGCTGGCTCACTTTGATCGACGTCCGGCCGGCCTGACCGGTTTTTTTCACTTTTTTTCGCACGAGGGCTGTCACTTTTCCGATCTCGCGGCACATACCCAGATATCACTGTGCGCAACGTATCGGAGAGCTTCATGCGCGTTTTGCCTGTTCCCCATGTCCTGAGTATCGCCGTGGTCCTGGCGGCGTCCAGCCTTGGCCAGCCCGTCCAGGCCCAGCCGCGGGCGCCCATCGCGTTCGATCTGCCCGCTGGCAGCCTGGACGCCACGCTGACCGAGATTGCGAGGTTGAGCCGGACCGTCGTTTCCTACGATCCGCAGCTCGTGCGCGGCCTGAATGCCCCCGCGGTGCGGGGCGTATACACGACGGACGCTGCGCTGCGCGCCGCCCTGGCGGGCAGCGGACTCGAATCCACACAGGCCGCGGACGGCACGCTGACCCTGCGGCGTGCGCCGCCTCAGACCCCCACGCTCGCACCGGTCACGGTGTCCGGTAATTTGCCGCCCGTGGATACCAGTGACACCTACGTCGTGCAGGTGACGAACAGCGCCACGCGCCTGAACCTGTCGCAGCGCGAGACGCCGCAATCGGTAACGGTGGTGACGCGCCAGCGCATGGATGACCAGTCCATGCGGAACCTGGACGACGTGTTGCAGGCGACCACCGGCATTTCGGTGGTTCAGAGCGGTTCGGAGCGCTCGACCTACCAGGCGCGTGGCCAACAGATCGACAACCTGCAAATCGACGGCGTGCCGGTCAACATCACCAACCCGTATTCGTTCGACGCCATCAACAAACCCACCACCGAGATCTATGACCGGGTCGAGGTCGTGCGCGGCGCCACGGGCCTGCTGGAAGGGGCCGGCAACCCGGCGGCCGCCATCAACCTGGTGCGCAAGCGGCCCGGCTACGAGACGACGGGGGTCATGACGGTGTCGGCGGGATCGTGGGACGACTACCGCACCATGCTCGACGTGTCCTCGCCTTTGAACGACGCCAAGACGCTGCGCGGACGCGCCGTGATGGCTTACACCAATTCGGGCGACTTCCAGCAACATGCGGGCAAGGAGAACACGCTCTTTTACGGCATCCTGGAGGCCGACATCACGCCCGCCACCACGGTGACGGCGGGCCTGACCTACCAGAAGGACCGCAACCAGGGCTATGACTGGTCCGGCCTGCCGACGCGGACCGACGGTTCGTTCTACCCGATGTCGCGCAAGACGGCCCTGGTCGGCGACTGGAACTACGTGAACAAGCGCAACACCAACCTGTTCGCCGACATCAGGCATGAATTCGACAACGGCTGGAAATTCACCCTGGCCGGGAACTGGCTGTCCGCCAAGTCGGACTTCCTGGGAAATTACACGCAGCGCACCACCGGCGACCTTTTCACACTGAACCCGCGCCTCTTCCATTTCAACGATACGCAGTGGGGCGTGGACGCGTATGCATCGGGCCCGTTCCAATTGCTGGGCCGCCAGCATGAGCTGGTGGTGGGCGCCTCCACGCGCAAGGACGACTTCGACTATCACGGTGGGCGCGACGCCAGCTATCGCTACGTGGTCGACATGAACGACCTGAGCGCCTTCGATCCGCCCGTGCCGACCGGGCTGGACGTGGACATGTGGCAGTACAACATCACGCAGAAGCAGCAAGGGATTTACACCGCCGGCCGCTTCAGCCTGACCGACAGCACGACCTTCCTCGTCGGTGCGCGCATGAGCTGGTTCGAATTCGACCGCTTTGCGCAGACCACCGTGCGCACAGGAAGCCGCTATGAGCAGCGCGGCAAGGTCACGCCGTACGCTGGTGTGGTGCAGGACCTGAACGAGAACCTGTCGGCGTACGCCAGCTATACCGAAATATTCAAGCCGCAGGAAAACATTGGCGTCGACGGCAGCGTGCTGCCGCCGATGACGGGGCAGAACTACGAGATCGGTCTGAAGGGCGAGTTCATGGACCGCCGGGTGAACGCCGCGCTGGCGCTGTTCCAGACGGACCAGAAGGGCCGGGCCGACCGGATCTACGACATGGACCTGTGCCCGCCGGGCGTTCTTTCGTGCTTTCGCGCTGCCGAGAAGGTGCGCAACCGGGGTGTGGACTTCGAGATCAACGGCGCCATCACGCCGGCCTGGAATGTCAGCCTGGGCTACACGTACACGCAGTCCAAATATGCGCAGGGTCCGCTCGCCGGCCAGACGTTTGCCAGCACCTTTCCGCGTCACCTGCTGAAGGTGTCCACCGACTACCGACTGCCGGACCAATGGAACAAGCTGCGCGTGGGCGGCTCGGTCTATGCGCAGAGTGGCATCTTCAATACCGGCACGACGGGCGGAGTCGACTACAGGATTTCGCAGGGCGCCTACACGCTGGTCGGCCTGCATGCGGTCTACGACGTCAACAAGAACCTGGCGGTGCAGTTCAATGTGGACAACCTCTTCGACCGGAATTACTACCAGTCGGTGGGCAACACCGACTACTTCAATTACTTCGGCCAGCCGCGCACCATTCGCCTCGCGCTGCGCGCCACGTTCTGACGGCATGCGAACCGGGGGCGGCCGTCCGCTTCCCGGGCGCCGCCCTGTTATGTTCCGCCAGGCGGAACACTGCCCGGAATGGTTCCATGCGCGCAAGCGGAAATGGCACTATCGCGAATCCGCCAGGCTCCCTATGATGTCCGTTGCGCGGGTGGCCTTGCCACCCGCTACTGCCATTGATAACTACCAGGGAAACAACGATGAACGGCGCCGATAGCCTTTGCGACACCTTGCTTGCCAATGATGTGGACGTTTGCTTTGCAAATCCGGGCACATCCGAGATGCACTTTGTGGCGGCCCTGGATCGCAAGCCCAAGATGCGCTGCGTGCTGGGCCTGTTCGAAGGCGTGGTGACGGGCGCGGCCGACGGCTACGCGCGCATGGCCGACAAGCCGGCAGCCACGCTGCTGCACCTGGGCCCGGGCCTGGGCAATGGCCTTGCCAATCTGCACAACGCCAAGCGTGCGCGCACGCCGATGGTCAACATCGTGGGCGACCACGCCACCTATCACGTGCAGTACGACGCGCCGCTGACCAGCGACGTGGAAGGCGTGGCGCGGCCGATGTCGCACTGGGTCAAGCGCACGATGACGGCATCGGCCTTGTCCGCGGATGCCGCCGAGGCCGTGGCCGTGGCGCGCCGTTCGCCGGGCAACATCGCCACGCTGATCCTGCCGGCCGACACGGCCTGGACCGAGCTGCCCGATAACGCGCCCGCGCCCATCGTGGCCAAGGACGAGCCGCTGGCGCAGACCACCGCCGACGCCGTTCGCGCCGCCGCCGCCGCCATCCGTTCGGGCGAAGTCACCGTGCTGATGCTGGGTGGCGCCGCGCTGCGCGAGCGCGCCCTGAACGCCGCCGGCCGCATTGCGCGGGCCACCGGGGTGCGCCTGGTGTCGGAAACGTCGAACCGCCGCATCGAGCGCGGCGGCTCGCGCACCCCCGTGGACCGCCTGCCGTATCCGATCGACATGGCCGTGGCCAAGCTGAAGGACGTGAAGCATCTGGTGCTGGCGGGCGCCAAATCCCCGGTCGGCTTTTTTGCCTACCCCGGCAAGCCCAGCCTGCTGGCCCCGCAGGACAGCAACCAGCTCGTGCTGGCCACCGCCGACCAGGACCTGCCGCACGCGCTGGAATGGCTCGCCGACGAACTGGGCATCGCCGCCGACGCGCCGCGGCTGCTCGCGCCCGCGCCCAGCTATGAAGTGCCTGCCTCCGGCAAGCTGACCAGCGCCGCGGTCAACGTTCTGGTTGCGCACCACCTGCCCGAGCAGGCCATCGTCTGCGACGAGTCCATCACGCAGGGGCGCGAATTCCCGCTCTACAGCGTCAACAGCGCGCCGCACGACTGGTTGATGCTGACCGGCGGCGCGATTGGCATCGGCCTGCCGATGGCGACGGGCGCGGCGGTCGCTTGCCCCGACCGTAAGGTGGTGACCCTGCAGGCGGACGGCAGCGGCATGTACACCTTGCAGGCGTTGTGGACGCAGGCACGCGAAAACCTGGATTGCCTGACCATCATCCTGGCCAACCGTTCCTATGCCACGCTGCACGGCGAAATGAAGAACGTGGGCGTGCAGGAGCCGGGCCGCAATGCGCGCCGCATGCTGGACCTGCAGGATCCGCATCTGGAATGGACCCATCTGGCGCGCGGCATGGGCGTCGAAGCCGTCAGCGTGGATACGGTCGAAGGCTTTGCGCGCGCGCTGGCCGAAGGCCTGAAGCGCCGCGGCCCCTTCCTGATCGAAGCGGTGATCTGACGATTGCCGCATTGGCGCGAGCGATTGGCGAATCGTCTTCCCACGCGCCGCGCCGCTACACCCCCAGATAGCGCGTCAATTGCTCCGGCTGTTGGGCAAGCGACGCGCTGTCGCCATCCTGCACGATCAATCCCTTTTCCATGACCAGGCACCGGTCGGTGTGTTCCAGCACCGCCCGGTAGTTGCGGTCCACGATCAGCGTGGACATGCCGGTCGCGCGGATCTCGCGGATGATGCGCCAGATCTCAGCCACGATCAGCGGCGCAAGGCCCTCGGTGGCCTCGTCCAGGATCAAGAGATCGGGATTCGTCATCAACGCGCGGCCGATGGCCAGCATCTGCTGCTCGCCGCCCGACAACTGCTGACCACCGTGGCCCAGGCGCTCGCGCAGGCGCGGAAACGTATCCAGCACGCGCGCGTACGTCCAGTCCTGCCCCGCGCGCTTGCCGGGGCGCGCCGCCACCTGCAGGTTCTCGCGCACATTCAGGTTGGGAAAGATGCCGCGCCCCTCGGGCACGTAGGCCACGCCCATGCGTGCAATCGCATGCGGCTGCGCGTGCGTGCAGTCGCTGCCCCGCACCCGCACGTTGCCCTGCGCGCTTTTCACATGGCCCATCAGGCTGCGGATGAGCGTGGTCTTGCCCATGCCGTTGCGGCCCACGAGGCCCACCGATTCTCCTGGCGCGATGTGCATGTCCACGCCCCGCAGCACATGGCTGGCGCCGTAGTACACATGCAGGCCCCCGGCTTCGATCAGCGTGTGCATCAATGGGCTCCTTGTCTGTCTTCGCCCAGGTAGGCGGTGCGCACCTCGGGATTGGCGCGGATCTGCGCCGGCGCGCCGCTTGCGATCGCGCTGCCGTTGACCATCACGGTGATGGTTTCGGCGATGCGGAACACGGCGTCCATGTCGTGTTCGACCAGCAGGATCGCGTGGCCGGCCTTCAGCGTCTGCAGCAGGTCCAGGATGCGGTCGGTTTCCTCGGGCCCCATCCCCGCCAGCGGTTCGTCCAGCAGCAGCACCTGCGGTTCGCCCGCGAGGCACATCGCGATCTCCAACTGGCGCTTGCGGCCGTGGGCCAGCAGACCGGCGGGTTGCCGGGCGTCGGCGGCCAAGCCGGTGCGGTCCAGTGCCTCGGCGGCCAGGTCGGCGCTGCGCCGGCAGCTCGCGGCATCGCGCCACCAGTGCCAGAAGCGCTGGCGGCTGGCCTGCGCGGCCAGCCGGCAGTTTTCGAAAACGCTCAGTTCAGGAAAGATGGTTGACCGCTGGTAGCTGCGGCCCAGCCCGGCGCGCGCGCGCTCGGGTTGCGGCCACGCGGTGATGTCGCGGCCCGCCAGCGTGACCTGCCCGCTGCTGGCCGCCAGTTCGCCCGACAGGATGTTGATGAGCGTGGACTTGCCCGCGCCATTGGTGCCGATGACGGCGTGCACCTGACCGCGCTGCAATTCGAGCGACACGCCGTTGACCGCGGTCAGGCCCCCGAAGCGGCGCGTGACCGCGCTTGCGGCGAGCAGGGCATCAGACATGGCGTTCTCCCTGAATGGGCAGGCGGGACGCAGGCGCCGTGCCTTGCGCGCGTGCCGGGGTAATGACGTCTCTGGCGGCTTTTCGGCTCGCGTCCGCCGTCCGTGCATGGCGGCGCTCGCGCCATTGCGCGGGCAATCCCGCCAGTCCGTTCGGCAGCAGTGCCACCAGCGCGATGATGGCCAGGCCCAGCGGCAGGTGCCAATGGCGCGCGTAGTCGCCAAACAATTCCTGCGACTGGAACAGCTCCTGCAGCAGCACCATCGTCACCGTGCCCAGCACCGCGCCGCCCAGGCTGCCCATGCCGCCCAGAATCACCATCAACAGCACCAGCCCCGATTGTTCCCACGCCAGCAGTTCGGGCGTGACAAAGCCGTCTTTCAGCGCAAACAGAAAGCCCGCCAGCCCCGCCAGCGTGGCGCCAATGACATATGCGGCCAGCTTGTACGGATACGTCGAATAGCCGGCCGCGCGCATGCGCTGCTCGTTGATGCGGATGCCGGCCAGCGCCGCGCCGAACGGCGAGCGCCGCAGCAGCGCCAGAAAACCCCACGCCAGCGCCAGGCACGCAAGGACGAAGAAGTAGAACGTGGTCCCGTTGCTCAGATCGAACGGCATCCAGCCGCCCAGCGAGAGCTCGGGCCGGAAGTACAGATAGATGCCGTCGCTGCCGCCGCCGATCTTGGTGTCGTGAAAGACGTAGTAGGCCATCTGCGAGAACGCCAGCGTGACCATGATGAAGTACACCCCGCGCGTGCGCAGCGCCAGCGCGCCGGTGACCAGCGCATAGGCGGCCGCGGCGAGTAGCGCAGCCGGCAGCAGCCACCACAGCCCGGCCGCTTCCGACTCGGGCGACAGCAGCGCCGCCACGTAGGCGCCAATGCCGAAGAACGCGGCGTGTCCCAGGCTGACCAGCCCCGCGCCGCCGACCAGCAATTGCAGGCTCAGTGCGAAGATCGCGTAGATCATGATCTTCACCACCAGGCCGGTGTAGTAGTCGCTGCCGCTGAACGAAAAGGCGGCCAGCGCCAGCAGCGCCGCGAAGGGCAGAAGTCGGTTGAGCAGAGGCGTGCGCATGCGTGGGTCCTTTTGATGTCGACAGGACCTAGCCCTGTTTGAACAGCCCTTCGGGCTTGCAAAGCAGAATGAAGGCCATCAGCAGATAGACCAGCACGCCCGCCGCGGAGGGGAAGAGCACCTGGCCGAAGGTCTCGGCAAAACCGACCAGCATCGCGGCCAGGAACGCGCCGCGGATCGACCCGATGCCGCCGATCACCACCACCACGAAACAGATGATCAGCACGCCGTTGCCCATGCCGGGGTACACCGACGAGACGGGCGCGGCAATGCTGCCGGCCAGCGCCGCCAGCGCCACGCCGGCCGCGAACACCACGCGGTAAAGCTTGTTGATGTCGATGCCCAGCGAGCTGATCATCTCGCGGTTGCTGGCGCCGGCGCGCAGCATCATGCCCAGCCGCGTGCGCGAGATGATCCAGTACAGCAGCAGCGCGACCGCAATGCCCACGGCCGAGATGAACAGCCGGTAGACGGGATAGGTCATCACGTCACCCAGCGCAATGCTGCCCTGCAGCCACGACGGCAGCGGCACGCCGTGCACGTCGTTGCCCACAAGAATGCTGCGCAGTTCCTCGAACACCAGGATCAAGCCGTAGGTCATCAGCACCTGCTGCAAGTGGTTGCGCTTGTACAGGTAGCTGAAGAACGCGGCCTCCAGCACATAGCCCAGCACGCCGGCTGCCAGCACGCAGACGGCCAGCGTCGCGAGAAACCCGCCACCCAGCCAGCGGTCGACCACCGGGCCCAGCGCAAACGCCATGTACGCCCCGATCATGTAGAAACTGCCGTGGGCCAGGTTGATGATGCCCATGATCCCGAAGATCAGCGTGAGTCCGCTGGCCACCAGGAACAGCAGCAAGCCGTACTGGAATGCGTTCAGGCTCTGGATGAGCAGGATGCTGATGTCCATGGGGCCTCCCTGTGGCGGACGCGTGGCGCGGCGTTACAGCTTGCAGCCGCGCGCGGGGTCGGCCAGCTTCTGCACGGCAACCTCGACGACCTTGTTTTCCAGGCCATCGACGCGGCGCAGGTAGATGTCCTGCACCGGGTTGCCGGCCTTGGACAGCGTGAACGAGCCGCGCGGGCTGTCCACCGTCGCCGTGCGCATGGCGCTGCGGAAAGCGTCCTTCTTCGAGAAATCTCCCTTCACGGCCGAGAGGCCCGATTGCATGAGCTGCGCGGCGTCATAGCCTTGCACCGCGTAGACGTCCGGCTGCATCTTGTACGCCTTGGAATAGTCGGCGCGGAACGCGTTGTCGCGCGGCGTGTTCAGCCCGTCAGCGTAGTGCAGGGTGGTCAGCAACCCCTGCGCGGACGCGCCCTGCGCCTGCAGCGTGCCGTCCGTCAGGAAGCCCGATCCGTACAGCGGAATCGTCTTGTCCAGGCCGGCCGCGTGATAGTCCTGCACGAACTTCACCGCGCCGCCGCCCGCAAAGAAGGTGAAGACCATGTCGGGCTTGAGCGCGGCAATCTCCGTCAGCAGGGATTGAAACTCCACGTTGGGAAACGGCAGGCTCAGTTCGCGCACAACCTTGCCGCCGGCTTTCTCGAAGCCTTCCTTGAAGCCGCCGATGGCTTCGTCGCCCGCCGCGTACTTCCACGTGATGGTCACGGCAGTCTTGTGGCCCTTGGCATATGCCACCGGTCCCATCGCATAGGCCGGCTGCCAGTTCGTGAACGAGGTGCGGAAGATGCCGGGGCCGCACAGCGGGCCGGTGATTGCGTTGGCGCCGGCGTTGGTCACGATCAGCGTGGTGTCGGCATCCTTGGCGGCTTTGGCCAGCGCCATCGCCACGCCCGAATGCACCGTGCCGATCAGCACGTCCACCTGGTCGCGCTTGATGAGGCGGTTGGCGTTTTCAGCGGCCTTGGCCGGGTTGGATTCGTCGTCCACCTTGAAGTATTCGATCTCGCGCCCGCCCAGCTTGCCGCCTTGCTCGGCAACGTAGAGCTTGAAGCCGTTCTCGATGGCGTTGCCCAGCGCGGCGAAGGTGCCGCTGTAGGGCAGCATGAAGCCGACCTTGAGCTTGTCGTCGGCATGCGCGCCGCTTGCGGCGATCGTCAGGGCGGCGGCCAGCGCGGCCCGGGTCAGGACGTGGTTCATGGTTTGTCTCCGTGCTTGTTATGGGCGGACGCCTGGGCCGGTAGCAGGGCCAGGGTCAACCGGGTTTTTCCAGCGCGCCCACAAAGCGTGCGGCGGCCTGGACAACGGTGGCGGGCTGATCCCGGTGCGGCGAATGCCCGCACGCCGGTATCTCCAGCAGTTCGGTTTGCGGCGCGCGGCGGCGGATGCCGCGCACTTGCTCCAGCGTGCCGTATTCGTCGTCCGTGCCTTGGATGGCCAGCACGGGACAGGTGATACGGGCGAGCTCGTCTTCGATGTTCCAGCCGCGGAATTCGGGCTTCAGCCAGATGTCGTTCCAGCCCCAGAATGCCGAGTCCACATCCCGGTGATGACGCCCCAGCCGCGCACGCAGGTCCGATTCCAGATAGGCCTGGCGCGCCTGCGCGATGCTGGCCACGGAGATGTCTTCGACAAAGAGGTGCGGCGCGGCGGCCACCACGCCGGCGACGGCGTCCGGATACCGCGCGGCGTACAGCAACGCGATCGAGCCGCCGTCGCTATGGCCGAACAGCACGGGCTTGTCGTGGCGCGCGTTCACGCCCAGGACTTCAAGCAGGGCGGGCAGGACGTCGTGCGCCTCTCGGTGCATGAAGTCCACGGGCCACGCTTCGCGCAGCGGGCGCGCGGTCGACTGGCCGTATCCGTATCGCGAGTACACGAGGCCGCGGCAGCCGGCCGCGTCGCAGACGCGTTGCGGAAAGTCTTTCCACATCGACACCGATCCCAGCCCCTCGTGCAGGAACACGATGAGCGGCGCATCAACGCGTTCCGGTGCGATCCACGCGCATTCCAGCCGCATGTCGCGGCCGCGCGCGTGGAGGGGGGCAAAGACCGTGGCGGCCTCGGCGGCGGTCATAGCGCGGCCTCTTCCAGCGCACGCAAGCGGAACCGTTGGATCTTGCCGGTGGCGGTCTTGGGCAGTTCTTCCAGGAAGTCGATCTGGCGTGGGTATTTGAACGGCGCCAGATGCTGCTTCACGTAATGCTGCAAGGCGGCGCCGGTCTGCGCGTCGGGTTCGAAGCCGGCGCGCAGCACTACGTAGGCCTTCGTCTTGACCAGGCCGTCGTGGTCCGGCACGCCGATCACCGCGGCTTCGAGCACCGCCTCGTGCTGAATCAGGATGTTCTCGACTTCCACCGGCGACACGTACTGGCCACTGACCTTGATCATGTCGTCGCTGCGGCCGGCGTAGGTGTAGTAACCGTCGGGGTCGCACACGTACTTGTCGCCGCTTTTCAGCCAGTCGCCCAGAAAGCACTGGCGCGTCTTGTCGCGGTTGTTCCAGTACATCAGCGCGGCGCTGGGGCCCTTGATGTAGAGATCGCCGATGGCGCCCGGCGGGACCGGCGCGCCGTTGTCGTCACGCAGTTGCACCTCGTAGCCGGGCACGGGCTTGCCCGTGGTGCCGTAGCGCAGCTGGCCCGCGCGGTTCGAAATGAAAATGTGCAGCATCTCGGTCGAGCCGATGCCGTCCAGGATTTCACAGCCGAAGTGGCGCGTGAAGCGCTCACCGATGTCACGCGGCAGGGCCTCGCCGGCGGACGTGCAGACGCGCATCGCCACGTGTTCGCGGGCGGGCAAGTCGGGCGACGCGAGCATGCTGGCATACAGCGTCGGCACGCCATAGAACACGGTGGGACGATGCCGGACCAGGCGCTGGAATACGGCCTGCGGGGTGGGGCGCTCGGCCATCAGCACGACGGTGGCGCCCACCGACAGCGGAAACGTCAGGCCGTTGCCCAGGCCATACGCGAAGAACAGTTTCGCGGCCGAGAACACCACGTCGCCTTCGCGGATGCCTAGCACGGGCTTGGCATAGAGTTCGGCCGTGTGCCACAGGTTGCCGTGGGTGTGCACCACGCCCTTGGGCTTGCCCGTGGAGCCGGACGAATACAGCCAGAACGCAATCTCATCCGACAGCGTCCGGGCGGCGGGCACGAGCGGGGCGGCCGCCAGCAGCGATTCGAATTCGTGGGCGCCGTCGGGCAGGTTTGCGCCGGGCTGCGACACGATCAGGTGTTCAATGTCAGCCGGCGCCTGGCCAAGCGCCGATTGCATGACCGGCAGCAACGCGCCCGACACGAACACCGCCCGCACGCGGCTGTGCGCAACGATGTAGGCGTAGTCGTCGGCGGTGAGCAGCGTGTTCACGGCCACCGGCACCACGCCGGCGTGCAGCGCGCCCAGGAACACCACAGGCCAGTCGGCTGTGTCCTGCATCAGCAGCAGGATGCGCTCCTCGCGGCGCAGTCCCAGATTGCGCAGCGCGCCCGCCATGCGGGCCACCCGCTCGGCCAGATCGCCATACGTGAGCTGGCGGGTGTCGTCGATGTAGGCAAGCTTGGCGGCGCGCGGCGCGTTCAGCGCGGCAAGGTGGCTGGCGAAATTCAGTTCGGCGGGGCAGGTGTTCACGGTTGTCTCCTGATGTCCTGGTGGGCGGACGCCGTGCCTGTGTTTGTTGTTGGCGGCAGGGCGGGTGTCCGGACCGGCTGTCAGCCGGGGCGCGTGAATTCGATGGCCCCGCCGGGCAGCAGATACAGCACCAGGGCGCGGCCCTGCGTGACAGTGGGGCGGTGCGCCGACCCCGGGCCATAAACCAGCCAGCCGGCGCCGTGGCCATCAAAGCGGGCGTCTTCGGTCAGCGGCATGATCATGTCGATCTCGCCATTGGGATGCGCGTGGTGCGGACCGGCCAGATCGATCATGTCGACGACGTCCACCGAGCAGCCGCCCAGATCATCGGCCGGCTTGATGACCCGGCCATACTTGATGCCGCCGCCTTCACGGTTGCACATCCAGCCGTCGGCCACGCCCTGCCTACAGGTGGCAAAGATGTCCTGGAACAGCGCGCTGTCCGGGCCGGCCGCGTCATTGAGCCGGGCCTGCAGCGCTGCATCCAGCGGCTGGCCGGCCGTCAGACGCGTCACGTCGCGCATCAGGGCATGGAATTGGTCAGGCGTACTCACCAGGCGGCTCCTTTACACTGTCGGCGCTCCGGCAGTCCGCACTGGACTGCTGTTTTTTTGCACCGGATCGGCTGTGGACTCGTTGGATGGAAAAATAGTGCTTCCGTTGATGTGGGTCAAGCACTATAGTGCATAAAAGAGCGGTAATCAGGGTTTTTGCGGAGTCAGTCGAACCATGAATCAAGCGCTAGACACGGCGCCCATCGAACCCCGGCGCGAGCCCTTTCTGATCGCTCTGGGCGAGCGCGTGCGCCGTCTGCGCGCCATTCGCGGCATGACGCGCAAGGGGCTGTCCCAGGCGACCGGCGTGTCCGAACGCCACCTGGCCAATCTGGAGCATGGCGTCGGCAACGCGTCGATTCTGGTGCTGCTGCAGATTGCCCGCGCCTTCAACTGCGCGCTGGCGGAGCTGGTCGGTGACGTCACCACGGAATCGCCCGACTGGCTGCTGATCCGGGAATTGCTCAGCGGGCGCACCGAATCCGATCTGCAGCGCGCCCGCGAGGCGCTGTCGCAGCTGTTTGGCGTGGGGGCGGGGGCACAGCGCCCGAACCGCACGCAGCGCGTGGCGCTCATCGGCCTGCGCGGCGCGGGCAAGTCGACGCTGGGTCAGATGCTGGCCGACGACCTGGGCTATCCCTTTGTGGAACTGAACCGCGAGATCGAGCGCGTGGCGGGCTGCGGCATCCTCGAGATCCACAACCTCTACGGCCCCAACGCCTATCGCCGTTACGAACGGCGTGCGCTCGAAGAGGCCGTGCAGATCTACCCGGAAATGGTGCTGGCCACGCCCGGCGGTCTGGTGTCGGAACCTGCCACGCTGAATCTGCTGCTGACCCATTGCTACACGGTCTGGCTGCGCGCCACGCCCGAAGAGCACATGGGCCGCGTCATGGCGCAGGGCGACTTCCGCCCCATGTCCGGCAATAACGAAGCCATGGCCGACCTCAAGCGCATCCTGGCCGGGCGCGAGGCGTTTTATGCCAAGGCGGATCTGACCTGGGTAACCAGCAATCTGGAAGTCCAAGAGAGCTTTGCTGGCTTGCGGACCCAGGTGCGTAAAGCTTGCGGCTTGCCGCTGTAGCGGTTCGATTGGCCAGGTGTCAGACACCCTCGTGGCGCCCTCATCATCGTGACGGTCCCTTCTGCCGGGTGTCAGACACCTTCAAGTGGCGCCATGCCCAGGTGTCTGACACCCGCTTAACTGCCGTCACAAGCTGACGATCCTCTCGACCGGGTGTCTGACACCGACCCTAGTAACCCGGTCTCCCTTCTGCCGGCTGTCAGACACTTCAAGTGGCGCCATGCCCAGGTGTCTGACACCCACTTAACTGCCGTCACAAGCTGACGATCCTCTCGACCGGGTGTCTGACACCGCCCCTAGTAAGCCGGTCTCACCCAATACAAGGCTTCAACCGAGCACATCCCCCGAACTTCAGCACCTGCACTTTCCTGCATATTCCGCTTGACGCTCCAAATCGCCTGCACTAATCTGCATAATAATTCATGTGGTGCAGTATTTTTCCTGTCCGAGCACAGGGCGTATGAGGAGACACACTATGAGCAGCCCCATCAGCCGGGTCGACTTCCGAACCGATCCCGCCCAGTACCGGCATTGGCGCCTGGCCTTCGACGGTGCGGTCGCGACACTGGCCATGGACGTCGCCGAAGACGGCGGCCTGCGCCCCGGCTACAAGCTCAAGCTCAATTCGTACGACCTGGGCGTCGACATCGAATTGCACGACGCCCTGCAGCGCATCCGTTTCGAACACCCGGAAGTGCGCAGCGTGGTCGTCACCAGCATGAAGGACCGGATCTTCTGTTCCGGCGCCAACATCTTCATGCTGGGGTTGTCCACCCACGCCTGGAAGGTGAACTTCTGCAAGTTCACCAACGAAACCCGTAACGGCATTGAAGACTCCAGCCGCCACGGCGGGTTGAAGTTCATCGCCGCGCTGAACGGCGCCTGCGCGGGCGGCGGCTACGAACTGGCGCTGGCCTGCGACGAAATCCTGCTGATCGACGACCGCTCGTCCTCCGTTGCCCTGCCCGAAGTGCCGCTGCTGGGCGTGCTGCCCGGCACGGGCGGACTGACCCGCGTCACCGACAAGCGCCGCGTGCGGCACGATCATGCCGACATCTTCTGCACGCTGGTCGAAGGCGTGCGCGGGCAACGCGCCAAGGATTGGCGGCTGGTGGACGACGTGGTCAAGCCCGCTCGCTTCGAAGAAGAAGTCCGCGCCCGCGCGCAGGCGCTGGCGCAGGACAGCCACCGCCCGGCTGGCGAGCAAGGCGTGTCGCTGACGCCGCTGGAACGTACCGAGACCGAGACCAGCCTGTCGTATCGCTACGTAGACGTGCAGCTTGACCGCGAAAAGCGCCAGGCGACGTGGACGGTTCGCGCCCCGCAAGACTCCGTTGAAACGGAACTGCAGGACATCGTCACCGCGGGCGCCGCCTGGTGGCCGCTGCAGATGGCGCGGGAACTGGACGACGCCATCCTGTCGATGCGCACCAACGAGCTGGACATCGGCACCTGGATCCTGAAGACCGAAGGCGACCCCGAGGCCGTGCTGGCGGCCGACGCGGCGCTGGAACGGCACGCGGATCACTGGTTCGTGCGCGAGACCGCCGGCATGCTGCGCCGCACCCTTGCGCGGCTGGACGTGACGTCGCGCAGCCTGTTCGCGCTGATCGAACCGGGTTCGTGCTTTGCCGGCACGCTGCTGGAACTGGCGCTGGCCGCCGATCGCAGCTACATGCTGGACGTGGAGGATGACGAAGCCATCGACGCCGCGCCTCCGCAGATTGTGGTGGGTGAGCGCAATTTCGGCGCGTACCCGATGGTGAACGGCCAGAGCCGCCTGCAACGACGCTTCTACGGCGAAACGCAGCCGCTGGAAGCGGTGCGCGCGCAGGCCGGGCGCACCCTGTCGGCCACCGGCGCGCTGGAGCTTGGCCTCATCACCTATGCCCCCGACAGCATCGACTGGGACGACGAAGTTCGGCTGGCGCTGGAAGAGCGCCGTGCATTGTCGCCCGATGCGCTGACCGGCCTGGAAGCCAACCTGCGCTTCGGCGGGCAGGAAACCATGGAAACCCGCATCTTCGGCCGGCTGACCGCCTGGCAGAACTGGATCTTCAACCGTCCCAACGCGGCGGGCGACAAGGGCGCGCTCAAGCTGTACGGCAAGGGCGAGCAGGCGGCATTCGACTGGAACCGCGTCTGAGCGGCAAACGTTCGGTCAGCGGGCGGCAAGGCGCCATGCGCGCCTGCCCGCAGGCACTGAGACCCTAGCGCCGCGCGGCTGGCGGCCCCATTCCAAGAATCAGGAGAGAGACATGTCCGGCATCAACTACACCGACAAGATTCCCAACAACGTCAACCTGTCCGGCGACCGCACGTTGCAGCGCGCGCTGGAACACTGGCAGCCCAATTACCTGCAGTGGTGGCAGGACATGGGGCCGGATGGCTCGCACGGCTTCGACGTCTATCTGCGTACGGCGGTCAGCGTCGAGCCCGACGGCTGGGCGCACTTCAATCACGTGCGCATGCCCGACTACCGATGGGGCATTTTCCTGGCGCCGCAGGACGGGCAGCGCAAGATCCATTTTGGCGAGAACATCGGCCGCGATGTGTGGCAGGACGTGCCGGGCGAGCACCGCGCCAACCTGCGACGCATCATCGTCACGCAGGGCGACACGGAACCCGCCTCGATCGAGCAGCAGCGGCACCTGGGCCTGACCGCGCCGTCGCAGTACGACCTGCGCAACCTGTTCCAGATCAACGTCGAAGAAGGGCGGCACCTGTGGGCGATGGTGTACCTGCTGCATCGTTACTTCGGGCGCGACGGGCGCGAGGAAGCCGACGCGCTGCTGCAGCGCAGCTCGGGCGATTCCGACAACCCGCGCATCCTGGGCGCCTTCAACGAAAAGACGCCGGACTGGCTGGCGTTCTACATGTTCACGTACTTCACCGACCGCGACGGCAAGTTCCAGCTGTGTGCGCTGGCCGAGTCCAGCTTCGATCCGCTGGCCCGCACGACCAAGTTCATGCTGACCGAGGAAGCGCACCACATGTTCGTGGGCGAGTCCGGCATCTCGCGCGTCATTCAGCGCACCTGCGAAGTGATGAAGGAACTGAAGACCGACGATCCGCAAGCCGTGCGAGCGGCCGGCGTGATCGACCTGCCGACCATCCAGCGCTACCTGAATTTCCACTACAGCGTCACCATCGACCTCTTTGGCGCGGACCAGTCGTCCAACGCCGCCATCTTCTACGGCTCGGGCTTGAAGGGCCGCTACGAAGAGACCAAGCGCAACGACGACCATCAGCTCAAGAACGACACCTACCGGGTGCTGAACGTCAGCAACGGCAAGCTGACGGAGATCGAGGTGCCGATGCTCAACGCGCTGAACGAAGTGCTGCGCGATGACTTCATCCGCGACTCGGTGGCCGGCATCGGCCGCTGGAACAAGGTCATCGAAAAGAGCGGCCTGGCCTTCCGCCTGCAAGTGCCGCACAAGGCGTTCAACCGCCAGATCGGCACGCTGGCCGGCATCCGCATGTCGCCCGAGGGCGAGATCGTGTCCGAATCGCAATGGCAGGCCAATCAGCACAAGTGGCTGCCCACGCCGGAAGATCGCGCGTTCGTCGCGTCGCTGATGGGCCGGGTCACGGAACCGGGCAAGTTCGCCAACTGGATCGCGCCGCCTGTCATGGGTGTCAACCGCCAGCCGGTGAATTTCGAGTACGTGCGTTTCAACTGATGGCCGCGCGGGCCGCGTGCCCGCGCGTTTGGGAGGACGGCGATGAACGCCCCGTTACCGGTGGAAGTCCTGAAGCAGCACCTGATCGATCCCGAGATCTGCATCCGCTGCAATACCTGCGAAGAGACCTGTCCGGTCGATGCGATCACGCACGATTCGAACAACTATGTGGTAGATCCGGAGATCTGCAACGGCTGCATGGCCTGCGTGCCGCCTTGCCCGACCGGTTCCATCGACAACTGGCGGCTGGTGGTGCGCGCCGAAGCCTATTCCGTGCAGGACCAGTTCGGCTGGGAAGAACTGCCGCAGGAAAAGTCGTTGCCGGTGGACGCCGCCGTGGCGGGCGACGCCGCGCAGCAGGCCGCGGCGGATCCGCAGGCTGAACCGGCAGCCGCGCCGGCGATGCTTGTGACGCCCGGCGCCGCCGTGCCCCCGTGGTCCGCCGCCCACCCCTATGTGAATCTGTACACGCACAAGACGCCCATCACCGCGACGGTCGTGGGCAACTACCGTGTCACCGGCGCCGACACGGAAAGCGATATCCACCACATCGTGCTCGACTTCGGCGAACAGCCGTTTCCGGTGCTGGAAGGGCAGTCGATCGGCATCCTGCCGCCGGGCGTGGACGCGATGGGCCGGCCGCATCACGCGCGCCAGTATTCGCTGGCCAGCCCGCGCGACGGCGAACGGGCGGGGTACAACAACCTGTCGCTGACGGTAAAGCGCGTCACGCAGGACCACGGTGGAGAGGCCGCGCACGGCGTCTGCTCCAACTATCTGTGCGATCTGGCCAAGAACGACACGGTGCGGGTGATCGGACCGTTCGGCCACACCTTCCTGATGCCGAATCATCCGAAGGCCAATCTCATCATGATCTGCACGGGCACCGGCTCGGCGCCGATGCGCGCCATGACCGAGCGCAGCCGCCGCCTGATCGGCACGGCGGACATCGGCAAGCTCATGCTTTTTTTCGGGGCGCGCACCGAACGCGAGCTGCCTTATTTCGGCCCATTGATGAAGCTGCCACGCGACTTCATCGACATCAACCTGGCGCTCTCGCGCGAACCCGGCCAGCCCAAACGCTACGTGCAGGACCTGCTCCGCGAGCGTGCCGCGCAGGTACGCGGATTGCTGGCCGATCGCAACACCTGCATCTACGTCTGCGGTCTGAAGGGCATGGAGGTCGGCGTGCTGGACGCGCTGCGCGAGGTGGTGGTGCAGTCCGGCGAGGATTGGTCTATCCTGCATGAAGCGCTGCGCCGCGAAGGCCGGCTGCACTTCGAGACTTACTGATCCACAACAACAGATGCGTGACGATCGGCGCGCCTGGGCGCGCCGATTTCGTTGGCACGGGGAAAACAAGACATGAAGTTCGCCGAATTCAAGGACGGCATGGTGATCAAGGGCGGGCCGGTCATCGTGACGGAAGCGGAAATCCTGGAGTTTGCCCGCAAGTACGATCCCCAATGGTTTCACACCGATCCGCAGCGCGCCGCGGCAGGCCGGTGGGGCGGCCTCATCTCCAGCGGATGGCATACCTGCGCGCTGGCCATGCGCATGGCGGTTGACGCCGCCTTGCATGATTCCGAATCCTTCGGCTCGCCCGGCCTGGGCGAAGTCCGCTGGCGCACGCCGGTGCGCCCTGGCGACACCCTGCACCTGCACGCGCGCGTACAAGGCGCGCGGCATTCGTCCTCGCGCCCGGACCTGGGCATCATCAACTGGGCGTGGACGGTCGTGAACCAGCACGACGAAAGCGTGCTGGAAATGGACGCGACCAGCCTGTTCGACCTGTCCGGCAACAACTAGCCGACGCGGCGTTTTTTTACCGCTTGCCCGCCTGTTTCAAAATGGCGGCCCCTTCCGGGCCGGCCGCCGCTTTCCAGGCGTTGATCGATTCCTTGGAGGCGTCCTGTAATGCCTTGCGCACCGCGGGCGGAACGGCGGTGTTGATGGCCACGCCGTTCTTGCGCATGTTTGCGTAGTTCTGCTGCAGGCGGCCTTCGATGCGTTTCCACTGTTCGGCCTCGGTCTGCGCGGCCGCCTGGTCGATGGCCTTGCGCGAACGCGCGTCGAGCGCCTCGTAGGCTTTCAGGTTCATCGTCGCCACCGAGATCGGCATGGCGTAATTGATCTCGGCGAAGTGAGGCAGGTACTCCCACAACTTGCGGCCCGCGCCGCCGTCGCCGGAGGACAGCACCGCGTTCACCTCGCCCGAGGCGATACGCGGCATGGCGTCGGCAAACGAGATGTTCTCCGCGCGCGCGCCGGCACGCTGCATGACGTCCTGCGACGTCGCATCATAGGTGCGGATGGTCAGGCGCTTGAGCGCCGCCACACTGTCCACCTTCTGCTTGGACCAGATGCCCGAGGCCGGCCACGGCGTGGTGTAGAGCAACTTCTGGCCGTGCGCGGCCAGCAGCTTCTCGTATGCCGGGCGCGCCGCCTTGTTGAGGTTGCGCGCCTTGGACAGCGAGTCCGCCAGGAAGGGCAGGGACGACACGCCAAACAGCGGATACTTCGTTGCCAGCGCGCCGGCGAAGGCGTCGCCCGCATCCACCTTGCGCGCCTGCACCGCGTCGATCATGTCGCCCGACTTGATGCCCTTGGCCGCGTCGAAACTCGTGTCGATGACGACGTTGCCTGCGGACTTAGCGCGCACCAGCTCGGCAAACGTGGACACGCCTTGGCCGGGCATGGAGGTGGCCGGATATTCGGTGGTCATGGTCAGCGTCGTGGCGGCCTGAGCGCCGTGGGCAACGAAAGCCATGGCGATGACTGCCGCCAGGCGCAGGGGGGTGATGCCTTGCATGCGCGACTCCTCTTGAAGGGACCCGCAAAGCGTAAGAGGTATACAGGCGTACGCCTAGTCGGGCTTACGGCAATGCGCAGGCGGGGCGGGATCGGGCGTATGGGGTATTCCCATTCGGTCGGTGTCTGACACCCCGGGGAGATGGCCGTCAGTTTGTGCCGACGGCTCAGAGGGTGTCAGACACCGAGTAAGTCGTCGTGGGTGTCAGACACCTGGCGCTGCAGCAACGCGCAAAAAAAAGCCGCCCAAGCGGGCGGCTTCCTTTGCTACACCAGGCAGGCGATCAATAGAACGCCTGGATGCCCGTCTGTGCGCGGCCCAGGATCAGGGCGTGCACGTCGTGGGTGCCTTCGTAGGTGTTGACCACTTCCAGGTTCACCAGGTGGCGGGCGACGCCGAACTCGTCGGAGATGCCGTTGCCGCCGAGCATGTCGCGGGCCAGGCGGGCGATGTCCAGCGCCTTGCCGCACGAGTTGCGCTTCATGATCGAGGTGATCTCGACGGCAGCAGTGCCTTCGTCCTTCATGCGGCCCAGGCGCAGGCAGCCTTGCAGCGCCAGCGTGATTTCGGTCTGCATGTCGGCCAGCTTCTTCTGGATGAGCTGGTTGGCTGCCAGGGGGCGGCCAAACTGCTTGCGGTCCAGGGTGTACTGGCGGGCAGTGTGCCAGCAGGCCTCGGCAGCGCCGACAGCGCCCCAGGCGATGCCGTAGCGGGCGGAGTTCAGGCAGGTGAACGGACCCTTCAGGCCGGACACGCCGGGCATCATCTGGTCGGCGGACACTTCCACTTCGTCCATGACGATTTCGCCGGTGATCGACGCGCGCAGGCCAACCTTGCCGTGGATGGCGGGGGCCGACAGGCCCTTCATGCCCTTTTCGAGGATGAAGCCGCGGATCTTGCCGTCGAAGTCGCCGCCGACGCACTTGGCCCACACCACGAACACGTCCGCGATGGGCGAGTTGGTGATCCACATCTTGTTGCCGCTGACCTTGTAGCCGTCGGCCGTCTTGACGGCGCGGGTTTCCATGCCGTTGGGGTCGGAGCCGTGGTTGGGTTCGGTCAGGCCGAAGCAGCCGATCCATTCGCCGCGCGCCAGCTTGGGCAGGTACTTCTTCTTTTGTTCTTCGCTGCCGAATTCGTTGATCGGCACCATCACCAGCGAGGACTGCACGCTCATCATCGAGCGGTAGCCGGAGTCGACGCGTTCGACTTCACGGGCGATCAGGCCGTAGCTGACGTAATTCAGACCGGCGCCGCCGTATTCGACGGGGATCGTGGCGCCCAGCAGGCCCAGTTCGCCCATTTCGGAGAAGATCTCGGGATCGGTCTTCTCGTTGCGGAACGCGTTGAGCACGCGCGGAGCCAGCTTGTCCTGCGAGTAGGCGTAGGCGGCATCGCGCACCATACGCTCTTCGTCGGTCAGTTGCTGGTCCAGCAACAGAGGATCTTGCCAGTGGAATGAGGGGTTCGAGGACATGCTGGGTCTCCGCTATGGATTTCCGAGATCGGAATCTAGAAAGTTTAAACTTAAAATAATTCGGGCGGCAAGTTGGGGTTTGCACGGCGGTGCGCCTGGGCGCGCCGCCGGTCTTATCGCCCGAGTGGGGTTCAGTGCTGGGCCTTCAGCGCCGCCTCGCGGATTTTCTCGAGGGTCGTGGACGGGCTGATGGTTTCCGGGTCGATGAAGCAGTGCAGGATCGCCGGCTTGCCGCTGGCCAGTGCTCGTTCGAAGGCCGGAGCGAACTGTTCGGTCGTCTCCACGCGTTCGCCGTGGCCGCCGAAGGCGCGCGCGTAGTCGGCGAAATCGGGGTTCTTGAGTTCGGTCGCGGAAATGCGGCCCGGATAGTGCTTTTCCTGGTGCATGCGGATCGTGCCGTACATGCCGTTGTCCACCAGGATCACGACGATGGGCAGGTCATACTGCACCGCCGTCGCGAATTCCTGGCCGTGCATCAGAAAGCACCCGTCACCCGCGAAGCACACGACGGTCTTGTCCGGCCAGACGCGCTTGGCGCCCACGGCCGCCGGCAGACCGTAGCCCATAGACCCGGAGGTGGGTGCCAACTGCGTGCCAAAACGCGTGAAGCGGTGGAAGCGATGCAGCCAGGTAGCGTAGTTGCCCGCGCCGTTGGTCATGATGGCGTCGGCCGGCAACGTCTTTTCCAGATACGCCATGACCTGGCCTAGCTGCAGCGCGCCGGGCGTGGTGACGGTTTCGGGGTCGCTCCATTTCAGGTACGACTCGCGCATGGCCTTGGTGCCGTCGGCCCAGACCGGCGTGGCCGGCGCCTTCAGGTCGGCCAGCGACGCGGCAAAGGCGGACGGCGACGTGTTGATGGCCAGGGTGGGGCGGTACACCCGGCCCAGCTCGGCGGCATCGGGATGCACGTGCACCAATTTTTGCTTGGGCACCGGGATGTCCAGCAGCGTGTATGCCTGGCTGGGGTTCTCCGACATGCGGCCGCCCACCAGCAGGATCAGATCGGCGTCGGCCACGCGCTTGAGCAGGGCCGGATTGATGCCCAGGCCCACGTCGCCGATGAAGCACGGGTGGTCGGCCGGAAACAGCATCTGGCGGCGGAACGACACGGCGGTCGGCAGCGCATGGCGTTGTGCGAAGTCGGCAAATTCCTGCACGGCGCGCGCGTCCCAGCGCGTGCCGCCCAGGATGGCGACCGGGTTCTTCGCATCGGCCAGCAGTTTTTCCAGGTCGGCCAGCTGACCAGCGGTGGGGGCGGATTCGATGACTTCGTAGCGCGGCGCGTCGGCCACCTTGGCGGCTTCGACCAGCATGTCTTCCGGCAGCGCAATCACGACCGGGCCGGGGCGGCCCGACGTCGCGATGTGGAATGCGCGCGAGATCAGTTCGGGGATGCGTTCGACCTGATCGATCTCGGTCACCCACTTGGCCTGCGTGCCGAACACGGCGCGGTAGTCCATTTCCTGGAAGGCTTCGCGCTCGCGCATGCCGCGCTCGATCTGGCCGACGAACAGGATCATCGGCGACGAATCCTGCTTGGAAATGTGCACGCCAGCCAGCGCGTTGGACGCGCCCGGGCCGCGCGTCACCATGCAGATGCCGGGTTCGCCCGTCAGCTTGCCGTGCGCATCGGCCATCATGGCCGCGCCGCCTTCCTGGCGGCACACCGTGACCTTGATATCGGCATCGTGCAGGCCGTCCAGCACCGCCAGATAGCTTTCGCCGGGGACACAAAAGACATGTTTGACGCCATGGGCGACCAGTTGGTCGACCAGAATGTGACCGCCAAGGCGGGAATCTTGCTGGGGCATGGTGGTGTCGTGGTTAGCCTAGGGTAGAACTCCCGAGCATATGTTCCCTGAGCGCACAACGCAATTGATAAAATTGCACATTCTGTTGATCCCCCGGCACGTGGCGGCTGGTGCGCCGCAGCATGCGGGCGCACGGCGGCGGGCCGGCTTTCCGGCGGTATTTCCATGAGAAACGGCATCCCCAATCTGACCGCCTTGCAGGCGTTCGAGGCCTCGGCCCGGCTGGGCAGCTTTTCGCGCGCCGCCGAAGAGCTGTCGCTGACGCACAGCGCCGTTTACCGGCAGGTGGCAAGCCTGGAGGCGCGGCTGGGCGTGCAGTTGTTCACGCGGGTGCGGCGCCGGATCGTACTGACCGATCACGGCGCCGAATACGCCGGCCGCATCCGTCACCATCTGGACCAGATCGAAAAGGACACCTTTGGTCTCGTCAGCAGGACCGGCATGGGGCGCAGCATCCACATCGCCGTCGTGCCGACGCTGGCCACCACGTGGCTGATTCCGCGTCTGGCCGATTTTCAGCGCGAGCACGGTGACATCACCGTCAGCCTGTCCGTGCGCACGCTGCCGTTCCAGTTCAAGGATCAGCCGTTCGACGGCGCGCTGTACCACGGGGACGGACTCTGGCCCGGCACGCAGGGCGGGCTGCTGTTTCCCGAACGCGAACTGGTGCCGGTCTGTGCGCCCGAATTGGCGGTGCGCGTGGCGGAGCAGAGCGGCGGCGCCCTGACCGGCATGACGCATCTGCACCTGGCTTCGCGGCCGGACGCCTGGCGCCAGTGGTACGGGGCCAATGGCTATCTGTATGGTCCGCAGGCGGCCGGCGGCCCGCGCTACGAGCTTTTCACCATGGTGATGGCGGCGGTGCAGGCCGGCCTGGGCGTCGGGTTGATGCCGCGCTTTCTGGCGCAGCCGGCGTTGGACCAGGGAGCGTTGGCCATGCCGGTGCCGCAGTCGCTGGCGGTCAGTCAGGGCTATTACTTCGGTTATCCGCAACGCAGCGAACGGTCCGACGCATTGAAGGCGTTTGAAACGTGGCTCAAGTCCGCCGCCGCCGGCGTGGGCGAGCGCCTGCCCGGCCGCGCCGCGCCGTAGAATCCCGCCATGTCCAAAGCCCGCCAGCCACTTGCCTCCCAAGCCGACATCGACGCCTTCATCGACGCCGTCTGGCTTGAAGACGGCCTCTCCGCCAACACGCTGGCCGCCTACCGGCGCGACCTGACGGGTTTCGCCCGCTGGCTCGAAGACCCCGAGGCCTATGCCCGGGAACTGGCCGACCGGCACGGCGAACCCGCACGCGCGCAGACCCTGCCTGTCGGCCCGGCCAAGCCGATCCGCGACGCGCAAAAGGCCGACATCGAGGCCTGGTTCGCCTTCCGTCACGAAGAAACCCGCGCCACCACCGCCAACCGCCGGCTTGCCGCGCTGCGCCGCTTCTACGCCTGGGCGCTGCGCGAACACCGCGCCGAGCGCGATCCGTGCCTGACGCTGGTCGCCGCCAAGCAGCCGCCGCGCATGCCCAAAACGCTGTCCGAGCAACAGGTGGACGCCTTGCTGCGCGCGCCCGACGTCAGTCAGCCGCGCGGCCTGCGCGACCGCGCCATGCTTGAGACCCTGTACGCCACCGGCTTGCGCGTGTCCGAGCTGGTCGGCGTGCGCGCGCTGGACGTCAGCCTGAACGAAGGCGTGGTGCGCGTGGTGTTGGGCAAGGGCGGCAAGGACCGCCTTGTGCCGCTGGGCGCCGAAGCCGCGCACTGGATTTCGCAGTACCTGGCCACTGCGCGACCCGAATTGGCGTCAGGCCGCGTCAGCGACGCGCTCTTCATCACCAGCCGCGCAGAGGCGATGTCGCGGCAGGCATTCTGGCAACTGGTCAAGAAATACGCCGTGCTTGCCGGCGTGCATGCACCGCTGTCGCCCCACGTGCTGCGCCACGCCTTCGCCACCCACCTGCTGAACCACGGCGCGGACCTGCGCGTCGTGCAGATGCTGCTGGGCCACGCGGACATTTCCACCACGCAGATCTACACCCATGTGGCGCGCGAACGCCTGAAGGCGTTGCACGCGGCGCATCATCCACGCGGCTGACCGCCGCCATCTTCCTACCCACCGGCACAAAAATGAGCAAAGCCCGCCACGTCTCCGAAACGCCCGCCACCCAGTTCCTCAAGCAGCACAAGGTGGCCTACTCCGAGCACACCTACGACTACGTCGATCACGGCGGCGCCGGCGAAGCCGCGCGCCAGCTCGGCCTGGACCCGCATGCCGTGGTCAAGACGCTGGTGATGGAGGACGAATCGGCCAAGCCGCTGATCGTGGTCATGCACGGCGACCGCGAGGTCTCCACCAAGAATCTGGCGCGCCAGGCCGGCCTGAAAAAGGTCGAGCCCTGCAAGCCCGAGGTCGCGCAGCGCCATTCGGGCTATCAGGTGGGCGGCACATCGCCGTTCGGCACGCGCAAGAAGATGCCGGTGTGGGTTGAAGCCGATGTGCTGGAATATCCGGTGGTCTACATCAACGGCGGGCGCCGTGGCTATCTGGTGGGCATTGATCCGAACGTGCTGGTGGACCTGCTGGGCGCCAAGCCGGTCATGGTGGCGCTGGAGTAGGGGAGGAGCCCGGTGGTATCCCGCTACCACCTCGCCCGCCGGCTCGGCGGGCACAATGGGACAAGAACACCAAGAACCGGAGCCCGATCCTCGGGCAAGCAACCGGACGCTACCCTCATCCCACGGAGACAATCATGAGCAAACGACTGTTGATGCTGGTCGGCGACTACGCCGAAGACTACGAAACCATGGTGCCGTTCCAGACGCTGCTGACCGTCGGTCACACGGTGCATGCGGTCTGCCCGGACAAGAAAGCGGGCGACACGGTGGCCACGTCGATCCATGATTTCGAAGGCGCGCAGACCTACACCGAAAAGCGCGGCCACAACTTCACGCTGAACTACGACTTCGATCGCGTCGAGCCTTCGTCCTACGACGGGCTGGTGATCCCCGGTGGACGCGCACCCGAATACCTGCGCCTGAACGAAAAGGTGCTGGAGATCGTGCGGCATTTCGACAAGGCCAACAAGCCCATCGCCGCCGTCTGCCACGGCGCGCAGATCCTGGCCGCGGCCGGCGTGCTGAAGGGCCGGACCTGCTCGGCGTATCCCGCGTGCGCGCCCGAGGTCCGGCTGGCCGGCGGCACCTACGCCGAGATCGCCGTCGACCAGGCCTACACGGATGGCAACCTGGTGTCGGCGCCCGCCTGGCCGGCGCATCCGGCATGGATGTCGCAGTTCCTGGCGGTGCTGGGCACCAAGATCACCCACTGACCAAGATCACGCACTGACGCCGGCGCGCGGGGCGCCGCGCTCAGTCCGCGGCGATCACCCGCCCGGGGTTGAACAACCCCAGCGGATCAAAGAGGCGCTTGATGCTCGCCATCATCGCCATCTCGTTGGCCGGTTTGTACCGGCCAATCGATCCCACCCGCAGTTGTCCCACGCCATGCTCGGCGGAGATCGACCCGTTCATGCGCGCCACCACGTCGTACACCGCGCCTGAAACCGCCTTCTCGGAATTGCGCATGGCCTGGTAGGCCGCCGCGTCCGCGCCCGGCGGCGTCGACACGTTGTAGTGCAGGTTGCCGTCGCCCACATGGCCGAACACGAAGATGCGCGCGTTGGGCAAAACGCCATGCACCGCCGTCTGCGCGGCGTCGATGAATTCACCGATGCGCGAGATCGGCAGCGAGATGTCATGCTTGATGTTCTCGCCGTCGATGGACTGCGCTTCGGGCAGATGATGCCGGATCTGCCAGAACGACGCCGACTGCGCCAGGGTCGACGCAATCGCCGCATCCGTGACGATGCCCGCCTCGAAGGCCGCCTCCATCAATGCCTCGAATCGCTCCGTGGCATGGGCCGCGCTTTCGGCGTCGCTCGATTCCAGCAGCACGTAGTACGGCGCCTTGGCGGGGACGGGGCTGCGCGCGCCGGGCGTATGTTGCAGCACCAGTTCAACCGCCGGACCGCTGATCAGTTCAAAGGCCGTCAAGCTGGCCGACAGGTACGACTGCGCCAGCGACAGCAGTTGCACGGCGCTCTGCGGATCCGGCACCGCAGCGAAGGCCGTCATCTGCGCGGCCGGGCGCGGATACAGTTTGACGGTGGCGGCCGTGATGATGCCCAGCGTGCCCTCCGCGCCAATGAACAGCTGCTTCAGGTCGTACCCGGTGTTGTCCTTGCGTAGACCGCGCAAGCCATTCCAGATCTGCCCGTCAGGGGTCACCACTTCCAGACCCAGGCACAAGTCGCGCGCGTTGCCGTAGCGCAGCACCTGGATGCCGCCGGCGTTGGTGGCCAGGTTGCCGCCCAGCGTGCAGCTTCCCTCCGCGCCCAGGCTCAGCGGGAATAGCCGGTCCGCCTGAGCGGCGGCCTCCTGCACGTTGGCCAGCACGGCGCCCGCCTGCGCGGTCAAGGTGTTGTTGTAGCGGTCCACTTCCAGGATGGCGTTCATGCGGGCCAGCGACAGCACGATGCTGTGCCCGCCGCTGTCCGGCACGCTGCCGCCGACCAGGCCCGTATTGCCCCCTTGCGGATAGATGGCGACGCGGCGCTCACGGCACCAATGCACCAGCCTGGCCACGTCCTCGGTGCTGTCGGGCTGCGCCAGCGCCAGGGTGCGGCCCGTCCACCGCTTGCGGTAGTCGGTCAGGTGCGGCGCCAGGGCGTCGGCGTCGTCCAGCACGCGCCCCTGGAAAGCGGCGCGCAAAGAGGCTTTGATGTCTTCGTCAGGCATGGCCGGCTCTTTCTTCGTGTCAGTTGGCGGAAGCGCCGGCGGCTTGCACCACGGCTTTCCATTTCTCGATCTCAGTGCCGATGAAGGCGTTGAATTGCGCCGGACCCTTTACGGTGGGAACCGCGCCCAGCTCGATCACGCGCTTCTGCATATCGGGGTCGGCCATGGCCTTCTCGATCGCCTGATCGATCCGGTTCACGATGGGCGCCGGCGTGCCTGCCGGCGCCAGCACGCCAAACCACGAGCCCGCTTCGAAATTGGGCACACCGGCCTCGGCCATGGTGGGCACGTCGGGCAGATTGGTGCTGCGTTCGGCGCTGGTCACCGCCAACGCGCGCAGCGTGCCATTCTTGATGAAGGGCAGCGAGGTCGGCAGGTTGTCGAACATCAGATGCACCTGGCCACCGACCAGATCCGTCACCGCCGCGGCGCTGCCCTTGTACGGCACGTGCACCATGTCGACACCCGTGCGGCTCTTGAACATCTCGCCCGACAGATGGATCGAACTGCCCGCGCCGCTGGACGCGAAGCTCAGCTTGCCCGGATTCTTCTTGCCGTACTCGATCAGTTCCTGCACCGACTTCACGGGCAGGCTGGCCGTCACCGCCAGCACGTTGGGAACGGATGCCACCAGCGTGATCGGCGCAAAATCCGCCGGCTTGAACCGGATGTCCTTGTAGATGGCGTAGTTGATGGCCTGCGTGCCCACGGTGCCCATCAACAGCGTGTAGCCATCGGCATCGGCGCGCGCCACGAAGTCCGCGGCGATGTTGCCCGCCGCGCCCGGACGGTTCTCGACCACGACGGGCTGACCCACCGCTTTCTCGATGTGCGGCGCAATCAGGCGGGCCACCACGTCGGTGTTTCCGCCCGCCGAGAACGGGATGACCATGCGGATCGGTTTCGTCGGCCAGTTATCCGCCGCGCTCGCGCCCGCCGATGCAGCCAGCGCGACCAGACCCGCGCACGCGTAAGCAATGCCCTGCTTGGTGCTCTTGAACATGTTGTCTCCTTGTTTATGGTTTTTGATGTCCGGTACTGCAGTGCATCCCGCAACGCCGCGGAAACGGCGTCCGGGAGATTCGGTCAACCCGCCTCGGCCAGGGTGCGTTTCAGGCGCTCAAGCAGCAGATCGATCTCGGCATGGTCGGTCGCGTCCAGCTTCGGGCCCGGCCGGCGCATGCCCGCATGCTTGATTGCGCCACGGCGTTTCATGATCTCTTTGCGGACGGCGACGCCCCACTGGCTCTGGTTCTCGTAGCTCAGCAAAGGCAGGTAGCGGTCGAACACCGCGTGGGCGTCGTCGACACGGCCCGCCGTGTACAGCGCATACACCTGCGACAGCATCTCGGGATGCGAGAACCCGGCCATCGGTCCGTCAATGCCGCGGCCCATTTCCAGCGGCAGGAACATCGCGTTGTTGCCGGTCAGAATGGCGACCCGGCGGCCGGGCAGGGCGCGCAGCTTGGTGATCTTGGTGATGCTGGGCAGGTCCTCTTCCTTGACCGCCTGAATTTGCGGATGCCGCTCGATCAACTGGCCGATCACCGGCACCGACATCCAGGTGCCCGTCGAAAACGGAAAGTCCTGCAGCACCGTCGGCACGTTGCCGATCCGGTCAAACACGGCCTCGAAGTAGGACAACACTTCCTGTTCGGTGCGCAACCCGCCCGGCGGCGCGATCATGACGCCGGCGGCCCCGGCGTCCATCACCTGTCCGGTCAGCTCGGCCATCTGCGCCACGCTGCTGTTGCTGACCCCCACCACGACCGGCTTGTCCTTGGCCCGCGCGATGAACTGCGACGCCACCGCCAGCGATTCCGCCGGCGTGAGCTTGTTGGACTCGCCGGCAACGCCCAGCACGGTCAGCCCGTTGGCGCCATGCGAAAAATAGAAGTCGGTCAGCGAGTCGACGCTTTCCAGGTCGATGGCGCCATTTTCCTGAAACGGCGTCTGCGCAACGATGTACACGCCACGGGCTTGGTCAAGCATGTTGTCTCCTGATCTTGGTGTGAATATCGGCAAATATTAGCGCTAATATTTTATTAGCGCTAATATTTGCCGATAGGGAATTTCCCCTGGTTCCGGACCGTTGCAGCCAGCGCGTGGGCGACGGCAGGAGGCGCCTTCCTGCCTATGCCGCTTTACGACTCGATCAGATTCAGGACGTCATCGTCAGGATGATTTTGCCCACGTTCTGCGCCGATTCCATTCGGCGATGCGCATCGGATGCGCGTTCAAGCGGGTAGGTGCTGTCAACCACGGGCACCAGGCCCGCGCCACTGGAAAAGCGGTCCAGCCAGTGCTCACGGAAACGCTGAACCATCGCGTGTTTTTCAGCCTGGGGGCGCGATTTCATGACCGTGCCGTGTATATGCAGATGCCGATACAGGATGTCCTCCAGGGCGATGCTGACTTGTCCGCCGCCGCCCAGGATGCCAACCTGAACCAGCCGTCCGCCGTTTGCCAGCGAGGCGATGTTGCGCGCAAAGTTGGGCTCTCCGATAAAGTCGATCACCACGTCAACGCCGCGCGCCGACGTCCGCTCGGCCACCACCTGCGCAAAGTCCTGCGTGCGGTAGTCGATCACGTAATCGGCGCCCAGCCGCTGAACCTGCTCGAGCTTGTTGGCTTCGGCAGTGGCGTACACGGTGGCGCCCGTTGCCCTTGCAAGTTGGACCGCCGCCGAGCCCACGCCACCCGCCGCTGCGTGGATCAGCACGGAATCACCCGCCTGCAGGCCGCCCAGATGCAGCATCGCTTCGTGCGCGGTAACGAACACTTCCGGAATCGCAGCGGCGTGGACGTAGTCCAAGGCGTCCGGAATCGGCAAGGCCATGCGCCAGTCCAACCGGGCAATCTCCGCATATGCGCCGCCACCCACCACGCCCATCACGCGATCGCCTTGTTTGAAGCCGCGCACCGCACTGCCTGCCTGCAGCACTTCTCCCGCAATTTCCAAGCCCATGATGGTCGAGTCCCCGAAATTCGGGCGGCCGTACCCGCCACGGCGATGGGTCAGATCGGCGCGGTTCACGCCTAAGGCATGGACTCGAACGATAAGGTCATCGTCTCGCATCTCAGGCGGGGGAACGTCAGCCATCTGGAGCACATCCGCATCGCCAAATTGTTCAAAAGTGATCGCCTTCATTATTTGTCCTCAAGGTTGTTTTCGGGTGACGCGGCCAATGTGGCGTGTGCAATTGCCGAGGCGGTAATCGCGGCGGGAAACCCGACGTAGAACGCCAGGTGCGTGATGGCAGCCGCCAATTCATCGCGCGTCAGTCCGTTGGCGAGCGCGCGGCGCAGATGCGCGGGCAATTCCTCTGTATGGCCCGCCGCAATCAAGGCGGCCACGGTGACCAGGCTGCGGTCCCGGGCCGCCAACGCGGGGTCGCCCCAGATGTCGGGGTAAAGCGTGTTGTCGACGAAGGCGGACAGCGCCGGCGTGAACGCGCGCGCTGCCTCGCGCGGATGGCTGAAATCGATGTTGGTCATGGCGTGTACCTGGTTCAAGCCTGGCTGATGAACTTGTGCGTGAGGTAATACTCAATTCCCTCCACGCCGCCCTCCGAGCCGTGTCCGCTTTCCTTCATTCCGCCGAAGGGCAATTCGGTTGCCACGATTCGATATTGGTTGATGCCGATCATTCCGGCTTCCAGACCATCGGCCACGTCTATCGCGGTGCGGGCGCTGCTGGTGAACGCGTATGCCGACAGGCCGTAAGGCAGCCGGTTGGCTTCTTGCAAGCCGTCGGCCAGTTCATCAAAGGGCAACAGTACGGCGATGGGACCGAACGGTTCTTCGTGCATGATCTTCGCGTGCATGGGCACATCGGCCAGCACAGTGGGTTCGAAAAAGTAGCCTTCGCCCTCAGCGGCCTTTCCCCCGGTCAGGACCGTAGCGCCGCAGGCCACCGCGTCGGCGATCAACGACTGCATCTTGTCCAATTGGCGCGCGTTCGCCAACGGTCCCACCTGCGTCTCCGGATCCAGCCCGTTCCCGACCTTCAATGCGCGTGCGGCTTTCACGAAGTGTTCGCGGAATTCGTCATAGACGCCGCGCTGAATCAGAAACCGTGTGGACGAAATGCAGACTTGGCCGGTGCCACGGAAGCGGTTGGCTGCGCCCTCGGTTGCGGCACGCTCAACGTCGGCATCGTCGAACACAAGCACGGGTCCATGACCGCCAAGTTCCAGCGTGATGGGCTTGACTCCCTCGGCGGCTCGCGCCGACAGCAGCCGGCCGATGGGTACTGACCCCGTGAAGGTCACCTTGCGGACCACCGGTGAGGCAATCAGGTGGCGCGAAACGTCGTCTGGGACGCCAAAGACCACCTGCAGCACCCCTTTCGGCAGCCCCGCATCATCCAGGGCGCGTGCCAACGCCAGTGCGGTTGCCGGGCTTTCCTCGCCGGGCTTGATGATGACGCTGCAACCTGCGGCAAGCGCGGCGGCCAGCTTTCGTGCCGGCGTGATCGCCGGAAAATTCCAGGGCGTGAACGCGGCCACCGGACCGATCGCCTGCCGTTTGACCAATTGCTGCACGCCGGGCCGATTCGCAGGTACGACACGGCCATCGATCCGTTTGGCTTCTTCGGCAAACCATTCGAAGTAATCGGCGGCGCGCAGCACTTCGTCGCGGCTTTCGGCCAGAGGCTTGCCCTCTTCGAGCGTCATCACCGTTGCAATGTGCTCGGCCCGGTCGCGCATCAAGTCCGCACCACGCTTGAGAATGCGGGCGCGCTCGTTGGGAAACGTCGTGCGCCACGCGTTGAAGGCTGGCTGCGTTGCCGAAAGCGCGCGGTCCAGATCCGCCGTCGTCGCAAGGGGCACGCGGCCCAGTTCTTTGCGTGTGGCGGGATTGACCACACTGGCTGTCTCGCGTTCGCGCGCGCCTATCCATTCACCATCGATGAAAAGGTAAAGCGGGTCATAGGTGCCATTCATGGTTGCAAACTCCGATAAGATTGTTCGTTACCAGCCGGCTCCATTTCCAACCCGGCAGACTCGACCCGCTAGGAAGGGGCGGTATCTGTCGGGGGCGGGACGCTTGTTTTCTCCGAGCGCTGGATCAGGGGCCTGACCATGGCTTGAAGTCTAGGGATGTGGGGCGCGCGGATTTAGCCCCGAACGGAAGAATGACTTTCCCTGCCAGAGGAAAAGTCGCATGAACTCGATGGACTCACGATGGACAAGCTATACAACATGTCGGTTTTTGCGAAAGTGGTGGAGATGGGCAGTTTCACTGCCGTGGCCAACCATCTTTCCACCACGGTCGGCAATATTTCGCGCGCCGTCACCGTCCTCGAGGAAGGCCTGAATGCCCGGCTGATTCAACGCTCCACGCGTCGCCTGGTCGTCACCGACGTGGGGCATCGTTTCTACGATCGCTGCCTCGCGATCCTGAGCGACGTCGAGCAAGCAGAAGCCGAAGCGGGTCATGCAACGGTGGCGCCACGGGGCGTGTTGCGCGTTCACGCCGTGCCCGGCCTGGGACGAACGCTAGTCGCTCGCGCAGCCCTGGCGTACAGAAAGGCCCACCCCGACGTCTCTGTCGACCTCCTGCTCTCGCAACGCATGCCGAATCTGCTTGAAGAGCAGCTTGATGTCGGAATCGTGATTGCGCGGGCCTTGCCCGACTCCACGTACGTCAGCCAGAAGATTGGCGTCAGTCATTGCATCTTGGCGGCGTCGCCCGCGTATCTCGAACAGCATTCCCCGGTGCGCACGCCAGAGGACCTTGCCGAGCACGCCTGCATTTTGCTGAGCACGGTGGACTATGCCCCGGACGCGTGGCATCTGGAGGGCGAGGGCGGTACGTTTACCCACCGGCCTTCGGGCGGACACCTCGGTGTGAACGATATGGATGCGATGGCGACGGCGCTGCGCGATGGGGCGGGAATCGGTCTGCTCGCAGGATTTTCCGCCATTGAAGATTTGCGGCGAGGCACCCTGGTGCGGGTATTGCCTGGGTATCACACGAACCAGCGCAATGTGTATGCGCTGTACCCCTCGCGGCAATTCGTCGACGCAAAGATCAAACTCTTCATCGACGCATTGAGACTGCACGTTGGTGAGCAACTTGCGGGATATGTCTCAGAGCTGGGTATCACGGCCGAAGACGCGATTTGATCCGCTGACGCCGGCGATCAGGCGGTTCGGGCTGGCCTGGAGAAGCGTCAGGCGCTTTGACGCCGCATCAACGTGAATCCCACATCGACCCGCAGCCCCTCATTGGCCTGTCCGTCCAGGCGGTCGATGATGGCGCGCGCCGCCTGCTCGCCAATCAGCGAGCCGTCAATGCGCACAGTCGTCAAAGGCGGGGTGGTGGCCGCCGCGTAGGCCTGATCGCCGAATCCCACGACGGCCAGGTCGCTCGGTACCTGCCTGCCCATCGCCGCGGCTTCCAGCAACACGCCCATGGCAATCATGTCGGTGCTGCACACCACGGCATCGGCATCGGGCACGCGCGCCAGCAGTTCCGCCAGCCCGCTGCGGCCCGCGCCCATGGTGGCGGGGGCGGGGATCAGCACATGCGGCGTATCAGCGTCCGCGTCGATCAAGCGCAACTCGCGCGCCGCCGCAGTGAAACCCTGCAACCGACGACCCGCCCGTGGATCATTGCCGATGACGGCCACGGGCCGCCGTCTTCCGGTTTCGGACAGAAACTGTGCCACGCACGCGCCCGCCGCCTCGTGAGAAAAACCGATCAGCATGTCGACCGGATCATCGTTCCAATCCCAGGCTTCCACGACGGGAATGCGCGCCGCGCGTAACTGCGTGCGTCCCGTCGGGGTCAGCACCGTGCGCATCATGACCACGCCATCCGGCCGCCGGCCCAGGATCGCTTGCAGGGCGGACACTTCCAGCTCGGGGTCGTAGCCGCTTTCGGTCAGCATCATCTGATAGCCATGCCGGCTCAGATGCAGGCTGAGCGTCTGCAGCGCCTCCAGAAACACAGGGCTGCCCAGCGTGGGCACCGTCACCGCCACCAGTCGGCTGCGGCCGCTGGCCAGGCCGCCGGCCACCAGGTCCTGCACATACCCGGTCTGGGCGATGGCGTCGTTGATCAGTTTGACCGTGCGTTCAGGTACGTTTTCGGGGGCGTTCAGCACGCGCGACACCGTGTGCATCGACATGCCCGCCACGCGCGCGACGTCGGCAATGGTCACCCGGCCGGACCCCCGCCGAGGCGCGCGGCTGGTGGCAGGCTTGCTGCGACGCTCAGAGGGTGGGGTGGGCATGCGGCCTCGCTGGGATCAGGGTAGGCCGGATTGTACCGAGCCTAGGTGTCTGACACCCGTTGAGACGCCACCGCAAGCTGACGACGATTTCCGCCGGGTGTCAGACACCGCCCCAAGCAAACTGCCTTTCTAACGCCCCCCGGTATCAGGCGAAGTCAAGCACGATGCGGCCTTCGATCTGGCCCTGCTTCATGCGGTCGAACACGCTATTGATGTTGTCCAGGCTTTCGGTGGCGACGGTGGCGTGGACCTTGCCTTCTTCGGCAAATTGCAGCGATTCCTGCAGATCCAGCCGCGAACCCACGATGGAGCCGCGCACAGTCACGCCGTTAAGCACCATGTCGAAGATCGACAGCGGGAAATCCCCCGGCGGCAGCCCATTCAGCGAGATCGTGCCGCCCCGGCGCACCATGCCCAGCGCCTGCTCGAAAGCCTTGGGCGACACCGCGGTGATCAGCGCGCCATGCGCGCCGCCGATCTCCCGTTTCAGGTACGCGGCCGGATCCGTGGTCAGCGCATTGACGGTGACTTCCGCGCCCAGGCGGCGCGCGAAATCCAGCTTGGCGTCGTCGATATCCACCGCAGCGACGTTCAGACCCATCGCCTTTGCGTATTGCACCGCCATGTGGCCCAGGCCTCCGATCCCCGAGATGACCACCCAATTGCCAGGCCGGGTGTCCGTCATCTTCAGGCCCTTGTACACGGTGACGCCGGCGCACAGGACCGGGGCCACCTCGATGAAGCCGACGCTCTTGGGCAGCAGGCCCACGTAATCGGCGGCGGCCAGCGCGTACTCGGCGAAGCCGCCGTTGACGGAGTAGCCCGTGTTCTGCTGCTGCTCGCACAGGGTTTCCCAGCCGCCCAGGCAGTGTTCGCAATGGCCGCAAGCGGAGTACAGCCAGGGGATCCCGACGCGGTCGCCTTCCTTGACGTGGGTGACGCCAGCGCCCGCGGCGACGACATAGCCGACGCCCTCGTGGCCGGGAATGAAAGGGGGATTGGGTTTGACGGGCCAGTCGCCCTCGACGGCGTGCAGGTCCGTGTGACAGACGCCGCAGGCTTCGATCTTTACCAGGAGTTCGCCCGGACCCGGGCGCGGCACGGCGACTTCTTCGATTACCAGCGGTTGGCCAAACGCGCGTGCCACTGCGGCCTTCATGGTCTTGTTCATCACTACCTCCGAAGTCTGATCAGTTTCACTATGCTCGGCCGCTTGGTCGGCCAATACCATGATGTACATCAATTAGCGCGGGAAGGTACAACTCGTCACCGGTTCGGGGCCATATTGCCCCGGGCGAGGAAGTCGTCGTACAGTCGTTTGCAGGCGCGCCGGTCCCAGCAGCGTGTCGCCGTTGCCCAGGAGTCTTCAATGTGTGAAATCTTCATCCGCGCCACCGAGCACTCCTATGCCTGCGAAACAAGATCGCTGCGCCTGCACGGCGTGGCGACCAGCCTGCGGCTCGAGCACCTGTTCTGGCAGGTCCTCGAAGAGATCGCCGGGCGGGACGGCATGCGGGTCACGCAACTGATCGAACGCCTGTACGACGAACTGGTCGAGTACCGGGGCGAGGCCGCCAACTTCACGTCGTTCCTGCGGGTCTGCTGCCTGCGGTATCAGTTGCTGCAGGCCGACGGCCGGATCCCGCGCGACGCCAGCGTGCCTATTCAATCGCTCAATGCAAAAGCCGTGCTGGAAGGGCTGCCGCCGTCGCTGTGCGACGCCCAGCCGGTCCCGGCAAAGCGCCGCGCGGCATAAGCCGGCTGGCCAAAGCCATGAAAAAAGGGCCAGATGCAATCGGGCCCTTCATCTTTACCGCGCGCAACGGTCAGCCAGTCATCAGCCGCCAGCGCCAATCGACGCCATGGCCACTTCGCTCTGTACGATGCGGCGGATGCGCACGGCATCGCCGATACGCGAGAGCTTGCCCTGCGAATCCAGCAGCACGATCGCCAGATCGCGGCCGTTGATGCGCGCCAGCATCACCAGGCATTCGCCCGCTTCGTTGATGTAGCCGGTCTTGGATACCTTGATGTCCCAGTCGGGCTTGCGCACCAGCAGGTTGGTGTTGCGGAAGGTCTGCGTGCGGTTGTTGATCTCGACCTCGTACTCCGTATCGGTGGAGTAACGGTGGATCAGCGGACGCTGCGATGCCGCGCGCAACAGGCGCGCCAGATCGTGCGGCGACGACACGTTGTTGCTGGACAGGCCGGTGGGCTCGATGAATCGCGTGCTGGTCATGCCCAGCGACTGCGCCTTGGCATTCATGGCGGCCACGAAGGCGGACAGGCCGCCGGGATAGTGGCGGCCCAGCGCGTTGGCGGCGCGATTCTCGGAGGACATCAGCGCCAGGTGCAGCATGTCGCCGCGCGACAGCTTGGTACCCACGCGCAGCCGCGACGTCGTGTGCTTGAGTTCGTCGACGTCGTCGTCGGTGATCTCAAGCATCTCGTCCATCGGCAGGTTGGCGTCCACGACGACGACCGCGGTCATCAGCTTCGAGATCGAAGCAATGGGGCGCACGACGTTTTCGTTCTTGGCGAAGATGACCGTGGAGGTTTCCAGATCTTGCACATAGGCAGTGCTGGATCGCAGCGCGGCCGCTTCGGCGCGTGCCGAGGCGGCGGGCGGCGGCATCGCGGCGCTGGCCGCGGCGGCTGCGGCAACGCGCCGGCCGCGAGCGGCCTTGTCCGCCTTGCCACCCTTGCCGCTCTTACCCGACGCGCCCGCCTTCTTGGACGGCGTGCCTTTCGCGGCGACCTGCTTGCCGCCCTTGGGCGGCGCCTTCTTGGCCGAAGAGGATTTGGGAGGCGCCTTCTTGGCCGACGGCGCGGCCTGCTTGGCGGCGGCGCTCTTGCCCGAGCCCGCCTTGGGCGCGGGGGCTTTCTTTGCTTGTTGCGCCTTGCAGGCTGCCGATTTGGCGTTGGTCTTGCAAGGATCGGAGTTCTTGGCTGCTTGTGCCGCAGGGGGCAGGAGCGCGCACACCGCCAGCGCGGCAGGCGCTAGGGCTTTCGCAATTGCACGAGTCCAGGAAAAGGCCATGGTTGAGCAGGCTTGTCGGTCTGTGAACAAATATTTCTTAAGCCGGCGTTTCGTCGGATCAGGAAAAGTCCAGATGAATTATGGGCTTACGCGTCGAATTTAAACAGCAATTTCAAGTGTCACGCAAGGCGATTTGCGACGTTTACCGAAAAAAATATTGGTGACATATTGACGCAGCAGCAATTAGTCACATGTCAGAAGTCGCAAAGCTAACCGCGCGGCGCGCAAGAGCGTAGCCCGGATTAACCCTCATCTGGCTGAATGGGTGGACTTTTTTGAGGAGAGACGGCGCGCATGGCCGAGGCCTGAGTGGCCTCGCCGGGTGGAATCGAACCACCAATTGACCCTTAGGAGGGGCCGGTTATATCCATTTAACTACGGCGAGCGGGGCGGGATGCGCAAGACGCTTGCGCCACTGAGGGCGGCAAGCGGGCGCCAGCGTGGGCGCGCTTTGCACTAAGGCCTTGAAATTGCTGCGGAACTTGCGAGCCGAAGTTTAGCACTGCGGACGCCGGCTTCGAAGCAGGACGCAAGTCTATCAGCAGGCGCGGCAACCCCCAAATCATTGGCCTTCGCGCGGGCGGCCCGCAATCGCCGCCTACGCGAAGCTTGTTGCGCCAACGCGGGTATTCACAGACCCGCCTACCGACTTGTATATGATGTTTGCGTCCCGCCGCCGCGCGGGGCCGCCCCGAGGAGGGGGCGCAAACCCAAAAACAACCAGACACGGGTTTCATGTCTAGCCAAACCGATTCGATTTCCGCACGCACCATTGCCTTGGGCACCCTGGTCGTGCTGCTTGCCATGGGGGTGCGCGCCACCTTCGGCCTCTTCATGCAGCCCATGGGCCTGACGCACGGCTGGAGCCGCGAAGTGTTTTCCATGGCCTTTGCCCTGCAGAACCTGGTGTGGGGCGTGGCCTGTATCTTCATGGGCATGCTGGCCGACCGCTACGGTTCGGGCCGCACCATTGCCCTGGGCGCGGTGCTGTACATGCTGGGCCTCATCGGCACGCGCTTTGCCACCGACGAAGCCACGCTTTATCTGACGGCTGGCGTGCTGGTCGGACTGGGCCAGGCGGGTACGACGTTCCCCGTCATTCTGCCCGTGGTGGCGCGCGCCGTGCCGCCCGCCTACCGGAGCACGGCGATGGGCATTGCGAGCGCGGGCGGCTCGCTGGGGCAATTCGCCGTGGTGCCCACCGGACAACTGCTCATCACCGGCCTCGACTGGACGGGCGCGCTATGGGTGCTGTCGCTCTTCGTGGCGTGCGCCGCGCCGCTCGCGTACTTCCTGCGCGGCCGGCCGCAAGCGCACGTCGGTCCGCAGCAATCCCTTGGCACCGCCATCAAGCAGGCCGTGCGTCATCCGTCGTTCCACTTCCTGTTCTGGAGCTACTTCGTCTGCGGCTTTCACACCGCGTTCATCACCTTGCATTTGCCGGCTTATGTGACCGATGGCGGGCTGACGGCCGGGCAGGGCGCCACGGCGATCGCGCTCATCGGCCTCTTCAACGTTCTGGGGTCGTTCTACGCCGGCAAGCTTGGCGGCAAGTACAGCAAGAAGCGCCTGCTGGCGGTGGTGTACTTCATGCGGGCGTTCGGCATCCTGTTGCTGCTGTCGGTGCCGCTGACGCCTTGGGTGTTGTACGCGTTCGCCGCATGGATGGGCTTGTTCTGGCTGGGCACCGTGCCGCTGACGCAGGGGCTCATCGGACAGATCTATGGCCTGCGCTATGCGGCCACGTTGTCGGGCATCGTGTTCCTCGGCCATCAGTTGGGCAGCTTCATCGGCGTATGGCTCGGCGGCTACGCCTATGCCAAGACCGGCAGCTATGACCTGGTCTGGTGGCTGGGCGTTGCACTGGCCGTCATCGCCGCGCTGCTGTGCCTGCCCGTGCGTGAACAACCGGTGACGCCGGCTCAGCCCGCGACGGCCTGATCACGGCACACCGGAATCGCGCCATGAACCCCAGCCCGCATCCCGAAGCTCCGCGCCGCAAAGGCTGGCGCGCTGTTGGCGTGCTGGCGCTGGCCGCCGTGCTGGGGCTGGCGTTCTGGGGATACACCACGCCCGAGATGCAGATCCATTGGGAAAACCTGGCCGCACTCTGCGGGTTCTGACAGGGCTCGGCTTACCGCAATCGGCGTATTTCGCCGGCCGGCTCGCGGTATCCTACGGCGGAGATTTCTCTCCGCCTTTTTCATCTTTTTTCTTTCGCGTGGCGCCTTGCCGCGCGGCCTTGGATGACCATGCAGGACGCAGCGCCCACCTACTCCGATCTCTCGTTGCCGGACATCGCCAGTCTGCCTGCGGCGGATACGCTTGTCCTGACGGTGAACAACCGCTTGTCGCGACGCCTCACGCTCGAGCTCGCCGGATTGCTGCGCCAAGAGCGCCAGGTCAGCGAACTGCCCCGCATCCTGCCGTTGTCCGCCTGGCTTGCTGAATCCGCCAACGAACTCGCGTTCGAATCCGACGAAGACGTGCCTGCCTATCGGCTCGACAGTTTCGCCACGCAGCTTGTCTGGACCGAAGCGATCCGCCTCGAAGAAGCCGAACGCGTCCTGCTGGACGCCAGCCAGGCTGCGCGGCTGTCGATGGATGCCGACCTGCTCATGGACGAATGGGCGCTGCAGGTGCCATCCGGCGCGGACACCGACGAATACCGGGGGTTCGCGCGATGGCGCGAGCGCTATCGCCAGACGCTTGCCGGCATCGATGCCGAAGACGCCAACCAAGGCTATGCGCGTGTGCTGCGCGCACTTGAAGCCGGCCGCCTTGCCACGCCGCGGCAACTGGTGCTTGCCGGATTCACGGATATCTCTCCTCGCTTCCAGCGCCTGTTGCTCGCGTTCGAGGCGCAGGGCACAGACGTTGCGCAATGGCGCGACACCCAGCGCGTGCAAGCAGTGGCGCATCGCTTCGAGGCCGCGGACCAAGGCGCCGAATGGCGCGCCGCTGCAGATTGGGCAGCCAGCCAATTGAAGGCCAATCCCGCCGGCCGCTACGCCATCGTCTCGCCGCAACTCGAGGCCGAATCTCCCTTTGCACGTCGCGTGCTGAGCCAGGCGCTGGCCGGGCGCGACGGCGCGCCGGCGTTTGCGTTCAACGTTGCCGTGGGCCGTCCGCTCGACGAATGGCCCATGGCGCGCGCGGCGCTGGCGTGGCTGAGGGCCTTGGCCGAATGCGCGTCCGGCAAGGGATGTGGCGTCGACGTGCTGGGCGCCGCGCTGCTCGCGGGGCATTGCGCCGGCGACGTGCGTGACCGCGCGCGTCTTGCGGCCATCGACGCGCGCTGGCGGCGCCAGGGCAAGCTGCACGTTGAACCGCAAGAGTGGCGCAAGCTGCTCGCCGACATGCCGGCGTTGGCGCAGGCGTGGAACCACGCCACAGAGATCTGGACGCAGGGTGGCAACAAGGCCATGTGCGATGTCTGGATGCTGCGCATGAAGGCCGCATTGACGGCCCTGGGTTTTCCGGGCGAAGCGCCGCTCGATAGCGTGGGTTATCAGGTGATGGGGGCGCTGGGCGATGCGCTCGGCAGCTTTTCGGCGCTGGCGCCGGCGGCCGGCCGTCTGGGCGGCTTGGCGGCGGTAAACCTGCTGGAAAGCGTGGCGCGTTCATCCTCGTTCCAGCCGCAGCGCGATCCGCTCGCGCGATTGGACGTGCTGGGATTGCTGGAAGCCGAAGGCGGCTCTTGGGATGGTGTCTGGCTGCTGGGTCTGACGGACGACGTGTTGCCGGCTTCGCCCAAGCCGAACCCGCTGCTGCCGCTCGCAGTCCTGCGCCAGGCAAGCGCGCCACGCGCCACGCCCGAGCGCGAGCGCGAATGGGCCGAAGGCATGTACGCCGCACTCTGCCGCTGCGCGCCGGGCATCATCGTCAGCCACGCGCACATGGACGGCGAGCGCGAATTGCGCCCGTCACCGCTGATCGCCGCGCTGGCCCTCACCGATTGGACGCCGGCCTTGATCGACGCGCAGGCCGCTTTGCCGCAGGAGTCGCTCGACGATTCGCAAGGGCCGCCGCTGGCGGCCGGCAACCGCGGCGGGGGCGGGCTGGATGTGCTGGACACGCAGGCGCGCAATCCGCTGTGGGCTTTCGTGCGCCATCGCCTCGGCGGGCGCGAGCTCGCCCCTTATGCCGACGCCGCCACCGTGAACGTGCGTGGCCAGTTCTTGCACAAGGCGCTCGAAGTGGTGTGGGGCATGATGCCCGACCAGGATGCGCTGCACGAGCAGCTTGCGGCGAGCCGCCTGCCGGCGCTGCTCGAGCAGGCCGTGGCGCAGGCCGCAGACGAAGAACTCAAGGACTACGCGCCGGCCTTGCGGGCGCTGGAATGCCAGCGCGCTCAGGCCGTGCTGACGTCATGGCTCGACCTCGAAGCGCAGCGCATGCCGTTCGCGGTCGCGCAGGTCGAAAAGAACCACCAATGGCAGCGTGGCGCGCTCAGCCTGAAGCTGCGGCTGGACCGCATCGACAGCCTGCCTGATGGCCGCAACGTCATCGTCGACTACAAGACCGGCGTGGCCGCGGCCAAGCCCGAGCCGGACTGGTCGCGCAGCCGTCCCGTGAACGTGCAATTGCCGTTTTACGCGTCCGTGCTGGCCGACGCAGCCGGCGGCGAAGCCGCGGGTCTGGTGCTGGCGCAGATCCACGCGAGGCAGGTCGCCGCGCAAGGCTTGGCTGACGAAGACCTGGGCATGCCGGGCGTCACGCTGGCCAGCGAAAGCAAATTCTTCGACGGCCTGTCATGGCCCGAGATCCGCCAGCGCTGGCGCGTGGCAATCGAATCGCTGGCTGACGAATATGTGGCCGGCTACGCGGCCAACGTCGCGTACCGGCGCGACGATCTGAAATACTGCGATGCCTTGCCGTTCCTGCGCTTGCATCTGGACGACGAGGACGCATGACCATGGCCGAACAAGATCGCCTTCCGCATGACCACGCCGCTCGCGCGGCGGCACTCGATCCCGCGCGTTCTTTTCTGGTCCAGGCGCCTGCGGGGTCGGGTAAGACCGAGCTCCTGACCGACCGCATCCTGGCCCTGCTTGCCACGGTGAACCGGCCCGAGGAAATCGTCGCCATCACCTTCACGCGCAAGGCCGCCTCCGAGATGCACGCACGCGTGCTGAGCAAGCTGCGCCGTGGCCTGGACGCGCCGCCCGAAGCCGCCCACGAACGCCGCAGCTGGGATCTCGCCCGCGCGGCGCTCGCGCGCAATGCCGAACAAGGCTGGCATCTGCTTGAGCATCCCGCGCGTCTCGCCATTCGCACCATCGACTCGTTCTGCGCGGGGCTGGTGCGCAGCATGCCGTGGCTGTCCGAGCTGGGCGGCATGCCGGACATCACGGACGATGCGCGCTCGCACTACGAGGCCGCGGCGCGCGCCACGCTGGACCTCGCCGACGACTACGAGGCCGTGCGCATCCTGCTGCGCCACCTGGACGTCGACGTCCAGGCCGCCAAGGACGCCATCGCCGACATGCTGGGCCAGCGCGATCAATGGCTGCCGCTCTTGCGCCACGGTTCCGACCGCCAGGCCATGGAAGCCACGTTGGCCGAGGCCATCGGCGAAGACCTCGATGCGTTGTGCGCAGCCATGCCTTATGGCTGGTCTGAATCGTTGTGCGGTCCGGCGCGCCTGGCCGCCGCCCATCTGCAGGACGGCGAAGACGAAAACAAGCTCGTGGCGTTGCTGGACTGGACCGACGAACTGCAGCCCGACGCCGAATTGCTGGACGCCTGGCGCGCCGTGGCGCATCTGCTTCTGACCGGCACGGGCTCGTTGCGCAAGACCGTCAACAAGAACCTGGGATTCCCGGCCAAATGCGCGCACAAGGAACCTTTCGTCGCCTGGCTTGAAGGCGCCGACGCGCAAGGCGCGTGGGTGCGCCGCCTGCATGCCGTCCGCGATATCCCCGCGCCGCATTTCACCGATGCGCAGTGGGAAGTGCTGGGCGCGCAGCTCATGACGCTTGCGCTCGCCGTGGCACAGCTGCGCCTGCGCTTCGCCGACAAGGGCGAGGTGGACTTCATCGAGATCGCCCAGCGCGCCGCCGCCGCATTGGGCAGCGCCGACGATCCCGGCGAACTGCTGCTCAAGCTGGACGCCTCGATCCGCCATCTGCTCATCGACGAATTCCAGGACACCAGCCAGACGCAGCTGGATCTGCTGCGCACGCTCACCGCAGGCTGGCAGTCTGGCGACGGCCGCAGCCTTTTTCTGGTGGGCGACCCGATGCAATCGATCTACCGCTTCCGCAAGGCAGAGGTCGGCCTGTTCCTGGAAGTGGCCGACGTCGGCGTGGGAGAGGTCAAACCAGATTTCCTGAACCTCACGGACAATTTCCGATCGCAAGCCGGCATTGTGGACTGGGTGAACCAGTCGTTCGTCGACCTGCTGCCCCAACGCAGCGACGCCGCCGCAGGCGCCATCGCGTACAGTCCATCCACCGCCTTCCATCCCGCCTTGCCCGACCCCGCCGTGCGCTTTCACCCGGCGTGGTCGCGCGAGGGCGCGCCGCCCGCCGAAGATCAGGCGGAGGACATCGCGGTGGAGCTGGTGCGCCAGGCTCTCATCGACCACAAGGGAGCCAAGCACCCCGTCGCCATTCTCGTGCGCGCCCGCAGCCACCTCGGCAACCTCACACGCCGGCTGGCACACGAAGGCATCCGGTCCCGCGCAGTCGACCTGGTGCCGCTGGCGCTGCGCCCGGTTGTGGCCGATCTGGTCCAGCTTGTGCGCGCCCTGTCGCATCCGGCGGACCGCCTCGCCTGGCTGTCGGTACTGCGCGCGCCGTATTGCGGCCTGACGCTCACGTCGCTACAGCGCCTTTTCGGCGACGATCACATCACGCCGGTGCCCGTGCTGCTAGAACGCGCCTTGCGCATTGCCCCGCAGCCCAGCGCCACGGCAACCGCCGCTGCGTCGGCGGGCCCGCAAGCGTCGCTCTTCGACGCACCCGCGCCAGAACCCGAAGCGCCCTCCGCGCAAACGGTGCTCAGCGCCGACGAGTTCGCGCGCCTGCGCCAAGTGGCGTCCATCTTGCTCGACAAGCGCAACGCCTCCGGCGCCATCCCGTTCGCGGCATGGGTGGAGTCGCTGTGGCGCCGCCTGGGCGGATCGGGCCTCTACGCCGGGCTGTCCGTTGCCAACGACGCGGAAAGCCTGTTCCAACTGGTCGAGCGCCTGGCGCCGCACGGCAACATCGACGTGGCCGCGCTGGACGCCGGCATCTCCCGCCTGTTCGCGGCGCCCGACGCCGCCGACGAAGACGAGGGCGCGGTCGAGATCATGACCATGCACAAGTCCAAGGGCCTGCAGTTCGAAACCGTGATCCTCTACGGCCTGCATCGCGCCCCCCGCGGCGACCAGGCACCTTTGGTGCGCTTCGAACAAAGCGGCGGCCGTGTCCTCTTCGGACCGGTCAAACCCCGCGCCGAAACCGAGGCAGACCCCGTCTCGCGCTACCTCGGCGCCCGCGAAGCCCGCCGCGCCTCCTACGAAATCGATCGCCTCCTCTACGTCGCGGCCACAAGAGCCCGCAAGCGCCTGCACCTGGTGGGACACGTCTCGATCGACGAAGCCACCGGCCAGCCCAAGACCCCACCCGCAGCCAGCCTGCTTGGCCGCCTGTGGCCCTGCCTGACCCCACCCGTTCCGCCATCGCTGAACGGCGAGCCGGTAGAGGAGGAGGGCGACGCCCCCGAATGGCAAGGCGAACCCCTGCGCCGCATCGACGGCGCGGGCCTGACCCAACTGCAACGCCACTCGAACATCACCATGAGCGCCGGCTTCGCCACGGCAACGCGCGGCACATGGGGCGAAGCCGCCGAACATCCCGCCTGGCAACTAGAGGCCGGCTACGATGCCGCCATCGGCACCTTGGCCCACGCATGGCTGGCCCGCATCGGCCAGGACGGCGTACAAGCGTGGCCCCCCGAAGCGCTATCTCCCCGCCTCCCCGCCATGCGCCGCCAACTGACACGCGCAGGCATCCCCGCCAGCCAAGCCGACGCAGCCGCCGAAGCCGTCCTCGAAACCCTGCAAGCCACCCTCGCAGACGACCGCGGCCTGTGGCTCCTATCCCAATCCGGCGCCCGCCGAGAATGGCCCCTCATCGACGCGGCAGGCAAAGTGTCAGTCATCGACCTGGCCCTAAGCACCGAAGACGGCTGGCTAATCGTCGATTACAAGACAGGCCGCCCCCACCCTGGCGAATCACCACCCGCCTTCGCCACCCGCATGCGCCAACGCCACGGCGAACAGTTACAGCGTTACTGCACCCAAGTCACCGCCCTAGACGGCCGCAGCGCCCGCGCCGCCCTGTACTTCCCCCGCGCAAAGGCGTGGATAGATTTGATGGAATAAGGCCCAAGCCAAAGCGAAGCGAGCAAAAAGTGGCCAAGCGCAGCGACGCCCGCATAAAACAGCTGCCTCGAACGCGCAAGCTCCAACAAACCGAGCACAGAAGGGACAAACGAAGCCCTCGCAGCCCAACTTTTTAGCAATCAAAGCCAAGCAAACGCAGCGAGCCAAAGGGGGGCAAGCGCAGCGACGCCCAACCAAGGCAAAGCGAAGCGAGCCGAAGGGGGCAAGCGAAGCGAGACCCCACCCCCTCCCCCTCGGGGGGAGGGCCGGGGAGGGGGCCCACATATTGCCCCTAGGGGCCCGCCAGCCGAGAGGCTAGCGAGCGCGCGAAGCGCAGCTCTGCTAGAATCTCGGCTGGCGGGCCCCTTCGCATGGTTCGACGGTGAACCTGGTCAGGTCGGGAACGAAGCAGCCATAGTCGTTTAGGGTCAGTGCCGGAGTAAGGCTCGCCAACCGGATTCTTCAAGGCAGTAGCGTTTGCTACATTGCTTTCATAGGGGACGGGGTTATTTTCCAAGGATTCGTTCCACGGGAATAAGCCCGTCCCCTTTGCATTCCAGCCCGCTCGATCAACGGGTTCAACAATCAGGCTCTACAATCCAGCCATGACTTATCTGGTATTGGCCCGCAAGTGGCGGCCGCGATCGTTCGATACCCTGGTGGGACAGGATCACGTGGTGCGCGCGCTTACCCATGCGCTCGACACACAACGCCTGCATCACGCCTGGCTGTTCACCGGCACCCGAGGCGTCGGCAAGACCACGCTCTCGCGCATCCTGGCCAAATCGCTCAATTGCGAAACCGGCATCACCTCCAAGCCCTGTGGCGTCTGCCGCGCCTGCACCGAGATCGATTCGGGCCGCTTCGTCGACTACCTTGAGCTGGACGCCGCGTCCAACCGTGGCGTCGAGGAAATGACGCAGCTCCTGGAGCAGGCGGTCTACGCGCCGGGCGCGGGACGCTTCAAGGTCTACATGATCGACGAAGTCCACATGCTGACCGGGCACGCGTTCAACGCGATGCTCAAGACGCTGGAAGAGCCGCCGCCGCACGTCAAGTTCATCCTGGCCACCACCGATCCGCAGAAGATACCGGTGACGGTTTTGTCGCGCTGCCTGCAATTCAATCTGAAGCAGATGCCGGCCGACTCCATCGTGGGCCATCTGCAGGCCGTGCTCGGCCAGGAAGACGTGGGCTTTGAAATTCCGGCCTTGCGTTTGATCGGGCAGGCCGCGTCGGGCTCGATGCGCGACGCCTTGTCGCTGACCGACCAAGCCATTGCCTACAGCGCGGGCAACCTCACCGAGGATGCCGTGCGCGGCATGCTCGGCACCATCGACCAACGCCACCTTGTTCGCCTGCTCGATGCCCTGGCTTCGGGCGATGCGAAGGGCGTGCTGGCCGTGGCCGACGAACTCGCCATCCGCGGACTGTCGTATGCCGGTGCGCTGGCCGACCTGGCCGTGCTGCTCTCGCGCGTGGCGATCGAGCAGCGCGTGACGGGCGTCACCGCCGCCGAAGATCCGCTGGCCGCCGACATCGCCCGCCTGGCGCAGGCGCTCCACCCGGACGCCGTGCAGCTGTTCTACTCCGTCGCCGTGCATAGCCGCGGCGAACTGACGCTGGCGCCCGACGAATACGCGGGCTTCATCATGGCGTGCCTGCGCATGCTGGCGCTCAATGGCGATGCCGGCCCGCAGACCGCGCTGGAAGCACCCGCCGCGCCTGCGCGGCAGGCGGCGGAACCCGCAGCCGCCATCGCCGCGCCAGCCGCCGCCGCGCCAGCCGCCGCTGCGACCGCGGCCGCAGCGCCTACGGGCGCGGGACAGCCTGCCGCGTCCGCGCCGGACACCGCCGTGGTCGCTCCCCCAGCGTCCGGCGCATCGGTGAACCCTGCTGAGGCCGTCAATGTTTCGGCGGGCGACGCCGGTGCCGACGGTGCTTCGGTCAACGAGGCGCCGGCATCCGCATCAGCATCCACGTCCCCATCAGCGTCCGCGACCGTTGGCGCTCCGTCGGAATCTTCCGCCGCCTCCGCTGCGCCCGCGCAACCCGCCGCCGTCGCACCGTCGCAATCGCCTGCCGCGCCCGTCTCGCAATCCGCAGACAGCAGCAGCGTCCCGCCTTGGGAAGACCTGCCGCCAGACGCCGCGCATGCAGGCGTGGGCGCAGCGACGTCCGATACACCGACGAACAACGCGGCGCCACACGCTGTGACGACCGCCACTGCATCGACGGCCGCCGCATCGACCGCCACTGCAGCGACCCCCGCCGCATCGACCCCCGACGCCGCGACGCCACACGCACCGTCCGCCAAACCGCAGGGCTCCGCTGCCCTGGCCGTGACACCTGCCGCCGCAGCGATCGCCCCGGCATTGGAAGACGCTGACGGTCCGCCGTCCTGGGTCGACGAAGAAATCCCCTTTGAAGCCGAAGGCGGATTCATCCCCGACAGCGGCTTCACGTCCGATCCGGACGACGATTTCGAAACCCTGGCCACGTCGCCCTCGCCGTCGCCCGCACCCGCTCCGTCCGCCGCCCGCCGCGATGGCCCCGCGCCCGCGCGCAAGCGTCAGTCGCGTGCGCCTCGCCTGACGGACATGGACTCGGCGTCCTGGCCCGAGCTGGCCGCGCGCCTGCCCGTGACGGGCCTGGCCTCGGAACTGGCGCGCCAGAGCGAATGGGCCGGCGTGCAGGGCGATGCCATCATCCTGCGCGTGGCCGTCAAGACGTTGGCCGAAAGCGAAAGCCGCGTGAGGCTGCAGACCGTCCTGTGCGAACATTTCGGACAGGGCATCCGGCTGGACGTGCAGGTTGGCGTCACCGGCGACGCCACGGCGTTTGCCGTGGCCCAGGCCGAAAGCGCGGCGCGCCAGCTTGCGGCCGAAAACGCCGTGGCCGACGATCCCTTTGTACAAGCGCTGTTGGCGGACTTCGGCGGCCATGTCGTCGCTGGCTCGATCCGCCACGTTGATTCAGCGGCCGCCGCCTGACGCAGCGGCCAACCTCATTCCCCTCGATCAAGGAAGCTCCCATCATGATGAAAGGACAACTCGCCGGCCTGATGCGTCAAGCGCAGCAGATGCAGGAAAACATGAAGAAGGCGCAGGACGCGCTGGCCGACATCCAGGTCGATGGCGCCTCGGGCGGCGGCCTGGTGAAGGTCACCATGACCTGCCGCCACGACGTCAAGCGCGTCGAAATCGACCCGTCGCTGCTGGCCGACGACAAGGACATGCTGGAAGACCTGGTCGCCGCCGCGTTCAACGACGCGCTGCGCAAGGCCGAAGCCACGTCCCAGGAAAAGATGGCCTCGGTGACCGCCGGCATGCCGCTGCCCCCGGGCATGAAGCTGCCGTTCTGATTGCCGCTGCCGTAGGCTGCAATGGATCCCTTACTGCCTGAACCCGAGCCGCTGGTCTCGCTGATCGAAGCGCTGCGGCGCCTGCCCGGCGTGGGCGTGCGGTCGGCCAGACGCATGGCATATCACCTGTTGCAGCATGATCCGCAAGGCGCGGACATGCTGGGGCGGGCGCTCGCCGGCGCGGTGCGGGATCTGAAGCACTGCGCGCGCTGTAACAGCTTTTCCGAAGACGAGGTCTGCGCCACCTGCTCCAATGCCAAGCGCGATCCCTCGCTGCTGTGCATCGTCGAAACGCCGGCCGACCAGAACATGATCGAGTCCAGCCACGGCTACCGTGGCCTGTACTACGTGCTCATGGGCCGGGTCGCGCCGCTGGAAGGCATCGGCCCGCGCGAACTGGATTTCGAGCGCGTGATCAAGCGCGCGACCGACGGAGTGGTGCACGAAGTCATTCTGGCCACCAACTTCACCGCCGAAGGCGAGACCACCGCGCATTTCCTGGGCGAGGCTCTGGGCGAGCGCGGCCTGCGGGTCACGCGTCTGGCGCGTGGCGTGCCCGCCGGCAGCGAGCTTGAATACGTCGACGCCGGCACCATCGCCTGGGCTCTGATGGAGCGCAAGACCACCTGACGCTCGCGGTACCAGAACGCCCGCCGGCAACGCATCGGCCGGGCAACCAATGTGAGGAAGACAACCCATGTCAGCGCTGACCGGACTGAAAGTCCTGGAACTCGGCACGCTCATCGCCGGCCCATTCGCCGCGCGCATCTTCGGCGAATTCGGCGCCGACGTCATCAAGGTGGAGACCCCGCACGGGCCGGACGGCACGGGCGGCGGCGATCCCATCCGCAGTTGGCGCCATCTGCACGAGGGCAATTCCCTGTGGTGGACGGTGCAGGCCCGCAACAAGCAATCCATCGCGCTCAATCTGAAGGACCCGCGCGCGCAAGAGATCGCCCGCAAGCTGGCGCTGGACGCCGATGTGGTGGTCGAGAACTACCGCCCGGGCGTTCTCGAAAAGTGGGGGCTCGGCTACGAACAGCTGCGAGCCATCAATCCCGCGCTCATCATGGTTCGCCTGTCCGGCTACGGCCAGACGGGACCTATGAAGGATCAGCCCGGCTTTGGCGCCATCGGCGAATCCATGGGCGGGCTGCGTTACGTGTCGGGCCACCCCGACCGCCCGCCGCTGCGGGTCGGCATCTCCATCGGCGATTCCATCGCGGCGCTGCATGGCGTGATCGGCGCGATGATGGCGCTGCGCCACCGCGACGCCACCGGCGGCCGCTGGAACGGCAAGACGGGCGACGAATGCCAGGCAGGGCAGGGCCAGATGGTTGACGTGGCGCTCTACGAAGCCGTCTTCAACATGATGGAAAGCCTGGTCCCCGAGTATGACGTGGCCGGCGTGGTGCGCGAGCGCACCGGCGGCGCGCTGCCCGGCATCGTGCCCTCCAACACCTACACCACGCGCGATGGCCAGAACATCGTCATCGCCGGCAATGGCGACGCGATCTTTCATCGCCTGATGCGGGCGATCGGCCGCGACGACCTGGCCGAGGATCCGGACCTGGTGCGCAACGATGGCCGCGCGCGGCGCGTCCACGAGATCGACGGCGCGATTCAGCAATGGTGCGATGGACGCGGCATCGAAGCGGCGCTTGAAGCCCTGAAACGCGCCGACGTGCCGGTCGGCAAGATCTATAGCGTGGCCGACATGTTCAGCGATCCGCAGTTCCTTGCGCGCCGCATGATCGAGCAGCACCGCCTGGCCGACGGCAGTCCCGTGAAGCTGCCCGGCGTGGTGCCCAAACTCTCGGAGACGCCCGGCCAGACGCGCTGGGTGGGCCCGGAATTAGGGGAACATACCGAGGAAGTCCTGAAATCGCTGGGGTATGATTCAGCGGCTATCGACGAGCTGGCGAAGACCGGCGCTATCGGAATATCCGACAACCAGGAGACAAAGCAATGACAGTCACCCGCCGTGAACTGCTCAAGATTGCCGGCGCTGCCGGCGTCATGAGCATGGCCCCTGCCATCGTGCGCGCGCAGAAGCTTGAAAAGACCAAGGTCCAGATCGCAGTCGGCGGCAAGCCGCTGATCTATTACCTCCCGCTGACGATCGCCGAGGTGCGCGGTTACTTCAAGGACGAAGGGCTGGACGTCAGCATCGCGGACTTTGCCGGCGGCTCCAAGGCCCTGCAGGCCGTGGTGGGCGGCAGCGCCGACGTGGTCTCGGGCGCCTTCGAGCACACGCTGTCCATGCACTCGAAGGGTCAGGCCTATCGCGCCTTCGTGCTGCAAGGACGCGCTCCGATGATCGGCGTGGGCGTCTCCAAGAAGAATATTCCGGGCTACAAGGGCCCTGCCGACCTGAAGGGCAAGAAGATCGGCGTGACCGCGCCGGGCTCGTCCACCAACATGGTCGTCAGCTTCTTCCTCGCCAAGCATGGCCTGAAGGCCTCCGACGTGTCCTTCATCGGCGTGGGCGCCGGCGCGGGCGCGGTGACTGCCGTGCGCAGCGGCCAGATCGACGCCATCTCCAACACGGACCCGGTGGTCTCGATGCTGGAACTGCCCGGCGACATCCAGATCATCGTCGACACGCGCACGCTCAAGGACACGCAGGAAATCTTCGGCGGCAACATGCCCGCCGGCTGCCTGTATGCGCCGCAGACGTTCATCGACGCCAATCCCAACACCGTCCAGGCGCTGACCAACGCAATCGTGCGCGCCGACAAGTGGATTCAGAAGGCCGGCCCCGAGGAAATCGCCAAGGTCGTGCCCGAAACCTACCTGCTGGGCGACCCGGCCATCTACAAGGCCGCGCTCGGCAAGAGCATGGAAGGCCTGTCGCCCGACGGCATGATCCCCGAAGACGGCGCGGCCACCGCGCTCAAGGCGCTGGCCGCCTACCAGGCTGACTTCAACGGCTCGAAGGTCGATCCGTCGAAGGTGTGGACCAACGATTTCGCGCGCCGCGCCAACGAGAAGTATGCCAATGGCTGAAGCCGCGCTGTCGCTGGAAAACATAAGTTGCACCTTTGTCTCGCGTGACGACCGGTCGCAGCGCTACACCGCGGTCAGCGACACGACCCTGGCCATCGCGCCAGGCGAGTTCGTGTCCGTGGTGGGCCCGACCGGTTGCGGCAAGTCCACGTTGCTCAACGTCAGCGCTGGCCTGTTGGCGCCGTCGTCGGGGCAGGTGAAGGTCTTTGGCCAGCCGCTGGTTGGCATCAACGAACGTGCGGGCTACATGTTCCAGGGCGAGGCGCTCTTGCCCTGGCGCAGCGCCCTCGACAACGTCATCGCCGGCCTGGAATTCGCCAACGTGCCCCGCGCCGAGGCGTTGGACCGCGGACGTGAATGGATGCGCCGCGTCGGCCTGGGCGGTTTCGAGGGCCGCTATCCGCACCAGATGTCGGGCGGCATGCGCAAGCGCGCCATGCTGGCGCAGACGCTGATCCGCGACCCCGACATCATCCTCATGGACGAACCGTTCTCGGCGCTGGACATCCAGACGCGCCAGCTGATGGAGAACGAGGTCCTGGACCTGTGGATGGCCAAGCGCAAGGCGGTGCTGTTCATCACCCATGACCTGGACGAAGCCATCGCCATGAGCGACCGCGTGATCGTGCTGTCCGCCGGTCCTGGCACCCATCCCATCGGAGAATTTGCCATCGATCTGCCACGTCCGCGCGACGTGGCCGAAGTGCGCATCGACCCGCGTTTCGTCGAACTGCACGCCGCCATCTGGGGTGTGCTGCGCGAGGAAGTGCTCAAGGGCTATGCCCAACAGAAGCGAGCCTGAGCCATGGCCAAACTGAACAAATCCGGTTCCGGCAGCCTGCGCATCTGGCAATTGCTGCTTCTCGTCATCATCCTGGCCGTCTGGCATTTTGCGTCGCGCGATCCGAAGGTTGCCTTCTTCTTCGGCGAACCGCTGAAGGTGTGGGGGCGCATCTGGGCGTGGTTCGTCACCAACGCCGACATCTACAACCACTTGGCCGTGACGCTGACCGAAACCGTGCTGGCGTTTTTCATCGGCACGATCGCGGGTCTGGCCTTCGGCTTGTGGCTCGGGCTGTCGCCGCGCGCCAGCGCAATCCTGGATCCCTACATCAAGGCGGCGAATTCAATGCCGCGCGTCATCCTGGCGCCTATTTTCGGCATGTGGTTCGGTCTGGGCATCTGGTCCAAGGTGGCGCTGGCCGTGACGCTGGTGTTCTTCATCGTGTTCTTCAACGTCTACCAGGGCGTGCGAGAAGTCAGCCCCACCTTGCTGGACAATGCCCGCATGCTGGGCGCACGCAAGCGCCAGTTGCTGCGCCATGTGTACCTGCCGTCGGCGACAAGCTGGGTGTTTTCCAGCCTGCACACCTCGGTGGGTCTGGCGTTCGTGGGCGCAGTCGTCGGCGAATACCTGGGCTCGGCAAGCGGTGTCGGCTACCTGATCCTGCAGGCCGAAGGCACGTTCGACGTGAACACCGTGTTTGCTGGCATCATCGTGCTGACGGCCTTTGCGTTGATCCTGGACACGATCGTCGGGGTCGGCGAGAAGCGCCTGATGAAGTGGCAGCCCAAGTCGGGCGAAACCGAGAAACTGTAATCCGCCGTGCGGCGCGCTGCCGGGTTCAGGCCCGCAGCGCGCCCTGACTGCGCAGCCAGCCGGTCAAGCTGTCGAAGGCGTCGCGGGCGCCTTGCAGCGCCTGTTCCTCGCGGCCCAGCGCGCCAGCCTCGCTGTCCAGGTACAGCAGAAACTCCTTCCACAACGGTCCCACCTGTTCGCCATACCCGTGCAAGTAGCGCTGGGGCAGATCGGGCGCCACCGCTTGCAGACGCTTGGCCAGGAACCGGCCGCCCAACTGCGAACCCTCGACAACGTACGCGACGCCCAGTGCATAGGCGTCCGCCGCCGCCACCTGCGGCGAGTGTTCGCAATGAACGATTGATGCGGCATCGCCCGCCGCTTTCAGGTCTTCGTGCAGCCAGTCAGTCTTGCCGGCCCGCTCACCAGCACGCAGGGATGCCGGCCAGTCCAGTTGCCAGAGCCGTCGCTCCAACGGTTCCAGCCATCCCAGCAGCGCGCGCAGATAGGCCAGATAGTGGCCGCGGTCGACGTGATCTTCGGCAAGCGCCAGACCTTGGTCCAGCGTTTCGTGACGTTCGCGGGTGCCTTCGCGCAGCACCTGATGGACGGGAGAAATCATGAGGCTCGTGACGTGAAGGGTGGGTGGGGGCGGTTGAACCGGCAAAGTGACAGCGGCGGGTTGGCGCGGCAGGGTTACCGCGCCGGGGTTAGCGCGGCAAATGCAGCGACCACCAACGGTCCTGATGCTCCAGGCGCCAGCCCGCAGCGGCTGCAAGCAACTCGACTTCTTGCGGGTCGAAGGCCCCGGGCTGATCCGCGGCCGGCTCGCCCTCGGGCACGCGAGCGCGCCACACGCCGGGCTCGGACGCGTCCATTTCGAGGTGGGCATCCGCGGGCACCAGCGGCAACAGGCACAACAGCCATGCCAGGACCAGATATCGCGTGCTGAACAGGGGCACGTCGGCGTGCGCCACCTGCTCGGGCCAGCGGATGCCGTGGCTCGACAGCAGCAGGTGCGAAAACATCAGCTTGCGGCAGTCGTGCAGCAGGTCGCCGCTGGAAGTCATGGCGCCGCCGTCGCTCAGCCAGCCATCCAGCTCGCGCACCATGCCTACGCTTTCGTCGAGCATGTCGGAAAGATCGCCGGCAAGCCGCTCGCAGCGCTGCTGGATGGCTTCGCCGGTGGCGCCTTCAGGCGCCTGGCGCAGCATGGCGGCAGCGAGCGACGCGCTGGACAGCGGGCCCAGGACTTCGTGGCGCAGCACGGGAAAGATCTGGCTAAGCACCTTGAGCTGCACGCCCTTCACGGCCAGCAGGCCAAGGGTGTTGGAATGAATCATGAAAGAACCGTCAATTGGCCTCGTGCAGAATGGCCAGGAGCGCGTCGGGGTCCGCGGGCTTTTCGATCCATCCGGTGAAGATGCCGTTGATGGCATCGCGTCGTTCGTGCCGTGCCAGGCCGCTCAGCGCATAGATGCGAGGCGGGTTGGCGCGTTCGCGCAGGCGCTTGGCCAGCTCGTAGCCGTCCATGTCGGGCAGCAGGATGTCCAGCAGCACGGCATCGGGCGTGAACGTGTTGACCAGCTCCAGGGCTTCGGCCCCGGTGGCGGCGCACCGCGTTTCCAGGTTGGAAAGCGCGAGGAACTCGGCTAGCAGTTCCGATCCCATTTCGTTGTCGTCCACCAGCAGGACCCGCATGGCGCGCACTTCGTTCAAGTTATGTCTCCCAGATTCAAGAGGGGGTTGTTTCGGGCATGGCGCGGGGCAGCGTGACCGTGAAGATGACGAGCCCGTCGCGGCATTGGACCGCAATGTTGCCGCCGTGGTCGCGCACGACCTGTTCGGCAATGTACAGGCCCAGCCCAAGGCCGGTTCGGTTACGCGACTGGCCCACCGATTCCGGCTTGAAGGGCGAGAACAGGTGCGCAAGCACATCTTCGGCGATCGGCCCGCCATGATTGGTGACGCTGAGCGTAATGCCGTCGCCGGATGTTGCGGCGGTCACCAGGATGGGCTGTCGCGGCGCGCCGTGCTGGCGCGCGTTGCTCATCAGGTTGGTCACTACCTGCGCGATGCGATCGGTATCGGCCATGAGCGTCAGGCCGTCCGGCACGTCGGGTTCGATGCGCAGGCCGGGGTAGGCCTGGCGCTTTTCCTCGATCAGGCCATTCACCAATGTGGACAGGTCGCACAGCCTTTTTTCGATGCCCAGGCCCAGTCCGCCCTGCAGGCGGGACAGGTCCAGCACTTGCGAGATCAGGCGCTGCATCCGGCCGCTGGAATAGCGGATGCGCTCGCCCATGCGCGCGCCGGTATCGGTGCGCGATAGCAGCGTCGCGGCCATGGAGATGGATTGCAGGGGGTCGCGCAGGTCGTGGCCAAGCATGGCGAGCAGCGCCGAGCGAGCACGGTCCACGTCGGCGGTGCGGCTGGTCGAAATGTGTGAGAGCTCGTCGCGCAGATTGTCCACGGCCTCAAGCTCGGTGGGCATCCAGGACAGGCAGACGCCGCGCACGACCTCGCGCCACGCCTCGAACGAGCCGCGCGGCGTCAGCCGCGGACCTAGGGCGCCCACTGCGTACTGCTTTTCCGGTTTGCCGCCCCAGACCAGGGTTTCGATCTGTTCCTTGCGCAGCCAGATCAGCCAGCCATTGTTCATGGGGTCGAACTTGCAGGCGAGCAGGCCCGCGTACGGGACGAGGTCGGTCTGCAGTTCGGGGTAGTCGCGCGCAATGTTGGTGGTGTGCACCACGCGCTGCCCGCTGTGGTCCAGCGCGTGCAGAATGCCGGCCAGTTCACCGCGCGGGGCAATGCCGCCAAAGACGGTGACGCTGTTGCCCCAAAGGCAAAGCGCGGCGTCGTTCGGAACCAGCGCGGCAGGCGTTTCGTCGCCGCGCGACAGCGCCTGGTGCACGTTTTCCGAAGCCGACACCTGCTCGGCAAGCACGCTGACCAGCGCGGCGCTCTTGCGGGATTGCTCTGCCCGCTCATTCGCTTCGATGCCGGACACGGTGGCGGATACGACCTGCGCCATGGCTTCGCACGCCAGGCGGGCGGGGTAGGGAACGGCGCGCGGCGTGTGGTGATGGCAGGCGATCATGCCCCACAGGCGGCCGCCGATCACCAGCGACAGGCTCATCGATGCCCGCACGCCCATGTTCGCCATGTACTCCAGATGGATCGGCGACACGCTGCGCAGGACCGAAAAGCTCATGTCCAGCTCGCGCGGCGCCGGCGACGGCGCGCTCAGCACGCGCACGGGGTGGTAAGTCGCGTCGGCGATCAGCCGCAGCGTGTTCACCGTGTAAAGCCGGCGCGCTTGCGCGGGGATGTCGCCGGCCGGATAGCGGCGGCCCACCCAGTCGTCCAGATCCGCGCGGCGCTGTTCGGCCACGATCTCGCCGCTATCATCGGGATGGAAGCGATACGCCATCACCCGGTCAAAGCCCGTGGCGCGCTGGATTTCGCGCACCATGCTGTCCAGCAGCGAGGGAATGTCGCGCTGCCGGCGCACGCGTTCGATGCTGCGGTAGATACGCTCGGGCGAGGCAATGCCGACGCAGTCGGCGCGGCGTTCGAGCTCGACAATGGTCAGCCCGTCGATATTGCGATGACCGATCACGTCACACATGGCGCGATCCAGCGTGATGGTCAGCGGATCAAAAATGGGGTCGGAGTTGCCCAGCCAGTTGGACAGGCAGTAGGCAAGGCCCGGCGGCAGCGCCTCGGGCTTGCAGGGCTGGTCCAGCGTCAGGCATGTGTCCAGAATCTGGGCGGCGTTTTCGCTGGCGTAGCGCAGCACGCCGTCCGCGTCGAACGCGAGCAAGGCCCCAAGCGGCTGGATGGCGCCCGGTATGTGTATCGGTTCGCTGTCGCAGTTGGCGAGAGTGAATTGGGGGTAGGATTCTGTCGGCGCATTCATTCGTGCGGGGTACCGTAGACGCGCAGGTGTGGTGCCATTATGTCAAAGTTATTGTGAGAATGTGTGCATTTGCTGCCCTCTATCCCTTTGGAGTTCGCATGGCCCGCTTGCCCTACGCTGATCTGACTCATCCCGAAGCACGGCCCCTGGTGGACCGCATCGTCGCCGAACGCGGAAGCGTGCTGCACCTGTATCAGATGCTGCTGCACAGCCCGGCCGTGGCCGGCGGCTGGTTGAATTACCTGACTTCCATCCGTCAGCTCAGTTCCTTGCCGGGCGATCTGCGCGAGCTCGTGATCATGCGGGTTGCCGCGATCAACGGAGCGCCTTACGAGGCCGACCAGCATGCGCCGATCGCCCTGAAGGAAGGCGTGTCCCAGGCGCAACTCGATGCGCTGGACGCCTGGGAAGATTCCGATCTGTTCAGCCAGCGTGAACGGGCAGTGCTGGCCTACACCGACGCCATGACCCGGCAAGTCCAGGTGCCCGAGCCGGTGTTTCAGGCTGCGCGGGCGGCCATGGGATCTGAAAAGCTGATCGTCGAACTGACGGCGACGGTGGCGGCCTACAACATGGTGTCGCGCTTCCTGGAAGCGCTGCAGGTACATTCCCACGATCACCGCTAAGTGCACGGTGCGCGGCCTTAGCCGCGCGCCGCGCACTTGCCTGCCGCGTCAGCCGCGTTGGGCTTCGATCAGCGCATCCAGCTTAATGGCATCGGCCACAAACAGGCGGATTCCTTCGGACAGTTTCTCGCTGGCCATCGCATCGTCATTGAGCAGCGTGCGGAACGTTACTTCGTCCGCGCCGATGCGCGCCATGCTGCCGCTTGCATCGCCGGCGCGAAGCTGGGCGGGCGCATCGCCCTCGGTGGCGGCCAGCTTGTTCAGCAGGTCCGGACTGATTGTCAGCAGGTCGCAGCCGGACAACGCAAGAATCTGCCCCACGTTGCGAAAGCTCGCACCCATGATCTCGGTCGGGATTTCAAAGTGCTTGTAGTAGCGATAGATATTGGTGACGGACTGCACGCCCGGGTCACGCGCGCCCGTGTTGTCGTCTTCGACCCAGTTCGCGCCGGCCGATTTCTTGTACCAATCGTAGATCCGGCCGACAAAAGGCGAAATGAGCTGCACGCGCGCATCGGCGCAGGCGACCGCCTGGGGCAGCGAGAACAGCAGGGTCAGGTTGCAGCGGATGCCCTCGGACTGCAACACGCGGGCGGCCTGGATGCCTTCCCAGGTGGAGGCAATCTTGATCAGCACGCGCTCGCGCGGGATGCCGGCGGCCTCGTACAGGGCGATCAGGCCGCGGGCGCGTTCGATGGTGGCGCGGGTGTCAAACGACAGGCGGGCGTCGACCTCGGTCGACACGCGGCCCGGCACGATGTCCAGGATCGCGCGGCCGAAGGCGACCAGCAGGCGATCCATGAGTTCGGCGGTGGAGGCGCCGCGGTGTTCCCGCGCGGTCTTTTCCAGCAGCGGGCGGTAGGCGTCCTGCTGGACGGCCTTGAGAATCAGGGACGGGTTGGTGGTCGCGTCGGTGGGACGCAACGCCTTCATGGCTTCGAAATCGCCGGTGTCGGCAACAACGGTGGTGTGGTCACGCAGGGCGTCAAGTTGGCTGGGCATGGACTTATACGACTCGCAGCTGGCTAAGGTTGAAGGTGCTCCTAGCGTATCACCGACGCTACCGGGCCGCTGTCCCCCGCAAGGCCGAGGGGCACCGCCGCAGGCCGCGCAACAGCGCGGCAAAACAGCGGAAAAACCTTGTTTCGGCCTTATTTGGCGCGGTTCTCCGGGAAAAACGGCCGGTCAAGGTATAATCCGAAGGTTTGATTATCGATTCTAAAACCGGGGTTTACTGTGCTGCCGCAACTCTTTCCCGAGGGGATCAACCGCTTCCCTCCTGCAATTCTGGCTCTGGCGGACGGTACCATTTTTCGAGGCGTGTCGATCGGTGCGCCTGGCCATACCGTTGCCGAAGTGGTGTTCAACACCGCGATGACCGGGTACCAGGAAATTCTCACCGATCCCAGCTATAGCGGTCAGATCGTCACGCTGACCTATCCGCACATCGGCAATACCGGCGTCAACGCCGAAGACGTGGAATCCAACCGCGTCTACGCCGCCGGCCTGGTGGTACGCGACTGCCCCGCGCGCGTGTCGAACTTCCGTTCCACGCAATCCTTGCCCGACTACCTGACCGAGCAGGGCATCGTTGCCATTTCCGGCATCGACACCCGCAAGCTCACGCGCATCCTGCGCGAAAAGGGCGCCCAGGGCGCATGCATCTTCGTGGGTTCCGACGCCGAACGCGCCGTTGAACTCGCCCGCGGCTTTCCCGGCATGGCCGGCCAGGATCTGGCCAAGGTCGTGTCCATCAAGGAAAGCACCGGCTGGACCGAAGGCACCTGGCAGCTCGAAGGCGGGTTCACGTCACCCGACCAGTCCAAGTTCCACGTGGTCGCCTACGACTACGGCGTCAAGAGCAACATCCTGCGTCTCCTGGCCGACCGCGGCTGCCGCATCACGCTGGTGCCGGCCCAGACCACCGCCGAAGACGTCTTCAAGCTCAATCCCGACGGCGTGTTCCTGTCCAACGGCCCCGGCGACCCCGAGCCCTGCGACTACGCCATCGACGCCACCCGCGCCTTCCTGGACAAGAAGCTGCCGGTGTTCGGCATCTGCCTGGGCCACCAGATCATGGGCCTGGCGGTGGGCGGCAAGACCGTCAAGATGAAGACGGGCCATCACGGCGCCAACCACCCGGTGCAAGACCTCGCGTCCAAGCGCGTGTTCATCACCAGCCAGAACCACGGTTTCGGTGTCGACGCAGCCAGCCTGCCCGCCAACGCGCGCGTAACGCACGTCTCGCTGTTCGACGGCACGCTGCAAGGCTTCGAGCTCACCGACCGCCCGGCCTTCTGCTTCCAGGGTCACCCCGAAGCCAGCCCGGGTCCGCACGACATCCTCGAGCTGTTCGACAAGTTCATCAGCCTGATGTCCGGCCAAAAGTAAAGACTGCATCATGCCCAAGCGTACAGACCTAAAAAGCATTCTCATCATCGGCGCCGGCCCCATCATCATCGGGCAGGCCTGCGAATTCGACTACTCCGGCGCGCAAGCTTGCAAGGCGCTCAAGGCCGAGGGCTATCGCACCATTCTGGTGAACAGCAACCCGGCCACGATCATGACGGACCCGGAAACGGCCGACGTCACCTACATCGAGCCCATCACCTGGCAAGCCGTCGAAAAAATCATCGAGCGTGAAAAGCCCGATGCGCTTCTGCCCACGATGGGTGGCCAGACCGCGCTGAACTGCGCGCTGGACCTGGCCCACCACGGCGTGCTCACGAAGCACAACGTCGAACTCATCGGCGCCAACGAGCACGCCATCGAAAAGGCCGAAGACCGCCAGAAGTTCAAGCAGGCCATGACCGACATCGGCCTGGAATCGGCCAAGTCCGGCGTCGCCCACAACATGGACGAAGCCTGGGAAGTGCAGCGCCGCATCGCGGCCGAAGTCGGTACGTCCGGCTTCCCTGCGGTCATCCGCCCCAGCTTCACGATGGGCGGTTCGGGCGGCGGTATCGCCTACAACGCCGAAGAATTCGAAACCATCTGCCGCCGCGGCCTGGAAGCCTCGCCCACCAGCGAGCTCCTGATCGAAGAGTCGCTGCTCGGCTGGAAGGAATTCGAGATGGAAGTGGTCCGCGACAAGGCGGACAACTGCATCATCGTCTGCTCCATCGAAAACCTGGATCCGATGGGCGTCCACACGGGCGACTCCATCACCGTCGCGCCGGCCCAGACGCTGACCGACAAGGAATACCAGATCATGCGTAACGCATCGATCGCGGTGTTGCGTGAAATCGGCGTGGATACCGGCGGCTCGAACGTGCAGTTCGCCGTCAATCCCAAGAACGGCCGCATGATCGTCATCGAGATGAACCCGCGTGTGTCGCGTTCGTCGGCGCTGGCGTCCAAGGCCACGGGCTTTCCCATCGCCAAGGTCGCCGCGCGCCTGGCCGTGGGCTACACGCTCGACGAGCTGCGCAACGAAATCACCGGCGGCGCCACGCCGGCTTCGTTCGAGCCCACCATCGACTACGTGGTCACCAAGGTGCCGCGTTTCGCGTTCGAAAAATTCCCCACCGCCGACGCGCGCCTGACCACCCAGATGAAGTCCGTGGGTGAAGTCATGGCCATCGGCCGCACCTTCCAGGAATCGTTCCAGAAGGCGCTGCGCGGCCTGGAAGTCGGCGTCGACGGCCTCAACCAGAAGACCACCGACCGCGAGAAGCTGCAGGTCGAGCTCGGCGAACCCGGTCCGGAACGCATCTGGTACGTGGGCGACGCCTTCGCGCAAGGCTTCACGCTGGACGAAGTGCACAACATCACGCACATCGACCCGTGGTTCCTTTCGCAAATCAAGGAAATCGTCGACATCGAGCTGGCGCTCGAGCAAAAGACGCTGGCCGACCTGGATTACGCCACGCTGTTTGAACTGAAGCGCCGCGGTTTCTCCGACCGCCGCCTCGCGTTCCTGCTGGATTCGGTTGAATCCGAAGTGCGCAAGCTGCGTCATCAGCTCAACGTGCGTCCGGTCTACAAGCGCGTCGACACCTGCGCCGCCGAATTCGCCACCCGCACCGCCTACATGTACTCCACGTACGAGGAAGAGTGCGAATCCGCGCCCACCGATCGCAAGAAGATCGTGGTGCTGGGCGGTGGCCCGAACCGTATCGGCCAGGGCATTGAATTCGACTACTGCTGCGTGCATGCCGCGCTGGCGCTGCGCGACGACGGGTACGAGACCATCATGGTCAACTGCAACCCGGAAACCGTGTCCACCGACTACGACACCTCCGACCGTCTGTACTTCGAGCCGCTGACGCTCGAAGACGTGCTGGAAATCGTCCACAAGGAAAATCCGGTCGGCATGATCGTCCAGTACGGCGGCCAGACGCCGCTGAAGCTGGCGCGCGCCCTGGAAGCCAACGGCGTGCCCATCATCGGCACCAGCCCCGAATCCATCGACGTCGCCGAAGACCGCGAGCGCTTCCAGAAGCTGCTCAACAAGCTCGGCCTGCGTCAGCCGCCCAACCGTACCGCGCGCACCGAAGGCGAGGCCCTGGCCCACGCCACCGAAATCGGCTACCCGCTGGTCGTGCGTCCCAGCTACGTGCTGGGCGGCCGCGCCATGGAAATCGTGCACGAACAGCAAGACCTCGAGCGCTACATGCGCGAGGCCGTGAAGGTCAGCAATGACTCGCCCGTGCTGCTGGACCGCTTCCTGAATAACGCCACCGAAGTCGACGTGGACTGCCTGGCCGACGGCGAAACCGTCTTCATCGGCGGCGTCATGGAACACATCGAGCAGGCCGGCGTGCACTCGGGCGACTCGGCTTGCAGCCTGCCGCCTTACTCGCTGTCGGCGGACGTCATCGCCGAGATCAAGCGCCAGACCACGATGATGGCCAAGGCCCTGAACGTCAGCGGCCTGATGAACGTGCAGTTCGCCATCCAGGGCGGCGACGTCTACGTGCTGGAAGTGAACCCGCGCGCCTCGCGCACGGTGCCTTACGTCTCCAAGGCCACCGGCCTGCAGCTTGCCAAGATCGCCGCGCGCGCCATGGCCGGCCAGACGCTCGCCGCGCAAGGCATCACGAAGGAAGTCGTGCCGCCTTACTTCTCGGTCAAGGAAGCCGTGTTCCCGTTCGTCAAGTTCCCGGGCGTGGACACCATCCTCGGCCCGGAAATGAAGTCGACCGGCGAAGTGATGGGCGTGGGCATGAGCTTCGGCGAAGCCTTCGTGAAGTCGCAGCTTGCAGCCAGCGTGCGCCTGCCGGAATCCGGTACGGTGTTCATCAGCGTCAAGAACCAGGACAAGCCCCGCGCCGTTGAAGTGGCGCGCGGCCTGCATGCCCTGGGGTTCAAGCTGGTCGCCACGCGCGGCACGGCTGCCGAGATCGAAGCCGCTGGCATTCCGGTGCAGGTGGTCAACAAGGTCACCGAAGGCCGTCCGCACATCGTCGACATGGTCAAGAACGGCGAAATCTCGCTGGTCATCAACACCGTCGAAGAACGCCGCAACGCCATCGTCGATTCGCGGACCATCCGCACCCAGGCACTGGCCGCTCGCGTGACCTTCTTCACGACCATCGCCGGCGCCCGCGCCGCGGTCGAAGGCATGCAGTATCTGCGCCAAGGCCTCGGCCTGCAGGTGTACCCGCTGCAAGAGCTTCACGCTTCCCTGCAGAAGTAAGCCGGCAGTACACAATTAGGGCACGCGAAAGCGTGCCCTAATTTTTTGCAACGCGATAACAGGCAGGTCAGCACATGGACAGAGTCTTCATCACCGGCGCCAGCAGTGGCCTTGGCCGCGCCCTGGCAGCGCAGTACGCTGCCAAGGGCGCCACGCTGGGCTTGCTGGGCCGCCGCGAGGACGCCCTGCGCGAACTGGCGGACAGCCTGCCCGGCAATCACCGATGCTACGCCGTGGACGTGCGCGACCGTCCCGCGCTGCACGCTGCGGCGCAGGACTTCATCGCGTTCTGCCAGGGCAGGGTGGACGTGGTCATCGCCAGCGCCGGCATCAGCGCCGGCACGCTGACCGACCACGGCGAGGATTTCGACGTCTTCAAGGCCATTGTCGACACCAACCTGCTGGCCACCGTGTCCACGTTCGAACCCTTCATCGCGCCGATGCGCGCGGCGGGGGCAGGGCGCCTGGTCGGCATCGCCAGCGTGGCGGGCATACGCGGCCTGCCCGGCGCGGGCGCCTACAGCGCTTCAAAATCGGCGGTGGTGACCTATTGCGAAAGCCTGCGGCTGGAACTGGCCGCGCAGGGCATCAGCGTCGTGACCATCGCGCCCGGCTACATCAAGACGGCCATGACGGCTCACAATCCGTATTCGATGCCGTTCCTGATGGAAGCGGACGCCTTCGCATCGCGCGCGCAGGCGGCGATCGGCAAGGGGACCAGCTATACGGTGATTCCGTGGCAAATGGGCGTTGTGGCCAAGCTGATGCGCCTGCTCCCCAATGCCGTCTACGACAAACTCGCCCGCAACGCCCCCCGCAAACCGCGCAAGACGGCATGAGGCTAGCTACGTTGTTCTCAGGTGTCTGACACCCTACGGAAACGATCTACGTTGTTCTCAGGTGTCTGACACCCTACGGAAACGATCTTCAACCGACGCATCTGCTCCATGGGTGTCAGACACCTGAGAACATCTGGTGCGCATGTCTCAATCGGGTGACTGACACCTACAGACACGGGTAGCTGGATCAAGGCACCACGTCGTCGCCCACCTCGGCGGCAATGTGCGTTACATCGCCCCAGTCCAGTACCTCCCACTTGCGGCCGTCCACGCCGACCCGGTTGATGCTGACATTGAGCAGCGCCGCGTCGCGCGGCGCGTTCAGCGGGACGCCCGACGCATGGCGCCAGATGATGTCCAGCACGCCGCCGTGGGTGAACATCAGAATGCGTTCGCCCTCGTGGCGGCTGGCAATATCGTCCACCGTGCTGATGACGCGCGACTGGAACTGGCCGAGCGATTCGCCGCCGTCCAGCGGGCGCAGCGGATCACGGCTCTTCCACGCCGCCGCGGCTTCCGGCGCCAGCACGTCGATGCGCTCATGGTCCAGGCCTTCCAGCACGCCAAAACCCCGCTCGCGGATGCCCGGCTCCACGCGCACGCGCAGGCCAAGCTGCTCGGACACGGGCAGGGCGGTCGCGTGCGCGCGTTGCAGGTCGCTGCTGTAGATCGCGTGGATCGGCGTGTGTTTGGCTTCTTCGTGCAGGCGTGCAGCCAGCAGGCTTGCCTGGTTGATGCCGAATTCGTTCAGGGGAATGTCTTGCCAGCCTTGCAGGCGCCGCTGGCGATTCCAGTCGGTTTCGCCGTGGCGGATGAACCAGATTTCAGTCATTGCAGTCTTGTTGCGGGGATTGAGCCTTATGCCTGGACCGGCGCGATGGGCGTGCGCGGCTTCCAGATGGCTTGAATGATCGAGCTTAACGCGACCAGCGCGGGCTCGCTAGCGCGTTCGTAAGGCAGCATGAAGCCCAGCACCGCGTCCACGCGCGCCTGGCCCCACACGATGAAGTCGCTGGACGCGGCGCCCGCAAGTGCGGTTTCCTCGCGTAACAGCGCGCAGCCCGCGCCGGCCCGCACTAGCGCATCCATGTTGGCCTGGTCGTCGTTCTGCATGACGATGCGCGGCGACAGTCCGTGGCGCTCGAACATATCGCGCAGCAACAGATGCGTGTGGCTGCCGGACGGACCGTCCAGCCACGGCAGTTGCGCCACCTCGCGCCAGCCCCCGCGCTTGAGCACTGCGGCATGCTCGGCGGGCATCGCAATCCGATAGCGCACACTGCGCAGCGGCTGCCACAGCACGCCGCGCGGCGCGTTGGCCGCGATGGTCAGCGCGGCGGGCAGACGGCCGGTGCTGACCTGTTCGGCCAGCGCCGCGGCGGGCTGGGTCTGGGTCTTCAGCTCAACCAGCGGCAGGCGCTGCGTGACTGCGGAGGCTAGCTCGCCCAGGCGCAGGAAATCGGGCTTTTCGCTGGGCACGCCCAGTTCGACGACGCCATGCAGGTTGCCCTGCAATTGCTGCGCCTCGGACTTGAATTGCGCACCCAGCACTAGCAGCGATTCCGCCGTGGGCAGCAGCACCTCGCCCGCCTTGGCCAGGGCCAGACGGCCGCCGTTGCGGTCGAACAGCGCCACGCCCAGGCTCTGCTCCAGCGCCTTGATCTGCGCGGTCACGGCGGGCTGCGTCAGCGACAGCGCCTCGGCCGCCTTCGTCAGGTTGCCCAGCCGGGCGACCGTGACGAAGGCACGGATCTGGTAGATTTCCATGGCCGCGAGTGTAGGTCAGGCCGCCAGCAGCCGCACCTGTGTCGGCTCCAATCCCACCGACACCGGCGCGCCCGCGGGAAACGGCGACAGGCCGGCCAGATGCGCCTGGTCGGCGGTCAGCCGCTGTTCACCCACCTGCACCTGATAGCGCGTGAACTCGCCCAGAAACTCGCTGCTTTCCACGATGCCCGGCAGCCAGACATAGCGCGCATCGCCCAGGCCGTCCGCCATCTCGATCTGCACCGTGTGGGGCCGAAAGCTCGCCGCCAGCCGCGTGGCTGCGGGCGCGTCGCCCGTCAGCGGCAGATGCAGGTCGCCCACGCCATCCACCGCCAGCGTCACGCTGCTGCTGGTGCGCTCGCGCACGTTGCCTTCCAGCACATTCATCGTGCCCACGAAATTCGCCACGAAGCGGTTCACGGGGTAGTCGAACAGCGTGCTCGGCGCACCGATCTGCTGGACCACGCCGTGGTCCAGCACCGCCATCCGGTCGGCGGTGGTCATCGCTTCTTCCTGGTCGTGCGTGACGAAGATCGTTGTGATGCCCAGGCGGCGCTGCAGGCTCAGGAGATCTTGGCGCATCTGCACCCGCAGCTTCTTGTCCAGGTTGGACAGCGGCTCGTCCAGCAGCAGCACCTGGGGTTCGATCACGATGGTGCGCGCCAGCGCCACGCGCTGCTGCTGCCCGCCCGAAAGCTGGTTGGGACGCCGCTTGGCATATTGCGACAGCCCCACCAGATCGAGCGCGGCTTCCACCTTGGTGCAGATCTCGGCGCGGGGCAGCTTGCGCTCGACCAGGCCGAATGCCACGTTGTCCCACACCGTCATGTGCGGCCACAGCGCATAGTTCTGGAACACCATGCCGATGTTCCGATGCCAGGGCGGGGTGCCGCTGATGTCCTTGCCGTCCACCAGCAACTGCCCCGCGCTGTGCCGGTTGAATCCTGCGATCAGCCGCAGCAGGGTGGACTTGCCCGACCCCGACGGTCCGAGCAGCGCAAAGAACTCGCCCGGCTCGATGCTGATGCTGACGTCCTTGAGCACTTCAGTCTTGCCGTAGGACAGCTGGATGTTGCGGCATTCGACGCTGACTTTCTTCATGCGGATTCCCCTTCATTGCGCGCCGGTTGCTGGCGCTTCGATGCGCGGTCCACCAGCAGGTGCGATACGTATGTGCCGATGCCTACGGCAACCACCGCCAGGACGCCAAGCGCGGCGCCTGGCCCGCGGCCCGCGGCGCTCTGCATGTACAGATAGATGCCATAGCTCATGGGCGCCTGGCTGTCCTTGGTCACCAGCATGATGGTGGCCGACAGTTCCACGGCGGCGGTCACAAAGCTGGTCACGAACCCGGCCAGCATGCCGCCCGCCATCAACGGCACCACCACGCGCCGGATCGTGCTCATGCGCGTGGCGCCCAGCGACTGGGCCGCCTCTTCGAGCGACACATGGATCTGCTGTAACGCCGCCACGCACGAGCGCAGCGCGTACGGCAACCGGCGCACGGAATACGCGAGCATGATGATGATCCACGATGACGTCAGCATCGTCCCCGTGCCCGGCAGCTCGATGCCCCGGAAGGTGCGCAAAAAGCCGATGGCCAGCACGATGCCTGGAATCGCCAGCGCCGCGGACGCCAGAAAATCCAGCCACTGCCGCGCCGGCAGCCGGGTGCGCAGCATCAGATACGCGATCGCGGTGCCCAGGATCACGTCGATGCCTGCGGCAAGGCCGCAATACAGCAGCGTGTTGGCGATCATGCCCTGCGACTCCGAGAACACGGCCGAATAGTGCGCCAGCGTGTACCCGTCCGGCAGGGGCGCATAGCTCCAGACGCTGGCCAGCGATAACAGCAGCACGCCGATATGCGGCGACAGCACCAGCAGCAGCACCAGGATGATCCATCCATAGGCCAGCACGCTTTCCATCGGACCCAGCTTGCGTTTCTGGATCGAATTGCCGCCCTTCTGCAACGTGGAATAGTCGCGCCCCTTGAGGACGCGCGCCGACAGCCACAGCGCCAGGATCGAAAAGCCCACCATGATCACGCTGATCACATAACCCAGCGGATCCTCCAGCCCCACCTGCGTGATGCGCAGGTACGCCTGCGGCGCCAGCATGTTGGTCGTGCCCAGCACCAGCGGCGTGCCCAAGTCGTCGAAAACCTTCACAAACACCAGCGACGCGCCCGCAACATAGCCGGGCAGGGCCAACGGAAAGATCACGCGCCGAAACAGCCGGAACCCGCGCGACCCCAGGTTGAACGCCGCCTCTTCCATGGCCCCGTCGATGTTGCGCAGCGCCACGACGAGGTTCATCAAAATGAACGGGAAATAGTGGATGGCTTCAACGAAGATGACGCCGTTGAGCCCTTCCATGAACGGAATCGTGAAGCCGAACCAGTCATTGAGCAGCAGGTTCACGCTGCCCGAGCGGCCAAAGATCAGCTGCATGGCCACTGCGCCCACGAAGGGCGGCATGATGAGCGGCAGCACGCCAAGCGTCTGGATCAGCAGCGCGCCGCGAAAATCGAAGCGCACCGTGAAGTACGCCAGCGGCACCGCGATCAGCGACGCCAGCAGCGCCGACCAGCCCGCTACGTACAGGCTGTTGAAGAACGCTTCCCGCATCAACGGCTGGTTGAAGAACGCGCCGAAATGACCGGTGGTGAAGCTGCCGTCGGCGTTGACGAACGCGCTGTGAAAGACCGTGCCCACCGGCACGGCCAGGAAAAGCAGCAGAAAGCCGAACACCAGCAGCGCCGCCAGGACTGGGCCGGCGGGCAGGCGCGAATGGCTCGAATGATTCATCGAGATTCCCGAATATCGTTGCCAGAAGACAGGCGCGGCCCCCGGCGGGCGGGTCAGGCCCGCCTGCCGAGTTCAGCGCATCCAGACGATCAGAGCGCGGCGGCTTGCCGTGCCAGCTTTACGGCTTCTTCGTAGTTGGCGCGCGCGCGGCCATTCCACTCGCCTTCAAGCTTCGTGATCTGCTGGTTGACGGCCGCGTCCTTCTTGTTGCCGGCAAAGATCGCCAGAAACGCGGGGTCGGCCGCCTGCTTGCTGTCGATCAGCGGCGCCCACGCCAGCTTGCGTGCCTGGTCCAGCAATTCCGACGCCTTGCCACTCTTGGCCTTGTCGCCCAGCTTGGCCTCGGCGTCGTAGATCGCCTTGGTGGCCGCCTGCAATTCCTTCAACCGGAACGTGACGGTCTGGTCGTACAGCGACTGCACGACGTAGTAGCGCGACTGCGACAGGTCCGCGTCGAAATGGACCTTGCTGCGCTTGGCGATTTCCGCCGGGTCGGGATAGCCCGGCGGAATCTTGCCGGCCAGCGCAGAGTAGGGCAGCACCGGCAGCCGCGAGATCTTCGGCTCCAGCAGCAGCTCCTGGCCCGCCTGGCTCAGCGTGAAGGCGATGAACTTCTTGCCTTCCTCGGTGTTCTTGGCGCCCTCGATCAGCGCGATGTTCGCCGGAACGATGGCAGTCTCCGACGGATAGACGAACTCGACGGGGAACTTGGAATACTTGCTCGACAGCCCGAAGAAGTCGATGACCGGTCCGGCGCCGAACTGGCCGTTGTTCACGCCGTCCGGCACGCCGAACGAACGCTCGGTGACGGCGCTGCTGTTGCCCGACATGCGCAGCAGTGTGTTCCAGCCGTCATCCCAGCCTTCGCCTTGCAGGATGGTTTCCACGGTCAAGTGCATCGTGCCCGAGCGCGACGGCGACGTGATGCCCACGTGGCCGAACCACTTGGGCGACAGCAGGTCCTTCCATTCGACGGGCGCGGGGATCTTGTGCGCCGCGATGTACCGCGTGTTGTAGATGATGCCGTAGCCCGCCAGCGCCTGGCCGAGGTACGTGCCGCCCGGGTCGTTGATGGGGTAGCTGCCGATCTTGTCCGGCACGTCCTTGTTCGCGATGTCGGCCGACTTGGCCAGCAGCTTGTCGCGTCCCAGCACTTCGAACGCATCCGGCGCGCTCGCCCAGAACACCTCGGGGCGCTGACCCGCCGGCGTCTCGCGCACGAAGGCGATGCCCGACACCGTGTTCTTGTTCAGGATTTCCAGCGTGATGCCTGGATTGGCTTTCTCGAAGGCGGTCTTGTAGGCCTGGGTCAGGTCCTTGGGGAACGACGTGATCACCGTGACGGTGCCGGCCAGGGCCGGCGCCGCGCAAACGGCCAACAGCGCTCCCGCCAGGGCTGTGCGCATAGCGTGCATGGTTTGTCTCCGTGGTTTTAGATTTGTCTGGAGACAGTACCGGCACGCCCGCCAAGCGTCCAATCAGAAATTTTGATGCGCGCCATCAGTGACGGCGCCACGTCGCTTGCCCAAATCAGGCTTGGGCCGACACGCCAGCCTGTTTGGCAGCCTGCGCCTGTTTCGCCAGGAGCTGCGAGATCTGGCCCTGGATCTGCACGGCCTGGGCATTGAGCGCCATGATCTGCTGCGCCTTCATTTCGGCCGACATGCCACTCGCCTTCACTTTGGCGATCTGATCCATGATGCGCTTGAGCTGCTTTTGCAACTCCTTGATCTGACGGGTGTATTCGTCGTCGTTGTCGGTTTCTTCGGCGGCCTGCGCGTTACCGACCTTGGTGGCGCCCGGATTGTTCACGCGGATTTTTCCTTCCGCGCTCACCGACACGGCCTCCTGCCCCGAGGCGTTCTTCGCTTCCTTGTTGGCCTGAATCTTTTCGGCCCACATGTCGGCAAGGCTGCCGATGCGGGAGGTGCCGCTGATGCTGTTGATCGCCATGACTGTACCTTTGCCTGGGATTTCGGGGTTTCCACTAGTACGGCAATCCGGCGGCAAAACTTAAACGTTGCCCCCGTTCGATGGCCCCCTTTACACTGGCGCCCGCTCGCAGTCTGAAACCCTAATCCGTACCATCCACCGGGGAATCCATGTCCAATTCCTACTTTCCGCGCTGGCGCCTGGCCGACGACGCCGAGCCCGGCGTCATCATCGCGCCCGATGAACGGCTGTCCTGGCCCAAGAACGTGGCCATGGGCGCTCAGCACGTCGTCGCGATGTTCGGCTCGACCGTCCTCGCGCCGCTGCTCATGGGATTCGATCCCAACGTCGCCATCCTGATGTCGGGAATCGGCACGCTGATCTTCTTCCTGTTTGTGGGTGGACGCGTGCCCAGCTACCTGGGTTCCAGCTTTGCATTCATCGGCGGCGTGATCGCGGTGACCGGCTATGCCGGCGGAGGCGCCAATGCCAATATCGGTGTGGCGCTGGGCGCCATCATCGCCTGTGGCTTGGCGTACACGCTGATCGGCGTAATCGTCTGGATCGTCAATGCGCGGGCGGGCGGCGGCGCCAACTGGATCGACACGCTGATGCCGCCCGTGGTGACGGGCGCGGTCGTCGCGGTCATCGGCTTGAATCTCGCGCCCATCGCCGCCAAGGGCGCCATGGGGGCGTCGGGCTTTGACAGCGCCATGGCCATCGTCACGATCGTGTGCGTCGGCGGCATCGCCGTTTACACGCGCGGCATGGTGCAGCGCCTGCTGATCCTCGTCGGACTGATCCTCGCCTGCGTCGTTTACGCCGTGCTGGCCAACGGCCTGGGCCTGGGCAAGCCCATCGACTTCAGCGCCGTGTCGGCCGCCGCCTGGTTCGGCCTGCCGCACTTCGCGGCGCCGGTCTTCAAGGCCGAGGCCATGGGTCTCATCGTGCCAGTCGCCATCATCCTGGTGGCCGAAAACTTGGGACACGTGAAGGCCGTCAGCGCCATGACGGGCCGCGACCTGGACCGCTACCTGGGCCGTGCCTTCGTCGGCGACGGCGTGGCCACCATGGTGTCGGGCGCCGTCGGCGGCACGGGCGTCACCACCTACGCCGAAAACATCGGCGTGATGGCGGTCACCCGCATCTATTCCACGCTGGTGTTCGTGATCGCCGCCCTGATCGCCATCGTCCTGGGCTTTTCGCCCAAGTTCGGCGCGCTCATCCAGACGATCCCGGGACCGGTTCTGGGCGGCATGTCGGTGGTGGTGTTCGGCCTGATCGCCATTGCTGGCGCCCGCATCTGGGTGGTCAACCAGGTCGATTTCACCGACAACCGCAACCTCATCGTGGCCGCGGTCACGCTGGTGCTCGGCGCGGGCGACTTCACCATCAAGCTGGGCGACTTCACGCTGGGCGGCATCGGTACCGCCACGTTCGGCGCGATCATCCTGTACGCGCTGTTGCGCCGCACGAAGTAAACAACACGGGGTTTGGGCGGCGCAAAGACTATCGGCCAGTAGATTCCCGGCGCTAGCGCCTCCCGGAAAACCCGCAGTCCGCGCGGGCGTTGTTTGCGCCGAACTGGGCCGCCACGGCTTTTCGGCGCGAAATCGCCGGTTTTAGCGGGTTACAGCGGCGAAATGCGTCGAAAAGGGCGTTTTCTCCGGCGGCTTGCAATTCCCGTCGAGATTGACCACAATATGACTTTGATTGCCCCGGTTCCGACCCGAGCCGGGGTTTTGTTTTGGTCGCCCGCGCCGCTCGCCAGATTTTTCCAAGCATTAAATGGCAAGCCAATGGCAAGCGCGCTGGTCCTGCGGCCTTCACCGAGAACGCTCCTTCGGGGCGTTTTTCTACTTTTTGTTTGGGAAACGACATGTCTGCCATTCCTTTGACCGTGCGCGGGGCCGAGCGCTTGCAAGAAGAGCTCCAACGGCTGAAAACCGTCGAACGTCCTGCCGTGATCAACGCGATCGCCGAGGCTCGCGCGCAGGGTGATCTGTCGGAAAACGCCGAGTACGATGCCGCTCGCGAGCGCCAAGGTTTCATCGAGGGCCGGATTGCCGAGCTTGAGGGCACGCTTTCCAATGCCCACCTCATCGACCCGTCCTCGCTCGAGGCCGAAGGCCGCGCCGTGTTTGGCGCTACCGTCGACATCGAAGACCTGGATTCGGGCGATCGCGTCACCTACCAGATCGTCGGCGACGTCGAAGCTGATATCAAGTCCAACCTGATTTCCGTGTCCAGCCCCGTGGCTCGCGCGTTGATCGGCAAGAGCGAAGGCGATGTGGTCGAGGTCGTTGCCCCGGCTGGCGTTCGCGAGTACGAAGTCCTGGGCGTGCGTTACATCTGACGCAAGCGCCACAAGCAGTAAAAATGTCAAACCACCCTGGCCCGGACGCAACGTTCGTCTGAATTCCGCGGTACATTGCGGATCGCTATGGTGGACCGGGCGCGTAAAGCGCCCGTTTTTGTGCCTGGACTTACCTTTTTGCGGTCTTGCGGCTCGTGCCGCTGCGGGCTCCGGCGCGCAGGCTCAGCGCGCTGCCGGCGCGGCGCGGAATGCCGTGGCCGCCAGCCGTGGAGCGCTTGTTGGAAGGCCGCATGGGCTTGCCGTTCTTGTTGAGTTCGTCCTGAGGGACGTAACGCTTCTTGGCGGGTGCGGGCTCTTCGGACTCGCTGCGGCGCGGGCGTTTGGCAAGGGTCCTGCCTTCGGCGGCCAGCTTCTTGGGCGTGTAAGGCTCCGAGGCGCGGCGTTTGGCAGGCGCTTCAGGTTCCTGGGCGGCCAGCGCGGCGGGCTTGATGTTGCCGGGCAGCGGGCGGAACAGGATCAGGGTCTTGCCCAAGTGATGCACAGGCGCGCAGGATAGCGTCTCGCAGATCGTGGCGAGCATGGCGTCCCGGGCTTCGCGGTCGTCGCCGCCCGCGCGAACCTTGATGAGGCCATGCGAAGTCAGCGCGAGATCGATTTCCTTCAGCACGGCGTCGGTCAACCCGTTGTCGCCAATCAGGACGACGGGGCGCAGAGGGTGAGCGGCGGACCGCAGGTCGCTGCGCTCACGAGAGGTAAGTTCTAATATAGGCATGCGTGGAATTGTACGGTAATGGCCAAGAATAAATTCTCTAAAGACTGGATTCACCAGCACATCAACGATCCCTATGTGAAGCTGGCGCAACAGAAGGGCTATCGCGCCCGCGCCGCTTTCAAGCTGATCGAGATTCTCGACACCGAAAAGCTGATGCGTCGGGGCGACCTGGTCATCGACCTGGGCTCCGCCCCGGGCAGTTGGTCACAGGTGGCGCGCGAGCGGCTCGCCGGGCCGGGCGGCATCGTGGACGGCCGCATCATCGCGCTGGACCTCCTGCCCATGGAGCCCGTCGCGGGCGTGGAATTCATCCAGGGCGACTTCCGCGAAGACGAAGTTTTGAAACAATTGGAAGACATGGTCGGATCCCGGGCGGTGGACCTTGTTATTTCCGACATGGCCCCCAACTTGTCCGGGGTGGGTATTGCCGATTCCGCGCGCATCCAGCATGTTTGCGAACTGGCGATGGAATTTTCCTGCGCCCACCTCAAGCCCAACGGGGCGCTGATCGTCAAGGCTTTCCACGGCACGGGCTTCTCGCAGATCGTGGAATCCTTCAAGAAGCGCTTCCGGCGGGTGGTCGAACGCAAACCGAAGGCCTCTCGGGACAAGTCCTCTGAAACCTTTCTGGTGGCGCGCGATCTGAAGTAACCCTTCTGTAATCATCCGGGGCAGATTGCCCTGGCCAAGAAAACCCCGGCCCGCCGAGACGACGACCAGAAAACTCAAGAATCAAATGTAATTAAATGGGCCCCACGGCTGCCAGGACGCAATTCCGTCCTACAGGTTAGAATGGGCTATTGACATACTTGTGACTGTGCCATACGCGGGTGCGCAGTCGCCGGTCGGAATCGAAAGCAGGAGATCGACCTTGAACAATTCATTTTCCAAAGTCGCTGTCTGGATGGTGATAGCCCTGGTGCTGTTCACCGTCTTCAAACAGTTCGACGGACGTGCCCAGACCCAGGACGGCGTGACCTACACGCAGTTCATGGACGACGCCAAGGCGGGACGCATCCGCAAGGTCGACGTTCAAGGCGACGTGCTGTACGTCACCCCGGACGCGGGCCGCGCCTATACGCTGACTTCGCCCGGCGATCTCTGGATGGTCTCCGATCTGCTGAAGTACGGCGTGCAAGTTTCGGGCAAGCCGCGCGAAGAGCAGTCGCTCCTGATGAGCATCTTCGTCTCGTGGTTCCCCATGCTGCTCCTGATCGGCGTATGGGTGTTCTTCATGCGTCAGATGCAGGGCGGCGGCAAAGGCGGCGCATTCAGCTTCGGCAAATCGCGCGCCCGGATGCTTGACGAGAACACCAACCAGATCACCTTCGCCGATGTCGCTGGTTGCGACGAAGCCAAGGAAGACGTTCAGGAACTGGTCGACTTCCTGCGCGACCCCAGCAAGTTCCAGAAGCTGGGCGGCCGTATCCCGCGCGGCGTGCTGATGGTGGGTTCGCCCGGTACCGGCAAGACGCTGCTGGCCAAGGCCATCGCCGGCGAAGCCAAGGTGCCGTTCTTCAGCATCTCCGGCTCGGACTTCGTTGAAATGTTTGTCGGCGTGGGCGCGGCCCGTGTCCGCGACATGTTCGAAAACGCCAAGAAGCACGCTCCCTGCATCATCTTCATCGACGAAATCGATGCGGTGGGCCGCCAGCGTGGCGCCGGCCTGGGTGGCGGCAACGACGAACGCGAACAGACCCTGAACCAGATGCTGGTTGAAATGGACGGCTTCGAATCCGGCCAGGGCGTCATCGTGATCGCGGCGACCAACCGTCCCGACGTGCTCGATCCGGCGCTGCTGCGTCCGGGCCGTTTCGACCGCCAGGTTGTGGTGCCGCTGCCCGATATCCGTGGCCGCGAGCAGATCCTGAAGGTCCATATGCGCAAGGTTCCGCTGTCGCCCAACGTCGACGCGACCATCCTGGCGCGCGGCTGCCCGGGGTTCTCCGGCGCCGACCTGGCCAACCTGGTCAACGAAGCTGCGCTGTTCGCCGCCCGCCGCAATGGCCGCACGGTGGATATGTCCGACTTTGAAAAGGCCAAGGACAAGATCATCATGGGCGCCGAGCGCCGCTCCATCGTGATGCCCGAAGAGGAACGCAAGAACACCGCGTACCACGAATCCGGCCACGCGATCGTCGCGCGCATGTTGCCCAAGACGGACCCGGTCCATAAGGTCACCATCATCCCGCGCGGCCGTGCGCTTGGCGTGACGATGCAGCTTCCGGAAACCGACCGCTACAGCATGGACAAGGGCCGTCTGCTGTCCACGATCGCCGTGTTGTTTGGCGGCCGTATCGCGGAAGAGATCTTCATGGACCAGATGACGACTGGCGCTTCGAACGACTTCGAACGCGCCACCGCCATCGCCCGCGACATCGTCACGCGCTACGGCATGACCGACGAACTGGGTCCCATGGTCTACGCCGAGAACGAAGGCGAAGTCTTCCTGGGCCGCAGCGTCACGAAGACCACACACATGTCCGAAGCCACCATGCAGAAGGTGGACACCGAGATCCGCCGCATCATCGACGAGCAGTACGGCGTCGCGCGCAAGATCCTGGAAGACAACCGTGACAAGGTCGAAGTCATGACCTCGGCGCTGCTCGAATGGGAAACCATCGACTCCGACCAGATTAACGACATCATTGAGGGCCGCCCCCCGCGTCCCCCGAAGACGCCGCAAGGCCCGTCGGACACGTCCGATACGCCGCCGACCGGCCTGGCTGCAGGCGGTAGCACGGCAGCTGCGGTCTGAGGTTCTTCGTTCTGGTTTATGGCAAATAACTTCCTTTGCGGGCGCTTCGAGTTTGATCTCGAGCGCCCGCTTGTCATGGGCATCGTCAATGTCACGCCGGACTCTTTTTCCGACGGCGGCGAGCACGACGATACTGATTCCGCCGTGGCGCACGCGCGCCGGCTGATCGAGGAAGGCGCCCAGATCCTGGACCTGGGCGGCGAATCGACCCGTCCGGGCGCCGATCCCGTTTCCGTCGCTGACGAGCTCGACCGGCTACTGCCGGTGGTGGAGGCGCTCCGCGACTGCGGCGTGCCGCTATCCATCGACACGTTCAAGCCTGAGGTCATGCGGGCCACGCTGGACGCTGGCGCGGACATGATCAACGACATCTACGGCTTCAGGCAGCCGGGCGCGATTGAGGCGGTATCGCAATCGCGCTGCGGCCTGTGCGTCATGCACATGAAAGGCGAGCCTCGCACCATGCAGGCGGCGCCGCCCGAGTACACCGACCTGATCGGTGAAATCGGCCTGTTCCTGGGGGCTCGTGCGCAAAAGCTGCGCGCGGCCTGGATCGATCCTCGGCGCATCGTGCTGGACCCCGGTTTCGGGTTTGGCAAGACGGCCGACCAGAATTTTCAACTGCTGCGCCGGCTGTCCAGCCTGCGCAGTACCGGTTATCCATTGCTGATCGGCCTGTCGCGCAAAAACATGATCGGCCAGGCCACCGGCCGGCCGGTTGGCGACCGGCTGCCCGGCAGCATTGCCGCTGCGCTTGCCTGCGTCGCGCGTGGCGCCTCCATCGTGCGCGTGCACGATGTTGCGGCCACGGTGGATGCGCTTAAGGTATGGCAGGCGGCTGAACAAGGAGCAATCAGTTCATGATTCGACGCAAATATTTCGGTACCGATGGCGTACGCGGTGAAGTGGGCGGTCCGGTGATCAACGCCGAATTCGCGCTGCGCCTGGGTTACGCGGCTGGCCGCGTGCTGGCACGCGAGCACGCGGTGCGCGGTGCAACGCGCCCGCAGGTCGTCATCGGCAAGGACACCCGGATTTCCGGCTACATGCTGGAATCCGCGCTGGAAGCGGGCCTGTCGGCCGCCGGCATCGACGTGCTGCTGGCCGGCCCGATCCCCACGCCGGCGGTGGCCTACCTGACCCGCGCGCTGCGCCTGGTCGCCGGCATCGTCATCAGTGCGTCGCACAATCCCTATCAGGACAACGGCATCAAGTTCTTCTCGGCGCAGGGCATGAAGCTGCCCGACGAAATCGAGGCCGATATCGAGGCCGCGCTGGACGAGCCCCTGGGCTGCGTCAGCTCGGAAGGACTGGGGCGCGCGCGCCGCATGGGCGACGCCCAGGGCCGCTACATCGAGTTCTGCAAGAGCACGTTCCCCAACGATCTGGACCTGAACGGCATGACGATCGTGGTCGACGCCGCGCACGGCGCCGCCTACAACATCGCCCCGCACGTCTTCCGTGAACTGGGCGCCGAGGTCCACGCGATCGGCGTGAACCCCGACGGCTTCAACATCAACAAGGGCGTGGGCGCGCTGCACCCCGAGCTGCTGGCCAAGGAAGTCAAGACGCGCGGCGCCCAGCTTGGCATTGCGCTGGACGGCGACGCCGACCGACTGCAGATGGTGGACGGCGAGGGCCGCATCTACAACGGCGACGAACTCATGTACGCCATCGTGCGCGAGCGCATGCAGCGCGGCAAGGTCGAGGGCGTGGTGGGCACGCTGATGACCAACTTTGGCTTCGAGCGCGAAATGAAGCGCCTGGGCGTGGGCTTTGACCGCGCCAACGTCGGCGACCGCTACGTGCTGGAACAGATGCAGTCGCGCGGATGGCTGTACGGCGGCGAAAGCTCGGGCCACCTGCTGTGCCTGGACTGCCATTCCACCGGCGACGGCATCGTGGCCGCGCTCCAGGTCCTGACGGCCCTGCGTCGCAATTCCGCCACGCTCGGCGACTGGGTCAGCGACCTGCGCATGTATCCGCAGAAGATGATCAACGTGCCGTTGACGCCGGGCCTGGACTGGAAAACCCATGCCGGCCTGACCGCGGCGCGCCAGGCAGTCGAAGCGGAACTGGACGGCCGGGGCCGGATCCTGATCCGCGCGTCGGGTACCGAGCCCAAGCTGCGCCTGATGGTTGAGGCCGAAGATGAGGCGCTGGCGACCAATTCTGCAGAGAAGCTTGCGGCAAGCCTGGGGTAAACCCTGAGTTTCGATTTAATATGTGGCCACGCGTCGAAATTCGTCGCGTGGCCTTTGTTTGTTTGCGTTTTCTGTGCCGGCCTAAACTTCATAGTCACGTAACATATTGGTCAAGTCATTGACACAGAGGGTGTCCACACTGGCTGGACTCTCTAGGAGCTTCGCGCAATGCTGGAATTAGCACGCATCAACCCGAGCCGCAGTACCGCCGAACCCTGGGCGGGCGCTTCCCCGAAGGTCCTGGCGGTCGGCCTCGCGCGCACCGCCGAAGAAATTGAGCAGATTCAGCGTCTGCGCTATGACGTCTTCACTGAAGACATGGGTGCCGTCTTCCCCGACGCGCAAGATGGCATCGAGCAGGATCGCTTCGACCCATTCTGTGAGCACCTGATGGTCCGCGAACTCGACACGGACCGAGTCGTCGGCACGTATCGGATCCTGACCCCCGAAAAGGCTCGGGAAGCCGGCGGCTACTACTCGCAATCGGAATTTGACCTGTCGGGCCTGGGCGCCATCCGCGACGAAGTCGTCGAGGTCGGCCGCTCCTGCACCCATGCCGACTACCGCGGCGGCGCGGTCATCATGCTGCTTTGGTCCGGCCTGGCCGAATACCTGCGCCGCGGCGGTTACGAATACGTGCTCGGCTGCGCCAGCGTGAGCCTGCGCGATGACGGCGTCACCGCCGCTGAAGTCTGGCGCACGGTTGCCAAGCAGATGCCCCAGGGCAACGAGCCGCGAGTCACGCCGCTGCACCGCTACCCGGTCGAAAAACTCAACAGCACGCTGCCGGCGCGCGTGCCGCCGCTGATCAAGGGCTACCTGAAGCTGGGCGCCAAGGTGTGCGGCGAGCCGGCATGGGATCCGGATTTCAATGCTGCCGACTTCCCGGTCCTCTTGAAGATGGAGCGCATGGACGAGCGCTACCGTCGCCATTTCGGGCTGGATCAGCCGGCCATCGTCGCCACCCAGCGCTAGACGCCATCCATCATGCGCCGCCTGTTCCGCCGAATGACAATCAGACTGATACGGCGGGCAACCCGGCCGCTGCGCATGGAGCTCAGGCGGCTCGATCGCGAAACCGATCTGTCGCCATTCTGATCAGCCGGGGCGGCCGTGCCGCCCCGTGCGCTGTTTTCAGAACTCCAGCAGTTCGAACGAAAACCCGACCTTGTTCCACTCGGCTTCTTCCGCACGCAGCGTGAAGTCGCTGAGCGGGTGTTCGGCCAGCCATTCGCGGTTGACGCGCACCACGATGGAATTGTCGCGGACCGAGACGGTCAGCGGCAGGGGCTCGATCTCGCCGCGGCGGCGGAACAACAGCACCGCCAGGCGCAGCGCCAGGATCGCCTTCCATTGCGGACGCGTGCGTACCAGCGGTTCCACCTTGGCCAGCTTGCCCTGGTGTCCCAGCACCAGCAAGGCCAGCAGTTGCTGGTCCGCGCGCGAAAAGCCGGGCATGTCGGCGTTTTCCAGCACGTAGGCTGAGTGCTTGTGGTACGCGTTGTGGGCAATCGACAGACCCACTTCGTGCAGATCGGCCGCCCAGCCCAGCGCGGGCCGAAGCTCGGCGCGCTCCTGGCCTTCGGGGAACAAGGCGTCGAACAGGCTGAGGGCGGCGTGGCGCACGCGGCGTGCCTGATTCACGTCCACGTGGTAGCGCTTGACGAACTGACGGACCGATTCGTCACGCTTGTCGTGCTCGTCGTCGCGGCCCAGCAGGTCGTACAGCACGCCAAGGCGCAGCGCGCCGTCGCCGGTGTGCATGACGTCGATACCCAGCTCGTCGAACAGCGCGCTCATGATGGCCAGCCCGCCGGGCAGCACGTCGGCGCGTTCGATCTTGATGCCGGGAAGCTCGGACGGAATGACGCGACCCGAGCGGATGAGACGGTCCTTCAGCTTGGTCAGACCCGAGCGCGTGATGCCGCGGTCGGAATAGCCGCCTTCGGTCAGGATGGCGAAAAGCGCCTTGGCGGTGCCGGAGGAGCCATAGGCTTCCTTCCAGCCCATCTTGCGGTACTGCTTGGCGATGACTTCGATTTCGCGGCGGGCGGCCAGCTCGGCCTGTTTCATCTGGTGCGCATCCACCACGCCGTCCGAGAAGAACTGGCGGCTGTAGCTGACGCAGCCCATGTACAGCGAGGACATCAGGCCCGGTTCGTGGCCCTTGCCGATGATGACTTCGGTGGAGCCGCCGCCGATGTCGATGACCAGGCGCTTGTTGGGCGAGGGGGGCAGGGTGTGGGCCACGCCCGTGAAGATCAGCCGGGCCTCTTCACGGCCGGCAATGACTTCGATGGGAAAGCCCAATGCGGCTTCGGCCCGGGGCAGGAAATCTTTCGTGTTGCGGGCGACACGGAACGTATTGGTGGCAACTGCACGGACGCGATTGGGGTGGAAACTGCGCAGGCGTTCGCCGAAGCGTTCCAGGACGGCAATGGCGCGGTCGATGGCGTCGTCGCCAAGGCGTTTTTCGGCGTCCAGGCCGGCGGCGAGCCGGACGGTTTCCTTGAGGCGGTCGATCTGGTAGATCTGGGGCGTACCGTCCTGCTGAACGATGCGTCCGATGGAGAGGCGAAAGCTGTTGGACCCGAGGTCCACCGCGGCCAGAAGTTGATCCATGCGGCTCGTAATATTGGCTGTGAGGTGGACCGATTATAAGGACCCCATGTGACAACGCCGCCGGATACGGGTTTTTGCTTACGGAACAGGGGCTTGGAAGCCATTGTCCGTTGCGCCATATGTCCCGCATTTGACGTACCCTTAGCGATTGGGCGCTGTCATAGAACCGTCACCTGTTTGCAGTAAAACTTCACGCTCTCTTTTCGTATGGAATCCGGTATGCCCACACGTCCGCCAGGCGAGCCTCTGCTCATGAATCGCGAATTGTCGCTGCTCAAGTTCAACGAACGTGTGCTGGCGATGGCGGAGAACCCCAAGACACCGCTGCTGGAAAGGCTGCGCTATGTGTGCATCGTCAGTTCCAACCTGGACGAGTTCTTCGAGATCCGGATCTCCAGTCTGAAAGAGCAGCAGCGCCAGTCGCCCAACCTGGTCGGCCCGGATGGCATGACGCCGGACGAGGCATTCGAATGCGTCCAGCAGGCGGTGCACGCACTGGTGTACCGCCAGTACAACCTGCTCAACGACGAGATCCTGCCGGCCATGCACAAGGAGGGCATCGCGCTGCATCACGCTTCCGAATGGAATGCGGAGCAGCAGGAATGGGCGCGCGACGTCTTCCACCGTGACGTGATGCCGCTGTTGACGCCCATTGGGCTGGACCCGGCGCATCCGTTTCCGCGGGTCTACAACAAGAGCCTGAACTTCATCGTGTCGCTGGCCGGCGCCGACGCCTTTGGCCGTCAGGCGTCCATCGCCATCGTCCAGGCGCCCCGCGCCTTGCCGCGTCTGATCAAGATGCCGCAGGAGCTGTCGGGGCAGCCCGAGGGCTACATCCTCCTCACCTCGCTCCTGCGCGCCTTCGTGGGCGAGCTATTCCCGGGCCTGGAGATGCTGGGCTGCTATCAGTGGCGGGTGACTCGCAACAGCGACCTCTTCGTCGACGAAGAAGAAGTCACCAACCTGCGCCACGCCCTGCAAGGCGAGCTGTCGCAACGCAACTTCGGCGCGGCCGTCCGGCTTGAGATCGACAAGCTGACCCCCGTCGAACTGGAAACCTTCCTGCAGCGCGAGTTTTCGCTCAAGGCTGACGACACCTACCGCGTTCCCGGCCCGGTGAACTTGTCGCGCCTCATGCAGTTGTGCAACTCCGCGGCGCGCCCGGACCTGCTGTTTCCTGATTACCGTGCGCCCGTGCCCGCACCGTTTGACCGCGTTGGCGACAAGCCCGCGGAACTCTTCGAGGCGGTGGCCGAGTGCGACCGCCTCCTGCACCATCCCTACCAGTCGTTCCAGCCGGTCATCGACTTCCTGACCGCGGCTGCGCTGGATCCCGACGTGATGGCCATCAAGCAGACCATCTATCGCACCGGCGAGGACTCCGAGCTGATGAAGATCCTGCTGCTGGCGGCGCGCGCCGGCAAGGAGGTGACGGTGGTGGTGGAATTGATGGCGCGCTTTGACGAGCAGACCAATATCAACTGGGCCTCCAAGCTGGAAGAGGTGGGGGCACACGTCGTGTACGGCGTGGTGGCGCACAAGACGCACGCCAAGATGGCGGTCGTGCTGCGCCGCGAAAAGGGCCGTCTGCGCCGCTATGCCCACTTGGGCACCGGCAACTATCATCCGCGCACGGCGCGCCTGTATACGGACTTCGGGTTGCTGACCGCCGATCCCAAATTGTGCGAGGACATGGACAAGGTGTTCGCGCAGCTGACGGGCCTGGGCGCGCGCCGCACGCTCAAGTCGCTGATGCAATCGCCGTTCACGCTGCACGAGGGCATGGTGTCCCTGATTCGTGCGGAGGCGCGCGCCGCCAAGGCGGGCAAGCGCTCGCGCATCATGGCCAAGATGAATTCGCTCTTGGAAGAGCAGATCATCGCCGAGCTCTACAAGGCCAGCCAGGCGGGCGTGAAGATCGATCTGATCGTGCGGGGCGTCTGCGCCTTGCGCGCCGGCGTGCCGGGGCTGTCTGAAAACATCCGCGTGCGTTCCATCGTGGGCCGCTTCCTGGAGCATTCCCGCGTCTTCTATTTCTACGCAGACGGCGAAGAGACGGTGTACCTGTCGTCCGCCGACTGGATGGACCGCAACTTCTTTCGCCGCGTCGAGATCGCCTTCCCGATCTATGACAAGACGCTCAAGAAGCGCGTCATCGACGAAGCCTTCACCTATGCGCTGCGCGACAACCAGCTTGCCTGGCAGCAACAGCCCAGCGGCGACTATGCGCGCGTCAAGAGCCGCCGCGAGCCCTATAACGTGCATCAGTTCCTGATGCAGAAGCTGGGCGTGTGAACGATCACTGTTGAAATGGGGGTTCGTCCCCAAAATTCTGCTTTTGTCCCACGGCCGCCCGGCAATCGCCCGGCGGCCGTCGTTTTTATGCCGCATCGAGCATCTGCATGAACAGTTTGTGACTGTCATGGTCTTGTCACGTTACCTACCTAAGATGCGAAGGTCGCTGAAAGACAGGCAGCTAAAAAGCCTGCCAAGACTCCTTTAACGAGCACAGAAGGAACCCAGATGTTCAAACGTGTCTTCAAGCAAGTTTCCGTGGGCGTCGCGCTGAGCGCCGCTGTTTTTGCCGTCCAGGCCGCCAACGTCACCGGCGCCGGCGCATCGTTCCCGTACCCGATCTACGCCAAGTGGGCGTCCGATTACAAGGCCGCGACCAACAACGCGGTCAACTACCAGTCCATCGGTTCGGGCGGCGGTCAGCAGCAGATCATTGCAAAGACGGTCGACTTCGGCGCCTCGGATGACCCGATGAAGGCTGCCGACCTGGAAAAGCACGGCTTGCTGCAGTTCCCCGCCGTGATCGGCGGCACTGTCGCCGTCGTTAACGTCGACGGCGTCGAGCCGGGCAAGCTGAAGCTGTCGGGCAAGCTCCTGGCCGACATCTTCCTGGGCAAGGTCAAGAAGTGGGACGACGCCGCCATCAAGGCGCTGAACCCCGACGTCAAGCTGCCCTCGGCCGACATCATCGTCGTGCACCGTTCGGACGGCTCGGGCACCACCTTCGGCTGGACGAACTACCTGTCCAAGGTGTCGCCGGAGTGGAAGTCGCAAGTCGGTGAAGGCAAGGCCGTCAAGTGGCCCACCGGTCAAGGCGGCAAGGGCAACGAAGGCGTCGCCGCCTACGTTGGCCAGCTGAAGAACTCGATCGGCTACGTCGAATACGCCTACGCCAAGCAGAACAAGCTGGCCTGGACGCAACTGCAGAACAAGGACGGCAAGTTCGTCCAGCCCGAGCAAAAGGCTTTCGCTGCCGCTGCCGCCAACGCCGACTGGAAGAGCGCGCCGGGCATGGGCGTGGTCCTGACCGACGAGCCGGGCGCCGATTCGTGGCCCGTCACCGCCGCCACCTTCATCCTGATCCACAAGTCGCAAGACAAGCCGGTTCAGGGCAAGGCTGTGCTGGACTTCTTCGACTGGGCTTTCAAGAACGGCGCCAAGTCGGCTGAAGCCATGGACTACGTGCCGCTGCCGGAAGCCGTGACCAAGGAAATCCGCGCCGCCTGGGGCGAAGTGAAGTCCGCTGACGGCCAGGCTGTCTGGAAGTAAATCAGTACCATGCGGCCCCGACGCCTGAAGGCGGGCGGGGCCGCCGCTTGTAAATTGACCTCTCTGCTGTTCCCCCAGGTTACCTAAGGAAAGTCCATCCATGAGCGCGGTAATGGATAATAGTGTGCCGCTTCCGCCCAGCGTGGCGGATTCCGTGACTACCGGCACGCCTTCGCCTATGAAGCAAACAAAAAACGCGCTGATGGATGCGCTGTTCAAGAATCTGACCCGCCTGTTCGCCTTCCTGGTGTTCATTCTTCTGGCGGCGATTCTCATCTCCCTCATCTACGGCAGCCGCGAATCGCTGGCCAAATATGGCCTGTCGTTCCTCTGGCTCAATGACTGGGACCCGGTCAATTCCAACTACGGCGCCGTCGTGCCGATCATCGGTACGTTGCTGACCTCCGCGATCGCGCTGATCATCGCCGTGCCGGTCTCCTTCGGCATCGCCATCTTCCTGACCGAACTGTCGCCCACCTGGCTGCGCCGCCCGCTGGGCACCGCCATCGAAATGCTGGCGGCCATCCCGTCCATCATCTACGGCATGTGGGGCCTGTTCGTCTTCGTGCCGGTGTTCCAGCAGTACGTGCAGCCCTTCATGATCGCGACGCTGGGCAGTGTGCCCATCATCGGCGGCCTGTTCGCAGGCCCGCCATTTGGCATCGGCATCTTCACCGCCGGCCTGATCCTCTCCATCATGATCATCCCGTTCATCGCGGCCGTGATGCGCGACGTGTTCGAGCTGGTCCCCGCGATGCTCAAGGAATCGGCCTACGGTCTGGGCAGCACGACCTGGGAAGTGATGTGGCGCGTGGTGCTGCCCTTCACCAAGTCGGGCGTCATCGGCGGCATCATGCTCGGCCTGGGCCGTGCCCTGGGCGAGACGATGGCGGTGACCTTCGTCATCGGCAATGCGTTCAAGTGGTCCGGTTCCCTGTTCTCGCCCGGCAACTCCATCGCCTCGGCGCTCGCCAACGAATTCAATGAGGCGGGCGGCATCCAGAAGGCGGCGTTGCTGGAATTGGGCCTGATCCTGTTCCTGATCACGACCATCGTGCTGGCCCTGGCCAAGACGCTGCTGGTCCGCCTGTCTGCCGGCGAAGGCAAGAAGACCTGACGCCCGGAGCACAAGGAAAAAATCATGGCTGAATCCGTACTCAACATGCAGAACGGCATCTATCGCCGGCGCCGCGTGGTCAATCGCATCATGCTCGCCGTGTCGATGACGACGCTGGTCTTCGGCCTGTTCTGGCTGTTCTGGATCATTCTCACGTTGCTGATGAAGGGCGCGCCCGCGCTGTCGTACACGCTCTTCACCGAAATCACGCCGCCGCCGGGCCAGGCGGGCGGCTTGCTCAACGCCATTCTCGGCAGCGTGATGATGGCGGGCGTCGGCACGCTGATCGGCACGCCGGTCGGCATCCTGGCCGGCACCTATCTGGCTGAATACGGCCAGCGCGGCTGGCTGGCGCCGGCAACGCGCTTCCTGAACGACGTGCTGCTGTCGGCCCCGTCCATCATCATCGGCCTGTTCATATATGCCGTGTATGTGGCGCAGGTCGGGCATTACTCGGGTTGGGCCGGCGCCATCGCGCTGTCCATCCTGGTGATTCCCGTCGTGGTCCGCACCACCGACAACATGCTGCTGCTGGTGCCCAACAGCCTGCGCGAGGCGACCGCCGCGCTGGGCTGCCCGAAGTGGCGCATGATCACGCTGGTCTGCTATCGCGCCGCCAAATCCGGCATCATCACCGGCGTGCTGCTTGCGATCGCCCGCATCTCTGGCGAAACCGCGCCGCTGCTGTTCACCGCGCTGTCGAATCAGTTCATGTCGCTGAACATGAACGGCCCGATGGCCAACCTGCCGGTCGTGATCTACCAATACGCCGCCAGCCCCTTCAAGGACTGGAACAACCTGGCCTGGGCCGGCGCCACGCTGATCACGCTGCTGGTGTTGGGCATCAACATCATCGCCCGCAACCTGTTCCGCAAGTAAAGATCGCTTTGCCGGCGCGCTGGCCGCGCCGACAGCCAAGGGAAACCCAATGGAAAACACCGCTACCGCAGTCAAGAACAAGCTCGAGGTCAAGGACCTGAACTTCTACTACGGCAAGTTCCACGCGATTCGCAACGTGAACATGTCGATCCAGGAGAAAAAGGTCACCGCCTTCATCGGCCCGTCGGGCTGCGGCAAATCGACGCTGCTGCGCACGTTCAACCGCATGTTCGAGCTGTATCCCGGCCAGCGCGCCGAGGGCGAAATCCTGCTGGACGGCGAAAACCTGCTGACGGCCAAGACCGACATCTCGCTGATCCGCGCCAAGATCGGCATGGTCTTCCAGAAGCCCACGCCGTTCCCCATGAGCATCTACGACAACATCGCCTTCGGCGTGCGTCTGTTCGAACGCCTGTCCAAGGGCGAGATGGACGAGCGCGTGGAATGGGCGCTGAGCAAGGCTGCGCTGTGGAACGAAGTGAAAGACAAGCTGCACCAGAGCGGCAACAGCCTGTCCGGCGGCCAGCAACAGCGTCTGTGCATCGCCCGCGGCGTGGCGATCAAGCCGGAAGTGCTGCTGCTGGACGAGCCATGCTCGGCGCTGGATCCCATCTCCACCGCCAAGATCGAAGAGCTGATCGCTGAACTGAAGAACGACTACACCGTCGTGATCGTGACGCACAACATGCAGCAGGCCGCGCGTTGCTCGGATTACACGGCGTATATGTACCTGGGCGAGCTCATGGAATTTGGTCAGACCGACCAGATCTTCGTGAAGCCTTCGCGTAAGGAAACCGAGGACTACATCACGGGCCGTTTTGGCTGAACGTGGCGGGTTTTGTGGTGCAGGAAGCGGCGTGCCTTTGTGGCGCGCCGTTTTTCATTACATGGGATGCAGGGCGGGCATTTTGTTACGTCGCCGAATGGGTGAACCTCGGCCGCGTGGGGTCGCTTTCTGGTATAGTTGCCACCCTTCGGGGCGTAGCGCAGCCTGGTAGCGCATCTGCTTTGGGAGCAGAGGGTCGTGAGTTCGAATCCCACCGCCCCGACCATATAAATCAAGGCCTTACAGAGACTCCTCTGTAAGGCCTTTGTTTTTTGTGGATTTTTACCCCACCTTTTGCCCCACCGGCTTGCTGGGCGAGTCGCTGATGTCCGGCGCTCGACGGACGGCATCTAGGAGCAACTTGTCGAAGACCTCTTTCTTCGTCTTGCCCCATGCTGCCGTGAGTTGGTCCAATGCCGCTGCCGCGTCAGTCGAGAGCAAGACATTGGTCTGCTTTTTCCCAGCTTGGTTTTCCTTGGTCTGGAGGTTCTTCCAGTATTTCTTGATTTGATCTAGGTCATGACGTCGCTCACCTAGTCGCAGATCAGCAATATCCCAGAAGGATGCGAGCTCATCATAGCTCTGGAATGGGGTCGCTGGGAGTGAGGCGGATGCACGTGATGCGGCGCCAGTAGGTCTGGCATACCACTCCCATGCTGTCCGGCATCGTGCTTTTGCACTCGCCCCTGCGAGCCACCGAAAATGTTGATCGTCGTGGCGCAGCCTAGCCCAGTCCGCTTCCATGGACTCCAGCATTGATAGCTTGTACTCAAGAGTGCCGGGTTCAATGTCGATAAGCGCAATCAATGTTTCCCATTCCGTCAGGATTCGAGGGAGATGTGGCAGCGCCGAGTGTTCGCACTTGTCAAACTCGTTGATCATCCACCGAATGGCGCGAAGATCGTGCTCGATATTCGGGAGCTTGTATGCGGGCAGGAGCGCTGTCGATCTTTCGTTCCTGAGATGCTCCAGGTATTGGCCCCTGCTGCACTTATAGATGCGCTCGCCAAGGTCTGGGGCTAGGTAGTCATCGGGCCCAAGTCCCAACTCATCGCGCATGTGCCACCACAACCACAGAAGGTCGCGCTGGTCCAAGTTCCAGTCTGGAAAGAGGTGGCTCAATCGAATCTTGGACGTGACCTTGCTTCCATAATGCTCCGCTCCTTGACGTGTGACTACCATCTGATCATCCGAAAAGAAATACTAGGAAATTTATCAATAGTAGTGATGAAATTCGAAGGAAATTCATTGGAAATAGGTTGGAAATATGTGCCTAATCTACCTCTTCTTGTCTATGAAGAGCATGCCTGCCGGTCCCTTTACCGGTGTGGAAGTGTTGCCGCCGTTTTCGCTTCACCTGCTAAGTGACAGCAATCTCTGCGTTTGAGCATTTGAAGATATGAACGGGCAAAAAAAACTGGGGGCGCTGATGGTCTGGACCAACCAGATAGGATCGCCACCATGCGCCTCATTCGACTCTCCGACGTCAGCCATACCACCGGCCTGCGCCGGTCAACCATCTACAAGTACATCGCTGATGGGATCTTTCCAAAGGCAGTCTCTCTCGGGGGCGGCCGTGTTGCCTGGGTCGAGCACGAAATCCAGGAGTGGATAGCAGAGCGTGTACGCGCACGTGGGGCGTGACCTAGCGGTGCTCGGCGCAGCTGAGGCGTACGCACGCCTCAGCTGCGCCGATATGCCGCTAACGGAAATAAGTCCCCATATGGGCATCTGCTTGGCCCAGCGAAGAATTGCAGAGTTGTGATCGATTCCGTGCTTTTCATCGTCAGCGGGCAAGCCCTTTCCCGTTGCTTCCTATGGAATATATAGGGAGGAGTAGGGAAGGTTGGCGACTAACGCCCAAGTAGCCGCGAGACCCCACAGAGCAGAAATTGCAGCAATCAGGATCTTTCATAATTCAAGTTGTTTTTTATTGCCATGACCAATCTGTTGAGCAAACCTTTGGAGCTTCAACATGGTCAAAAATCGGCATACCTCTCTCCTGGAAGAGCGCGGCATCGAGCTAGAGAAACGGATGTACGAGAGGCGCTCTCGATACCTCATTCTGTTCCTCACACTGAACTACAAGCCGGAGCATCGCGGACGCATGACGCTTGACGATCTGCGTGGTCATCGCGATCGACTGCTGAAGAACGTGCAGTGCAATTCGCTACTTGGCGGGATCGAGGCCTATATCTGGAAGATCGAAGAAGGCGGCGTGGCGGGCCTTCACCTTCATCTTCTGCTCTTCTACTCGGGAGAGCGTCGAGGCGATGTGTATATCGCCAAGTCAATTGGCGAGTACTGGGAAACGACAGTCACTCGCGGACTGGGAGCCTATTGGAGCAGTAATGCTAACAAGGACAGACTTGTCCAGCGGGGAAGGCCGGTCGGCGTAGGCCAAATCGACCGGGGAGATGTGGAGGGCAGAGCGGGGATTCTCCAAATCATTCGGTATCTGGCTGAGCCAGGCCAGGAGATCGGTAGGGTTCCAGGACACAGTAGAACATTCGGTATGAGCGCTCTGCCATGACCTTGGTTGGTCAAGGACGCGGCAATTGATCCAGGCCAATCACGGCTGCACTGGCGGGCCAATCGCAGACAGGCTCCCGGTATCGGGGAGCCCCTGATCAAGATTGCTTGGAAAGTGACGGCCGCAGACTGTCCGTTCAATTGCAGTTACGCAGATCCTGAAGCTCGAAGTCTGTGCTTTTGGCCCAGCCGATGACCTTACCTGCAACGCTATCGGGGTCTGGTAGGTCGTAGTCAGGAACGGTGACAAGCTGGATATAGCCGCCCTTTGCCGCAGCCTTTACGGAAAAGGCCGAGAGGGTTTGGAGAGACTGTTTGTTCGAGGATTCCTCCGGGCTAGCGTAGATGAAGACAGGGCGCTTGAGCTTCATCATCCCGGCCTTGGTAATTTCTGTCTTAGGGAATACGCATTGGCCCACGTAGCTGGCTGCTTGGGAGACCGGGGTCAGAGCAACGGCACCTGAGATAGCAATGATCACAATAAGACTTTTCATTTTTCCTGTTCTTCAAAAGAAATTAGCCAAGCTCGTGCATGGCCAAATTGGAAAAGACGCCTGGAGCATCTTCGAGGGTTTCTGTTTTTGGCGCAGCGCGAGTCAGAAAGTGAACTTCCAATTCTGGCCGTCTGCGGTAACCACGACCTCTGCGACCGTACACGGGTCAGAAAAGACGTCTGTGGATTGGCCGAATTTCAAATTTCGCGTCACTGTCGGGTTTCGGACTTTGCAATTTCCTCGGTTTACCTGGACGTTCTCAATGACGACTTGATCCGCTCGGGCTGTGATGTGAATTCTTGCGCTGCCAATCGGGCTCGATGGATTGAACGCTTCTATCGTGATGGGCGCTTCAGATTGGCTGCAAGCACTTAACGTGTACGAGAGCATGGCTGCCGCAAGCAGGCCTCGGTAGGCGAATGTATTACTCATTTTTCATCGTGCGTAAAAGGTTAAGGTCAGGTCGTGCGACTGCTAGGTCAAGCGGAAAAAAGGATCTTGCGAAAGTGCGTTGACCCAAGGCGGGCGGGCTCTCTGCTCTAGCCTTGTGTCCTGGTTCTTCGTCATACCCCACTTCGTCAACGGAGATCTGGCCATGACAAGAGAAATTGAATGTGATCAATTGTAGTTTATATGCATCAATAACTGATGTGTATAGAGCGTCGTTAATTGGACTCCGAAAGGGCAGCATCCCCTTTCATGTCTACCAAACGTCTCGCCGTCTCCAGTGCCCAACCGGCCCCCATCTCCGTTGCTCTCGGCAAGCGGCTTAAGCAATGCCGTCACGCTGCTGAAAAATCTCAGGAGACCTTGGCGTTTGAGGCCCATGTGGATCGGACCTACATTTCGGCAATCGAGCGGGGGGTAGCGAATCCCTCGGTCGAGACATTGGCGAACATATGCCATGCCTTGAACATGACACTGGCTGAACTGTTTGCGCCATTGGACGAAGTGCCGCTGGCGCCTACAGGTGATCGCCGGACAAACGCGGCATCGCCGCCCGAAATCAAGCGAAGTCGGTTTCGCTAGGTGAGAGATGCATCGACACCGTGTCTTCCGATAGTGGCTAGTTGCTCGGTCTTCGTCTTGAGCTTGGTTGTCAGGGAAGGGTTCGTCGGCATCGTAGACGTGGTTTCGGAGGTGGGTCCGTCTGTTTGCTGATCAGGAAAGAATTCTTCCACTACGGCGGGCACATCCTCGACAGACTCTTCGAATGACCCGTTGGCGAACCCGTGGTGCGCTGCTTCGTCCAGCGCGGCCTGGTCGAAGCCTGCCTCTTTCCGTCTGGCATCCCTGCGTTGCGCCTCTTTGATGGCATCTTCGAGTGTTGTTCCAGCCGCCACGACCAGATCGACGTAGTAGATCGCGGTGCGGAAGCTCTGCGTGGTTGATTTGCCGCGCAGGCGCAGCTCCAGTGGCATGCAAGCCAGCAGGCCCCCAGAGACGGCATGGAAATAGCGCATTCGTGCCGCCAGCGTCCTGATCGAGTTGTAGGAGGTGGTGCGAAGGACAAATGCGCCCAACTCGTCTTGGTCTCCGATAACGACATACAGCCGTCCATACGGCTTGCATTCCCGATTGTGGAAGGCGCAATTCTCGGGAGTATGGCAGGGCAGCGTCTGCATTCCTTCGTGGGTGTCTCGCCGGCAGGTCTCGCCGTTGCCTACGCAAATCGGCCTTCCGTTTTCCCGTTCGAAGTAGGAATACTCTGCGCGCAGGTTCAGGTCGGGGTCGTTGAAGGGGAGCCGGATGTCGATAGTCCTTAGCTTGTCGCCGCCACGCATCTTGCGCTGTACTTGGTCCTGGGGATGAAGGAGCCAGCCTTCGCGGGTTTGCACCTGAGTTGTGATAGTGAATTGATCTTCTTTCTCGGGGAGCCGCTTGCCATTCTTTTCGACAATGCGGCCAATAGAAATCCGCCCAACCACGGGCGGGGTGATCGCCAAGCCCTTGAGCATGGGGTTCTCCTGTGAAAGTTGGGGTGTTTGGTGTCAATCCCGGATCAAAAATCGGCGCGTCCCGGGCTTGGTGGTGGCGTATTCGACAGCCAGCTCAGGATGGTTCAACAGCAAGAGGTCGGTATTGATTGTCGTGCTGTCTTGGCTGCGCCTAAACAGCACGCGGCCCGTCTCAAAGCGGGCCTCGGACGAATCCCCCATCGCCTGCTGAATACGTTGCTTGAGCCTTTCTGCCTGTTCCTCTCGCACCTTGATGTCAGCACGCAGGTTGACCAAATCAGCAAAGATTGCCGAAAGCGTGCGGTCGTCGCAGAAGTCCACGGCGGAAGCATTGCCGGGGTACAGGACGCGCAGGGCACGGTCTGCCGATTCGGAGCCATCGGCTGGGGGCGGAATGTCGCTGGTAACGTACTGCCAGAACCTGGCCTCCAAGGTGATGAGACGTGAGATCAGGTCGTCATCGCGTTTGATGTGATAGACCTCCAGTCGCTGACCGCAAATCAAGACGGCCACGTCAGCCGACAGCTTGCCGGTTACAGCGAGTTGGTGCTGTACCTGTAGCTGCACGTACTCCGGTACGCCGTCTTGCCAGAGCTTGGCGCCAAACTCGCCAGCCGTTTTGCATTCCAGAACTTGCACGAGGGGCGTTCCGACCACCTCCCGGTCGAGGTTGGCGAGCATGAAAGGGAACTGCGGATGTTGTAGGACGGCATTGACCTTGCGGACCCTGTTGCCGGTTTGCTGGGTGTAGGCCGCCGCGACGAGGGGTTCCAGGAATGTTCCCCAATACGTCGGATGGGTCGTGTCTTTGGGATCCGGTTTGGACAGCGCGGAGTCGCGCCCGGTTTTCTCCATCCAAAGCTCGAGCGGAGACTTGTAGGGAGAGAGGCCCACGGCAGCGGCAGCGTCGGAGCCGCCGATGCCGGTCTTGCGTACTTCCAGCCAATCGGCGCGTTCGATCTTGCGGGTGTCGATCAGGCGTAAGGCAGGCCGGTTTTCGGGGTGGCGTTTCGGTAAAGCCATGATGGAAATCTCCAAAATAACGAAGCCCGGCCAGCGCATAAGCGCTGCCGGGCTTTATAGGGGATGACGGGAAGGGGGAGCGGTTTCGGCTGTGCCGATATTCACGCCACAAGCTTCAACGCCTCGTCCAGGGCCTTCTGCTTGAGAGCCGCGCCAGCGCCAAACCAAGCTGCGTCCAAGCGGTGCTCGCTGGAGCGGGCTCGCCGGTGATGATCGACGAATTCCGTGACGCTGTTGAGCAAGCCCCAGGCTGTTCCGGATGCCGAGGCCATCTCAGAACCCTTGCCGCGCCCGGCGTAGAGTTCCAGCACGGTTTTCAAGGCTCGGTCGTTGACGGCGGTGGTGCTGCCCTCGGTGGTGGGGTTGATGGGGTAGGTCAACACCCGGCGTAAGAAGGCTTCGACGGCATCGTCTTTCACCTTGCATTCGGCCAAGGCCTTCATGCGGGCCATGAACGCATCCCAGGACGAGACTGCAATACCAAGCTGGCGTTTTACGGCTTGCGGGTCGAACTGGCTACGGTGGGGCACCTTGACCACGCCATCACCGTTACGCAGGGCAATGGCGAGCGTGTTGTTGCAGACCACACGAACGGACGTGAACTGGGCCGTGGTCGCGAGCGTGCCATCGCAGGCGGTGGCCAAAAGCAGGTAGCCGTTCACCCGGTCACGGCCCTTGAGGCAGGCCGATTGGCCGGTGCGGGCCAATGCCCACAACTTGCGGCCTTCCTTTATAACGCCAGCGGTTTCCAGTTCGAAGCCGCCCGCTTCGGTCAGATCGCGGTAGAACTCCAATACATCATGAGGTTGTACGACCTGGAAGCGTTTGGAGACGACGGATAGCGGGGCCTTGGTGTCCGAACGGTAGAGCACTTTTTGCTCCGGGAATGCGTGGATGGAATCCAGCCCGTTCTCGCTGGCGACATAGCGGACGTCTGCCGATTCGATGTGCCAGGCCATACCGGCCTGCTGCGCCCAGATGTCTAGCGGCGAATTGGGTGAAAGTTGGTTTCCCAGGCCGTGCCACGGCTGTTCGCCGACGAAGGCCATTGTTTGTACGTGGTGCATGATGCGCGCTCCTAGCTGCAAAATTCTCGAGTTAGATATCAGATCTGCCTACAGCCCTCACGGGCTGTAGGCAAATTTACGGATGCGTGTGACGGATGGACGCTGCGTCTGATAGACGCTGGTGCAGCTTTTAGGAAAGATGCCGCTTGCCAAAGCGGTAGCCGCAAGCCTGACATTCGTAGTTGTCGAGCAAGGAGTCGTCGACTTTCTCGCCGATCGATGCGCCAGCAGTGCCACCAGCAGCGCCGCCAAGCAGTGCTCCGCAAAGGGCGCCAGCTACTCCACCGAGGAAGGAGCCGGCCGGGCCTGCAAGCAGCCCAAGAATTGCGCCGGTCCGCGCTCCGCCAAAGGCAGCAGCGGCACTGCCGACGGCACCGGCAGCGGAGCCTAGGGCCATGCCAGTGTTACGACCGTAGTCATTGGTGGTGAGGTGCTGCGAATAGCAGCGAGGGCAGGAAAGTGACATATCGACCTCATGGAGTTTGAAGGCACACAGGCGTGTGCTCATTGAGGTGATATATGGGTGAACAAATTTAGATTGCGCTTCTTTTGGGGGGATTTCGCTAGAGGCATTAGTTGAGTGACCACGTCAGACAGACGTTCGGATGCACATCAATCAAGTCGGGCAGGACACAGCCTGGGTTAGTATCAGCGTCCTGTTGACGCTGATTGACGGGGTAGGCACTGTTGGCGCGGGCCATCGTAAATCGGGATAAAAACGCCGAGGCCAAGTCAACCGCTGTCATTCAGTCGAGGCAATGCGATGAGTACGAGCAAGACACTGCGGCTTGGGCCGCAGCTCAAGTCCAACAATAATAAGCGGCCCTTTTCTGTCCGACAGCTTGAAAGCTGATCTTGGCTGCCACGTCGCGCTGCGCGTGCTGAGGGAGGGTTAGGAGGTTGATGCTATGACGTTGACTGCACACATGCTCGAAGCACTTTTCAAGGTGATCGTGCGTTCTGGCGCGTGCGGGAATCATTGAGAGATATCCCTTGGAAAGTCCGTCAGAGCGATCTGGCTCCAGCCCCGATCGAACGTGAATGTCCGAACATGACCAGTGGGATTCTGAATCCTGAGTACGCGCACTCGTGCTGGGTCAGTCGCGTTTTCGACAACGTACAACCAGTAGGCATCGCCTTTGTTGCGGGCGTAGTCAAACTGCGTGCGCGATAACCCCACTGGACGATCTTGTAGGCTGCCGGTCATCGACTTTACTTCGACCCATCGAATCTGATTGCCGGTTTCGTTGGCCTCGTAGAGATCAAAGCCGGGATTGCCGTGCTGCGTGCGGCGCAACGTGGGCTCAAGAGCAATGATCAGATCAATGGCGTGCTCTTCGATTTGTATTCGTGTCGCTTGATCGAGGCCATCGGGGTCTGCGCCATCGTCATTCGGGTGTGCGCCGACGTAGGAGATGAAGGGGCGCCCCCCGGCTTGACCGGGTGTCCTCTTTCCAAGAGTACCGCCACTCCCATTTCCTTTGGCGCCAGGTGCGCCGTGGCCACCTGGGCCACCGTGTGAGCCACCACCGCTGCTGTGTAGTGTGCCAGTGACGCCTTGGCTGCCACCTGCCGCACCATTGCCCCACCCGTCACCTGCATTGGGATCAGGTGTGCCGGGTGGAATATCGGGCATGCCATCGCCGTACAGGTCTTTAGCATCGTCGTAAACGTCGCCATCGGATGCTTCATCGGTCTCCGGCTTGGTGACCGTCGAGGAGTCGGGCTCCTGTGTTGGACCGGCATTCAGCCGGGATGCCAGCTCGGCAACGATAGCTGGATCTCTTCGCAGCAGATCGAGAATTGCTGGATCAATGCCCGCCTCCTTGGCCAGTTGATCGATGATCGGCGGTTTGAAGTAGATCTTTGTCAGCAGGAACGAGTTGGGCTTCCAGCTAAGGCCGTCGAACACAACCTGGCTAGGAGGCACGAGCTCGCCGTCGGCGTTCGGCACCCATGCGGCCTGGTTGAGCGCCCGGATGAAGGCAGCGTCAAATCGGGCAGTCTTTGACGCATGGGAATAGCCCCATCTGTAGGAGCCATAGAAGGCGGCAGTGCCGCGTGCCTCGAGGTCAGCCAACGCGTCCCACAGTACCTTGACTCTCGCTACCGCCTCCCCGGGAGGTAGCGTGGGTAAGAAGTCCAATAGTTGAGTGAGTCCGCGAAGGGTGAAGTCTTCTGGCGGGTCTTCCCACCTTGCACGCTCAAGGCCTTCTTGTTTGCGAATCTGCGCTTTTTCGGAATTCCCGAGCTCGGCCGGTGTGACTTGCGGTACAAGGTAGCGGCTAGCGCCGCACGAAACAAGCAGGTCACGGATGTCTTCACCGCGCAGGCAGTCGTAATCGTTGTCGACGATAAAAATATGGGGTACACCGGCGAAAAGTTGCTGCAGGCGGTCAGTAGCGATGTAGACATCGCCTGGCTTGGCGACGGAGGCTTTGCGATCGCCAGTGTCGATCACCATCACAAACTTGGTATCACGTAAAGCTGAGCGGAGCTTGGCCTTCTGCGTGTCTGTCAGATCAGCGTTGAAAGCCGAGCGGATGCGTTCGATATCACCGGCGTAGGCATTGTTGCCAACACTCACGCTACCATTCCGGTATTTCGGCAGAACGTTCCGGATGACGTCATCCACCGGGTCAGGCTCGGTAATCTTAAGAGAACTCAGGAAAGCGAGAGCCTCCGATGTCGCGCACACTGTTCGGCGCACAGTCGGGAAGCCGGTCGCAATGGCGCTGGGCAAGAAGGCTTTAGCCTCGCCGTTCTCGTGGGGGACGACGTGAGTGCCATCATCAAGACGGATAAGCGGAACTGTGTCGAGGCGACGACGTACGGCTGCCTCTTGATCTTTCAGAAACTTGTAAAGCTGCGACACCCAATCATCGGACTGGGCTTCAAGGAATGACTTGGCTAGACTCGGCACCAACTTAGTCGGTGTGATCTCGTCGATTTCGAGTTCGCGCATCAGGTATTGGCGAATCTCAGGTGCCTTGTCCTGAGTAATGTCGCCGGACAGCCAAGCGGCGACCTCTGAACTGAAGAGTGCCGCAACTTGTTCCGGGCTGAAAAGCTCGCGCAACTCTTGCGTACGTGCCAGCTTTGCCTGATGGGCGGTAACGTGCTTGCCGTCGAAGGTCGGAAGCAGCGCATCCTTCTGAAATGCGTGTCTTACGGCATCGAACATCGGCGCGAACCGCGAGTTTTGTGCGAACTTGTCGCGGTCAAGCGGCAAGCAGCGCAGCGCCGAGACATCCAGCATCCCTTCGTCGCGCATCCAGTGCATTGCTTCCACCAGCAAGCTGGACGTCTCCTTGACGAGGTGCTGGTTCCACGGGTCACCCGGCGGGATGTTGTCGCGGCTGGGCGTGGTGCGGTACGGCCCCTGGACGAGAAAGCCTAGATGGCTCTCAACCACGGTCGGGAAGAACACTACTAGTGGTGACTTGGCCAGTGGCTGCACGGCCCAACGACCGGGAGCGTCCTTCACCGTGACCAGCGAGAAGGCGATTTCCACCCGCCCGACCTTGTGCTGCTCGGCAGACAACACGTCGCGGTGAAACACTAGCCAGTTCTGATCAACTTCGGGCCGATCATCCTCTTTGCCGATTACCGTGATGTGCTGGACATTGGGACCGAGCACTTCGGGGCTGTTGCGCAGATAGAACCCGGACGCGCCACCCTCGACGTTCCAGTTGATCTCGTCGATGTGACGCAGGAACAGCAGCGCGCCCGGGCCCAAGTTGCGGAACCCTGCCGTGATATCCTGCGCTGCGCTCGTGTCCTGCGGTTTTAGGGGCAGGATGATCTGCGTCTCGTCTGCAGCGCGCACCGAACGCACCATCCGCTTGGGGAAAACGTAGTTCTCAATGGCGAAGTCCTCGTCGCCAGAGTGAATTTCCGGAAGATCGGTGACAGTGTAGACGGACTTGAAGCCGAGGCCGAAGCGGCCAATCGATGACTCATTCTTGGTGCTCTCGGCGATGTCGCAGACGCTTCGGACGTCGGCCTCGTCGAACGGCTTGCCAAAGTGGGAGAGTGTCAGGCGGACGGGATTCAGGGTGAACGCGACCTTGCGCGATCCGTGCCCGTCGCCGCGTCTGCCGAGGGCGTCCTCGGCATTTTGCAGGAGCTCGAAGATGAAGTGCGTGCGGTCGTCATACAGCCCAGCGGCCAGCTTCCCGGACTTTTGAGCACCTTTGGTGCCGTAGCTCTCCCGGTTCTCCTCGCAAATTGCCTCGTAGTTCGATGTCACCGCCGCTCCCTCATCGGTCAGGCACCTTTCTCGATGCCAAGTTTGCTCACGTCTGTCCAGGTCTACGAGTTTATGACAAAATGTAGCGGAAAACTAAGCATTGCGCGGATGAAATGGGACAGCCAGTGAGCGACCACCAGCCGGACGAGATTCTCACGATTGACGAGGTTGCTGCCTACCTGAAGGCAGGTAAACGCACGGTCTATCGCCTTGCCGCAAGGGGCAAGCTCCCGGCGTTCAAGCTCGGCGGCACGTGGCGTTTTCGTCGCGCCGAGCTGGACAAGTGGATTGCCAGCCGCTTTGGCAAGGCGATGGTGGATGACGACGAGGGGGCGCAATGACGTCCAGCGCCGCAGCCCTTGAGTCCAAGGCCAATCTTCAACAGCTTGAAGCCATCCTCGCTACCGATGGCCCGGTGCTCATCATCGCCGGGCCCGGATCGGGCAAGACCTTCACTCTTGTCGAGCGCATCGTCTACCTCATCACCCACAAGGGCGTCGCGCCCGAGTCGCTGCTGGTCGTCACCTTCACCGACAAGGCCGCGCGCGAGCTGACCACGCGCATCTCCAATCGCCTGGCCGAGCTGAACATCCAGTTCAACCTGAACGAGATGTACCTTGGCACCTTCCACTCCATCTGTCTGCGGATATTGGAGGACTACCGCGAGTTCACCCGGCTCAAGCGCAGCTTCACGTTGTTCGACCAGTTCGATCAGCAGTACTTTATCTATCAGTACATCAAAGATTTCCGCGCTCTGCCCGATGCTCAGCTCGTCATGGGGGAAGACCAGACAGGCCGCTGGGCGCAGTCGGAAAATCTGCTCAAGTGGCTCAACAAGGTCAGCGAAGAAGCACTCGATGCGACCTCGCTAGCGGCGGCCACCGAAGTGGAAATTCGTGCGCTGGCCACCTGTTTCGCCAAGTATCAGGAGCTGCTGCACGAGCACAACTCGCTGGACTTCTCCGGCATCCAGTACGAGGCCCTGCAACTGCTGGAAAAGCGCCCCGAGGTGCTGGTGCAACTGCGCGACAAGCTCACCCATCTGATGGTGGACGAGTACCAGGACACCAACACCATTCAGGAGCGTATCCTCCTGCTGCTGGCGGGGGAACGCCGCAATCTGTGCGTGGTGGGTGACGACGATCAGGGCTTGTACCGTTTTCGCGGTGCCACCATCCGCAACATTCTGGAGTTCCCGGCACTGTTTGACCAAGGCCAATGCAAGCAAGTCAAGCTGACCGTCAATTACCGCTCGCACCCGGACATCATTCGCTTTTACAACGAATGGATGCAGGAGCAGGTTTGGGACGACGGCACGCGGATGTTTCGCTTCGCCAAGCAGATCGTGCCGCGCGAGGACGACTTCCCCGAACTGCCCACGGCGGTGCGGCTGGCTGCCAGTGACGACCAGGGCGGCACCACCAACTGGCACGCCGAGGTGCTGCACTTCCTCAACGGGTTGAAGGACTCCGGCCAGCTTACAGACTGGAATCAGGTCGCCTTCCTGTTCCGCTCGGTCAAGAACGAGAAGGTGGTGGCGCTGGCGCGATTCCTCGAAGCGCAGGGCGTGCCCGTGTTCTCGCCCCGTTCGAACATGTTCTTCGAGCGCGAGGAGATCCGCCTGATGATCGGCGCGCTGATCTTCCTGTTCCCGCAGTTCCCGAAGGTACGAGCGTGGGCCGAGGGCGTCGCGCTACCCATCTGGGACTACTACGACCAGCTTTGCTTTAAGCCCTTCACGGACGAATTGCGCAAGCCGGAGAACAAGCCTTTGCTCGACTGGGCACGCCCGCTGGCCAAGCGCCACGCCGTCCTCACGCAGAACACCGACTACGCCTTCTCTAGCCTGTTCTACCAACTGTTGCAGTTCCCACTATTTTCGCACGTCCTCACCGAGGAGGCCGTGCAAGGCGTGGACAAGGGGCGCGCGGCGCGCAATCTCGGCACTTTCTCCAAGCTGCTCACAAAGTTCGAATATCTGCACTTTGTCAGCGTGCTAAGCCCCGAGTGGCTGGAGAAGAACCTGCGTGATCTGTTCAACCAGTTCCTGCGCTTTCTGCAGGACGGTGGCATCGGCGAATACGAGGATGAGGCCGAGTACGCGCCCCAGGGCTGCGTCTCGTTCCTCACCATCCACCAGTCCAAAGGACTGGAGTTTCCGGTGGTAGTGTGCGGTTCGCTGGAGGCGGTGCCGCGCAAGCAGTACAGCGCGCTCGACGTTCTGCTGGAGGATGGCGGCTACCTTTCCAAAGAACGCTTTGAGCCGCTCGACCACATCAAGAACTTCGACTTCCGGCGGCTGTTCTACACCGCCTTCTCGCGTGCGAAGAACCTGCTGGTGTTGGCCGCGCAGGAAAAGCGGGGACGCGGCAAGTCGCCGTCTAAGTACTTCGACCGGCTGTTCTACGAGCTGCCTAGTTGGCGTGTCGTGGATCTGTCGGCGCTGACCTTCGAGGCGGTCAAGCAAATCAACCTCAAGCGCGAATACTCCTTCACCTCGCACATCACGGTGTTCGAGAACTGCGCCGAGCAGTACCGCTTCTTCAAGGATCTGGAGTTCACGCCTATCCGCGAGAGCCCGATGCTGTTCGGTACCTTGGTGCATCAAACCATCGAGGACATCCATAAAACCGTGCTGCGCGGCGAGGAAGGCACCATCACCCTGGACGGCATCAAGGGCTGGTTCTCAACCAACTACGCCATGTTGTCGAAGAAGGAGCGCGTCTACCTCGCGCCCTCCTCGCAACAGGCGGCACTACTGCACGTGCTGCGCTACTACGAGCGGGAAAACGGCCACTGGGACCGCATCAAGGAGGCCGAGGTCGAGATTTCGCTCATTAAGCAGCAGTACATCTTGAAGGGCAGCGTTGACCTGATTCGGGGTGAAAACGACACGGTCGAGATCATCGACTTCAAGTCGGAGAAGAAGCCCGACATGGACAAAGATCGGGATCGCCTGCGCCAGTACCAGCACCAGTTGGAGGTGTACGCCCACCTGGTCGAGGAGCGCACCGGCCAGAAGGTAAGCCGGATGCACCTCTACTACACCGGCGAGGATGGCGGCAATCCTTACGTCTCCTTTAACAAGGACGACCGCGCTATCGGCAAGACCATCGCGCGCTTCGACGACATCGTCGCGCGCATCCAGCGGCAGGACTACCAAATCGCCGCACGTCCGGCCAAGCTGTGCCAGAGCTGTGATATGCGTGCCTACTGCGACAACAAGAATTGGAAATTCAGGAAATACGACAAATGAGCAAGAACACCTCTGCGCAGGACAGCCTGCAATTGGCCATGCCCGATGGCGGCACCACCAACGTCGAGAAGTACGAATTCGAGCCGATCAAGGGTTACCCGATGCTCAACTGGCGCGGCAAGCGCCCGTTTACGTCGACGCAGTACTACCCGGCGCAATTGAAGGAAGTCCACGGCGAAGAGGTCGATGGCTGGCGCAACAAGATATTCTGGGGCGACAACTTGCAGGTTATGAGCCACCTGCTGAAGGAGTTTCGGGGCAAGGTTGATCTGATTTACATCGATCCGCCGTTTGACTCGAAGGCGGACTATAAAAAAACCATTGAGCTCAAAGGGCAGCAGGCGGAAAGTAGCCCCACATCGTTTGAAGAGAAGCAGTACGGCGACATCTGGTCGAACGACGAATACCTACAGTTCATGTTCGAGCGCTTGGTGTTGATCCGCGAGCTACTGTCGGAGTCAGGCAGCATCTATTTGCACTGCGACTGGAACAAGAGCCACCATCTTCGCTGCTTGCTTGATGAGGTATTTGGGCCGTCCAACTTCCGAAATGAACTCTACTGGTATTACTACAACAAAATGCCCGACAGCCGGAAAGGGGTTTTTCCTCGGGCAACAGACACGATTCTCTGGTACGCCAAAGACAAAACCAAAGCAGTGTTCAATCCGTTGACCGAAAAGCGAGATCAGCCAGTCAAGCAACTGGTTCGAAAGAAGGTGGATGGGAAGATGATTAACGCCCGCGATGAAGACGGGAACGTGATGTATCAGATCAGCGAAAAGCGTGTGATTGACAACGTTTGGCGTCTCTCAATGCTTCAGCCAGCTGACAAAAAAGAAAACCTCTTCTACCCGACACAGAAGCCAGAGCACGTAATAGAACGCATTCTCTTGGCGTCGTCGAAGCCGGGTGATCTAGTGTTTGATTGCTTCATGGGTTCTGGCACGACTCAGGCCGTATCCACGAAGCTCGGACGTAGATTCATCGGTGCGGATATCAATCTTGGTGCCATCCAGACGACAGCGAAGCGGCTAATTGGCATCTCGGAAGAATTGCGTCAGAGACCGCTTGATGAAACCAAGCACTTCACCGGCTTCGAGGTTTACAACGTCAACCACTACGACGTTTTCCGCAATCCCGTACAGGCCAAGGAAGTGCTAATTGAGGCTCTGGAAGTGCAGAAGCTGGAGTTCAGTACCGTATTCGATGGCGAGAAGGATGGGCGCATGGTCAAGATCATGCCCGTCAACCGCATCGCCACCCGCGCCGACCTGAACGAGCTGATCGCGGGATTCGACTACAAGGCGTGGGAGCGCAAGCAGAACGAGTCCCCAAACCGCCCGGTCGAGAAGATCACCCTCGTCTGCATGGGCCACGAGCCGGACTTGGCCGCGCAACTGGAGTTGGCCGCCAAGCCCTTCAAGATCGACGTGGACGTGGTGGACATCCTGCGCGACAAGGCCGATCTCGAATTCAAGCGCGACTCGCAGGCCAAAGTGTCTATCAAGAATGGCGAGCTGGTCGTCGAACGCTTCTACCCGATGAACCTGCTGCAAAAGCTCTCGCTGCAGAAGGAAGCGGTTGAGGACTGGAACGAGTTGGTCGAGTCCATCCTGATCGACTGGAACTACGACGGCGCGGTGCTGCAACCGGTGGTGGTGGACATCCCCGGCAAGAACGAGCTGGTTAAGGGTGCGTACAAGGTGCCGAAGGATGCGGGTACCATCCGCGTGAAGATCACCGACTTGCTCTCTGAGTCGTGGGAAGGGAGCGTGAGCCATGGCGACTAAGCGCGCAACCATCAAGGCCAGCGGCACGGGGGCTAGCAGCGTCAGTGCGTCGCTGGACTTCGCTTTCTTCCGCTTTCTGTGGCAGTTCCACCAGGACAACCGGGGCAAGCTGCGCCAGAGCTACCGCGAGCTGACGCGCAAGTACCTCGACTTTAACAACCCGGATAAGAACCCCAGGGCCTTCCTGCGCCAGCCGCAGTTCGAGGCGCTGGAAACCTATGTCTTCCTCAAGGAGTTTCTCGGCAACGCCAAGGTCGAGGAGATTTTCAAAGCGTGGTACGAGCGCAGCGGGAAGTTCGAAGGCCGCAAGTTCGGCTCCTTCCTTGGTACCGCCGGGCAGGAGATGTTCCAGTTTGGCGAGTTCGACGAGCTGGAGCTGAACTCGTACAAGGTGCTGTTCGAGAAGATGCGCAAGAACTCGCGCACCTATCCAAACTACATCTTCGCGCTGACGATGGGCACCGGTAAAACCATCCTGATGGCCACCTGCATCTTCTATGAGTTTCTGCTGGCCAACAAATTTCCGAAGGACGCGCACTACTGCCACAACGCCCTGGTGTTTGCGCCGGACAAGACGGTGCTGCAGTCGCTGAAGGAAATCGAATCGTTCGACCTCAAACGCGTGGTGCCCGACGAGTACGTCAACTTCCTGACCACGCATCTGCGCTTCCACTACCTCGAAGAAGCGGGCACATCGCTCGACACACTGGATCGCTCGCGCTTCAACATCATCGTCACCAACACGCAGAAGATCATCCTCAAGCGCCAGCACAAGGAAAAAACACCAGCAGCCAAGCTGTTCGGCGCAACCGGCGAGACGATTGCCGCCAACGGCGTCTATGCCGATGCCGCGGACCTCTACAACTTTGATCAACCCGAGGAAGAAGGCGAGCTGACCACCAACCAGCGCTTCGAGAAGCTGCGCCGCCTCGAACAGCTCGGTATCTACGTGGACGAGGCCCACCATGCCTTCGGCAAGGCGTTGGCCAAGGACATGGGCGTGGGTGCAAAGGAAACCGACACCAGCCTGCGCACCACCATCGACATCCTCGCCGCCAGCCTGAACGCGGCGGGCACGCGCGTGGTGGCCTGCTATAACTACACCGGCACGCCCTATGTGGGGCGCGAGGTGTTGCCCGAGGTCGTCTACGCTTACGGCCTGAAGGAGGCCATTGACAAGGGCTTCCTAAAGAAGGTGACGATGCACGGCTATGCGAACACTCGCACCGACGAGTTTGTTGACATCGCCATCGAGAACTTCCTGAAGGAAACGGACGGCCTGCGCCCCGAAGGGCTTTCCCCGAAGCTGGCCTTCTTCGCGACCACCATCGACGAGTTGACCCGCGAACTGCGCCCAGCCGTCGAGCGTACGCTGCTCAAGCACGGCATCCCGACCTCGCGCATCCTAGTCAACGTGGGCGACGACAAGTTCACCAAGAACGACGACATCCGAGAGTTCAACCGGCTGGACACGGAAGGCTCGGAGAAGCAATTTATCCTGTTGGTCAACAAAGGCCGCGAAGGCTGGAATTGCCGTTCGCTCTTCGGCGTTGCGCTGTTCCGCGAGCCCAAGTCCAAGGTGTTCGTGCTTCAAGCCACGATGCGCTGCCTGCGGGCCATTGGCCAGGCCCAGCACACCGGCCACGTTTTCCTCTCAAACGACAACCTCAACACGCTCAACGAAGAGCTGCAGCAGAACTTCCGTATCAGCGCTGACGAGCTGCAGAAAGTCGGCAAGAACAAGGAGCGCGTAGAAGTCCGCGTGGTCGAACCGCCGGTCAAGATCAAGCTTGTGCGCGTGCGGAAGCTCTTTCAGATGCGCGAGAAGCAACCGATTCAAGGGCAGGAGCTGGTGCCCGAGCGATCCAGTCTGGAGAAATGGAATGAGCTGATCGAGAAGTACCGCCTGATCGAAACGCGGCAAGATGGCCTGACCGCCGTCGATGCGGCTCGCGCTTCCGGCAGCCGCACCTTCGACCTCACCGCTCGCCGTGAGAAGCGCACCTTCTCGCCTATGACGCTGGTGGCCGAGGTGTCCCGCTATCTCAACCGAAGCCCGCTGGAAATCGAGGCGCTGCTCGACGCGACCAAGGAAGGCACCGATGAGCTGGTGGCTATCACCAATGAGTTCAACGAGCTGCTCTACGACGAGATCATCCCGCGCCTGTTCCGCTTGCTGTTTGACCTTGACGAGTACGAGAGGAAGGATGAGTACGAGGTCGATCTAATCAAGATGCCCCCGAACGGCTACTTTGAGGTGTCAGCGGCCAAGGATAAGATCGTGCGGATGCTGGACGCAAAGATCCAAGACGAGGAGCGGGCCAAGAGCTTCCACGTCGACACCTACTGCTTCGACTCCAACTCCGAGAACTGGTTGTTCTGGGATCTGCTGCGCGAGCAGCGGGTGAAAAAGATCTACTTCACCGGCATGCTGACCCACGGCCAGTCCGACTTCTTCATCCAGTACATCGACCCCGATTCGCGCACCGTGCGCAGCTACTACCCGGACTTCATCTTCCAGCGCGAAGAGCCGGATGGCAGCCTGAAGTACGTGATCGTCGAGGTGAAGGCCGACAACCAGATAGAGGATGCGGTGGTTCAGGCCAAGAAGGATTTTGCTCAACAGATTGCAGTGGCCAGTGGCATGGAATACCGAATCCTCAAATCGTCCGATGCGGACAAGCGGCATTTCCGGATGCTGTTGTAGCAGAGGGCTGCTGGTCTTGAAGCAGACGTTATCGTCGCTGCTGTGCGAACCGCCGGACTGATTCGCACAGCAAGACCATATAGGCGGCTTCCTTTATGACGTCTTTGCCCGCCCACTTCTTCGTTGCAGGGCAGCTTGATTGCGCTAGGTCAGCCCCAACTGGTTCTGGTTGCACAATCACGCGCTTGAGTGCCAGCGTAGCAACCTGGACTTGGATGGGAAGCCAGACGATCTGATTTATGATTAATTCTCATTTATATGTATCGATATTGTCATGCTCGCAGTTGGCTGGTAATGCCGAGTCATGGTCTGTCTTTGTAGGGTCAACAACTGCCAGGCGCTCACCGTTCGATGACCGTAGACAGTGAATCGGCGACAATCGGACGCTCACTCCTCTTAAGACGAATGTGTTTCCTCAAGAATTAGCTCGCGCGTCTTTTGGGATGACTATTTTTAGACTTATTTTTGCTGTATAAATAAACAGTTATTTGAGCCGTGGGTTGGGCAGCTATGGGAAAAGACACGCGTATCGAATGGACACACCATACATTTAACCCATGGTGGGGATGCGTGCGCGTGTCGGATGCCTGCGACCATTGCTATGCGGAAACGTGGGCAAAGCGCTTGGGTAAGAACGTATGGGGGCCTAAAAGCGATCGCCGCTTTTTCAGTGACGCTCACTGGAAGGAGCCGCTGAAATGGAACCGGGATGCCGTGGTGCAAGGCGTTCGCCGGCGCGTGTTCTGCGCTTCTATGGCGGATGTTTTTGAAAACCGGAAGGATCTTATCCCCCACCGTGCTCGTTTGCTGGAACTGATCGCGGCGACCCCCCAATTGGATTGGCTCTTACTGACTAAACGAATTCATCTTGTCCGCAAGCAACTCCCGGATGGATACCAGTTTCCTTCGAACGTGTGGCTCGGGGCAACGGTGGAGAATCAAGACGCCGTTGAGAAGCGATTGAAGTATCTCTTGGAGTTCAACACGCCTTCGGTACGATTTTTGTCGTGCGAGCCGTTACTTGGAGCCATTGATCTACGTAAGTACTTCCGCCGAGGGCCAAACGGGACGCGCGTAGATTGGGTCATCGCGGGAGGCGAGTCAGGGCCTGGTGCTCGTCCGATGGATCCGGAATGGCCGGATGATCTACGTAAACAGTGCAGTGCGGCCAAGGTGGCTTTTCACTTTAAACAGTGGGGGCATTGGGCGCCGTTTGACCAAACCGCCGAGGTAATTACCAAAAGCACGCCCATTTATGTCGTAAAACGGGATGGAACAGAAGTAAAATTAGCTGCTGTAGGTAAGGGCAAAGCAGGCCGATCTCTCGCAGGCAGGCTTTGGGATCAGTTTCCGATATAGGCCCTCATACTTCATGAGGCCTAGTGTAAGGGCTCATGCATGGCTAAATCCCATTACGATTGGTCAGCCGGACCAGCAGAAATCGAAGAACATAGCCTGACCAAGCATGAGGTGCTTGTAGGTTACATGCGTCGCTATTTTGAGCGACGCACGCTTAATGGCCGGGGCCAGGAACGCTTGCGTCTAACGCTGGTTGATGGATTCTGTGGCGGTGGGCTGTATACCGTCCGGGCAACGGGAAAAGAAGCACTCGGCTCGCCGTTGCGGATGCTGGACTGTGTGCGCGAGGCTCAGAGAGAGATCAATCAAGATCGTCTCAAACCTATCCAGCTGGAAGTCCAATATATCTTCGTCGATGAGAATCCTCAAGCCATTGCACACTTGCGCAAAGTGTTAGAAGAGCGAGGCTATGCTGAAGAGATCGGCAGGTCGATTCACATCATGTGTTCCGACTTCGTCGCGGCGGCACCCTCAGTGATGCGGCTTATTAGTGACTATATGCCTCGGACGCCACGGGCTTTGTTTTTTCTTGACCAATATGGCTATACCGACGTTCCAGCGACCTTGATTCGCAGTATCCTTAGGGAGCTAGATAAGAGCGAAATCGTCTTGACGTTTCACGTCTCTTCGTTCGGAACATACGCGAACGACGTTCTGGTGGGGAAGATATCTGATACGCTCGACATTGACCTGCGTGCTGCTTTAGGGAATAGGTCTATCGACGATATAAAGAGCAGCGAGGCAGATTGGCGTCGTTTTATTCAGGCAGCGTTGTACAAGGGCTTGGTGATGGACTGTTCTGCTCAGTTCTTTACTCCATTTTTTATCCGTGGCGCGGGGAGCGGTCATGGTGAATACTGGTTGGTTCACCTTTCTCAACATCCGCGTGCGCAAGACGTCATGAAGCAGGTCCATTGGGAGCACCAGAATCACTTCATTCATTACGGTGGCGCAGGGCTTGATATGTTGGCCCCGCAGACAATGGGCTTCAATCAGGCATTCACGGGCGGATTTCGGTTCGATGATGTGGCTCGTCATCAGTCAGACAATGCTTTGCTTGAACAACTCGGGCAGGTCATCTGTCGCCACGGGCGGCCTCTGCGAATTGGGGAACTTTTCGCGAATACCTGCAACACCACACCTGCCACGGCGCAGATGTACAACAAGGCACTTGAACATCTGGTTGGCGAGCGGGATATCGTCATCGTGTCTGCCGATGGAAAACGGCGTCGACGCGCGCGATACATGCGGGATACTGATGTGATCGAGCGCAACCCTCAGTTCCAAATGGTCTTTCCAACCCGGCCATAGAAATGGCATTCGTACTTGCGCATGACGAAGACCCTTGTCCTTCACGGCTCGTTGAGCGTGGGCGCAGTGGCGACGGAGTCGGAAGCTGGGTTCCGGGGAGCAAACATACTTTTCTTGCAAAGTATCTGGAGGGGACACGGTTAGCGCGTAAGAAATTTTCGCAGCGTGTTTATGTGGACCTTTTTTGTGGACCCGGCCGCATCCAAGTCAAAGGTGAAACAATGACTCGGCATGGAGGAGCTCAAATCGCGTGGCAGCATTCCAAGTTGGGTGGCGCAGCGTTCACGTCTTGCCTGGTCGGCGACTTAGATCCTGCGAGAGCTGCAGCGTGTGCAGAAAGGCTAGGCGCTCTGGGGGCACCTGTCTTGGCATTTCCGGGGCCTGCTGAATTAACCGTGGACGAGATACTTCACCAGATCCCTCGAACTGCGCTAACTCTAGCGTATCTGGATCCTTACAACCTGCAGTTCCTGAGCTTCAGCATCATAGAAAAACTTGCGAAGCTAGAACACATCGATTTTGCTGTTCATTTCAGCACGATGGATCTTCGAAGGAACGTGCTTATGGAGTATGACCCGGAACGGGCTCGCTTTGACCTCGCAGCACCGGGTTGGAGAGATCACGTTAAACCTGAGAACTTTGCTCGTCGCGATGCGGACGAAGTTTTTTTTGACTACTGGTGCTGGCTCATCAAAGGCTTAGGGTTCACGATCAGCCATCGCATGCCATTGGTGCGAGATGATCAGAATCGTCCTCTCTATCACCTTGTTTTTTTTAGTCGCCATCCTCTCCCTAATCGCATTTGGGGGGATGTTGCTCAAGGGCCTAACCGTGAGCTGAATTTTGGTTAATGGGCGGGCCTTAGAGTTTCCACTTTGCGACCCTTGGTTCCTAGCGGTGCCGTCTAAGTTGGCCCCTTGCGCCGTTTGGTGCCTGCGTGTTGCGCTCGGCTTCGTCAGCTCCCCCTTCAGGTAGACACCAACCGGTAGAATTTCGGAGCCTCCCTGAGTCGGAGATTCCCTTGAAGAAAAGCAGATTTACAGAGAGCCCGATCGTTGCGGTGTTGAAGGAAGGCGAGGTCGGCTTGCCGGTCGCCGAGCTGTGTCGAAAACATGGCATCGGCATCGCCAAGTATTACCTTTGGAAGAGCACGTTCTCCGGCTGCAAGTTTCCGAGTTGTAACGGCTACGCGAGGTGTAAGCTGAAAACGCCAAGCTCAAACACGTGTTTGCCGACTTAGCGCTGGAGAATGCTGCGATCAAGGAGGCCTTGAATCGAAAATCCTGATGCCGTCGGTCAGGCGCGAAGTGGTGGAACAGCTGGTACAAGCCAAACTCTCAATCACGCGCGCCTGTCAGATTGCCGGCCTATCGCGGGCGGCGTACTACAAGAAGCCGATGCCGGCTCTTAATGCCATTGTGACCCAACACGGGCGCTGGGATTTTGGACGTGTTTCACCCGGCTGCGGCTCGACGGTCGCGGCTGGAACAAAAAGCGCGTTTATCGGGTGTACTGCGACCTGGGTCTGAATTTGCCTCGACGCTGCAAAAACGGCTACCCGACCGGCCGCGACAGCCACTGGATCTGGCCACAGAGCCTAATCGTTGTTGGGCGCTCGACTTCATGCATGATGCTCTCTGCTGCGGCCGACGGTTTCGAACTCTGAACGTGATCGACGAGGCGAACCGGGAGTGCTTGGCCATCGAGGTAGGCGTGTCCATCCCTTCGGACGCTTGCTTCGAGTCTTGAGCGGATTGATCGACTGCTATGGCTCGCCTGACGCAATACGCCTGGATAATGGTCCGGAGATGGCCTCAGAGGCCTTTACCGAAGGGGCTGGCGCAAAGGGCATCGCGATCCGCTATATCCAGCTTGGCAAGGCAAACCAGAATGCCTTCATCGAGCGCTTTAATCGAACGTATCGAACCGCGGTGCTCGACGCGCACCGTTCGCCAATCTTGAGCAGGCCCAAGCGATTACCGATCAATGGCTGGTTGATTACAACCGGTACCGCCCGCACGAATCGGTCGGTGGCCTCCCGCCGGTGCAATTTTTGCCTCGGCTAACCTTCGCTCCGAGCGTCTATCAACCAATGTCTACTTGACAGTGGGCTTATGAAACGGAGATGAGTCGCACTGGAGTGCAAGCGCCCGATAGGATACAATTTGTAATGACGAGAGAAGAGGGCGCGATCGCGCGGCCATTAGCGCAGGTGGGAATATTGGCGTATCAAGAGAAAGGTCAGTTGCGTCATAAGAAGGGGGGGGTCATTCGACAGTTCCGGGGAAGTCCGGATTGTGGGGCCTTCTATGCCTGGGTCTTAGGCAATATCAATCAACTAGTGTCGGCAAAACATCCAAAGCCGAACCCACCTTTAAAAGAACTAACTACTGGGCAAGTTGGGAATCTTGGCGAGTTTTTATCTTTCCTTGTTTCGCGAGACAGTATTTTCAAGCTACCGGGTCACACCCCAGCTTTAGCTGGTGCCCTCATTCCGCTGCAACCGGGAACAATCGTAGGTCTGGATATTGTGGTCGTATATCTGGATCCGGACGGGGCCAGTGAGAATGACCGTCTTTTTATTCAAGAAGTTAAAACTACCGGAGCGCGGACACTTGGATATGCCAAGGCCCTTATCGAAGATTACAAGAAATTGCTTGATGATACGGAGCCATCCAAGCAACTTCAGACTCGAATAAGTTCGATAAAAACGAAGCTTTTCTTTGAGCATAACTGGCCGATGAGGGCTCTCGAGCGTGTAGAGGATTTAGTCAGTACGGAAGCGGCCGATTGCCTAAAGGTTCGGTTGATGCCAACCTTGATCCATGATCTACGCTACGAAGATCCGGTATCCGCGTTAAGCAACGTTTTAGATCAGGTGTACAGCCAAGGTTGGCCACGAGATAGTGTCGATGCCTGGAGCATTTCGATCGCCAAATTGAACGAGTCACTGGTCAAATTGGCCAATCGGGAGGCATTTAGGCCATGAGCTTAGTTCCTAAAAACCTGGATTTTCGTCGAGCAGCCGAAGCTTGCCTAGCGAAAGCCAGAGACGCTGCCCCGCTTCGCCCAACGCGTGATGCCCACGATGTCGCTGTCGCGCTAAAGTGTATTGGCAGTTACCAGGTCTATGCGACTGAGAAACATCTTCATCGCCTTGACGAGGAGCAGCATGCTGCTCCTCTGATCGCCGCTGCACGCATCCTTCAATCGGTTGCACAACACCTAAGAATCCAAAACAATCTGCGCCCTGACGAGGCCAATGATTTATATATGCATGCCGCCATAGCGCATGCGATGTGTGGCAACTCGCCGAGCGCCGCGGCCGTTTTGCGGGAGGTTGATGCAGATTACCAGTTCGCCTCACCATTGCGAGGGATGGCTGCAGTTGTTTGCGATCCGCGAGCGAGAACATTCCTTAAATATTCAAACCATAGCGGCGAGATCGGAAAATTTCACGATCTCTTTTCTAAATCGCTACGAGAAGCCGTCCTAAGCGCTCGGCAAGCAGTTTTTGTTGAAGCGCTTGGGCTCATTGAGAAGCACGCAATCGCTCCGCATGCCTCCACAGTTGACCGATCGTATGTACTAAGTATGATTGCAGCCGCGAGGCAAGCATTCCGCCTTGCCACCGTCTCGCTGTTGACCCAGCCAGCAATTCCGCCGTGGTTTGTCGAGAACTCCATAGACGCGGGAATCATGACGCTACTACCGCCTCAGCGACAGCTCCTATGCGACGTCGGCTTGGCGGGAGGTTATAACAATGCACTACTTACCTTGCCGACGAGCACAGGAAAGACGTTTATTGCCGAGGCTTGTATTGCAGCTGCCGCTGCTCAAGGCGGGATATGTATCTATGTGGCGCCATACGTCGCGATTGGCGAACAGGTAAAGCAATCGTTAGAGAGAAAAAGATTCCATGCACATATGGAAGTGGTTTCCATGTTTGGAGGTTTCAAAACCGAATCTCTAGTCACAGGGCTTCCAAGCACAACGATAATCGCCACTCCGGAGCGTTTTGACGCGTGGATGCGAGCGACTGACCAAATAGAGAACCTGCGACTAGTTGTTTTCGATGAGGTGCACATCATCGAAAGCGATACGCGCGGAAGTCGTGTTGAGGGGTTGCTTACTAGGCTTCGGCTACTTCAGAGAAGGCTGCCAAAGCTGCGAATTCTTTGTCTCTCCGCAGTGCTTTCTGCTGCAGAGGCACTTGAAAAGTGGATCGGCGTTAGGTCTGCAGGTACCCTGAAAATGGCTTGGAGACCGACCGCACGTCGATTAGCTACATGTGATTCCATGGGATGGCTGCAGTGGATTCACGGCAATGATTCCCTTCGGCCCCATGAATTAAAGGCCGATTCAGCTATAACACGGCGGATTCAAATAAAGTTGCCTGAGCCCGTTTTTCCATCCCGCGGTATCGGAGCTTTCGAAGATTTGGCTGCCAAGAATGTAGCCACTGTAGCTCTGGATCTGCTGAAGCGCCTAGGCAGTTCTGGACTGATCGTTTGCCCTCGACGAACAGATACGAGACTCTTGGCGAGAGCGCTCTCCGCACGATTGCCAAAAGTACAAAGCGTTCAGATAAAAAATATCACGGCTCAGGTTCGCAACGAGCACCCGTGGTTAAACACGCTCGCAGATTGCTTAGAACATGGGGTCGCTTATCACAACGCCTCGCTACCGTTCGATGTTCGGCGCGCAGTGGAGGCGCTAGTGCGGAATCATTCATTAACACTCGTGTGTTCCACGACCACCTTGGCGGAAGGTGCAGATTTCCCGTTTCGGTGGACTCTGGTGTCCCACTGGCTATCCAGCTTTCGCGGAGATGGCAAACCAATGAAATCAATGACGTTCCGAAATATTGCTGGTCGGTCGGGGCGAGCCGGCGCGTTCGCGGAAGGCGATACAATCCTGTTCGAGAATACCATTGGGCCGCCAAACGCGTTTGCAGAGCGCGGGAAAAGGAGCTCTCCAGATCGTCTTACGCGAGTAATGTTCTCTTCGTCGCCTGTCGACTCAACCGTGGGTCATAGTTGGAGTGATGGTGACACAGAACAAAAGCGAATACGCGCGGCCTTTGGCTCGCAGTTGTTGGCTTGTATTGGCGAACACCCCTCAGAAGACCGCGTCGCCGAGACATTTGCGGAATCGACGTATTCGGCCCACCTTGTTGGCCCGGATCTTATTACTGAAATCGTGGAAAGCGGCTTACGGGATATACTCAATCCTCATGCGCCTGGGGGTGCGCTTGCGGAAAGGAACAGTCCACTCAAACTTACGGCATTGGGGCGGCAGGCGAATAAATCTGGTTTTTCTCCGACTTCTGTGCGGCGCATGATGGAATATTTATCCACGCCTACTGCTGATTGGCAGAGTCAAAGCCTATTCTCCACGTTGCTCGTCGAGTTTCACGATCTGGACGAGCAGCCAAGTTATCTATTGAAGAAGGTGGCGGGTGCGGAGGCTCATCGGTTCCCAATGAAGAAAGGAGATCTGCATGTAGTGATCGCATCTCTTCTTCTAGGAGAAAACCTTAGGAGTGTATTTGAAGAATTGCCTGGGGTAATAAAATCGAAGGGAGGGCCGGATTATCTGGAGGCGAAGTTTGACGAATTTGTGACTTTCGTAGAAACGTCAGTGTGGGGCTTCCTTCCTTGGGTTTTACGCGCTTTCAATTTGCTAGCCCCGTTCGCCCACTATGAAGCGCGCAAAGTCCCATGGCAAGAGTTTTCAAGAGACCTGGACAATCGCTCGTCCGCAGCCTTGAACGATGGATTAGGCGCTCGCGATGCGGATGCCTTCTGACGACCACGCTGCAGCGGTCTTGAACCTCTTGTTAGAGGCCCTGGGACTCTGCTAGGTCAATATCTCCTCTAGGCGCTTACCAAGAGTATCCCAGGCATTGGCTTTCTCATTCGCGTAGTCATGATGCAAGTAATGCCTCCGCACCTTCGAACCAGCCATCACATGATTCTGGCATCGATCAATGATGTCTAGCGAGATCCCGAGCTGTTGCATCATCGTCGCCCCAGTTCGCCGTAAATCATGGGGAGTCCAATTGCCGTTCTTTCCGCCTGCCAGCACCAGCGTGTTGTTGTGCTTCCGACGCTGAAGCGCCTTGCGCTCCATGAACTGCTCCTGCCGGTCGCCGATCTGCTTTGACACGCTAGAGACACAGACATGAGTCTCTGCCAAGTGCCTAGCAGGGAAGCACCAGGCAGTCTTTCCGGTAAGCGTCTGAAGGGCTCGGAATTGCCGTACTACGAAGGCTGAGAGCCGTACGTGATGATCTTGCTTTTTCCCACGACGCCCCTTGACGTTCTCCTTGGGGATGAACCACGTCCCAGCCTCAAGGTCTACATGTTCCCACTTGGCCATTAGCAGCTCTCCGATCCGGCACAGCGTACCTAGGCTGATCCAGATGGCGAGCTGGCTCTCTTTCTTGAGCGGGCGCTCGTGTTGATACTTGGTTCCAGCCGCAGCGGCTCCATAGCTCGCCGTCATATTGGCGAGAATGTCATATAGCTCCTGTATCTCTTCCGAAGACAGAACGCGTGCACGCTCCTGCTCATAGTCAGGGGGAAGGATCGAATCTTCGCTGATTAGATCGGCAGGATTTCCATCTATCAGTAGCCCGCGCCACGGTTGCCGTTTCTCCGCCCACGCTAGCATCTGTTTGGTCCCGAGCAACATATGGGCAGTTTTACTTATTGTGCCCGCGCTAATGGTGGCACGAAGCACTGCGCGTAGGGCTGACTCGGTCAGATCACGCAGGGGAGTGCCGCCGATGTGCGGCAAGATGTCTCGCTTGAACATCCGCGTGACTTCCTTGTTGCCGTCCTTGCGATTGATGCCTTCGACTATCCAGACATCGAACAAGTCCTGCACCGTAAGCACTTGAACCCGCTCACGTTCGGCTTCAGCTAGCGTGGCGGCAATGACCTTTTGCTTCTCTATCCGCGCGGCCTTCTTGGCGGCTGTGGGGTCGATGCCGTCGGCGGTTGTCACACGCACTCGGTCCCGTTCGGCTCGGATGTTCGCCAAACTTTTCTTAGGCCAGGAGCCCAGAGCGAAATCTCGCTTCGATCCATCTAATTTGTACTCATAGCGAAACGAAACCGTCACTCCTCGCGTGCCAGCTCGCACGCGCCCTACGACGCCTCCGTCCTCGCGAAGGGTACGGCCATCGTCTGCCGTGGTCAGTGTTTCCAATTCTCGGTTAGTGATCTTGCTCATATCTCTGATGGTTATCGTTTTTTTTACCCCACTTTTACCCCACCAAAACGATGAGCTTGGCATGGATGAAAATGGATGCTCCTGGATAGTCTATCAGCTTGAAAAGCGCATGAATACTGGGTTTTTGCCTGTCTTTGGGGGTCCAGGAGAATCCATGCCGATTCGGTTATTATCTGCTTTGGGAGCAGAGGGTAGTGAGTTCGAATCCCACCGCCCCGACCAATATTCATGCGGGTCTTCGGACTTCCGCAGAGCAAGCAAAGACGACCGGTGTCCCAGAATAGGGACCTGCATGCAGATGGCCCCAAACTCACAGAGGTTGGGGCCATTTTGTTGGTTCGTCCGAATCGCGATCAGCCTTTGGGCATTTGAGCGTAGTCGTGTACGCGCGTACTCCGTCCCCTCATCCTACTGACGCGGGATCTTCGCTTCTTCGATCAGCTTTTGCCATTGCGCATCGCTGCTCGCCACGAACTGCCCAAACGCAGATGGCGAGGTGGGCGGGCTGACCTTCACGCCCAATTCCTTGAACCGTGCCTGGATCTCCGGCTTGGCCATGACACGGCTGAACGCCGCGTTCAAGGTCTGGACAATGGGTTCCGGCGTATTCGAAGGCGCAAAAATGCCGGTCCAGAAGAAATAGTCCATCCCGTTGAGTTCCGGTGTTTCACCCGCCGACGCCAAGTCCGGGTTGCCGATGTCGCGGTCGCGGCTCATGACACCCACGCCCGTCACACGGCCGCTTTTGATCAGTTCAAGCAGGGCAGGCAACCCGGACACTGCGATATCCACGTTCCCGCCGATGACATCGGTCGCGATTTTCGAGGCGCTTGCATAGGGAATGAAGGTGATGTCCGTGCCGGTGGTGAGCTTGAAGCTCTCCATGGCGATTGCGGGCAGCGAGCCGACGCCCGTGGCGCCATAGGTCAGCTTGCCCGGGTTGGCCTTGGCGCGCGCAATCAGGTCGCCGAACGATTTCACACCCAGGTTCGGGTTTGCCACCACGCCGACGCCGCTCGTGCCCAGCGGCGCGACGGCGGCCAGGTCGCGGTAGGTGTATTTGGCCGACGATTGCAGAATAGGCGCGATCACGACATCGGACACGATGCCCATCAGCACCGTGTACCCGTCGGGCTTCGCGTTGACGGCGCGAGTCACGCCGATGATGCCCCCAGCTCCCGCGACATTCTCGATGACGACGGTCTGGCCCAGCTCGCGGCCCAGCTCGGGGGCGATGATGCGAGCGAACGTGTCCACCGAGCCTGCCGGCGCGTATCCCACGATGAGCTTGATGGGATGGGCGGGGTAGGCCTGCGCATGCGCCGCGCTCGCACCTCCCAACACAAGGGCTCCCAGCAGTGCCGCGCCGGAAAGAGTTCGAATGTTCATGGTTGTCTCCTGTTGTTTTCGTTCGTGGTTCTTCAGCTCTGCAGCCACTTCAGGACGCGTTGGAACACCTCGTCGCTATTGCGGTCCATCATCGGCAGGTGCGAATTGCCCGCGACGCCGGTGACGGGCAGGTCCAGCACCGACACGTCGGCGCACCCCTGTATGGAATCCAGATAGCGCTCGGCTTGTTGGCGGTAGCCGACCCAGTGCGAGCCCGACGCTTCGATGAAGTCGCCCCATACAACAAGATGCGGCGGCAGCGCTTCAATCGGCGCCGATTGCGGCATACCGCCTGGCTCCACGCCTACCACCCGGCGCACCGCGTGTGGACGGCGGCGCGCAATTTCGGCGGCAAAGCCCGCGCCCTGGCTGTGGGCGACGATATGGCAATGCCCCACCCGGTCAATCAACGCTTCGTATGCCGCCAGGATCATGGACTCGTGGCCCGGCCAGCGCGGCACCCATTGATTGGCGAACGCGTCAAATGCCTCGGTGGGAAACTGTTGCCCTGCATAGGCCTCTCGCCGCGGCGGGTCCGGGTGGTAGACGGGGCCGATGCGAAACGTCGTCCAGGCCTCTCGCTTGGTGCGGAAGACGGGCGCTTCGCGATACACCTGCGGGAAGCGTGCCCATGACGAACGGCCCCTTTCCACGGCATCGCTGACCAGCACGTCGTAACCGGCGTCCAGGAATTTCCATAGCCAGCCGTTGCGGCCATCGGGGGTCGTTTCCCATGTGCAGCCGGTCATGCCCCCGCCATGCCATAGCAGCACCGGATCCGGATGCCGGGGCTGTGCCAGGCGGTACTCCTGGACATACATCTGTCCGTAGACCTGCTCGCCGTTCGGGTCGACCTCGCGCGGCGATCCGTTCAGGACCATGCTGCGATATTCGACGGGCAGGCCTTCAAGCACGGCGGTCGCGCCGCCCACGAAGAAGCTGCTCATCGATTTCAGGAAAATGCCATTGCCTTGTGGATTCATGATGGCTCGTCGAAGTGATGCCCGCATGTTCAGGCCGCGCGTATAGTTACGTCTATCGAAAAAATTTCAACGATTATTGATCTATGCGAATCAATTACGATCTGGAAGATATCCGCGCGTTCTGCTGCGTGGCACGCATGGGGCAATACACATCGGCTGCCGCGCTGCTGTGCGTCACGACTTCGGCCTTGAGCCGGCGCATCGCGAAGCTGGAGTCGGAAATTGGCGGACGCTTGTTCGAACGTACGACGCGCAGTGTGGTGCTGACGTCGATGGGCCGTGCGCTTTACGAGCGCGTGCTGCCCATCGTCACCCAGATGGATGCCAGCTTGACCGAGGCAGCCCGCCGCGCGCGGGGGCACGAAGGCACGCTGATGGTGAGCACGGTGGCCTCGGTAGGCTATTCGGTGCTGCCGAATGTGCTGCCCGAGTTTTATGCACGGCATCCGCAGGTGTATCTTTCCATCCGCGACGGCAACGCCACCGTCACGACTGGCCTGGTCGAAGAGCGCGAGGTGGAATTCGGCATCACCACGCCGGTGTCATTCGGCCCCACCCTGGAGGCCGAACGCGTCGCCACCTACGGTTTCAACCTGGTGTACGCAGAGCGTTCTGCCCTGGCGCCACGCAGCCGCAAGCTATCGTGGAAAAAGTTGCCTGGCCTGCCGGTAGTGGGACTGAATCCAGTCAGTTCCACCCGTTTGCAGATCGACAGCGTCCTCAACGCTCGCGGGCTGGAGTTGCCCTGGACCATCGAGGTGGATCAGTTGGCCACCATGATCGGGCTGGTGCAGTCGGGTAATTTCGTGACCATCATGCCGGCGTTATTTGAAGCGCATGGTTATGGCCTGAAGTCGATTCCGGTGCTGGATCCCGACATCGCGCGGGATGTGTACATCGTGCGCCGGCGTGACAGCACGCCGACGCCCCAAGGCCTGTATCTGATGGAACTCGTACGCGCCTACCTTGCGCGTTGAAACACGCCTATCGGGTTTGGCGGTTGACACATCACGTTACTTCGCTCGCTGTTGACCATGACTCCTGCGTGTTAGATATAGCGCCGGGAGGTTGCGTTCGGCGTGTCGCCGGACGCATTTCCCTTTTTTGAGGAGCTGACCATGAATACTGTTCACAAGATGAATGCTGTTCAAGTGCCCCTGAAAAGAGTTTCCGCGAGCCTTTGCCTAGCGGCTCTGACATGGGCCACGGGCGCGGCGTACGCGGCTGACACCAGCGCTACGTCGCAAGTGCAGCATCAGCAGGACGTCGCGACCTGCAAGAGCGGCGCTTCCGGCCAACCGCTGGAGACGTGCTTGCGCGAAGCGGCCGCGGCGCGGCAAGAGCGTGATCGTCAGAACCTGAGTGCGGAGAGCCCCGAGCAGCTCAGGCAGAACGAGCTGGCGCGCTGCAACCGTCTGCCGGAAGCTCAACGTCAGACCTGCGTGTCCAAGATGACCTCGCCCACGAATGTGCAGGGCAGCGTGCAGGGCGGCGGGGTATTGCGCAAGAAAGAGATCCAGGTGCCTGCCACCCCGGCGAACCCGGCTACGCCGGCCAGCAGTGCGCCGGCTCCGGCCCGCTGAACGGGCCGTTATGTAACGCACAATGACGGCGATTCGCAGCCACGCGGTAAATGCTCGCGTGGCTGCTCTCGTCCGTTGCGCGGTACTGCCTAGAACCGCTGGTCTTTGTCGAACGGCACCTCGGAATCGCTCGGACGTTCGAACGTCGGCGCTTCACCGTTCAAGTCGGCAACATGAATCTGCGCGAGTCGGGTCGCCTCGGCAATAGCGCCATGGGCGGAATGAAAATGTTCGTCGATGGCAATGCGTTCGGACGGCACGCCGGCTATCGGTGAGATCAGTGTGTAGCCGATGCGCCATTCATCGCCGTCTTGCTCCGGCTTCGTGATCTGAAAGTCCCACTTGGCTGTTTGCATGATTCCTCCAGTCGGTCGGTTCATCCTACTGCACTCGATGCGCCCTTGAAAGGTGTGACGCTTCCGTGCGGTCATCACCCTGGTGCAAGCCATGACAGCAAGCAGGCAGGCATAAGAGTTGCTGCTTGGCTACGCTCATCTTTGCAGAGGCACCGCTATGGCCAAACCGAAGCTCGACGTCCGATCCGGACAGTATGCCGGCAAGCTGCCCCGCGACACATTCCGTCTGCGCTTCATGCGCCGCTTCTACGACCCGGGATTCAAGGCAGAGGCCGAAGCACTGGAGCGGCTCGAATCCATCGCCTGGGATGCCTATGCGAACGGACGCAAGGCGCCCGACACCGTCAAAGCGGGATCAGGTTATGCCGATCCCGATTACGACCTGTCGGTGGAATGGAAGGAAGCCCATGATCGTCTGACGCGCGCGGCGTTGGTGCAGCGCGACCCGGATACGCGCTCGCGCGTCCTGGTGATCAACGGCGCGGCGCGCAATGACGGGACCTGTCCAGGCGAGGTCGCAAAGACGTGGCGGCTGTCTGAAATCGTGCGCGATGAACTGGAGTCGGCAGGTGTGCAGGCGGACATGCTGGACCTCAGCCGGTTGACGTCGGAATACCAATACCTTATCCATCCCTGCAAAGGCTGCGTATCCACGGCGATGCCGCTCTGCCATTGGCCCTGCAGCTGTTATCCCAACCATTCGCTCGCGCAGGACAACGATGCGATGAACGACATCTACGAGCAGTGGGTATCGGCGCACGGCGTGATCCTGCTGGCGCCCACGTATTGGTATCAGTCGCCCAGCGTGCTGAAGCTGATGATCGACCGGCTGGTCTGCGCGGATGGGGGCAACCCCGATCCGACGACGACCTCGGGCAAGGACGCGATGAAGGCCAAGCAGATCGAGATGGACGGGTGGCCATTTCCGAAGCACCTGGCGGGCCGCGCTTATGGCGTCATGGTCCATGGCGACGTGGCGGGGATCGAGGGGCAGCGGCGCGCGCTGTGCGATTGGCTGGAATGGATGGGGCTGGTGGATGCGGGGGCGTCGTCGAAGCTGGATCGTTACATTGGCTACTACAAGCCTTATGCCACGAGTCACGCGGATCTAGATGAGGACACGGCGGTGCAGGAAGAGGTGCGCAATGTGGCGAAGGCGATGGTCATGTGCCTGCCGCGCCTGCGGGCGGGGGAGTGGCCCGCCGTGGAGCAGGGGTTGCCGTCGCCGCGGCCGAAATAGCCGAACGATCAATTCCCCGTTGTCGGCAGCAACTGCATCCCCGTGCGGCGCGCAAACTCGTCATAGCTGATCGGCGCGCCTGCCTTTGTGCTTGCGCTGTTCGCCTGCCAATGCACCCACGAGCGCCCCGTGGATGCATCAAACACGACCTTGAACAGATGGCTGGGCACGGCAACGCCGGACCCGATCTCCTTGGGCTTGTCTCCGTAAAACGGCCCGGTAAACACGTACACGTCGCCCGACGCGCGCATCACGTATTTACGCGTGTCCTGTTCGATCTGGCTCCACGGGCCGCCGTTGTGGCGCTGGTCCTGCGGCACCATGTTGGCCAGTGAAAAGCTTTGCGCCATGGCCTCATGGGTGGACATGTCACCCGCGGGCGCCATGTGGCCGCGCGAATAGCCCGAACCCTTGTAGTCCGCCAGTTCGGCGCGTTCGGCGCGAGGCACGCGCGCCTCGGCGTAGAACTTGTCGGCCCGCTCCATGCCCTGTGCCTGCGTCAGGATCTTGCGGTTCAGGCGCTCGGCCACGAATACGGGCGTCTTGGTCTGGCCGTTGTGCAGGATGGCGAAGTTTGAAAAGCACAACTCGCGCAGCGCCTGGCTGGCGGGCACGACGGGCGGGCGTTGCTGCGGGAAGAATTGCGGGCAGTCGGAAAAGCGCGTGTGCGCCATGCCGCCGGCGGGCACGGCTGCCGGCGCAAACTTTTCCTGGGTCGGCCAGCCGAAGCGCGCAAGAATGTCGTCGACGGAGAAGTGCGCGCGCCACTGGGGGTTCAGCGCATAGGTGGCCGCGCCGAAAGCGGCCAGCGACGTCAGCGTGAACGTTCGCAGGAATCGGTAGATGCGGCCGGGGCTGGCGGCCCGGCTTTTGCTGGCCGGGGCTTTCTTTCTGGGTGCTGATTTCTTCGCGCGGGTCATGCTGCCTGTTTGTTGCGGGCCGGCGCCACTTCGCGCTCGGCAACTGGCGGCATTGTAGATGACCGCAACATGACAGGCGCTGGGCCGGTAACGCCGGCGCTGTCCACCGCCCGAGCGGCGGCGGGCAGAGTATTCTTATGCTCGTTCGAAATTCAAAAACACGACAGCCGCATCTGCCGGCTGACAGGACTGGGGAAGTTCAATGAGATCGTCCGTGCTTTTCGTGGCCGCCATCGTGGCGGGCTGCGCTGCTCCCGCGCCGGGAGACATGATCACGCAGTCGAAGGTGCAGGCCATCAAGATCAACGTCACGACGTTTGATGAAATGGTCCGCGACTTTGGCCCGCCGCGCACGCAGGACATCAACAAGCAGGGGCTGCGGACGGCGTCGTGGTTCTATTTCAACAACAGCGAGTTCGGCGCCATGCAGGACCAGCGCACCCTGACGGTGACCTACAACAAGGACGGCACGGTCAAGGAATACCTGAACGCGTCCGCGGGCGAAAGGGACGGCGCGCAAAAGGCGCGATAGCGCGTTCGTCGCGAAGGCGCGCGGCTCCGGTCACGATACTTGGGGATTGGCAGCGCACCATCTCGGAAAGCGGCACGCGGCACGAACGCTGAATCACTGCTGCGGCGCCGCCTTCAACGCATTCGCCCGAATCTGCTCCGATCGCTGACGCTGTTCGTTCCGAATCGGGATGCAGTCCACCACCAGCACCTCTTCGCCGGTCCGCAGGTCGATGACCTTGGTGGCGCGGTACAGGTTGCTGGGCGGGCCGCGGTCCAGGCAGGCGCGCTTGGCGCCGGAGGTTGCGCGGAACAGCTCGGGCACGCCTTCGTACTGCGGGTTGGGCACGCTCCATTTGCCGCTCATATCCTGGGTCCGCACCACATACTGGCCAAAGGCCGGACCGCTGCACAGCAGGATGGCCAACGCGCAGGCGGCGCCAATGGCGGTTCTCATGGCGGACGATCCTTTAAGGACGACGGGTAGGGCAGCGTAGCAGCGCGCCGCCGCCTTCGCCGTCCGCCATATGGATGAGGATTACCTCACCAGCTGTACGCCGATCACGATCATCAGGATACCGACACAGGCATCCAGCACACGCCACGCGGCGGCATTGGCGAAGACGGGCCGAAGCAGGCGCGCGCCGTATCCCAACGCGAAGAAAAAGCAGAACGACGCGCAGATTGCCCCCGCGGCAAAGGCCAGCTTGCGGCCTTCGTACTGGCTGGATATGGAGCCCAGCAGGACGACGGTGTCCAGATAGACATGCGGGTTCAACCACGTGAGCGCAAGGCAAGTCGCCAGCGCGGCGTACGGGCTATTCGCCTGACGGGACGAGGGCGACAGATGGCCGTGCTGCGTGCGAAACGCCGAATGCAGGCTGCGCACCGCGTACACGAAGAGAAATAGCGCGCCGCCATAACGCATGGCCGGTTCCAGCCAAGGCAGCAGGCCGACCGCCATGCCAAAGCCCGCCACGCCCGCCGCGATCAAGATGGCGTCGGACAGCGCGCAGGCCAGGCAGATCAGGAAGACGTGTTCCTTGCGCAAGCCCTGTCGCAGCACAAAGGCGTTCTGCGCGCCGATTGCGACGATGAGGCTGAGGCCAAGGAGAAATCCGGGGATGAAAGCGGTGGTCATGCTGCAACGTCTGGCAAGGCACAAGGGGCGCTCAGACTAGCGCTAGCCGCGTGATTAGAAAAACTAAATATCCTAATCTTTGATTAGTACAGCTAATTGAACGAGCCTGCCCGCATCTCGTCCATGCGCTTCCCGAAGCCTCGCTCGTGCCAACGCCAGTTCACGACGCACTGCTCGCGCCCGCCGCCACCAGATGATCCAGCAGCAACGCTGCGGCCGCAGGCAGCGCCGATGCGTTGCGCATGCAGATCGCGAAGCGCCGCCGGCTCCAGGCGTCCTTCAGCGGCAGCACCCGCAGCCCGTGCGCCAATGCATAGGGCGTGGCGACTTCGATGGGTGCCACGCTGATGGCCAATCCCGCCAGCACGACGCGAAAGGCCGAATCGAAGTTGCTGACCGTGACGCGGTGCCGCAGCGCCTTGCCGCTGTCGTTGGCGGCCGTTTGCAGCATGCGCAGGACGGCGCCGGCGGCGGGCATGCTCACATGCTCGTATTCCAATGCGTCTTCAAAGAAGACGGCTTCGCGGTCGGCGAGCGGATGGCCCGGCGCGGTGACGATCGCCAGGCGGTCGCCCCGGTACGGACGCCGTTCCAGTCCATGAAAGTCCGCTGCATCCCAGCAGATGCCCAGGCTGGCGATGCCTTCCCGGACGCCGCGCACGACCTCCTGGCTGACGCGTTCCTCCATGTCGACCCGAATGTTGCGGTGGGGCGCGGCCTGAAGGAAGGCCGCGATGTCCTCGGCCAGGGATTCGGCGAGGACCGATGCGGTGGCCAGGATCCGCACCTGTCCCTTTACGCCGCTGGCGTAGGCGGACATGTCGCGTTCGATGCGCTCGGAGCTGGCGAGGATGGCGCGCGCGTGCTCCAGCAGCGTTTCGCCGGCTTCGGTGGGCTCGACCCCCCGGCGCTTGCGCGTGAGCAGTTTGGCGCCTACGGTGTCCTCAAGCTGCGCGAGCCGCTTGCTGATGGCCGACCCCACGATGTTGGCGCGCTGGCCGGCGCGGGCAATGTTGCCGGTCTCGCAGACGGAGATGAAGAGACGCAGGGTGGTGATGTCGAGGTCGCGCATGGCGGTCGCCCAGGTTGATATTCCGAAACGGAATTTTAAGCGTTCCAAAATACTGCTTGTGGGCGGATTGAGAATATCTAAACTGGGATTTCTCTTCTCATCGCCGAATTGCCATGCCCCTCCAAGAACCCTCCTGTCGCCCGTCGGCCGTCACGATCCGTGAAGTGGGGCTACGCGATGGCCTGCAGAGCCTGTCCGTCGTGATGCCTACGCAGACCAAACTCGACTGGATCGACGCGGCCTACGCGGCGGGCCAGCGCGAGATCGAAGTGGGCTCCTTTGTGCCCGCCCGCCTGCTGCCGCAATTGGCGGACACGGCGGAACTGATCGCCCATGCCACGCGGCTTTCCGGCCTGTCGGTGTCCGTGCTGGTGCCCAACCTGAAGGGCGCCGAACTGGCGCTGGCCAGCGGTGCTCACCTGATGCTGGTGCCGCTCTCGGCCAGCCACGCGCACAGCCTGGCGAACCTGCGCAAGACCCCCGAGGAGGTGGTGACGATGGTCGGCCAGATGCGCGCGGCGCGCGACGCGGCGGGCTCGTCCATGCTGATCGAGGGCGGCGTCGGAACGGCTTTTGGCTGCACCTTGCAGGGTGAAGTGCGCCAGGACGAAGTGCTGCGGCTCATGCAGGCGCTGCTGGATGCCGGCGCCGACCGCGTCAGTCTGGCCGATACGGTGGGATATGCCGATCCGGCGTCGGTGGGGCGATTGTTCGAAGCCGCGCGCCGCATCGCGGGCGATCGTTTGTGCTGCGCCCACTTTCACGACACACGCGGGCTGGGGCTGGCGAATGTGCTGGCCGCGCTGGACACCGGGGTGGCGCGGTTTGACGCCTGCCTGGCGGGCATCGGCGGCTGTCCGCACGCGCCGGGCGCCAGCGGCAACGTCAGCACGGAGGATCTGGTGTTCATGCTGCAAAGCATGGGCATCGAGACCGGCATCGACTTGCCCCGCCTGCTGGACTTGCGCGAAGCCGCCGCTGGCTGGCTGCCCGACCAGCCGCTGCACGGCGCGCTGTGGCGCGCCGGCCTGCCCAAGACCTATCCTGCACGCAGCGGCCAGCCGGCCTGAGCGTGCGCATTACGCATCAACATCGAGCCTTTCCATGCAAAACGCCGCCACTCCCCCGTCCTCCCGTCCCTTGCCCCTTGCCGGCCTGCGCGTCGTGGAGTTCACCCACATGGTCATGGGGCCCACCTGTGGGATGGTGCTGGCCGATCTGGGCGCCGAAGTCATCAAGGTCGAACCCGTGCGAGGCGACCGCACGCGTCATCTGCTGGGCGTGGGCGCGGGATTCTTTCCGATGTTCAACCGGAACAAGAAGAGCATCGCGCTGGACATCCAGAGTTCGGCGGGCGCGGAGGTGGCGCGCAAGCTGGCCGCCAGCGCCGACGTGGTGGCGGAAAACTTCCGGCCCGGCACGATGGCGAAATTCGGCCTGGACTACGCCTCGTTGTCCAAAGGGAATCCACGCCTCATCTATGTCAGCCACAAAGGATTTCTGCCGGGCCCTTATGCGATGCGCACGGCCCTGGACGAGGTCGTGCAGATGATGGGCGGGCTGGCCTACATGACCGGACGGCCGGGCGATCCGGTGCGCGCCGGCACCAGTGTGAACGACATCATGGGCGGCATGTTTGGCGCCATCGGCGCGATGGCGGCACTGATCCAGCGCGGCATCACCGGGCGCGGCCAGGAGGTGCAGTCGGCGCTGTTCGAGAACAACGTGTTTCTCGTGGGCCAGCACATGCTGCAGTACGCGATCACGGGCCAGCCGTCCGCGCCGATGCCCGAGCGGGTATCGGCCTGGGCGCTTTATGACGTCTTCACGGTCAAGGACGGCGAGCAGATCTTCCTGGCGGCGGTGAGCGACGCGCAGTGGGTGACGTTCTGCGATGCCTTCGGATTCGACGATCTGAAAAACGACCCGGCGATGGCCACGAACAATGACCGGGTGCTGCTGCGGCCCACGCTGCTGGCGGATCTGCGCAAGCGGCTGGTGCATTACCGCGCGGCGGAGCTCGCAGCCGTGTTCGAACGCATCGGCCTGCCGTTCGCCCCCATCGTCAAGCCGGAGGAGCTGTACGACGATCCGCACCTGCGCGCCACCGGTGGGCTGGCCGACATCCGTTTGCCTGACGGCGAGCGGGCCGGCCAGACCGCCGGCGCCGCCTTGTTTCCGCTGATGATGGACGGGCATCGCCTTGGCGTGCGGCGCGATCCGCCTGTGCTGGGCGCGGACACCGACGCGCTCCTGCAAGGGTTGGGGTACGACGCCGGACAGATCGAAGCGTTGCGCGCGCAGGGCGCCGCAGCGTGAGGTGGTGGCGCGCGCGTCAGGTTTGCAGCATGCCGCGCCGCGCCTGAGCAGTTGATAAAGCCGTTGCAGTAAACGGCCGCGCAAGTCGGCCGATACAAAAACCATCAGGAGACAGACATGAGCAATCAACGTGCGGGCGGGCGCTGGAGCCGCCGCCAGGTGCTGGGCGCGCTGGGCGCCGCCGTGCTGGGTGTGCCCGGCGTGACGTGGGCGCAGTCGGACCGGCCGGTGAAATTCATCCTGCCTGTGGGCGTGGGATCCGGGGTGGACACGATCACCCGGGCGGCGGGACCTGCCTTGTCCACCGCGTTGGGCCATACCGTCGTGGTCGAAAACCAGCCTGGCGCGGGCGGCATCGTGGGCACCTCGGCACTGGTGCGGTCGGCGCCTGACGGCTACACGCTCAGCATGGTGTCGAACAACCATGTGATCTTCCCGAGCGTCTACAAGAGCCTGCCCTTCGACCCGCTGGCCGACATCACGCCGATCAGCATGGTGGGCATGACGCCGTTCCTGGTGGTCGCCAATCCGCAGAAGATTGCCGCGAACGACATCAAGGGGCTGACTGCGCTCTTGAAAAGCCAGCCTGGCCGCTACAACTACGCGTCGTCGGGCAATGGCACGATCCTGCACCTGGCCGCGGAAATGTATGTGCAGCAGGCGGAGGTGAAGGCGCGGCATATCCCGTATAAGGGCGTGGGACCGATGATGGCCGATCTGATCGGCGGGCAGGTCGACTTCGGCGTGCTGTCGCTGCCGTCCGTCCTGCCGCAGATCAAGAGCGGCGCGCTCAAGGCGCTGGGCGCCTGTGGCGCAGAGCGCATGGCGGCGCTGCCCGACCTGCCGACGCTGCGCGAGCAGGGTCTGGCGGACTACGAAATCGGCGGGTGGTTCGCGGCGGTCGGACCGGCGAAGCTGCCGCAGGCGGACGTGCGCCGCATCTATGACGCGTTGGGCCGCGCCTTCAACTCGCCGGAGGTGAAGCAGGCGATGGCGACCCAGAACAACCGTATAGTCCTGATGCCGCCGGAGCAGACGGTGGCGTACTTCCGTTCGGAAATGACGAAGTACGCGTCCGTCGTCAAAGGCGCGGGCCTGGAACTGATGTAGCCCGCGCCGAGCGGCAGGTCAGCTGCCGTTGCTCTTGCCGTGGCCGTTTGGGTCGGCCGCGCGCAGCAGGCCGTACAGCTTGTCTTTCAGGTGCAGTTTTTCTTTTTTAAGCACCTCGATCGCGGCGCCCGAGGACGGCTTGACGCCGTCCTCCATGTTCTGGATTTCCTGATCCAGATCGTTATGCCGCTGGAACAGCGCCGAAAAGTGAGCGTTTTCGGACTTGAGTTGGGTAATCAGCTCGCGGTATTCAGGGAACATAAAGGCCTCTTGAGGAACCGGTTGACGGGACCGACGATGCGCCTGGCTCGACGCGATCATCAGCGTCAAAGCCCATGACACGCCAACGCCATCGCCTTGTCAACCTTGCGGACCAAACCGCCGCTGGCTGCCGTTGACCCTGCGCAAGGCGGGCAAGAAATGAGCCATTCTGTCGTGCGCGTTCACGTTTCTTTACAGAATGGTCTGTCCCCGGCGATACACTCGCTTCCCCTTGGTCAGTCCCAGATCCCAATGAAACAGCGCGCACCGGTCTATCGCAGAGTGATGGATCTCTTCAAGCAGGACGGCCGTATCCATCCCGGCACCGGAATGATGAGCGGCGTGATTGCGCTGTTTCTGGCCATTCTGTCGGTGCTGGGCGTGCTGGCGTTTCACTTTCCCGCGTACCTGACCACGCCTGAGCTGCGCAGCTTCTACTCGGTGGAAGCGATGCGCACGCTGCTGTTTGGCGCGCTGCTGGTGTCGGGCTCGATTGCGCTGGCCAACACCGTGCTGGGACGGCAGCGCTGGCTCAACATTGCGGCGTTCGTGCTGGTGTGCTGCGCGGTCGCTGCAGGCGGCAGCCAAGTGGCCGTTAGCGCCACCAATACTGGCGGCCATCCGTATCTTGGGCTTGATTGGTTCATTCTGGACTTGCTGGCGTCAAGCACCGTCTTCATCATTTTCGAGAAGCTGACGCCGCTGTACCCGGGCCAGCCGGTGTTTCGCGGCGAATGGCAGGTGGACATGAAGCACTTCCTGTTCAATCACCTGTCGGTGGGCGCGGTGCTGCTCTGCATCAACTTCTTCATTCACCGCCTGTTTTCATGGGCGGCGTACGAGCCGCTGCAACAGGCCATCCAGTCGATGCCGTATCTGCTGGAGCTGTTCGTGGCGGTGCTGGTGGCGGACCTGGCGCAATACGCCGCGCACCGCATTTATCACGAGGTGCCGTTCATGTGGCGCTTCCATGCCGTGCACCACAGCACGCGCACGCTGGATTGGCTGGCCGGTTCGCGCCTGCACATCGTTGAACTGCTGATCACGCGCGTGGCCGTGCTGGGCGTGCTGTTCGTCCTGGGCTTTTCGAAGGCCGTGCTCGATGCCTACATCATCATCGTGGGATTCCAGGCGGTGCTGATCCATTCCAACGTAAAGCTGCCGTGGGGCTGGCTGCGCTACATCATCGTGACGCCGGACTTCCATCACTGGCATCACTCGTCCGATACCGAGGCGATCGACAAGAACTACGCCGCGCACTTTTCATTTATCGACTATCTGTTCGGCACCGCGGTGCGCGGGGCGGGAAACCGGCTGCCGCAGAACTACGGGATCCTGGACAACGACATGCCAGGAACATTCCTGGCGCAGCAGGCGTATCCCTTCGCCCGCAAGCAGAAGTGACAAAGGCCCAGGCAAATGCCTGGGCCTTTTTTCATCGCTGTCTCAGCGTGGTCTGGCCGGCAAGCCGGCCGCGCAACCTTACTTGGCCGCCTTGAAGGCCGAGTACGAGGCCATCAGGTTGCGGTAGTCGGGGATGTGGTTGGCGAACAGGGTGCCCAGGCCTTCCACGTCGTTGCGCCAGTCGCGGTGAAGTTCGCAAGCCACGCCGAACCACGACATCAGTTGCGCGCCGGCCTGTTCCATGCGGCGCCATGCGGCGTCACGCGTCACTTCGTTGAAGGTGCCCGAGGCATCGGTCACCACGAACACGTCAAAACCTTCTTCGATGGCCGACAGCACGGGGAAGGCGACGCAGACTTCGGTGACGACGCCGGCGATGATCAGTTGCTTTTTGCCGGTGGCCTTGACGGCCTTGACGAAGTCTTCGTTGTCCCAGGCGTTGATGTTGCCGGGGCGGGCGATGTAGGGGGCGTCGGGGAATTTGTCCTTCAGTTCCTGGACCAGAGGGCCGTTGGGGCCGTCTTCGAAACTGGTGGTCAGGATGGTCGGGAGCTTGAAGTATTCGGCCAGGTCGGCCAGGGCCAGCACATTGTTCTTGAATTGGTCGGGCTGGAAGTCGCGCACCAGGGACAGGAGGCCGGCTTGGTGATCCACCAGCAGAACGGCGGCTTGGGACTTGTCGAGCTTCACGTAGGGGCGGGTCATGGCTGATTCCTTGGTCAATTCAGGTTTTGCGCGGTGTTGCGCGGTGGTTTGGGCAACGCTGAGTGCGTAGGAAGGATATTAATTTCAGGACGACCGCGCCGGTAGACGGGAATTTCGACTCTCAGCGTTCTATTTATCGGACAATGTATGGACGGGTTGTAGGGTGGGGATGCCGTGGCGCGTCTGCGTTGCGGCTTCGCAGCGCGCGTTTTCACGATACGCGTCTCCCATGAAATCCAACAGCTCACGGACGGCAGGCAGAAGGCCACGGCGCGACGGAAACACGGCATGGACACTGCCGGGCTCGGGTTGCCAGGGCGCGCCCACGGGCACAAGGGTGCCCGCATCAAGTTCCTCGCGAATCATCAGGAGGGGCAGGGCGACGACGCCCACGCCCCGCAGTGCGGCCTGCTTCAGCGCCAGCATGTCGTCCGTGACGAGGCGGGGCATGAAAGGCACCGCCAGGCGCGCGTTCTCCGGTCCCATCAGGCGCCATTGGCATTCCCGCTGCTCGGTCCCGAGCGCCATCGTCGGCTGCCGGCTGATGCGCTGCAGGTCGCCGGGATCGGGCAGTGTGCGCGCCAGGGCGGGGCTGGCGACCAGGCTCTGGCAGCTCAAGCCCAGGTTTTTCATGACCAGGTCGCTGCTTTCGATGGGGCCGAAGCGCACCCGTACCGCCAGGTCGAAGCCTTCTCGCAGCACGTCCACCGGCCGGCTGAAGCTCTTCAGGTAGATGTTCACCTTGGGGCACTTTTCCATGAAACGCGCCACCACGTCACCTAGGAAGTAGTAGATGAGCGCAGGCGGCGCGGCGACGCGGATGGTGCCTTGCGGTTCGGCGTGCGTGCGGTCGATGACATCCTGCGCCGCTTCGGCGCCCGCCAGCATCGCCAGGCACTGGTCGTAGTATTCCTGGCCCAGTTCCGTCACCGCGAAGGTACGGGTGGAGCGCTGGATCAGGCGCACGCCAAGGCGTTCCTCCAGCAGCGCGATGCGGCGGCTGAGGCGCGACTTCGGGATATCCAGCGCCCGCCCGGCTGGCGCGAAACCGCCGTGTTTGACGACCTCCACGAAGTAATAAAGGTCATTCAGGTCGTGCATGCAAATTCCTCGTGGGTTGTCGGTGGGCCGGTCGAGCATATTACGGCGCGCGGCGCCGATTCCCTATAAAGTCGCCATTACCCACAGGAAGTAGGGAGGAGACGCCATGTCCATCGATCCGCTCGCGCTTGCGCGGGAAATGAAGGCGGCGCAGGACCATGCCACGCCGATTGCGCCCCTGACGGCAAGGCACGCCGGCTTTGGCCTGGCGCAGGCCTACGATGTGGCGGCCAAAGTCCACGAGATGCGCGTGGCGCAAGGCGCGCAGCAAGTCGGCCGCAAGATCGGTTTCACCAATCCGGCGATGTGGGCGGCGTTGGGCGTGGACTTTCCGGTCTGGGGGCGCGTCTACGCGCACACCCTGGTGCAGGCCGACGGCGGCGAGGTCCGCTGCCAGCTCGCTGCGTACGCAGAGCCGCGCATCGAACCCGAGATCGTGCTGCACTTTCATACCGCACCGCCGCAAACGCGCGACCTGACGCAGATTCTGGCCTGCGTGGACTGGATCGCACATGGGTTCGAACTGGTCCAATCGCATTTCCCCGCCTGGCAGTTCCAGGCGGCCGATACGGTGGCGGACAACGCGCTGCACGCCGCGCTTTTCATTGGAGCGCGCGCCGAACCCGCTGAACTCGGGCCTGACTTGCTCGACCGGTTGCAGCGTTTCCAGGTGGCGTTGTCCTGCAATGGCCAGCTGCGCGAGACCGGCAGCGGCGCGAACGTGCTGGGGAACCCGGTGGCCGCGCTGGCGCATCTGATTGATGTGGTCGCGGACCGAGCGGCAACCGACGCAATCCAGGCCGGGGAACTGGTCACGACCGGCACGCTGACGCGCGCCTTCCCCGTTCACGCCGGCGAGACCTGGAGCACCGAGCTCGACGGGCTTAGCCTGCCAGGCATGCGGATCGTCTTCGAGGCGTAGAACAATCCGCCGAGGCGGGCGGATGGCTGAGTCTTCAGGCGGCCAGCGCCGTTTCGTCCTTCCAGCGCTGCTTGTCGCGCAGCGGCGGCGCGCCGAACAGACGGCTGTACTCGCGGCTGAACTGCGATGAGCTCTCGTAGCCCACGGCATGCGCGGCCAGCGCCACGCCGGCATCGTCCGTCAGCATCAGCCGCCGCGCCTCTTGCAGCCGCAGGTGCTTCTGGTATTGCAGCGGGCTCATGGCGGTAGCCTGCTTGAAGTGGTGGTGCAGCGACGACACGCTCATGTGGACGTCGCGCGCGATTTCTTCGACTCGCAGCGGCTGCGCGAAGTTGTCGCGCAGGATGCGGATCGCCTTGGCCACGCGGTTGAGCTGGCTGTCCTGCAGCACCGTCTGGCGCAGTACGACGCCCTGGCCGTTCATCAGCAGGCGGTACAACAGTTCGCGCTTGATCATCGGCGCCAGGATCGGAATGTCCCGCGGCGTGTCCAGCAGCCGCAGCAGCCGCAGCACCACGTCCAGCAGGGTGCTGCCCAGCGGATTGATGCAAAGCGCGCGCGAGGCTTCGGCCGGCACCAGCGGCGGCAGGTTTTCGTCGCTGATCAGCGCGGTGATCTCCTCGGGGTTCAAATCCAGCCGCAAGCCCAGATAGGGCAGCGTCGGGCTGGCGACCGACACCTTGGCCACCACGGGCAGATCCACCGACGAGATCAGGAAATGGAAGGGATCGTATTCGTAGGTCTCGTCGCCGATGAACAGGCGCTTCGATCCCTGCGCAATGACCGCCAGCGCCGCCTTCTGCAGGCCCGGTTTGGCGCCCGACGGCTGCGACAGCCGGTGCAGGTACAGGCCCTCGATCGGCGTATCCAGCGCCCCTTCCAGGGTGCCGGTCATGCGCTCGAGCGTACATAGCAGCTCGGACCGCCCCAGTTCGCAGGCGGCGTCCTGGGCGGCGCTGGCGGACGCAAGGGATCGGGCAGAATTCAGAGACATCGAGGGGCTCCCGGGGCGCGCCGCCCGTAAACCAGATGGGCGATGGCGGCAGAGGATTGGGTGTCCGCCAGTGTATTGCCATCTTGCGCGGTTCGCGGTGGCCGGCACAGGGGAATGGAGGATTAGGCAGGAATCCCGGAGAAAACGACGGGTCGCGCCGCATCGGCCGCCTCGCCGGAGAATCAGGCAAAAAAAGGGCAGGATCAAGCAGCGTGCGCGCAGCTCGCCGGACGCATACTGTCCGCACCCCGGCAGGCTGCCGCAGCGGTCCCACTCCGGGATCCGGCGCGCCGGCCAGCCCCTGAAGGAGCACACATGCGATACAAGAAATTCGGCAGCACGGGCCTGTTCGTTTCGGAGCTTTGCCTGGGCACCATGACCTTCGGCGGCGAAGGCGAACTCTGGAGCAAGATCGGCAGCCTGCAACAGGAAGACGCCAACCGGCTGGTCGGCCGCGCGCTGGACGCGGGCGTCAATTTCATCGACACGGCGGATGTGTACTCCGAAGGCCGTTCGGAGATCATCACCGGCCAGGCCTTGCGCGACCTGAAGGTCCCGCGCGAAGACGTCGTGATCGCCACCAAGGTCTTCGGGCAGACGGGCGCGGGCGTCAATGCCCGCGGCAATTCGCGCGTGCACATCCTGGATGGCGTCAAGAAGAGCCTGTCGCGCTTGCAGGTCGACCATATCGACCTGTATCAGATCCACGGCTTCGACCCCGCCACGCCCGTCGAGGAAACCATGCGGGCGCTGGACACGCTGGTGCAGCATGGCCACGTGCGCTATATCGGCGTGTCGAACTGGGCCGCCTGGCAGATCATGAAGGCGCTTGGCATTGCGCAACGCCTGGGACTGGCGCGCTTCGAGTCGCTGCAGGCGTACTACACGATCGCCGGCCGCGATCTGGAGCGGGAACTGGTTCCCATGCTGCAGAGCGAGGGCGTCGGGCTGATGGTGTGGAGCCCGCTGGCCGGCGGCCTGCTCAGCGGCAAGTACAGCCGCGATGGCGAGGCCGAGGCCGGTAGCCGACGCGTTGCGTTCGATTTTCCGCCCGTGGACCGGGAGCGCGCCTACGACAGCATCGACGCGCTGCGGCAAATTGCAGACGCACGCGGCGTCTCGGTCGCGCAGGTGGCGCTGGCCTGGCTGCTGCACCAGCAGGTCGTCACCAGCGTCATCATCGGCGCCAAGCGCGTGGATCAACTGGAAGACAATCTGGCCGCCACGGACATCCGGCTGACGCAGGACGAGCTGGCTGCGCTGGACAAGGTCAGCGCACTGCCGCCGGAGTACCCGGGCTGGATGCACGTGCGCCAGGGCGAATACCGGCGCCAGCAGTTGCGCGAGTCGGGCGCGGCCTGACGCGAGGCGCGATCAACGATGGACCGGCGAGCCAGCGCCGGTCCGCATCCGCTGGACGTCATGCTTTCTCGTGTGGAAGGCCAAGGGCAAACTCCGTACATCAACGGCGGTCGGCCATCTTAGGGTGGCGGTTCTTCACCCCCCGGCTAGTAAAATCGCACCGGTCTCCATCCTTGAAGTTTCAACATGAGCGAGTTTTTCACGTCCGGCGAACTGCTGGCGTTGCGTGAGCACGGCATTGCGGTGTTTGCCGACCGCCTGCTGATCGATGTGCAGCCGCCGATTTCCGACGCCCGCATTGCGGAAATCCAGGCCGTTTGCGAGGGGCCGCTTCCGCCAGCGCTGCTCGACCTGTGGCGGCTCACCGCCGGGGGCGAGCTGGCCTACGATCTGCGCGCGCAGATGGACGGCAACGAAGAGGCCCTGAGCTGGTCCGAGCTGTTCTACGACGGCAGCGACCAGTACCGCGACCTGCAAGGTTGGATCGAGCACGAGCAGGAGTGCGCCGAGGAAGCCGCGGCCGAGGACGGCGCGACGTGGAACGGAAAGCTGCGCTATCTGCCGATAGGCGGCTTCGAATACTGCGACCGCATCTACGTCGCCGTCGAACCTGGGCCGCGCGCAGGCAGCGTGGTCGCATGGAAGCAGGGCCTGCCGGGCTGGACGCATGCCTTGCAGCAGGACGGCATCGCGACCATCGCGCCGGACCTGCACGCCGCGTTTGCCGCGCTGTGCCTGGAAACCGATCCCGAGGAAGACGAGGACAGCACGGGCTTGCGCGTATTGGAGTATCTGGATGAGCGCGTGTCGGATCATGGCATGCCTCAGCCGCTGGCGGACCGCGTGGCCGCCTTCCATCGGCGGGCGTTGGTGGACTGGCGCGGCCCTCTGGAGGACGGAACGCTGGCCGCCAAGCCTGGTCTGGCCGCGCTGGCCTTGCAGCATGCGTTGTCGCACGACGACGCGGCCCTCGTGCGGCGTCTGTCGGCGCAGGGCGTGCGCCTCGATGCGCCGCTGCGCGGCAGCGCCCAGGCGCTGGACGTGGCCTTGATGCAGCACGCGCACGCGGCGGCGCAGGCGCTGCTGGATGCGGGCGCGCCGGTCAGTCCCACCGCCATTCACCGCTTCGATCGCGAACCGCCCGCCGCACTGGTCGCCGCGCTGCTGGCGCGCGGCGCCGAAGCCGATGCGCTGGGTGTCGCGCGCTGCGTCGCGTGCGGATCCCCCGAGGCGGCGCGTCTCATTGCCCACGCCTGCGGTGAAGGCATTGCCGAGGCGTACGCCCAGGTGCGCGATTCCATGGCCACCCGTTACCAGGAAGACCTCAAGCGCGTGCGCGCCGGCAAGCTGGGGCACTACCTGGGCGAGGACGGCCTGGCGGCGCGTGTCGCCAACCTGCGGGCGTTTTCGCTATGAATCGCCTGGCCACCGGGATGATGCTGTGCGTCGTGCTGTGCAGTCCGGCGGCTTGGGCTGCAAGCAAGCCGTCGTTCGACTGCGCCAAGGCCCGGACGGCGGTCGAGAAGGCGATCTGCGCGGATGGCGGGCTGGCCGAACAGGATGCCAGCATTGCAAGACACTTCAGCAAGGCCAGAATGACTTTCGACCCGGCAACGGGCAAGGCGCTGACGGAAGATCAGCGCTGGTTTGTCAAGGTGCGGGACGAGGCCTACGCGTCACCGCCCGGCGGCGACGCGCCGCAAAAGGAACTGGCCGACCGGTTGAAGTATCGCGACGCCTTCATGACATCGCTGGTGCTCAAGCGGCGTCAGGGCTTTGAAGGTGATTGGGAAAACCTGGCGGGCGGCATTTCAATCAAACGGCAGCCGGATGGCAGCCTGGCGTTCGACGGCTCTGCGGCGCATCCCGAAAATGGCCGCTGGGTGTGCGATGTCCGCGGCGTGGGCGCGGTCAAGAACAACGCGCTGGTCGTCGAGACGGTCGATGCCGAGGGCTGGTCCCTGACGTTGTCGCGCAAGGGGTACGGCCTTGTGCTGGCCGAAATCCCGCCGGCAGGCGCCGCTGACGCGGCCGGCCGGCCGTATTGCGGCCTTAACGGCGCGCTGGGCGGCGTTTACTATCCCGTCTCAAGGCCCTGATCGGCGCGGCACCACCGCGTCTAGAATGGCATTCCGAATCGCAGTGAACACGTTCTTGTTTTGAAAGGACAGGCGTGACCATCCCGTATCTGCGCCGGCTGACCGCGGTCAGCCGCAGCCCGCAAGCCAACCGCCATCTTGCCTATCTGCTGACCTTTACCGCCGGCGCCGTCAACGCGGGCGGCTTCCTGGCGGTCCAGCAGTACACCTCCCATATGTCCGGCATCGTGTCCATGATGGCCGACCACATGGCGCTCGGCGGGGTGATCGTGGTGCTGCAAGGTCTGGCGGCGCTGTTGTCGTTCATGGCGGGGGCGGCCAGCTCTGCCTTCCTGATCAACTTCGGGCGCAGATCTCGGCTGGCCAGCGAATACGCGATGCCGCTGCTGCTCGAGGCCGTGCTGCTGCTCATCTTTGGCCTGCTGGGCGCAAACCTTGAGACCTTGCGCTGGTTCTACGTACCCGGCACGGTGATGCTGCTCTGCTACATCATGGGCCTGCAGAACGCGATGATCACCAAGGTATCCCGGTCCGAAATCCGCACCACGCACGTGACGGGCATGGTGACCGACATCGGCATCGAGCTCGGCAAGCTCTTCTACTGGAACGTCGCCAAGGGCGACCCGCAGGCCATGCCGCGGGTGCTGGCCGACCGCGGCAAGCTTATCGTGCTGAGCCTGATGGTGACCTTGTTCTTCGTGGGTGGCGTGACGGGCGCGTATTCGTTTTTCAACTTCGGCTTCGGCTCCACGTGGCCGCTGGCGCTATTGCTGATGCTGCTGGCAGCGGTGCCGATCCTGGACGACATTCGCAGCTTCATGCACCGTGCGTAGCGGTCTCCTCGTTACCGCTTCGATTTGACCGCAGCGGAATGGCTCAGAAACACCTGCAGCGCCGCCAGCGTTTCATAGTGCAGGCGTTCGAAACGGGCGTCCTTGGCTGGGTCGTTAATGGCGTGACCCTTGGCGTCCAGCGAATAGGGTTCGCCCAGCAATCGGCCGATGTCGACCTGGTAGTAACTGGAGACTCCATACGGACGCTTGCCGTCGATGTAGGGCATGGGCCAGAAGCGGTCCCCTTCGCGCAAAACCGCGCCCAGCGCCTGATCATCCACTTCGCGCCAGACTGCGGCGCGCAGCAGAATCAGATGCTCCTTGCGCAGATTGAACGTCCCCTTCGCATCCACGCCGCTTTCCGGAAAATCGAAGGCCTCGCGCATCTCAGCCGGCACTTCATAGCGGCCGGGTTGCAGCCTGCCGACCGATTGCACATAGCGCGGGACCAGGCGGCAGACTTCGGCCAGCCGCCGGATGACCAGCGCATCGTCGGCCGTCTTCAGGGCGCTGCGTGCAGTGGCAAGCGTATCGGCGCCGCCGAGCAGTGGTTGCTCGAAATCGATGCCGGGCGCGCCGGATTCGACCGGCATCCATTGCACACGCAGCAGGCGCACCAAGGCGGCATGCTGTGGGGTGTAAGACAGGCCGGCCTCTGGCGCCGCATATACCTGGCGAATGATGGCATCGCGGGCAGGCGATGCCAGGGCGCGCAACGGCGCGGCGATCAGGCTGCCAAGCATCAGCAGCAGGGGACGACGGTTCATGGGGTCTCCGGGCGCAACGGCCCTATTGCGGCAGGCTTGCCAATTGTGTTTCGGTGAATGCGTAGCCCGGCTGCACCCGTAGCGCGGCTTCGTAGGAATTGCGGGCGTCGGCCAGGCGGCCAAGCCGGCGCTGAAGGTTGCCCTGATTCGTCAGAATCAGGGCGCTGGCCGGCTTGGCGCGTACCGCTTTTTCATAGGCGTCCAGCGCTTCGTCGTGGCGGTTCATTGAATCCAGTAGCGACGCCTGCAGGTTGTAGCCAATGCTCCAGTCAGGAAATCTTGCGATCAGCGCCTGCGTGGTCACCAGCGCGTTGGGCAGGTCCGCGCGTTCGGCCTGCGCACCCGCCTTGTTGATGTACGCCCACTTATTGCCGGGATCCAGCGCGATCGACTGCTCGAACAGTGCGAGGGCCGCCGCCATGTTGCCTTGCTGACCTTGCAGCTTTCCCAGGAACAGCCTGATGTCGGCGTTGGCCGGTTCCAGCCGCGCCATGTCTTCGGCGATGCGCTGCGCCTCCTGGCGATTGCCGGCCCGCAGCGCCGCGGAAACTTGCGAGTTCTGCGCCTGCAGGGCAGGGGGCCACTGCTGGATGCGCGCACGCAGCGCGTCGTTCTCCGTCCGCAGCGCCGTGAGGTAGGCGTCGTCCAACTGCGACGCGTCCTGGGCATGGGCCGGCGGGCTCGCCAGAACGCTGGCGAGTAGCAACGATGAGAAGAGACGGATGCGAAGCGCTGCAAGCATGAGAAGGTCCGCGGGACGTCATGTCGGGTCCATACGATACCGGAACCTTCACGGGCGAAGGACTGGCAGGGCGGCCGCGCCCGTCATTTCAGACCGGCACTACAATGCCCGAGCGCGCATTGCGTGCGATCAAGCGCCCCGGCAAGGGTGGCGGGTACGCTGATCCCGGTGCCGTCCGGGTGCGAAACATCACGGTGCAATTGCGACACGTACTCATAGGAGGAGCAGACAAGTCATGGACGCGGAATTCTGGCTGGAACGTTGGCGCGAAGGGCGCACGCATTTTCATCAGGCTCGGATCACGCCGCTATTGCAGAAATATTGGCCAACGCTCGACGTCGCCGCAGGCGGCAAGGTGCTGGTCCCGCTGTGCGGCAAGTCGCTGGACATGGTGTGGCTGGCCGCGCAGGGCCATCAGGTGCTGGGCGCGGAGCTGTCGCAGCTTGCGGTGGAGCAGTTCTTCACAGAAAACGAACTGCGGCCGGTCAAGCACGAATCGGCATATGGCACGCATTACGTCGCCGGCAACATCGAGATCGTCTGCGGAGACATCTTCAAGATGGACGCGCAGGTGCTGTCGCATTGCGTGGGCGTGTATGACCGCGCGGCGCTCGTCGCGCTGCCGGACGCGATGCGGGCAAACTACGTGCGCCACGTTTACGGGCAATTGTCGCCGTCGTACCGCGGCCTGCTCATTACCCTGGACTATCCCCAAGACGAGATGGCTGGCCCCCCGTTTTCCGTGGTGGACAGCGAAGTGCAGGCGATCTTCTCAAGCGTGTCGCCCGCCGTCATCATCGACCGCCGCGACATCCTCGATAAGGAACCCAAGTTTCAGTCCGCCGGCGTCAGCCGCCTGGACACGGTGGTTTACCGATTGGGCGTGCAGGCCTGACGCTCTGCGTTACCGCCGTGAAAAAGCCCGTTCAATCGAACGGGCTCTTTTTTTCGTGAGCGTTTTACGGGCTAGGTCATCAACCAGCCACCGGCCACGTCCAGCACCTGCCCGGTCACGAACCTGGCCTGATCGGACGCGAAGAACAGGCACGCGTCCGCCACTTCCTCGGGCGTGCCCAGGCGCCGTAGCGCGGTCACGGCCGCCACCGCGTCGTTGATTTCCTGCGGCACGCTTTTCAGCAGGGGCGTGCTGATCCGGCCCGGCGCCAGCGCATTCACGGTCACCTGATGCTCGCCCAGCTCGGCTGCCCAGTGCCGCGTCAACCCGATCAGCCCCGCCTTGGTGGCCGCATAATGCGCCGCCACGATATCGCAGTACGCCCGGCCGGCCACCGACGACATATTGATGACGCGTCCCTGCCGCGCCTGCACCATATGTGGCGTGGCCAGGCGCGTCATGTAGAACACGCTGTTCAGGTTTACCGCGACGACATTGTTCCACTCCGCGGGCGGCATTTCCCAGACCTTCAGCGCGCGGCCGTTTGTCTTGGGCGAGATGCCGACGTTGTTGACCAGGATGGTCGCGGCGCCCAGCTCACACGTGATGCGGTCATAGGCGGCCTGGCACTGATCGAAATGCGCGACATCGGTGGGCACGAAGCACACGTCGTGGCCCCGTTTCTGAAGTTCCTTCTCAAACGCCTGGCCAGCCTGCGCGTTGAAGTCGATGAGACCCACGCGGCCGCCTTCGGCCAGGAACGCGTCGACGATGGCCGACCCGATGCCGCCCACCGCGCCCGTGACGATGATGGTCTGGCCGGTAAAGCGCGCGCTCATGGCTGCACCTGCAGCATGATCTTGCCGATGTGTTTGCTGCTTTCCATCAGCGCGTGAGCGCGAGCGGCCTCGGCCAGCGGAAAGACCTTGTGGATCAAGGGCAGGCACTGTCCCTGCTCCATGAGCGGCAGCACCTTCTGCGCCAGCGCCTGCGCGATGGCGCCCTTGTCCTCGTCGGAACGCGGGCGCAGCGTGGATCCGGTGAATTGCAGCCGCTTGGTCATGATGGGCAGGGCGTCGATCTCGGCCTTGCTGCCTTCCAGGAACGCGATCTGCACCAGCCGCCCGTTCAGGGCCAGCAACCGCAGGTTCTTGTTGATGTAGGCGCCGCCAACCATGTCCAGGATCACGTCGACGCCGGCTTTGCCCGTGCCTTCGCTCACGGCGGCCTCGAAGTCCGCGTCGCGGTACTGCACGGCATGATGTGCGCCGGCCTTCAGGCAGGCATCCGCCTTTTGCGCGTTGCCCACGGTGGTCCAGACCTCTGCACCGAATGCGCGCGCGAGCTGGATCGCCGTCAATCCGATGCCGCTCGAGCCGCCGTGGACGAGAAACCTTTCGCCCGCGGCCAGGCGCGCGCGGTCGAACACGTTGGTCCAGACGGTGAAGTAGTTTTCGGGAATGGCTGCTGCGGTCAGCAGGTCCAGCCCGCGCGGCACCGGCAGGCAATGGCGCTCGTCGGCCAGGCAATACTGGGCATACCCGCCGCCCGGCGTCAGTGCGCAGACCTGGTCGCCCACCTTCCAGTCCCGCACGTCGGGACCGGCCGCCACGATGGTGCCGGAGACTTCCAGGCCCAGATAGGGCGAGGCGCCCGCGGGCGGGGGATAGGACCCCGAGCGCTGCAGCACGTCCGGGCGGTTGACGCCCGCGTAGGCCACTTCGATCAGCACCTGGCGGCGCGTGGGCGTTTCCATGTCGCGTTCGGCGATGCGCATGCAATCGGGCGCGCCGCCCTTGCCATGGTCGATGAATGTGCAGCGTAAAGACATGAGACGTTCGTCCTTGGATTTCAGTGGCCCAGATAGGCCTTCTTGACGTGAGGGTCGCTGAGCAGCTCCGCGCCCGTGCCCGTGCGCACGATTGCGCCGTTTTCCAGCACATAGCCGCGATCCGCCAGCCGCAGCGTGCGAAACACGTTCTGCTCCACCAGCAGCACCGTCACGCCATGCGAGGTGACGTCGCGGATGATGTCGAACATCTGTTGCACCAGCAGCGGCGACAGCCCCAGCGACGGTTCGTCGAACACCAGCAGTTTCGGGTCCGCCATCATGCCGCGCGCGATCGCCACCATCTGCTGCTCGCCGCCCGACAGCGATCCGGCGTACTGGCTCAGCCGCTCCTTCACGCGCGGGAAGATGCGCAGCACCTCGTCGAGCTTGCGCTCGACGATCGGCCGCGCCGCGCGCTTGTACGACCCCATCAGCAGGTTGTCCCGCACGGTGAAGTGCGGAAAGAGCTGGCGTCCTTCGGGGATCATGGTGATCCCGGCATCCACGATGTCGTAGGGTTCGCGGTTCGTCAGGTCCTGGCCTTCGAATTCCACCTTGCCCTGCGTGGCGGCGATCACGCCGCACAGCGTCTTGAGCGTGGTCGTCTTGCCCGCCCCGTTGGCGCCGATCAGCGTGACGATCTCGCCTGCGTTAACCTCGAAATTCAGGCCGTTGAGCACCTGGCTCTTGCCATAGCCCGACGTCAGATTCGACACCTTAAGCATCCTGATACTCCTTGCCCAGATAGGCTTCGATGACGGCCGGGTTCTCAACCACGTCCTTGGGGGAGCCGCTGACCAGCACGCCCCCTTCGTTCAGGACGATGATGCGGTCGGACAGCGCCATCGTGGCCTGCATCATGTGTTCGATCAGCAGCACTGAAACACCCGAATCGCGGATGCGCCGGATCATCTGGATGGATTTCTCGATGTCCGTGGGATTCAGGCCCGCCATCACTTCATCCAGCAGCAGGATGCGCGGCTTGATCGCCAGCGCACGCGCCACTTCCAGACGCTTCATCCCGCCCACGGTGAGGCTGCGCGCCTCGGTGTTCAGGTACTTCACCAGGTCGGTCTGCTCAGCCACCTTCAGCGCGATCTGCTCGGCTTCGTCGCGGTCTGATGTGTGGATGAACGCGCCCAGCATGATGTTTTCCAGCACCGTCAGCCCCGTGAACGGCTTGGCGATCTGGAACGTGCGGCCCAGGCCCTTGTGCGCGAAGGCGTCGGGCGTTTTGCAGGTGACCCAGTTGCCTTGCTCGTCGCGCATCGTGATGTCGCCCTTGTCCGGCGACAGAAAGCCCGACAGCAGGTTGAACACCGTGGTCTTGCCGGCGCCGTTCGGCCCGATCATGCCCAGGATTTCGTGCTGGTTGAGCGTCAGCGATACGTCGTTGGTGGCGCGCAGGCCGCCGAAGCTCTTGAACAGCCCCTCCGCCTTCAAGACGGGCTGCTCGGTGCGAGTGGCGTTGCGGATGCGGATCTCGTCGGCCAGCTTACGTTTGGCTGGCGGCGTGCCCAGATAAGGCAGGCGCGCCAGCATGCGCTCGATGAAGGGGCCGAATGCGCCCGCCAGACCGCGCGGGATGGTCAGCACCACCGCGACCAGGATCAGGCCGTAGATCAACCCGTGCATGCCATTGCCCACGCTGCTGAGCCAGCCGCGCGCCAGTTCCGCAATCGGCAGCACCAGGAAGGTGCCCGCGATCGGACCCGATACCGTGCCCAGTCCGCCGATCAGCGCAAACATCGCGATCTGGATGGACAGCTCCAGCGAAAACGCGGAACTGGGATCGACGAAGGTCAGGTAGGTGATGTGGAACGTGCCGATGATGCTGGTCAGGACGGCGGACACCACGGCGGCGATGATCTTCACACGCACGGTGTGGATGCCCACGGCCAGCGCGGCATCTTCGCGCTCGCGGATTGCGATCAGATAATGACCGATGCGCGACTTGCGGATGTACCACGAGACCCACGTCACCATCACGAACAAACCGAACGCAATGATGACGTAGTTGATCTTCTCGCGGAATACGATCCACGCCCAGCCGATGTTCAAGGGCAGGCTGATGCCGCTTGAACCGCCGGTCCAGCTTTCCTCGTGGATGACCAAGAGGCGCACCACTTCCAGGATGGCAATGGTTGCCAGCGCAAAGAAGGGCCCCCGCAGGCGCAGCGTGGGATAGCTGATCAGGATGGCGACGGCCGCGGAAATGGCCGCACCCGCGAACATGCCGATCCACGGCGAGATGCCGAAGTTCTGCGTCAGCAGGGTGGCCGTGTAGCCGCCGATGCCATAGAACACCGCGTGTCCAAGGGACAACTGGCCGGCGTAGCCGCCCACGATGTTCCAGGCGACCGACAGCGCGGAAAACACGAACAGCAAAACAAAGAGGTTGGTCCAGAAGGGCGTGCCCATGACGACGGGCACGAGGAACATCGTGATCAGCAGGATGAGGCTGACGTAGGCTTTGGGGTGTCGAAAGTCGGGAAACACGTCTTGCTCCTTGTTGTTCTGGTCACTCTGTACCGACACCGAACAGACCGTTCGGCTTCAGGACAAGGATCAAGAGGAAGATTCCGAAATAGACGACCTCCTTCAGGTCGGGCGCGATGTAGAAGCCCGCCAGCGTGTCGACGATGCCGATGATCATGGAGCCGGCGACGGCGCCATACAGGCTGCCCAGGCCGCCCAGCACCACGATCACGAACGCCGTCAGCACGAAGTAGGTGCCCACCGTGGGGAACACCGGGTACTGCGGCGCCAGCAACCCCGCGGCGATGCCGACGAATGCCGTGCCCAGCCCGAAGGCGATGGCGTAGACGTTGTTGACGTTCACGCCCATCAGGGTGGCGGCATATCGGTGCTGCGCCACGGCCCGCAGCGCGCGGCCCAGGTAGGTGCGGTGCATGAACAGGTGCAGCAGCACGGCCAGCGTCAGCCCGATGACAAACGTGACGAGCTGGCCCGTGACCATCGAGAACGGACCGACTTCGATGGCGTTGGTGCCCAGTTCGACCGGCGCGCGATAGACGTTGGCGCCAAAGATCACCAGCGCGAGGTTCAGCAGGATGGTGGACACGCCCACCGTGGCGAAGATCTGGATGTGTTGATCAGCATGAAGCAGCGGCTGGATGATGCCCTTCTGCGTCAGCGCACCCAGCGCGAACAGAATGACGGCGACCGGAATCAGACCTGCGTAGGGATGGACGCCGAACTGCGCCGCGATCAGATAGACCATGTACATGCCGATCATCAGGAACTCGCCGTGCGCAAAGTTCACGACGCGCACGACGCCGAAAATGAGCGTCAGCCCCAGGCTGATGATCGTGTATGCGCCGCCCAGCAACAGGCCGTTGATGACCAGTTGAATGAATAATTCCATTGTGCAACCTCTAAGTGCGGGAAGCGCCCCGTCCCTGTCCCGCAGCGTCCAGGGGCGGGGCGCTCAGGCCCCGGGTATGACCGGCCGCGCCGGAGCGTGAGGCTCCGGCGCCCGGCCGCTGGCATCGCGCTCTATTTCTTGAAGATGGGCTTGCCGAGAGCGAGGTTTTCCGGGCCGATGGTGACGAGCTTGCCGTCTTGCCACTGCATCACGTAGAAGGTCGAGGCGTTGTTCTGCCCGTCTTCGCCGAAGTCGAAGCCCCAGCCGTTGGCCGTCTGGCCGGCGGGCTTCTTGTAGGCCAGCACCGCGGCGCGGATCTTGTCCTTGTCCGTGGACTTGGCGTTGCCGATGGCTTCAAAGAAAGCCTTGGCGCCCACGTAGTTGGTCAGGCTGTGGCCGGATTGCGGATCGCTCTTGTAGGTGGACTTGTAGGCTTCGAGGAACTTGTCCAGGCCCGGCGCGCCGGCCGGATTGATGGACGATTGCGGGAAGTCCAGGTCGAACACGCCGTTCATGTCGGCGCCCACGGCCTTGGCGGTGTCGGCCAGCGAATAGCCGCCGCCCGCGCCGATCACGACTTTGGGCTTGAAGGCCGCCGCGCGCGCCTGGCTGAAGAACAGGATGGCGTCGTTCTGGTAGGCCGTCTGCAACACCACGTCGGCCTTCGCGCCCTTCAGGCGCAGGATCAGCGAAGACAGGTCGACGGTCTTGGCCGAGTAGGGCAGAACCTCCACTACGTTGTAGCCAAGTTCCTGCGCGCGCTTCTTTTCGGTGGCCGCCACGTCGGTGCCATACGGGCCGTCTTCGTGGATGATGCCGATCTTGATGTCCTTCGGGTTCAGGCCCATGCCCGGCGCGATGGTGTCATGCAACGCGTTCACCACCGACACGCCGTACAGCGCGGTGTTGGGGTTGCTGCGGAACAAATACTTGTAGTTGCGCGTGGTGATCTTGTGCGCGGTGGCCCCCAGCTCGAAATAGGGCACGCCCGCCAGCTCCGTCACGGGCGAGGCCGCGTACGAAATGCCGGACGCGTAACTGCCGAACACCCCGACCACGTTGGCCGAGATCAGGCGCTTGGTCTCGGACACCGCCTGGGTCGGGTCGACAGCGTCGGCCTTGATGATTTCGATCTTCTCGCCGTTGATCCCCCCGGCGGCGTTGATCTCGTTAACGGCCAATTCCAGACCGCGATAGCTTTCCTGTCCAAGCAGCGCAAGCGCGCCGCTGAACGGGAAGAGGGCGCCCACCTTCATGTCGGCCGCTGCGGTGCCGCTTGCCAGCGCGCCGCACACACCCAGCGCCAAAACAATTTTGTTGAACTTGAACACTGTCTACGCTCCTTTGTCGGTATGGAATGCGGACTGGATACTAAGTTCCGTCCGTCTTTTGCTATATATGATATATGTGCCGGCGGGGCGAGAAACCCTCGCCTTGGATTCTAGTGGCGGTCGCTGCATGCCGAATCAGGGAATTCCCTGAAACCGCATGAATAAAGCCTTAGCGGCCGATATTAGGGAAAAATGCACTCATGATTCCGCCAGGCGAACGACGCTTTTTGGACGACGCCGCAGCCGCGTGACGGATCACAGGATAGCTGGTTTTATCATATATCGTATATGATGATCCGCACTTATAAGAAGGATCCTAGGAGACAAGCGCATGTTCGAGGAAGTGGATTTCACCGGCAAGAAAGTGCTCATCACGGCCGGCGCCGACGGGCTCGGCCTGGAAATGGCCAAGGTTTTTCACCACGCGGGCGCCACCGTGTTCGTGTGCGACGTCAACGAGGAACGGCTGGCTGCTGTGCCCACGGAACTGCCCGGTGTGCAGGTGGCGCGGGCCGACGTTTCCGACGAAGCGAGTGTGGAGCAGCTCTTTGCCGCCGTCCGCCAAACGCTCGGCGGACTGGATATCCTGATCAACAACGCGGGCGTTGCCGGGCCCACGGGTTTCGTCGAAACGCTTTCCAAGGCTGATTGGGACCGCACCCTTGCCGTCAACATCACGGGCCAATTCCTGTGCGCGCGCCAAGCGATTCCGCTGCTCAAGGAATCGAAGGCCGGCGTGATGATCAACCTATCTTCGGCGGCAGGGCATCTTGGCTTTGCCGGCCGGTCGGTCTATTCCGCATCCAAGTGGGCGGTGATCGGGTTCACCAAGTCGCTTGCGATCGAACTGGGCGGCCATGGCATTCGCGTCAACGCCATTCTGCCCGGCGCGGTCGAAGGTCCGCGGATTCGCGCCGTCATTGCCGCCAAGGCCGATACGCTGGGCCGGCCGGTTGAAGAGATCGCCGCGCAGTATGAAAACCAGGCTGTCCTTGGCCGCATGGTCACCGCGCGCGACATCGCCAACATGGTGCTGTTCAACGCCAGCGAAGCGGCGCGCAGCGTCACCGGCCAGGCCATCGTCGTGGACGGCTTCACGCAGAAGCTCTACTGATGGGCGCGGACATCACGCCGCGGCGTGCCGCCATCATCGGAACGGGGCTGATCGGGCAGGGCTGGGCCATCGTTTTTGCGCGCATGGGCTGGGAGGTGCGGCTTCATGATGTGAACGCCGCCATGCTTGCCGAGGCGCGCGCGCTCATCCTGCAGCAGCTTCGCGTGCTGGAAACGCAGGGCCTGCTCGACGACGCGGACGCCATCGTCGACCGCGTGCAGATATCGGCCAGCCTGCATGAGGCATTGCAGGGAGCCAGCTACGTCCAGGAGAATTCCCCGGAAAACGTCGAGATCAAGCGCGCGCTGTTTTCCGAACTGGACGCCCTGGCCGAACCGCACGCCATCATTGGCAGCTCCACGTCCAGCATCCCGGCCAGCCAGTTCACCGAGCATCTCGCGGGCAGGCACCGGTGCCTCGTGGCGCATCCGGTCAATCCGCCGTACCTGATCCCGGTGGTCGAGCTGTGTCCGGCGCCTTGGACCAGCCCCGAAGCGCTGTCCGGCGCGCGCGACGTGATGGCGGGCATCGGCCAGAAGCCCGTGCTGGTGCGGCGCGAAATCGAAGGCTTCATTCTGAACCGCCTGCAAGGCGCGCTGCTGCAGGAAGCCTTCCGGCTGGCAAGCCAGGGTATCGCCAGCGCCGAAGACATCGACACCACGGTCAAGGACGGCCTGGGTCTGCGCTGGTCCTTCATGGGTCCCTTTGAAACCATCGACCTGAACGCGCCGGGCGGCCTCGCGGATTACTGCCGCCGATACGGCGGGCTCTATCAGTCGATTGGCGCAAGCCAAGGCGATTGCGTGGTCTGGGAAGGCGCGCTGGTCGACGCGCTGTCGGACCACGCAATCGCCTT
>Ga0213829_1000034_pt1 | contig 221260 bp, 163 predicted proteins | sample MC6MC0896MG_FD_180665 | JGI IMG/M metagenome (GOLD analysis project Ga0213829, IMG submission 180665) | Enriched soil aggregate microbial communities from Iowa State University, Ames, United States - MC6-MC0896-MG | ecosystem: Environmental > Terrestrial > Soil > Unclassified | place: USA...
CAAACGATAACAGTCAGAAAACGGACAATGACAACCAAATCCAGTAGAAAAAATAGGATGTAAAATCTATATAGTAATCTGTTCGGTAAATGTAAACCTATTTCAGTATAAGACAACTTGTTCTATATGGCCTTTTGTGTCTACAGCGCTAATGCTGTCTTCGGGTTGTCTTCGTATTGTGTTCGTACCACCTTCGGATGTGGAGAGTCTTGCTACGGCTATTGATCGAAAGTTGAACAAGTAATTCCTGTTCAGGGTTTAGTCAATATCTGTTCAGCACCTGTACCATATCTGTATCCCATCCGAATAAGGTACGAAGCAGGTACGAATCTTTCCCCACTATTTGATCAAAAAATTGTGAGCGGGTGCTTAACAGGCTTAGCATATTTTGCTAAGCCTGTTTGCAATTAATCGCCCATTTTCTTTACTAGAACTTTCTAAAATCCCACTCCCCGCGATAAGGGCGACTGCGCATGAGATTAGCATAGTCATTGTCGAACTGTTCTTTTTGTGGATTCCATTTTAAATCCTTTTGAAGTTCATACGCAATATTGATGGCATTGCACACTGAGCTCGTCCGGTGACCTATTTCAACATCACAGATAGGCTTACTTCTTTTTTTGATCGCATCAACCCAGTCCTGATAGTGATTATCACTATAATACAAACGACGATCAGAAGAAGTCAGTTTAAGATTCGCCAAATTTTCCGGGTTCGAGCGGATAAATTCGCGGCTTACTTCAATCTTACCTTTTTCACCAATAAATTGGATCGCATTATGTACTCCCCACTGCACATGGTTTACCCGAACGCCATTGGCATAGCTAAACGAGAGCCCGCTATTGCTATTGGCTTCCTTGGGTGGATTAAACTGAACAGGGCCCGATTCATCCATACCCAAGGCCCATTGCACGATGTCAAACATATGTGCTCCCCAATCGGTGATGTAACCGCCGCCAAAATCGCGGTAACCACGCCACCAGGCCCATTTATCGTCCTCTAAAGGTGGGCTTAATATCGGATTATAACCCCGATATGGTGAAGGTCCTACCCACATATCCCAATCGAGATAATCGGGGGCTGGCATGGAGGGAAGGTCACATTGTTTGACCGGTTCGCCCACAGAAACATTGATTTCCTTGATTTTGCCGATATAGCCATTGAGAACCAGTTCTGCTGCCTGTCTAAAATTATAGGAAGAACGCTGCATGCTGCCCGTCTGAAATACACGTTTATATTTTCGGGTTGCATCGACCATTGCACGACCCTCGGCAATAGTCAATGCAAGGGGTTTCTCACAATAAATATCTTTGCCAGCTTTAGCCGCATCAACTGCAATCTGCGCATGCCAATGATCGGGTGTAGCAATGACAACAGCATCAATATCTTTCCGATCCAATAGTTCCCGATAATGATGATAGGCCTTGATCTCAGTCTGTGCTTTTGACAATTCCGTTTGCTTTTTCGCTGTCGCAGCAATAAATGCGGCCAACTTATTACGGTCTACATCACAGGCAGCCAGACTTGCAATTTCCTTGCAGCGATTGAGGCCATTCATCAAGGTATAGGATTGTTTTCCGACACCAATAAATCCAAGATTGATACGATCACTTGGCGCAAGAAATCCATTGCCTCCCAACACAACGCGCGGGACAATTGTAAAAGCCAAAGAGGATACAATTCCCTTGGCTATAAATTCTCTTCTTTTCATTCTTTATGGATAGTTTATTTTTCTGCTCGTCTTTATTGGTACTTCCTCAGTCCTTGACGGCAAAATGGTTTATGTATGGATGATTTGTTCAGTTTTTCTTATAAAAAATTTATTCTTGAATAGGCACCAAAGTAATCGAAGCAATCTCTGGCAAAGTATCGCCTTCGATGGCTGTAGCCTGCAAAATCACCTTCGTACTGGGCTCACCAATTACTTGCTGGGATACCTCAATGGTTCCCATAGCCACCTCCTTAAATTTAGCTTCTTTTTCAGCTACGAATGTCCACGGGAGCTGCTGTCCGAGCATCGAAAGCACAATTTTACCGTGCTGCTTGCTATTCGCCAGATAATTGACGAACACACGATACTTCCCTGGTTTTTGAATTTTGATATCCCAAAAAACTTTATCCGCAAGGTCTTTCCATTGACCAATGGCGTTCGGACGGTTCGGATCATGGGTATGTGCACCAATAATTTTTAATCCCTTTCCTTCCTGTAATTTTGCATTATTTGCGTTCATCACGATACGTCCATCGGCCTGTGTCTGGGTCAGACCTTCCTCAACAATTGGTTTTCCCTGGATTTCGACCACAATAACCTTCGGTCCCTTCTTACTGTCGAAGATATCAACAGGAATTGCTGGTCTTCCGTTTTCTAAAGTGGATTTTAACTTCATTTTAGGTGAAGCTAGGGCGTAGACAGCCGTCACTTTATTTTTGATGGGCAGATTTATTTTTCCATCGGCCGGACGATCAAAAACATGCAGATACAGCTTCCCATTTTTTTGGGTACAATACCCCCAATCCAAGGCTTGGAAAGGACTCGCTGTGGTACCGTAAATAGATTCGCCATTGACCTTCATCCAATCCCCGATTTGCTCCATAATCCGCACCGCAGGTTCAGGAATGGCTCCGTCACCATCGGGTCCGACATTTAACAGGAAATTGCCCCCTTTACTCACCGTTTCCACAAATAATTGCATGATCTTGGGAAAGCTTTTCCAATTTTGATCATGGGCGCTATAGCCATAACTTTCATTCATGGTATGGCTTACCTCCCAGTACATACCCGGCAAACCTGTTGGAGGAATATATTTTTCGGGAGTTCCGATATCACCGTTCTTATTTTCGAGTCCGTTCCAAAATCGATTATTGATAATAATATTGGGCTGCCATTTGATCAGATCTGTCAAAATATGCTTTGTCCCCCAGGCTTCCCCCTCATGCTGTTTGCTGCTGAAATCGGGCCACAGCATGTCCAGCCGCCCGTAATTTTGTGCAAGTTCTTTAATTTGGCCATAGAGATAGGCTTTGTAACGTTCATGATCTGGCTGATGCTTATCCACATTCGGGTTCAGCTGAAAGGCCTCATAAGAATCGGGATGTTGCCAATCCAGGAGCGAATAATAAGCTCCTACTTTCATTCCCTCCTGACGGAAAGCATCCATAATTTCGCGGTAAAGATCTCTTCCTTTCGGCGATAAATTTGCCGTACCCGTAACATCATTTTTCAAGGCATAAGGTTGTTGGCTATTGAACAGGCTAAAGCCTTCGTGGTGTCGGGAAGTCAGCACCATATACTTCATTCCCGTTTTTTTTGCAAGGCGTGCCCAGGATTGTGGATCAAAAGAACCTAAAGTAAATTTTGGTTTCAGTACTTCAGCGTAGTGCTTACTGGGAATTTTCCCCCAGGTTTGTATCCATTCGGCATAATGCTGTGGATATTGTTTCCCTTCAAAAGAACCACCTGCTGCACTGTACAATCCCCAATGGATAAATAGTCCAAAACGGGCCTCTTTAAACCATTCCATGCGTTTATCTTGCGTCTCCTGCCAACCGGCAACACCTTCATAAGGTGGTGATTTGGTCTGTGAAATAGCAACATCGGTCATGCACAGCAACATTCCCACTGCTGCTGCACACTTCCACTTAAAAAAATTGATTTTCATCATGATATAGATTTATACATAAAAGTTCATTTATTCGGATTACAAGCTATCACCGATCAGAAACCCAACGCTTGAATTTCATCTTGAATAGCAGCATATGCTTTGCTTGTATCTTCTATTGGAATTCCCTTGGATAGTCCAGGTCGTTTATGACCTGTATAGGTTAGCCATGCGTCTTTCATCATCGTCTGCCTTTTCAAAACAAGCGTATATAACTGGCGAAGTTTTGGTTGACTGCGCAAATTGTCATCCCATGTGCTTTCAATCGGGAAATCAGGCATCAGGTGCTGTACAATTTCCTTTGCCATTAGCCAATGCCCCAGCTCTCCGGGGTGCACCCCATCTGCAGCCAGTTTAAACTGAGCGTCTTTCTCGATCCCAGCTTCCAAGTAGCGACGCATGGGAAAATGCAGGTCTATGATTTCCCAGGACTGCATTTTGGCATAGCCGATAAGCCATTCGGCATAACGATCCAATACTTTATTGTAGCCATTGAGCCGAAGCTGCGGATCATCATGCACTGGAGGTGTCATCCATAGGATGCGCTTGACGCCCCGATCGACCAAACGTTTGTGCAAACGGATAATTCCATTTTTATAGGCTTCAAAACGGATAGCATCAAAAGGGAGATAAATGCCGTCATTCATACCGTAACAAACAAAAACAACCTCAGGTTTTATTTTATCGAGCACATTGTCCAGTCGATCAAATAGACAGGGGCGTGGAAATTTTCCATCGGCATGATTCGGTTCACTGAGTCCAGAAACGGTCTCACTTGGTAAGCCCGAATTAATAAACTGAGGTTTCCTTTTCGGGTGACTGCTCAGGAATAGACTTTCTGTCATAGCGACATATTGCCCCGCGTAAGTAATACTATTGCCTAAAAAAAGTACTTTCTGTGCATCCCCCCAGCCAAAACTATCCGTTTTTTTCTGCCCAATAGCTTGTCCATACCATATACTAAAGCAGAGGAAAATTGGCAAAAAGCGTATTTTTTTTGTTTTTAATAATAGATTCAACATCGTTATAATTGATAAAGCTAATAGCTGGATTAGCTTAGTTTTATTTTTAGCGCATAGCCCAAGCTGCTGTTTTGTATCTTCTTGGGTAATTTCAATTGCAATCCATGGTTATCCTGCTGGAAATCGATCCGACCAAACCCTAAAATTTCCACTGATTTCACTTTAGCCTTATTTTGGTTCAGGGACTGTACGTTGACGATTCCATCTTTGGGTACTACAAGAGCCATCGCATATACAAAATCATTCTTCTGTGTAAACCAAAAATCCAAGGCTGTAAATGATACTTTAAATCCTTCCCTTTCCCGTTGCTCGGTATCTGTTATCCGAACTGTTGTTGGTCCCTCATGCGCAATGGTCCAGGGCGATGTCCCATAAACCGCTTCGGCATTGCGCCGCAACCATTTCCCTAAGATAGCAAGATTTTTCTTTACAGGTGTAGCTACATTTCCTTGTGCATCTGGTCCAATATTAAGCATATAATTTCCTCCTTTACTGACAATTTCAAGGAGCCAATACCTTAATTCATCCACATTTTTCCAGTCGTGGTCATAAGATTTATAACCCCAGGAATGGTTGAATGTTCCAATGGCTTCCCAAGGTCTGGTAAAGCGCTCAGAAGAGTCAGGAATCCGATTATCTCCAGGAATGGCATAATCGCCCATACCATTGCCAATTCGCTCGGAGACAATAACACGTGGATTACAATCATACACGGTTTTATAGAATCGAAAGCTCTGTTCTGCAGTCATCAGTCCCGGCATATCAAACCAGATATATTTTAGCTGTTTAAACCGCATCAAAATTTCCTTTACCTGAGGAATTGCTTTTTTGTTGAGATACGAAGCGAAAGAATTTTCACTGGGATCCCAAAGATTGGCACCAAAAGCATCGGTTTTGGCATGAACAAGATCATGCTGTGCCTTTGTTGCCGCATATTGCGCGTCGCTACCATCCCGCCAGTCGACATTCTGTGAATAATAGATACCAAAATCGAGTTTGTGCCGAAGACAAGCATCATAAAGTTCCTGAATGATATCGCGTTTAAAGGGCGTAGCCTGCTTGCTATTGAAGGAACTAACCGTTGAACCATAGAGGGTAAATCCGTCGTGATGTTTGCTCGTCACAACAAGATACTTCATCCCTGCGTCCTTGGCCATTTTAACGATTTTATCGGCATCAAAAGATTGCGGGGAGAATTGATCCGCTAATTTGGCATAGGTAGAGCGTGGAATTTTTGCAACCAGTTGAATCCATTCAGCAACACTCGGACTACCCAAATCTTCCATTTTTTGCCCATTCCACACCCCTGCCGGAATAGCATACAATCCCCAATGGATAAATAGACCAAATTTCTGCTGCTGAAAATCTTTTAATGCCTTTGCCTTCTGTCTATTCATCTCCTGCCATTCGTTCATTAATTGCGTAAGCTGATAGTTTCGCCTATTCCAGCGCATCAATGCTTCTAAATAATAATAATCTGCGTACACTAGCGGGACGTCAATCTCCCCTTTATGCGGAATACTGCCTACACTATGCTTCAGCACAAACAAACCATTTGCTCCGACCTCACTGGAGTACTGCGGTGACCCCAATGAACGCAAGATCGTTTCGGCGACATCCAAATATTCCTGCTGTTGTCCAGTTCCCATGTAGTCAACCAACTCCAACAATGCCGAAGCAGTGACCGCCGCTGCCGATGCATCCCGTGGAATAGTCTCAAAATCTGCTTTACGATAATTCCAGTTTGGGACAAATCCAGCTTGATTTACATCGAAGTCCCATTGTGGCACCTTATCTTGAGGCAGACGCGGATGCTTTATATAAAACTCAGCCATTTTTAGTGCAGCCTGTAAAAACTTAGGATCCTTCGTTTCACGGTACATCACAACAAATCCATACAATCCCCAGGCTTGCCCTCTAGCCCAAGCGGAATTGTCCGAAAAACCCTGTGCCGTTTCCCGGCTCAATACAGCACCAGTATTGGGGTCATAGGTAACTACATGATAAGAACTGTAGTCTGCGCGATATTGATTTTTCAGCGTCGTTTCGGCGTGTCGAATAGCGGCATTACGATAAACAGAATCCCCGGATAATTTGGAAGCTAAAAAAAGAAGTTCCAAATTCATCATGTTGTCGATAATGACAGGAAATTCATACGTATGTTTACCATCCCAAGAGGAAAAGGCATCCCAAGACTTAATTGCACCAACCTTCGGATTGAAACGTGTCAATAGCGATTTGGCGCTCTGGATTAAAATTGATTTGAATGTAGTATCACCAGTTAACCGATAGGCATTTCCATAACTACAGTTCATCACGAAACCAATATCATGGTGCTGCGTATTATATTGATTTTGGCGTAATGAATTCGTCCATTTTAGTGCAGCGTCCCGCCATTGATCCTTGCCGGTATACTCAAAGACATACCAAAGGCAGCCTGGCCAAAAACCACCCGTCCAGTCCCGGATATCTGTAAAAGTTGTTTTTCCTGTCGGATCTGCCGATCGTGGATACTTACGCAGATCGCTATGATCGTCATACAACAAAGCGTACTGTCGCTGGGCCAAATCAAATCCCTTTTTTACCATATCGCTTGTATCCGCCCATAGAAAAAAAGGATAAAAAAGGCTTAAAAAATAAATAATGTATAGGCTATATCTAAAAAAAATCATGTTTTGGTTCATTTTATATCCATAAAACTAATCGATCCAACCAGGGTTCTGCACCAGGTTTACGTTCATCTGTATTTCTGATGTCGGAATAGGCCATACGTTCAAGAAGTCACCCTTATAGCTATAATTCCCAACATTTGTCCCCCAAACCTGCTTACGTCCATTACCTGCTTGAAACACCTTCTCTTTCCAGGTTCCCCAGCGCAATTCGTCAAAGTAATTGATTCCCTCATTCGGGAACTCAACCCGACGTTCATTACGAATACGCAGGCGTAAGTCTTCCTTCCCACCAACAGCAGTTGCAGCATTAGAATTTAAAAGTGCTACTCCCGCACGCTGACGAACTTCGTTAACTTTTGCTATTGCTTCATTTAATTTACCTTCTTCATTCAAGGCCTCGGCCCACATCAATAAAATATCAGCATAGCGGAAAATCGGAAAATCGATAGGACCATAATTGCGATCCACAATCTCATTGACTCCTTCAGCGACAAATTTTCGATAGAAATAGAAGAAATTGATCTGTGTATCACTCTGAATATCGCCGTCTACCTGTGCCTGCCCGCGAAATGGCCAGCGCATAAATTGAAGACTTTCAACATTCGTAAAATTATAGGCACCCCTAAAAGTCGAATAAGGCGTCACGACATTGGCCTGCAAACGGGGATCACGATTTTCATAGGCTTTTTTTATACGCTCCTCATTGCCTTGCGGTAGATAGAGACTCATCTTTGCACCTCTCAACGCTGCTGCAGCTTTCTCGGCCTCCGTGAGATTGTTGCGCAGAAAAAACACCTCCCTTTCATTTTCGGTTAGACTGCTGTATCCTGGAATAATTTTATCCCATTCAAACTTAGAACCATCGTTATTTTCATAGAGATCGACCAAATGTGGCGAAGGCATGTAATAATTCCAGCCACGCGAATAAACCGAGGGCCAACCACAAAACAATTGCATATTATTTCCATAGCCTGACTCACTCCGATGCTGAATAGAAAAAATCATCTCAGGACACTGTTCATTAGCTTCTTTAAACAAAGCTTTATAATCTCCAAAAAGTGTGTGGCCAGCATCTTTTACTTTTTGAAAATCTGCCGAAGCCTTTGCCCAATCTTTTCGATAGAGATAAACTTTACCCCGTAAGGCATAAGCTGCCGCCTTTGTTGCATGTCCATAATTCGCATTCCCTGCAGGATAACGATCCGGAAAATTAGTTTCTGCGATACAATCGTTCAAGTCTGCCAGGATTTGATTCCAGACATCATCTTCCGAACTACGTCCTTTGATGGCCTCGGCTGCAGTAAACGGCTCAAGGTAGATGGGAACCCCTTTGTAGAGCTGATTGAGCCGAAAATAAAAGTAAGCACGTAGAAATTTAGCTTCCGCAATATATTTCGCTTTTTTTTCCGCTGTAGAAGGCGATTTTAGGGGAATATTCTTTAAGGCATCGTTTGCACGTTGGATACCTTCATATTGAATCTTCCAAACATTCATAAATAAGGGATCGCCGGCGGTGATGGTACCGGTCAATAAGGGTTCATCAAAACGTGCCTGCCCAGTATAGGAGAAACGGTCAAACTGATAAAGTTCATAAGGTGAGATCAGTCCGCTATGCCCCATTAAGAGTCGAAAGGAACTATAGATCCCCGCAATCCCTAAATCAGTTAAATTGTCGGTTGTCCACATCGTTGCGGTGGAGACCGATGAATAGGGGGAAGTATCCAAAAGATCTTTTTTGCAACCCAATATACTTGTTAGCAATACAATTGCTATTATTTTTTTCATCATTTTCATTGTCATTCGGATTAAAAAGTAAGATTCAAACCCAGTGAATATTGCCGCATTGAAGGATAATTTGTTGTTGAACCTATCTCAGGATCTAAACCAGGATATTTCGTAAATGTCAGCAAGTTTTCACCCGCTAAATAGATCCGCAATTTTGCAATGGATAGACGGTTTGCCAAGCTTTCTGGAAGCGAATAACCCAATTGTAGGTTACGTAGCTTCACAAAAGAAGCGTTATACAAATAATAATCGCTGGTACGTCCATTCTGTGCATCTGTCACTCCTTTTAAGCGTGGATAATAACCAGTTAGCCGGTTGTTGGGATCGGAAGGATTTGCGGCATTATAATAGTAATGATCGTTGGCAACCAATGCCGGCACCGATTTTCCCTGCGCAACGATGGAAGAATTGAGATAGAGTTCATTCCAGTAATACGACATACCCGAAGAAGCCGACCAAATCATGGATGCATCAAATCCTTTATAGGCCATGTTGATACTGAGGCCGTAATTGAATGCAGGAGTTTCTCTTTTGCCCATAAACTTTTGGTCATAGACATTCCCGTAGATACCATCATCGTTCATATCCGAATAGATCAAGTCACCATACCATATCTTGGTAGGGTCTATGCCATCGGCAGGCTGAAATGAGTAACCTGCAGCGACCATAGCCTTCAACCATTCCATATCCTGTTCCGTCCGGATCATACCGTCGCGCGGCCCTCCATTTTTATCGACAGAACCATCTGCTAAAAAATGGCTTCCCGAACCTCGGTATACATTGTACAAGTAAAATTCATTGATTTCGTGTCCTTCTAAAATACGCTGGTTGACACCTGTAGAAACCATACCGATGTTGGACTGGTAAACACGATTACCGGCCGCATCCGTTACATAGCCCTCCGACAATGCCCCTTTATATTTTTCTACCCGATTGGTATTATAGGCGAAGTTGGCCGATATTCCATAGTTAAAACCGTTGATTTTATCTTGGTATCCCAGCGTCAATTCAATCCCCCGCTTGCTAACTTCGGCAATATTCATCGTTGCCGCTGTAGCGGTTCCAGTTGTGGCTGGAATGGTCGGAACATATAGGATTCCATCGGTATAAGCACGGTAGGCATCAAAATCGACTGTTAATTTATTTTTCAATGCCGTGGCTGTAAAGCCTACATTTGTTGTTGTGGTCGTTTCCCAGTGTAAAAGATCGTTTCCTAGTTTAGTCTGTGCCAAACCACGAACAGCCTGATTATTGAATGAATAGTTTACCGTACCATACGAGGGAAGATGATCGTAATTACCCGGAGAGGCATTATTTCCGGTTTTCCCCCAAGAGGCCCTTATTCGCAAATCATTCACAAAAGATTTAAGTGGACTCATAAAAGATTCTTCCGAAATACGCCATCCCGCAGAGAATGCCGGAAAGAGCCCCCAGCGCTTGGCGGTTCCAAATCGAGATGATCCATCGTACCGTACCACCGCTTCCGCAAGGTATTTATTAGCGTAAGCATAATTTGCGCGACCAAAAAAGGACCGCAACCCGTAGTCAAGCTCATCACCCGTAATGGAACTCATTGTCGTCGCCGAATTAAATGTTGTCAGGTCTGGATGCACAAGCCCAAGTTTGGCCGCCCCGATATTATATTGGTTAAAATACTGTTCATTATACCCCAAGATGCCGCCCACATCGTGTTTACCAAAAGATCCTGAATAACGTAATACATTATCAACGATCACATTGTAGCTCTTGGTTAACCCATACTGGGTAGTTATTTGTCCCGCAGATAGCGCCGCTGTACTTAATTTGTTGGTTGCAAAATTCCATTTCTCATAGGGCACCTGATGAGAATTCGTTTCGGTATAGGCATGGTTATAATTTACCCTTGATTCAAACTCCAAGCCTTTCATGAGATTTAACTTCGCAAATATTGTGGTATTGAATCGATTGACCTGGTTCTTTCCACCCATCCCATTTAGAAAAGCCAAGGCATTGTTTGCAGTAGCCGATTCTTCGGCAGCAGCCGGGAAACCATAGACCCCGTTGTAGAAAGGATAAACCCCAGGCACGGTTTGGGTCAGGTAAGAATATGCTGTGACCACATCGGCGACGCTCAAATTCTGCATATCGCCAAAGGTCTGGGTACCAACCGTTAAAAACTTGGCAACTTTAGACTGTAAGTTAATACGCATACGTATCTTGTCTGCTCCTGTTTCGGGCATCGTCCCCGGATTGTTGAAATAGCCCACTGAAAAGAGGTATTGCGTCTGTTCGCTGCCACCATTTAGAGAAAGATTGTGATTTTGTAAAAGTTTGCGTTGTCCAAAAAGCACATCGCCCCAATTGGTATTTGGATAAGCGACTTCATTGGGAATACCAAATTCTGTTAACCCTGTTGGATTTTTCTTCGCTTCTTCCCAGAGGTTGATTGTTGCATCGGTATAAACAGCCGCTTGCCCTAAATTTTTGAAGCCTTCATTAACAAGGCGCATATGTTGTGCGTAATCGGTAATAAATTCGGGTACATTATTGGGGCGCAACATCGAAACCATGCCCGTATAAGACACATTATTTTTTCCCTTGGCTCCCTTTTTTGTCGTAATTAAAATAACGCCATTAGACCCCAAGGATCCATAGATCGCTGCTGTTGCCGCATCTTTTAAAATCGAAATTGATTCCACATCGTTGGGATTGACAGCATCCATAGATCCGACAATACCATCGATTACAACCAAGGGGGACGTATTGTTTAAAGTTCCCTTTCCACGAATCAGTATACTAGCACCGTCTGCACCTGGTTTTCCCGTTGTGGTCTGTACGTTAACGCCCGCCGCGAGTCCAGCCAGTGAAGAGCTAAGTGTGGAGGTTGACCTATTCTCTACCGAACTGCCGTTCACGGTTGATACGGCACCAATTACATTTGCGCGTTTTTGGCTTCCATACCCTACGACGACCACCTCATCCAGACCACTTACCTCTTCCTGAAGTACAATGGTTAATTCATCATTTCCAGTGACACTTTTTTCCAAACGTTGATAGCCTACGTTTGAAAATACCAAAGTGCCATTTGGCGTTGGTAACTGTATTGTAAACCTTCCATCCTGGTCCGTGACCGTGGAAATATTAGCTCCCTTCACTGTAATGGTGGTTCCTACCAGGGCTTGTCCTTTACCATTAACGACTTTACCAGCAATGCTCTGCTGCTGGACTTCTCTGCGTTCGGTATTTGGCGGATTTCTTTTGGGTTTTATCACGATCACCTCATCTTTTTTGATCCACTCCAGATCCAAAGGTGCTACGATAGCATTTAATGCATCTTCCAATTTGGCATGCTGTATATTGACTGATAAACGTGCCTGAGCCAATGACTTGCCAGTTAAGAAAAAATTAACACCACTCTGTTTTTGGATATCGCGCATCACCTGATTTAAGGTGACGTGCTTAGCGGTTAAGTTTATGGTCTGCGCATTTCCCTCTGCAAACAGCTGCATCGCGGTCAGTAAAGAAATGAGTACGATCAATTTCATAATCAGTATACTTCGTAAAGTTAAACTCCACGGGTGTAGCCTAACAAATGGATAAAAAATCATATGTTTGTACGGTTTGTATGTTATTTATAAATGGTTATCAAAAATTTGCCTTTGGGCAACACTTGTAAGTATATGCATCCAATTCAAGGCAGTGCCCCCCAGCACTGCCCTTTTTGTTTTGCTTATACCCTTTTCCGGATTAAGTGGAATCCATGATCATTTCTTTTTTCATCTTTATTTAGGGTTTTAATTACAACGGTCTAACATATAGGATATTCTTTTCATCGCTTTTGCTCAGCTCAAAACGCAATCCACCTTCTTCCAATACGTCAAGTACATCGCGAAGTGGCTTGCTTCGTTTTATACGACCATAAAAATGTGTTTGCGGTACTTCGCCCTTATACTTCACTTCGACATTATACCAGCGACCAATCTGCTGCAGTGCATCCGAAAGCGGTGTTTCGTCAAAATAAAACAAACCTTCTTTCCAGGCGGTAAAGGGTGCTGTATCCACATTTGCGAGCTGTATTTTTCCGTTATTGGTATTGGTCGATTGCTGGCCCGGTAGCAGGTATATTGCTTCTGAATATCGTTTATCGTTCGATAATTTAACCTTTCCCTTGACTAAAGTCGTCTTAATCGCTGTATTATCGGGATAAGCATTGACGTTAAAGGCAGTCCCGAGCACCTCAATTTCCTGTCCTTTACTCAGCACTTTGAAAGGTCGTGCGCTATCTTTCGTCACTTCAAAAAAGGCCTCGCCTTCCAAACGAACTCTTCGTTCATTTTTAGCAAAGCTCATCGGATATTTTAGCGAAGAGCCCGCATTGAGCCATACTTTTGTCCCGTCGGGTAAAGTAATCTGGTATATGCCCCCTAGCGGAGTGGCTAACTCCAATATAAGCTTACTTGGATCTGCCGCCATCGCCTGTTTATCTAATGCCGCAGCAGCGATAGACTTTCCATTTTCGTAGGTAATACTTTCTCCCATCACAATTCCCGATGCCTGTTTATCGAGTTCTAAAAGTGTGCCGTTCGCTAAACGAAGGGTAGCACTGTTTCCGCCAGGATTTACAACACCACCCGTTGTATCTTGCATCCTCACGAGGTTAATGTCTGCCTGAACAGGACTGGTCTGTTGCTGCCAAAATAGCATTGTAAAAATAAAGAGCAATAGGCAAGCCGCCGCAGCCCAATAGGGCCATCCGATTGAAAACTTAGGTTTATCGCGCTCCTCTGTGCCTTGCTGAATTTGCTTTTTGATATTTCCGAGCACTATTTTTTGCCTGGATTCACTCATTTTTCCTGCGGAAGAAGGCTGGAGTAAACTAGTGACTATAGCCTGATCGATGGCATCCTGATCCCCGATGTCGGTAGCAGAAAGCGCATGCTGTAGCCATTCGATCTCCTCGAGCGAACAGTTCCCTTCTTTATATTTTTGAAGTAATTGGTCTATTTTAGATTTATTGGTCTCCACTGAGCTGTATTTTTAATAGTAAATACACACTTCGTAGCATAAAGGTCTGCTCCAGAAAAAAAATAATTTGCAGCATGTAGAAAATTAATTTGCAGCATGCAGAAGCAGAATCATTAGTAGGGCCGAGAAGCCATTGTCCTGCAATGCACCATGTCGGATAAATTTATTTGCTTTAACAATATGGTCACGAACAGTAGCAATAGAAATATCCATTTCTTCGGCAATCTCCTTATAGCTTTTACCTTCAAGCTTAGATAACCTAAATATTTTTTGGCGTTGTTTGGGCAATCTGCTCAACAAGTCTTCTACCAAGACCATGGCCTCCTTGGAATCGAGCACCTTATCAATGGTATTTTCAGATTCCAATGCACCATAGGCGAGCTGGACTTCAGATTCCATCTCCAATTTCAGGCGTCGTTTGAAATTAAATGTGATATTACGCGAACAGGTAAAAAGAAATGCTGCAAAAGATTGTTCAGGATCTATTTTTGACCTATTTTCCCAGATACGCAGAAAAACATCCTGCAGTAAATCTTCGGCACTAGTTTCATTTTTCAGAAACTTAAGGATATTGGCATAGATAATCTGGCTATAACGATGGTACAAGATATCAAAAGCCTGCATATCTCCATGATGGAGTTGGCACAAGAGTTCCTTCTCAGGCAGATTTTGATTGATGTCCATAATTGATTATTCTAGGCATGAAGTTAATTACTTCGCTGCAATAATTCAAATGAAATTTCTGAACACCAGTAAACTTATGTTATTTTTTTCTTAATTTGCAGTGGCTAATCCCCCCATAGCTAAGAAACCAGTCGATAAACGCATCCATTTAGAACCATGCAAAATTTCATATATTTATTTTTTGGCCTACAGGCCCAGACCATTCAATTTTTAAAAATAAGATTGACCTTGCTTATAGTCTGCCTATTTATTTGGCCTTCACATAGTCATGCACAATCCTTAATGCACCCAATTACCCAGGTCAATTATGTAAAATCACAAATCAACAAAAAATCCGAACCTGTATATACTGCATACACGCAGTTGATTAGGCTGGCCGATTCTCTTTTATTGACTGACCATCATGCTGTTGAAGATTTCAGTGTACCCGGCTTTTACAGCGATAAAGAAGGCCAACGTGCTATGGCAAAAAAGCTCCATGCGGATGCTTTTGCTGCCTATTGTACGGCCTTGGCCTATACCTTAAACGGGGAGCAAAAATATGCATCCAAGGCCTTATATTTCATTAACTCCTGGGCCACAATCAATAAAAAATACAGTCAGTTTGACGGACCAGTTGTGCTTTCTTATGCGGGAGCGGGATTGATGATTGCTGCCGAATTACTTAAAAACGATCTCCTTTGGGCGAAGAAAGATCGTGATCATTTTAAGGTCTGGACCATCGATGTCTTTCAAAAAGCGACACATTTCTTACGCGAAAAATCCAATAATATTGCGGATTGGGCGAGGTTTGCGAATCTACTTTCGGCAAACTTTCTTGATGACCAAAAAGAGCTTTCTTTTACAATAGCCTTAATCAAGGCTGATCTCTTTGAAAAGATCGCAGCTGACGGTCATCTTATTGAGGAAGTAAAACGGGGTGAGAAAGGTTTATGGTACACCTACTTTTCATTAGCACCATTGACAGCCTCCATGTGGTGCATACACAATGCCACCGGAGAAAACCTATTTACCGCCACGAAGGACGGAAAATCGGTCACGCAGGCCCTTGACTATTTATATTATTACAATCAACATCCAACTGAATGGCCTTGGTTTAAAAATCCGGACGTTGACATCCTGGACCGGACAGCAGGAGTTTGGCCTTCCAATCTCTTTGAGGCCATGAAGGATATTTATCATACATCGAAATTTGATCCGTATCTTTCAATGTACCGTCCAATAGTTTACAAAAAAAATCATTTTGCGTGGACTTTCCCCACACTAATGCCAGCACACTTGCATCCCGAAAATAAGACCAAGTAGCGAAGCATAAAGCGATCCTTGTCTTATCAAGGATCGCTTTAATGGCAAAAATCCAGCTCTTATCTCTTAAATGCAGAAATACCGATTTCCTGAAACTCCAACTTTTTATCTCCCACGATACGCAGCTTGGTTATCGGCCTGTTCGGAAAAAATAAACTGGTCATTACCGTTAGCCCCTCGTCTGCAAAAAGTTCCACAGAGCTCACATCAACATACAAACTGAAAGAAAGTGCTCCCTTATTTAGCAGCCGTTGGGCCAACGCTGTCTTTGGAAATTCTCCATTAAAAGACACTTCACCGGACTTAGAACGATCAATATAATAGGCATTTTGGTCTTCACGATAACCAATAACCAATTCGTCACCAGATTCATTCGATAAGATGACTTTAAAAGCCTGCTGCTTCAAATCTTTGAGGTCCAAACGGTACGCTTGTGGGAGATGTTGCTCGAATGAAACTTCCTTCGTTCCGCCGCCATGGTATTTTTTTAGTGGACGAAATGCGGTTTCAATTTCTTTGGGCACAGTACTCGCAACGTAGAACGACTGTCCAACTTTTCCTAAAGATAAAACACGGGGTATGGTTGAGGAGGAACGCCATTTTGTGGTAGGAACCACATTGGCATATTGCCAGTTGCTCATCCAGCCAATCATCAGGTGCCTATCCCCTAGGTTACTCCAGGTTACGCCGGCATAGTTATCGGGGCCCCAATCCAACCACTTTATTTTAGTATCTGCTGTTCGGAACTGATGCCCATCAAAGTCACCCACAAAATATTGTGTCACCGAGCCACCGTTGGGTCCACCTGGATTGATGCTCACCAGCAAAACCCATTTTGTAGCTCCTTTGTAATCCATGGGGATAAGATCAGGGCATTCCCAGACTCCACCATGGGCCCCCACCTCTTTGCCAAACTCACTTTCCTTCTGCCATGTTTTCAAATCTTTGGAAGAATAGAAAGTAATACAATCTTTTGTAGCCAAGGTCATAATCCAACGTTGGCTATGCACATGCCACATCACCTTTGGATCTCTGAAATCCCATATACCAGGGTTTGGCAATACCGGATTGCCTTTATACTTTGTCCAGGTAAGGCCCTTGTCCAAACTATAAGCCAAACTTTGATTTTGATGCAATCCTGTTTTTCGATCCTCTTCCTGATGATTGTGATGGGTAAAAATGGCGACAATAGCACCTTTTCCAAAACCTGCCGTGTTATCTTTATCGATTACAGCACTACCGGAGAAAATAGTCCCCAAACTATCGGGGTACAATGCGATCTTCTGCTCGTCCCAATGGATTAAATCTTTACTGATCGCATGGCCCCAATGCATAGGCCCCCAAACGGGTTTTTCGGGATTATGCTGAAAAAAAAGATGATAATTACCGTCCAGATAAACCAGTCCATTGGGATCGTTCATCCAGCCCTGCTGTGGGGTAAAATGGTAAAGTGGGCGATACTTCTCTTCGGGATCTCCTTGTTTATGCTGTCCTGTCTGTGCCAAACTTGTAACAAAAACACTTATCAGGAGCATCAAAACACCGTATTTTTTTAATCTTATCATTTTTCTTTTATTTACATTTCTAATTAGGTTATTGTTCGCTTCAATAGGCAAATATCGTCTCAATTGTCAGGAAGATTTTTCGATTTTCAACCCATTCACTTGTACTGTTCCTTGATCCGCGAAAATAGTCCAAGGGTTTTGATCCATTTTATAGATCCGGTTGGTAAAAGCAACACGGTCATTCACATATACGATAGCAATCGATTTTTCAATAATAATTTTCACGTTAAAAATCCGGTTGGTCGGTACTGTAAGTGGCGTAAAATTGAGTTCTGTTTTGCTTCCGCCGCCATCGCGCGCCTCCTTGTTCATAAACAGTGCCGGCATATTCCAACGATTGGATGAAGTCAGATCAAAAGCAATGCTATACACTTCGGTCGGATCATCACATGCACCAAATGAAAAACCAAATTTGCTGGATTGGGAAGCATCAATCGTCATTGTCACTTTCACGGATGAAGTGTTCCGGTTAAATTGTGCATAACTTCTTCCGCCAGATTGCGCTGTCAAACTATAGGTTTTATTCGATTCGGAAACTTGACCCACATTGCTCAGTTTTTCAAAGGCGACTTCCTTATTGAATTTACTGTTTAGGGCTTCCGGAATTTTAGGATATAAACGTCCTGAAGCTCCCTGAACCAACTGGTGTGAAATTAAATTTCCAGCCCAGGGCAGTTCGTTGTTGTTATTTACTGTTTGCCCGGTTGAACACCATCCCGAAAGATAACGTGTCGTACCGTCGCTAGCCGTTTTGCCCGCATAGAGATAGCGTCCGTCGAAGGTTTCATGATATCCTTCGCTATCCCGACAGATCGTCCAGGGGCCATCCGGAGAATCCGCAACACGATAAAATGTCTTACGATGTTCATCCCGGTTGATCCGCGAAAACAAGAGATACCATTTATTGCCCATTTTAAATAGATCCGGGCATTCCAATAGTTCTGCATCTGTTTCGATTCCATATTTCTCCACTGTCCCTGTGGTCGCAACGAGCGGTTCAATCATAGACCAACTGCTTAAATCTGTAGACTGATAACGTGCCAGCGTTCCTTTTCCGTCTTTTCGTGTCGTGACTAACATGACGTAGGCATTGCGGCCTTCATCCCAATAAACCTGTGGATCACGAAAATTATTTTGATCATAGCCCGCTGCAGCCTGCAGCGCCATTGCTGGTTGCTTGGTCCAATTCATTAAATCAGTTGACGTAGCCAACATAATCTTTTCCGCAGGCGTAAAAACATTGTTATGCCCCGTATAGAAACAGTAATACAATGTTCCTTTTTTAATAAAAGTTCCTGTTCCGATCCATTCATCCTGACTCCCGACAGCACCCGACGACAAGACTTCGGTATAGCCCTCAAATGTACCGTAATCACTTGTCCGTGTACTATAAATCGGATGCCTGTTGGCATTTTCATACAGATAAAACAAGTAGAACTTGTTATCGTTGGCATTGTAGTAAGGCATGGGATCGCCCACAAACCCCTGCTGGGGTCTGTAGAACCTTTGATAAGGGCCCGCCTCCTGCCCCGAAATACATGCTGTAGAACTATCCACAGTCAGTATTTCCATGGGCCTATCCAGCCCTGTCGAGCTCTCGTCCCCATTCTTGCAACTTGTCAACAAGCTTAGCAAGAATACTGTCGGAAGCAAATATATCTTTGGTCTCATGATTTAAATCTTTCTATTAATCCCTGGATTAGCTATCATTTTTGTTTTTATAATAACTTGTTTTGTTTGTATTCGATTACTCTTTAGGTAATGCCTTCAATTCGTCCCAGTACATCCGTTGGGTAGGAAATGCCACGGGCTGTCCATTAGGATGCTCATGTGGCATCACCAGTATATTGTTAATGATCGCTTTTCTTCCGGCAGGAATCTGAAAAATCAATTCTTGCCACTCACCGACATGATCTTTCGAATAATTGGCACGCAACCAATCTTTATTCTGTTCGCCATCCGATTGAATCTCCAATTGCACATCACCAGCAACATCTTTCAATACCATCATCGAGAAACTCCCGTATTCTGCCGGATTGATCGTCACTTTATTTGCATTCCAGAGTGCTCCACCGTGCCAGCCTTCACCAGTTTTATTGTCCCGCACAAAAGACGCGCAGAAAGGTGTTGCATTAATTCCAGTGGTTTTCGCATTGGGATAAGGTGAATCTACCGTACTCACCCCTAACCCGTCGAAATGTGGAACGCTGGTTTCGCCATTATAAATCATCAAGATTTGTTTGGGTTCTGTACCCAATAGGGCAGTTACCGTGTATTGGAAAGTCTGCCCCATATACGCAAGGCTGTATTTTATGGGGGAACTTAAATCTACGGGCCCACTCTGATTGGGCGTTATGCTTGCTCCGGCTGTAAATTCTATCGCAGGTGATAGATTCTTTAGGTCTGTCCCCAGGGGTAGGTAAATTTTAATGCTTTTATTTTTCTGATCAATGATCCCTGCTTTTTCTCCGATGCGTAATGCCGTTATTTCTGCTTTGATTTCTTTAACGGTTACCTGGTAGGTATTGAAAAGATTACCATTAAACACACGGTAAGTAATCGGTGTTGTGCCAGAAAATGAAAAATTCTGGGCGATGCCTGAAGCTGGAGAAACCTTTGCATTGCTGGGCAATTCAATTGTCGGAGCCACCGCCGAAAGATCTGTACCTTCAGGAACCATGACAAGAATGGTACCTTTTGCCTGATCTACTTTCCCAATGGTATTGCCGACCTTGAAAGAAAGTACATCTACATCTGCACTCAAATTGAGTGTACTCTCAGCATCACGCTTGCAGGCAGCGAAAAGCCCGATAAGTAGGATAGTAACCCCTACTTTTATATAATTGTTTAATGTGTTCATTGGAATAATTGGTTATACTAATCGTTCAACAATAAATGCCTGTTTAATAGCCTGGATTTTGTTTGTACAGATACTTACTTAATCTGATCTGTGCTTCGGGAATCGGTAGATATTCATTCCTATCTGCTGTAAAATGTGCCGAAGAATAATAAGATCGACGTGACTTTTCGGCATCATAATAAGCATTCATAGCCTGGTCTGCAATTCCCCAACGTACCAGATCAAAGAACCTTCCATTTTCCATCGCGAGCTCTAAGCGTCTTTCCCAACGTAACGCTTTCCGGGCATTTTCTTCGGTCCACACAATATTATCTCCATTTTTGTAGGTTTCGATCAGCGTTTTATCATTTGCATATCCCGTAAGTGAGGTGCTATTTTTTGCGCGCGTACGCACTTGATTGATCAATGGTAGTGCTTCAACCGAACGATGCAGCTCGATAAGCGCCTCTGCCCGCATCAACAGCACATCGGCAAAGCGCAATACAATTCGATTCTTTGTATTCGCATAGAAGGGAACCATGGGGACGAAACAATCACAGTCGGGATCAACATTTTCTTTTAACGAGGCATAAACAGCATACTCCGCCGGATTACGATTCCAGCTTTCTTCATACGTTCTTTTGCTACTATACTTGTACGGTAAGCCCGGAATTGCAACTGTATGGAATAACCTCGGGTCATACTTCTCGGAGGTATTAAAGCTATTCAACGCATTATAATTATCCAGTGGTAGACCTTTACCCGTTGTGCGAAACGCATTGACAAGGCTTTGACTCGGTTTATTGAAATCACAACAGCCCACCCCCATAGGTACAGATAGCACATCAGAAAAGTTAACACGCCCAAATTTTGTCCCGTCATCTTTTGAAAACTGAACTGAAAACAGCGCTTCTGTCCCATTTTCATATTTGCCCGGCAAGAAGTTAAATGCAAAGTCGGTTTCCAGCGTATGGTTCGATGACAGCACAATATCCGTATTTTGTACAACCTTTTCCAAATCTCCCGCATCGATACCCGTCACCATATTACGTTCGGCATTGTCCTGACGGTATCCCTTATACAGGTAAGCTTTGGCGAGATAAGCGGCAGCGGCGATACGATTGGCCCGACCGACCTCCGTTTGCACAGCAGGAAGATGATCTACCGCATACTGAAAATCCGCTACAATCTTTTGCCATAATGCATCGTTGCTTAGGGCTCTATTCGATACGGTTTCATAGCTGTCTACCGGTACGTTTTCATCGATATAAGGCACATATTTGAAAAGGATCTTGAGCATAAAGTAAAAATGTCCCCGCAGAAAGCGTGCTTCACCCAGTTTTTCTTCCTTCCCGTCGAAATTGTCCATTTCCTGTATGGTCTTGATTGTTGTATTGGCACGCGAAATTGCAACGTACAATTGAAACCACAATTTATCCAACTCCGCGAAATTGGTTGTAATGTTATTTGAGACCTCAAGAAAATGAAAGGTCTGGATATCCTGTGGTCCCGATCCGCCTTTATAAGCATCGTCCGAGCGAACCGTACCATAGGGCCATAAGCTAAAAGGGACATCATAATGATCGTTGCCCAAAGCGGCATAGGTCGCTGTCAATAATCGTTCTGGCTCCTTAACCTGATCGGAGCTCAGCACACCATTGGGTGTTTGATCCAAAAATTTGGTACATCCTGGAAGTAGTCCAGCAAGAACCATAAGTATCGCTATTTTAGTGGTTATTTTTTTCATCCGTATAAATTATTTATAAGTGTATAGCCTTATTTTTCCCCTTTTTAAAATCCAATATTTACCCCAGCTGTCCAGGTTGTTGGAATTGGATACCCCCAACCTACATTTTCAGGATCTACACCTGTAAAATTCTTTGACTTAACGGTAAATAGGTTCTGACCGGTCACATAGATCCTTAGCCGGCTCATACGCAGGCGTGAGGCTGTTGCTGTTGGCAAGGTATAACCCAGAGATAGATTCCGGAGTTTCATATAAGATCCATTCTCGATAAAGTAATTTGACAGGCGGCCCTCGTCATTGTTGTTTGTCGTTTGTAAGGCCGGAATCGTCGACGTTGGATTTTGTGGTGTCCATGCATTCAGCAACCGCAGGCCTTTATTGGAATTGACGTCATCCACGCTCCAGAAGTCTGTTTGCTTTTTCAGCCAGTTTTCGACATCTATCCCCTGTACACCCTGAAAGTATGCCGATAGGTCAAACCCTTTATATTTCAGCACAATATTGAGACTATAGGAAAAATCAGGATGTGGACTACCGATCCAGGTACGGTCCATATCCGTAATCTGCTTGTCCGCATCATAGACGTTGACGTAACGTAAACGCCCTATCCCCTTACCGGTCTGATTGACGTGCGCATCCACTTCGTCCTGATTCTGAAAAATACCGTCGGTGACATAGCCATAGAATGATCCCAGCGGCCGGCCGATAATATTATCCCCCTGACGACCTCCATAGGAGTTTTCTACCGCTTCGGGCAAATGTGTCACCTTGTTTTTATAGGTAGAGAACACAGCCATCACATCATAATCCAGTCCAAACGATGTTTTATTGCGATATCCGGCCGATAGGTCCAAACCTTTATTTTCCATGGAGGCACCATTCGCCCAACGGTAACCACCCTCTCCGACCACACCAATATAGGCTGGATTGATCAACATATCTTTGGTTGCTTTGACATACCAGTCAATCGAACCATATAGACTTTGATTAAACAATGAAAAGTCCAAACCGATATTCGTCTGCGTTGTGGTTTCCCATTTCAGGTCATTGTTTTCTGTTTGGATTTTGCGATATCCCGACGGTAATTTTCCCGTTCCTGCGCCCGAGAGATCGTAGGCTGTGCCATCCACGATGTTCCATGTGGGATCAGCAACACCATATTCAGGGACGAACAGCGCATAGGTAGCCAGATTACCTATCCCTTGGTTACCTGTCTGCCCCCATCCAACACGCAGCTTGAGGTCCGAAATATAGCTTTTTGTACTTGCCATAAAACGCTCGGACGAAATCCGCCACCCCGCTGTTACCGCCGGGAAAGTTGCAAAGCGGTTATTTTTACCGAAGCGGGAAGAGCCATCGTGCCGCACGGTGAAGGATGCCAGATAGCGGTCATCATAGGAATAATTGGCCTTTCCAAAATAGGATAACAGCGAGAATCCCGTAGAGCCACCGCCTACTGCCGCTGTACCCGTACTCACACCTGGCCACATATACTCAGGTGTCTCTATGGCAAAGGCGCCATCTCCGGCAGTATAGGCATTAAAATTGATATCATTCTGACGGTTCATTTCCATACCGGCAAGCACATCTAAGGTATGTTTATCAATCTCTTTCCGATAAGTCGCCGTATTGGACCAAGTCCACTTCATCCCATGGGACTGTTCCATATTAACCCCACTCCGGCTGCTGTTCATAAATCCCGAACGATAGGATACTTCCAAATTACGTTTGTAAAAATTACTATAATCCAAACCGTAACTGGTGCGGACATGCAAACCTTTTATGAGCTGTAGATCGGCATAGGCATTTCCAAACAACCGCCAATAATTATATTTATTGTTCCGGTTGTCGTAAAGTACACGCATGGGATTATGGCGGTCGTTCATCCCCAATGCTGGCCCACCCCATCCTATTCCATCTACTGTATGGACAGGAATAATGGGTAATGCTTTTAACGAAAGGTCAAGCACATCGCCAGGTACCTGCACTTCACCGGTATTGTTTACCGTAAAATTCTCGCCCACCACCAAACGTCCATCGAATAATTTATAATCGGCATTCATCCGGGCTGATATCCGCTGGAAATCCGTGTAACGGAGTGTCCCATTGTTGTGCAAATAACCTAAGGAGAAAAAGGAACTGGACTTTTCTGTACCGGAGCTTAATGTCGCATTGTAAGATTGTTGCAATCCCGGTTTTGAAACTTCCTTAAACCAATCGGTATCGGAAGCGTACATGGTATGTTCACGGTCGATATACTTGGAAACAAAAACAGTATTGAGCTGAGGTACACCATTTGCGTCGTTATTCCATTCAAACTGATAACCAATATTATTTCCGTTGGGGTTTCCGCCATTATTGATGGTGGCCTGCCACAATGCACGACCATATTGTTGGGCATCCAGCACTTTCATGCGATTATTAAAATGCGTACTGGTGGCATAAGCGTCTACTGTAAGTTTAGGGGCACCTATCTTTCCTTTTTTTGTCGTGATGACAATAACACCATTCGCTGCGCGTGAGCCATAGATACTCGCCGAAGAAGCGTCCTTTAAAACCTGAATACTTTCGATATCATTCGAATTGAGTTCATGCATTCCTCCCTGTGTGGGGGTTCCATCAATGACATACAAGGGATCCTGACTACTGTTGATGGAACTGATTCCACGCATACGCACTGTTGCCGCTCCACTCGGACTACCATCCGAAGTTACTGTCATACCAGCTACCCGTCCTTGCAGCGCTTTCATCGGGTTATTTTCCGGAGCCTTCATCATCTCAGCAACATTAACAACACTCACTGCACCCGTCAAATCCTTCTTCCGTTCTGTTTGATATCCTGTAACGACCACTTCATCGAGCCCCTTTTCGGTAGGCGCAAGCTGAATATCGAGGAACTTTCTTCCTGCTACAGCAATCGCCTGGGAGGCATAGCCGACATAGCTTATTTCCAATGTACCCTGATTGCCCGAAGTCTGAAGGACAAATTCTCCCTTTTCATTTGTCTTGGTGGCTATTGTGGTTCCCTTCACCACTAAAGATGCCCCTACTATAGGTGCTGCTGTCCCACTATCCGTAATTCTTCCCCGGATTTCAGTCTGTTGCGCAAATGCGACAACAGAAAAAAGTGCCAAAGACGGGAGCAGCATTGCTTTCTGTCTTGTAAACATAATTGGTTATAAGTAAATGGTTAACTATTTAGATTGATTATTTGATTATGATAGCGGGTAAACTGCTTCGTAAAGAAGCAGTCTACCTACTGTTGCTTCTGAGCTCCATTGAAGATCGGATGCAACCATTGGAATCGATTGATGACCTCATCGTTATATTCAGGACAAGCCCCCCGGCTCTGTGTCACAAATCCACTTAAGGTGGCCGCAAATTCCAGTACTTCTTCCAGCTGAACACCTTCCTGCATCTGAAACCTTTTGGTCAGGAAAGCCGCCAAAAAAGAATCACCACTTCCGATGGTATCTTCTACCTGAACTTTCAAGGCTGGAAAATGATAACTGATATTGTCTTTTTTATAATGATATACCGCTCCATCTGCACCATAGGTTACAATTGCCTCCTGAACTGCAAAACGCTCCATGATCAAGTCTACACGCTGCTGATCGGTATAGGTATCCGTCGCGCCATTCCAGTCGGAAATAACATGCAGTTCCTCGGCATTCATTTTCACAAAATCAGCGTATCCCAACAGTGTATGTATTTTTTCCGGACCAAAATAAGGTGTACGCAGGTTGACATCCATCACCCGGAAGCGGGCTTTTTCCAGCAATAATAACAAGCTTTGAAAACTTACTTCATCCCGACAGGCCAGACTGCCATACACCAAAAAATCCACCACTGCAACTGCCTCAAGAACAACATTGTCCACCGCTATTCTATCCCAAGCTACAGGATAAACGATATCGTAATGCACGTCGCGTTTTGCATCGATCGAAACCTCTACTGTTGAAGTTGGTAACAAGTCATCGTACTGGAAGAAATCGGTCGGGATACCCAGATCTTCACATACGCTGCGCAGCTCGTAACCATTATCGTCACGCCCTATGCGCGTTAGCATACGCGTCGTAACCCCCAATTTATTGAGGTGATAAGCCACATTCAAAGGCGCACCGCCTAATTTTTTACCTGTAGGAAGATTGTCCCAAAGAACCTCGCCAAAACAAATACCCTGTATTGATTTATCTCCGTTTTTCATATTTTCTCCTTTTTATACAAAGCTTCGGCCGAGCGCCAAAAACCAAGTAACAAATTGATTATTATATTTCCCTTTAAATTCAATGTTGACAATAGATACACACAACATGCTATCACATTGTCTTTGATTAAATAACTTTAGATAGGCGCCAGTCGCTTCCTAGCTACTCCGACGTCTATTAGCGTAGTCTAGCTAAAGATTAATGCAGATTGATGGTATGCCCAAGATCTTCCAATGATTTCCCTTTTGTCTCCGGCATAAACTTGAGCACATAAACAAGCTGCAGCACCATAAATAGGGCAAAGATCAAGAAGGTACCGCCGCCGCCGAGCATTTCCGTCAAGGCCGGGAAACAAAAGGTGATAATCGCCGCCATCACCCAATGTGTCAAGCTACCAAATGTCTGCCCTTTGGCGCGTACATCATTCGGAAAAATTTCCGAAATAAACACCCAAATCACTGCACCTTGCGAGAATGCGAAAAAGGCAATGAAACTCATCAGATAGATTGTGATCGCAAAACCCGTGGTTTGGTTGGTATAAAAAGCATGGGATACGAGTGCCAATGAAACAATCAGCCCGATTGAGCCCACCAACATTAATTTTCTTCTGCCCACCTTATCGATGAAATTGATCGCCAGCAACGTAAAAATAAAATTGACAACCCCTATACCAACTGTCGAAAGCAATGAACTCTGTGAGCCCAAGCCAGCCATTTCAAATACACGGGGTGCATAATATATAATCGCGTTGATACCTGAAACTTGATTGAACAGCGCAAAACAAAAGGCTAATAAAATAGGTTTGGCATTTTCGCGAACGAAGAGCTTGCCTTCTCCTGTGGAATTGTTTTTGGACTCCTGAATTTTTGAAATCTCCAGCTCGTAACCATCCGAATTAATTTTTTTCATAATTCGTTTTGCCTCGGCCAAATTCCCCCTGTGCAGCAGCAACCATCTCGGACTTTCCGGGATGAGGAAGATCAAACAGAAGAATAACAACGACGGAAAGCACTGTACCCCCAGCATCCAGCGCCAGGACTCTTCGCCAACCTGACCGATAAAATAATTGGACAAATAGGCTATCAAAATACCTAATACAACGTTGAATTGAAAAAGCCCTACCAACTTACCCCGCGATGCTGCCGGGGAGATTTCCGATATATAGATTGGTGCCGTTACCGAAGAGACGCCAACTCCTATGCCACCCAAAAAGCGGAATAAAATAAATATCGTCCAGTCATTCGCCAGTGCACTACCAATAGCTGAAATAAAGTAAAGGGCTGCAACAGCAAATAAGGTATTTTTACGGCCTAATTTATCGGAAGGCAGTGCACCTAATGCTGCGCCGACAACTGTCCCTATCAAGGCGATGGCCATTGTCAGTCCATGCTGAAACTCACTCAAATGCCAATGCTCCTGAACGGCCTTTTCTGCTCCCGAAATAACCGCTGTATCAAATCCAAATAAAAATCCGCCTAAAGCCACTACAAAGGACCAAGCTAATACCGTGTTTTTGTTCATGTGATGATCTATAATTGATTAATCCAAATTTAACACGTGCTTCATCTTAACTTAAATTTGGACTTCGCAAAAACATTTATTTATGTAACATTTTTTCAAAAACACTAAAACACTAAAAATCTAACACTTACATTCAATTTACTTTTCAAAACTTTCACTTTTTAAACAGAAAATTTAGAAAATGATACATTTTTGAAGGCTCCTATTTTAGTGTAAAATATACACTAACACAACCAATGTTACCCCAAAAAATCTAAATAATGTATATTCGGATATTTAAGGGGAAAAATCATGGGAAAATATTTCATTTTTAGTGGCATATTGACCTTGCTTCTTTTTTGCGGATGTCAACCAATGGTCCGGAAGAAAAAGCAGGTCATCGCTTTTTCGCAGTGTATCGGAAACGATGCCTGGCGACAAACGATGCTCGAGGAAATGAAAAGGGAACTTTCCTTCAATCCCGATATTGACTTTCTTTATCGCGACGCACATGGCGACAATAATGTACAGATCAATCAAATTCGCGAATTAGTCAAACAGGATATCGATCTTCTGATTGTATCCCCAAATGAGGCCGAGCCACTCACGCCAATTGTGGATTCTGTATTCCAACGTAATATACCCGTCATCGTAACAGACCGTAAGACGTCCTCCGGCCAATATAATGCTTATGTGGGTGCCGACAATCTCGCCATCGGGAAACTGGCCGGTCAATATAGCCGCACAATTTTACAAGGAAAGGGTTCAGTCGGATTAGTCACAGGGCTATCGGGCACCTCGGCTTCAATAGAGCGTGAAAAAGGCTTTATGCAGCAAATTGGAGATGCCACAGCGGTTCGGGTGAGCGGCGTCATTCACGGCGGCTGGGAGAAAAATAAAGCCTATCTGGAAATGCGTAAGCATATAAACGTCATGAGCCAGAGTGATATCATCTTTACATTCAATGATCAGATGGCCATGGGGGTAAAAAAAGCATTGGACGAAGCCCAGATCAAAAAGGACATTAAGATCATTGGTGTTGATGCTCTTCCTGGTCCCGGAAATGGCCTTGAACAGATCATACAGGGCAAAATGTTTGCTTCCATACTCTATCCCACTGGCGGGGCCGAAGCCATTCGAACGGCTTTGGCTATCATCAACCACCAAAACTATCGCCGCGAGAATATACTCGCAACCTCTGTCATCGATAAAACCAACGCGGAGTTGCTTGCCCTACAGTCGGATAAAATAAAACAACAGCAGCTCGATATTGACAAAAAACAGGAGTTCATTACGGAACAGAATAAGATTTACCAAAGCCAAAAGTCCGTTCTTAATGTATTGGTCGTTAGCTTGGTGCTAGCTGTTGTCTTTGGAGGAATTTCTATTATCGTGATCAGGAGCAACTGGGAAAAGAACAAACATCTGGAAATCCAGAATAGCGAGATTCTTGCGCAACAAAAACAGATCGTCGAAATGAACAGTCAAATTCAGCAAGCGGCAGAAATCAAAAATAATTTCTTCACCAATATCTCGCATGAATTTAAAACCCCGCTGACCCTTATCATCGCGCCTATCGAGGACCTTGAATTACGAAAAGATCTTAGCGAAGAGGTCAGAGAACAGTTGTCGCGCATCAAACGGAATGCAAAAAAACTACAACGTTTGGTCAGCGACCTCATTGATATCCATCGCATCAGTAAATCGAAGATTAAGCTACATGCGGCCATCGTTTACATTGACCCATTTATTCAGCAGGTAATAGGTAGTTTCAAACCCTTGTTTAAGAAAAACAGGATCTCCGTCAGTTATGTCAACAAAACAAGCTTGAAAGAGGTTTGGATGGACGAATACCTCATGGAACAGGTATTATCCAATTTATTGTCCAACGCGATCAAACATACGGCGGCAAGTGGCAGAATTGAAATTATATTGGAAGAAAACAATTTCAAAGACTATTTCTATCTACGTGTATTGGATAATGGTCTGGGGATTGCTCCAAGTGATATTGAGCATATTTTTGATCCATTTTATCAGGGCGCCAGTAGCCGTAATGGCTCCGGAATTGGCCTCGCCTACACCAAACAGATCATCGAACTGCATCATGGCCAAATCACTGTGAGTAGCAAACCCGGCCATGGGTCGATATTCACCCTACGTATGCCAATTGGAAATAGTCACTACGAGCCTGCTGAACTGGCCGATTTCGACAAGGGAGAAAAACCGCTGTTTCAACAAGACGACCTATTGGAGGCAACACGAAAGGTTGTAGACAACAGTCTTTCTTTTCGATCCAATAAATCAAAAAGTATTATGGTCGTCGAAGATAATGATGAAATCAGAGATTATCTCCGCTCCCTCTTAGAAAGGGATTACAATCTTTTCCTGGCAAAAGATGTGCAACAAGCCAATGGAATGTTGAAGACACATTTTCCAGATCTAGTCATTACGGATATTATGCTTCCCGATGGTAGCGGTCTGGATATTCTAAAGGACATCAAAGCATTTTATCAGACCGCACATATTCCCGTCATCTTACTGAGTGCGCTCGCCAATGAAGATACGATGCTCGAAGGAAGTAAATTGATGGCCGATGACTACATTACTAAGCCATTCAACGCCGAATTACTGCGGACACGGATTTCAAACATCCTACAGTCACGCCATCAGCTTAAAGAAAAATACAGCAGCAATGTGGAACAGTTTGATAGCGCTCAAGCGGAGCAGGTCAATGATAACGATAGACGTTTTCTGAACAATTTCTCAGCGATTGTCGAATCCAAATTATCAGACCCACGATTGAGTGTCGATGGCATTGCCAACGAGCTTCATCTCTCCCGCGTGCAGCTCTACCGTAAAGTCAAACAGTTACTTGACTGCAGCGTCAATGATTACATTATCGAGCGAAGATTAAAGAAAGCCAAAAGCCTTATGGCTGAGGGACTAAACATCAACGAAATATTTAGCAGTGTCGGTTTTTCCTCGGCATCCTATTTCGCTTCGGCCTTTAAAAAGAAATATGGCCAGTCCCCAAGTACTTATAAAAAAGAACTTGACAAAAAATAGCCGATCAGGTGTGCATACAAATTAAAACTGTCCTTTCCGCTTGAATAAGTAAAAACTGATCAATAGAAATATGACGAGCATCAGTAAGTTGCTGTAGTCTAGCCGTGCAAAGGAATCATTCTCGGATAAGATATTCATTACCGCATTATAGGCACCTGTATAAGGGATAAAATCCGAAAAACTTTTCTGTGCGACAAGCACGGAAAAGACCAACATAAACATGCCTACTCCAATTGGGTAGATAAAGCTTCTGAACAATAGGCTTAGGGCAAGCTGAATCATGGCGATAGCCGAGAGCGTAATAAAAAGTTTCAAAAACGTATAAAAGATTACGACCCTAAAATCATAATTCTGAAACCCCAGTACGGGGTAAATCAGGCTGAGCAGATAACCACTGATCAGAAATGCAGCGTAAGCAAAGAGTATTGAAAACAGTAAGGTCAGCAGGATAAAGACGGCTTTGGAAAAGAAAATATTCGATTTACTGATGGGTAGGGTAAAGAGTATTTTATAATTGTTATTCTTATACTCGACATCACAACAGGCATAGACGAATAAAGCGACAAGGATGGGATAGAGCAGGTAAAAAAACTGAAAAACATATCTGCCAAGCAGAAGTTTCCAAGGGTTAGGAACCGCCACTGCCCCTCCTGAATCTATAACATCATAAATAATATAACCGGCAATCGCAAAAACGAGCACCATAGGAACGATCAGTACCCCAAAAATCTCCCTATTGCGTAGGAGTTTGTACTTTTCCGACAAGAAAGCGGTATAGAATGTATTAGCCATTTACACGAGCGATTAGGTTTATAAAAATTTGTTCAAGATCAGCACTACGGGATTCCAATCCATAAATATCAATCTGCTTTTCGACCAAAGATTTGATCATAAGACCAAATTGCAGATCATCGCCGATAGTGACGGCAACGCTTTCTCCATCGATTTTAACACCAGAAAACCCGCTATTTCGCAAAACCGAAGCCGTTGCTTCGGGGCTGGCTGTACGTAGGTACACCTCTCGGTCAACCTGTCCCAGCAACTCCTGTTTGGTTCCCTGGAAAATCATTTTCCCACCTTCAATGATACCAATGTGTGTCGCTATTTTTTCAAGCTCACTCAAAATATGACTCGAAAGAAAGATCGTTTTTCCCTGTTCGTTGAGATGACAAAACAAATTGCGCATTTCGACAATTCCCTGTGGATCGAGACCATTTAATGGTTCGTCCAGGATAAGCAATTGCGGATCATGAAAAATCGCCATCGCTATTCCCAGCCGCTGTTTCATCCCCATGGACAGGGCACTGGCTTTTTTCTTCTTTTCCCGATGAAGATCTACCATTTCCAATACTTCATCAATGCGTTTGTTGCCTTTTTTGTGGATGATATCCAAGTACTTTAAATTTTCAAAAACGGTCAATTTCGTATAATAGCATGGGGCCTCAATCAAGTTTCCAACATTGGCATAAACACCTGTGGGATGTGCCTTTAGACTATTTCCCTGAATAAAAATCGTATCTGCCTGATCCTCCAAAAGACCTAAAAGCAATTTGATTGTTGTGGATTTTCCCGCCCCATTTCGGCCGAGATATCCATAAATACTCCTGTCTGGGACTTGTAGGCTAATATTATCCAAGATTGTTTTTGCGCCTATTTTAAAGCTAAGTTGTTGTGTTAAGATACTTTCCATGCTGTTAGCGGTAAATTGGATCTTTATTGATATCGATATAGAAAATGCCATCGATAAACTCGTGCCATTTTCTTTCTTCATCAATCCCCTGATTAATGACTGAACTAAAACGCTGTTTAAACATGCTATTGTTGGGCAACTGACGAAGATCCAAAAAGAAATAGGGTGATTTAGTGGCATGAAATACATTTTCCACGGCCAACTTACCCACTCTATCGACAACACGGCCAGTTTTATCATATCGTCCATAGGAAGTAAAATCCAGGCTATACGCTTGAGCGCCGTATTTACGCTTTAGATAAGTCCCGAGGGGCCGATAATCTTTATTGTATGGCGCAGAAAAGCTATGGATATTGGCACACCAGACGATAATCTTTTTGCCGGCGTAAAGCGAATCGATCTGATAGGTTAGATTTTCCGCCATCAGTGAATCTCTAAAATGCATGCTCTGCATCGACCCAGTTTTATAGCGCCAAGATTTGTCAAAGTTGTGCTTCATATCAGACAGATATCGGCTATAGATCAGATGCTCCGAGTCTTTTACGCCGCTGCGGATCCTACGGTTCAACTCATCCAGTTCTGCCAGGAGCTGTTTTTTTTCGTTCGCATTGAGCCGTTTACTGGCAAAAGGTTCATAAGTTAGATACTCCAGCCTGTTGCTATTTTTTTTCAATAACGGATATTTGGTCGAATCTATCCCATTTTTAAGCAGAAAATCTTCCAATAATTTTGTTCGTTTATTTGATAATCCGCTGCCTGAAAATTGGATATCAAATCCGCTGAGGATCATTGGACGATCTGTTGATTTTGTTTTTTTATAATACGTTAAGAGGGGTTGATTTTCCTGATTTTGCCACCAGAAGTCAAATAGTCCAGTACCGCCGATCGTTTTTTCCTGCGACTTATCCATCAGGGTATCCATCTGTGCATTCATCATCCACATATCATACTGCCCTGCCTCATATAAAACAACATCATAATCCAGATGTTCGTGGAGATAACGGATGATCCTGGCTTTCGCTTTAAAAGTTTCGCCATCATTATGCATCATTTCGCCCAACATCAGGATTCTATTGTTTTTTAGCATAGTATCAAAAAAACTTAAATCCGAAAAATTACTATCGGTCATTAAGATACTTTTGACGTCTTGTTTATGACGATTTACTTCGGTTAATACTATCGTAGCGTTGGCTACGGGCATATCATCATAAACAAGTTTATTAAACGATAAGATTAGGATAATCGTTACCGCAAGTGCGCATAGAACACTTCTCATTTATCTTAGTTTATATAATTCATAATTGATCTATCTACTGCGTATCACACTAAAGTAGGATATATTTTAATATAAGATGATCATTTTTTCTTTTTCCATAAAAAATTACACAAAAAAATTAGAAACATAACATGACAATAAAAAGGCGGTTAAGTGAGTATATCACTTAACCGCCTTGCTTGCTTGCTTGCTTGCTTGCTTGCTTCGTAAAAAATATAGTAGGGGAAAATTAATACCCTACATTTTGTTTCAACGTTCCTTTACTATTGTCGATGACAGCTTGTGGAATTGGCCACAATTCATTTTTTCCAGCTTTGAACGATCTATTTTCAGAGAAAAAACGATCAGTTAACGAAGTATAAGTTACCTTGCCTGTTTTAGGGTCCACCGTACCTTTGGACAGCGCGCCATTTACAGGACCGTTCATTACGTCTTTGGCTATTCCCCAACGAATAATATCAAAGCGACGGCGTCCTTCTCCGGCGAATTCTACACGCAGCTCACGACGTACCAATTCACGCAGTTTGCTCTGGCCACTGTATACGGATTTGTCTACTTTTGGCATCTTAGCGCGCTGGCGAACTAGATCGATATTATCATATACGGTATTATCGATAATCCCCAATTCAATCTTTGCTTCCGCATTTAACAAAAGCATTTCGGCATAACGCATCACAATAATGTTGGTACCTACGTTCCAAATGTTTGCATAACTGCCCGGATTTTGGATATATTTTTTATAGTTGTAAGCTGTGCTAGATGCATTATCTGGACCAGATGGATAATCTTCCGATTTCGGATTTAATGGATCGAAATATTTACCGTTGTACAGTGCTCCTGGGTAAACAATTGTTGCGCCCAGGCGTGGGTCTCTTTTTTCATATGGACTGGCAGGGTCATAAGATTTCGACTCGCCAATAGTCTGCCCATCGGCAGTTTCGTAAGCATCTACCAGACTCTGTGTTGGTACAATAGAACCCCATCCCCCCATTGAATTGGGCAGCATAATACCAAGTGAAGTATATCCTTGAATATTTACCAAATATTCGATATTCATCATGACCTCACTGTTATTTTCATTTGCCTCTTCAAATAAGGTCGCATAATCATCGAATAATTTATAATTAGCCGAAGAAATGATCTCCTGTGTTGTATTGATGACATCCTGGTATTTCTTCTCAAAAGCATAACAGCGCGCCAATAAACCAAGGGCAGCACCTTTGGACATACGGCCGCCTCCCTTAGCAAACGACAAATCTGCAGCAGCTTCTTTCAATTCTTTTTCCACAAATTCCAATACTTCCTTTTGCGTATTTGCAGGTACGAACGAATTTTCTGTCGTCAAAGTTTTCGTAATGATAGGTACTCCCCCAAATAAGGTTGCCATATCTAAATACTTGTACGCTCGTATAACGCGTACCTCAGCGGTCAGCCGCTTCTTCTTTTCAGCATTAACCGGCGATTTTTCAATATTTTCAAGGATGTAATTGGCTCGACGGATATGCTCGTACGTATAGCGTGCCTCTGCATTTCCAGCGTTTGTCGGTGTTGCCGTGCCATTTCCCAAAGCCTGGAATCCTTCCCAAGGGAAATCACTATTGGAGTTATCCGAAGTACAGTCCATGTAAAAGATCTGGGTACCGTCTTCCCAAGCAGATCCTTCGGTCAGCTTACCGTCACTTCCCCTTGTACCGCTGTACAAACCTGTTACAGCAAAATCGGTTTCAGCTTCCGTTTTCCAAAAATTATCGGCATTATATGCATCCAACGGCTCCTGATCGAGTTTTTGACAAGAGAACAGTAAGGTGGCTACGCTCAATGCAATCGTTATATTTCTAAGTTTCATGATTTTCAATTAAAAGTTTACGTTAAGACCAAACACATTTGTTTTCACCTGTGGGTAGTAATTACCTCTAGAATCCGCTGGCGCCTCCGGATCAAATCCTTTAGCAAATCCGGTAAAAGTCAAGAGATTTTGTCCACTATAGTATACTTTAGCCCCCTTAATACCGATTCTATCCGTAAACGTTTTTGGTAAGGTATAACCGAAGGTGATATTCTTCAAGCGGACATAACTTGCATTCTGGATCCAAAAATCGGAAGGAGTGCCTGAAGGACTATTTTGTGACCAACTGGTCAACGCCCTCGGCATAGATCCGTTTGGATTGGTCTCTGCATTGAAACGATCTGCAAAAATGGTTGTCGGTTTATCCGATCCCGAGATCCCGCCAATGGCTTCACCCCAAAGATAGCCCTGTACTTTAGCCGCACCTTGGAAGAATAGGCTCAGATCAAAGTTTTTATAACTCATATTGGAGGTCAGACCAAAGATAAATTTTGGATCAGGCGAACCTAGATATACACGGTCATTTCCATCGATTTTTTTATCGCCATTCTGATCTTTATAGATAATATCACCAGCACCTACAGTTCCGTTCACACCTTGAATGCCACTGTTTTTATATTCTTCGTCCGAACGATAGATTCCAGCAGTTTCGTAGCCATAAAACGAACGGATTGGTCGTCCCTGCTCATAGATATAGAAAGTTCCATTGACCTGAGGTTCGTCACTAGCCCATTTTTTAATCTGGTTGTTGATATAAGAACCGTTTGCGGCAATGCTATATTTGAAATCTCCGATACTATTTTGATAGTTTACTTGTATCTCTACCCCATTATTTTGCACTTTCCCTGCATTTTGGTAAGGCGCTGGAAGACCATATAAGTTCGATACAGGCAGTTTTAACAACACCCCATCAGTTTTACGGTCAAAGTATTCAAATACAAAGCCCAGATTATTTTTGAAGTTCAGATCCAAACCAATGTTGGTACTTGTCGTTGACTCCCATTTTAATATTGGGTTTGCCGATTCTACGATGGCCCCACCGGAACTAATCTCACCACCAAAAGAATAGTTATAACCTGGAGAAATAGTAAATAAGCCTGGATAATAAGCGTCGGAAGAAGGATATGAATTGTCTGATGTTGCCGCTAATTGTTGGTTTCCTAGTTTACCCCAACCGCCTCTTAATTTCAATTCTGAGATTACATCGGACAAAGAAGATTCTTTAAAGAAATCTTCCTGAGAAATACGCCAGCCGGCTGAGAACGACGGGAATGTACTCCAACGATTGCTTCCCAAGAATCGCGATGTTCCATCACGTCTCACATTGGCTTCCAATAGATACTTATCCGCAAATGCATAATTGATACGACCGAAGAAAGAGCGTAATATTAGCTTTTTGGCCCCTCCATCGACTTTCATTCCGTCTTTGCTACCCAAATTCAGTTCCGAAAAATCATTATTTAAGAAACCTTGTGCATAAGCACTGGAGTAATCCGCACGGAATGTTTCATCCATAAAACCGCCTAAAACATTGATCTGATGGTTACCAATCTTTTTGTCATAGGTCATCAAGGTTTGAAAAGTCAATCGTTCGGATTGGAAGTTATAAACAGTCAAATTATTCACCCCTTGTTTAGGTCCCAAATCACCATTTGGCGCATAGTATTGGATGTCTTTGACAAATTTGGAAGACATATTGTCGATCGGTTGAAAGCCTACAACCTGCTTGATCTTCAGTCCATCCATAATCTGAAATTCACCGGAGAAATTGACCTGCGTATGTTTATAGGTCATATTATCCTTGGCTTCGAGATCCATCCAAGCAATTGGGTTACCATCGCTACCACGACCATATACACCATTACTGTATTTATAAGGAATAAAACTAGGAATACGGTTTACCTGTCTAAAGATCTGCGCCATATCACCGGTATAAGGGTTTACGGGTTCGGTGATGCGTTGATAATTATACGCCAGTCCTAAATCAAATCGAAGTCTTGAAGATACTTTTGCACCAACATTTGTGCGTAAATTATAACGGTCAGAGCTCGCTACCTTGATAACGCCTTTTTGTCCTAAGTAGCCTCCCGAAGCCATATATTGCACATCTTCTGTTCCACCTGTGACTTGCAAATTATGCGATTGTTGAAAGCCCGATCCCTTGTAGAGCAGTCCTAACCAATCCGTATTGGGATGACCGTCCGGATCAGATCCATTTTTGAAAAGTTCAAGATCCTGCTGGGAAAAACGCTGTGTCTTCCCTTCATTTTTAAGGGCCTCATTTAAGATAACAGCATGGTCATAAGAGTTCATATACTCCGGTAGACGTGTTGGATCCTGAATCCCGGCATAGCCTGTATAATTCAATTGCGGCTTGCCACTACCACCCTTTTTGGTCGTAATCAAGATAACCCCGTTTGCGGCCTTAGAGCCATAAATTGCTGCACTAGGTCCGTCTTTCAATACCGAAACACTTTCAATATCGTTGGGGTTGATATTATTCATCGAGCTTTCTATTCCATCGACAATAACAAGCGGATTCGCATTATTGATGGTACCCAGCCCACGAATACGGATCGTACCGTTGTCTTTACCGGGCTGTCCTGAATTTTGGGTAATCGTTACACCCGAAAATTTACCCTGGATCGCAGAAGATACATTGGTAACAGGACGATCCTGTAGATCTTTTGACGTGATCGCTTGTACCGCACCGGTTAAATTTACCTTCTTTTGTTTAGCGAATCCCACAACGACCACTTCCTCCAAAGCCTCATTATTACTTTCCAGCTGAATTGATAGCGTCGTTCCTGTAACTGTAACTTCTTTGGTTTTGTAGCCAACGCTACTAACAAGCAAAATATCTCCCGCTTTAGCTCGAATTGCAAATGTTCCCTTTGCATCTGTAGATGTCGATACCGATGTCCCTTTGACCGAAACAGTCGCAGCCGCACGAGGACCATCTTCCGCAGTTACTTTCCCGGTAACTTGGTTCTGCGTGGCCTCGTTTGCTGTATGTTTAAATGCAATCGGCATTTCTGCGGCCCACAAACTTTGCGAAGACGCAACAAGAAGAGCAATAGCAAGCAGGCTTACCTTTTGGTTACTTGTAAATTTTGAAATCATAATTAAATAGTTAGTAAAATTGAGTCTGTCAGTTTAGTATTAGATTGACTGGTTCAGCCCATTAAATTAGAGGGATATTTTATGGGAACAAAACAACGGTGTCACGAAATCGATTGCGCAAATAACGCAATCGATTGACTTTTATTTATTGAAATTCACTTTGTCACTTTTTTAGTATAAAAAACAATGCAACCGGCTGCATCCAAGCTGAAACGCTGTTGTTATATTAAAAACAAATACTTATATGTTCCATTAATACTTTATTAATGGACTATTAATTGGGTTAATCGATATTTAGTGGCATAACTTAATTATAAATCGATATGATAGCTAAAACGCTCAAATTCCATCTTCTTGGCATCTGTCTACTTTTTTCGGTAGGCTTACTATTCGCACAAAAACAATACGACTCGTATAGCGGCCTTGTTATGGCCGGCTACCAAGGCTGGTTTAATAGTCCTACGGATGGTGCAGACCGCGGATGGTACCATTACCGTGGAAAAAACGGATTCCAACCCGGTTCTACAAATATCGATTTTTGGCCCGACGTCAGCGCCTATCAAATAACCTATGACAGTCCTTTTATGACAAAAGAGGGAAAGCCCGCTAAACTCTATAGCGCACATGACTATTCTTCCGTCAACCTCCATTTTAAATGGATGCAACAATACGGAATCGATGGCGTATTTATGCAACGATTCGTGGGTGAGATCGCTAACCCCAGTGGTTGCAACCACTTCAACACAGTGTTGACTTCGGCTATTCATTCAGCCAATGAATTTGACCGCGCAATCTGCGTCATGTACGACCTTAGTGGCATTAAAGATGGTGACGACAAAATCTTAATGGACGATGTAGCCGCCCTTGAAAAAGAATGGAACCTCAAAAAGCGTGATCGCGCCAAAACCTATCTTTTTCATCATGGGAAACCACTGATTGCCGTTTGGGGTATCGGATTTAACGACGGTCGCAAATATAATCTCAAAACAGCCGAACGTATTGTCAATTACCTCAAACAAAACGGCTATAGCGTCCTTCTTGGCGTACCGACTTATTGGCGTGAATTACGCCAGGATACTGAATCCGATCCATTTTTGCATGAACTCATCAAAAAATCAGATATCATTATGCCTTGGTTTGTTGGTCGATATAATCAGGCCGGATTCGATCAGTTCAAATCCCTGATCAAAGATGATATGGACTGGTGCAAACAACATCAAATCGATTATGCTCCACTTTGCTTCCCTGGATTCTCCTGGACTAACATGACTGGGAGTTCACGTGCCTTCGTCCCTCGTGATTCCGGAAATTTCTTATGGAAACAATTACAGTATAACCTTTCTATTGGTGCTCAAATGCTCTACATCGCCATGTTTGATGAAGTCGATGAAGGTACCGCCATATTCAAGACACTGCATCAAAAAGATGTCCCACTTAATGGAAAAGGCTCATTTGTCGGTATTGAAGATAATCTTCCAAATGATCATTATCTTTGGTTAACCGGACAGGCAAGCAAATACCTAAAAACCAAAACCTCAGTCCCCGTAAAACAACCAAAAAGAAACTAAAAGATGAAAATAAAAACGCTCCTATACTGCACACTGCTACTGATGGGCAACACAACAATTAAGGCACAGCAGTCCACTAAAATAATAGATGCCCCAGCTAGTCAGCGGCAACATAAGATCACGCAATTCTGGACAGACCGCACACAGATTCAATCGGCTGCAAGTCTCTCCGCAGGCCCTTTAACGTTATCCTATGCACGCCCCGCAGGAGTTTGGGAGGAAGCTCTACCGCTCGGTAACGGTCAGCTCGGTGCTATGGTTTTTGGTGGTGTCGCCGATGAACGCGTCCAACTGAACGAAAGTACGCTTTGGGCCGGTCATCCGCAGGATCCCAATAATCCCAAGGGGAAAATGTATCTGCCCCGCATACAACAACTTCTTTTTGAAGGTAAAAATAAAGAAGCAATCGACCTTGCAGACACAACTTTGATGGGCTTACCCAAAAACATCAAACCCTATCAGTCGCTTGGCGAACTATGGTTTGATATGCCCCATCTTAAAGCTGAACAGTATATGCGCTCGCTTGATCTTGAGCGTGCATTGCAACAAACAAGCTACGTGTATAATGGTGTCAAGTTCTTTCGCGAGTCATTCATTTCAGCTCCTGCCAACGCGATGGTCATCCATTATACAGCAAACAAGAAACAGGCACTCGATCTAAACTTCACCTGGAAAAGAGCCCAGGATTTCAGTTGCACCGCTGATCCGACAGATCCCACACAATTGCTACTTCAGGGGCAGATTGGCCAATCTGCTCATGCCAATGAGCGCGGAACAAAGTTTGCCGCAATTGCAAAAGTAATCCTTAAAGGCGGTAAACTTATCAATGCAGACGGCCGCATAGCGATTACCGGAGCAGATGAGATTACCATCATCGTCACCGCTGCTACGGATTATCCCGGATTGAAGCATATCGCCTATCCACAAACCCCAGTGGATATTGATCCACTTGCAAGCTGCCGCAAGGTAATCAGTAGCCTGAACAAACAGCATTATCAACAGTTAAAACAGGCTCATATAGAAGATTACCAACAGTATTTTAATCGGGTCAAGTTGAATCTTCCAGATCCAGAACAAGATAAACTCGCAAAACTACCCACCGATTCACTCATTCGGATGACAAAAGAATTGCAAAAGGTACCTAATACCTTAGTCAACAAATTCTTTCAGTTTGGTCGTTACCTTTTAATTAGCAGTTCACGTCCAGGACATATGCCGGCAAATTTGCAGGGCTTATGGGCTTGGCAGATGGATCCACCTTGGAATGCTGATTTTCATACCAATATTAATTTGCAAATGAACTATTGGCCTGCCGAGGTAACCAATCTTTCTGAATTGCATAAGCCCCTATTTGACCTGACGAAGGCATTAATTCCTTTTGGTGAGCGTACCGCAAGCAAGCTCTATGGAGCTAAAGGCTGGGTGGTACATCATCTCACCGATGCCTGGGGCTATACAGCTCCAGCCGATGGCGTACAGGGCATTTGGCCCATGGGATCGGCCTGGATGGCGCAGCACCCCTGGGAACATTATAACTATACTGGCGACCGAGAATTTTTAAAAGTCCAGGCTTATCCTATTATGAAAGGAGCGGCTGAATTTATTTTGGATTTTATGGTCAAAATCCCCCAAGGTAAATCATTTGCAGGTTATTGGACCACCAACCCTTCACATTCCCCTGAGAATAGTTTTATCCTACCATCGGGTGAAGTTTCCAGTTTTACCTACGGTGCCACCATGGATACACAGATTATCCGCGACCTCCTGCAAAATTGTGTTGAAGCCACAAAGCTCTTAGATTGCGATCCTGATTTCAGACAACGCTGTCAAGCTGCCTTAACCAAACTTATTCCAACACAAATCAGCAAAGAAACAGGCCGCATTATGGAATGGATCGAAGATTATAAAGAGACTGAGGTAAATCACAGGCATACGTCACATTTATTTGGTTTGCATCCGAGCAACCAGATTTCAATCGTTAATACGCCCGAACTAGCCGAAGCTGCAAAAAAGACGCTATTAAGTCGGGGCGATCATGGTACAGGTTGGAGTCTAGCCTGGAAAATCAATATGTGGAATAGATTGCACGATGGAGAGCATGCCTACCGCTTATTGTATAACCTGATCAGTGATAAGACACTGCCCAATCTGTTCGATAATCACCCACCTTTCCAAATTGACGGGAACTTTGGCGCGACCGCAGCGATTGCCGAAATGCTGCTGCAAAGCCAGGTCAGGGACAAAAACAACAATTACCTGATCGAGCTGCTACCCGCTTTAAGCCACAACATGGATCAGGGAAGCGTAACCGGACTTAAAGCAAGAGGTAATCGTACGGTGAATATACAATGGGAAAACGGTAAGCTTAAGAAAGCCGAAATCCTACCTAGCAGTAATGGTCCGGTCTGTATCAGCTATGCAGGTAAACAGATCGAACGGAATGGAACAAAAGGTACAGCAGTCTTGATTACCCCCGATATGTTTCAATAAGGGAGTGTTCATCCATATTTGAGCTGCTTATTAAAGTTTTGGTTATTCGATTTAAAGCAAGGCGAATATCCTACCGCGTTTAGACAATAGGACAAAGCTATCCATAAACAAAAGCGCTGTTGATCGATGATCAACAGCGCTTTTTACCTTTTTTACTTTCTGACATACACATGTTGGTAAGCAAGCTTTGTTAGTTCCCCCAATTTCGATTTGCTCTATCCCCCATCACAAATTCCAATGTGCCACCTTTCAGCACATCGGCATGGGTCAGCTGTGGAACGTTCAACGGCTGCCCATTTAATTTCGCCGATTGAATGTATTTGTTTTTTGCAGATGCATTTTTGCCGATAATTACAAAAGACTTGCCATTAGGAAGCTGTATGCTCACTTTCTGAAAAAATGGAGATCCGATGCTGTAGGAAGTCAGACCTGGTGTTACAGGATAGAAGCCCATTTGGGAAAAGACCACAAAAGCTGACATCCCGCCACCGTCTTCATCACCCGGTACCCCCATTAGATCGTTTCTAAACCACTCACCGATCAGTTTATGTATCCGTTTCTGTGTCATCCAAGGTTGTCCGGCGTAATTGTAGAGATAAGGAATATGCAAAGCCGGCTCGTTCGCCATGGAAAATTGTCCAACATTACCTGTATGATCTGGAAGCTGTGCATAAAAATCAAATTTCGACCGACCCAAAGGCTGCTGAAACATCTCATCGAGGTACTTGACAAACAATTCATTTCCCCCCATCAATTTGATCAGATCCGGAATGTTGTGTTGTACATCCCAGCGATAGATCCAGGCATTGTTTTCACCATAATACTCCCGTGCTCCCTGTCCGCCAGAAAACACATAATCAAAAGGCATGATGAAATTTCCCTTGTCATCTTTGGGATGGAAAAATTTGGTCTGTTCGTTGAAAAGATTTCGATAATTGAAAGATTGCTTCATAAAGAGATCATAATCAGCCTGAATACCCAATTCTTGAGCAAGTTGTGCCAAGCACCATAAGTCGTAAGAGGTACCCAAGGTTACAGCGACCGGTTGTCTCCGTTCAAAACCGTTTACCTCTGGTATCGTTTCTTTTTCACCTGGATATAATGCTGGAATATAGCCTTTCTCCTTAAAAAACTCGTCTAATTTCCCCGCGGCTTTACCCGACCAAGGGGCTAGTGTCTTTTCTGTAATCGCACCTTTTGCTGCCAGATAGGCTTTCTTGATATCAAAATTACGCACTCCTTTGCGGTAAGCATCCAACAAAGTTGCTACACCATGATTGGAATTCATCCGTCTACTATCACCGGTAATCTCAGGGAAAGTAGGCAACCAAGGCTGCTCCATTTGTTCAGACATCCGGACAAAAGAATTGAGGATCAAGGATTCTGTGCCAGGATCTAACAGTACCCGCAATGGATGATGTGCACGGTAGGAGTCCCAGATCCAGTCATCGGTAAAAAAAGGTTTGCCCTCGTCCTGATGTACCTTACCGTCGAACGCACTATAATAACGTCCATCCTCAGAAATATTGACTGGCCTTTCGTAGGTGCGGTATAAGGAGGTATAAAACACATGTTTATTGGACTCATTGTCGCCTTCCACAGCTATTTTACCTAAAGCGTCGTTCCATATTTTACGGCCTTTTTCAGCTAGCTTCTTTTGATCAAAGTCGCTGATTTCACGTTTCAAATTGGCTTTTGCCTGTGCGACATCGATAAATGAAACACCATATTTCATGCGCAAGCTAGTCCCTGCCTGATTAAACTCCAATACCATACACGAATTCTTACCTGCAGTTTCTGTTGCATTTTCCAGTTGTTGGCCTTGCAGTCGCTTCACCGCAACTGGCTTGGATTCGGGAATAGCATAAATATACACGTGCGTACCATTACCAATATCCTGTGTACCCGAAAGTCCCTGTCCGTCCCATTGAAGTTTCCCTTCCTGTGAGTTGAACTGAAGGTATTTTGTCGAAGTTGTCGGAAACGTAAAGGTATACATCCCCGACTGATGCGACAGCGCATAGTCTACCTGAATATTCTCTTGATCCAATAGCACCGAATAGGCATACGGATGTATTTCCTCCTGATCGTAACTATACAGTTGTACCGGTTTCAAACTGCCCGGCAATTTCACCATGGGACTAAGATTGAAAGCCGATTTTCCACGATGGCTGGTAACGATAAGCGGCAGACCAAACAGACGGTCCGACGTATAGTCTCCCCGCTCAGGATAAACGCGCAAAAGGCTGTTTGGCAAGTGAACCGTTGGGTAGGTTGGCACCAATAAATGGCTGATGTTTCCCATATAAGGATTGACATAGTCAACATAATCTTTCGTCATTTTAGCTTGGGAAAAACCTTTTAGCATACTGACCGAAAGAAGAGAACAGCAACATATTGTGCGTAACAATGTATTGGTTTTACGTTTGATATTCTTCGTTAGCATTTTAAACAATTAAGTGTTCGATGGTTTAAGGGCGAAACAGTTGTTCCGCCCCTAAAGTTAATTTTTTTTGGCAACATATCGTCTTCGTGTCCATCGATTATTTGGGACCTGTCAATAAGCCAGTCTGCTTTACCTTCTTGATACTGCCATCCTTATTGTACTCCAAGCGGTCTACGCAGATGGAACGAAGCCAATCGTTGAATTCGCCATTTTTTTGTGACAATTCACTGTTATGGTAAAAAGCGTACCATTTACCTTTAAACTTGACAATGGAGCCATGGTTTGTATAGCTATTCGTCGGATCCATATAGATGCCCATTGATTTCCATGGTCCCATTGGACTATCACTTACCGCATAGCGCATACGGTTATCTCCTTTTACTCCATCTTTCCAGTTCTCATCGTGATTGTCAGAATAGGACAGATAATATTTTCCATTATACTTGTGTACCCATGAAGCTTCGTGAAAATCTTCCAAACCTTCCATCTTTTGCAATTCACCATCAATCTCCATCATATTGTCTTTTAGCTTACCTGCTTTACAGACACCACCGCCCCCCTGATAAAAATAGGCCTGTCCATTATCATCGATAAAGATATGTGGATCAATAAGTGCTTCGGCACCTTTTACATAGCCCTGTACCACAAAATCTTTTGCTGGTGATTTACTCGTAGCTACACCAATTTTCCAGGTCTTATTCCACTCCGTACCACTTGGGTGTGGAAAATAAAAATAATAAGTACCATTTTTATAGACACAATCCGGAGCCCACATAAATCCACCTTCTTTTCTACCCCATGGGACTTGTGAGGCGCGTAATATTTCGCCATGATCGGTCCATGTTTTCATATCCGCCGTCGAAAACACATGGTACTGATCCATCAGATCGCAACCTTGAGGCGGAGCAATATCATGTGAAGCGTACACATACAGGCGGCCATCGGCCCATACCCGTGCCGAAGGGTCTGCGGTATACATATGTTTGATAAATGGATTATCTTGCGCCTGCAAGTGTGTGGCAAAAAATAATGTCATGCCCAATAGGCATCTGGAACCTGCTTTAATAAATTGTTTCATCCGAATAATTATTTAGTATTGAGTAGTAGTAGCGGGCACCAAGTCCCGCTTATTGTTTAGATTCTTTACTTAAGGTACTTTAATAACCTCCACTTCCGAATAATTGAATTTTTCGTAGGTGTCGCGCACTTTTGCACCCATCCGTACATAATAGGTGTACCCTGATTTCAATGGAATATCCTTGATCGTGTAAGTTTCCTTTCCTTCTCCGGTCTGCATATTGCCGATATTTTCCCAGTTTTGATTGATCAATGCGCGATATTCATCCTTATAATACGCATCAATACGGTTGCCAGCCCCACAGTATGGTGTCAGACTCAGGAATGGGCGAACCTCAATCACTTGCGGCAATCCACCCGTAATAGGTGCGGCAAGCGTACAGGAGATTTCCAGTTTATTTTCGGCTTTTAAGGTCCACTTCACATTTTTGATCTGTAGGTAGGGTGTCACCTCAAAGTTTTGCTCTGCATTAGCACCCAGTTGGTAACCTTCGATCTTCTGTGCTGGCCAAAATGCGCCACCATAGGGCTGGAGGGTATACGTTGCCTGAAAGAGTTTTGTATGGTTATACGATCCGTCCTGCTTGACGGCAATATCCTGCGGTGCGGGATTGTCGCTCCAACTGGTTTCTAGCAAACGGATGCTAAATTCGCCCTGTCCGGTCAGGAAGGGTTTATTCGTTACCTTATCAATGACCTGCCCTTTCATACTCGCATTCGGGCCATCGTAATTATCTGTTTTCGAACAGGCATTTAAAAATAACAAGCCTGTCAATGCTGTAAATAAATATATCGTTCTCATTTCCGCTCGGTTAGTAAATAGGGTTCTGTGGATATAGATTAGGGTTTTTGTTCAGTTCTCCACCCGGAATAGGTTCATAATACCATTTCTTTTCAAAGTTGAACGTCTTGTTCCAAGGTTCCTTTTCGCGAATAAAAATAAAGGAGTTGATCCGTTCGCCGCCCGGAGCATATTTCAGTTCATCCAATACAAGGTAAGGCATCAGCGAATTGGGTACAAAGTTATTGAGTTCCACATCTGCAATGCGCCATCTCCGCATATCCCACCAATGGTGATTTTCAAAGCAAAGTTCACGTTCGCGCTCCTCGCGTATAAATTGCAGATTTCCATCCAAGGGATAACCATATTTACCGGATAGGTTTGCCGAAGCAGCTGTATAGAGATAAGGCTTGGCACCAGCACGATTACGGATCTGCGCGATGTATTGAAATGCTTCCTGTTTAAGTGCTTCATCATTTTTGATCAGGCCAAGTTCATAAGCAGCTTCGGCCTTATTCAAAAGTATCTCAGCGAGCCTAAAGACCTTCCAGGGTTGTGTACTGTTATATAACTTCACATCCTTGGTAGACATTTTATAGTTAATGTATTTACGGATGTAAAATCCAGTTCGGGTATTGTTGGCATGTCCATCTTTCCACATGCCATGCTCGCCTGTTATGTTGATCTTCGTACCATTGTAATCAAACAGGCTATTCTTGGGGCCAGCCAAGATTCGATTTGACTCGCTATTTATGGCCGCAGTACCCGCGCCCATCTGTGCATCAGCAGCCTTACCGGGAAAGGTTTTATAGAGTCCACGCTGAATATCAAAACTCCGTCTTTCGGCGCCTTCGCGTAATTCCATTCCCGAGAAATAAAATGTAGCCCGCTGACGAGGTTCCAAATCGGCATACAGCTGTTTACGGTCCGTATAGCGTACTGGTTTTCCACCAGCATCAGTGATTGGAAGTTCACCGAATAACTCCACGACATTTAATACGGGGTATGCCGCAGACTCATTGTCACTCGAAAAGGTCGGATTGGGCAAATGCGTAGCGTCATAGCTATGTTTGAGACGGTTGTTGTGCGGTGCGGTCAGACTATACTCCTTGATCAGAATATCCTCAGGGCTGTCTAAGTCCAAAAACAAATTTACGTAGTTGAGTTCCTTGTCCTGTGCATTTTTATTGTACAGACTGTACGGTCCTGCCAGCACGGTTGTTGCAGCATCATAAGCCTGTTTGAAGAACCATTCCGCTTCTTCCTTTTTGATACCTACCAACTGCTTGTCTGTGGCATCGCCAGAGAGATTGCTATACGAACTATATTTAGCAATACTACCGGCATACAACATTGCTCGGGAAAGAAGAGCTGCTGCCACATATTTGTTGGCGCGGCCACGTTCGCTGCTTCCAGACATCATTGAAATAGCCACCTGCAAGTCTTCATTGATAAAATGATAAACCTCAGATTCTTTATTTCTGCTAACCAAGAGCTGTTCTTTATCAGCTGTTGGATCCTGCACGTCTTTTATAATAGGTACCCCACCGTAGCGCTTAACCAAAGCAAAATAATAGAAAGCCCGTAGGAAATGGGCTTCCCCAAAGATCTGGTTGTACCCCTGCTCGGTATAATTAGCTTTGTATTTAGGCAGGCCTGCAATCAGGGTATTGACATTCCTGATGCGATCATATGGCCAGTAACCAAAGCCCTGTGCCCCAGCTACCCCCCAAAATTGTCCGGTCATCTCGCCACTCATGGCCGCAAGCGTTTCCGAATTTTGCCAATAATTGTCCCATCTAAATCCTCTTTCAGGATGATATACAAAGTCTTCTATGGGTAGATAGCTGTACATTCCAGCGACATATTTACGTGCTCCAGCCTCATTTCCAAAAAGCGCATCTTCACCCAATACCCCTAGTGGATCCAGATCCATTTTTTTACAGGATTGCATGCCCGAGCACAGAAAAAGGCCAATGATTGCTATAGCGATTGATTTTTTCATGTTTTGTTCGTTTTGAGATTAAAATTTAATGGATGCTCCAATGTTGTAGGTTTTATTGATGGGATATTTGTACACATCAATATCACCCGACGAAGAACCTCCGGCAGATCCTGGATGCTCGGGATCGGTATATTTGAGACCCGTCCATGTCAACAGGTTATAAGCACTCGCATAGATCCTTAGATTCTTTATTTTTAATGTCTTCAACCATTGTTGCGGGAGAGAATAACCCAGTTCTAAGGTTTTCAGACGCAGATAGGAGGCATTTTGAACTGCCCGGGTTCCTTCGGCCATGGCAGAGCCAGTAGAAGGATAATATCCAGCAAGCCATTGTGTGCTTGGGTTAAATAGATCGGCACCGGCATCAGCTGGTCTCCAGCGATCCAAAAACTGCGTCAAAGCACCGCCGTCAAACTGCAGTGGTCCTGCCAATACCTCACTATACTGTACATACACTTTTGCTGCACCCTGAAAATTCATCGTTAGATCCAGACCACGCCACGATCCTCCTAACGTAAAACCATAGTTGATCAAAGGCATATTATACGTTGCAATAGGATGATTGTCGGCATCGTTGATCACCCCATCGCCGTTCCAGTCCTGATAGTAATAATCACCAGGCAATGTGCCGCTGCTTACCAATGTTGGGTGGTTATAAATCTGTTCATACGATCCAAACTGTCCGGCGTACTCCTTGCCCCACCAGATATCCTTATTACGATTAGAATAGCGGTTACGCCAGTTATCGTACGAATTACCCGCTTTTGATTCTACGCGGTTTACAAATTGACTCTTGGTAGAAGAAACCTGCGCATTAATAAAATAATTGAAATCATTGATCTTATTGCGATGTGTCAAAGAAAGCTCATAGCCGAAAGTCCGATCGCTTTCCAGATTTTCCTGCGGTAAGTTGGCACCAACGGTACCGGGGATCAAGTCAAGGCTTGTCGCTAGAAGGCCTGAGCGATTACGGTTAAAATAATCAAAAGTCAAGCCCAGCTTGCCGTTCCATAGATCCATATCCAAACCCACGTCAGCAGTTTTGGAAGTATACCAGGTGAGATTAGGGTTGGGAATTGCTGTAGGCAGAGCCCCATTCACGAGGTTTCCACCAAAGATCCATCCCGTTTCATTGGGTTCCAGTGCATAACCAACGATGGTTGAAGGGTAATTACCTGCCGAACGGTCATCCCCCAACTTACCATAGGATGCCCTTATTTTTAAGTTATTGATAAAATTGTAGTTGTTTTTAATAAACCCTTCTTCGCTGATACGCCAGCCCACCGAGGCTGCCGGGAAAAATCCCCAGCGCGATTCTTTTGGAAATTTAGAGGAGCCATCATAGCGAAAACTAAATTCGGCAATGTATTTACCCAAATAATCGTAATTGAACTTACCGACCAAACCTCGTGCTGTACGTTCGCCAATACCTTCCATATTTGCCAATTGGTTCTTGTCCTCACCAGCAAATAGATATTCCGAATTGACCATGATCTCGCGCTGTGCATAGAAGCTGTCCCATTTGTTATATTCTTCGACGAAAAGCAACAAACCGGAGACCTGATGTTTTTCGGCAAAACGACGGTTATAATTCAACGAGAATTGCATCAGGGAATGTGTATCCGGATAAGAACTCCGTCTCACGGTCGTAGGAGCATTTTTCTCATGTGCATTATACTTTTCAGGGGTTATAATCTGGCCGTTACCATCATACACCGGTGGTGTATAGCTATATAAAAAATAGGACTTCTTGAAATCCGTATTGTCACTGTACTTGAAGTCATAATTATAGGTTGCCTTCGCATTTAAGCCTTCCACAAAGGGTACTTTATAGTCTAAAGCGATAATACCGTTGAATTGCTTGCGCAAAAATTTACGATAGCCAGTCTGTTTGGAGTCCGTTACCACGACCGGATTTTCGTTATCGATCATCTCAAAATTTGGATAAAGGGGATTGTCGTTGACATAGATCGGCACAATAGGTCTTTGTCTCCAGGCCTGTTTGTAGACGGCCCAGATATCCGTGCGTGGTTGATTGGTCTCATCGGCATACCCGCCCACATCCAAAGATGCTTTCAGACGATCTGTGATCTGCGCATCGATGTTGGAGCGGAAATTCCAGCGATTATAGTTGAGGCTCTTGCTTTTGTAAGCGCCCATCTGATCCATATGGCCCAGGTTGAAGAAATAATTAACTTTCTTGCCGCCACCGTTGATGGAAAGATTGTGCTGGTATTGTGGTGATACTTTGTCAAATGCCGCATCGACATAATTGGATGTCTTTTTTGTGCCGTTCTGATACGCTTCAAAATCTGCCGGCCCAAAAATATTAGGCATCTTCGCCGGATAATTGCTATTAAAATCGCGACCTATCTGTTCATTTTTAAGCTGCATATAGGCAAGGGCATCCACCGTATTGGGAACATAAAGAAACTTTTGCCAGGCACGATTATAGGAATAGTTTATTTCAAAGTTTCCATCTTCGTTACTTCCCCGGCGTGTGGTCACCAAAAGAACACCATTCGCCGAGCGCACACCGTAAACAGCTGCTGAAGCATCCTTTAATACGGATACACTTTCGATTTCATTGGCATCCATGCGTGACAGATAATCTTTATCACGGGGAATTCCGTCAACCACAATCAGGGGCTCACCCATTCCGCGGATGTCGATATTTGATTCAAATGATCCCGGTTGGCTCGACTGTTGGCTGATACGCACACCGGGCATCTTACCGGCTAACATATTGACCACATTTTCATTTTTTGTTACTGTGATTTCTTTATTGTTCACCGATGATATCGCCCCTGTTAACGAAGCCTTTTTCTGCGTGCCATACCCCACAACCACGACCTCTTCCAAGCTTGTATTATCTTCGTTGAGCAACACATCCATGAGGCGTTGTTGCCCAACGATCATTTCAGTCTTGCGGTAACCGACAAAAGTGATCACGAGTTTATCTCCCGGCGATGCGCTAATCTTGAAGCGTCCCTGACCATCAGACGATGTTGTCTGCCCGGTACGGAGGTCTGTAATAGAAGCCCCAGCGATCGGCTTATCCTTTGAAGTCTGCACCTTACCTTCGATCTGCTGTTGCTGCGCGATGGTTGCCATTGGAGACAATAGCAGCAGCGAGGACAATGCCCACTGCCAAGGGTAACTACGGAGCTTGTTCCACGGCAGTGGCCTTTCATTAAAAATGAAGTTTGTTTTCATGTATTGTTTTAAATTGGTTATTGAATTATATATTAGGTTTATGTATTTAGGGAGGACCTGTTTGCTACAAACAGTCCATTACCACTATTCCCTAGGGAAGAGTTGAAGATAATTTTTCGCTTTCATTTGATTGGTTATTAAGTATGAAAACGAATATATTGGCGAGGGGTATAATAGAAGATTAACAGAAGATTAACAGGTATCCAAAAACACCATTAACAACTGTATATCAGTACATTAAAATTTTAAATATTTTTTCTTAATCTAGACAGTCTTTAAAACTTTTGGGGTAAGCTTCACCATATAAACGAGCGTAGATCTGACAGAAATTCTCATAGCACTGTAAGGCCAGGCTGTGATAGCCCAGCTGTAACAAGGAACGACATTTATGAACCATCGCCTCCTCATTGATTTCATCAAAATAGAATATCTTATTGCAGATCTCAATAATCAGTTCAGCATTATCCTGCACATTCAGATTTTCAATAAAATTGCCCAACGTTGTGAGCACCAGAATAGACATTTCACTTTTAAAATTATCGAGCCACTCATAGTCCACTTCGAAAAGGAAGCCTCCTTTGTCAATTATATCGAGTAATTCTCTAATTTCAGTTTCTGTAAAATATTTTTTATTGGATACCATCCTGCTGAAGCGGAGATAATCGATATACACGGTATCCATTGGCTCAATGCACCAGTAACCACTTTTTTTGGTCACCCTAAAATCACCCAATTGCTCGAGTAAACTATTGAGCTTGGCGATGTTCACTGACCGATTATTGCGTGCACTGGACTGGCTCTTATCGGACCAAAATAGCTCAGTCAGCTTCTCTGAGCTAATTCCCCGCTCCCATCGTACGGTATAGAGAATAAAAATCAGCAGCATTTCTTTAAGCAATGGCGAAAACTTCTTTGTGATTTCTTTTCCAGCAAGATCCACAATCTGTAAGTCGCCGCCGAAAAGGTATATTCCGGCGCCATGTCGGGTTTCAAATCCCTTGGCCACTTTCTTGGCTTGCGGAAGATCTACCAATTGCCCGCTCTTATCTTGTTCAGTCTCCTTCAAGGGAGCTGCTTGTAGGTGCGGCTCTCCTATTTTATCGGTTTCTATGACAGAAATAGCCTGTTTTTTTTGCTTGCTTCTTTTTCGATACCACCAGATCAAGAGCGATAATCCCATTACAGCGAGGGCATAAAGGCTGTATTTAAGCAGCGCAGGCTTAGCCAAAGGCATTATACCCTGTTCAGACGGTAAAGGGGGGGCCAGCAAAGTATAAATCGTTGCCTTAGTCAGATCGGTCTTGTCATCATAAAACAAGGTGACTGCAACGAAAGACTTAGATTTCGGTGCATAATAGAGATCGGCAAAAGAACGGATGTCATGAAAATCGAAGGGTATACTGCTCCCCAGAAACTGGTATTGTGTCCCTTTGAGGCTACCTGCCACTAGTTGTAAATGTGTTTTGAATTTATTATTCGGGAAAATCAATCCATAAAACAGTCCACTACTATCTTCAACGACCAGACTATTGGCCCAAACCATATCGGCGAATGCAGATGAAAATTCGTAAACTTTTAGAGACTTGCGGTTTTTAAAATCAAGCTTAAGAAAATCATTTGAAATGCGGGGATTCAACATTTGATCTCCTGTGGAACTGCCATAACCACCGGCCAGGTATACACCATCTTTTCCCTGCCCCATTCCCGCAAGATAATGCGGAAAAATTTCATCACCTGTAAAAGGAATGCTATCCCAAGATTGTGTGGGCAGATGATAACGCAATACGCCCGCTTTGTATTTAAAATGTCCATAGCCTCCACTCATATAGATACTCGTGTCGGACGAATTAAAATATTTGTTGAACAGCCAATAGTTTGTGCCTACAGCAGGAAAATCAAATTGTTTATTCCATGTTCGACTGGTGGAATCATAAGCAGCAACAATTTTTTGGTCGATGGAGATATTCAGGACGTTCTTTTTGATCGGATCAAAAAGCGATTGGCTGCCATTGACGAGCAAAAGCTTGCCATCGGCATATTCCTGCGAACGTAAGTCACTACCGCCAATTTTATTGATCATCAAACGCTTATTTCCAACAAAAAACAGTGTTTCTTCATTTTTGTCAAATGCCACACTAGCTTGTCCTTCCAGTGTAAAAGAAGACTGTGTTTTCCATTCACTACGTTGCCGTTTGATCCAGATCGGATTACCGATTTCCGCTGCACTCTTTTTTTGTTCATCCAAACTCTTGGTCCCTGAAGACTCATCCAATGGCCAATAGTATTTAAGTTTGCCATTATCCGCAATTCGAATATCCTTTAAGCGCATGGGTGGAACATCCATCGTTTGGAAGTTTTTCATCATATTTGCACCAAAAACGAGCTTAAACTGAGGCGCAAACTGTTTATTGAGCCGATAGGAATACCGGGCCGTTCCAACCTGAAAATAAAGCTCCTTTTTATCCATATCGAGCTCGAGGCGCATTGGCGTCCAATTATAATACAACTGTAAGGCTGTGATATTGAAAGATACCGGTGTAAAGTCCTCCCCCACTACCAATTTAAAATGTTTGTCCTGATCAAGCCGCCGATCGTATATCAAATCGATATTGACACCATCATCCGTAATCAGTCGAAAGATATAACCAAAATAATCCTGTTGGAGTGGCAAAAAGGAAAGATCGAACGAAACAGACAGTTTATGTTGAAAAGAAATCGATTCCTTGGTACCGATCTGCAGGCTAGTCCGCTTATCGGCTTCCATGTTGTGGCTGGCAAATTCTAACCCATATTGCGCCGATCCAATCTGACAGATCAGTACAAACCATAAAACCAGAAAAAGATGTCTTGATTTTTTCTTCACAATTTAGATTAAGCCTGATCTCAAAAATATAAAATTTTAAATAGAAATCTAAAATTTCTGCAACTATTACCTCAGGGGGGGTAGCGATCTTTTGCCTAACACCAAATTTCTTCTTCATCGTGTATTTTGCCTCCATTTAAGAGCAAAACCATGTTTTCACATGCGTAAAAAAAACGCTACTCTTCACGACTTAATTTGGATGTTGAACGATTATCCCTATATTCGACAAGCTAAATCCCTTAGGGAAATTGTGCGATATAAACCAATTTATCAATAGCAGGACATCATGAACATCCTAAAACCTTATTTGCTTATCCTTCTCCTACCATTCATGTATTTTGACAGCCTTGCGCAGTCCGCAACGAAGATTATCGATCTTTCCACCTATGGTGTTGTTCCCAACACGGGCAACAATAGTACTGCATTGGTCAATAAAGCTATTCAATCCATCTTCAGCAAGACTGGCAAGAAAGAACCTATTATTTTAAAATTCAAAAAGGGACGTTATGACTTTCATCCAGAAGGGGCACTAATCCGCGAATATTACATCTCCAATCACGATCAGGACAACCCCAAGACCGTAGGTATGGCATTTGAAAATTGCGACAATATCACAATTGATGGACAAGGATCAGACTTTATCTATCATGGCCGCATGTTACCAATTGCATTGATCGAGAATAAAAACCTCACGTTGAAAAATATCCACATCGATTTTGAGCGTCCCCAGATCTGCCAGGTCAAGATTTTACAAAACGATACAATCAAAGGTACAATTACTTATCAAACGGCACCTTGGGTAACCTATACGATCAAAGACAGTATATTTTACAATACCGGTGAAGGTTGGCAACTGAAACCGACATCGGGGATTGCCTTTGAAGAAAAGACCAAACGCATTGTCTATAATACAAGCGATATTCGCGTGGGCACAACCAAAGTGAAGGAGCTCTCTCCGGGTATTATTCAAGCGCAGCAATGGAAGAACAGCAAGCTTATACCGGGTACCGTCGTAGCCATGCGCGCTGGATTTCGTCCCAATCCGGGCATATTTGTCCATAAAGGAAAAAATATACGGCTTGAAAATATCGCCGTCCATTACGCCGAAGGCATGGGTTTGTTAGCTCAATTAACGGCCAACATCACATTGGAAGGTTTCCGAATTGCACTTCGCAGCGATCAGGATCCGCGTTATTTTACGGCTCAGGCCGACGCAACACATTTTTCGGGTTGCAAGGGTGTTATTGTATCGAAGAATGGACTTTATGAAAATATGATGGATGATGCCATCAATATCCATGGCACCTACCTGAAGATCACCAAACGACTAGACGACAAAACATTGATCGGTCGTTATATGCACGATCAATCCTACGGATTTGACTGGGGCTACCAGGGGGATACGGTCCAATTTATCCGATCCAGTACAATGGAACTCTGGGACCAGAAAAATAAGATCCAATCCATTAGCGTTTTACGCGAGAAAGCCTCAGATCCAATCCGCGAATTCAAGATTACTTTAAGTAATGCTTTGGACCCAGCTATTGACCCAACAAAAATGGATATTGGCATCGAAAACCTCACGTGGACGCCACGTGTACTATTTAGTGGCAATACCATACGCCACAATAGAGCACGAGGTGCTTTATTCAGTACACCCAAAAAGACCCTGGTAGAAAACAACCTCTTTGATCATACTTCAGGTACCGCTATTCTCCTGTGTGGCGATGCCAATGGTTGGTATGAAACTGGCAGCTGCCACGATATTCGCATCCGGAACAATACTTTTATCAATGCCTTGACCAATATGTTCCAATTTACCAATGCGATTATATCGATCTATCCAGAAATTCCGGATTTAAAAAATCAGCAGAAATACTTCCATAGCCATATCGTCATCGAAGACAACCGCTTTGAAACCTTCGATAAGCCTATTCTTTATGCTAAATCAGTCAATGGATTAGTCTTTCGCAACAACCAAATCAAGACCAATAAGGAATATCCTGCTTTTCATTGGAATAAAAAGCCCTTATTTTTTGAACGTGTCGCAAATAGCAGTATTTCAAACAATACGGTAAATGGCAAACAAAGTGATTTACAAACATTGGATCAATAACAAGTCCCGATATTTAAACTATAAACTGTCCCTATGTTATTTCACAAAAACAATTTATCATTCACCCTTGCGGTGTTATTTATCGGTATGCATGTAGGAGGCCATGCGCAAACAGTCAACCGAACTAAAGTTAAGCAGAAGCACCAATCGGTATCCACAACAGAACGCCCCAATATTGTCGTGTTTTTTGTGGACGACCTCGGTTGGCAGGACATGTCCGAACCATTTTACAAGGTCAAAACGTCGATCAACGAAAAGTTTCATACCCCCTATCTGGAAACATTGGCCAAAGAAGCCATTAAATTTACCAATGCGTATGCAACACCGGTGTGCACACCTTCCCGGGTGAGCTTTCTGACCGGTTTAAATGCTGCTCATCATCGTGTCACCAATTGGACCCATCCCAAAGCTGACACCCCGACCGATAGCAAAGATGAATTGTTGAATCCACCGGATTGGAATATCAACGGACTAAGCCCTGTGCCCAATATACCACATACGATATATGCTACTCCATTTCCAAGCATCCTTAAGGCCAATGGTTACTATACCATTCATGTGGGCAAAGCACATTGGGGATCTGCCGGAACACCTGGTGCCAGCCCTTTAAATTTGGGTTTTATGGTCAATATTGCAGGACACTCCGCTGGGCACCCACAAAACTACTATGGCGAGCAGAATTACGGAAACCTTCCTGGCAAAGCAGGGTATCAGGCAGTTCCCGGTCTTATGGAATACCATGGCACATCCACATTTTTAACGGAAGCCTTAACCCGAGAGGCGCTGAAGGCACTGGAGGAGCCTATACGCCGTAAGGAGCCTTTTTTTCTTAATTTTTCAAACTATGCGGTGCATGTCCCGATCCAACCCGATCCACGTTTTGTGCAAAAATACCTCGACCGTGGCTTAGATTCCACTGAAGCAGCTTATGCTTCTCTGGTCGAAGGTTATGACAAAAGTATAGGTGATATCGTTCAATTTCTTAAAGACAAAAAACTATACGATAACACCGTCATTATTTTCCTTAGCGACAATGGCGGCCTTAGCCTCAGCCCAATGCGCTCCGGACCAAGCCATACACAGAACCTACCATTAAAAGCTGGGAAAGGGTCGGTTTACGAAGGTGGAATCCGGATTCCTCTGTTGATCAAACAGGCCAAGCAGCACCCTCCAAGCACAGATGCTACCCCTGTTATGGTCGAAGATCTCTTTCCAACGATTCTCAGTTTAGCCAAAATAGATCACTATCAGCTCGTACAGGAAAAACCAGATGGAAAAAATCTTTTACCATTAATGGAAGGTAATAGGTCCGACAATTGGAACAGCCGGCCATTGGTATGGAATATCCCCAACAAGTGGACAGTGCCCGACGGCCCAGGAATCAACTTTTTCTCGGCAATAAGACAAGGTGATTACAAGTTGCTTTACGACATGAAAAATGGGAAGCTTGAACTTTACAACCTGCAGCAAGATATCGGTGAGCTCAACAACCTTGCCCCAAAAATGAAGGGAAAAACCAGCGAGCTCAGCAAATTACTTTCGGATCAGCTCCGGACCTGGAAGGCTCAGTTGCCGACCTACAAAGCTACGGGACAGCAGATCCCCTATCCTGATCAAATTAAGCTGATGGATTAAGGGGCTGCTATGATGATTTAAACAACGAAGCCCCGACAGTACATATCGGGGCTTTGCTGGTTTATCCTCTCCTCTGAGGATACGATTTAGCAAAATATGTTGCTATCCTTGACAACTATCCTTTTTTCTCTTTTTTTGCAGATTCAATCAGTTCACGCATTTCTAACTTAATGTAATCGACATTAGGTGTCGATCCTGTTAGCATATAGCGAATATTACCGTCCTTATCTAAAATAAATTTGGAAGGAATACCGTTTATACCCAATTTACCAGCCAACACTTTTCCTGTTTCCGGATCTTTCTGATCATCAAAAACCACCTCAAAAGGATATTGATTTTTGTCGATAAACTTCGCGACATTCTCCTTGTAGTTTTTGTCGCGTTCCCAGGTATTAACAAATACAAACTGTACATCTTTATCATGTGCATAGAGCTCCTGCGCTGCTTTCATTCCTGGAAAGGAACGTACACAGGGCTGACACCAGGTTGCCCAAAAGTCCAGTACAACAACTTTCCCTTTCAGGCTAGCCAAGCTGACTTTATCACCTTTTAAGTTTAACAATTCAAAATCAGGTGCCTTCTTGAAAACCTCATTTCCTTTGATGTGTTCACGAATATTTTTAACAAGCTCTTCCTTAAGAGTGGCATTATATTGCTCATAACCTGCTAAAGTACCATTAAGATCGCCATATAATTTCTTCAACTCTGGCTCGGTCTCAAATTGACCTTTGGCATAGAGCCTAGATAAGATATTGTAGGCTTCAAGCTTGCGGTTGACGCCTAATAGCGTCTTTGCATGCACTTTTGCTAACCCATCGGCTTGTTCGGGTGCTGCTACCAATGCCTTATCAATATACTCAAGTGCCTCCCGATATTTTCCTTGTCCAACTAAAATATTGACATAAGCTGACATCGAGCTGGCATAGCCCATGGAGGCAAATCTGGCTTTATTGTCTTTCTGTTCTTCCGGCAAACTGATATAGTAATAAGCATCATCCATTGCCGTCTTAAAAATTGGCGCGGCAGCGGCCGTATCTCCAGCAGCTAATAATGCTTGTCCCGTTGGCAAATAGCCATTTCCTCGCCAGAAACGCTCTTTCATCTCACCTAAATAATAGGTTGCTTTTTTAGCATTACCATCTTTTGCGAAAGAAGTTGCCAAAGATCCCAATACATAATCATAGGTTAGTTCATCACCAGGAAAATTAGCTACTGGCCATTTTTTTATCAACTCCAGATAAGCTTTTTCTTTAGCCGTGGTTTCCTCTGCTTTGTAGAACACGTTTGTCACAAATGTTTCCCGTGTAATCTTTCCTTTTGGGTATTTTTTAGTCGCAATTTTCTCCAAAGCAAACTGTTTATCTTCCTTTTCTAGTGTTCGAAGGACATTGATTGCCGTACGGTATTCATCTTCTGAATTATATTTTTTTGATTCATCGAATAAGGCATTTGCCAAGGAGTCTTTCCTTTCGGCATTTCCACCATTGGCAATCTGATAATAACGTTCCATTTTAGCACGGTCCACTTGTTGGGCAAGCACTGTTCCCGAGGCCAACAAAAGGCCTATCATCAATTTAAATTTCATGTTATCTCTGTTTTATAATTAGTATTTGTATGCTAAGTCAATAATCCTCCCAAAACCTGTGAAGGTTTTATCCAGTGACTGGATGGTGCCTGTGGGGCTCACTTTAAAATAATAGACTTTTCCTTCTGTTCCATTCCAAGTAGCCACAATCAACCGCGGCAAGCCCTGACCATAGCCATGTCGTTCAAATTTTATTTTACTGACAGTTTCATTTGTCGACAGCTGATATTCCACAGTATAACTATTAGAGGTCACCTCATACCGATAAAGCTTCGCATCGGCTACATAAAAGATATGTGGAGATAAAGTAGAACAGCTTAGGTCGGCTGCTTTGGTCAATCCTGGCGCGTCCAAGTGCTGTTTGGCCACATTTATAGTTGGCTCAGCAGCGGTTCTCGTGGTTCGAAATTGCAGCAAATAGGCTTCAGAACCATCTGTAGTGCGCATAATCGCATTTCGGACAGTACTTACATTGGAGGAATCCAGTTTGATCAGATCCATACCCACATTATTCATGTCGAAGAGTGCCGTATTCTGTGAAGCTGCATCAAAAGCATTGAGGTTGCTGGAAGTAACTGCATAAAAACACCTATTCAGCCGATCAAATACAAAAACATTGTAGGTATCCGAATAATTAGCGCCCGATATATGTTGAGCCGCTAGATTATACGTGTATTCATGCGTTGAAGACTTCATTTCAGCTCCAAATTTTTTTGCTCCAGGAAACCCACCGACCATATTGGGATACAGTTTACCGTCGTTAATCAAAAGACCAAGATTGTTGCCCCCAGCTCCACCCCAAGCGATATACTCGGGTTTGCTCGTTGCTGGAGCCTGAAAAAATAGATACGCATAGTCAAAACGTTTCTTCATTGTATTGCCATCCAATTCAATAGCATCACTGGCCCCAACGATATAGAATTTCTTACCATCCTGTGCCACTCCGTCTGAGATGGATTGGGGCGATATGCTAAAGCTTTTGGGATTAACAATAGGATAATTTGCATTCCTTCCACTGTAGATATCGTGGTATAATGTTCCATTACGCAAGATCATGGAAAGATCAGCTTTTCCATTGCGGTCTTCCAAAAAGATCCAGCCCTGCGTAAATAAGTCCTGAACGGCAAGCTGATAGAAACGAAATACAGCGAGTCCTGTTTTATTATTTGTTACCTTATAGGTCAATTTGTAATTTTCACCCAGTACAAAAATATCTGGAGAAACCGTATAGTTCAACGATTTTGTTTTAGCAATCAATGTACTGTCCTGTATATAACTTGCACTTGCCGAATTAAGGTAGACAAACCACTCATAGGAAAGGTCATTGGCATCTCCATTGTACACAACCTCCGGTGAAAGTGTCAAAGCTTTCCCCTGCTGGATAAAAATTGTCGTGTCACTCTTTTCTTCCGGAAAACTAACCTTATCCAGCACAGTATAACTGTAATTACCCTCATCTTTTGCACAGGAGAAATTTAATAGTGTTATCAGACACAGGTATAATAGCTGATATAATTTTGTTCTTTTCATAATATTTCAGTTAGGGAATAATAACCCTGTTACCATTTTCGTCGAACATCGGGCCGTTGGCCTTTTCATATTCGTAAATACCTAATCGTGCTTGAGCCAGCATCCGATTGCTATCCTGTGGAAACAAACCACCTTGGTTCCAATTGGTATAATCGAGCAACTGCGTCAGAAACAGGATCTTTGTATTGGAATAGTCTCCAAACAGATTTTTCCAATAGGAATCCCAAATACTCGGCTTTTCCAGTTTATCGGTTAAGGTGAAACGCCAGGTCAATCGGTCGAGCACTGCAGACACGGCATTATCGTTATATCCAGGTTTAAAGTCAGCATTTGCTATAATTTTTAATTCAGCCGTAACGACGCTATCCTTGAGCCCTGCACGTCTAAAAAATATGACGTCCACAATACCATCGGAGGCATTGGCCGGAATTACAGCGTGTTCGAGCTTAAAGTGATAACCTTCTTTTGCTGTAGAACCTGTCGCCAGTGCAATGGCTACGGGGCGATCAGTATTTCGGGGCAAACCAATAATCCGAATTGGAATTTGAACGGTATCCGTAAGGATATCTTTCGATTGAAAGGCAAAGCTGTAGTTTACGCTATCCACCAGTGTCCCTGCATAACGCTTATCAATGTAAACTTTGGGATCACTGTCATCGAACATCAATTTATTGTCCTCCTTACATCCGAGTAAAGTGAACAGCAGAGCAGCACATGCTCCAATAAAGGTGAGTAATCTTTTCATCATGCTGTCTAGTTCAGGCCAAATTCAATTTCATTGTCCGGTAAGGGGAAAACATATTTGCTATTGTCCATTGTTCCCCCAACGGTATTTTGTAGTGTACTGTAGTTTTTGCGCTTATAGTAGTACCATAACTGGCCTTCAGCATAAAAGTCTTTGCGATATTCTTTAAATAATTCACCTTCTAGCAGTGTAGGCGTATTGATGGTACTCGCAGATAAGGCCGGAATCAAACGTGCTGTACGCACTTTATTGAGGTAGCTCAGGGCTTGCTCTAACGTTTCACTCGCCTCTGCAGCAATATAATACATCTCCGAAAGCTTGATCACAGGAACCAGCTTTTGATTAACATTTGTCACATTGTTGCCGACATAATACTTCGTATTATAAACTGTTGTGGCATTAAATTGATTCCAACGGCTGTTTGAAGCTTGTGGCCCACGGATATCAATGGCATGTCCGGCAACAGCGATCTCATACCAGCTATTGAGGTTGGTTAATGTGGTAAATAAATCCTCATTTTCAGGAGCGCCCGCTTCTGTTTTGAAATAACGGTCCGATAGATCTTTTAGGTTGGATTTGTAAATCGAAAAGATATGCTCCGTGCTAAAAATCGCATTGGAAGTGGCACTTGTGGCATTCACGGTATTGGTATTGCCGTTCACAAATTCAAACTTCTGGCTATCGATTACTTCTTTGGCATATTTAAGCGCATTGACCTTATCGCCCCTATACAGATAGACCCTTGCCAGCAGGGCTTTAACGGCCCAAACATTCAGTCGGTTTTGACGAAACATGGTAAAGACCTCCAAAGAGGTATTTGCAGCATTATCTTTAATCTGGTCTATTGTCGGATATACGGCCAATAATGCTTCAGCCTCCTTCAGATCTTTCTCCAATAAGGCAAGTACTTCGGCTCGCGAAAGAACCTTGCCCGGGTTGACCGTAAATGCGGTCATATAAGGGATACTTGAACTTTCCTCCGCGGGACTTGCTACGGGTGACGCAGCAAAAAGACGCAGCAGATCAAAATGAAGTAGCGCCCGGGTCGCCAAAGCCTCACCTTTAACAAGCTGATAATTTACTCCGGTAAAAAGTCCTTTATCGGCATCAATATCTTTGAGGATATAATTGGCCTGGGCGATGGTACTGTATTGTGTCGTCCATAAGCTACTCAACGTAGATTTAACTGTAGCATCAGTATAATTATATCTTGCCATTTGACCGTAAGTATCTGTATTGGCATTCGATTTACTCTGATAGAGCTGTGCCAGTACATCCAGGCATCCATAGCTAAGCTCTTTACCATAACTGTTTGCCTGCGCCATTTTCTGATAGATTCCGATCAAAGCATCCTTATATCCCTGTTCGGACGAAAACTGCTTTTCTTCGGTTGTTTGTGTACTGGGCTGTACATCCAGCCATTTGTTGCAGGACTGAGTTAAAATGCCCAGTCCTATCATAAGCAATACAATATAATTCTTGTTGTTGTAAATGATTTTCATCTGTGTTGCTTTTAAAAACTGGTGGATAATTGAAGTGTAAAAGAGCGTGCAAAAGGATAGTCAAGACCACGTTCCCGGCGTATCGAAGACATGCGAAATACGTCATTGGAGTACAGCGATATTTTAGTATTGCTCATCCGCCAGCGTTTGGTCAATTGATCTTTGAAGCGATAGAAGACCGAAACACTTTCCAGGGAAAGTAAATTGTCATTTTGCACAAACCTGGAAGTTGCGTAGGTAGGCGTATTAATTGCATAGCCATCGGCATCGATCAGTCCCTTATAGAATACATGATCTCCTTGTTTCATCCATCGCTCCTCGGCAACTCTTCTATCCACATTGTAAAGACGTGCATTGACATTTTCTACCCGATCTGCGAGTGTTTGGTTATAAGCCTGTCCGCCCAGCCTAAATCGGAAAAATGCATTAAAACCAATTCCACTGTATTCGAAATTGGTTCCGAAGGTACCCTCTACATCGCTGCGCGAGTCTCCAACGATTACCTGATCTAGTGGATTGTACGTATTGGTCAATTTGCCATCCCTTGTTCTAAAAATCTCATAACCCGATGCGGGGTCTATCCCGAGCGACGGTACCGCCCAGATCGCCGTTTGTGACTGCCCTTCTGCATAGCGGGTAATCGGGAGTGAAGACAGCTCCTCATTCGCCAATTTATTCAGTGCAGCAATGGTATTGGAGACTTTGGTAATCTTGGTCTTGACCGAAAAGAGATTAACAAAAACAGACCAATTATTCCTGTTGGCACTGTTTGCCAAAATATTATAACGGGTGTAAAGTTCCCAGCCTTTCGCCTCAAGATCGCCCATATTTTCTTTATATTGATCAAATCCAGTCGATGGCGCCGTCGATATGCTCGCGATAGAACCTTCAGTTTTTTCGATATAATAGTTGGCTGTGAGATCAAAACGCTTGAAAAGTGTCAAATCCAATCCTATATTATTCTTCTGTGTCTTTTGCCAAGCCAAAGCATTATTTCCAAATCCGAGTAAATAGGTTCCGATCATCCCACGGTAGTCTGTGGAATTGAAATACTGGGAGGTTGTTTTACCATAGAAAGAATCAAAATTTTGTGATCCCGTATAACCGAAAGAATAACGAAATTTAAGTCGGTCTATCCCGTTGACCTTTGCCAGAAAATGTTCTTTGTGCAGGTTCCATCCTGCCCCTGCAGACCAGAATGGTGCAAATCTATTGTCACTTCCAAATTGGGAAGATCCGTCCAAACGGAACGAAAAATCTAATAAATAGCGGTTATCGTGCGAAAAGGAAAGGTTAGAGAATAAACCTGCCAAGCGCTTGATATTCTCCGTTCCTTCTGGTTTTGTACCAGTTGCAAACTGAAGTCCCTGGCTCATGTTGTCCATACTCGCATTTGGAAAACCAACCACTTTGAACGTTTCAGTATGATTGTTTTCCTGACTAATATTCGCTCCCAACGTTGCGAAAATCAAATTCTTGTCAAAGGTTTTATTGAAATTGGCAGAGAATATCCCCTCATAACGTTGATTTTTACCATAACCTTTTGTGTAAGATCCCTTTTCAAAGGTTGCTACATTGGTAAAGGAAGAATGTTGTGCAGGCAAGAAGCGATCTGATTCGTCGGCTTGATAGAGGTAAGCAAAAGTTCCCTTTAATTTTAACCAGCTATACGCCTGCCATTCCAAGGCAAAATTATTGATTATACTATGGTAATTTGTCTGATCAACTAAGTTCAATGCCGCGTCATATAGCGGATTTACCGGCCTTCCCACATAACCAGTGAGGTTGTCATAGCTATCAAAGTTCGTCAGCCGTTTTCCCGTTTCCTCATTAAGGATATCTTCGAGATATACCTTATAAGATCCATCGGCGTTGTATGGGGTCCAGTAGGGATTTAGCTGTGCATATTGTCGAAATGAACCATAAGGTGAATTGGTACCTTTATTAGACACTAAAGTCAGATCATTCTTGAAGATGATGTTTTTGTATCGGTAGGCCAAAAATGTGTTTCCAGTCATGGTTTGGCGACTAGATCCCTTCATTACACCGGCATTGTTATAATAGTTGAGGTTGATTCCGTACTGAACTTCCTCTCGTCCCCCCTCGAGATAAAGATTATGCTTTTGCCCTATACCAGTGCGTATTGGTTGTGCCATCCAATCGGTATTGACACCAGAACGTACCGCAGCCAATCGATTGTTATAGATCGTTTTTAATTGTTGATCGGTACCATTCCAACTGTAGTCATACACGCCGATCTGTCTTTCAAGCTCGAGTTTTTCGGCCGCATTGAGTACATCATAACCCTTTAGATCGGGTATTTCCAAGGTCATGTTACCTGTATAGGTGACCTGGAGTTTGCCTGATTTTGGACGAATCGTTTCGATCACAACGACACCATTTGCCGCGCGTGACCCATAAATAGATGTTGCTGTAGCGTCCTTAAGCAGATCGATGTTTTTGATACGCGTCAGATCGAGATCATTGATCCGGGATAACGATACTTCAAAACCGTCCAGAATAAACAAGGGAGTATTTGGGTTATTCGAATAATTGAAAGGATTGCTTCCGCTGCTGTTTGGATCGATAAGACTATTTCCACCGCGCAACGTGACCTCGGGTAAAGCATTGGGATTAGAACCCAAGTTGAGATTCTCTGGCATTTGAAAAGATGGATCAAGTGATTTGATCGCCGATAGCACATTGTCGCTGCTCACATTCTGCAACTGCTCTTTGGTAAATGATCGCGCGGCACCCGTATACATTTCCTTTGGCCGCTCAAAAAGGCCCGTAACGACTACATCTTCAATCCTATTTTCAAGCGTTTTTAATACCACCTTAAATTCGGATCTGCCAGAGAGAGCAAGCTCCTGTGTTTCATAGCCGATCATCGAAAAGACTAGGGTAGATACCGGCCCGGTAATAGGCAATCCCCAATGTCCATTTTGATCCGTTGCAGTACTATTGCCCGACAGTGCCCCCTGTTCCTTCCCATTTTTGGTGAGGACAGTCACACCGGCGATAGGCTTACCCTTGTCATCCAAGACTATACCGCCGATACGACGAGGTTGCTCACGTTCATTTTTGACTTTACTTTGTTTATCGTGATCCTCAAAAAGAACGACACCCAAAGAAGTTTCCTTAAAACTCAGATTGGTTTGCAGAAGCATAAGCTGTAAAGTCTGGGCGACAGACCGCGATTGCTTATCCATTGTGGGTGCCATATATTGCTCCACCAGATCACTGGGGTAGAAAATAGTAATCCCCGATTTATTTTCAAGTTCCTGAAGAGCCTTTTTTAATGACAAAGAAGAAGACCCCATGTGAATCTTCACTGTGTTCATCCGTTGACCCAACGTTTCGGGCAGTGCCATCAATTGTAATGAACTGGATAGCAGCAATGCCCCGATCAAATTTACTTTCATGGTAGATAGAAAGATTTTTCGATGTTTAGGGTTAAAGTGGGCAAAATAATCCCCACTTGCAAAAAACAAGAATTTTTGCATTATTTGTATTGGGTTTAATTGTTTGACAATAATCGAATAAGCTCAGCTCCCTGTTTTGCTTCCTACGGCCAGGGAGTTTTTACTATATCAGTTGTTGTTAAGTCTGTTTTTTCATTTTCATTAGGCGTTGATTTTTAAGTTAATGTATGTTAGTTTTTTTCTTTCGCTTCATTTTTTATTGACAGCCCTCTCCTTGTATTTCATATTCACCATCAGCTGTCTGACGATAGATCGCATTGCGCGTAGCACAGATATTCAACAAGACCTCTTCGATCGTTTCGCTTCCGGTAAATTTCCCGCTGACGGGACAATTTTCTAGGGCCGGATTGATAAAATGTAGTTTCACTCCATACCGTTTTTCCAAATTTTTAGCGATATCACCAAAAGCCAGAGCGTCAAAAGACATATCCTGTCTTTTCCAACTTAATGCCGATGCGGTATTTATTTTCTCAACCTTAGCCTTCAACTGTGATTCTCTTAGGTCGATTTTCTGATCCGCCACAAGCTCGGCAAATACTTGCTTTTCATTTTCTACCCTTACTTTTCCACGTTCGACAAGGACTTCGATCTGCTTACTGTCAGTCGGGTATTTTATTGTAAATGCCGTACCAAGGACAGTTGTTTTAATCTCACCCGTATGAATGATAAAAGGTTGATTATTACGATGTTTAATATCGAAATATGCCTCCCCCTCCAAGCTAACCTCACGTGTTGCATCATCAAAGGTATTGGGATAGGATAGTTTACTCCCTGCCCGCAAAACAACACGTGAACTATCTGGCAATAGGATAAATCGATTCGCCGATCCTTCCGATTTGGAAAAGGTCACCTGTTGTTCATTCGAAGTAGATTTGTTCCACAGCAGAATAGTGAAGGAGACCAACAGTAGTGACGCTGCTACGGCCGCATAGGGCCAATAAACACGTTTACGTACAGGTATATTATCCATTTGCGCCCAAATATTGGCTTTCATTCGTTCACCGACCTGTTGCTCTGTTTCTCCTGGCGCTAGTTCCCAAATGTTTTCCTCTTCCTGCTGCTGACGATACCACAGTAGTAAACGCTCTTTTTCTTCTACAGAAATTGTTCCCTGAAGGTATTTATCAATTAGTTGCTGTAAATTACTATTGTCCATGAAATCGTCCGTTATATGATAGTACCACATGACCATGGGTACCCCTATATTCAAATTGCTTTTTTTAAATAAAAAATAAAAAGATAAAGCCAACCTTGCGCAATTGCATACGGAGCACTTTCAGGGCACGCGTAATATTTGCTTCCACAGCCTTCTCAGAAATTTGGAGTTCCGCGGCTATTTCACGGTTGGAAAAATGTTCTTCGCGACTCAGCTGAAAGACCAGCTTACAACGATCAGGTAGTGTTTCAACAACTTCATGAAGATATTCTTGTAAAAAACGGGCATCAATTGTATTCTGATCCTGCTGGAACATAGGTTGAACGACAACAGTGTTCAGGATTTGCTCATGGCGCTTGGCACGTTGCAATGCTTTAAAAGAAGCAAATTTTACTGCTGTCGCTAAATATTGGGACAGCAAGTTTATTTGCACATCCTCACGTCTATTCCATAGTGAAACAAATACCTCTTGTACAATTTCCTCAGCTGTCTGTTTGTCTTTCGTTAGGTTAAAGGCAATGCCTAATAATCTTTTCCAGTAAAAATCATAAATATCCGCAAAAACATGTCTATCACCTTGTTGCAAAGAGACTAGCCAATGCTTTTCTAAATCTGCTACCTCCATATCCGCAGTATTTTTAAAGTTAGGTCATTGTGAAACTGGTCAAATATACAAATTGCCCTACTATAATCTACTAAATTAATAGATTTTATTTTCAGCGATTTTGTATCTCTTCGTCTATTCTTACCTAAACATACGACAACTTTCAAGAAAAAAGAATTGGGCACTAAATTTCAAGAAATATTTCAGATAAAACAGTATTTTACCATAAAAATTACAATTAAAAACACAAATTAATAAAATTATCATCCACTACAGGTTTTTCATAAAGCTTCTTCCGCCCCTATTAAAGACCATTGCATGAGCCATACAGCACATAAATTTGAGCTATCAGCAAAAATAGATCTGTCGCAGCAGTCTTATCTTTGTTGTTATACAATATGCAGATGGCAACAAGAAACAACAGCAATAAGTGGCTTCGGTTTTTGAAAAGAACAATCTTAGGACTGACTGTTCTCATCGCTCTTATCGGACTATATATGATGCATCCACAATTCGGCAAAAGACCCTCGGGTGAAAGACTTCAACGCATACAGCTATCGAAACAGTTTAAAGACGGAAAATTCCAGAATAGCAGCCCTACACCACAGCTTACGCAGCCCTGGACCGTAGCCCTATACGATTATTTTTTTAAGCGCTCCAATGAAACAAGTCCCAAACATACTATACCAACAGTGGATATCGACTGGGAAAAGTTGTTAAGTCAGCCTCATGGGCTTGTTTGGTTTGGTCACTCCTCTTATTTCCTTCGTCTCGATGGTAGGAACATACTCGTCGATCCTGTCCTTAGTGGCAGTGCTTCCCCTATTCCAGGAAGTGTAAAAGCGTTTAAAGGAGCCGATGTCTCTACCGTATCTGCTCTACCGCCGATTGACTATCTATTTATATCACATGACCATTATGATCACATGGATTATAAGACTTTAAAGGCACTACAACCCCGGGTTGGAAAAGTCATTGTTGGTCTTGGTGTCGGCTCTCATCTTGAATATTGGGGATATCGTCCTGAACAGATCATCGAAAAAGATTGGTGGGACGAAATCAACTTGGGTGATGGTTTCAGTGTAACAGTTGCGCCCGCCAGACATTTTTCAGGCCGCAGTATATTTACAGCCAATACATTATGGGCATCCTATGCGCTCCAGACACCTTCCATGCGGCTCTATTTAGGCGGGGACAGCGGCTACGATAACCACTTCAAAGAGATAGGTAATCAATTGGGCCCTTTTGACCTGGCTATATTGGAGAATGGCCAATACGACCTCAGTTGGAAACACATACACATGATGCCGGAGGAGGTTGTCCAAGCGGCACATGATCTAAAAGCTTCCTTACTGTTTCCGGTTCATTCGTCCAAGTTTGTATTGGCCAATCATGCCTGGAATGAACCTCTAGAACGTATTTCCAAGGAAGCAATACGACAACAACAGCCCTTGCTTACCCCAATGATCGGCCAGGTCATTGACCTCGATCAGGCCCCTTTAACACCTAGTTATTGGTGGCGGAAATAGTTTTAAGCAACGGAATTGATAGTCGCTGGTGTTATGCCAAACTTCTCCTTGAAAGAAGCATAAAAATGAGAAAGGTTTTCAAAACCCAGATCAAGATAAAAATCAGCAGGTTTTTGCCGCTTATTTTCAATTAGATAATAAGCCTCAGAAAGACGTCTTTCTTGCAACCATTTTCGGGGAGACGTCTGAAATATTTTCTCAAAATCACGTTTAAAGCTTGCTAAACTCCGCCCTGTTAGTTTCGCAAAGTTTTCTAAAGGTACATTGTACCGATAGTTTTTAACCATAAATTGCTCGAGATCAATTTTATGCGGCTCCGAAAAGTCAAAAAGCAGGTCTTTTAACTGTGGATAGCTTTCCAACAACAAAGTGATCAACTCGTAGATCTTGATATTTTCCATCTGCGGGCTCACTCGGTCGATGGCTTCCGCATAGGGGGTCAATGACTCAAAATAACTTTTTATAAACAGGTTACTTTCCAGAACAACATTGGACTCACCCTGATACTTTTTGTCCGAACTGAGATGATGGTCCATCGCGTATTGCTTCAGCCGATCAGCCCCCAGCAATACTGAAACAGATTTGTAAACATTATTTTTCGCGGGATATTTAAAAGCTTTGGCCAGTTGGTTTCTGCGGGCAACCACAATCTGCCCTTCTGTCGCCACCAATTTTCCTTTCTGATGGTCCAGATGTGTTTCACCAGATAGCTGAAAAAAAACGACATGTTCGGGAATGAACTGTTCGTGCCCAAATGCTTTCTCGACATAACAGGAATACAAAAAGGCATTCCCAAAATCTTTCTCTTCCATGCTCAATACAATTTATTTTAAACGGCTCTGCGATTATGGGTACCGATAGCTAAAATCAGTCCCAGCCTAAAGGTAGCAAATATCTCATACCTTTTGCAAAGTCTAGTTGTCCGAAAGCTCAAAATACAGTTGGTACACAGCTCAAATCAAGCTACCGAAAAACTCAAGATTGAAATCACCAATTTTAAAACAGTCCCCCCTATCCGATCTCTCTGCCACATAGAAATAAGTTCCATACTTACCTCATCACATTCATCCGGTCTGTCAAAAAAAACATTTTGACATATTTTGTTATTTTGTCAAAACATGGTACTTTTGTACCAATAACTAGTAACAATGAACAACGAACGGGACCAACTTGCCGACCAGATACTTCATGCCGCTTCAGGGCTCTATCTACAATATGGGCTAAAGAAAGTGACTATGGATGATATTGCAAAAGCAATAGGTAAAACCCGTACAGCGGTATATTATTACTTTAAAAATCGGGAAGAAGTTTTTGAGGCTGTATTGGACTCCCTTGTCAAAGAAGTTATTCAGGAAATTCAGAGCGCAATGGATTCCAAGCATACAATACATGAAAAAATAGAAGCTTTCTGTCAAACCAAGATTAAGACTTCCGAAGCGAAAAAACCATTCTTTACCGCGATTGAAGTCGGTATGAACGCAGCAGAAAAGAGCAAACATACACAAGCCATGGGTTTAGTTCACCAACAGCTCATGAAGGCCGAAACTCAGCTGCTCAGCGAAGCGCTTATATTAAGTACACAGCGACAGGAAATTCGTCAACTCACAACAATAGAGCACGACAGTTTTATTTTTATTCTCCTCAGTGGTATCCGCGGAATAAAACGTGAAATGCTCTTAAAAAACAGTTTTAAAGGCTTAAACGAAACCATCCATACCTTAGTTGACATGACCGAGAGATGGCTTAGGTAATTTTTTTTGAGTCTATTTTGACACTTATACATTTTATGTCAAATAGTAAAATAAATAAAAAACATGCAGCAGATCAGCAACCTCAGTACATTCAGGGCTTTTCGGAGCCGCAATTATACGCTTTATTTTTTTGGCAGATCGGTTTCTCAATTTGGCACTTGGATGCAACGTACTGCGGTAGTTTGGGTGGTGTATAGCCTCACCCATTCTGCATTTATGTTGGGTCTGACGATTTTTGCTGAACAATTCCCTTCTTTTCTCTTTTCCGCGCTCGGTGGCGTTGCAGCGGACCGTTATGACCGTTACAAAATTGTACAGCTGACACAGATTGCATCGTTGATTCAAGCGACACTACTTGCCTTGTTGGTCATGCATGGCCACAACAATGTGTGGACGATCCTTGGATTGAGCATAGTATTGGGAATTATCAATGCATACGATGTCCCAGCGAGGCAATCTATGATCAACGAGGTTGTTCATGAACCTTCAGATCTCCCCAGTGCACTATCGCTCAATTCGGCCATGGCGAGTTTAGCCAAACTACTTGGACTAGCACTCTCGGGTATTGTATTGCAGCAGTTTGGTGCTGGGGTTTGCTTTCTCATCAACGCCGCTACGTTTGCAGCTGTTATGGTCTCTATCGCCTTCATGAAAATACCAAAACTTAAAAAAGCCGTTGGTCCATCCAAAAACGTCTTTAAGGAGCTTGCCGCAGGTTTCCATTATATCAAAAATGAATCTACAATTGGTTGGGTGATATTGATGTTAAGTATTGTAGGTTTCCTTGTACTTCCTTACGATACGCTTATTCCCGTATACGCCAAGGAAATATTTAAAGGTGACGCACAGACCTTTGGTTACATCACTAGTTTTATTGGTGTCGGAGCACTAATCGGTACGATTATGCTTGCTTCACTTCGTGCAAATGCCTCTATGCGCAAGGTCCTGATTGGAAGCACACTGATCCTTAGTCTCGGCTTGATTTGTTTTTCCCAGATACAGTTGTTTGTACCAGCCATGATCTTTGCAGCAATTACAGGGTTTGGTTCCGTTGTTCAATTTACCGCCTGCAATATCATCGTGCAGTCCGAAGCCGCTCCTGAAATGCGTTCACGGGCCATCAGTATCCTACTGACAGCGATCTTTGGTATGCTTCCGCTAGGAAGTTTACTCATTGGTGCCCTATCCGAAAAAATAGGTGCACCAAGCACCCTCCTTTTCCAGGGAATTGCAGGTTTGGCTATCGCATACTTCTTTAATAAAGTTTTACTTCCAAAACCAAAAGAAAAAATCCAAGCGGATCGAAAAATAGAGAAAGAATCAGAAGAACAATTTTTAAACAATATATAATACCATGGAAAAAATGAACAGCGCCCTACTTGTCATGGATATGCAATCCGCAATCCTGGGCACATTGAACAATCCCGAGCAATTGATTGAAAACACGAAAATGGTCATCGCCAAGGCACGTGAACAGCAACTGCCAATTATCTATGTTGTCGTTGGCTTTTCAAAGGGCATGCCCGAAATAAGTGAACAGAACAAGGCATTTTCGTCCGTTAAAAAAACACTGATGGCACTGGATATGCAAGAATGGATGGCCATTCATCCAGAATTAGCCCCACAAAATGGGGACATTCGGGTTGTTAAGAAGAGATTCAGCGCCTTCGCGGGGAGTGACCTTGAGCTTATTCTGCGAAGCCAGGGTATTCAACATCTTATTCTCACGGGTATATCGACCAGCGGTGTAGTACTTTCTACCTTACGCGAGGCCGCAGACAAGGACTACGTTCTTACTGTGATCGATGATTGTTGCATGGATCATGATGTGGAAGTACATAATATCTTAATGAACAAAGTTTTTCCAAGGCAAGCCGAAATCGTCCATGCAACTGATTGGAACACCTAATGAAATTCTTTTCTAAATCGAATGGCCCATGTCATCACCTACGTGTTTCAACATGGAGCCATTCGAACTGCTTATTATTTCTTTGCAGCAAGCCGCTTACGTATAATACTGACAAATTCGGGTGAAACCCCCAGGTAGGATGCAATATAGTATTGCGGTACCCTTTGGGAAATAGTCGGGTATAGTTCAATAAATTCGAGATAGCGATCAGCGGCTGGTTTGGCCATTGTATGGATCAGCCTATTTTGCAGAACAGCGAGCCGACGTTGCACCAACATACGAAAAACCCGCTCAAACTTTGGAACAGTCTCTAATAATCTCTCCTTCGTCTCTGGTGTTAACATCAAAAACTCACTGTCTTCTAATGTTTCCATGTATAAACTAGATGGTGTATGATAATGAAATGAAGCAATATCACTAATCCACCAATCTTCGACAGCAAATGCCAGCGTTACTTCAAAACCATTTTCATCCAGATAATAAATCCGGACACACCCTTTTTGAAGATATCCTTCAAACTGACAGATTTCCCCTTCCTCCAATAGCATCGTTTTCTTGGGAACCTTCTTTGCTGTCAGTAAACCAGTAAACTGTTCGGTTTCTTCGGCTGTCAAAGTAATGCACTTGGACACATTTTTAAGAATATTTTCGTATAACATAGTATTTCTTTAAATAGATCGGGTCGTTAAACACCTTCATTTTCGTGTAAAATATAACCCGCTCCATAGATACTTTCGATATGAAGTTTGCGATCCATCTGCAGCAATTTACGAAGTCGGGAGATAAAAACCTCTAGGCTTTTACCGTTAAAAAAATCCGTATTACCCCAAAACTGCAGCAGGAGATCTTTTTTATTGACCAATAGATTTTTATGAAGGACCAGATGTCGCAGCAACTCAGCTTCACGGACTGTGAGCTTTTGTATGCTTCCCATCCCATCACGCAAACTATAGCGTTCCATGTTGAGCAACAGACAACCGATAGCGAGTTCGATTTCCGGATTTGTCGGCACTTCGGGCGCATTTGCCACGGTCAATAAATTGCGAATCTTGAGCAATATTTCGTCCATGTCAAAAGGTTTCGCAATGTAATCAACAGCGCCCAGACTAAGTCCTCTGAGTCGCGATGTGCGTTCATGAAGTGCGGTCAAAAAGAAAATAGGTTGCCCAGGATTCAATTGTATCATTTGTTGCGCCAGGTCAAAACCATTACCATCGGGCAACTGCACATCAATAATTAGTAATTTGACGGCACAGGACTGAAAAGCCGCGCAGCCTCCTTGCGCCGTGCTTTCCCAGCGTACCGTAAAGCCTTTGTATCGCAAATAACGTGAGAAAACTTCGCCCAAATCAGGTTCGTCTTCAATCAAAAGGATGTCAATCTTATCTTTTGCCATTGAATGCCACATTACTCATGTAAATATAAAAAATTGTACCGGAACCAGACTTACCGCCTGCTACATGGATCGTCCAACCCAGCCTGTCCAAATAAGATTTGACATAGTAAAGCCCCAGTCCTAGTCCAGGTTTATTACCGGATAGTTTCCCTCTATAAAATGCTGTAAATATCGCTTCCTGATCTGCAACGGCGATCCCAACCCCATTATCCACTATTTTGAGGTTATAATGATGACCTTGCTGCTCCCAGCTAAACTGAATCGTCTTCTTACTATTATCGTTAAATTTTATCGCATTGGATACCAGGTTATCTAAGATTGAAAAATAATAATCTTCATCAAGACTAATCTCCACATCGGCAGCTAAAGGTTCATATTGAATTTCAATTTCACCTCGGTAGCGCAAATGAAGTTCTTTCAATATTTGTTGTGTCAGCCGATCAATAGAAACGGATACAATTTTAGCCTCTTGTTCCTGTAATGCCACAGATCCCATGACCTGTTCAAAATAAGCTTTGAGTCGTTTGGCTTGCCTTTCCACGATGCGCCCAAGTTGTGCCACCTCCTTATCGTCTTTTCCTGTTTCACGATCGATCAAACTATGTGCACTGATCAAAATTGTCGTCAGTGGCGTATTAAATTCATGGCGCATATGATTTAGAAAACTCGTTTTCAGGTCTGCCAATTTTCGTTGGTTGATCCAATTACGATAGGTTCGATAACTCAATAATACGATCACAACAATACAAGCTAAGGAGAGTAAAAACACGGGCATCATCCGTTGGACAAGACGCCAGCCCCTATTTTCATAATCAACATACAGGCTATAGGTAAAACGATAAGGAATAGGATTCTTGTCACTAACAGACAGTTGGAATACCCTATTATTATTTGTTCCGCGCTTGAGTTTGCCACTAATTAGACCAGCACGATCATCGGCTGCTAACGCATAGAAAGTCGTCCAGGCGCGGTCTCTTGCATTATATATTTCCAATTTATCAAAATGGAATAGGTAAACAAGTGTCGTATCGAGCCCTTGCTGATGTACGATCCGACGAAAAATACTGTCTAACGACTGCTGCCTCCGCATCTGATCGAGAAAGCCATTCATACAATGGTTACCGTACTGGTCTGCGTCTGCGGACTTATTTATTTTTTTTTCATACCATTTCGGCAAACAGGGTACCAATGTTGTCTGGAATATGGCATCTCCCCCAGGGAATATCTTATCATCCATAATAACAGCTCCATAAGCATTCTGGATCCGGTTGAGCTGTCCAATCTGATAATTCTTGTCTTCAAGCTTATACGTATTGAAGATCAGAAAACCGATCAACCCCGTCAAGATCAAGAAGCTTGTTCCAAATGCCCAAGGATATATATTTTTACCGGTACTCTTCATGGTTTAAAAATAACATCAATTTGTCGAATCAAGATATCTATTAGGCTTTTATTAGGCTTTCGTTAGGTTTCCATTAGGCTTAAATAACACAACCTTGACCTATCTTTACAACATAACAACTTAGCAAATTATGTCCAAAATTTCACAGCAACTACTTTACTGCCTATCTTTTCTTTTACTGGGCAACACGCTATTGGCACAATCCGGTTTTTCAAAGAAGATCCTCGAGCAGAGCCAGCTCGACTTTGTCAATCTTGGATTCGGTATGTTCATCCATTATGGCATGCCAACTTTTATGGAACAAGACTGGTCAGATCCCAATGCCGCACTTGAACTGTTTAAATCTCCGAAGCTCAACGCAGATCAATGGGCTAAAGCTGCCAAATCGGCCAATATGACCTATGGTTGCCTAACCACCAAGCACCATAGTGGCTTCCCGATCTGGAATACCAAAACAACAGATTATAATGTGATGAACACGCCTTTACATCGTGATGTTGTTAAAGAATTTACGGATGCTTTCCGCAAAAATGGTTTGCGTGTTATGCTTTATTATTCCATTTTGGATATGCATCAGGGCATACGTCCACATACCATTACCAAAGCGCATATCCAATTGATCAAAGATCAGCTGACGGAATTGTTGACCCAATACGGAGAAATCGACGCCTTGGTCATTGATGGATGGGACGCCCCTTGGTCGCGTATTTCGTACGATGATGTTCCTTTCGATGACATCTATTATCTTGTCAAATCACTCCAACCGAAATGTTTATTGATGGACCTCAATTCGGCAAAATACCCCGGTGATGCGTTGTTTTACACCGATATCAAATCGTACGAACAAGGTGCGGGTCAATTTATCTCCAAGGAGCATAACAAATTGCCGGCAATGGCTTGTCTTCCCTTACAGCAAAATTGGTTCTGGAAAACATCATTTCCGAACACCCCAGTTAAAAACGTCAATGAATTGGTCGAGAAATTTGTAATTCCGTACAACAACGCGTATTGCAACTTTATGCTCAATGTAGCGCCAAATAGTGATGGTCTGATGGATCAAAATGCGCTTGATGCACTGAAGACAATCGGTACATTATACAAAAATAAACCCAGCTACAGTTCATTACCAATTTACCAGGCACCAATAGTCGACCACAATATAGCCAAACAAGTACCTTCATACAGTAGCTGGAGCGAAGATATGAACATTATGGATTTTGCCAACGACGATAACTTTGGTAGTGCCTGGGTCTCCAATCCGGCAGTCAAAGGTGAAGTATGGTATGAATTGGATTTTGAACGTAGTAAAGCTTTCAATAGTGTTGTTATTACCGAAGGAAAAGACAATCCTTCACAGTATAACTTATCCTATCTGAAAGATGGAAAATGGCATCCTATCGCGGTTACAGCGGTACAACAGGGCCGCATCAAGATCTTCCGCTTTGATGAAGTACTGGGACAAAAATTACGCTTCAGCATCAAACCTGAAAAAGGCCATGCGGTCGTAAACGAAATCGGCGTTTACCAAGAAAGACGCTAACAAGCCAAAAAACTTTCATCAAACTGAACAATACACCCTTAGTAGTAAAAAGAGGCTCCTTGCAATGCAAGGAGCCTCTTTTATGGGGACTAATAAGTTAAATTCCTATTTACTCCAACCTGGGTTTTGTGTCAGATTTCCGTTCAGCACAATCGCTGCAGACGGAATTGGGTAAAGGTATTGCTTGTTGTTGTCATCCCAAGTACGCTTCACAGCTTTAAACCATTCCAGGTGATTGTCCGAAGTCATTGTCTGGAAATTGGTACTTTTACCCCCTATAGCCACCTTGGCTACTCCTGCAGGAACAGTTATCGAAGGAGCTGATTTACTTCCATCATAGAACACGACATCTGGAGTTCCATTGTGGTCGATATCAATCAGCTTATCTAAAGCAGGGATATAAATTCCCGTCCAAGGCAAATTTGCCATAAGCGGTCCAAGTTTCCATCGCTTCAAATCATTGAAACGGAAACCCTCCAGAGCTAATTCCACCTGTCTTTCACGACGTATTTCTAAAAGCACGGGGCTATTGACTTCGGGGAAGAATGTATTTTTCAAGTAGGTATCCACTTTGGTTGGCAGTGCATTCGTTCCACTTGTTATTCCTGCCCTTGAACGTAATGCTCCAATAGTTTTCGACCAATCCGCATCATTGAACGTACCTAGTTCCTGTTTCGCTTCAGCATAGTTTAATAGTATTTCCGCATAACGCATTAAAGGAACTGCATTGGTATTGTAACCGCCATTGTCGTAATAGGGATCGTCTAAAGTATACTTGATTGGTTGATACCCCGTATAGGTAAAACTTGCAAAATTTGGGGGAGCAGGCTGTCCATTACGGGAATATCCTGGCGTCCGGATCAACTGCGCCAAGCGCAAGTCGCGATTTTGACATTCCTCATAGAATTCCTCAGTCTGAAAGTTCGGTCTATCCGTATAAGGAGTACCGTCAACATTCAAAAAACTATTGATAAAAGGCCTTACCAAACTTAAACGTGGACCGTAGGTCGCTGATGTCCACCACCAGTTGGCGTCGTTCAAAAGCGCAAGATCTTTACTGAAAGTTAAGGCCAACATGACCTCTTTTGTCACTGGCGTATTACTGGTAAACAACTGTCGCTGTGATGTTTTAGGATCTGAGGAGATATTAAGTCCATAAGGACCATTTTCCATTAAAATCTTGCCTGCGTCGACTGCCATCTGGAAGAATACTTCCGGCTGTGTAGCCAAATTGAGCTTTTGGTATTTACGAAATGTTCCTTCGAACAGCGCGATTCGGGTCTTCAAACCAAGTGCTGTCCATTTATTAATCGTACTACCGTCGCCCGCCGTATTTGTGATATTGGCGTAGGCAAAGTCCAGATCTTCCATGATGTGCTTCATGACCACTTCGCGCGAATCCCGTGGAGCTTTAAGGATATCCGTCTCATCAACCGCCAAAGGGTGATCTACCCAAGGCACATCGCCAAAACGAACTACTTTCTCATAATAGAACCAAGCTCTGAAAAAGCGGGCTAAGCCGATATAATTATTTTTGATGGCATCGCTCAATTTGGGACTATTACATTTAGCTATCAATTGATTGATATTACGCAGGGTAGTCCAGGACCACCCCGAACTGATCTCAGCACTGTAAGCGCCGCCGACCATAAAATCATTGAGGCTATTTACGGCCGAATAGTCAGCCATAGCGTCACCTTTATAAGCGTCACTACCAGAAGTGATATTCCGATAGAATGAGTTGCTGTAATTTTTTAATCCGCTTTCGCTCCCGAAGATATCCTCCTCGGTGGCACCTGCCTTCGGCAGCTCGTTTAGTTCACAGGAGGAGAACAAAAGCGCAACAATAGGTATATAAAATAATTTTTTCATGATAATAAAAAACTATAAGCCAATAGATAAATTAAAACTAACACTCTTCATAATCGGATAGTTAAATCCGTCGCCAGAACCCGTTCCGATCTCCGGATCAGATTTGCCTAGATTACCGACATCGAGATCCTTCGTTTTTTTGTAAAGAGGCGACCAGGTCCATAAGTTTTCGCCCGAAAGTCCAGCCCGAAGACTACTGATTTTTAACCTGTTGGTTACAGATTTAGGAAAACTGTATCCGACCTGTATATTTTTCATCCGTATATAGGCCACGTTCTGCAGATATCTTGTCTGTGGCGTTGTTTTGATAGATTCATTGTACCCAGCATAGCGAGGAAAATAACCGTTTGGATTGTCTTCAGTCCAATAATTGTTGAGGTGCCATTCCGGCAAGTTGTTGTAAGGTCGATTGTATTGTCCCCAAAAAATAGATTCATTGCTCGGGTACCAATTCTGCTTACCCACACCCTGGAAGAAAGACGAGAAATAAATACCTTGCCAGTCCAGATTAAGGTTAAAACTATAGATATATCGTGGATCGGCATTACCGATAACAGTTCTGTCACCATGGCTATAAATCGTATTATTTCCATAATCGATTACACCATCACCATTTAGATCCGCAAAACGCACGTCACCTGGATATATTGTACCATTGTTTGACGATTTGATCAATTTTTGTTTTGCAGCACCATCAATTTCCGCCTGATTCTGAAATAAACCCTGCGTTACATAGCCCCATATTTCACCGATTCGCTGACCTTCATAATACGATCCATCTTTGATTAAACCCTCTTTATTTTCGTAACGGTCTATATTGGATCTATAATCAGCCAAAGTACCCCTTACGGACCAATTGAAAGGACTACCGTTCAGATCGAATCTATCCTTATAAGTCAGGCTCACTTCAAAACCTTTTGTGGTCATGTCAGCATAGTTTCCTTTCGGCGACTCCGCACCAAAAATATCAGGCAAAGCTACACCTAAGGTATACATATTTAAGGTCTTGCGTTGATAGATATCGCCCGTAAAAGTCAGTTTTCCATTTAAAGACGATAGATCAAGACCTAAGTTTGCCGTGCGCGCTGTTTCCCAAGTTAAGTTATCCGGGATCACCTTAGGCACCGAGGTATATGCCGGCTTCTGTCCATTCAATACCCGATCCATAATCTTGATCTCGTAAATATCCAAATAGGAATACGGATCGACATTACCATTACCCAATGAGCCATAGGACGCTCTTAGCTTCAGATCAGAAAGTGCTCTTTTGTCCACCTGGAAGAATGGCTCTTCAGAAATACGCCAGCCCAGGGATGCGGAAGGGAAAAGTCCCCATCGTTGATTTGTCGGAAATTTGGACGAACCATCGTAGCGACCATTAAATTCAAAAAGGTAACGATCCTTGAAAATATAATTGGCACGCATAAATACTCCGACATTACGGTACTTGTTATATCCCGCTGTCGCTGTGGTATTCTGCCCTACTGCCAGGTTGATATTTTCAACATCATCATTGAGTAGACCTGTTTTGGTAATATAGGTTGAATTATACGTACGCTGCTCATAATTGTATCCGAGCAAACCTTTAAAATAATGATCGCCTATTGTGCGTTCATATTCACTGTATAGATTTCCAAACAAGTAACGGTAGCGTTGGTCTACTTGATAAATATTGTCATTCATACTTGTTTCCAACCGCAACATTTTTCCCTCCTGTGTGCTATACGGAACAGGCACACGGACTCTTACCGAATTAAAATCACGATTCCTAAAAGTCAGATCCCCTTTAATGCGGAACGTATTGTTGAAAAATTTAGTCTCGAAAGAAGTTGTGTTGCGGAGATCCTGATTAGCCGTATTCGTACCATTCTTACCGTAGATAAAATCCCCTACCGTATAGGCTGCAGAGAAGCTCATAGATCCATCAGGGTTAAAGATCGGCGAAGAAGGGTGTCCCTCATCGGCAATATTGCGCCAGATATTTCCTCCTTCACCAGCAGTCGATGGGTCTCTATATTTGGCATAATTAAAATCGATGTTATTGCTTATCCGTAACCAGTCGGTGACCTGAAGTCCCGCTTTTGCACGTGTATTATAGGTCTTATATTTATCACTGTTGTAGCGGTACAGGCCATTGTAATCGTAAGCACGTCCAGAAATATAGTAATCCATTTTTTCTGAATTACCACTGATGGACAGGTTGTGATCCTGGACAAACGTATTGTCCTTGATCAACGTACCGTAATAATCTTCATTACCGTAGTATACATAATTACCTTTATCGTCGACAGTGACCTGTTCGGTAATGCCCTGTTCTTTTCTTCTCTTAAATTCTTCCAGCCAATCTGTTGTAAAGATCTGTGTCTTGTTGAGCTTGCTCGGAATCGAAGAATAATTATTCCAGGCATTATAAGCTGTAAAGAAATGCGAAGCATATTCATAACCATCTGTCACGAATTTGGGCAACGTTACAGGTTTTTGAAAAGAGCCACTTCCTGAATAGTTGATTGAAGTTTTTCCGGACTTGGCACGTTTCGTTGTGACCAAAACTACCCCGAAGGTACCGCGGGAGCCGTAAATCGCAGATGAAGCAGCATCTTTGAGTGTAGTTACACTTTCTATATCATTGGGATTGATCGCCGAAAGATCACCCTCGACACCATCGATAAGCACAAGTGCACTTCCACCCTGACCAATGGAAGTTGTCCCACGGATATTGAAACTTGGTGCACGATTGGGCTTACCATCTGCTGGGGTTACATTCAAGTTAGGAATTACACCTTGGAGCATCTGGCTTGCATTACCCAGTACGCGTCCCTCAAAAGCTTCTGATCCCACTTGGTCTACTGCACCGGTAAGATTCACTTTTTTCTGCGTACCATAACCGACCACCACGACTTCCTCCAGTTCGGTATCTTTGGATTCCATGATGATATCGATCTGCCCTCCCGTCACGCTGACGATCTTTTCACTGTAGCCTATCCCTGTCAATTTGAGTCTTTGCCCCATAGTGGCTTCGATCGTGAACTGACCCGCTACATTCGTTGAGGTTGTTTTTTGGCTGGTTAAATTGGTAATGGTAATTCCGGACAAGGTTGTTCCGTTTTTGTCTTTTACCACCCCTTTCACGATAGATTGAACTGCAATATTGTGCACCTCTTGATTCAATTTGACATAATCACGCTCTACATTAGCCCAAGTGGGGTATGAGAGACCCAATGCCATACTGATTAGTAATGTTTTTTGCATTTTTAGTCTGGTTTAGAATTTTGCATCAAAGTTGATGCTTTGACTTGGTTTATAATTTACCGTAATGTTAACAAATATTTAATTAATATCAACAACATTAGTACCTAAACAGGTTTAGCATACCATTAAATAATCAAAATTTATCTTTTAGATAACATAAATCATAAAAACAAGCCTTGAGACATCTAAAAGTTAATCTATTCAACTCAAAAACCTAAAGTCTCATTTTTCAGAATCCAGAAATACGTTAATTGACCGCGAAGGGATTACGCAATAGCCATTGTTTAGTACATTTTTTCTTTCCCTGTTTTTCTTGAACTAGTTCAATGAACAGCAAAATTAGCCCGCCTAAATTTGGATATACAAATATCAAACAACAAAAAATACATATTTATGAAACCATCACTAGAACTATTGTCGCCAAGCAACCATGCATTGGTATTGATCGACTTCGAAGGCCAAATGGCATTTGCCACAAAAAGCATTACCATGGAAGAGCTTCGCAATAATGTCGCCGTAATCTGCGGTGCTTCCAAGATTTTCAATGTGCCGACCATCGTAACCACAGTCGCGGAAGAAAGCTTTTCAGGTCCTGTTTTTCCGGAAATTGAGACATATTATCCACAAGCCAGTACAGATTATATCGACAGAACCAGTATGAATACCTGGGAAGATGAGGCCGCTTACCAAGCCATAACAGGCACAGGTAAGAAAAAACTGGTACTGGCAGGCCTATGGACAGGTGTATGTATCGTTGGACCAGCCTTATCTGCACTAGCGGAAGGATACGAAGTTTATGTCATTGCCGATGCCTGTGGTGATGTAAGTCAAGAGGCACATGAACGTGCTATGCAACGAATGATTCATATGGGTGTAAAACCGATCACTGCTGTACAATACCTTCTGGAATTACAACGCGACTGGGCCCGTCAGGAAACCTATGTAGCTGTAACAGACCTCATGAAAAAACATGGTGGCAGCTATGGCTTAGGGATTCATTACGCCCACAATATGCTAAAACACGGTTAATTCAATTGTAAAAAAATACTCATTCAAAATCGTACCTCGTGCAACAGCAACAGACCATATTCAACTACATTCGTCAAGCGGTGGTCGTATTGTCGATACTCAGCCTATTTCCGCATTTTCCCAAGGCTCAAACCTACAAATTAATGCGTTTTGAGGAAGATTACAGCGCCCTGGCAGACAGTACACGTCATGGTTATCAAAAGCTCAAATATAGCCCTTTAACTGCTGACGGTAAATTATGGCTTTCGATGGGTGGCGAGGCACGGTTGGAATATGTCGATTTTAATAATGAGGACTGGGGACGTGTAAAACTTGGGCATAACAACTTTCTACTGCAACGTTATAGCCTGCACGCCGATTTACATTTCGGGACGCGTCTCCGTCTTTTCACTCAACTTCGCTCAGCCCTGCAACATGGCCGCAAAAATGGATCACGCCAGATCGATGAAGACCAATTGAATGTACAGAACCTATTTATAGATGGAACGCTGTTCAAACAAAATGATAAATCAGTATTGATTCGCCTTGGCAGGCAGGAGCTTGACTATGGCTCCGGCCGCTTAATCTCCGTAGGTGAAGGCCCAAATGCCAGAAGATATTTCACTGGAGCAAAACTAGCTTACAACAGCAGTAAAGTGAATATTGAAGCGTTTGTCATGATGGCAGATACCATTAGACCGGGCATATTTGACAACAAACCATCCAAACAGGTCAACCTGTGGGGAGCTTACGGGAAATTTATTATTCCTCAACAGGCCAATCTCGACTTATATTACATCGGCATCTATCGCGACCGTTCTGCTTTTGAGGAGGGTATAGCACAGGAAACCCGCCATACCGTAGGAACCCGGATCTGGAAATATGGCGGTGGATTTATTTACAACCTTGAAGGAGCTTATCAATTTGGATCTTTTGGCCACGGTAAGATATCAGCATGGACTGCTTCCGTCGATATCGGCTACCTCTTTGAGAATACGGTACTCAAACCATCCATCAATCTACGTAACGACTATATTTCAGGGGACAAAAAGGCTGGAGATGGCAATCTGCAAACTTTCAACCCCATTTATCCCAAAGGCGGATACTTCGGTTTTAGTCCGCAGATCGGTCCCGTCAACTTGATTGACATTCATCCTTATGCCACGCTAGACCTTCTTTCCAAACTCAAGATGCAGGTTGACGTGGTTTTCAACTGGCGGCATACCTTACAAGACGGTTTATACAGGCCAAGCGGATCTTTTAACCTCCCTGGATCTGCTTCGCGTAAACGTTATATCGGCACGGCTTATCTAGCCAACTTTACCTACGCCGCCAGTAAGCAATTGTCGCTGGTAACAGGTATTCAATATTTCAAAACCGGCGCTTTCATTGAAGACATCATTAGCACACCAAAAAATGGAATTTTCTTCAATAGCAGGATCGCCTTTAAATTCTAAAAACATGAAAACAACAAAGAGACTCTTTCAAAAGAAAACATGTCAATGGGCACTGATCGCCTTGCTTGGCATCCTGGCGGTCACTCCGATACAATCCTATGCACAAGTAAAGACAGCAGCTCCTATTAAAACCACAGCAATAGGCACAAGTACCATCTGGGGAAATGTCGATGGACTTGCTATTGAAGGCCTCGTTCAAGGTCCTTCGGCAGCCGCAAGTGATCTGCAGGTAGCCTGTGTATTTGAATATACCGAGGGCGATATCTTTATCTCACCGCCGGCATTGCCTGCCGCATTGAATGGTCTAGTACATTTAGATGAAGCTTTACATGGTACGTTAACTGAAATACGTAAAACAGGAAAATTTAAGGGGCATGCACTTGAAACCATCCTCTTAGCTCCAAGCCAAAAGGGTACGCTCGCAAGTAAAAAACTGTTGTTGATTGGGCTTGGCAAACGGGAGGATTTCCATGCTGAACTGATGAAGGATGTAGCCCATGTTGCCATGCGCGAAGCGCTTAGATTAGGTGTCAAAGATTTTAGTTTTGCGAGTGATCTCAAAGATGCAGGTGTGGATTCGCCGACTGCTCTGGTCGCAGAGAATGTTGTTCTCGGTTGTATCGATGCCTTCAGAACCCAAAAATGGTTGGGCGAAAAAAATATGGATCAACAACCGGTATTAAACAAGATCACATTACTAGCCGGACCGGCATTTTTTGAAACTGCTGGCGAAGGCATCAAAAACGCGATTTCTTCCTTAAACAATTAAACAAACCAGATTATGAAAGCAGACCTTATTCTATATAACGGAAAAATAACCCATTTCGGCCACAACCAGGAAGCTGTTACCGCTGTCGCGATCCAAGATGGTAAATTTGTTGCAATCGGTTCGGACAGCGATGTCCTTAAGCTTGCCAGCACACAGACAAAATTGATTGATCTAGGCGGTAGACGTGCTGTACCGGGCATCAACGATTCGCATATCCACCTGATCCGTGGTGGACTCAATTATAATCTTGAATTGCGCTGGGATGGTGTTCCATCATTGGCCGATGCATTACGTATGCTCAAAGAGCAAGTTGACCGTACGCCACATCCCCAATGGGTTCGCGTAGTGGGTGGCTGGTCCGAGTTTCAATTTACCGAACGTCGTATGCCAACTTTGGCTGAGATAAATGCCATAGCACCCGATACACCCGTTTTTATCCTTCATCTCTATGACCGCGCACTGCTAAATGCTGCGGCACTGCGTGCCGTAGGTTACACCAAAGACACACCTGCTCCTCCAGGCGGAACCATTGAACGGGACAGCCATGGTAATCCCACAGGATTGCTGATTGCATCGCCCAATGCCATGATCCTATATTCAACCTTGGCAAAAGGGCCTACACTTCCCTACGAAGAACAGGTTAATTCGACCCGACATTTCATGAAGGAACTCAATCGCTTTGGAATTACCAGCGTCATCGATGCTGGCGGTGGTTTTCAGAACTACCCCGACGACTACAAAGTCATCCGCGACTTACACAGCGAAGACCAGCTTACGGTTCGTATCGCCTATAACCTTTTTACACAAAAACCCAAGCACGAATACGAAGATTTCCAGCAATGGATAGACGGCGTTCCTCTCCACCAAGGCGACGACATGTACCGCCACAATGGCGCTGGTGAAATGCTTGTTTTTTCGGCAGCAGATTTTGAGGATTTTCTACAGCCTAGACCTGATCTCAGTGAAAATATGGAAGCCGAACTCGAAAAAGTTGTTCGCTTACTGGTGAGTAACCGATGGCCATTCAGATTACATGCCACATACAACGAAAGTATTAGCCGCTTTTTGGATGTATTTGAAAAAGTCAATCGCGATATTCCGTTTGACGGATTGGCCTGGATTTTCGACCATGCCGAAACAATAGACGAACGTAATATTGAACGAACCAAAGCGCTAGGTGGTGGTATTGCCATCCAAAGCCGCATGGCCTATCAAGGTGAATATTTTGCAGATCGATATGGCACTACTGCGGCCGAACAAACACCCCCTGTCAAAAAAATGCTGGCCATGGAAGTTCCTGTAGGAGGTGGATCCGATGCAACCCGCGTGAGCAGCTACAATCCCTGGGTGTCCATGTACTGGCTTACCGCAGGAAAAACTGTTGGTGGACTCCAGATATACCAAGATAGCAAGCTTGACCGCATGACAGCACTACAGCTCTACACCAAAGGCAGTGCCTGGTTTTCACAAGAACAACAAAAAAAGGGGGACATTGCTGTGGGAATGCTAGCTGATTTAACGGTACTTAACAATGACTATTTTACGGTAGACGATGAAGCTATTAAGGAAATCGAATCCGAGCTTACTGTCGTAGCGGGCAAAATTGTCTATGCGGAAGGTGATTTCAGTTCCTTCTCTCCCCCACCGATCCCCATTCTACCCGATTGGTCACCTACAAAAAGCTACGGCGGTTATTATAATGTTTCGAAAACAGCTCAAAAAAGCAGCACAACTGCATCAACAGCTCAAAGTAGCATTGTAAATTCTATCCATCTGTGTAGCGGCAGCTGTCAGGTACATGCACACGATCACAATCAAGCCCGAATGAGTAACATCGCGATAAACAATTACACCGCATTCTGGGGAGCCCTAGGCTGTTCATGTTTTGCATTTTAAGACACTGGAAAGATGGAAATACTTCAAAAACTTTTTTACACCGATTTGGGCAATACGGCCAATAACATTGCCATACTGATCTTTCGAGTTCTATTTGCCTGGGAATTATTGACCGTGCACGGTCTCAAAAAAATTCAGAAAGGCCCACAAGCTGAACCTGAACATATCCCAAATCCTTTGCAGCTACCCGAAAAACTCAATGCCGCAGTAGCCCAGTTTGCAGACACTATTGTTCCTTTTTTTGTTGCACTGGGCTTACTTGGAAGGTTAGCGCTATTACCGACAATAGGAGTCACCGCAGTTGGTTATTTTGTCGTACACCGCCACGATTCACGTGAAGTACGCGATATTCCATTTATGTACACACTTTGTTTGTTTTTACTTCTACTGACAGGACCGGGTACATATTCCCTGGATTACTATATTTTCCAACTTCTAAAGGCATATTAAATATTATGGAAACTCAATCCCAAAACCACACACATATAACCACCTTGGTTCTTACGCTGGTAGGCGGCTATTGTGACACCGTTACATTTGTTGCCGCCGACAAAATGTTTTCGGCTCACGTAACAGGTAACTTTATTGTTTTCGCTTATCAATTAATCAACGGGGGAGACATCACGGCCTGGATTAAACTGGCGACTTTTCCGGTTTTTGTTGCAGCGGTGATGCTTGGAGGCTGGCTTACGTCACGTTCTCACAAAAAAAATACAGTTCTTTTTGTCGAAGCCCTATTACTTGTCCTTGCTGGAGCATTAGCCATCATACTACCGGTGGAAGAATCAAAAACAGTGATGTACAGTCTAGTTATGCTTATTGTCTTTGCATTGGGTATGCAAAATGCATTTGGTAAATTATTCACCAAAGAAACCCACGGTCCTACAACCATGATGACGGGCAATGTTACCCAAGCCTCCTTAGATCTTTGTGTACTTATCGCCAATAAATTTAAAAACCCTACCACCAATGTCAGTTTTGCTAAGCAGCTGATTACACTTTCCGGATTTTTTATTGGCTGTCTGGCAGGAGCCTATTTAGGTAAAGAACTTGGCTTAAGCTCAGTTGCATTTGCCGGAATAGCTATGCTCATCTGTTACTTTCTTTCCAGCCAAAGCGACCAATAGATATAGTTCTAAGATAGGATAACAAAAAGATGCTGCCCTGATAGTATATCAAGGCAGCATCTTTTTGTTATCGCTTTTTATTGTATGCGCTTATTTTCCACTAATAAAAGCCAAAATATCCTTATTGATGGTCTCCGCTTCTGTAGTAGGCATTCCATGTGGAAAACCGGGATAGGTAATTAAAGTACCATTTTGGACCAACTTAGCCGCTCTTCTGCCCGTTATATCAATCGGTACGATCTGATCATCTTCACCATGCAATACTAAGACAGGGATTTCTACTTTTTTAAGTTCTTCTGTAAAATCAGTTTCAGAGAAAGCTTTGATACAATCATAATGTGCTTTTATCCCTCCCATCATTCCTTGCCGCCACCAGTTGTCCATCACGCCTTGTTGTACATTCGCTCCATCGCGGTTATAGCCATAAAAAGCGAGGGTAAAATCCTGAAAATACTGTTGTCTACGTGTTGCAGTATTCAATCTTATTTCGTCAAAAACCTCCATAGGTACACCATCGGGATTTGTAGCACTCTTGGCCATTGTGGGGGTAACCGCACTGATCAATACAGCTTTTGAAACCCGAGAAGTACCATGATTGGTTATGTAGCGGACGACCTCTCCACCACCTGTTGAGTGGCCAATATGGATGGCATCTTTTAAATCCAATGCTTCTACCAATTGAGCAATATCCGACGCATAGGTATCCATCTCATTTCCTGTCGCCGTCTGTGTCGAGCGACCATGACCCCGGCGATCGTGTGCGATCACACGGTACCCTTTTTCGAGGAAGTACATCAGCTGCGCGTCCCAATCGTCGCTGGATAGAGGCCAACCATGATGAAATACGATCGGTTGTCCTGTTCCCCAGTCTTTGTAATAAATTTCTGTTCCGTCTTGAACTTTAAATGTTGCCATGATGATTAGTTTAAGAATTTTATTATTTACATGATATGTTGATTGGATTGCAATTCATAATCCAATTAACACATACAACTGTATTTAAGCATATTAAAAAAGCAAAAGTTAATTTAAAAACAACGATAATTCATTATTTATACAACAGATTTATCCATTTTTTACGATAGGTCCTATTTTCCTGCAAAAGGCTTCTCGTCGTGTGCGCACCTGTGTTTAAATAGTAATCATATATTCAGTTTTCACCTAATATTTGAACCAGATCTTCCGCGCCACCGTCAAATTTCTGTCCATTGACAAAAAATGTCGGTGTCCCATTAACGCCACTCAACATACCACTTTCAAAATCACCATCTACACGGTCCTGTAACGCCTCGTCCTGCAAATCAGATTTAAACTTTGGCATGTCCAAATCCAGTTGCTCGGCGATATCCAACAGCAATCTCGCACTCAGCAAGTTCTGGTTTTCGAAAATAGCGTCATGCATCTCCCAAAATTTTCCCTGCAGTGCTGCCGCTTCCGCCGCCAATGCTGCGGGTTGAGCATAAGGATGCATTTCCGAAAGTGGAAAATTGCGGAATACAAACCTGATCTGGCTTCCCAGTTCGGCCATCATTTCTTTTATTATGGGATGGGCTGCACCGCAATGTGGACATTGATAATCCCCATATTCAACAATGGTCAGATCGGCCTGGCCATTTCCCAATATATGGTCAGCATTGCTGACCTTCGGTTTCAATGACATAATTATTTTAATTTAAGATTTTCCAATGCTTCGATAATACCGTCTGCACCTGGATTGACCGCAGTCGGAGATAGATAACTCCAAGCAATAATCCCTTCCTTATCAATCACAAAGAGTGCGCGCTTGCACTCACCTTCTTCTTCATCGTAAACACCATATTTTTTGGCGACCTCTCCTTTCGCTTCAAAATCGGCTAGAAGTGGAAAATGTAATTTTCGCGACTGTGCGAACGCCAAATGACACCATTTGCTGTCAACGGAAATACCCATAATTTCGGCATCATATTTCTTAAAATACTTGAGCATTTCATTATATAGTGCCATCTGATCGCTACATACCGGACTCCAATCTGCAGGGTAAAATGCCAATATCACATTATGCCCCTTGAATTCTGATAAGCTAATTTTTTGATCGGGGGTCGCATACAAGGTAAAATCAGGGGCAACATCATTTTTTTTTAACATATCAACGTCTTTAAAGTTTAACTGCCATCTCAAGGTGCACAACCTTAAAAGATCTGCATCACCTTTAAATAAAGCACTTAAAAGCAAAAATTGTTTTAAAGAAAAAATAGCTTATCCACGATCTGACTACAAGATCCGTTGATCTGCCTACATCCAAAATCGATCGATTGGCCACCTTTGTATCATCAATTTATTTAAAAACAGAAAAACATGAAATCACAAAAGGTATGGTTCATCACTGGCGCTTCCAAAGGGCTAGGTCTCAGTCTCGTTAAAGAATTGCTCGCCCAAGGTTATCTTGTGGTTGCCACATCACGAACAAAACAGGCCCTAGAAAATGAAATCGGTGATCAGGAAAATTTTCTGCCGCTTGAGGTAGACATTACCGATGACAAAGACGTTGCCCGGGCAGTACTATCGGCCATTGATTATTTCGGGAGGATTGATGTACTGGTCAACAATGCCGGATATGGTCAGACAGGCACCCTAGAGGAGCTCAGTGATTGGGAAGCACGCCGCAACTTCGAAGTGAATGTCTTTGGCTCCCTAAATGCCATCCGGCATATCGCGCCCCATATGCGACGCCAACAATCGGGACATATTTTCAATATCGCATCTATCGGTGGACTCGCAGGAAACTACCCAGCCTTTGGTGTTTATTGCTCCACCAAATTTGCTGTCGCAGGCTTTACTGAAGCCCTTGCTGTCGAAATGGAGCCTTTTGGTGTACACACGACCTTGGTGTATCCCGGCTACTTCAGAACTGATTTTTTATCTGAAGGATCCTTACATACCGCAGCCAATCCGATCGCAGCTTATGTAACTGCCCGAGAAAACGAAGCCACCCATCTGCATCAGATCCACGGGAATCAGGCAAACGATCCCCAGAAAGCAGCAACCCTATTAATCGAGCTTAGTACGATGGAGCAGCCTCCAGTCCATTTTTTGATGGGCGAAGATGCGTATGAACTGGCCAAAAACAAGATCAACATGCTTAGGACAGAAATCGAAAAATGGAAAAGTTATACCGTGTCAACAGGTTTCGAGCAATCTGTATAACAGCTTAGTTCAGCATAAGGAGCTTCCTAGGATATTTCACAATAATCAAATTAAAAATTCAGTAAATTTACAACATGGAGAATACATTTCGCTTTCATTCCCTTTCGGAATTCCACAGCTTTTGCGGACTACCTAAACCCGAACATCCATTGATCAGCCTGGTTGATTATAGTCAAGTACATTACCCTGTGAATGATAGCAAATTGAATTGGATACAACATTTTTATTCGATCGGTTTAAAGCGAAATGTAAATGCCAGGTTCAATTATGGACAGCAGCACTACGACTTCGACTCGGGCATACTCACCTTTGTCTCACCATTGCAATTTCTAAAAGTGGAGATCAATCAGGAAGTACAGGCGCAACCCAGCGGCTGGATCCTGTTGATCCATCCCGATTTTCTTTGGAACAGCGAACTGGCAAAACATATTCATTCCTACGATTTTTTCCAATATCAGGTCAATGAAGCACTTTTTCTTTCGGACAAAGAAGAAGCCATCATTGTGGATATTCTCCAGAATATCGAAAAAGAGTATCAGTCTAATATCGATAAATTTAGTCGTGAACTCATTCTCAAACAGATTGAACGTTTGCTGATTTACGCCGAACGATTTTACGAACGTCAATTTATCACCCGCAAACGATCGACTCAGGAGCTGGTCACCAAGTTTGAGCAGTTACTGTCAACACAGTTTCAGCAACACATACTTTTGGAGCATGGTGTACCGACGGTCAGCTTTCTGGCGCAGCAGCTCAATTTATCACCAAACTACCTGGGCAGTTTACTGCGTATCTACACACAACAGAACACCCAACAGCATATCCAGCATAAAATGATCGAGTATGCCAAATTGCGACTAAGTACGAGTTCCCTTTCCATCAGCGAAATCGCGTATGAGCTAGGTTTCGAACATCCACAGTCGTTCAGTAAGGTATTCAAAAAGAATACCCAACGAAGTCCCGTGGAATTTAGGCAACTGTTTCAGTAGGTTATTTATCTTTATTCCTCGTAATATCCCGCTACGCCAATGCCAATCGTCCAAAAGAACTTTGACTTTTTAAGGTCCTCCAGCAGCATATCCGCATTGTCTTCGTATTCGCCATCGGCTTTGATTTCCTCAATCTCCTCCTGAACATCCTCTTCAGTAATCTGTCTCCAGACACCAACAGAGCTATTTAAAAATGTATAGCAATATCCCGCTTCGGCATCATCAACCTCACCCGCATTTTTATCACTCAGGATGCTTACAAGTTCGGTCGCTTCGACCTGAAATGGATTAACACCATAGATATTGATTTCAGTTTTTTCTGGATAGGGTCCATTGACGCTTTCTATAAATTCCAATGTTCCCTGATCATTAAAATCAAGTCTCAATTCGAGTTCATCATAATAATATTGGTCGTCCAGCGCATCCGAAGGAGCACCAAGTACACTTTGAACTTCAGCACGGCGCGCACCGAGATTAACCTGACCAATACCTTCAATTTGAATCCCAACAAGTGGGACTAGTTCGATCTTTTTCATCCGTATTCAGTAAATTATAAAAAGGATACCTGCTTAAATAACACTTGAACATCTGCTATCGTTTTATCGAATGATGAACATAGCTACAGCTTTATGCTGACATAAATTTACACTAATTCCCATTAAATAATTATTAACATTTTTAACTTTTCTTACGATCCTTAGTGCACATGATAATTCGCATACTCAGGCAATTATGACTAACTTTATGGATGCATCAAAAATCGACGATTATGCAACAGACGCTAACGACATTAGACAGTTATATCCAAAATCTAAGACCTGAACTGTATACCGATCTACAATCCCCGTTATCGGCAGAAGAGTTTAGGGCCCTTGAACAGAAATATGATATTGAGATACCTGATGATCTTAAAGCGCTCTATCGCTGGAAAAATGGGCAACGCAATACAAGTTATGAAGCCTTTGTTAACAATTCGACTTTCATCCCACTAGAAGAGGCGCTGGATACAGCGCAGGAACTGACAAATATGATTGGTATGGACTTTGAAATCGAAAACTGGTGGAATGAACGTTGGATCCCTATATTCCACAACGGCGGTGGAAGTTACATCTGCTATGATCTAGGCGGCATCTTTACGGGACAGGCAGGTCAGTTGATTGAATACTGGAATAAAGACAATGACCGGAATGTTATTGCACCTAACCTTGAAGGTTTTTTAGGGCTACTTAATGACTATTATGCCCATACGCCTAAAGAAAAATTCGATGATTTTTTTAGCCTGGATACCACAGGCGAGTATCCCAAACGGTTTAAGGTGGACTAACAGAAACTCATCGCCCTCATTTTTTTGGACATTCCTGTCTATTTGCCATCAATTGTGCATAATAATACAACTCAGGTATTTTTAAGATAAGCAAATAATTATTTGACACTTCATTATAAGCCTTGAAATCCCCTGCATTAATTGCTCGACGCCAAAGCGAATCAGCTACTTTCCGAGGCAGTTCCAGATCTTTGGAGTCATCGATGACTGCTTCTAGCTTTTTTTCGATATGATGGCTACAACTCAAGAAAAACACACAAAAAATAACAGTAAGCAGTTGTAAAATCTTTATCGCTCTTCTTTTCACCATAACTATATAACCTTTTATGTTTTAAGCAATTCGCTTCCCACGCATCCATCGGTTTTTGTTGACCGCGTTCACTTTACGCTCCTGTCATTAAACATTACTTTTTTCACATAGTTGCTTTTTCCACTCAAAGCCAGAGCTGCCGAATCTGCCGAAATGTAATTATCAAAAAAAGAAATCAGTTCAGGAGAAGCCTCATACACCAAATAATTCAGCCTTAAAGTTCTATTATCTGGATTCAAACATAATTGACATAAGGATTTTTCATGATCAAAAAACTCAATCTCTAGATTCGCGCAATAATTATGTTTATGCCCTACATCATTCATTTCAGGTTTGTACCGCTTTAACTTATCCATTTCATCAAGAAGAATATCCCATTTCGCTAATGGAACTGTATCATTCTTGGCCGCAAAAAAATCAACCGCATGATTTCTATAAGAATCACTCAAGTATCTTTCTTGACCATACTGCTCATCAACGAATTCGCGACTGAACAAAATCCGTAACTCCTTTTCCCGCTTTTTCTCTTTGGAACCACAGGATAAAAATAGCGTCAAGAGACAACAAAAAGCAACAAAAACTAAATAAGTCCTTAGCTTCATAATACTATTGGTCTTTACACTAAACGGAAGAAAACAATAAATGCTGATTTCAAATGAATGTGTTAACAACGCACCTACTAAAATTCAGATGCAATTGTTCATTCAATTCCATATATTTTCCTCACCTGTCGGATGGTTATAGAAACGTCGGATACATTCCTCATTCTGTCAATTGGCTAGACAATCTGCAGATCCATATTTCTAAAGGGATTCAATTCGGGATCATTTGAGTCCAGGTCTGTGATCAATGCCGTGAGCGAATCTATTGGACATACCCTAAACAGTTCACCTTGGTAAAGCTTATTCTGGCTGGCTAAGGCTATTGTTTTCTTTGCACATTGAACCATTATCTTTTTGGTTTCTCCATCTGCAGCTGACGCTGCCGAAACACCGAGCTCAGGATCTACAGCACAAGTTCCCATGATAAAGATATCGGCATTATATTTAGCAACTTCCATACAGGTTGTGATACCTGAAGTTACAGCCAGATCGGGTTCAAAATTACCACCCAAAAAAATAAGTTCCACATTTTTGAACTTCTCGAGCAGCGGCACGATGGAAAAATTATTTGTAACCATTCGAATCCGGATATCCAATGGCATCGCATTCACTACGGCCCATGTCGTGGTGCCACCATCCACAAAAAGGGTCATGCCATCTTTCAGAAACGGCTGTACTTTTAATGCGATAATGTCTTTTTCTTTGGTCAGAAATGATTGCCTATCCTGGAAAGTCAGCGGATCTTTTTCGCGAAGCATAGCACCACCCCTGGTCTTGGAAAGCAAGCCGTTCCGATAGAGAAGATCTATGTCGCGGCGGATGGTATCTTCCGATACCGCCAACAACACCGCCAGCTCTTCAAATTTAACCTTCCTCCGGACCGCTAATTCGCGGAGGATTACCTCAAAGCGTTCTTCTTTTAACATGCTGTTACTTCCTGATTTTATAGATAAGAGCTACGACTAGAAAAAGCAAAGCTATTGTTTCGAAAGCAATGATCAAAGAAAAATGCTGCGCAATAGCTCCCAAAAGCGCCGGCCCTGCCAGCTGACCGGCATAACCCATTGTTGAAATAACCGGAATGGCTACCGTCGGCGAAAGTCCTTCAATCCGTCCACCCTCGCTAAAAAATACAGGGACAATATTGGCGGCTCCCAGTCCCAAAAGGACAAATCCAATGAGCGTTAGCGATAACCAAGGACTACACACTACGATCAAAATGCCCAACGATGCCAACAAGCTACCACCTATCACCACAACTTTACTATTCAGTTTACTTACTAATCGGTCTCCCTGCAATCTCATGACCGCCATCGCTACGGAGAATGCCGCATATCCAATTCCCGTAAACTCAGGAGATACCCCTTTGTGATCCCGCAAGAAAATAGCACTCCAGTCCAACATCGCTCCCTCAGACAAAAAGGCAATGAAACACATCAGCCCAAGTACCAGCACACTCCACCTAAGCCATTGAAATCCTTTTTTTGAAACCTGAGTTTCATCAATATGGGAAAACTGGACAATGATTTCTTTTTCCTTTTGATAGCTCAGCAACTTTCGATATTGTAAGATCAACAGCAGTATTAAAAGAATGGCTATAGTAACGGCTGCATAAATAGGAACTAACCCCATCTTTATCAGAAAACCCAAGCCGATCGATCCAAATAGCCCTCCTACACTGAACAGTCCATGTAAAGATGACATTATCGGTTTACCCATTGCATTTTGAACCTGCACACCATGTGCGTTCATGGCCACATCTATACCACCTATACTGCAGCCAAATATAAAAAGAACACAGGCCATCAAATAGCTATTGGTTACCATCAACAGTACAGGAAGCACTACGGCAGCTATCAAACCTGAAATCAAAATCACCTTTCTGCTCCCAACTTTCCCGATGAAAAACCCGGAAAGCGGCATCGTTAATAGTGCACCACCACCCAAACATAACAGTAGAAGCCCCAGTTCTCCGTCATTCAGACCAAGACGGTCCTTGGCGAAAGGTACCATCGGTGCCCAGCTTGATAACGCAAGACCACATACCAAAAACATAACCTGTGTCGCTACCTTAGCCTTTAATATTGATTCGTTCAACATATCTTACAAATTTTACATTGCAATATTATGCAAATTTGCATAATATTGCAATGTAATTAAACAAAAAGATTTGCCATGCGAATAGAACACCTCGCCCTATGGGTCGATGATCTTGAGAAAATACGTGCTTTTTACGCCAAATACTTTGGTACTGTAAGCGGAGAAAAGTACCATAACCCGAAGAAAGGGTTTTCATCCTACTTTCTTAAATTCCGCGAATCCGGCGCACGTTTGGAGATTATGAATCGTATTGATATTACTGCTGCCGCGGCTGATAGGAGCCTCAACAAAGGCTATACCCATCTGGCCATTAGCGTCGGTGGAAAGGATGCTGTCGATAATCTGACCAAGCAATTACGGTCGGATGGTTATATCGTCGAAAGCGAGCCCCGTACTACGGGGGATGGTTATTATGAAAGCGTCATGCTTGATCCGGAGGGAAATCCGATAGAAATTGTAGCTTAAATAGTTCAAAAAAGTAAAGCATCCCGAACACTATCGAGATGCTTTACCTTATTCTGCATGAAAAGTAAGCCCAAAAGGCTCCTATAAAGGCTTCCGTTAGGATTTTCTTATAACAGGATCGATCCAGTAATAGTCATGGTTGGTATGAGCGAAAAACTCCATCGGCGTAACATGGCAATCAATGGTATCGCTGAGCCCGTCGTCGGTATAAGTGACCACATCTTCGGATGGCATCACCATCCCGCTTATAATGGATCCATAGTCCAGGCAGTGAAGATCAGATATCAGCACATTGATTGTGTGGGTCAGCGTCCATTTTTCCATTTCATCCTTGCTAACACGTTTCACACGCTCGGCCAAAAACCGTGCTTCCTCCAGCTCTTTTTCGACACTGTCCGGAAAAAAAAGCAACAGGAAGGCTTCATACTTATCAAATTCTTTATTTCGGATTGCATCATTTCGCAGAAACAGCTTCTCGCCCATCTGTCCGTACTGATTAGCGTATTTTTTCAGTTCCATTTCTGCAAGTTCCCTATCCGACCATTGCTGCAATTCAGAAAGCGCATATACATCGGTACCATGGCCGTCACACTGATTGAGATACGACCAGATATCGCCCTGTACAACTTTGGGCTTCCTGTGCTCAAGCACATTGTAACCTTGCGCTACCCATGCTTCTATTTGTTCCCTTCTCATCTTAAGCTGTTTTTTAAAATAAACAACAACGCAGCTGCAATGGTTTTCTTTTTCTATTTCAGATTTCGGGCTTTCAGCTCCGCATCTAGTGCTTTCTCATTTTTTCCAAAATATTTAAAGAACAAAATGGCCAATATCAACGGGAAAATTGTAGGCCAGGTTAAACCGGCTACGAATAGACTGTAGGCAGCGATCCCCAAACAAAAGCCAATAATTGATGCATTGATTATTTTCGTGGGTTTAGCTTTCTTTTTGAGAACCAATAACTCTTCATTGCTCAGTTCATTTAATTTCTTTTCTTCCATCTGGTCTGTACTTTTATAGGTTAGTTATTTTTATATGTTTGATGCGAATATAATTATTTAAACGGATAGGAAGAAAATGAAAAATAATAGCCGTTAAATTTAATATTTAGGTGTTAAAAATCAGGATCGAAGAGTAACCAAATTACTATCTATTACGGAATTTGCTCAATGCTTGTTCAGTGATTGCTCAGTGATTGTTCAGTGCTTGCTCAGTGTAAACTGAATAAGCACTGAACAATCACTGTCTAAAGATTGGTTGAATATTGCGATTAGGTATAATTTGGTATAAAGAACAAACCTGCTCTTTCCTCAGCCATCCATCGGGTCGATCGTTTAGGTTTGGTGTCTCAAAAAATCAGTTTGTTTCCATCAGTTTTCATCCGATCAACTTTTGCATGTACTTTTCAAAGCCCATGCAACCAATATAGGCTGAAAAAATAAACGGGCAAGCCGCTTTCCATCCGTATCCAATCCAAAGCCGTCGCGATGGTCGTTATATTGGGCAATATTTCCGGGAAACACGGCTGCAAAAAACGCTGCTGCGATTTTTCCGACTTTCGATCGCTGTTTAGTAGGCGCGAAAATCAGTGCAGCACCCAAAGCAATTTCCGCAATACCGGAATATACAACCGTATCATCTTTAGCGATCGGAACCCAGTCGGGCACCTGAGCCTGAAATTCCTTGCGGGCGAAGGACAGATGTCCAATACCGGCTACCACCAAAAAGGCTCCTAATCCAACTCGTGCAATCTTCTGCATAGGTGATTTATCCATAACTTTTTTCTTAAAGTACATCATTCGATGTAAAATTGTTTGATTTTTCATACCCTTGCAGTTCATATAATCTTACTGCTGTAATTGATATCTCTAAAAAACGTATTTTTAGCTTGTCAAAGGATACCAACAAATATTGGATATGGAAAACCAGCTAAATTGCATTTACAGCGTAATCAATTTTGTCGAAAAACATTATGGTCAACCTATTGCAATAAAGGAACTGGAAGATATTTCCCATTATTCCGCAACATCCAGCGTATTTTTAAATACAGCTGTGGAGAGACCATTGGCTCTTTTCAGCAAAGGCTAAAAATTGAAAATGCCTATAAACGGATTCTCTATACCAGCGAGCCCCTAACGTCCATCGGACTCGAGGTTGGCTTTGCTAATATTGCTTCATTTTCTAAGGCTTTCAAACAACATTTTGGCATTTCACCCAAAGAAGCCAGAGCTGGCAAGGCAGCGCTGCTTTGCGGCCCAAGTCCTGTACCGGCTTGGTCCGACCAACTCTTAAAACCCGAAATCGTCTATCTCGCCCCGACACAGGTCTATTACCGGAGCATCCAATGCGATTATGACCCCGAAGCCATCGAAGGGTTGTGGGACAGACTGCTTCAAGATAATTTTAAAAGTTCCCCTATTTCTTATTATGGTGTTATTGCAGACGAACCCCTGATAAAAACCACCATCCGTTGTCGTTATGATGCTTGTGCAACGGTAGATTCCTGTACGAAAAGATTACCTTCAAAAATGATCTTGGGTGGTCGATATGCCCGTTTCAAGCATTTGGGCAGTTATGAAACCATAGATGAAACCTATACCAAAATTTATACACGCTGGATCTTTGATTCCGGACTTGAGTTTTCGCATAGTCCGATTATCGAAAAATATGAAACCCATGCCGACGATACCGTTCATACTGAAGATCAATTGACTTATATTTTGTTGCCGTTGAAGTAAGTTGTCAATTTCGGACAACTTTAAGCTAGTTTGACAGACTACTTTTGTGCTGTCAAAAAACAAATAAATCATGCACAAAAAGAAAATGATCATGTTGACCATACTCCCGCTAATGTTATTCGCCTGTAGTCCATCGACAAAAATGGACCTGACGGATACCCTCGATCACAGCGCAGTGGTATATACCATGCCCGAAGAATCCGCTCCACACGAAGGCACCTGGCTCCAGTGGCCGCACAAATATCAATACGGCAGCAGTTACGCCAATCGGCTGGATGCAACCTGGGTAGCCATGACCAAGGAACTCGCACAGAGTGAACGCGTCCATATCATAGCTTATGATGAGAAAGAACAGCAACGTATTATAAATTTACTCAACGAAGCTGGCGTTATGCTCAACAGTGTTGATTTCATGCAATATCCTACCGATGATTTTTGGGTACGGGATAATGGGCCAATCTTTGTAAAAGATAAAAAGGGACAGATCGTTATCCAGGACTGGGGTTTTAATGGTTGGGGAAATAAAACTGATTACAACAACTGCAACGCTATCCCAACGAAAATTGCCGCCGCTACACATACCACTGTTGTCAATCTCAACAATGTGATGATCAACGAAGGTGGAAGTATAGAAATTGATGGCAATGGTGTACTGATGGCGTGCAAAAGCGCTATCCTCAACAGCAACAGAAATCCAGGGATGACGCAACAGCAGGCGGAAGCCATATTTTCAAAATACCTTGGCGTCAGCAAATTTATCTGGCTGGATGGAAAGGCTGGCCTCGATATCACCGATATGCACATCGATGGCTTTGCACGATTTGCCAATTCCGGCACCATTATTACAATGAATCCCGATGATCTGGCCTACTGGCAGGTCCCCGATCGTGATATCGAAAAGCTGTACCTAGCAAGCGACAAACAGGGTAAACCCTATCAATTTGTAGAACTTCCGCTGACCAAAAATGATGTATTGACCACTTACGGAAAGAATGTGGGTCGAGCCTCCTATATCAACTATTACATTGCCAACAATCGCGTACTGGTTCCCAATTACAACGATCCTAACGACGCGGTGGCAAATCAAAAGATCCAACAACTGTACCCGGATAAAAAAGTCGTCGGGATCGACTGCCGTAATTTATTTGCAAATGGCGGAATGATCCACTGTGTTACACAACAACAGCCCAAATAGGAATAAAAAAAGCGGCCGATCTACGAAGAGCGGGCCGCTTTTTCAGAAAGACAAAGGGTACTTTACCACATCATGGCCCTTCCCTAGGGATCAGATCGATGTCGGCAACAGAACAGCAGCGGGTACTCAAACGTTTTCGAAGAAATATAAGAACAGCTGCCTTTCTCAAATCCAAAACCTGAGCATATTTCCCTATATTTATACCCGTGCTCCCAGAGCTCCTGTTATGTCAATTTCTTTATACATCATCAAACAAGGTGGAAAATTTGCAGATAGCTTTACCTTACGATATTGAATCTCTTTTTCAGCAATACTACCGACAGCTTTGTCTCTTTGCAAACAATATCCTACACGACGAAGCTTTGGCTGAAGATGTTGTTCAGAGCTTTTTCGCAGGGCTCTGCGAGGGACGCAATACCCTACCCGATGATGAAAATACACGCCGAGGTTATCTCTTCATTGCCATCCGAAACAATTGCCTCAAACACATCCGCAGTGAAAAAATAAAAAGTAAATACGTCGATCAGCTTGACAAAGATATGATCGAAGAGCAGACCGTCATGGATGCCATGATACAGGCCGAAGTCATCGACCAGCTCATGGAAGCCATTCATCAACTTCCTCAAGGCTGCAGGCAGGTATTGCATATGGCCATTTTCGACAAACTCTCCAACGAAGAAATTGCGGGCAACCTGACCATCTCCATCAACACCGTCAAAAGTCAGAAAAAACGAGCGATACAGCTTCTAAGATCACGTTTAGATGCACGAGCACTCCTCCTTTTGTTATTTTTAATAACTGAATAACAATCATTTATAATTTTTATTTTTTTTCCTTCCATCCTTTTGCGCCCCCTGTGGCTCTTCTCCTTATACAGCCAATTGAACAACATGATGGATCACCAATTTATACTCGTAGATTTCTTAGTGAAGCACTTTAGCAGGACACTGAGTCAAGCAGATAGGCAGGCTCTCCAAAAAATCTTTGAAGATGATCCTACCCTACGCGAACGATGGGAACGATATACCAGTCGGGGGCTCAGATCTAGCGATGCAGAGTTCTGGGATAGACTGGACCTGGATCAGGCTAGAGCGAAGATACTACACTATGCGTCGGCCAAACCAGCAAAACGACCATTACATATCGGCGGCATGCGCCAACTAAAGATCTATGCAGGTCTTGCAGCCAGCCTACTCATCTTTTTAGGTGTCGCATGGTTTCTAAACTCTGCTCCTCAGGACAAACAAATTGTCGCCGATCAAGTCTATCGGTATAACAACGATGTATTACCAGGAGCACAGAAAGCCACTCTTACCCTCTCCAATGGTAAAACTGTCGCTCTTTCTGACAAGCAGACGACTATAGAGGAAACGCATGGCGAACAGCTTCAGATCGTAGATGGCCAGTTGCATTACAAACCAAACAGCGGACAGGCCGAACTTGCAAGCCTAAAAAACACGTTGAAAGTACCCGAATCGGGCTTCTATCGCATGGTCCTGCCCGATGGCACCAAAGTGTGGATCAATTCAGCTTCTGAGCTGAGCTATCCTTTGGACTTTGGTAAATCGACCCGCAATGTGGAACTACGGGGTGAGGCCTACTTTGAAGTGGCCCACGAAAAAAATCGTCCCTTCATCGTCAGCACGACACACGGTGATATTAAAGTACTGGGGACCGCCTTTAATCTGACGGCCTACAGCAATGTGGCCTCCAATGTCACATTAATCAATGGCAGTATCCAGCTGACCAATAAAAATAATACGACCAAACAAATCGTACCTGGACAGAAAGTCGAATTCGACGGCAGCGCCATGCGCGTCTCTCAGGCAAATATTGAAAAGGAAACCGCCTGGCAACATGGCTATTTCTATTTCGAACACGACCAGATTCAGGACATTATGGAACAGCTGGCGCGCTGGTATGATATCCAGGTTATCTACAAAGGACCGATCAGTAAGAAAAAGTTTGGCGGGAGCATGAGCCGAAGTGTAAGCCTCGCCGAAGCCTTAGAACTCATTAAACGCGGGGCCGGCCTTGAATTTGAAATTGACAGAAAAACCGTTACCGTAAAGAACAAAAACTAAAAAGATAAACCAATTTTTAAAAACCAAAGGAGGACCAAAGATGATTTGAATATTTACCTACTCCAACAAACATTGCTATTACTCTATTCAGCAGTGCTTGAATAACATCTATATGTGAATTAAACAAAAAACCAACCCTATTACTGAAAATATGAATTACTTTATCAAATGTAAAGATTACCTATTCGGGAACCGAATGGCTGAACCTAGCTTTGCACCTCTCATTTCCAAAAAGGTGAAAGCCACCCTTTTCCTGGGTTTACTATTTACCTATGGTGTCTACGGTAAAACCGAAGCCCAACAGGTTACCCTGCATATCAATAAAGGAAATCTAAAATCGGTCTTTACAGAAATCAAAAAACAGACCGGATATCATTTCTTTTATGACGAAAGTCTCTTTAATGATCTCAAGCAGGTAAATGTAGACGTTTCCAACCAAAAACTGGAAAACGTTCTCAAAAAGCTTTCAGACGAGTTGCCCCTGCAGTTTGAAATGCACAAAAATCATATTATTGTATTGCCAGGTGCGCCAAAGAGTATGCCCCAAACGCTGCAACAGCAATCTACCATCAAAGGGCAATTGGTAGCAAAAAAAGATGGCAAGCCCATCGAAAACGCAACGATCAGCATCAACGGCGGCAACAGCAGGACCTCTTCCGATAGTAAAGGAAACTTTTCCCTGCAAACAGTCCAGGCGGAAGGTACGCTGACCATTTCGCACCTTTCCTTCAAACCACAGACTGTGCGGTTTAACAGTGCAACAGCCAGTGCTTTGACAATAGCATTGGAGGAGAATGACAGTGCATTGGAGGAAGTTGTTGTTGTCGGATTCGGCACACAAAAGAAAGTCAACTTAACAGGAGCCATTTCACATGTTGGCAAAGAGGCCTTTGAAAATCGACCGGTAGCCAATATCGGGCAGGCTTTACAGGGGCTTGTTCCCAATCTAAACATCACCTTCGGAAATGGTTCGCCAAACAGCACACCTGGGTTTAACTTACGAGGTGGTACCTCCATGAATTACAATGGCAATACAGGAGTATTCGAATCCGTAAACGGAGACCCTTTGGTGATTATAGACGGCGTGGAGAGTTCTACCGGCGCCTTGAATCAGCTCAACCCAAATGATATCATGGACATGTCTTTTATCAAAGATGCATCTGCTGCAGCAATCTATGGTACAAAAGCAGCCTATGGGGTAATACTGGTACGTACCAAGCGGGGTGAATTCAATCAGAAAGGCAAGATCGCCTACAACTTCGACTCCAACTTTGATACCCCCTCTGGGCTACCTGATATCCTTAACGCGTATGAGATCCAAAAATCAGGCATGGACAGGACATTATGGACCAACGGTAAACCGGGTACTTCCGACGAAAAAAAGCTGGAAATGATCCAAAAGTACATGGACAATCCCACTCCAGAAAATGCATGGTATCAGGAAGGGAACAGCATTATTTGGGTAGCTAACGTTAACCCATTTGAGGAAGCCGTCAAAAAATGGACGCCGATGCAAAAACATACGCTCAACCTCAGCGGTGGAGCCGAGTCCATTAACTATTATATTTCGGGTGGTATGCAGAATCAATCGGGTATGTACAAGATCAATACCGATAAACTGAAACGCTATAACGCCCTGATGAATATCAACGCCAAAGTGAATAACTGGTTCAGCGTTTTTGGAAAAATAGGTTTCGACCAAACAAATTTCAATAGCCCCTATATCGTTGGGGGCAAAGGCAGCATCTGGTCAGCTATGATGGGTGAGACGAACAAAAACATCAATATGCCTATCCAAACCGGCCCCAATGATCCGCTCCCCAATACCTATACAGACAATATTCTTGCCTGGCTGAGCTATGGTGCAAACAACCAGTCCATGGACAGAAGAGTATCCTTGTTGATTTCGCCCGAATTTACCTTAATCCCGAATACGCTGAAATTAAAGGCAGACCTCAGTTATCAGCCCCAGTCTTATAGCTTGAGCCGATACAGCCCCAAATTCAACCAGGTCGTAGACTCTTGGCAGTATACCTCCCAACAGGCCGAAGCGGCTGAAAACAGAGCGTATTTTGACAATAATAACACCAACAAATATCTGGTCAACATCTATGCTGATTATAAAAAAACCTGGGCAGAGAAACATAATTTCGCTACTGTAGTCGGCTACAATCAGGAGCAGACAAAATATAATCAGATCACGAACACATTCAGAAAGTTGATCTCGCCAGATATACAAAACCCTGATGCCGCTGAGGACCCATCTCTGCATACGGTTTCCCGAAATGCCTATACGCTTGCGGGACGCGCACTATTTGGACGTGTCAGTTATAACTTTGCAGAAAAGTACTTTGTTGAGAGCAATCTGCGCTATGATGGAAGTGCAAAGTTTACGGAAAAAGACCGATTTGTCACTTTTCCATCCTTCTCTGCCGGCTGGCGCATATCGCAGGAGAATTTTATGGCCGGAACCAAGAGCTGGCTCAACGAACTCAAATTGCGTGGAAGCTGGGGGAAATTAGGAAACCAGCCTTCATCCATCTATCCCTATCAGGCAACAATGAATACCGGCAAAGCGCCTTACTTAATCAACGGGCAGCAAATAGTCTATATCGATCCTCCGGGACTTGTATCCCCATACCTTACATTTGAGAAAGCAAGAACATGGAACGTCGGTTTTGATGGAACATTTCTCAAAAACAGGCTCGATGTAACATTTGAATATTACAATAGAAAGACCACTGATATCCTGACCGATGGCAGTGCCTCGTTTCCAACCACTTTAGGAACCGCTGCACCACTGGAAAACTCAGGTATACTCGAAACCAAAGGATTTGAACTTTCTTTCCTTTGGAAGCAAACGATCAATGCGGACCTCCGCTACCGTGTAGGCCTCAACCTATCCGACTACCTCACCAAAGTACAGCATTACGCTGCCAACACCAGCATGATGATCACTAACTCTTCGGGTAGGGAGGTGATGTATGATGGTAAAACGATCGGCGAAATATGGGGTTACCGTACCGGTGGTATACTACAGGAAAGTGATTTCGCAGGTCGCAATCCAAGCAATGGCAACTGGATCTACAACGGAGCCTACCAGGGCACGTTATATCCAGGTTATATCTGGTACCAGGATCTTGGCGGACCGGAGGGAATTCCTGATGGAAAGATAGATGCCGGACTGAACACCTTGGCAAATCCAGGCGACCGTGTCGTTATTGGAAACTCTACACCACGTTATCGATTTGGTATCACTGGAAATGTCCAATATAAACATTTCGATCTCGACTTTTTGTTCCAAGGTGTGCTGAAACGTGATATCTGGGCCGGGCTATCTTCTTACTGGGGCGGAGGAGCAGGCTCAAAATGGATGTATGAGAGATCTTGGACACCAGACCGCACAGACGCTGAATTTCCGATGTACGGTTCTTCGGTCAATGTCCAGGACAGATACTTGATCAATGGCGCTTATCTGAGACTTAAACAGGCGGTATTGGGCTATACCCTACCGCAGGAGATGACCAAACGATTTGGTGTGGAGCGCCTGCGTTTCACGCTTGCCGGTTACAACATTTTTGAGCTCACAAAAATACCTACAATTTTTGACGTCGACCAGATATCTGCAGACTATCCACAAAAGAGATCAATTGCTTTTGGTGCCCAAATTGTTTTCTAACTAATACTACTATGAAAAAAAATATATCCAGATTAATCGTCATTGCCGCAGCATCCTCCTTATTGCTGACACAATCTTGTAACGATAAATTTTTACAGCTAAGTCCCGAGACAGATCTATCTAAGGACAACTCCTTACATACCGAAACGGAGTTGACATTATACCTCAATAATCTCTATAACCGCTATATTCTAGGACACGGTTCGGGCTGGGCTGATGCTAAAGTAAACCCCAATGTTGTCGGCGGCAGCCATTTATTGGCATCCGACTTTATGACCGACAATATGGTCCGCTACGGCAATATCAGCAGTATGATGGACAACACCTTTATTCCACCAAATGCAGGTACATCGGTCGACTGGACCTGGGAAAACCTACGCTCAGTTAATTATTTCCTCAAAAACTACAGCAATGCTTTGCCCGCCGTCAACAATGACATCAGCAGACTGAACAAATATGTGGGCGAGGCCTATTTCTTTAAGTCGATGGATTACTACCGCAAGCTTATGCTTTTTGGAGATGTGCCCTGGTTTTCAAGCGACCTCAACATCGACAGCAAAGACCTTTACAAGCCACGGGATAAGCGAACAGTGGTAGCTGATTCTTTAATGAAGACAATCGATCTTGCTATTGCAGGTCTCGCAGGCATTACTGGCCGTCCAGACGGACGTATCAATCAGGATATGGCCTTGTTTTTAAAAGCGAGAATTGGCCTTTTCGAAGGCTCCTTTAGGACCTATCATAACGAGCTGTCTCTACAAAGTACGGCAAAACCTTTTTTGGAAGCAGCTGTGGATGCTTGCGAAAAAATCATCGCCTCAGGTCGCTATCAATTGTATGCTACGGGTGAAACTCCTTACTGGAAATTATTTACATTCAAGAAAGATCCAAATTCCGACGGCAATAAAGAGGCTATCTTAGCCCGCGTTTATGATGGCACTGTTGTCGGTCACGCAACGCAGCGTTATTGGGATCAGAACAACAGTATTTCGGGCGGAAGACCTGCTGGAGGTGCAACACGAGGCCTGATCGATGAATATCTGTGTATTGACGGTAAACCGATCTATACGTCAGGATCCGCTGGCAGCTATACCGCCAACCCACTTTTCAAAGGTTACGACGGCCTCTGGTCCGAACTCGAAAACCGGGATCCACGTCTAAAACAGACCATTAATTATCCCGGTGAAAATCGCTCCTTGTTTAATCGAACAGATGGGACGACCAGCCTCGAAAAAAACGGTATAACATATCCTCGGCTATCTTATAATGTCAGTGGTGGTACCACCGTAACCGGTTACTTACCTATTAAGCACTGGATGGGCGACCGTACCGAAAATGAAGCGACAACAAACGGACAACAAACGGCTATTGAATTCCGCTATGGAGAGGTATTGCTGATGTTAGCAGAAGCAAAAGCCATTTTAGGTACTTTGACGCAGAACGACCTAGATAGAACAATCAATCTATTGCGTCAACGCGCGGGATTTGACTTTGCGAAATATCCCAGCAGCAAACTCGAGCTTGGCAACCTCCCTGCCGATCCAAGGCTCGATGAGATCTATGCTGCAAAACTTGATTATTCCGTTAGCCCCATCATCCGTGAAATAAGAAGGGAACGTCGTATCGAGATGGTCCTGGAAGACCGTCGATATGAAGACTTGATGCGTTGGAAAGCCGGCAACCTGATGACAGTTCCGTTACGGGGTATGAAATTTACAGCAGAAAAAGGTAAACTCTACGACGGTACCCATACTGTCAAACCGGTTATTGCCCTAAAAGAAGAAGTCAATAAAGACATCTTTTTAGATAATAACGGATTTATCATCGCTTATCCGCGGAGTGCCAACATTGCTGATGGTGTCGCCTTATGGGCAGACTACCGCTACTATTGGCCGTTGCCTTTATACGATCTCACTTTAGATGGTAATCAGCTGGTTCAAAATCCGGGATGGCTGGGTGCAAAATAATACGTATTAAAAAGAAATAACATTATGAAAATTAAAGCATATATCTACCTGTCGATTAGCCTCCTATATGTAACTATGGGGTTGAACGCATGCAAAAAGGACCTAGGGCCCATTAAAGACAACTTGACTGTTCGGGAAGCTGTACTTTCTGGAGGTTTCATGCAGATTCCTGTTAAAATCGGAACGCCGCTTCAGATCAATCTGGCAGTCAATCCGGGAAACCGCAGTGTCACTGAGGCGACCTATACCAGCAAACATCCAGAAATCGCAACATATAGCAATACAGGCTTGGTTACCGGTTTAACCGTCGGTAAGGATACCATCACCATACGATCTGGCGAACTCCATGTTTGGTATATTGTCAATGTAACCAAATAAAAGCGGACATATGAACAAGTCAAAAGAATAATGGTAAGAGATGACCATTTGTTTATTTAGTGTTTAGTTTAGACTATCAGACAAACCCGTCTGGTAGTCTTCTTCTCACCAAATAACATTTATTCGCTTTACCATTTTTCAAATTATAGAAACGGTTTACTTAGTTCCAAATCCCTGTAAAACAACCCTATTTCTTACTATAGGCTTGTATTTTGAATAATTATAAGCCACCAATATACATGAACAATTATAAATTATTTACTTCAAAAATTATGACAAAACAAACAAAAAGATGGATGCAGATCATGAAAGGATTTGCATTGTCCACCGCGGTCCTATCACTTTTTTTCGCCTGTTCAAAGCCATTGGTAGAGCAAAATGCAGCAGAAACTCAACGGTTAAAAGCGTCATCGAATGGTGCCATAGACACCACCCTTTCCAACCTTACCTTTGTGACTAATCCAGTAAATCTCAATATAATCATGTTTGTACCCACAGACAATCCAGCGTTGCCTAACTATAAAACACGGTTATCCCAGCTATTTGTCCATTTCCAGGACTGGCTGCATAATGAGATGGGTCGCTATGGTTATAGCAGCTATCTGGGCCTGGCAAGAGATTCTGCAAGCCTAGTTAACATCATTGAAATCCCGGCCGCAGGAGCTCAAGCGGACTACCCCTATAGCTCAGCCGTATCCGCTGGTAAAATTATAAATGAGATCAATACATACAAAGCTGCCCATCCAAGCCAATTTTCATCCAACAATCACTATTTGGTACTTTTGCCAGCAAGAACAGATGGCGATAACAGCCAACCATTCTATGGCTATGGAAAATACTGCTTTGCAGTAGATAATTCCTCCATGTCCGTCAATGGAATTCCAAACCCTAGCTCAAACTATCTCGGCGGCATGCTACATGAATTGGGCCATGGATTAAATTTGCCCCATAACCGCGCTAAATATGTCAGTGAAGAACCTACACTGGGTACATCATTGATGGGAAGCGGCAATGTGAGTTTTAGCAAGGGACAGCCTACTTTTCTAACCGGCTCTGATGCAGCAATTCTCAACAGAAATGAAGTTTTTCAACCTGCAGTGGCAACAGCTAGCCCTTATCAGGCACCTACATATTCGGTACAACCTCAATTTGCCATTGACAACAGCCAGCAAAAAATCTTTATTACTGGAAATTATACTTCCAATTTGCCTGTGAGTGAGATATTGGTTTATATGGATCCCAATGTAAACAACGAAGGCACAGGAGCCAACAAAGATTACAATGCAGTTACCTGGAAATTTGCCCCCGTTTCCTCTGGAGTCATCCAAGGGACTATAGATCTGAATGAGCTTTACTACAAAGGCAATACACCTTACGAACTTAAGGTAAAATTATTATTGCAAAATGGCTACACAACTTCTAATGTTTACGAATTTAACTATGTCAATGATCTCATGACAACCAATCAAGATTCGGTGTATACCTATTCCAATGCGTCCTATGCCGGTGTGAAAGGAAGCTTTGGCAAAGGGCAATATACTACTTCAGATCTATTGGCTAAAGGCGTAACAGACAATAGTGTCTCTTCCATTAAAGTTGGCGCCAATGTTAAAGTAACTTTATACAACGGCAACAATTTTACAGGCGATAGCCTTGTCGTCACCTCTTCATCGACCTATCTCTCGACTTTTAACGATAAGGTTTCGTCCATGAAAGTACAAAACCGTTAGAAAACTTGGGAAATACGATGCATAACTTATTTTTAAGAAACATGAGTAGATTCCTGGCTCTGGTATTCGCCTTAATGTCATTAAAAGTGTCGGGCCAGCCCGCTCCTTGGTTTACCGACAGTAAATTCGGCCTGTTTCTGCACTGGGGGCTCTATTCCCAGACTGCGGGCGACTGGAATGGACATCCCACCAAAGGCGGCGAGCATTTTATGCTCTACGAACGCATACCCGTCAAGACCTATGCAAAGATCGCCGATCAGTTTAATCCAACAGGCTTTGATGCCGACCGTTGGGCTCAGATGGCCCACGATGCCGGCATGAAATACCTGGTGATCACAGCCAAGCACCATGATGGATTTGCGATGTATAACTCAGCCGTCAGCGACTATAACATCGTCAAGTGCACCCCTTGGGCAAAAGATCCGATGAAGGAGCTTGCCGCAGCCTGCAAGAAATACGGTCTCAAGCTCTGCTTCTATTATTCCCTTGGCCGCGACTGGGAAAACCCCGATGTGCCCACCAACTGGCCTGTCAAAGCCGGGCGCAGCAATACCTGGGATTATCCCGACGAAGATGCCAAAGACCTCAACAAATATCTCCAAAACAAAGTTAAACCGCAGCTGCGCGAATTGCTGACACAATATGGTCCTATCGGTATTATCTGGTTTGATACTCCCGAGCTGATCACCAAAAAACAAAGTCAGGAAATCAAAGATCTGATCCATTCCATTCAGCCCGACTGTATCATCAACAGCCGGATAGGCAATGGACTTGGCGATTATGCTGTTGTTGAGCAGTCGCTGGTTTCTACTGCACGGAAGAACTGGGAAGCCTGCATCACGATGAGTGAAAACTGGGGTTACAATAGACATGACACAAAATGGAAAAGCCCTGAGCTGCTGGTCCGCAACCTTATTGAAGTCGTGAGCAAGGGGGGCAACCTGCTGCTCAATGTAGGACCCAAAGGCGATGGTACCTGGCCAGTCGAAAGCCAGGAAAACCTACATACTATAGGAAGCTGGATGAAAACCAATGGTGAAGCGATTTACGGTACTACGGTCTGGAGCGGAGTCAAACAAGCGCTGCATACCGTGCAGTCCGACAATAAAGCAACCGAAAAGGATAAAGCCAGTATGAAAGATGCTGTGAATGATGCAACGTCAAAAGAAATCGTGTCAGACTACCGCTTTACGCAGAAAGGGAAAAGTGTTTATCTTTTTGTGCGTAGTCCTTCAACGGCCACGATCGACATCCCGGAGCTTGCAAAAAGTAGCCTCGACATCAAAAGTTTAGCGCTTCTAGGCAGTTCCTCAAAGGTGAAATGGATACAAGGGAGAGCTGTCCTACAGCTGTCTTTACCCACTGTCAAAGACCCAGAAATCCCGATTTATGTATACAAGATCGAAACGAAATAGCCCAGCGCCTATTTCACCAATCGTCTTACTCCCTTTAACAATAAGCACCCTGATCATTGAATTATCAGGGAGCTTTTACGATTCACAAAGAAGCCCAAACCATTATTCATCCAGGTGCAACGAATCGTAAGCCAAAGCGATCGGATATAAATCCACAGAAAAGAGCAGTCTTAAAATGTGCATCTTTGCTTCAACGACAAAAGACAAAGCACACACATGAAAAAATATATTATCGTATTCAGTCTATCCTTACTTACGTTAAGCGTATCAGCACAGAAGAAAAAGAAAAAACAGGGCCCGCCACCCGTGGTGAAACCTATCCCCGAGCCACCAAAAGTGATCGAACAGGCAGGTACTTCGGAAAGCATGCCTGTTATGATATCCATGCCTACGCGGGCGGCAGATCAGGTGCGTATCAAAAAGACAGATGGACAAGAATTCAATCTGGAGAAACTGGAGGAATTAATAAGCACAGACCTAGCTCAGGTAAAAACCTTATCCCTGGGTTCTTCCATCTCCGGAAAGAAGCTCAACAGCGAAATCCTGCAAAAGATTATGGACGAAGGCAATCAAATGGAGTCACTGGAAATTAGCAATCTAGACATTAGCACATTTCCTGAAATCACATCCGCCCATCCTAAACTTAAAAAGATCGCGTTAAGCAGAAATAATCTCAGTGTACTTCCCGCAAGTATTTCCAATCTGACAGCGTTGGAAGAATTTGACTGCAATAATCCCTTGACGGGTTTGCCTTCAACCTTTGCACAACTCAAAAACTTAAAACAGCTCGGGCTTAACGGGAATCTGTTCAGCACTTTTCCGAAAGAAATTTTTAGTTTGAACAAGCTGTCTTTCCTATACCTTTCGGGCAATTACAAAGGTGAGACCAAGCTGACAGATCTGCCCGATCTATTTGAGCAGTTGTCCGAACTAAAAGAACTCGGCATAGAACATGCGGGGCTATCGACACTGCCGAAATCTATTGCTGCATTAAAAAAACTAGAAAAGGCCAATTTTTCGTTCAATCAATTTACAAGCTTCCCCGCCGCATTGTACAATAATCCCAAACTGGTCTTTGTACCATTTACAAATAATTCCCTGCAATGGGAACCTTTTTTGGCTTCTGTCAAAAAAATAAAATGGAGTGGTCTCTTCTTTTTGAACGATACGGGGCTTAGCAAAAAACAGTACGAACAGGTACAGCAGATCCTCAGCAAGACAGACGTCTATTATGATGAGATGAATGATTAAACATTTTAAAGTTAGCCCAAAAGATAATTTTTGGGCTAACTTTCGAAATTATTCATTCCAAATTACACGCGATACAATTATTGTTCATGAAATTTATCTTTAATTGCTTTTGCTAAATTTGGAATATCAACAATAGCTTGATCAATCATTTTTCGATATAAATTTTCTCCATATTTTGCTATTAAATGCTCATTTAAATCACCGCTCGTCGGCCTTCCGTCACTATAGACATAAGTAGGCAAAATTAAATAATTTGGCACATCATCAAAGGTTATCATTTCCCAAGACAATAGCCCTTTAAAATCTTTTACAGCATCCTTGATTTTGCTATATATAACATCATTTTTATCTTTTTCCTTAAATCGGAAACGTAGAAATGGGTATCCCGCATACCGATCATCTATTGACATCATTGATATTCTACTTGTCGCAATCGGGCAGATATCATTTAATGTAAAAAACAAAATTCTATTTATTTCCTCAAAACCCATATTACAGTCGTTTTAGTTTAATTCCTTTTGGATTCATGCTTTGATATGCTTTAATAAAATCTGATGTTAAAATTGGTTTCTTTCCAAACATAGGATCAAAAACATATTGGCCTTTTACAAACACCTGATGATACATAAAATCTACATTCTTTTCACCATACTCTACTCCTTTCATCCATTTACCAACCTTAGGGGTTAGTTCAAGAATATAACCACCTGAATGGGCCGTATTCATTCTAGAAGCTATATCACTGCAATCTAATTCACTTTCAATTGCTGTACTTCTTGACATAAGATCTTCCGCTGCACTAGCATCCCAAGCTGAGACCTTCTTCGCTGCTTGATTACCTATCTTGCTTAACTCCCGTCCCGAAGTAATTCGCATTTCTTTTGCCACTTCTTGCACTTCCTTTGATGCAATTTGTTTAGTAGACACTAAACTCTCAGTTACTATAAGCTGAGCTGGCTTGGTTGTGAAGCCTATACCTAATGTAAATATATCAGCTGTAGCATTAGCCATACCTGCTGCCGCCCCAACATAATTCCCTCTTTGTATATCCGCAATCACATAACGACTATATTGATGCCCAGGAGTACCTGATTGAAAATCATCCCATGCTTGCGACCATGTTAAATTATTAAAATAATTCTTTGTAGATCTAATTCCATTGACAACTACTTCATTTAACTTAACAAAATATGCAATTGGCCCCCCTGGTTTTGGACCTCCACTCCACCCACCATCTACATCAAAGCCACTAACCGGATTATTTCCCATCCCAACATAAGGTGAATGGTATTGACCATAAGGATCCGTTGTCAACCACCTACCAATAACAGCATCATAATTCCTGAGTTCAAAATTATTCCAACCGGTCTCCTTGTCTTTCTCCGCATACAATCCTTGGTAACCGTATCTATTCTCAACGCCACCCGAACGTACCTCCATACCAAATGGGTAGTAGTCTGCATAATATACAATATCGGCAGTACCGCTTGCCGTCTTATTGCGATTGATTACAACACGCGTATTGCCCACATGGTCTGATATAGTGTACTGATAATTATTGCCAAGCCTATAAAACGTACCTAGCCTGTCAGACCCATAAACTGGCTGTTCCTTCAGTTGTACTGCCCCCGTACCCTGCTGTTCAAAGACCGCCGTCAACGTCCCACTGCCATCGTAGCTGTACCAAGTAACGGCTCCCGTCCGGTGATCCTTTTTCATCACACGATTGCCGTCATCGTCATAAACAAAGCTAAGAATTATTGTCTGTGTAACTGCATCACTGTAGATTTTTGTAACTTTCCCACTAACATCATAATCTAAATACATTCCAGCGCTTCCCTTGATTTGGGATGTCAATTGACCGATTGCATCGTAGGTATAAGTAGCATATCCCGTTACTGAAGTTAATTTATTGCTGTTTGCCTGATAGTTATATGTATAATTACCCAGTTCTCCGCCGGCACCATTGGTACGTATAAGAGTTTTGATATTACCATGACCATCATAGCTAAGACCACGCTCCCTGTTGATCTCACCTCCAGAGACAAAAGATGATCCTGTAAAGTTTGGTGCCCCCCATCTGCTTTCGGTCAATTGCCCTATCGCGTCATAACTATATGAATTCATTACTGGCGCAACATCCGCAGAGTTTGGCTTCTTGGAAAACCAACTTATGCCATTGATCAGCCCACTATAGTTTGCTGTGCCGACTCCATTCTGGATTGTTGATATTCCGGCCTGACGGTTACTATAATCCCCTGTGTAATATTCCATGTTCATCCCGAAGACATCCGCAGCAAAACCATTTCCACCGTCCCCCCCTGGATCTTTGGCCGAATTCGCATTATTGATGCTCTTGAGCTTACCATCTATGCCATACACATAATCTATCCCCTGCAACTTATCCCCAAGTTCAACCCGTTTAAGATCTCCATGTAGGTAATAGCTATATTTCGCATGAAGGACTTTGGTACTTTCGTTATCCGTTGTATTGGTATATGCGGCAACTAATCGTTTATTCTTGTCGTATTCGAAATAATGCACCATCGTCTCTCCTGCTGTACCTTTTTGGTAAATACTCTTGGTCACATTGCCCATGTCATCGTAGGTATAATCCATTGTCTTATAACCAAGACCAGCAACATACTTGACCGTCCACAAAACATTGCCATCCCCGTCATAATTATACCAGGTTTTGCTCACTAGATTAGACGCTGTTGCCGGATCCCCACTGTATTTTGCTTTACTCGAAACTGCGCTTCCTGAAAGAAAATAACTGTCCTGTACATAGCCTGCCGGACTTGGGATGCTCTCGGGATTATCATACTTGATCACCGTAACATCTGTACGGATACCTGTGAGGTAACTTGAAGCTTCAGCACCGACAGCATCAAGACCAGCTGTGCTGACGGTACCAAAGCTAAGTGCACCTGATGGTGTAATTTCTCCACTCTCAATATTACGTCCGTAACTGTCATAGTTCGTATAACTAAACTTATTTGTCAGCTTCTGTAGTGCATTCTGTGAAAAACGAAGCTTTCCGTCACTGCTATATTTCATCTCGGCCTTACCTGCATCGGGATCTGTACTCTCGATCAGATTACCCTTGCCATCATACTTGAATGTTTTTACAAATGGGATGCTCGCCAAGGTTGCATAACTGCTCACTCCGCTAGCCCATAATTTCTTTACACCTTCTGGCGGGATCGTTGCCCTTACCCTTCCAAGTTGATCATAGAATGTAAAGCTTACATCGGAAAGGCCTATTTGATAATTCACAGAATTACCGGCATTGTTTGTATACTGGTACAAACCTGGTTGTAGAGCCTTTGTACCAGACACTCCAGTTTCTGACTCTGAACGGAAATAGTCCTTTAACATTCCGGAGGTAAAACTGACACTTTGCGGCGTGACTATCCCGAAATAGCCCGTTTGGGTGCTATCGATAAGAAGCGTGCCCTTTAACATCAGCTCATTCCCGCCGCGTCCTGTCATCACCGTACGTCCATCAATACTGATATTCACCGAAGCCCGACTGTCTGCATCAAAGCTAACGGACATCATTTTTTGACCGTTGGATACCAATACTGTGTCTCCGATATCGGATACAGAAAAATAGGTGCGACGAACTAGATTGTAAAAATCAAGCTCTTTGTTCACCGGAACATTGAATTGACGTACCTCATGTCCTCCCCCCAGTTTCATTACCTGGCCAACTCCTCCACTCACTGTGTAAATATTGGTTCCGTTCTTGGCACCGGCCGTCGTACTATAAGGCATATTGGTATGATCCTGCAGGCGTTCCCAGGCATTGCGACTACTGTAATAATAGGCCAGACTTCCTATCGTGCTCCCTGCAGTATCAAGCGCATCCGGAGCAAAGCTTTTATCCGGCTGACCCGATGTGCTGGTAAAACGACCGTAATTGCGGTAATTTAGTGTTGTGAAATCAGCCTTGTAACTAAAGGCAGCATTGTTGATCGGAGCTGACATGGTCGATCCTATCTGCTTCCCGCCAACATCGTACAAGGGCTGAACTGCAAGAACATGCCCTGCTTCTATATTACGGGTCTGCGTCTGAAGCTGCTTGCCCATTTTATCGAAAAATGTTTTCGTCTCGCCGATTACTGCTCCGCTCGCATCAAATGACCGCGCAAGGGTCCAATTAAGCTCTAGGTTGTCATTAGGATTATTAGGTGCTGCTGGACCGGTCATATTATTGTCGATCCGAAGAACTACATTGGATCCGCTTTTAAAGTGGACTCCTGGCCTGAGTGTAATTCCAACAGCACTAATTGCACTATAGTTTTGACCAGATTCCACCACAAAAGACGTTGTACCGCCAGAAGGCAATACGATAGCGTTCTGATCAGTAGTCTGACTGTGAGCAACATTAAAGGAAGTTATCCAGATTACCCCCCAAATTAATATTGTGAACAAGATGTTTAATTTCTGTGCCTTTATATACATAATATTATTTCCTGACTTATAAATCATTAAAAGCAATTTTCTACATATTCAGTATTTGCACCAATATTCAGCCCATTTCCGTTTTGGCCATTACTGAAAGTAATTGTGGTATAACTCAAATTAACGCAAACATATAGAACAAGATAATCACTTGTCCCATCGTCAAAATCTGTTTCTAAGGCCCCATATGGAACAGATTGAAATTGATTATTACAATCTTTATAAGAGACGTAAAGATCCATATTCTGAATATTTGATTTAGGAATGCTTACTTTATACTTCCTACAAGTGATACATGTCCCAGTCTGATTTGCAAGCAATTGACCTGTCGAATTTATTTCGGCCATGGCTTTACTGTTCGCGTCGGCTTTACTTATCTTTGAAGAATATTTTCCTGCAGGAACTGTATAAGTTATTTTACTTCCTATACTATTTGGGGGACAATCATTTTTTTGCACATCTTCTTTCAACAAATCATTGTAAAAAGTATTAGCTGGAGTACCATAATTTTGTTGATACTCATTGGTTTTGTAAGGCGTCCTACCGAATTGCTCTTTGTAAGTTCTCACCAAACGCCCCATTCCGTCATATTCAAATCGGGTATATAAATTAAAGTGATCTAAAATATAGGTCAGCTCGCCAGAGAAATTATCGTAGACATAGGCCATGGCATTTGTATTCTTGGGATGAAAACGAAAATCATCTACAAAACTTGAAACTGTACCTTCATTTTTTACGTACACCTTTAATTGAGTACCACCTGAAATCGGAATCTCAATATTTACAAGGCTCCAGTCACCAGACTTCTTCGTGCTCTGTGCTGAATTTATCGGGGCTGCTGTTGCAACACCATCAACATCATAGTAAAGACCAACTTTACCATTTGTTGCATTTTTCACCCAAACACTTGCAACGTAGGTCCTATTTGCGGTGAGATTGGTGATCGGGACACTGTATTCAAAACCTGTAGCTCCTCCTGCCAAGGACAGACTTTTGCTTCCGGTATGAAATGCTCCGGTAGATACTGTACCCTGTCCCTTGGAAACCTCTCCCGACACTGAAGTTCCCATCAGCTCATCCTCAGCCCCACTGAAAGCAAGTTCACCGTATTTTGCAAAATTCGCTCCGGCAATGATCTTACCATTGTTGTATCCATAGCGGTTTGCAGAATAATTATTGTTACGATCGTAGTCTTCCAGCGCTTTAGAATATACATTGTACATCCTAATTCCATTAACTAGTTTCCAGTATCCATTAGTAAACGTGAATTGAGCGATTGGAAGAATACCTGAACTGCCATAAGTGTCAGGAATTTCTAAAACCTCTTCACGTTCTTTGCGCCAAACTTGGCCATTTGCAGCACTATTCTGTTTAACGATAGTGCCATTAGGCGCAAGAACATTGACTTCTTTACCCCAGATTGTTTTAGACGCGCTGACAACACCAACCTTCACATTGTTATTGTCAACCTTGTAGGAAGCCTGACTATAAACCTGCGTCAACATATTTTTGTTATTGATATTGGCGAGTCTATTCCCCATCTCTCCATACTGTAGATACGCATATCCAGTCTCACTGAGGAATCTGTTTCCATAAGAATCTTTCTTTAACACCTTATTAGGTTGACCATTATAGAAATCAAAACCAAGATTTTCAGTACTCTCAGACGATTTATTAATAAAATCCTGTGTGGTTGAAGACAACAGTATTGAAGGGTACTGCTCACGTGCCGCCATTACGATATTGGTACGGTTGCTATATTGTTTGGCATAGTGATAGCGAGCTTCGGCAAACCTTTCGGTAACAAGTCCCTGCGAATTGAACCTGCTTCCAAGTATATTTCTATACTGGGTTCTCAAATCACCGGACTCTGCTGCCTCATCCAAAAGATACCGATTTCTCATTTGTTTAATCAACTTACCTTCAGCGTCGTAAGAGTTGATCGCAAGTATATCTCCTATGTTCGTTGTAAAGTCAGAAATACGTAGATTGACACCATGCACATAACCTGATGCCCCGGGCATATCCTGCATAACCACTCTATTAATCATCCTTTCGTCTAGTACTCGATAAATATTATCAGTAAAACCTTCCATTTGGCTATCGCCATTGGGCTGTAGTACTTTGTTTTGGATACGGACACTGCTGTACATAATACCAGGTCCAGGTATTTCCCGTGCGTATTTTAGGATTTTGTTAAAATCGCTATTTAACCCCCTCTTATACATCGCCTTATACCCCTCTATAAAAGAGTTCGAAAAATAGCCGGTCTCCATATTAATTGGCAAATAAGATGTCACTCCATTCGAAATATTACCAGTTCGGTACAAATAATCAGTTTGATATGTTAAATTATTTACACCTATATTTTTAATACTTTTTATACGAATTCCTCCACCATAATTTAGAGTTGTGCTATTATTCAATCGAATATTCCCACAGAAGAGTGCTTTAACTGGTGCCGGACTCAGCGGTGTATCAAATACCTTTTTAAAATTTAAAATTATCCTATCAGATGTTCCATCTCGCCCTCCAAAATAGCATTGTGGAGTTGCTAATGTCGATTCAAAGATCGAATATGTATCCGTACCGATGGGAGATTTTGAAGATTCTAAAAAAAGACCATTTACTACCGCGCCTACAGCATAGTTGTCAATAACGTCCTGAACGCCACCTATTAACTCGACAGAAAACTTATTGTCACTTATTTTATTAAAAGCCTTTACAGGGATAGAAAATTTCTTTTCAAAAACTGCTTTTTTAAACTCATTACTTTCATAATCCAAATCAATACGATTACCCGTAGGTGAGCTAATTGATCGAAGGTTCCAGGCGTCTGTTCCTCTTGAAGAGCTTAATGTGACTTTTCTTGCAATATCCTCGTTTAACCCCAATAGTGTTTTATCTATATCTCCTTTGTAAAAGCCCCATATGTCCTTACAATCTTTGCAATAGTTTGGATTCTTGGTTTGCCGAAGAGTGATACTATTAATATTGGCATCAAATGTTTCGCCATTCATTAGCGTATAAATTTTTCCCTGCCCACCATTCCGAACTGCCGTAATCATACCATAGTACACTGGATTATCGCCGGCACTTTCAACCATCATACCTAATTCCAAAGCTGTAGTGCTCGCAGTAGAAAATTCATTTATAGCATTTCTAGTTGCAACAAAAGAACTTATATCAGATTTTTTATACGAAAATTGTGTGGTTGGCAAAAGATTGGCACCACCTTTACCACGAAACAGAACTCCATCCAAAGTCAGTTTTCCTAACTTTTCATCTGGTTGTCGGCTATTGAAACTATTTGGTGTTTTAACGCTCAGATCATAACTAAATCCAAAATCAACTATACGAAGAGCTTTTGCTTCAACAGTACTACGTCCAACCTTTTCAAGGTCAAAGTTATCGATAACATTACTATAATACTCCCAACCCTTTCCCATATTTGTCGTCTCACTTGTTTCATTAACCACATTGGCATCAGCATTATTTAAAAGATAAACTTTATTTAACCGCATGCTCTGTCGAGAAGTACCATCAAATAAGGTAGCATACATCCCCGCCCCCCTAGTTTGCAACGCACTGGTAGAATTACCTTTTGCATCTAACCGTATCTCTTTTTCAAAAATAGCCGTATGCGTACGCGTACGAATTTTGTTGATATAGTATAACTCTTTTTGGCCCGAGGTGTACATGGAATAATTCTGATCAAGATCACGGTCTGTTCCTTCCGCCGGAGTTCTCCACACATAATCATTGCTCCATTTTCCATAATCCATTGCCACCCAATAGCCCCAATCAGAAGCATCCACTAAACCGTTTCCATTTCGATCTACATAATCTGCTCCTGTAACTGCAGTCAAGAGCCATGTATAGGCATAAGGCTCTTTACGTGTAGTTTCCGTATACTTTCCATTATCTTTAGGTGTATAATTGTATGAATATTCATTGAAAGAATAGGCTGGTAATGCATAGTGGTAAGTAACCCCCGATTCATTAGTAACCATAAATCCACCTATCTGACTTCCGCCTTTGGTTGCTATAGCATTAGGGAAACTGGTTCCATTCGTTATTCGACTAAACCCTTTGTTACCCGAACCAGCATCAATAAATCCTTTGCCTTTGGCCGCCCCACTACGTATTTCATCATTGGTAAAATATTTAACGTATTTGGAAGCGGCAAGTTCATTACCGATCCGACGGTCAGTATTACTGCCCATACTGAAAGGTAGTGTATTAGGATCCTGCGGTGTTCCCGATTGTTGGAGGACATCATCAAGACCTTGATCAAAAGCATTTGAAAAATCATTAACGAATCGAAAACCAGCGCCCGCCTTAACTGAAGAATTTGCAATGTTTTGCTTCATTTGACTTTTGGATGGCTCATTATTCGATAAATGTAGGGCTCTTTGATAGAGAAATGGTCTGATCTGACCTCCTATTCCTTGGCCTGTGACGACATAATTGTCATATTCAGGCAGCGTTCCGCCCAGCATTTCATAATCCTCGGGGCTGTCCGCAATATTAATATAGTCAGGGATCAGTCTATAGTTATCAAAACTGCGATTGTCTAAATACGAAGCTGGCGTATTCACATCGATTATTGGTGTATATAGACTTCCTGTAGATGGGATTTCTGCTGTTTCGTCAATCCAATAACGTGTGTTACGGAACGAGGCCCCTATACTAATAATCCCCAAAGGTATTGTAAAACCAAAGCCTGAGCTATTTGTACTGATCTTTCCCGAGTTACTGCTGAACACTGCCCCCCGGGCTCCCATTACAGATAGACTTGGTTTGTTAGAAGAACTACTCATTGAGGCTGAAAGCAAGCTTGTGGAAACTTTATCATTACCATTGCTTTTATACAATGAAACCCCATTATTAACGCTAATACTTTCAAAATTGGTACTCAAGCCCACACTACCCCCAAGACCTAAACCGTTTTTTACTTCTATACCAGAGGACACACTAACTCCCGCATAACCACCCCCATAGGGACTTACCCCTACATCTACACCAACGCTAATCGATCCAAATTTAATTCCATAACCTACACTAGCACCAACACCAAACCCTTGGTAAGTATCGCTTGCAAATGCAAGACCGACGTTTACCATGCTTGCAAACCCCACTTCCAATCCATAGTCTTTGCGATTACCTCCAACCCAATAATCTCTACGCTTTAAACTTACTTCGTTAAAATCATCTGGAATACCAGACACATTGCGATTAATGGCCCCTGGATTAAGCGTCCAGCCAAGACCAACCCAAGAAGCTTCAACATCAGGCCGTATCCCTGCATGATAAGACAGAGACAAGGGATACCCTCCTTCAGGCCCAGGCACTTCTAGTAAAGGAAGATTATATGTTAAACTACCTGTTAGGGGATTAACCATATCGGTAGTGTCTATTGGTTCAAAACTCGTGGCCTCTGGTGCTGTCGGCCCTGCCGTCAACGCCATCGCTGCCATGGGGCTAATCAATTCGAAAAGAAATACGCCACCCCATATAGCTGCAATCTTTCGTGTATGCCTATTTAATATCTGAATAAATTTCATTTTCGGTTAGTATTATAATTGTTCAATAGTAGGTAAATAATTAAATTTGGCCAAATCAAGTGAAAAGTCAATTTGCCCTATATTTAAACCAAATTCTTTCACTACTAGTTTAAGTGCTTTACAGGAGGAAAAATCTTCGTTAAAAACAGTTATCAGTTCATTACTTTTACCCATGTTATAGGTAGGTTGATAACTGACCATACTGGCAGGATATTCCTTCCCTGATTCTGACTGAAGAAAGATATATCGTTCCATGCCAAAAGAAAAAAGCTGCACATAGGCGCCATACTCTTCCCGCGGAAGCTGCGCTAGCAACTCATGTCCTTTGAGCGAAAACTGTATACTGAAATACTTTTGCTTACCGGGTTTATTGTTTTTTTGAACGAGAGATGCTGGTAATAGCTGTATTTTGACTTCTACACCATTTCCGAAAAGTGTATCTTTCACAAAACCATGTTTACGCTCAGAAATATATTGAAGACCATCGTTAACGGTAGTAAACTGTTTTGGAGGATTTCCACAACTAAAAAAAGTTATGGAAATAAATAAAATAAATAAACTTCGCATGATGAATTTTACTTACTGTTAATCTCTTTCAGAACATCGTCGGTGACATTGGTTCCGTCGGCTGCATAGGCGATGGTACCTGATGGGTTGGCAATAAAAATAAATTTGTATCCGTTGCGTTTACCATAATCTTTTAGGAATGCATTTAATTCGGCAGCAACTTTTGCCATTACCGCTGATTCTTCCGACTGAAAACTTTCCTGTACGCTACGCTGATAATCATTAAGCTGTTTCTGCTTAAGCTGAATAATCTGTTTGGCACTGTTGTCCGATTGGCCATCATACTTAATAATCGCCTCACGCACTTCGAAATTCAGCGTATCGATTTTAAGTTTAAACTCTTTTCCTTTTGCTTCAAGTTTCTCGCGTTCAACTTTTGCTCCCTTATATTCTTGAAATATACGGGTAGACTCGACATAAGCAATCTTTTCACCTTTGAAGAACAATAAATAAACACACAATCCTAATACGAGGATAAAACACGCCCATAGCGCTTGGATACTTTTCATAAAATGATATACTATAATACTTTAAAAATAGGTCTAGTTAGATGAAAAACTCAAACAACCAAAATATTAACTCAAAAATAAAAAAAACAAACTTTCAAATTACAAATAAAAAAAATAAACAATATAAATAAAACCCAACATCCTAGAAAATAGGTGGTTAATTTTCTATCATAAGGTAGCTATTTATTACAAAAAGATATTCTATCTCATTAGACAATAAAAAACTTCACCATCTCACTTATTACTTTTTTACTGTAAATAATCAAATTATTTCCTAAAACAAATCGATAGATGATTAATCATTATTTATTTCCCAACAACTGTATCTTCTCCGCTTGCTTATCAATTTTCTCAGCCTGCTTTTTCATTTCATTATTCATCTGAATAAGCTGTAAAGTCATTTCCTCCACCTTTTTAAGCAAGAGTAAATTCATTTCAGCCAAATCGAGCCCATCAGCTTGTATTTGCTTAGCCGAAGGTATCTCAGGCAAATGTTTATTTGCTTTGACATAGCTTTCAATCTCCTCTAAGCTCTTTAAATCATAATCAGGTTCAAAAACGTAATCAGGAACATTGATATCTGTTTTAATCTTGATTTCTTTTGCCAGAATATTGCCTTCCACAGCCAATTTAGCCTGCGGGTTACTAGTTCCGATACCGACATTTCCCCCTGGCATCACGGTCATTCTAGCAATTCCGAAACCCGTTCCATAGGAACCGTCCCCCCCGTCCTCTAGAATATTAAAATTGCTGGTATTATAGTTTCCACCCAACGCCCATTGCTTTGCGCGATTACGATAACTAAAAAGTAGCTTTGGATCATCCCCAGTAGGATTATCTGTTGCCAAAGCTAGCACATGTCCATAAGATTGACCGCCAGTGGAATGAAAAACGCCTGTTGAGATATTTCCAATCGGTGGTTGTACCTCTAAACGAGTTTTTGGCATTGTATTACCAATACCTAGATTACCTTCACCCGTGAATAAAAAAGTAGCATTGATCAAAGGGCTGCTTGAAAAGCAAATCGATGCTAAACCTGTCGCGGCATCATACAAGCTTCTAATACGCGTAAGCTCATCGCCATTTGCTTTTTGAAAAACAACATCTCCGGCATCGGTAGGATCATTTACCCCATTACTGAAACCCTTGAAGACCAAATCTTGTCCATTGTTGATATTAATACCATTAAAAGAGGTTTGCGCCTGAGCTTGATACAGCTGAAAACTAGCAACAGTCAATAAAGTTGCGAGCAACGATTTTCTTTTCATAATTGATAACTCCTTTATATTTTTTTTGATTAATTCACGCGTAATTTCCGCTTACTTTGTCGATTCCAACTTTTCAAGTCTTTCCATAATCCGATTGATTATTTTATCTTTTTCAATTAGGTGTAAAGTCATTTCCTCCACCTTTTTGAGCAAGAGTAAATTCATTGCAGCCACATCCATTCCATCCGCTTGAATCTGTTTTGCCGAAGGCACTTCAGGCAAATGTTTATTTGCTTTGATATAGCTTTCAATTTCCGCTAAACTTTTTAACTGATAATCAGGTTCAAAAACATAATCAGGAACACTCACATCTGTCTTAATTTTGATTTCTTTTGCCAAAATATTGCCGTCCACGGACAACTTCGCCTGCGGATTTGACGTACCTATGCCCATATTTCCGTTGGAAAGGATAGTAACCTTAGCTGTCTGATTGGTAATAATAGAAAAGGGATGATTGCTTCGTGTGCCAACGATACCGCCAGAAGGAGCTCCATAAAACCCTTGTTCATGTACCCAAAGTCCACTCTGAATATTATTTGTAGCTACTATAGCTTTTGCGTGTCCAATCCCCTGCACTTGCAAAACCCTATCCCAACCGTCGCTATTTTCAATTGTCGTGGTACCTATACCAGCATCACTCATCGTATTCAGCCTTCCATTATTAGAAACCCAAAATGAATTCCCTATTTTAACACCATTCGTAAAATCTCCCTCATAATTGATCGTCAGTACATTGTTCGCATCATGAACAAATGCCCTCCCCCCTGATCCTCGTGGTGGATAGGAAAAGATAACATCTGCAGCACCGTTATAACGGAATTCATACGCCTGTCCATAGGCAGAAACTGCCATACACGCGGCAGCCAATAAGGTTAATATTCTTTTCATATGTTGGTATTTATATAGCTAATTTTCTTTTATTCCATTGATAGCTACTATTAAAAGGTATTTAGGAAATACAAGCCTTATTTACGCAAAAATCCTAAAGAATTAATCGGCTTCAACAGGTTGAATTGAAATCATTCAGATTTAAAACGTTAAACACGTACATAGCTAACATTATCAAAAAAAGATAATACCACAAGTTAATAGTTAAGCTGACGTCCGATTAAAATATTTCACACAGCATTTTAAACGAATGGCCGAAATTACATATTTCCCAACAAACAATCCTTAAGAATTAAAAAGTTTTTATTAAAAAACCACAAAGAGATTATAAAAGAAATTAAAGGCACTCAAATAGAAAAGACACAAAATATCATAAAACACACAAAACTCTGTAATAAAGCATATTAAATATAAAAAAAAATCTTCATAAGATAATTTCAAGTAAACAAAAACAATAGAGAGAAAAACAATTATATATCTTTGTAAAAATTAACAATTTATGAAAAGTATTAACATTTTAACACTATTATCGGCACTATTCATTTGCCTTAATACCTTAAGCGGTCAAGAAGCTGGGATTAAAACAAAAAACCTCGGTGACTTCTCGTCTTCTGATAACCAGGCACGCGAATTCAAATTGTTTGACCTATCTTACAATACCCATCATTGGCAAAATGGCGCAAGTGTGATCGTGGAAGTTTTCCAAGATTTTTATGCACCTGCTTACGCCAAATATGTCATCAACTTTGGCTACGGAAAAGGAGCTAATTACGGGACAGGGCAGCTCTATCAGGTAGAAAACTTCGGCAGTCACGAATTTGCAGTAGCCTTTGGGACGGGATCAAATCTAGCTACCCAATATTCAGGATATCCGAACGCAAAAATTCCCGTTATGTTGAAAATAAAAGCCTATATTTCCTGTCGGGTGAAAGTGACTTATACCTATAATGAAGTAGCGTCGGTAGCGAATTACGCCGAAATAGCTTTCGGTAACACGTCCGGGACTGTTATACCTGATTTCACAGCACAAACCATGACCAATACCCCAATGTGGACAACAGGTAGCTTACGTGTTGAAGGAATGGACAATCACTATATCTCTCAAGGTAATTTAGGAATCGGAACCAAAAATCCACAGGACAAACTTTCCGTAAATGGTAAAATACGCGCACATGAAATCAGGGTAACAACCGCGACCGCGGATTGGCCGGACTATGTCTTTAAAGCAGATTATGATTTAAAACCTTTATCCGAAATCGAAGAGTATATTAAAAACAAGGGACATTTACCTGGAGTTCCAACTGCCAGCGAAGCGGAATCCAACGGCGTCGAATTGGGTGACCTCAATAAAGTATTATTGAAGAAGATAGAGGAACTGACTCTTCATGCTATTGAAACAAAAAAGCATATAGAGCAACAAGACAAAGAAATCAGTGCATTAAAAGAATTAATCAATAATCATCTTCCCGCGAAATCAACTAATTAACTTATTGGTATACAATGATGATTGAATAATCCAAGGGTTCCAACCCTATTTGAAGCCCTTGGATTATCTATCGAACCATAGAACGATTCTCCTTCAATTGCTTAAGTTCCTCAGTCTGTTTCACTAATGTCTTATTCATCTGAATCATTTGCAAAGTCATTTCTTCCATCTTTTTCAGTAACAATAGATTCATTTCGGCCACATTCAATCCTTCCTTCTCAATTTCCTTGGCAGACGGAATTTCTGGAAGATGTTTATGCGTTTTAACAAACTCTTCGATCTGCTCCAACGTATTCATTTTATACCCAGGCTCGAATACGTAGTCTGGCACGGTAATATCCGTCTTAACTTTTATTTGCTTTGCTAAAATATCACCATTTACCGCCAGATCAGCCTGTGGATCGTCGGTTCCTATGCCTACTTTTCCGAGTACATTAAATCGAGACACATGATTACTGATCTTTCTATTGGGGACAAAATCTGTTATCTCTTTCAAAATGTTGGTATTTTGTGCTATCCCATTTTTTTCATAGGTAACAAATTCCAAACTGAGCGCCGAAGATTTAACCCAGCCTACAAACTGAAACCCATTCTGATGATAAGCAGCCAAATAAGGTACTTCTAAAGCCAGATATTTTTTACCATTGTATCGGCAGGTTTTAAGTTTCCACAGATAATCAGCCTCATCATTCGAGATGAGGTTAGCATAGGTCGAGCTATAGGCTGACGAACTATTGATAGTAGCCACATTTAATCTATTTCCCGCACTCGTACTCCCCCGCCGGGCTGCAATTGTACCGACCAAATAATTATCAGAAAGCAGCGTGCCATCATAAATTTCATGCAATAGAATCAACGATTTGGTATAGTCCGCATTTTCGGTAGAATTAATCACCTTATGGGCGTAATCTCCAGAAATCGTCGTAACTTGTGCGTTTAGTACACTCCAAAATGATGTAAGGACTATTGTGAGGATAAAAAATCTAAGCTTCAAGTATTTCATATTGCTATTTAACTTTCTTTTGTAGTGTTTCAATAAGATCTTGCTGTTTTCTATTCGATTTGTCCAGTTCGATCACATGCAGGGTTAACTCTTCGATCTTCTTCAACAATATTTTATTCATCTCGCCCAGCGACAGGCCGTTTGATTCTACATCCTCAGCTTTGGGAACATCCGGAAGATGTCCATTTGTCAGAATAAATTGCTCAGTTTCATGTAATGGGATCAAGTTATAGCTCGGTTTAAAAACATAATCAGGCCAGTTGCTAGTCTCTACCTTAATCTCTCGCGCACGGATATTCCCATTGACGGAAAGTTTTTCACCTGGTGTCTCGATACCGATGCCCAAATTACCATTAGGATCCATGGTGATTTTATTAAAATAAGATCCATTAGAGGTTGCAAAAACCAAGTTACCCATTGCATTCGTTGTTGCATCTGTAGCCTGTAGCCCGCCGATATAGGCCACCCCTTTAAACCCCGATGAATTTCGAGATACCCAAGAGATTGTACCGATTGAACTCTCCCGCATCAAGGCGCCAGAGCTTAGTACAATATGAGACTGACTATGCAAGGTAGTATTATTGTTAAAAATTTCCATAACCCTGTTGTTCCCACCATGAAAATAAGAAGAGGGATTAAGCACCCCTATCCCCGCATCTCCAGAACTAGGAAATGTATTCGATTGGGAATAAACCTGCGCGCTACAAAATGTTAAAACCGAAAGGGTCAATAAAATAGATTTGATGTTCATCATTGATTATTTAAATGTGTATTTTTTATAAATCTCATTGATTCGTAAAATATAATAGTTGGTTAATAGCACTTTATACAATTACTGATTCAATTTATTTAATGGGTAAAAAAGCAATATAAATTGAACGAACATTATTATTTCCAAAAATGCAATATCAATATGGCTAGATCTTTTATTAATTTAAAACGAAAGTAAAAGATATTCAAATATAGAAAAAACACCATTCAAATAAAATTATAAACAATATAGCTGTGCTTTTTCTTAAAATTGAGATTAAACATTTAGCTAATTCGGTTGCTTTTTTTATTTTGCAACATACTTCATTATTTTCCGCTTCGTAGGCTATATAGCATGAGAAGAAAATACCATAAACAATGTTATTCAAGATTAACAATCCTATTAGTATGAAAAAAATAATCGCTTTATTGATGGTGCTCAGTACCGGAAAGGTATCCTTGGCACAGACCAATATTTTCCCGGCAAACGGCAATGTAGGTATAGGAAACACCTATCCAACAGCCCTACTTCACATTGGCTCAGGTACGGGTAACCTACACATTGCACAACCTGGTATTTTGATAAAAAATGGTGCTGGCGATCGCTCAATCATGGAAATCCATAGCCCCGGAGGGGAAAATAGATTCATATTGCAATCCTTAAAATATGGTTTTTATTTAGCTGGATTGGACGAAAAGCCACTTCTTATCCAAACATCGGGTGGCAAGGTAAATATAGGAACCGAAAATTCGGATCCCAACGCATTACTGACCGTAAAAGGCGGAATTGCAGCGACGGAAATAAAAGTAGCCACAACGACTGGGGCTGATTTTGTTTTTAGTGAAAACTATCAGCTGCCCTCTCTAAAAGAGATCGAAACATTTATTAGCAACAACAAGCATCTTCCAGCTGTACCATCTGCTGAAAATATGGTAAAAAATGGGATTGAACTCGGTCAAATGAACATTTTATTACTTCAAAAAATAGAAGAATTGACATTACATCTGATCAAGAAGGAAAAAGAGATTGAAGAGCTTAGGGATGAAGTCAAACAGATAAAAGCGAAATTGTAACAGGCTTCTGAAATAAAACCGCTATACCAAAAACAGTACAATCGGATAGTTTTTAAATTGTGTTATCCGATTGTACTCTGTAACAGATTGTGGTCATTGAAGTATTAAAACATACAAACCCAATTTGGGAACAAGCTAATCTTTTAAGCCTACGAATTTTTTTATCTCATTTATCTGCTGCTGTTGTGAGCTAAGCTGTTTATCTTTTTCAATAATAATCAGCGTCATCTCTTCGATCTTCTTCAAAAGTATTTTATTCATCTCGCCCAGCGATAGGCCGTTTGATTCTACATCCTCAGCTTTGGGAACATCCGGAAGATGGCCATATGTCTTTATAAACTGCTCAGTCTCCGATAAAAGAGGTATTTTATAATCCGCCTTGAAAACATAATCTGGCCAATCCGCTACTGCAGTCGTTACCCGAATCTCATGTGCACGTATTTTGCCGTTTACAGAAAGTTTGTCCTGGGGATTAATTGTTCCGATACCAACATTTCCCTCCACTGCTAACCCCACACCATAAGGAACGTCGGCATATGCCTCATATCCCATAGCTACTCCCCGATAAAGTCCCATATTGTCAATCTTCGGTTGCAAATGTAATGTAGAATAATATTGTCCAAATTCAGGCACAGAGAGATGACGTGCCAGGATCCATGCCTTTCGGGTATTAAGACCGTTGGAAACACCTATTTCAAGACCATTGTTATCTGCTTGAAAAAGCTGCATAATATTACCACGACTAGCCATCGAAGGATAGGCAGCTGAGCCATTGGTTTTAAGATGTAAAGCAGCCCCAGGTGTTGAAATACCAATACCAACATTTCCATTCGTAGGAAATGTATTTTGGGCCTGTGCTGTAAAAATGGCCGTGGAAGCCAATAGTGCAAATAAAATTCTAATTCTCTTCATATTAATTTTTTATGATTGGATGAGCTGATATTTTGGTTTGCAGGTCTTTAATTTCCTTTTGTTGTTGGATTACATACATAGTGAGCTCCTCAATCTTCTTTAAAAGAACCTTATTCATTTCACCTAGTTCAATACCTTTTTCTTGAATATCCTGAGCTGAAGGTACTTCTGGAAGGTGTTTTTCTGATTTGACAAATGACTCCAATTCATCTAAGTTTGGCAGTTTATATCCTTCCTCAAAAACGTAATCCGGCCAATCAGTAACTGCTGTGGTCACTCTAATCTCTTCTGCTTGGATCTTACCTTTGACAGAGAGTTTCTCTGGCGGATTAGGAGTACCGATACCCACATTACCATTATATTTGATACGAAATTGTTCTGCAAGTGGGCTATAATCTACCGGACCACCCGTTGAAAAAACAAGGTCCATCGATTGAATTAATGCATTATTTGCGACCCATGTATTAATCCTCTCTGCACGAATTCGAGCACCAACGTAATCTGGATTATAGTCCCGCCACGTCGTAAAATCTAGGTTGTAACCACCTGTGCTACTACCCAAAGGCACATTGATATTTCCCGAATCGCCTGACTTTCCAATCTTAATAGTACTTGTTGTACTATTTGCTGGAGTTGCGATTGTCAATGGGTTCAGTGGCGCAGTAGTGCCGATTCCCACATTTCCACTGGTAGGAAAAGTATTCGTCTGTCCAAAAGCTGAAAAACTAATCAGAAAAGAGAATAGGCTAAGATATTTATTCATTATTATTAAATTACTTTTTTGATTCTAATTGATTGATACGTTGTTCCAACAGTTTTCCGATTCGCTTCATGTCTGCAATTTCCTTACGCTGCTCTTCTAACAAGTTTTTCTGTTCCATTGATTTCAAACTCTGGCTCTTTATTTCTTTATCTTGTTGAATAGCATGGAGAGTCAGTTCTTCCACTTTTTTCAGTAAAAGCAGATTCATTTCAGCCAGATCTAGACCATCCTTTTTAATTTCTTTCGCAGATGGAATTTCTGGAAGATGCTTATTGGTTTTAACGTAATCGGCAATATAGGCCAAGCTGTTAAGCTCGTAATCCGGTTCGAAAACATAGTCTGGAACAGTAATATCTGTTTTGACTTTAATTTCTTTGGCCAATATATTCCCATCAACTGCTAATTTGGCTTGTGGAACCATTGTACCAATCCCAATATTTCCGTTGGCATGTACAATCATCCTTGGACTATAAAATGGTTTCTCTACCGTAGTAGGCCCGGGTTCACTGGTATGAAAAATAATGGATCCTTGAAAATACTGCCCATTTCCAGGCAGTAAAATTCCAGCACCCGCCATTGTTGGGTGAGTATTTGCGATGCGCAAATTTGTGCTTAACTGAACAGAATTATCGATGTATATGTTTGACCCAACAATCAGGGATCCATGATTATCCCCTCCAAAATTTACAAAGCCTTTCGGCGATTGAAAATTAAAGTTTCCAAATGAAGAGTTGCCCGATCTCATAAATCCACCTGCGACCTCCAATTTATCGGCGGGACTGGTTGTGCCTATTCCAACACTTCCTGTGGTCGGAAAAACGTTCGTCTGGGCATTAACCAAACCAGCCCCTCCTAATAGTATAAGTAAACAAAAAAAGCTCTTCATGTTTTATTTGGTTAAAAGTTGCTCCAGCTTCGACACCTTTGCCTCTAGTTCATTCCGTTTCTTTTCATTCTCGATAGCATGGAGAGTCAGTTCTTCCACTTTTTTCAGTAAAAGTAGATTCATTTCAGCCAGATCTAGACCATCCTTTTTAATTTCTTTCGCAGATGGAATTTCTGGAAGATGCTTATTGGTTTTAACGTAATCGGCAATATAGGCCAAGCTGTTAAGCTCGTAATCCGGTTCGAAAACATAGTCTGGAACAGTAATATCTGTTTTGACTTTAATTTCTTTGGCCAATATATTTCCATCAACAGCCAATTTAGCCATAGGCGAATCAGTACCGATACCAACATTACCATCCCTATTATATTGAACCATAAGTCCATCATAGGCCTTTGTCACTTCTGGCTGAATGTAAAACAACTCTGAAATACCTAAACGATTTTGCGTATCATTGGTATTATAGATTGTAAAACGAATTTTCGAAGGCCTTATATTTCCAGGAGAAATTTTAGCCATATAGTGCCACGCTGCATTATTGCTTACATCTGCTATAGTACGCCATTGATTTACACCCCCAAACACATCGTAAACTTCAATTTTAAATTTTGTCGGCATATAATAACGTGTAGTCAAGCCGATCCATGTTCCTTCCTGTGCATCATAATCAGGAATATCTTCAATAAGAATAACATATGGGTTTTGCGGATTTATACCAACCGTCGAATAGAATGGAAAAAACTGTCCATCAAAAAGTGTCGGTAATGATAGACTAACACTTCCTGATTGAGTTACTTTATAACGTTTATCTGCATAGAAAAGAAGATTCTTCTCCAAAGAAGATACAGAACGGTTAGAGGGAGGAACAATTGCTTCCGTTTGTCCAAATACAGACGATTTCATGTACGTGATGAGCATGAAAAAAAATAAAATCCTTATTTTCATATAAATCAATTAAATAGAGAAATACATTATTTAAAACAAACTTTGAGTTGAATTATTCGAGAGAAGATGAGATGCCGAAAATATCTGACGAAAACTGCGCCGTACTCACTTTAACTTTATTCTTTCCTCCTGACGGTCAACTTTCTTATTCAATTCAATCACTTGCAAAGTCAATTCCTCAATTTTCTTCAGCAAGATCTTATTCATCTCACCAAGCGAAACTCCATCAGCTTCTACTTCCGAAGCTTTAGGCACCTCGGGCAGATGACCATGCTGTTTGATAAACTGCTCCGTTTCCGTTAGACTCGGCAACTTATAATCAGTTTTAAATACATAATCAGGCCAATTGCTTGTCTCAACTTTAATTTCATGTGCTCGAATCTTTCCATTTACAGATAGCTTTTCCTGTGGATTAATAGTTCCGATACCAATGTCACCATTCGGTCTAAATACCATATACGTATTGTTATATTCACGACCTATATAAGAATATGTTAGATTTGAAATACCTCCGAAATAGTTCCCGAATGTCCCTAGCTGAATGTAAGTTTCCGAATTATCCTGATTAGCTATGCTATAGCCCCGTGCAAACCCTCCAGTACCATTGGGGAATTTGGAAAGAATCTTCACGCCATAAGCTGGGCCATCCAATCCAATTAGAATACGTGCATCCTGACTATAAACATTGTCAGCAGTTACGCACAAACCAACAATCGCCATAATTCCCTTTATTATTTTTTTCATATTCTATTTAAATTCGTTTTTATCGGTTTTCTACTATGACCCAATAGGCTCTATTTTTTCACGTTCTCTATTTTTTCAAGTCGCTTCAGTAAAGATTCATACCCCTCTTTAATCCCACTGATCTCTTTGTCTTTTTCTATGAGATGCAAAGTAAGTTCCTCCACTTTTTTTAATAGGATGAGATTCATTTCTGCCAAGTCCAAGCCATTCTTTTCGATCTCCTTAGCGGATGGCACTTCAGGCAAATGTTTATTTAACTTCACATATTGTTCGAGATCTGGAAGACTGGGTAGCTTATATTCGGCCTCAAAAACATAATCGGGCACAGCAATATCCGTTTTGACCTTTATTTCTTTAGCCAATATATTTCCGTCCACGCTTAATTTGGCCATTGGTTTTTTACTGCCTATTCCAACATTTCCGTTGGGCATCACCCTCAACTTTTCAGTTAATCCGGTTGCATATGTCTCTTGTGTGAGTATTTGTAAACCATATGCATTATAATCAGCACTTTCCGTAAACGTATTGATTGAAGTGCCATAAGTGGTGTAATCGCCAAAACTCAAAGACTGACTGATCATGGGTACAGATTCACCGGCCGTATTCGATAGATTCTTAATCAAAAAATTGCCACCCCTTACTTCTAGTTTGGACAGCGGTGTAGTAGTTCCTATACCTACTGAACCTGCAGTTGGAAAACTATTGTTTTGTGCTTTACCGTACTGGAAGCTTATCAAGCTTAAGACGAGCACGACCATCTTATTCATTATCTTATTTTTAAACTGGTTATAGATTTTTATAATTCTCAACGATTTGTAGAAATATTTACAGTCGATTTTCCAATTCCTTGATCCGTTTTTCTTGTTCCGCAATTCTTTTTTCCTGATGTTCGGCCCGCTCTGTTGCTCGAATAAGATGCAAGGTGAGCTCTTCTATCTTTTGCAATAAATCAATCTGAAGATTGCCGACATTGACACCTTCTTTTTCCATCTGTTTAGCACTCGGGATACCTGGCAAATGTTTGTTTTCCTGAATAAACATTTTCACTGAATCAAGATCAGGGAGCTGGTAATCAGGTTCAAATACAAAGTCGGCCGTTTTTTGGGTATTCACGCGAATTTCATGTGCTCTCACTGTTCCGACAATATCCAATCTATACTCGGGGCTGGTAGTACCTATTCCGATCCGCTGATCATTGAAATGACGATATTGACGTCCAACTCCTCCAGTGCCAACTACAGGATTAGACAATGTGAGACCCGATTGCAAAACAGGTATCGAAAGCTCATGCAGCAACTGCATCTTTATTTTGACATTAATATTGTTGTGTATATTATTGAGGTGATATATCGGTATTCGCGAGTTTACCGGATCAAAATCTCCGATAGCCCAATAGGATGAAAATGGTTCGGAAGATTCTGTAACTTCACTAGACTGGCTTAAGTAGTTTTGAGAAGTACCATTATATACAATATCGATACGCTTCACTAAAACTCCCCTATTTAACTGGTTATTATATCCGCCCGTAACCTTTATTTCTATTGTTCCATAAAGATTAACATTCGGAGGAATCTGTATATAACAAACCTCATTGGATACACCCTGATTAAACGACGTTTGAAAAGATTTTTCAAAAAAATGCTGAGCTTCCACCTGTAGGGAGGCCAGTAGACTCAAAAGAGCAATTAAATACCTGGTAATCACGTTTAGAAAATAAAATAAGTTAATTTTAAGCTGAGAAATACATCCTCACAAGGTTATCAAGAGAATTTATTCTAATCAAAATTAAACTATTTAGCAAAATATGCAAAATTATTTTCTTGTTAAATTATAGTTCGTTCACCAGATATTAGTCACCTATGCTATTAGTCATGGTTTAAAATAAAAAAAGCCTTTGAAGATCAATGCAACTCGTTTTCGAGATTACATTCTATTTTCTAATTCTTTAATACGCCTTTCTTGTGCATTAATTCGTTCAGTTGCTTGAATAAGATGTAAGGTGAGTTCCTCGATTTTTTGCAATAGATCAATCTGCAGACTACCCACATTAATACCATCTCTCTCCATCTGTTTAGCACTCGGAATGCCTGGTAGGTGTCTATTTTCTTGAATAAAAGTTTTGACCGAATCCAATACCGGTAGCTGGTAGCTGGGATCAAACACAAAATCTGCCGTTTTTTGGGTATTCACACGAATTTCATGTGCTCTTGCTGTGCCAACAATATCCAATTTATACTCCGGGCTGCTCGTTCCTATTCCGATACGACTTTCAGTAAAGCTGCGGAATGAACGTGTCGCTGTATTATCTTCCACAGCAGGCGCCGTCATCGTAAGTCCCGTAGGTAAACTTTCAATTAATGCCGAATGCAATACGTGAAACTTGACTTTAACGCCCAGCATATTTGATGTAGAAACGAGATGATAAATCGGTATCCTTGAGTTCACGGGATCGAAATCACCGATTGCCCACTGCGCAGCCAAAGGCTCGCTTGCAGCAACAATTTCACTACTTTGATTCAAATAAGCCGTTGGGGTACCCGCATATACAATATCAATCCGTTTCGTTAATACGCCCCTATTTAATTGATTATTATACCCACCAGTCAATTGGATTTCTATATTGCCCGATACCTGATTACCTGTAGGAATATTGATATAAGAAACCATTTTAGCCCCTGTATTAAAGGTAATAGTAAATGATTTCTCATAAAAATGTTGAGCATTTGTAGTCTTGCTCCAAAGCAGGATTACAAAAACAACAATTCCCGCAATATTTCTCGACATATTCGTCATGCTTAATAAATTTTAATTTTTAGTCTTTCCAAGTTCCCTTTTTATTTCCGCTATCTCTTTATCCTTTTCCAATAAATATAAAGTAAGCTCTTCAATTTTCTTCAACAACACCTTATTCATTTCGCCTAAAGATATTCCCTCGCTTTCCGCGCTCTCAGCATTCGGCACTTCCGGTAAATGACCATTTTCCTGTATAAACAACCGCAATGAATCCAAACTCCTTAATCCGTAATCTTTCTTGAACACATAATCGGGCCAATTGGCTGTCTCAACTTTAATTTCCTGCGCCCGTATTTTACCCTTGACTGACAGTTTTTCTGTGGGAGCTCCATTTCCAATACCGACATTACCATCCAAATAAAATAAACTCGAGGCATTACGCTGCCACTGAAAAGATGAACCAAAAAATTGCGGCACAACGGTACCATTGCCTGTATCGTAAAATTCAACAAATGCTTTAACAGCATACCCGTTAGCATGATTGGTATACACTTTAACAACATTATCCTCCACGATAAGCAAAGGATGATTGGAAGTTGAGCCTGCGAGTGCAACTGCCCTGATTTGCCAAGTTGTTGTCGGGGAGTCGTACCACACCAGATATTCAGCACCGGTGCGCGTGCCTGTCGGACTAACAGCTAGTTTTACACGGTACAGGCCGCCGATCTTCAATGGTTGCCCACCGGCATCTGTAAGTTCAACCTTAGCCGTAGCGCTTACACTCACAGTCTTGATAAAGGTTGATGTCTGTGCCATTGAATTGGAAATACCAACTAAGAAAAGCATCAGGAAAATGATCTGATAAACTAGAATTTTATTCATACGTTTTTTTATTTCGGTTAGCTTAAGTCATGCGGAATGGATCACCAGCCGATTCCGGCAACTGCCCCTGTCATCTCTTCTCAGCCTAATTGCAATAGACCTTAACTTTCCCTCAAACAAACACAACTCGCTACAGGTTAATAAATTATTAATATATTTACAAATACAAATTTATAAATTCACAAACATACTTTATTATTATTTTTAAATTAATTATATGAAGCTTATTGCCAATTATGCTTAAAAATTATCACCTATATTTAAAAGACAGAACGATCTATTTATCCTCAGCCCCCCTCCTTTAAGTAAAATTTTGTGTAGATTTACAACACTTAACGCATTAATATTACATGAAAAGATTTTTAGCTATATTTCTACTATTTTCCTGCTGCTTTGCCGCATGTTCCGAATTTATAGAATATCCTTTGGAGAAAGAAAGTGTCGAACTATTGGCGCCGATGGACAGCCTTTCCACACAGGACAGTGTCGTGAGCTTTTATTGGAAAAATCACCAGGACGCAGACAAATATCGGCTTCAAATTGCACGTCCAAACTTTGATTCTATTCAAAAAGTAATAGTAGACACAGTAACCACATTGGATCACCTTAATCTTACAGTAAGTCCAGGAAAATATACCTGGCGCGTGCGACCGGAAAATTCGGGCAGTGTAGGTCTTTTCAAACAACGCCAGATCACCATTTTGCCGAGCTTGAAATAAAGATGAAAAACAAAGCGATGACATATATATTGCTCTCCTTGGTCGTTGGACTTTGGGGCTATATTATATATAAGATTTTTGCAGCCGTTTCTGATGATGATCAGGGCCCTCGGCAGGCACAAAAGAACTTTGTTCAAAATGTGAGCGACCTCAGTTTTTACAATCAAAAGAAAACAACCGCTTTGCTATTAAACTATCCCGATCCCATGTTAAAAAATGTCGTTGCCGATACCGTCCCTTCAGCACCGGTAACGCCCGCCGTAAACAACTATGTCGCGCCACCGGTTCAGTCTTATCAGCCCGAACCGCAAATCAATGTGCGCTATATCGGGTTTATCGAAAATCTAAACGACAAGAAACCTACGGCCATCGTCGCCATCATGGACAAACAATATATGATGAATGTTGGCGATGAACAGAATGGGGTTAAATTGACAGCTATTAACCACGGGCAGATTACCATCAAAGCCCACGGTAAAAACAAGACAATATTTAAAAATGACAACTAAAAAAATTCTGTATACGATCTTCTTCTTCATGATTTCTATCATCTGTCAGGCACAGGTTAAAGAACTCGCCATCTTTCGGAGATTCACCATTTCGTCCAATGATGGAAGCAAGACAATATGCTATGCCGACAACATCAAGATCAGTCCCAATAGCGACAAAACCTACGTCTGGTACGAAAGCAATCAGCTGCACCAGACTATGGGTGGCTATTCGGGGAAACTTCTCAATGGACAGTTCACACACTATTTTCCCAACAAGAATCTTTCCGACCAGGGATTATATGTGAAAGGACTCAAACAGGGGGTATGGCGCCACTGGTATGCGAATGGGAATCTCAAAAGTGAATCCCAATGGATGGCGAACATCGAAGAAGGACCTTTTGTACGTTACGATGAGCAGGGCAATTGGATCCAACGCGGATATCTAAAAGAAGGTAAATTGCACGGTAGCATAGAGAACAAAACAAGCGATATCATTAGTTACCAATATTTTGACTTGGGAAAGGAAATTTCCAAAGCAGCTTTCCAAAATAACAATATCTTCCGCAAGACTGGAAAGCTGATCGGTGATCAGATCAATAAATGGTTTAAAAAGAAAGAGAATCAGCCCGAACCTGTAACACCCTAATTCCTAAAACTATGCTCAAGGCGGCAGCATTATATCTGGTGTTGGTCATTTCCCTTATCGTGTCGGTACTTTTGGGGAGTTTGATCTATCTTGCTTTCTTTTTTCGGGATCAAGATGCCCGTTTTAATCGTAAAGAACAGCTGAGACAGCAGATTGATGCCGGATACAGTCTGGTTACCTCCACCAATTTCCCCTACGCCCTGGATACCGCACTGACCAATATCACCCAGCAGGGAGATTCGGTCTATCTATCGAGATACGAATGGGGACTTTATGATATTGCCGTCGTCCGCGCACATATGCAACGCGATTCCCTGATGAAGACGGCATTATTAGGTACGACCCCCACAGACTCAACGGTACTGTATATCACGGATGAGGATCGGCCGGTTTCTGTAAGTGGTGAAACGGTTATTAAAGGAACAGCATTCATCCCCAAATCTGGGGTTAGGCCATCTTATGTTGATGGGGAATATTTTAAAGGCAATGAGAAGATCGTTGAAGGAAAGAGTAAAGACAGCGACCGGCAAATGCAGGCACTGAATACCAAGCGCCTGACAGCGCTGCAAGCCTTACTCAAACAAGACAGTCTGAAGGGCGAAATGATGTCTATAGGTACCACAAATAAAAACCCTTTCCATCAGCGCACACTACGTTATCATCTAGGTGCAGGCCAGGGACAGATCAGCGATAGTCTGATGGGTAATATTCAATTGCTATCAGACACCACAATTGTCATTCCCGCTACAGCTTTTTTACAAGATATTTTGGTGATAGCGCCATGCATACGGATCGAAAAAGGATTTAAAGGCGCTGCGCAGTTCTTTGCCACCGACTCATTGATATTGGAAGATAATGTTTCCCTCCAGTATCCATCGACAGCAGCAGTAATCGGCGCAGAAGGCAAAAGAACAAGCTTAAGAATAGGCAACAACTGCAATATCACAGGAACTGTTCTCTTATACGAGCCCAAACGCTCCGATATGCCATCGGCAGCAAGCCTCGGAAAAGACTGCAAGATTCAGGGGGATCTCATTGTCTATGGTCTTTTAGACTACAGTAAAGGGTTGCAAGTAGTAGGCCGCACAGCCTGTTACCGGTTTCTCTACAAAAGCCCTTCATCCATGTACGAGAATTTTTTGGTCAATATTAAATTTGACCGAAGCAAGCTATCTCCCCATTTCCTGAGCTCTTATTTATTGGTCGCCGATCAAAAAAAGCAGATCAATAAACCTTTAAAGTGGTATAATCATGGGAGTTAACATTCTTCGGCTCAAAGCCTCCTCCTTGGTGGAAACACTTGTATCCATGGTGATTATCCTGATCGTCTTCGGCATAGGCATGCTTATTTTTGTCAACCTGACCAAAGCCTCCAGAAGTGAAACACGAAAGAGCACAACTGAGCAGATGATGCTTTGGAGCCGTCAGTTAGAGACAAGCGGATTTGATGGCAACACAATGGGAGAAAGCCTGAAGGATAGTACCAAATTAAGCTACCAGCTCAAGGAAACCGAAGGATATCCCGACCGCCTGCGCCTGGCCGTTTATGCAATCTCCGAAGAAGGCAAAGTGACAGATAGCCTAGTACGCTATATTGAAAATAAAGGAAGGGAAAGGGATCAGCAATGAGCAAACAAAAATTAAAGGCTTTTACCCTCATGGAACTCACCATTGCCATGCTGATTTCAGCCATCAGTATTGGTATGGCCTTTTATATGTTTCAATATTTTCAACAGCTCTTCCTACGGCAGCAAAAGCAACGACAGGAGCGTTTCTCCTACAGCCTCTTCAAACATCTGCTGGAACAGGACATCAATAGATCGCTTTGGTTAAAAACAAGCGAAAATGGTCTGATCTGCGAAAATGAATTCGGAAATATCAGTTATGAGTTTACACCTAAATTCATTGTGAGAAATCAAAATACCGTACAAAAAGATACTTTTCTGATTCAAACTGTCAATCTGGATATGACGCCAAGGATACAGCATCTTCCATCGGAAGAACTGACAGATCATATTAACCTGAATATCCGGTTTGAAAATAAAGAACATCAATTTGATTACCATAAGATCTATTCGGCTCAGCAACTTTTACAGCTTGAATCGGGGATCACTAAATAATGTATTTCGTTTATGCCTTCAATTGATATCTCAAAATATAAGAAAAAGCCTGAAAAGCCTACTTCCCCTAAGAAAAAAGAAGGATCTGGCGATATTTTGGCCTTTCTGAACAAAGACATCAGCTTTGGAAACGGCCAGCTTCCCGACAAGAAAAAAGAAGAGTTCTATGTCGAATTCAGTACCCTGCTCTTATCGGGTGTTGACCTCAAGACTACATTTGATCTTGTTCTTTTGGATCAGAAAAACAGCAAGGACAACAAATTGTTCCAAGAAATCAAGAGCAATGTCCTTGTGGGCGATAGCCTATCAGATGCCATCCGTAAAAGCGGAAAGTTCAGCAATTACGAATTTTTCAGTTTACGGATTGGAGAAGAGACCGGGAAACTTGGCGAGGTTATGAAAGAATTGGCCTCGTTCTACAAAAGTAAGATTGGGCAGCGCCGTAAAATTATTTCGGCACTCACCTACCCCGTCATTGTCTTAAGCACATCGATGGGAGCAGTACTGTTTATGCTCAAGTTTGTGGTACCGATGTTTTCCGATATTTTCAAACGTTTCGGTGGCGAGCTACCAGCCATTACGGCGTTTATTTTAAAAGTCTCCCAATTCATGGACCGCACGTTCTGGTGGGCTGTATTAGCCCTTATTGGTCTTATTGTATTTATCCGTTTCAACCAAAAGCAGCTTTGGTGGCGCAAGTGGTCTTCCAGGATTATGTTGCGACTTCCACTATTTGGCGATATTATAAGAAAAGTCCACTTGGCACGTTTCGCTAATACCATGCGTCTATTGGTCAGCACCAATACGCCGCTGTTGCAGTCTATCCAGTTGGTGCAGCAGATGACCGATTTTTATCCGATAGCACATTCCTTGGAGGGAGCCGAGAAGGAAATTTTACAGGGAGAATCCTTACACGCTGCACTTTCCAAATATCCTTTTTACCCAGCCAAAACGGTACAATTGATCCGTGTTGGTGAGGAGGTGAACCGATTGGATTTTTTCTTTGAAAAGATAGCAACCCAGCTGACGGAAGAAGTCGAATATAAAACCTCTACGCTCTCCAGTTTGCTTGAACCTTTTATTATTATCTTCTTGGGCTTGGTCGTTGGATTGATCCTCATCGCCATGTACCTGCCGATGTTCCAAATGAGCAATAGTTTTTAACCACAAAAAATATATTTTATGAACAAGCTTATTTTTTCAATCGTCCTACTCCTTTTAGGATATAGCTACTGTGCCAAAGCGCAAAATGCGAACGATTATTTCCAGACTACAGTTACTTTTCCAGTTGACTATAAAATTGGAGACTATATTGAATTTGCATCTGCTAATCCAATTGCTGCCGGTGCATCGGGCTATTATGAAGTTTCCATTTCCTACGACAGAGGATACATGGCAGCTGCAGCAACCTACATCGTTTCATCGTCACATTCTAATCCTTCGAGATGGCTTGAAGCTGGTCGTGTCAATAATAATATCTATGCTACTGCAGGTTTTAATTTTACATTAGACCATAATCCAGGGACACACGGCTTTCGCATCAGAGCAGTCAACACTTTGGGGTATAACACAGCATTAGTTATAAACATCAAAATCCGATCAATTAATTTCAATACAAATTACACAAGTACGCTTAAAACGGGTAACGAGCCCAATACAATTGGTCTACTTCCCATGACTTACGATTGGAGCTTAATCGTCGGTAATACTTATACGGCTGACAATGGAATCTTAGCAATCAAAGCAATATCTAACGGAAACGTCGGTATCGGCACTCCTAATCCTACAGAAAAACTAGCCGTAAATGGAACAATTCGGGCAAAAGAAATCAAGGTTGAAGCCACCCCATGGCCAGACTATGTTTTCAATGACGATCATCAATTGATACCACTGGATTCACTTGCAAGTTTTGTAAAAGAAAACAAACATCTACCAAATATAGCTCCTGCAAAATCTGTTGAGGAAAATGGTGTTGCTTTAGGAGAGCTAAACCGCCAGCTACTTCAGAAAATTGAAGAGATGACCTTGTACCTGATTCAACAAAATAAGGGCATGAAAACACTCAATCAAGAAATTGAAAGTTTAAGAAAAGAAATTGATGTATTAAAAATGAACCGATAAAACACCTCTTTTAAGTCCAGTTTTTTAATCACAATTAAAGTATATTTTATGAACAAATTTATTTTATTCATTATTCTGATTTTATCAGGATTTGGCTATGCTGTAAAGGCACAAAATGTAAATGATTATTTGGAAACCAATGTCACTTTCCCAGCAAATTATAAGATTGGGGATTTTATTGAATTTGCAGCAGCAAAACCCATCTCGGCCGGTGCATCGGCTTATTATGAAGTATCAATAACTTATACGAGAGGTAATATGGCTGCAGCAGCGACACATATAGTTTCTTCCTCCCATGCCAATAGTCCAAGTTGGCAGGAGGCCGGTCGCGTCAACAATAACGTGTATACAACAGGTGCGGTAAATTTCACGATAGACCATAATCCTAACACAAAAGCTTTTCGTGTTAGAGCGATCGAAACTTTTGGTGTTACAGCGCCTTTAGTTGTATATATCAAAATACGTTCTATTAATTTTAACACTGGTTTTAATACTTATCTGACAACAGGGAATGAGCCTAATTTAATAAAAAGGCTACCTATGACATACGATTGGGATTTAGTTGTTGGCAACACTTTTACTTCTTCAGAAGGTATTCTAGCCATCAAGGCTGCTTCTAACGGCAATGTTGGCATAGGTACGGCAAATCCGACAGAAAAACTAGCCGTAAATGGAACAATTCGTGCTAAAGAAATCAAGGTTGAAGCCAATCCGTGGCCTGACTATGTCTTCAATGACGATCATCAGCTGATGCCCTTGGATTCACTTGCAAGTTTTGTAAAAGAAAATAAGCATTTACCAAATATAGCTCCTGCAAAATCTGTTGAGGATAATGGTGTTGCTTTAGGAGAGCTAAACCGCCAGTTACTACAGAAAATTGAGGAAATGACGCTGTACCTGATTCAACAAAACAAAGAAATTAAAGAATTGAAAGGAGAAGTTCAGGCTTTAAAAACAATAAAACAATTCTAACTACCCACAACCTATCTAACAAAGATAAATTTTTACAAAAGTAGATTTCATATAACAAATCGCATCTTAAATGCATCATTTTGTTACATAAAATCTACTTTTACCTTATCAACACTTCGAAAATTTATAGATTTAAAAAAGAGCGTATATTACCTCAGTTGAATTTAGAGATCCTGAAAATCTATCTACCTATGATATTCCATTTATATGTAAATCATATACCCTATCTCGATCAAGATTGATTTTAACATTCCAATACTGACTACAACCGTCTAAAACAATTATAACCTGCCTTTTCATATTTTTTACTGATTCTTTATCTTTCGCAATAAAAAAATTGATCCACATTATTTTGTCTCCATTATTATCTTTATAACCAATATACTGCCTTTTATATTTATTCAAGTTATCATGTATAATAGGACACCCTTTAATACCTTGATCTACAAGATGAGTATTGATAGTTTTCAATTGCTTAGCAATTAACTCCTCAGACCTTTCAACATCCTGATTAGAAGGAGTACACCTATCTTTTAAATCGCTAAAATGTATAGAATTTGGAATCTCAAATTCTTTTGGAAAAATATAATAACTTGATACATTTCTACTTTTAAAAGAACTTCGCGATGAACCACAACCTAACAAAACAAGGAGTAAAACAATAATAAAAATGTTTCTATTCATAATTAACGTACATTTGGTATTTTAATATTCTTAATCGGAGTAAGCAATATGGAAGGCAGTATCCCTCTGGAATTTACTCCACTTCCAAACCCATGTTGTTTATTATAATTATAGTTGTTGTAATATAAACTCCTGCCAGAACCATCAATTAGAGGATAAATACCAACTCCTGTTTGAACATTAAATTTATAATACTCTCTAAGGGGCAAAAAATGTTCTGATCTCATTTGATTCTCCATATGGGTAGCAAAGTGCTCCGCATACGAAAAATCTTGACCGGGAATCGTTGAATTATTCAATGTACCTCTAATATTATCTAGACCGTGCGCCAATTCATGCCCCAATCCTATAAATGCAGGTCTATCTCTAGAACCTCGAGTATTGAGTCCGCCTTCACCACTATTTGGATCAAAAGTTACCGTATTTGTACCCGTAGAAAATTTGTTTCCATTATAACCACTAACAATTGTGACGTTAGATGTAGAGCTTTCTATTTCATTTAATAACCCCTTTCCCACTGACTGGCTGCCTATTTTATCCAAATTAGAAACAGCTAATCTTAAGAATCCATTAACCTTGCCACTATATGCAGATCCATCTTGATTATATAACTTACCATCTTCATACCTTAATGTTTGCTTTTTTCCCAAACCTAGAAAACCTGTTCTACGAGTGATAAATAAACTATCACCATTGACATCAATATGTTTTATGGGATCAAGGCCACCATATTGGTAAGTAGTCATGTTATAATATTTTTCAGCAAACCTATCTATAACGTTAAAACGTGCGATCTCGGCATCATAAAACCTAGCTCCATAATCCAATTGCCCTTCCAATACATAAGAACCTCCCAAGGTATGCGTACCGCCATTCAGGTCAGTCTGCATCTCCTTGCCATTATAAAGATACTTATTATTGATGCTCGTTGCAATAGACTTCGTTTTACCAAATGGATAGTAATCCTGTTTCTGCATCACTGTGGCAACAGGAACAGTCGACGTACCGTCTTTCTTCAGTACCACCCGCACATTGCCCAGGTGATCCGTCAGATTGTAATAATAGCTGTAAGTCCCCGAACTGTTTAGCAGAAAACCATCCTCCGTAGCGATACGTTCAATCACCGGATTTGCTCCACTAGCTTTACTATATTCAATCCCCCCGATATAATCCTGCTCGGTCGTGATACCACCAACAGTAGATTTTAGGTTCAGCTTAGTTCCAGATGCATCGTAGGTGTAGATAATATTCTTACCTGTACCAGTAACTGTTTTAGGTAGATTGAGATGATTGTAGCTCAATACCATTCCTGTACGGTCTTTAGTTGCATTTCCGTTTCCATCATAAATAAAGGTTCCCGAAATCCCACCAGATAAATTTGCCAACCTATTGCTTTTATTCGAATTGGTATAAGTATAGTTTATCGGAGCCCCTCCGTCCCTAATTAGTGTTTTAATATTGCCCATATCGTCATAAGTCAATGCCTCGCTCATTACTGTACCGGTACTCACACCACTTTTCAACCGGTTCAGAGCATCATAATCGTAAGTAAATGTACTGCTTGTAGTCGGTGCATAGCCCCATAGCTGTTGTGCAATGTTGCCATTATACTGTGCATTATTTAGAACTGTTGTACCGTTCATGTTATAGTTCAGCTGCGAAGTAAACTGAGGTGAAATCGTTTTGGTTTGCCAGCCTCGCTCATTATAAGAATAAATAATATTCGTCATAAAATTTGCACCACTGTTCTCACTATGTAAATCCCTAGATTTCACTTGGCCTATTTCATTATAAGAAAGTCTACTTTGGATTATTTCTGCTTGGCTGTTCACTTTCTTTTTCGTTCGTGTAAGCCTACCCACATGATCATAATCAAAAGCAGTGACGATTGTAGTCGCTGCGCCAGCGCCAGGGGTATGAATTCGAGTATTCTTCACTACATCTCCCGAAAAGTTGTATTCATTGGTTAGTCTGTCTGTACCATTAAGATGGTTACGATTCACACTCTGACTCAACCTTCCATTGTCATCATAGTAGAGTATAGTAAGCATGGAATCAGTACGGTCATCCTTCCAAACCATACTTCCAGTAGGCAATCCATGTGTCATTATACTTTTATTTATCCCAGAAGGTTGCAGATTTGTCGTATTTCCACCACTAAAACTATAATCGTCATAATAGTTTACGGTAAGACGAGCTTGGCTAGTCGTTGGATAGGTTTGATTGGTATAAGTATTACCAATACGATCTTCCCAAGAGGCAGTTACTGTATTCGCATCTGATTGTGCAGCCGCTTGTGTAGCAAAAGCCTTTGAATAAATACCTGTCTGAACAATTCTTCCAAATGCATCATATTTAGTATAATTCCATTTATTAAGCCCCCTTTGCACCGAGTCCTGCGTCAATATTACTTGATCATTGGAATTATACACTAGCCATTCCCATCCTTTTCCAGGAATCTTCTTTTCGATCAGACGTTGTTTTTTATCATAATGATAGGCATAAATCAACTCCTTGAAAGTCATTTCTCCCTCACTTAATGCAAGATCAGTATATCCCGGCGGAATCACGTATCGCAAGTTACCGAAATCATCATAGATATACTGTGTATTAAGGGCCTTCGTCTTTGACACCCAAACCCTTTTGACGATAATCCGGTCAAATATATCTTTAAATTCCTCAATTGTACCTGACTTGACGCTATCAGCTATCCAATTCTCATCTTTAGTAACCGTCTTATACAACTTTCCTTCCGAATAGAACTTGCTCCCATCTGCACTTCTATCGTTCGCATTTATAACCCAATCTCTAACTTCATTAAGGCCGTTACTCCCATACTCAGCCACAACAGTATGTCCGGCAGTCGAAGTCCGTACAACGGTTCCCCTATTTGCAACTGGTTGCCAGGCATCTCCTTCTGCGCCCTGCTCCGTTATCCGATTTAAGGGACTGGGCTCATAAACCGAAACCGCAAAAGGTTTAGTTGTCTTAACCACAGCGGCATCCCACACTGATGTATAATAAGCTAATTGATCTGCTTTGGCAGTCATTTTAAATGATCCATCTTTAGCTCCGCTTTTAACATAGGGCAAATATTTAGCGGTTTCCCGTCCATATACATCATATTCCATATGTTGTACAATATCATAATAGCTTGGGCTCGCCATCAATTGCACTGTTTGCGAGGGCCTTCCCAAACCGTCAAAATACTCAATTATTCTATTTTCCTTATCGATAGCGCGGATATCATTTACTTTGTTCACCTTAACTGAATCCCTGAATACCCTTGTCATGATATAATTCTGATTGGTATTAGGTTTTGCAATCATGGTTGGAATTCCACCAATAAAAATTTGCACAGGATTTCCAGAAGGAATATAGAAACCATTTTTTAACGTTATGCTGTAAGAGGCTTGGATCGTACTTTGATTACTATAGGAATCCAATACGACGTCATGTACTATCCCCTGGCCAAAAGTTAACAAAGGATATAGGATGATCAATATGTTCAAAAGAATTTTTTTCATTATCCCTTATTTATTAATGTAGTTATAATCAAACATTTTTAATATGTTACGTTGCTGATCAAGAATATACTTCAAGCGTCCTAAACCGTCATAATTATAAAATTCCGTTTTACCAGATGGATCGGTTTTACTGGTCATTCCAAAAATTGTGTCATAAGTATAGCTAGTCATCTGCGCATTTGATGGATAAATACGAACCTCGTCGATTGCATCTCCTTCAGAAAGAGTCATTCCATTCGTATATGGCTTCTTTGCGAAGATCCATTTCCCAGATGAGAGATAACGGTAATCTACCAAATAGTTAGTACCTGTTGTCGGGTAAAAATATATGGTATAATCTCCAAGATAACACCCCATGCCAGCATAGCTATTGGAGTTGACTCTATTCTGGTCATTCTCAAAACCTTCATAAAAGAACTCTTTGCCATTAGTAGAATAGGATATTTCTGTTGGGTAATCAAATCCAAGGGCAACAGTACTATTTGCAACCGTCGCTTCGCAGATAACTTTAATTTTATACGTTCCTGGAGTCAATCCGATTAAATTAGCAGTCTTCGCAGATTCCAATCCAGAATAACAGCCACTATTAGGATTACTATTCATACAAACAGATCCTGATTGACTTACTGGACCTGTCAATTCATAACGAATAGACATTGTATTCGAGGAGGATAGGAAAGTACCTTGAAACATAGTAAGTTTAGCATTTCCTGTATAACCCACGGTAAAAATATATTCTTGGAAATTTCCGGCAGTTGCAGAAACAGTTAACTGCTTATAACCCATTCCGAAATTCTTCGTTTCGACTCCGTTCTTTACGTTGGTAATCTCTGCGACCGGAGTTAATGGGAATTGTCCCCATTGATAGCTGACATATTTTCCATCTATTTTGTGAACCTCAGTCAATCTATTCTTATCATCATAATGATTAAATTCGATATCTTTTCGATAGCGATTATCATAATTCAGGGTACTGCCTGAAAAAGAGCTTTCTTGAAAGTTTGCTAATCTCTTATCTGTCTCCAGCTTAAATATTTCCTTCAGCATTAGATTATCAGTATTATAAACAGTCAGCAATGCCGAAGTGATTAAAGGTTTAGTTTCTCCACTTTTTTTAATACCCATAAATTGCTCGATTGGTACTGTCAGAACGTTTGATCTTTTTAGAAGGTCTATAAAATTATTAAAACCATAAGCGGCCGGAAAATTAGTTATGTATTTATTAAAGGTATAAATGGTATCCTTATTGGAAGCGACTTCCTTAACTTCTGAAATGTTCGACATACTGTCATATTTATAAAATCCTTCTGATTTTGTAGGTAAACCGGTTTCAGGATATTTAACGCTGGATTGATAAACAGGTAGATTTACACCAGATTTCAAAGCATAAAATGAAGAATGGTATGGATAGGTATAAGTTACATAATTTTTGCTTTCCTCCATTGGGCCCGACTTTACATTGATGCTTCCAACCAATACACCCGCTTCTGGGTAATTCGTTAAATTGGTCACACCATATACTGTGGATTCTTCATTGACCAATGAATATACGCCGTTCTTAACTTTGTAAGATTTTTTCTCGTTGAGCTGGCCTCTCAACCAATGGCTCGATATAGAAACCGGCCTTACACGCATAAAACCAGATTGAAGCAGATCGGAGCTGTAAGTAAACTCATAGGTATTTTTACCAATATTAGTTATATCATCTCCTATATATTCAGTAACAAAGGGATAAACAACATTTGAATTGTCATAATCATTTTGATCATATGACATAATATTTGAAAATGTACGAATGCGATACGTATAATCGAGAATCGCTCCTAACGTCCCTACCGGCCAAACATAAGCTTCCCCAAAAGTTGTATATGGAAGAAAGTTAAACTGTGTATTAGCATTTACATAGCCAAGACCTGTTTCCTCCCCAGCTTGTTGCCCATATCTAAATGTTCTTATTAATGGAGCTGAACTTTGTGAGGAGTATGATTTAATTTGTTTTATACGTACTCCACCACCTATCATAATCTGTCCGTGCTGAGAAATCCTATTGGATTCGTATTCATAATTCGTGAATCCTCCAGTAGGATAAATTATCTTCTTCAATATACCTATCTGCACCTTAATCGAATCTGGTTTTCGACCTTGACCCGTATCTCCTATCCTCACCTTATTTGTGCTCGAGCCCGTGTAATCTATGGTGGTATCTGGAACCCCTGTCAAATTATTTGCACCATTGTAATACCCCCAATAGTCCATCGCTAACGATCTCTTTTCGGGTAGTCTTTCACTCTCATTGTATTCAAAACGATAAATTTGCTTCTCAGCGGAAGGCGTCGAAATAGTAATACTATCCAATTTAAGCCTTCCCTCATTATCTTTCGTTTGAAATTGGCTTTGATGAAAAGTTATTGTTTTAATAAGCTCATAAGAATCGAATACCTTCTTAAATACATTCATTTTAGACAAAGATTGAATATTCAAATCTGCTCTGTCTGTGGGTGATAAGACATATTCTATTTTTCCATTCTCAAATAAAATTGCTTTTAGCAGATGTTGTTCGCTACTAGATCCTCTATCTGGATAGGTTGTTGTACATTCCGGTAATGGAGTTGAAGTAGCATAATATTTGGCATATTGATCCAATACAGTAATATTCACACCAAAGCCACTAAATAGACTTACATTTTTCTTTGGATAATATTCGTATTGTATACTATCTTTTTTTAATTGATCTAAGATATCCGTTACCAACCAATTGGAGGTGAACATACCACTTCTACCGCCTTCATTTGAGCTTGTTCGTTCAAAATAACTCGCGGCGCCGTTATTTGATTTCCCAAAGGAATACCTTACACCATTTTCATCTGTTAACCTAAACCCATAAAAGTTCGCTTGGTTCACATATAATGATTGAATTGAAATTGGAGCGTAAGGGATTGTAATAGGAACAGCTTGCTTCAGATAACGAAAGGATCCTCCTTTATTGATCAAACTATACCGAAATATATCTGGCTCCCCATCTCTGCCTGCAAAAAGCATGTTTCCCTCAGAAGAAGGCATCAAATCCCGAAGCCTATTGTATCCTAACATAGTCCCTGGCTGCAGATCATCTGGAGTTAGGAAAGTAAAATTTGGATTTAGAAAGCTTTCTTCATCGGGATTACCCTTCACTATACGGCCTACATTATACTGCCCAGTAAGATTCCAGCCTAGGCCTACCCAGGAAGCGACATCCGCAACTTTGACACCAGAAGAATGATACTGAAGAGTGATAGGAACTGAAAAACCTCGGGTCTTGATTTCAAATAACGGAATAGAAATTTCAGGTAACCCATTGAAATAATCGACTTTAAAAGTATCAAATCGTTCCATCATCGCTACATTCGGAGATTTCATCTGGAGAAAATGATCTTTCTTGAAATTTCGATTATAGTCAATAAACTGTCCTAATACTGTAATCGGCAAAGCACTTATAATAAGTATTAAAAAATTAATCCATTTTCCTAAAAAACAGCTCTTCGAAACAAAGTCGTTTTTTTTTCCTTTCATATTTGGTAAATTATTGGTTAATAATATCTAACAATAAAGTGTAATATCGCTGAAATGCATTTTATCGAAAAAAATGCCTAAGTTTTACAAATTAATAATACTGGTTAACAAAAGGAATAGCTGAAACATAGCAGTATGACCTTATATTAAAAAGTCCTAAATAGTATAATTTCTAATTAAAAGTGTCCGTGAAGAAATACTGGTTAAATTGGCTTATATAATGTAAGTAAAAGCAATACTAAATTAAATATACAAATTTTTAAGAGAATATAAAAATTTACAGTAAAAATAAATAAGTCATCTGATATCTTTTACATCTGACGCCTTATATTTAATAAGTTAAATAAAACACACTTTTTTTTGAATACCACTCGCCGATCGAGATATAAATGGAAAATAGGCAGAAAAGTCTCCCCCGAAAGAACTACAATTTTTTATTCAATTCATTTAGCTTCTTCTCCAACGCTTCTATCCGCTTATCCTTATCAATCATATGAAGAGTCAGTTCCTCTATCTTTTGAAGCAAAATTCTATTCATTTCCCCTAGAGAAAGGCCATTCTCTTCAACCTCCGCTGCCTTAGGCACACCAGGTAGGTGCTTATTCTTTTCAATAAATGTAGCTGTTTCTGCCAAGCTAGGTAGTTGATAGCCTTCTTCGAATACATAATCTGGCCAATTTGCTGTTTCCACTTTAATTTCCTGAGCGCGTATCTTTCCTTTAACAGACAATTTCTCACTGGGAGCATCTGTTCCAATGCCTACATTGCCCGCAGAAGTCCATTTTCCTCCCGGAAGTGTAACCTCTCCCCTAAAGCTATTTTTATAAACAGCATCCGCCACCATTGTACCAGTAAAAGGCTCATCTACAATTGTCCAGCCTTGATAATAAGTAGGTTTATTCAACCCTGAATGTGCATTGATATAGAATTTCTGATGATAAACTTTATCAGAGAAATAAATAACTACTAAATTGTTCTCATTGGCTATCTGAATAGTAGGCGTATGTGAACCTGAAGAGGAAATATTTGGCATATGGATATATGGACCGTTTGCATTGTTAAATATATAAAAGCAGAGGTGCAGGTTCAAAGTCGACGAAAGTCCATAACTATACCCCTTAATTTCAAGAGAAATCATATCAGCTCCGGACGAAAAAGGAATATTTGTTTTTATTTTCAAACCATTTACGGGAGTAACACTCGTATGATAGCGAACAATATCTGGAAATACTTGCGCTTGTATTCGGTTCATCCCGAATAACATTAATAATGATAATAGGACCGCAACCTTAGAAAACAACATATTTTCCAAAACGTTACTCAAATAGATAGCTTTCTGTTTCATAATTGATCAATGTTTGTAATGATTGAATTTATAGTCTATAGTTATATTTATCTCTCCAACTTTTTCAAACGCTCGAGCACATTGCTCAAAATTTCATCTTGCTTTTCGATCTTCTTATCCTTTTCTATCAAATGCAAAGTCAATTCCTCCACCTTCTGCATCAGTATCTTATTCATTTCCCCTAGAGAAAGCCCATTTTCCTCAACTTCAGTGGCTTTGGGCACTCCTGGCAAATGCTTGTTCTTCTCAATAAATTCCGCTGTTTCTTTCAGGGTTGGTAACTGATATTCATCGGTAAATACATAATCTGGCCAATTGGCTGTTTCCACCTTGACTTCCTGCGCGCGGATTTTTCCGTTTACAGACAATTTTTCCTTCGGTACATCGGTTCCAATGCCTACATTACCGGCCGTATTTTCTACCAAAATCTTTCGCCAGATTCCCCAGCCTGCAGCTAGCGTGCCCGTACGGTAGTAAATCCCCTTTGAGTTGGAGAAGGCCATTTCATGGGCGGGACCTCCGGAATCATCAGACCAGCCTCTGAGACCAACAAGTGTATGATATGTAGCATCGGGAAGTCCGACAGATGTGCCCATTTTAAAATCTGACTTTAAGGATCTAACATAATCACCGGGCGCTGTAGCGACGCTACGCGTATCTGGAATAACTAAATAAGTTGATTGACTTTTCGATGCGAACGGAATGCAAAAAAGCAACAAAGCACCCAATTTCAATAGATTTTCTTTTCTCATAATGTTTAAATTTTATTGATTAAAAGATTACTTTCTGTTTGTTAATTTTTCAACAATCTCTTCCAACTTTTCCAGTCTCTTGTCTTGATTTTCAATTTTCTTATCCTTTTCTATAAGATGTAACGTTAATTCCTCCACCTTCTGCATTAAGATCTTATTCATTTCACCCAAGGACAGTCCGTTTTCCTCAATTTCAGCGGCTTTTGGCACCCCAGGAAGATGCTTGTTCTTATCGATAAATTCCGCTGTTTCTTTCAAAGTTGGTAACTGATACCCATCGGTGAATACATAGTCTGGCCAATTAGTGGTTTCGACTTTTATTTCATGAGCTCGAATTTTTCCGTTTACAGACAACTTTTCTTTCGGTGAAATAGTTCCGATCCCTACATTACCCGTCGGTAAAAAAGAGAGAAAAGTCTGATCATAACCCAAACCGATAAAAGAATAAGTTTGTTTCGTCACACCATTTGTGGTGTAACCATAAGAACCGAGCTGTATAAAATTCTCACTCCCGTTTTGATTAGAGACACGGTAACCTCTAGCCCATATTCCATTCCCACCCGGAAAATTGGTTTTGATGTTCACTCCAAATGCAGGTTCATTTAAACTGAGCTCTATATTTGGATCAGAAGATTGTGCCAACAGTCCAATTGGCAAGGCTAATAATAACATTACTACAAAATTCCTTTTCATATATTTTTCAATATTAAACACCAAACTTAACTGTTCACGATTGCAAATCCCTTTTGAGATAAACCAAATATTAGGGTTAATTTTATGGATAGCAAAACAGGCCTACAAAAACAATTAAATTTAACAACAATCTTTTCGACTTTAATAAAAATCGTTCTATTGACTTTTATTAAGCTTCTTCTCCAACGCTTCTATCCGCTTATCCCTATCAATCATATGAAGAGTCAGTTCCTCAATCTTTTGAAGCAAAATTCTATTCATTTCCCCTAAAGAAAGTCCATTTTCCTCAACCTCAGTAGCTTTGGGCACACCAGGCAGGTGTTTATTCTTCTCAATAAATTCTGCTGTTTCTTTTAGACTTGGCAATTGATATCCTTCGGCAAATACATAATCCGGCCAGTTAGTGGTTTCGACTTTTATTTCATGAGCTCGAATTTTTCCGTTTACAGACAATCTTTCTGTAGGCTTTAACGTACCGATGCCAACATTTCCATTGGATAGCATAACATGGGTATCTGTACTTTTCAATCCAAAATAAACACCGCCTGTTCCATCTACGCCACTTCCATTCCAATCAGTTTGTAATCGAATCGTATTTTTTAAATCTGATCCTCCTGCTCTTATCTGAATTTGAGATAAATCCCAACCACCTGCAAGTTCATAATGAATTGATCGCGAAGTCGGTGACCAATTCCCAACACCTGAATAGATTCCCTGGGGTGTTATTTCAGCAGCTCTTTGGCCATCATCAGTAATCCAATTTTTCTTCGAGCGAACTTCGCCGTTTACATGCAAAAGTGACGATGGATTGGTAACTCCAATTCCGACATTTCCAGCAGTTGGAAAAACATTAGTTTGCTGTGCATAGGCTATTTGAGCAAAAGAGACTATTCCTAGAATAGCAGTACAATTCAATAAAAAAACTTTCATATAATATTATTAATATAGCTTATTTCGGGAATAACTCTTTACCTCTCCAATTTCACCTTAAATCCCACTTCTCCTTCAATTACTTTACGTTCGTTGGCCGACACTCTCCTATTGTCAAACTTTAAAGTCACCGTGCTCAGATAGCCCAAAGTATTGATCTTTTCAAGCTCGGCAACGGAAGCGACTATAGACCGATAGTCTCCCTTTAAGGTTAAGCTCTTGGATTTGACAGCAGCACTATCCACCTGCATAGCATTCTTAGGAAGATTATTGAAATAGACCTGAATACGCGGTGAATTAATCGCCCGGCTTGCTTCTGAAAGGAAATTATCGTTCCAGGTTGCCGAGTCACTTTGATATACTTTACTCAGGCTATCCAGTACTTTACTCTTCCGCGCGAAATCATACTGCGTACTATTGCTGATGTCATTGCCGATCAGACTATTCAGACGCGTATTTTCACGATAGGCTAGATAGGTCTTTTGGAAGGCCAAAAACCAGGCAAGCACCAGGAGAACCCCAGCACCCGCAAACAGCAGCTTATTGCGTTTTTTATAATCAATTTCCTTCCACTTTATCATTGTAGTTTATCTTTATGGTAAAGGCATCCATAGTTTCGTCCTGTTGCTTGTTGCCATACTCCTCGATACTGACCTTTGCGATCCAGGGATTATTCTTGAGTTCACGCAGCCACAGATTGAGCATTTCCAAAGTTGGACTATTCCCTTTGATGATAATCTGGTCAGCCTGTTGGATCACTGTATTCCCGAGTCCTTTTGATTGCGGATTGACCTGGATCTGTGCCAGGCTTATCTGCGTAAACTGCCGGATGGAATAGCCGATCTGATCCAGTAGCCAGGCTTTGGAAACACCACCATTCCATCCCAGTTCTGCCAATAGCTGCTCATTGCTCTTTATTCCCCCTTCTAACTTCCCTAAATCCTGCACCGTGCTCTGTTGACTACTTACCCGGTCTCCCAAGGCCATATTTTCCTTATAATAATGACTATATAAGAACGTGTTCACCAATAGTAAAAGAAAAAAAACAGCAACTAGAATCAGCAGATTTACGTTGAACTTTTGTTTTTCGAGCCAGCTTTGACGCTGTTCTTCCACTTCTGGAATAAGTAGCCCATACTCCGGGATATAATCGGCCATCAAAGCTGAAAAAGCAATTGCATAAGCGGTCACATACTGCGGTTTAATCGGATGGTCGCCAATCTTTAAGGCAAATCGGCTCTCGAACTCCTGTCCATACCGATATTCTTGCCATTGTTTGTTTTCAGCACCGACTCGTATGGAATGTCCGTCAAAAGTGTAGGCATCACCGTAACTATTGATCTGACCAAGTATTGCGTCGAGCACAAAGGGACCGATAAACACTTTGATAACCTGATATCCGCTGACTGCAAATCTGTCGATCATCTCCACAATATAATCCTTTCGCACAAAAGCCACCCATTGCTTTGATTCCCCTTGCAACTGCCCATGATAAAAACGATCCGCATCATAGCTTGGGAATATAAACTTCAACCGCTCCTCATCCAGGTCCATAGGCGAAGTCTCTTTGATAAGGATCTGCCTCGAATCAAGGTGCAGTGCAACAGGTGTATCTTTGTAATTGTTGTTTGCGATAAGTTCCCAGTCGTCTACCTCCCAGGTATCTTCAATTTCAAGTTGGTCTTTTTCCAACTTGACCCTGCAACAACGAATGGAAAGACCGGCAGAATCCTGTCGAAGCGAAATGCCAACGCAAGTATTTAATCGATATTTTTCCTTGATCCTGTTCAACATGGACTAATACAATATCGTTGGTTTAATAAAGACGACTGATACAACCTTCTGTGTGGTTTTCTCCCGGCTGCTAAATAGCCATTTCAAAATAGGAATACGGGATAAAAGTGGTAACCCTCTCCCACTATTACTATTTTCAGTACGCTCAATTCCACCTAATACAATCATATCTTCGTTACGGGCACGAATAATTGACTCAAATTTACTGTTGGATGTTGGCGGTGGTTGATTATCTTTTGGTGTTCCAATAAAGTCAGAAATATTTACTTTAATCTTCATGGTAATCTGATCATCCCCCGAAACAACCGGCGTTATGTCGATGGCCAGATCCGCATCAACCTTGTTAAATTGAGAGGTAAAGACATTTGTATTTGTTAATCCGGGAAATACGTTTTGTGTTTTGATTTCATAGTACCGTGTACTGCCTATACTTAATGTCGCTTTATGCCCATTTAGGGTTGAAAGTTTAGGTACAGATCTAATTTCTACGTTTTTATTCTCCTCCAAGGCCTGTAGACGCACATAAAAATTAGGGGTTACACGCCCGAGATTAAAGGAATTGTTCTTTCCGAGCTGTGAAAGAAAACGGTTAATAGATCCGGAACCAAAGGTAAAGCCATCAGAAAGGCTACCTCCTACTTTAGGAGAAATGGAGTCTACCCCCATTTTGATACCTGTTTTAATGGTATTCCCTTTTTGTATGTCCAACATCGTCACTTCAATCAATACCATCGGTACTAATTTATCCAACTGCTTCACATAAGTTTCAATTTCACGGATCTGTGGTCCCGATCCCGAAAGCAATAACATATTCTGCTCCTTAAATTCTTTGATCTCAACGTCTTTCCGCCAATCCATCGGAATCATCATCATGATGGTATCGATCGACCGGTGTTGCAGCTGCACGATCTTACTATCACGTAGCCCTTCGTTGCGACGGTTTCCAATTAAATAGGTATCCTTGTCCATCCGGAAGGTATACGGTGTTCCCTGAAAAATAGAGGTCAGGAACTGGTCGAAAGAAATATCTTTTACATTGGTCGTAATATTTCCGTCAATCTGGCTATAGATAAAATAATTAACATTAGCTTCCTCGGAAGCACGCTTAATCAATTCGATAATTGGCGTATTGGTTGCCTGTATCGTGAAACGCTTTCCTCTACCCTCTTCCGTTTTTCCATAAAGGGCGTAGTTACCTGGCTGCCCGCCACCCATACCCGGATTCATTCCATTCGCTCCATTTGCAGGATTACTTGCATTGTCCGGTCTAAAACGAACATCTGTCTGCCGGTCGTCATTGATAAACAGTTCCTCTCCGGGTATCAAGGATTCAAATACATACACATTATCATTGGTTTTGCGGTATTTCAACCCATTTACATAGGCTAACTTTTCCAATGCCGTTTCAAATGGCGCTTCAGCCATAAATCCCGTCACCGTCTTCTGGAGCAAGGGTGTGGGCACGATTAAGTTTTTACCCGAAAGTGAACTGATCCTTTGTGCCACTTTGCCCAAGGGATCATTCTGCAGTTCATAGCCTAGTCCATCGCTTGATGTATTGTACTGTACCTTGATATCCTTCTCGATCTGAACAGGTTGAGGCTCCGGTAATTTTTTGATCGTCATAATCGAACCGATCACGTCGATATCCAGACCATACGTTTTCGCTAGAAATAGCAGTACGTTTTTAGCGGTTTCGCCTGTAAAGTTATTGACGATGGAAAAACTCAACGTAGGATCCACATTGATATTCAAGTCATTGGACTGCGCGAGAGCCCGTAGAAATTCCTGCGCCGTAACGCCCGAAACAGAAAGTTTCACCTTCTTTTGTAATCCAGGTACCGTCCCTGCCAATGCTTCAAGCCGTTGTTCCACGCGTGCATAGTTTTCTGTCGCATTTTGAGCAAAAGTGCTGATGCTAAAAGACAGTAATAGCAATAAGGTTAAATATAATGTTCTCAAACTCATCATCAATAATTGAATAGTAATGGATAGATTTCCTCTATCGTTGTTTCCCCGGCAGCGAAAAGCTCAAATGCATTTTCGCCAAGTGTTTTTATTTTCCGTTCTTTCAGTTGCTCGTCCACCCGCATATTACCTTTTTTGATCTCGTCCACTAGCCCCTGATCCATCGGAATAATCTCATAGACCGCTTTTCGCCCTTTAAAACCCGTAAAATAACAAGATGCGCAACCCACGGCAACTGCATGCCTATGCACCGTAAAATAAGGTTTAAATTGTCTGGGGTATAGATCGGCTGTCAGCTCCTCCTCCCGTTTACAATTGGGGCAAAGCGTACGCACCAAACGCTGGGCTACAGAAGTATTTAGGGTATTGGCAATCAAAAAATTGGGAATCCCCATATCGATCAAACGCGATACCGTTCCCCATGCAGAATTCGTATGGATGGTGGACAATACCAAGTGTCCCGTTAGGGCTGCCCGAATGGCCATATTGGCGGTATCGGGATCACGGATCTCCCCCACCATAATAATATCCGGATCCTGACGCAAGAACGTACGCAATGCAGCACCAAAGCTCAGTCCGATATTTTCCTTTAGCTGCACCTGGTTGATACCCTCCAGCGTATACTCGATAGGGTCTTCAATGGTCAAAATATTATTTGTAGTCTTATTTAAATGTTTTAGTGTAGCGTATAAGGTAGTTGTCTTACCCGAACCAGTAGGTCCGCTGATCAGCAAAATACCATTAGGCTTTTTCACTCCGTGGAGGTAATTTTCATAATCCTCCGGAGACATCCCCAATTTATCCAGTTGGATATTGGTGGCATTATTGTTCAGCAGACGCAGTACCACCTTTTCCCCGTGAAGAGTGGGTAGCACCGATACACGGATATCAAACTGATCCTGATTGCGTCTGTAATGGATACGCCCATCTTGTGGTAGGCGTTTTTCGGCAATATCCAAGTTGGACATGATCTTGATCTTATTGATCAAAGCCGGATAGTCCTCTCTTTTCAGCACATACCGCTCTACCATCATTCCATCGATACGCACCCGCACACGGCAGCGGTTTTCATACGTTTCGATATGAATATCACTGCTTTTGAGCTGTTTTGCTTCATAGATCAAATTATCAAGAAAATCTGCATTGAAGACAAGATTTTTGACAGCTTCATTTCCTTCCGACTGTTTTTCGCCAAAGTAATGCTTATTGAGCCACTCTTCGATCTGGGCCGATGAAGTAATCTCCAGAATAATTTGCTCATCAAAGAGGATAGCCAGCTCATTCTCCAGCCCGGATAGGTCCGTGGACCGATCTGTATAAAAATGAATTTCCTTACTATTCCGGTCAAATGGAATAATACGGTAGTGCCATGCGATATCCCGGGAGATTGCATGCAGTATTTCTGTTGAAAAATGATAACCTGTCCCCACAATGCTTCTTTGTTAATAATTCGGTATACTTTTCTATACTATGACATAAACGATCGACCGATCACAGTCCAATCAATCCAATTCATCCGTTCAGCAATAAAATACCCTAAAAAAAGTAATGCCTGGAAACCAGCCAGTGGAATACCTTTTTGCGGATCCCGCCAATTTTTGTTGACCATAGCAACCAACAATGCGGTGATTAAACTGACGATGTGGAAAAGAAAAAAGTTCAGAAAGGGCATATACAACAATATGCAGAGCAAAAATGCAATATCCCCCCAGCCCAGCTTTCGATCCATGATCCGTCCCCATTGCCCTTCTTTGATTCTGAAATAGACCAGAATGGCACCCATCTGAAAAGTCAAAAACAAGATATTGGCCAAGATATCCGGATAAGAGTCCAGCCAATAATTTTCTGTCAACTCAAGTCCCAAAAGCAGTATGGCTAGTAAAAGAAAGAGAACAATGCTTACAGCGCGTTGTTTAAAATCCTGATAAGCTATACTGATTAAAAGAACAGCAATGGATATGGTCCACCACATGTTAATCTGCGGTAACCTCTTTTAGGTTTTTATCTTGGTCTATTTCCCACACATTGAACTTGCCGTCGCCATTGAAATCCACTACAGCAGTTGCTCTTCCTAGAAAGGTATTCTGATCAGCGCGCACAATTTCGATGCGGTAATTGGCTTTTCCGTCTTTCCCGTCGGTACTTAATTTCTCCTGCACAAAACCGATTTCATCCAGGTTGCCACTGTATTTGGACTTTTCGAAAAAATAATTTTTCTCCAGAGTCTGCAAATGTTGGAGCTGTACTTTGGCTTCGGTACTTTTGGCTTTGGTAATCAATGGCATCAGGTTAGGTAATGCCAACAACACCAGTATACCGATAATCACCATAACCACAAGGATTTCAGTGAGACTATAGGCCTTTAACCGCTTTTTGTAGAATCTTTTCATAACAATTTCTTTCCCAAGTTAATTTAATCAGCGCTAATATAAATATTTTCGTTTAACTCTGACAGTACTTCTTTCCTACTATTGGAGATTCTTTTGAACTTTTGATTCGGAATTTTTTAATTATTTAAGTCTTAGTAGTTGGAAAATAGTTCTCTGAATAGATAAGAGTGTAATTTTTTACATGTTGCGGTTGTTTTCTCTTTCTTCGCCGATAAACTCCCTTCTAAAATACTACCTCCAACTTTTGCTTTAAGAAGCCCACCTTGTACTCCTGCTTTGAAAGGATATACTGAACCTTTTAGAGCAGGTTCAAAATTAAAAGAAATAAAACCATTAAAATAAATAAAAACGGACCTGAAGGTTCTCAGATTAATAGTTAAATTGTCAAAACTGTCTGACAAAAGTTTCAAAATCTCCATTCAACTGCAAATTAAGCACATTTGCACCTGCACAAATCATCAAATTACAAAAATTAATCTTTACAAGGCCATATTATAATTTTGAAATCTTAAATTAATTTCTTTGATTCTATTTAGTTGTTTCATTAATTCAACACAAGATGAATCATAAATAAATAATTCCAATGTTGAAATTGCCAAAATGTCAATTATTACATTTTCAATATCTTGTATCTTAACATTTGTCATTTGTAAAGTATTTAATGGACAATTCGCTAAATATGACAAATCAGAAATTTCAAAATTACTCAATCCTAGAAATTCAAGTTTACTAAAATCCTTTAACCAATTTGGGAGTTGAAAATAATCTCTATTAGCCTTAAATCTATATGAAGGATTAACAGAAACATGCATTTTTGTAATTCTGCTCAAATTTTTATTTAAATTTTCAGGAATATTTGCCCTTTCGAAGTTTAGAGTAGTTAAAAGCAAGTCGGGAATACCATTCTTACCCACTAATGTAGTAAAACCATCACTAAATAAAACGGACCTGTTGTCATGTTCACCTGAGTGCATATTTATACTTACACCTTGAATATAACTTTTATCTTTTTTTTTCATTTTCATTTTAAATCTAGGGAAACAGATATATTAAGTTAGATTTTGCAGCGCCAATCCATTTATTTGGTCTTCTTAATTGAGCTTCACCTCCTCCAAAATTGGCCTTTATTGCAACATTTAAACTCTTTATTAAATAATCAATTGCCTCATCATCAACAACAAATTCTCTCTTAGAAAACTTTCGAAATATATCATATCGTATTTTTGTCATTATTAAAGCTAATTCAATCTTAGTCATAAGTGCACCTGCAAATTGCCCATTTCTTTTTCTTGAATTAATCCTTATATTTAAACTATTTATGAAAACCTCCAAAATACCTATCCCTCTGTTATTAAAATTATAATCATAGAATATCTCCTCATAAGTTACATTAGTGTAATAAGATTCGCCAATTTTCTTAAAATTAAAACTAAAAGGATTAGTCGGAACACTTAATATTAGTCCACCGTCTTGCTGTGCCCTATTATTTTCATTACCACTATTATTTTCCTTGTCATATATTGGCTTGCTTTCAGGATTACTGTCGTTTATGAATCCCCCATCTCCTTGATTTTTCCACGTAGTCTCATTTCCTTTCGATTCTCGAAAAAGTTTATTTACAAATTCCTTAGAAATCCTACCGTCAGGATCAATAAATCTAATTGGGTTATCGAAGGCATAGTTATAAGGAGACCATCTCCTGCTAATCTCAGCCATCGGATCTACTACATTCCACCTACCTATCTCCGGGTCGTAGAACCTTGCGTCATAATCGTACTGATCCCCAAGCTCGCCCTGGATCTCCTTACCATTATAAAGATAATTATTATTTCCGCCTGCCACAACCTTACGCTTACCAAAGGGATAATAATTGTCCCGCTGCGCTACATCAACTGCTGTAGGGCTGCTACCACGTTTCAATGTAGCCCGTACATTGCCCAAATGATCAGTCAGATTATAATGGTACACATAGTTTGTTCCATTCCGTTGGGCATAGCCCTCCGAATTATGGATAATATCAATAGTACCATTATTGTATTCGATACCACCCACATAATCCCTGGTGGTGGTGATTATGTTAGGTGCTGTGCCGATCTTCGAAAGCTTCTGCAGCTTCACTCCAGCCGAATTATACAAAAATGCTACGTCCACCCCTATTTTTTTGGCCGTTTGCGGCAGGTTCAGGTAATTATAGGTAATCGCCATCCCCATACGTTCAGTTTTGGCATTACCGTTAGCATCGTAGGTATAGCTTCCTGTCAAGCCGCCACTCAGGCTCATCAGTTTATTGCCGGTATAGGTATATGTCGTGGCAACAAGGGCATCTCGTTTCAGGGTCTTGATATTGCCCATACCAAGATCATCATAGGTAATCACCTCAGCTATGCTCGCTACCCCTGTCTGGCCATTGCTACCACTGGTCAACCTGTTCAGCTTATCATATTGATAGCTAAACGTGTTGGGTAGCGTCGCATCATCGCCCCAAAGCTGCTGGCTGATATTGCCGTTCCACTGTGGATTTGTCCCATCCTGGTATTTCAGCTGCTGGCTGAATTTGGGCGATGTACTTTTACTTAGCCAGCCCCGCTCATTGTAGGTATAGTTAGTACTGTTGACAAAGGAAGTCTCCGTGCCAGCCTTGCCCACAGCTTTGCTTTTCAGCTGGCCGATCTCATTGTAGCTATTGGATGCCAGAGTCACCTCAGTCTGAGAACCGATCTTCTCTTTGGTCGAAACCAGTCTACCAACATGGTCATATTCATTGGTGGTCACGATAGTTGTTGTAGCCCCTGTCGCCGGTGTATGTACCCGGGTACTAGTCAGCAACTCGCCCGGAAAATTATAGGTATTGGTCACATAATCCGTGCCCCCAAGATGGTTTTTCGAAGCGCTCTGGATCACCCTGCCGTAGTCATCGTAATATAATACTGTGAGCAGCGGCTGGGTACCATCTGTCCTATAGATTTTGCTACCGGTCTGCAGTGACTTGATCTTGGTACTTTTGGTGATTCCGCTGGCAGGAAGTGTAGTCGCTTCGGCAAAGGTATAGTCATCGTAATAATTGACAATGAGCGGCGTAATCGAAATACCTGGACCAGCAAGCGGAAAAGTAGTTGCAAGAGCTGGATAATCATCTCCCACGCGCGTCTCCCAGAGCGGTCCTGCCGTCGCATTCACAAGCCCGCTCACATCCGCTCGGGTTACCTTTGCCGTATTGATATAAAGTCCACTGGAAGTAATACGTCCAAATGCATCATATCTGTTGTAGGCCCACTCTTTTCGTACCCGCTGCTCGGCATCCTGTGTAAGCACAACCTGATCATTTTTGTTATACGCCAGATATTCCCATCCTTTTCCAGGGATCTTTTTCTCGATCAGCCTGCGACGTTCATCGTACCTGTAAGCATAGATATAATTGTCAAAATTAACATAAGTAGCATCCGTTAAAAGCTCACTAAAACCCGTCCCCGTCACTGCCGGCGGGATCACATAACGCAGGTCCCCAAAATCATCATAAACATAATAAGTATCGAGTGCCTTGCTTTCGCTCTCCCACACACGCTTGAGGACAACACGTCCTTCAACATCCTTGTACTCATCCACCGAACCAATACGTATAGCCGTATTTACAGTATTCTCATCCCTGACAGTGGTACGATAGAGTTTCCCAGCACCATAGTTCGTCGTACCACTGGCTCCGCTTGCCGTTACCGTCCATAGCTTAACAACATCAAGCCCCGTGGCCGTATTGGTGCCATAGTCCGTTTTTATCGTATGCCCTGTTCCTACAACTGCCAATGGCTGCCAGGCCGACCCCGGTGCCCCCTGTTCCAGTACACGATTCAGCGGGCTGTTCTCAAAGACAGTAACGGAATAGGGATTTGCCGTCTTCACCACTGCTGCATCCCACCCTATACCGTCCTTGTAAAAGTCCGACTGTGTCGTTTTAGCTCCCGTCCGAAAACTGCCATTGCCTGACTTCTCGCCATAGGGAAGATATTTCGTCGACTCACGTCCAAACCCGTCATATTCTATATACTGCACGATATCTTTGTAAGTTGGACTGGCCATAAGTTGCACCGTCTGACTCGGTCTACCCAGCCCGTCAAAGTATTGGATACTCTGGTTCTCCTGCCCGATCGTGCGCTGGTTCCCAAGTTGAGCAAGCTTTACCGTATCTCGAAAAGTCCGTGTCAGGATATAATTCTGACCTGCTGTCGGAGTGCTCACAAGATTCTGAAAGCCGGCAATACTGATCGTTACAGTTTTACCTGCTGGCTGTACTGGAATATAGAAGCCATCTTTTAAGGTAATGCTCTTGAGGGCCTGGATATTTGTTTGACCATTATAAGAAGTCAGGGGAAGATCATCTACCAGTGCCTGGCCATGGACAGCCCCCAATACAACTAATGATAGTAAGATTAAAAAGTTCTTTTTCATAACTGAAAAGCTTAGTTGGGTCTATAATGGTAATCGATGGACTTATTCACATAATTAAGATGGTCAAGGATCGCCCTCATACGTTGCATGCCATCGTACGTATAGGTCTCTTTTATCCCACGTGCATCTGTTTTGCTGGTCATGCCGACTAAAGGCTTGTACGTATAACTCGTCACCAAGGCATTTGGAAGGCCGGCTCGTAGCTTATCGGCGGCAACCTTGACCAGCGCCTCCATAGTGGCTTCTGTCTGTGCGACTAGGTTCAGGTTGTCAATAGCCGCTTGCGTAAGCGCTGTTGCAACTTCCGCATATGTTGCGTTCTTGATCTCCATCACTGGATATTGGCCCATATAGCCCCAAAGGTAAACAGTAGTAGGATTCTCTAATTTTTTAAGTTCTTGTAGCTTATTAAATGAATTGTAAGAAAGTATCTTAATTTCATCTGAATATCGAGTATCAGCGCTAAATATAGCCGGGCTTCCCAATGGAGGCTGTGTTCCTAAGGAACGATTACTGAATTTAAACATATTAAGCGGCACAGGATTAATAGAGGATAGGGCCTGTCGAGACTCGATAAGGCCTCTGCCTCCTGGACGATATTTGTTAATTGTTCCCGAAACAATACTTTTTACCGAACCTAAATCTCGATACGTTATACTTTCAATCGGAAGCCCCGTGATATAGTTTGAGGCCATATTGTCAATGAAAGAAGTACCAGGGGCATAATCATTTGGATACAATGTATGGGTAACAAGTCTATTCGATTTGCCATCGAGAATAGTATGGCGAGACAGTAATGCATTTGTTGGGTTATCATAGAAAAAAGCCTCCACAGTTTCATTAAAATCAACTCCATTCGTTGCATAATCTTTTGTCCGAATGGTATCAGGATAGATCCATCCTTGATAATGATCATAACCCATAAGATCCAAAGGCTCCCAGTCGCTGCTGGGATCTATTATACTCTGATAACGTTCATTGACAACATATGCTCTATATGTAACCGATTTTCTATCATCTCTATTATATGATGTACTCACCCTCTTTACCGGAATCCTTTGACCGTCCACATATTTATATACAAGACGATCCAGTTCCAGTCCGTTCAAATTTGCATTACTGGTCCACGGTGCATTGAATTCCTGCCCTCGAAAAAGTATTGGCCTTGCATTTGGAAATTGATTGAAAAGATAAATGGTACCACTATTGTCAAGACTATTCTCTTCAATGACATCGGAATAATATTGGGGGGCAGAATCATACAAATCATATGAATAAAATGGATTCGACTGTAAAATATGCTTTTCATATTCACCATAATATACACCGCTTTCAACTGAGCATCGATAGCTCCCTCTCAAATGCCACTCATATATAGGATCATAGGTAGGTGATCCAGTTGATTTTTTATCAGGATCACCTACTTTGTGATAGCTGTATTTTTTTTCGTAAACGGAACCATTTTCTTTTGTAATTACTTTTTGAATTCTAACTCCCCCACTATTTTGATTCTTGAAAGACTGTACATCAGGTGTAAGTTTATAGCTAAATAAAGCAGAAGCTGTCACAAAACTCCCTTTTCCAGCTTCAACTTTTACCTGATAATTAACCCCTGGAGCCAAAGTCTCTTCAAAAACAGCTGTTTTATAAGCTTGTACACTGTTTATGGACATGACGACCCCATCTCTGATGAGAATTACACGTCCAGTACCTGGATAGGGTCCATCTGTTGCTGTTATATCACACAAAATTTCAAATTTCACCCTTTGTTGCATTGGGACCGTAAAAACACTGGAAGTATTTGATCCTGTACCTATATTTCCTACTCCTTGAGCGTCAACCCTCTGAAACGTAGAAGTTCCGGGAATAGTGTATTCTTTCCAGACAGTATTAGGCTCATAAATTAAGCTGTCCTGCCCACCAGTTGGATAAATTATTCGTGAAAGCATCCCCGCTCCAACATACTGACCATCAGGACCCCTGTTCGCTGTCGCATATTTAAAATATTGTTTAAATGATTCATTTTGTGAAGGGGGAATCAAGGTACTATTTGATTTACCATTGTTATACCCAAAATAATCCTGACTATTGGAATACCTTGCGGTTAACTTATCCATATCCTGATAGGCAAACTTATATTTTGAGTCAGCTATGCCGTTCGCATCAAAGAATTGTACTTCGGTCAGAAAACTTCTACTCGGCAAACTAGCTTTAACCATTAAATTTGGATTAAGGCTGGAGGCACCAGCGCTATGATCCAGATAAGAAAGACCGATTTGCTTAATTGGGCTGGTAGAACCTGTTTTGTAGATCTTGATATTCTGCAATATTTTACCTACCTTTGCATTATGGTCAATATAACTTAACTGAACTTTTCCTATATTTGAATTGATTTCTGTCAATAGATAGGTATTGGTATACATAGCAGAGGTACAATTATTGGTAGAAACATCGGGCGCGCCCGAATTGCAGGGTACAGTTTGGGGTATATTATCAATCCTATAGGTCTGGGATTCGCTAACTCCTGTTACATAAGTGTAATGTATCCCTTCATAGGACATATTTATTACGGAACCATCAGGATGTGTTATTTTATATAAAAAAAATGCTGTATTGGTCGGATTTGGGAATACTCTACCGCAACCGCTCCCCATTTTATAAGTATTCTCAACAACCTGATCTCCAAACTCGTATTTCACACCATCTGGGGTATATATTTCAAATATCGTCCCCGAAATTCGTCTAATCTTCAAGCCATTATAGTTCAATAAAATTACATTGTTATTTTGATCAAATATGAACTTACCCGAATAGGTGCCAAAATTGAAACTATATATATCGGGCTCACCATCATAAGAACTTGCAGTTATATTGTAACTGATCATTCCCTTGACATAGTTGAATGTCTGCTGATCAGCTCCATAAGGATCAAAAGTGCTCGGCAACCGGGTAGTATTTCGTTCATCATCCTCACCCAAAACAGTACGGCGTATTACTCCACCCATATTGGCCGTCCATCCGGTTCCGATAATGCCCCCGTTATCGTTCACCCTAATTCCATTACTTGAATAATTTATCTGCAGCGGTACCTGCAGTGATCCCTGGACAAAAGTATAGAGATCAATAGTCTTATTAACGGTTCCAGAAGATAAACCGACATTAACACCTCCATACTGGCCCAAACTACTAGCAGTGGGGGAAGCAGGAATAATATCGAATCCGTCCTTTACCCCTTTTCCATCGGGAACTTGACCAAACAACAGGGCCGAACTTCCCAGAATAAATAAAGAAAATAAAATTCTATAGACTGTCCACATATATTTCTTTTTAATGATAAACTTATATTCTATTAATTAGTTACCGGTACTTATTTGGTAGGCTTTAAGGATCTGATCTCTTTATCTTGTTGCTGAACAGTTTTATTTAATTGAATTACCTGTAAAGTCAACTCCTCAATTTTCTTCAACAGAATCTTATTCATCTCACCCAATGAGATACCGTTTGCTTCAACTTCACTTGCTTTTGGAACATCCTGTAGGTGACCGTTTTTTTGGATAAATTTTTCAGTTTCTTCCAGAGATGGTAGTTTATAATCTTCTTCAAAGACATAGTCTGCCCATCCCGAAGTTTCCACTTTTATTTCCTGGCTGCGGATCTTTCCGTTGACAGCGAGGTCGTAATCTCCCGGTGTCTGAGTTTTGATACCGACTTTTCCCGAAAAATAAAAATCACCCGCGCCAACTGGATTACCCAAGAGCGCACTAATGGTTGGTTCATTGCCGTTGACTTCTTCCAGCCTTGGCCCATAGAAATACTGTCTGTCGTTGACATTTGGATCATAAAATAGAAAGCTTCTCAGACGAGTTGAAGTTGCTGTCGTCGGAAATTTAAAATCGGTTGTAGAAACGACCTTTTTACCTGTTACACCATCATAGACCCCTCCTGAGCTTACCGTAGAAGCGTCTCCTGAACCATGCACATATCCCACTAGCAGATACCATCGATTCAATTCGGGCAGATCACCATACCAAAAATAAGGATTGTTATTTGCGCTTCCGTCCAGGTTATTTACCCCAGCTTCACAACCTAGATAACTATAACCGTCCGTCGAATTTGTTTTCTTAAGCCATATGGTATAACGATAGGCTTTCTGATTATTAATGGCAGTAGTAGGCGCCACAAAGCCACCATCTCCATTTTGATCGCCACTCGGTTTAGCAGTCCAAAGCACCACCTGAGTACCCGATGGACCTATTCCCCATTCACGCTCATTTTCGGAGACGAGCCCATTTAACGAAAAGCCAGTAATGCTTCCGCTGCCGGTTACCCACTCGTTGAGATTTATTAAATTTTGGGCTTTGCTTCCTAAAGCACAAACAGTAAGGAGAAGGAACAATCCTAATGGTGACTTTTTCATAATTGTTAATAATGGGTAAATAGAGATCAGTTCCCTTTGAACAAAATCTAGGTTAATTACTTTTCATCAATACAGTCTATTTGTTAGCTAAAATCAAGAAAAGGTCTGTTTTCTTAAATTTTAATGAAAATTACAATAAAAAAATATTTAAAAAAAGTGTTCTCAAAAAAAATCGCTTATAAAAAAATTTCCAGAAAAACATATTAATTAATAAGTGTAACGTATATTATATATTTCCATATCTTTCACTCAGTGCATTGAATTAAGGACGAGTTGTAAAATGTTTTTAAGCTGAAAATAAGTCCCTTACTAAGGGACTCAAAGAAACAGTAACCGTACATTTATTAAGGAATATTTTTAATCCATTTATCGCTAAAATATTCCCAGTATTTTCGACTGAAGACAATGAGATAAACACCATTGACATGTGCTCCCCGCTGCGCATTCAACCAGGTTAATCCGCCATTTGAGGTTGACACTTCAAAGCCAGCAGGTACAGTACCTTTCAACTGTCGGTCATACTGCCACCATCCCGAGCTATGCCAATAAGGATTGATCAGGTAATAACCTTGCTCGTTGCGTACAATTTCCTTAAAATTATCGAACCCTCGGCCGTTATCTTTATTAGTCCCGACCAAGACGGCAAAAAATCCCAAACTTTCCAGAAAACTCCCTGGTATATAATTACTCAGATCGATATTGGCACTACCAACAAATGGGATATAGAGCTGAAAGATATCGTCAGCTTTCGGAAATATATTGGAGACAACATATTTCTTCGTCCGATCTTTACCGCAGGTGTACGAATCAACCTTGCTTTCGCTTTTACAATCATGAAAACGTAGATACTGATTATCGGATTTAAAATACCGGTTGCTATTATTTAAAAACGAGCAGTTGCTAAAAAAGTAATCAGCTTCATTGGCCACCCATCCCGAGACTGAATATTGATTGGCATCTTCACTACCAAAACCATTGAATACACAGCTATCAAAAACAACATTTTTACCATCGTAAAATCGCAGGTTGTTTCCATTACTGTAAAAATCGACTCCCTGAAAAAGTACTATACTTCCAATCTGTGCGTTACGGTTCGGGATGGTCGTCATCTGGCTGATTCGCCCACCGATAAACTTCGTCACGGCATCACCTGAACTTTCAATATACGATAGAATCGAAGCTTCCAATTGTTCTAGTCCGTCGACATTCGTTTGTTCAACATCACAGTTTAAGTAGGTAATATCCGAGATACTGGCTGCATTTGCAGCTAACATATTAAAGTTAAAAAATTTGACATTTTCAAAAGTATTCTGAAAATAACCGGTCTGCTCTGTATGAAAGCATTTGGAAAAGTTTGCGATCGTCGAATCCCGGACGATCATACTGGATTCGCGGTTATTATAATTGATCATAAATTCATGAACAATACCACAGCGGGAAAAATTACCGGCAGTTTGCTTACCTACAAAATGACAACCCTCCAACACATAACTGGCTCCGGATTTGGTCCCCATGATATGCAAAGCATCCCCATAGCTATCGGGCAATGTCATAGGAAGATTCTTGTCGCGGCCTCCAAAGTTATTCACAGCGACATTTGAAAGGTTGAGTAGCCGGCTTCCCATTAAGCGAATCGCACTTCCTATTCCGTTATCGATGCGAATATTTGAAAGCTTAATCCTTTCTGCAGAGATCTGAAACGCCGAAACAATGTCATTGTTATAAGGATTAGCAGACGGAACTGCATCGTATACCGAGAGATCAAATTCAAGTCCGTCTATCTCGACGCTATGTCCAACGTTATTGTCGAAAATATTGTACAAATTTGGTGGATAAGGGTATATTCCATCAGCCCCTAAGCTGAAAACATTGACCTCCCGGTTTTGGGTCACGTTCCAAATATTCTGACCTTTACTATGGGTAAGCTTTTGATTGGGCTTAATCAAGGCATCATTAGATAAAATGACAAGCCTAACTCTGCTCCCAACTTCAAACGGAACCCGGATATTTTTGGTGATGTTATAATGCGCAGCTGTCTTTGGGATATAAACAGGAGCCTTATGATATAATGCACTTTTGATGCATCGGATTAGTGCATCCGCATCGTCAGCGATGCCATCTCCTTTGGTCCCAAAGTATCTACTGTCAATTTGTTGGGTGAATTTATGTTCCAGCTTTTTACCACCGACAGCTATTACGCTACCGGCATTATCCTGCTCAGCAGTGTTACTGAGATAGTAATTGATCGGGCGCGGTGTATCATTTGCCTGGTGGTAGCCCAATAGTCGCAGTCCGTCATAGGTCCCGTCTGTTAATGCAGTAAGTTCTGCCGCCGATAGAGTCCTTATATCGTCTAGCCTGTTTTTAATAAGAAATTGATTTGCCATCATGCTGTTGTTTTTAAATCTTACACAAACTTAGGCTTCATCCAGGGGCTATGGCAGTAAAAGAAGGACTATGTTATCGGTAGAATGCAACTACCGAAAAGTCAATACTACGGAGATAAAAAATGGAGAACTCTATAAGAGAACTCCATTCACTATTAATGTATTTTAAAAACTTGAATTATCTCGATTTCTTTATTGGCGTATCTGCCGATATTGCAAAGAAATCATCAGGAAGTTCCATCGCTTCTATTTTTTGAGCTACCGACTCCATTTTAAATTGCTTATTTTCAACCACGATTTTCAATGGAACAGACTTTGCTTTTGATAAATAGTAATTCCAGTTTCCATAATTATGGTTCTGAAATTTACTGACATTAATGGGATATCTTGATGAAAAAAAGTAGGTTGTTTTCCCCTTTTCGTCGTTAGAACTAATGCATCACAATCTTCACCTAGTATTTTCTCTTTATTTTTAATAAGCTCCGAATTAAACACCGAATCTGAATTTACATTCGCATTAAACCAATAAAGTGTGTCCGATCCGCTCATCTTATTATAAAGTTTATTCGTTTCGCCGATATATAACTGAACGGTTATACTAAAACCATTTGTGTAAGATTTATAATTACCTGATTTAATAAAATATTCTTGTTTCTCGCCAACGAGAGCTTTCATCTGTTCACTAGAAACATTAGGCACTTTGCTTTCGAAGTTATTTTGACAAATAATTTCACCTTCAAAAGCCTTTTGAGAATAACCATTAAATGTGGCTGACCTCCCCCCCTCAAAACAGGACATTTTAAAAGTAGAGAATTCGGGCATGAATTGCTAATTTAAAAAACGATGAAAATATCAAAGTTTACCGAGGCACAGATAGCCTTTGCGCTACGGAAGTACGAGACCGGCACCCTAGTGGAAGAAATATGCCGGCAAATGGGAGTTTCTCAGGCGACATTTTTCAATTGGAAGAAAAAATACGGTGGTCTGGGTGTTGCAAAGTTGCGCAAACTGCGGCAACTTGAAGAGGAAAATGCTCAGCTAAAAAAGCTTGTGGCCGATCTTAGTTTGGACAAGCAGATGTTACAGGATGTGATAAAAAAGTTGTGAAGCCTGCCTACTAAAAGGAAATGGCCTGTTGGATGGTCAGCAACTATCGGGTATCTGCCTAGCGGGCGTGTCGATATGTATGCCTGTCCAGGTCAATGTACTATTATATCCATTACCGACATCGGGCGGATAGTTTACTGAAAATGCGGATGAACGAAATAGCCCACACATGTATCTGCTATGGCTTTCGACGTATATTTATTCTGCTCCGACGGGAAGGTTTTACCGATAACCATAAACGTGTTTAACGTATTTATAAGGCTTGCGGACTAAACCTACGCGCCAAGAGGTCAACACGAAGTCGTAGTGCTGCCCATCGGTTGGACCGATTGTGGACTACAGGTATAATCCAGTTTTGGAGCATGGATTTTTACAGGACGCAATGTTTAACGGCGAGCGTTTTCGTATCTTAGCTATAATGGATAACTGTAGTAAAATCTGCCATGGTCTATTGGCGGGGAAGTCTTTAAAAGGTGCTGATGTAATGGATGAACTTACAGCCCAAAAGGCTATAAACTCCACTTTTGAATGTCTGAACAACGGGGAGAAGGTCACTTTTCTCAGACGATACTAAAATAAAATCCCGACCTAAACAGGTCGGGATTTATTCAGCTTAATCCATTAAACAACTATCCAAGGCTATTTTTTATAAAAGTTTATCTCTGAGAATACATGAAATAAATAATAGTATATATTATTAAAAAATAAAACGTCAATACAGCCATTGTCCAAAGGAAAACTTTAATTAAAATAGAATTGGAATATTTTAATACGGACTTAAAACCGAAACATATCAAAAAGTTTATTCCTCCACAAACTAAGCCGCAAATAGTAGTAAATGTCAATCGTTTTAAAAAATCAATTATACTTGAATACTTACTGTTTTCAATAGCAGAAACAAAAAAAGAGGCGGATAAAGTTACCAACCATAGAAAAAAAATATTAATTATTAGCAATAGTATATAAACAACTAATGTTTTAAAAATACGGGTTCTCATCTTCACGTTCTACTTTGTAACCTTGTTCAGTTTCAGTAACATTCCATTTTCCCTGAATGAAAAGTTTATTGGCATAAGGCCCTAATAGTTTTAATACCTCAGTCATTTTATTAATATTGGCTTTACTGACTGTTGCACCATGGCTCTCTGTTACACCTTTCGTTTTACCGTTAAGTTTGCTAAAGCTCATAAATATATCAACACCCCCTAACCTTATCACAGGAGACACTGGATCTGCCTGAAAATGAGACTGCATAGAAAATGTTCCTAATGGAGTTGTAAATTCATCCGCTTCGTCAGGAGACAAATACAACATACTCTCAACATTATGTCCATGATTAATCAAATAGGAAGCAATCCCTGCTGCAAATGCACCTCCCTCACTATGGCTAATAAACTTAAAGCTTTCTCCTTTCTTCATTCCAAAAATTAAGTCTTTATAGTTTTCAATAGCATATTTCACGCCTGAATTAAATCGATCTTCCCCAGACTGATCCCCACCAAAATATGTAGAGCCGTCTATAAATTCATTTAGCTCATAATTCGCTGCTCCCATAAACTGTCTAGATGATTGTATAAACTGTCCACTAAAATAATCCCAATATGCTTTTTTGGGTGATCCGGGAGCCAAACCTGCTAAATTCAATATACGACTAAAATATCCATTTACATATATCACTTTTTTTCCGTCTGGATCATATGCATTGATAGGTGTATTTGCAGCATATATATAAGGTGATATAGATATATATCTCTCTGCCAACGGATCCACCACATTCCACCGTCCAATCTCAGCATCATATAACCTCGCCCCATAATCTAACTGCCCCCCTAAATCCTGCTGTATTTCTTTTCCGTTATAAAGATACTTATTATTCCCACCACTCAAAATTCCCTTTGTCTTGCCGAAAGGATAATAATCTTGTTTTTGAATAGGCTCAATTTTATTTGTGGTCGGATTTTTATAGATCACCGAACGAATATTGCCCAAATGATCTTTCAAAGCATAGTAATAGGAATAATTAGTTCCATTCCTCAATAAATACCCCTCCTCAGTACCGATTCGCTCGATATTGTTTCCGCTATATTCAATTCCGCTAATATAATTTCTATCTCCCTCCTTTGAGGATGCTTTCCTAAGCTTATTTCCTCCGGCATCATATATATAGGAGATCTCAATGGGATCAGTACCACCTACGCGTTTCGCAGTTTTAGGTAGATTTAGATAATTATATGTAAGCGTGATTCCCTGGCGGTCGGTAAGCGAGTTTCCATTATCATCATACGTATAATTACCGCCAATTCCTCCGCTTAAACCCGTCAAGCGGTTACTCTTATTATCATTCGCATAATTATAACCAAAAGCTGTTCCATCATCGCGTCTCAGACTTTTTATATTTCCCATGTCATCATACGACAGTTCTTCTTTGATCTTTATACTGTCCAAAGAGACGCCCAGTATTAGTCGATCTAGATTATCATAAGTATAATTAAATGTTTTATTCATCACGGACTTGTGACCCCATTGCTGTTGACTAATATTGCCATTGTATTGCGCATTATTCAACACAGTGCCCCCGTTGTCCACATTGTAATTGAGCTGATATGAGAAAAATGGCGTTCCAACTTTTCTCTGCCACCCCCTTTCATTGTACTCAAAGGAAGTAGTGTTCCAAAACGTTACACCATTATCTTCGCTATGAACCGACCGACCGATCAACTGGCCAATTTCATTGTATGCCAACTTAGCTTGAATAACTTCTGGTTGCTCATTTATCCTTTTCTTTACTTGCAACAATCGCCCGACATGATCGTATTCGCTTTTAGTAGAAATAGTGATCGTACGGCCACTAAGTGGAGTGGTATGTTCTTGGGTCGTTTTAACCAATTGCCCTGAAAAATTATATTCATTAGTAATAATATCATTCCCACCAAGATGATTGGTACGGCTTTGTTTTACGACCTGCGCGTCATCATCGTAATTATTTACTGACCAGATCCACTGTACTGGATTAGAATCGAGCACGCGCGTCTTGCCGGCAGTCAGCAATCCTTTCAGCATATTACTGTAACCTGAATGGTTGGTAAAGGGTAGATTGGGGATGTCACTATAGCTATCATAATAATTTACTTTATGAACAGTCATACTACCTACATTCGTTGGAATCGCATTATTCGTATAACCTTCCAATCCTGAACCGGGCTGCTCCCACAGTACCCCTGTATACGCTGCGAGTGTTTTCTGAAGATTGTCATGATCATCACCGCTATGTCCACTCTCTATTCCATTCATTATAACACGACCAAATACATCATATTTAGTAAAACTCCATTCACCACGTTTTAACTGTTCTGCATCACGGGTGAAGACCACTTGATCGTTATTGTTATAAACAAGATACTCCCATCCTTTGCCCGGAATCTTCTTCTTAATTAAACGTTGTCTACCATCATACTTATAAGCATATACAAGCTCTTTAAAAGGTTCACTGCTTTCATCAATAGCAGGCTCGTTATAACCTGGTGGAATGACATACCGAAGGTTACCAAAATTATCATAAACATAATGGGTATTAAGGGATTTAGTTTTTGAGGCCCATACTCTTTTAAGAATTATACGGCCCTGAGCATCCTTATACTCCTCTGTTGTGCCAGCTTTGGCACTATCAGCAATCCAGTTTTCATCCTTAGTAACGGTTAGATTAAGCGCACCTTCAGAATAATTGCTTATTCTATCTGCACTTTTATCGTCCGCTTTTATTTTCCATAAAGGCACGTCAGCAGCGGCGTTGATACCATATTCGGTGACAATAGTATGCCCTTCGGCTGAATTGCGCTTAACTATCGAACGTGTGGCCACAGGTTGCCATGCAGTGCCTGCCGCACCCAGTTCCATAATACGTCCAAGTGGGCTACTATCCATTAATACAACGGCGTACGGTTTGCCAGTCTTGACAACATCGTCCCAAGGATTAGAATAGTAGGCCAACTGGTCTAATTTTATGCTATCCGCTGGCTGGAGACTCCCTCCTTTGTTCTTATTCTTAACATGTGGTAGATAACTTGTACTTTCTCTCCCAAACCCATCGTATTCTTTATATTGTAAAATATCTAAATATTTGGGACTGGCCATGACCTGAATAACCTGTGACAGTCTTCCCAAGTCATCAAAATATTGAATGGTCTGATTTTCGTCACCAATGCTACGCGGTTGTTCTATATTGTTTGGCGTAACCCCCGGACTTCTAAACGTCTTGGTTAATACGTAATTCTGTTCTTTACTAATATTGCGTATCAAATATGGAAATGACGCAATAGAGATTGTCACAGTATTACCTGCAGGAATGTGAAAACCACTTTTTAACGTGATACTTTTTAATGCTTTTATATCTGTCTGATTATTATAAACGTTAAAAACAGGGTTTTCTTGCAATTCCTGCCCGTATCCAATCGCACATAGCAGTGTCGACAAAAAAATAAAAACAGTTCTTTTAGCTAGATTCATATTACTCTGTCTATTTTTCATGAAAATCATATTAATTGCAGCTTTCCTGCCATGAAGTGGTTACACCATTGATAGTTTGGTCAGTACCAGAACTACCATATCTAAATCCAATAAAAAATGCTTGTGCACAAACGTAATAAGCATAACGTCCCTGGCCATCAGGCACATAATCATGATCCAATTGATTGGCTGCAACTACTTGATAGGTTAAGGTTGTACAATCCTGATAACGAATGTATAAATTAGGAAGAGCAGCTGTAGGTATCATAATTTTGACTCGACGACAATCAAGACAGGTTCCATTAGTATTAGCATAGTTCTGTCCATTTGCGTCAATATCATTGCTTGCTTGCAAGTTCGCATCATATTTCGATATTTTTGATGAATACTTCCCTGCCGGAACGGTGTATGTAACCTCAGAGCCTATCAAGCCAGAGCAATTGTTCTTACGGAATACTTTACTTTTCAGATCGTTGGTATATATAATCTCTCCGCGGTAGTTATAACTAAATGATTTGACAATATTCGACGAACGATCAATTATGTGCTGGAGTCTCTGCATACCATCATATTGATAAGTTTCGATTTCTCCCCGAACATCGGTTTTACTCGTCATTCCTACCAACGGTTTATAGGTATAACTCGTTACCATCGATCTTGACATTGAATTGTCTGCTCTTAATTTATTCATCGCAGCAATTATTGTTGCGTCGGAAACAGTGGCTTGATCTAGTGCATCTATCGTAGTCTGTCCCAAAACTTTGAATACCTGGTCATAACTGGCATTTTCAATTTCTGCAACCGGATATTGGCCTGCGTAACCATATAAGATACACATAGGTGTGCCCTTTTCCAACTGCTGTTCAATGACATTTCCGTATTTATCGTATAAATTGTATCGAATACGTCCTTCGTAAACACCTGTTGCAGAATTTAGGGACTTAACTGCGCTCAATGCCGGGAAGCCATGAGATGTTTTTGTAAACTCGCTCATTTGTCCTTTGACTCTACCGTCCACATCCTCTTTTGAGATAATTGCTGTACTGAGCATATTTTTAGAAAACATCAATTGATATACGCCCAATGGATCAATCAAGCCCTTTATCATATCTTGCGGATATTTAATCTCTTGATTTATTGTCCCCCCCTGACTCCTGCTTGTTAAAATGTTTGTCGGGTAACGGTGGTCATTATTATTGTATTGATAGGATGTAGCTACAGAAGACGATTTGACTCCATCTGAATATAGCTTTTCTTCTTTTCCCGTCAATTTGGTCCATTTGGCACGTAGCGTACTTTTAACAAATAATCCAGGTTGATAATTAAGGCAAGGATGCATTATTTCCGTTCCATTAGAACTTAACAAGTACATATTTGTGAGAAAGGAGGGAAAGGGTTCATACATATCTGCGTCATCTGTAGTACCGATTACTGGTGTATAATTAAAGCTTTCAGACTTAACTTTAACTCCGGTGATTTCATTACCACTATAGAATTCCCTCGATGTCAAAATTGGTTGAAAAACATAACCTTCCAATGCATCATTAGTAATTGATGGCAAAGGGTCATCATAATTTTCAACAGTCGTACTTTCTTTTCCATTTACGACCTCTTTTATTACAACCTTCTTGTAGTAAAAATTTGATGGCAGATGACTCTTTTTCATTGTCTTTTCAGAAGAATAACTATAGCAGCTAGCCGCTCCAAAATACCCCTGATCAACCGGAAAATCCCGAATAGCGTTATCTGGAAAGCTTATCCACAAGCCTTCAGGAGAGCCGTATTCGTACTGCTTTGTATTTACGACAAGACCATCGCTATCAAAAAGTTCAATTTTATCTACTCTAAGCCCTGGAGCACAACGTGTCCCCGATTTATTTGCAGAATAATATAGTTTGAGCCCCCCAGAAGTTGGATAATTAATTTGTTTTAAACTACCTTGTCTGGTATAATTATCAGAAACATCTCGATATGCAGTCCAACCGGTACCAGCTATATATAGAAGATGTTTATTATCATACCCATTATAATATCCGAAACCGTCTTTCGATAACGTCAGTGTTTCCGGAAGACCATATTCTTCATGATATTGAAATGAATAGACCTGCTTCTCCTCACCAACTGTATCCTCAAAAGCCAGTCGAGAAAGTTTCAACTGCGGGTTGCCTTTAAACAACTCATAATTGAATTTAATTCTTCTGATAATATCCCCATTTTTATTTTTCACTTCTATTTTATCCAATTTTTTTTTCCAATTTGAAGCCTTGGCATCATCAGAATAAGTGAATGCAATAGTCAGGTCTTGGGAACTCACCATGCTAATCAATTTATTGCCATTATTCACGGAGGTATAAATAGTGTTACTCCCCTCACGGTCGTCAAAACAATTGCCTACTTTTTCGGTATTAAGGCCTTTTATACGAAAAAGTGTACTCGAGCTGGGATAGCTATACGAGGTAGAGTAGTCTATATAAGAAAAATTAACTTTCTTATTATGTACAGTTGTAATTTCATTAAGTTTCCAGCCTGTTGCTCCACTCGATGACCAATTACTCGGGTTAGAATATGTACTCGTATACTCTCGTACATTAAAATTAAAGCTATTGCCATTATCATCTTTTACGAGAAAACTATTGAGCGCTTTGGAATCATAAGAAAAACTCAACTTATTATCATTTAGTTGCTTTAACTCCAGTTTATTATTAAAGAAAATACCACCTGCATTATTGAGAAAATTATAGGAATAATTATCTTGATTTATATCAATTCCATTAGTTGCAAATGATTCTAACGTGGACTGCATCTGTTGGGTATTCGCTTTAATGTTATTCGCTAAATAAGCGGATGCAGGGAATGCCTGACCTAAAAATGTTGCACCATTTGTTCCTACAGATTCATCAGGCAATCCATTGATACTCCTATAAACCCCTCCTCCAACATTGAGCGACCATCCAAGCCCAACTGAACCCGAGAGCTGCGTTACTTGAATTCCGGAAGTTTGGTATGACAAGCTTATCGGTATTTTGAGTCCATCTACATCAATTTCATATAGTGGTATCTCAATAGGGACAGTTCCAGTTGCCGAAACAGCTGGTGTGTAATAATAGTTTGCAAATTTAGTTGCCTCGGGTGTCATCTGCCCTATTTTTTTGAGTTGATAGGGGTCATTTGTCTGAGTATATCCTTCAAAAAAGAATAACATTAAAAACACAGTTATCAGGCCAGCCCCTTTATTAAAAATATTCAACAGTTGTGATTTGTAAAGTTTGTCCCTTCTTTCTTTCATAATTAAATAGTTAATTTTATTTATATAAAAAATAAAATTAAACCTCTAAAAACCATTTATTTACAAAAAATCAATTAAAAAGACATAAAAATTCTGTACAGGAAGGATCTATCCATTGTACTACTTGAAGAAATAATACACAATAGTACTTCAAACACATTATGGATTGAAGCCCTTAAATAGCATTAAGGCCTCAAAAAAACCAAGAATTATAGGTATTCAAATCTTTATAACAGTTTGTCAATAATTAGCAAGCATTAGGGGCTTAAAATTATTAATGCGCGAATGTAAAAAACGAAAATGAATTAATAAAATATAATTTGAAATTTCATATCTTAAGATGACAAACAAACAAAATAACAGGAAATATTAATTTCCATAAAACACTGATAACCGCAGTATTACACATAAAGAAAATCATTTTATATAGAAAAAAATATTACCATACTCCTTTTACTCTAAAAAAGATATTCTCCAGCGATTTATTCGTAAAGCAAAACTTGGTCGAAATAAAAAACGTAGAAATAAACAAAAGCCAGGTCTCGACCTGGCTTTTATAAAATACCGCAACTTTGACTTAAAATAACAAGGGAGCAGCTTTATCTACTCCTTAATTTATCGATTTCGACAGCCTGTTTCTTTACGGTTTCGTTCAACTGAATCATTTGCAGCGTCATCTCCTCAATCTTTTTTAATAAAATTTTATCCATTTCATTAAGCGAGTATCCCTCCTTTTCAACGACTTCCGCTTTTGGGACATCTGGTAGATGCTTATTTCTTTGAATAAATTCATCAACCTCCTCTAACGAAGGTAACCTGTAGTCTTGCTTAAACACATAGTCTGGCCAGTTTGCCGTTTCGACCTTAATTTCACGTGCCCTTATACTGCCGTTGACCGAAAGCTTTTGGCCAGGCGATGCAGGTGCACCAATGCCTACATTTCCACTTCCATCGGTCATCAATGTTGGGATGATAGTGAACGATACTTCAGGTAGCGACGGCGGGGATACCTGACTGGTGATCGGTACAAATTTGGAGTCCAGCGTATGCCCATAGGAAAAGGAGCTAACCGCAAACGATGTATAATCGTAAGGATTAGGGACAATATAGAAATCTGTTTTCGTTCCATTCTTATAGGCTTTCAAAGAAATTTTATTGTCGGAATATTGACCTACATTGGTCTGAATCACCTTTAGCCCGTTTCTATTTGAAACATAAAAGCTTGTCTCTCCGTTGGAATCTGAGAACCAGGATCCTCCCCAAATCTTAATGATAATTTTCTGTGAATTTGACACATCGTTTTCGGCACGTTCGAGGCTACCGACGTAGACGAAGGTATTACCTGGTATTGTTGTAATCTGTACAGGAGTCTGCCCTTTCACGACAAAAGTCAAAAGTACCATCAACAGCGGAAATAATATTCTTTTCATTTTTAAATTATAAAACTTTATCGTTTAAATTACCTACCTCGGGCGTTAACTACTTACTGCAAATATTTGATGACCACTATCTACTTTCCAGCAACTTTATTTTTTCTGATTGTAATTTGACCTGTTCGGTTTGTATTTTTACCTCATGATTCAATTGAATAAGCTGTAAGGTCATCTCCTCAATCTTTTTTAACAGAATTTTGTTCATTTGTCCCAGAGATACTCCTTCAGCTTCTGCTTCTTCCGCTTTCGGAACTTCTGGTAAATGACCATGTTCATTTATAAACCGTTCCGTTTCAGCTAAACTTGGCAAGTTATAATCTGCCTTAAACACATAATCCGGCCAGTTATTAGCTTCAACTTTTATTTCCTTAGCACGTATCTTGCCGTTGACTTCAAGTTTTTCTGATGGTATACGAGTTCCAATACCAATATTCCCTGCAAAATAATTATTGCCTGCCCCCTGTATTGACAATTGGCCACTTAACATCATTCCATTCGCATTGACATTTTCGTCCATTGCCGTCTTAAAGGTATGAGCAGCTCCATTTTCTTCCTGATAAGGCAGTGAATTCTGAACATTGTCATACACTCTCGGGCTCTGCTGGACATTTGAGGTATAATGATAGGTTGATTTACCTTTTAACCAAATGACAAAATCACGGCTACCACTGGATTTTGTAGCGTCATGATAACCAGCTACAAAAGGAATGATTACGACCATATCCTGGCGTCCTTGATAAATATTGGTCTCGATAAAATGTGACCCATGTCCCCACATCATTGTGTGGATCCTAAATCTTGCCATTACCGATCCATTCCAGTTGGCGTCTTCATGCGCATCAGATCGGCCGATTTGAATTTCGGTAGGTTGATGTCCCACCCAGCCATAATCGTTAAAAATTACGGGATAGTATTTATCAATATCACCATTAACAACAAACTTACCACTACTAGCCTGTCCAAATACCAACTGCGTAACGCTTAATAACAAAGCGAAAAAGAATATTTTCATAAATTTTAATATATGCTTTAAAATAAATTTGATCCTCTTTATAAAAGACAACTTTTTAATGATCTACTATCTTTTCATTCTTTTTGTCGATCACAGCTTTCATCTCTCGAATCTGCTTTTGCTGGTCAATCATGTGTAGTGTCATTTCCTCCATTTTTTTTAACAGCAAAAGATTCATTTCGGCTACATCCAAACCATCAGCTTGAATCTGTTTTGCCGATGGAATCTCGGGTAAATGCTTATTTTCTTTCACATAACTTTCAATCTCCTCCAGACTTTTTAGTTTATAATCAGGTTCGAAAACGTAGTCAGGAACAGAGATATCTGTCTTAACCTTGATTTGATTGGCTAGGATATTACCGTTTACAGCGAGATCGGCTTGAGGATCAGCAGTGCCTATTCCAACTTTACCCAAGACATTAAATCTTGACACGTAATTGGTGATTTGTCTATTTGCGGAATAATCTACGATTTCACTCAAAACATCTGTATTTTGAGGTGTATTATTCTTTTCGTAAATAACAAACTCTAAGCTCATTCCAGAAGACTTTGCCCAACCAATAAACTGAATCCCATTACCATGCCATGCAGCATAAGGCACATCCAAGGCAATATATTTTTTTCCCTTATACCGACAGGTTTTGAGCTGCCAGCGAAATGATTCTTCATCATTGGACACCAAATTGGCAAATGTTGCGTTATAGGAAGATGAGCTATTTACATTTGCAACGTTAAGACGATTAAATGCACCTTGGCTTCCCCGTCGAGCAGCTAATGTACCAATCAGATAGTTATCGGCTAAAAGTGTATTATCATATATTTCATGTAGAAGAATTAGCGACTTAGTAAAGTCCCCGTTTCCTGCAGTATTAATAATTTTGTGTACATAATCACCAGATACAGTTGTGACCTGGGCCATCGAAATTCTGAGATTGAATAAAACTGTAAAAAGTAGTAAAAATTTAAAAATTTGACGCTTCATAAGGTTGTTTTATACTTATAATTTTGTTTTTATTTATTTCCCGTCTTTAACTCGTCGATCTGCTTTTGCAGTGAAATAACATGTAAGGTTAGTTCTTCATTATTTTTCAGAAGCTTCTTGATCATTTCGCCCAATTGAACACCATCCTGTTCAACTTCTTTTGCCGTTGGCATGTCAGGTAGGTGCTTATTGCTTTTAACAAAAGTTTCTAGCTCCTTTAAACTATTCAGTTGATAATCTTCCTCAAAGACATAATCGGGCCACTCGGTTGCTGTAATTGTTACCTTAATTTCCTCCGCTTGGATTTTTCCTTTGACGGAAAGCTTTTGCTGTGGGTTATCGGTGCCGATTCCAAGGTTTCCTTTGGCATTCATGGTCATGTAATTACTTTCATAACTGCCCCAAGAGAAAAGTGGCCGATTTACCAGTGGTCCCGAACTCCTACGGGCATCGAAACGTACCATGGGCATAATACCGACATCTGAAGTCTCAGGCACACTTGCTCCTATGCCAAGCGCAAAATCGTCATTATAGGTCCTGGAAGCTTGGATCCAAGGTATAAATCGTCCATTTATGGCCGTACCATTTGCAATCGTCAGGCTTTCATTAGGGGCATCACTAACGGTATATTGAACAATTTTTTCCCATAGGTTATTTTCTGATGCCTTTCGGACATCAATTTGATAGACCGGGTTTGTCATACCGATTCCAACATTTCCTGTTGCAGGAAATATATTTGTTTGCGCATTGCCTTGTGACAGCAAAATTCCAGAAATAACTGCTGTCATAAAAATAGATTTTAAATTCATATGGCTTGTATTAATAATAAGGAATACTTGGTACATTCTAAGATTTACCTTTCACAATAGGCTACCTCATAAAAAAATAACTATTCTGGCGTATTTTGACTTTTGAGCGTCGCTCTTCAATCATACTTCATTTATTCTCTCCCACATATTTCCTTTTAATATTGTAATTTGGCTATCAAATGCCGAATCTTTATAAAAGACAATATTATAAAGCACTGGGGTGGTTAACATTTTTTTTATGGGGTTCTTAATGTATACGCATTAGTTCTCATGCCTTGATGATATAATCTATTTGTAAAATCATCGGGCTCCAATTCGACAAGGTTAAGATGTTTTCATTAACTTTTTCAATATCCGAATATAAAGGGTAAAATCATTTTTGCTGGAGGTTTATCAAATAACTAAAAGTTATCTCATATATCCCATTTGATTTTGTCGGTACCATTTTGGTTTGAGAATACATAAAGGGCGCCTCCCAATTGCTTCTAAGCTTATAAAAATTTGCATCTAGCAAAAAAATGAAAAATCCTAATTTTTCTCTCTTTATCACTTGAAACACAGGAAGAGAAAAAGAATAGATTATAATAAAAAGAATAATTCGCATGACTTACTTTTTAAAGCAGTTATAAGCACCTAGTATAGCTCGTATTCCGCGATAAGATATAGCACCAATTCCCTTTTTCTAGAACCTCTAATTTCTGTTTACAAAACCTATATGTTGAGCATTTTGTGTTCCAGTCAACTTTAAAGATCGGCCGAGCCTTTGTTTAGATTCCTCTATTTATCAGAGCATCTTTGTCCAATCTACATGTACCTTATAAGATCCGCTATTATCCTACACCAGTAATCCTTTGAGGACGCATAAACTTTTATAGCCCATTCTTTCTAATATAAATAAACTTATTGTCCTTTGTTGAATAAAACATAAAATAGCATGCTCCAGAATCAGCATAGATATAGGCGTAAAAATTTCCACGTTGCAAAAGCTTGCTATTCAGCTTTTGAAAACAATTATTTTCGAAATTCGAACTATCCAGTTCCAGTGAAAATAATTCTTTTGTTTCATTGTCAATTGGGCATTCCCTCCATTGTCCAATTTTTACATCTCCTACAATAGTTCTATTTTCCCATTTTGAAATAGGCTTTATATTTTTCTTTAATACTATGTTTTCTGATTTATATTGTATTGCATCAAAAAATTCACCCCTCATACTAAACCCAATAAGATCTATTGCACATTCCTGTTTTAAGATTGGGAGTTGATCCAACACGGCTAATTGATCGTTTTTCTTAAAGAAATCAACGGGCTGATTTTTAATCACAAAAAAGATCAGTAGGCAAACAGATACAATGCTAATTTTTTTCCAAAAACTCATACTACTTTTATTTTAAAGGTATTTTAGCATCTCCATAACCGTGGATAAGAAAAGCTTTTCCAGAATGAGCAGTGCCCGGCCGGCCAATTTCAGTAGCCATATCTCTAAACGTTCTTCCATCCATTTCAAAATCATATTGATCCAAATAATTATTCCCTCCAATTCGGACAGTACCAATTTGTTTATCAATTAGAGTCAATGTTAAAGTACCATAAACTTGACCTGTTGTCGACATCGAAAGACTTTTCATATTCCACTCATAAATAAAATTTTTTGTAATTCTATTTTTATTTCCAAATGACCGCACCGTAACATTTGGCAATTCAATTTTGTTCATATCTACAAACAAGGGCTCGCCTGATTTGCCTAACCACCATGCATCCGCTTCTCCTTTTGTTAAAAAACCATCATAATCTGGCCTTTTACTCAAACTATTATAATGTTCAAAAAATATTCTATAATCTACAACATTCGGTATCGCATTTTTATAATCAGTACCACCTTTGGGTGCCAAATCTTTTTGTAAAGCGTATTCATGGCTCATGCCTTGATAAAAGTCATTTCGATCCATAATAATCGGTTTACCTTTTAACCCCTTACTATCAGTACCTAAAAAATCACCATTTGTATCATATACTGGATTAACACTACCGCCATCTTTGTCAACTCCAGAAACAGGATTATTCCCCATCCCTACATAAGGTGAATTAAACTGTCCTTTTGGGTCAATCGTCAACCATCTGCACAAAGACGCATCATAGTCTCGAAGCTCGAAGCTGTTTAGTCCAGATTCTTTATCTCTTTCTGCATATCGTCCCTGATAACCATATCTATAGTCTGTTCCTCCAGATCGAATTTCTTTACCAAAGGGAAAATAATCAGCGTAGTATACAATATCGACAGCGCCATTTACAGTTTTATTTCGATTTATAACAACCCGCGTATTTCCTAAATGATCTGTAAGCGTATATTGATAATTACCTCCTAGTTTATAAAATGTCCCTAGACGTTCCAAACCATATATCGGCTGTTCCCTTAATTGAATGCTTCCTCCACCCATTTGTTCAAAAACTGCAGCCAATGTCCCATTACCACCATAACTATACCAGGTGATCAAATTTGTACGATGATCTTTCTTCATAATACGTCTGCCATCATCATCATATTCAAAGCTAAGTATAATATCCGATTTCCTAGTACTACTATAAATCTTGGTAACTTTATTGGAAATATTATATTCGTAATATTGTCCTCTGGAGTCATTAGCATCCTTTACAAGTCGTCCAATTTCATCATATGCATAACTCGAATAATCAGATTCCCCACTTAATTTATTTGTATTAGGCTCATAATTATAAAAATACTCTCTATCGACATCTGGACCAATTCTTTTAATACTGAGGATATTACCATGTCCATCATAAACAATATCCTTTTCACGATTGACATCTCCAGCCGAGGTAAATGAAACTTTGGCAAAGTTCGGCGTTCCCCAAGTACTTTCACTCAACTGACCTCTGTAATCGTATTTATAAATATTCATTACCGGCGCAACATCCGTAGAATTCGGCTTCTTCGAGAACCAGCTTATGCCATTGATCAGCCCACTATAGCTTGCGGCATTTCCCCCACTCTGAATACTTGGTATTCCGGCCTGTTTGTTGTTATAGTCTCCCAGATAATATTCAAGGTTCATACCGAAAACGTCTGCTGCAAAACCATTTCCTCCATCCATACTAGGATCCTTTGAAGCATTGGCGTTATTGATACTTTTCAGCTTACCGTCGATGCTGTACACATAATCTATTCCCTGCAGCTTATCTCCCAGTTCAACGCGCTTTAGCGGACCATGGAGGTAATAACTGTATTTAGCATGTAGCACTTTACTTGTAGCAATGTCAGTGGTATTGGTGTACGTTGCTATGAGCCTTTTATTTTTGTCATACTCAAAATAGTGCACCATGGTCTCACCTGCTGTGCCCTTTTGATAGATGCTCTTGACCACATTCCCCAGCTCATCATAAGAATAATCCATCGTCTTGTAGCCAAGCCCTGCGACATACTTCACCACCCAGATAACCTTGCCATCACCATCATAGTTGTACCAGGTCTTGGTTAACAGAGTAGCCGGGCTTGGTGCTCCACTATACCTGGCTTTTGTCGAAATAGCTCCACCAGATAGAAAGTAACTATCCTGAACATAATTAGGCAAAGAAGGTACTACAGAAGCCGTATCGTAGCTTATGGTCATTACATCGCTTTTGGTACCTGCCGGATATTTGCTACGATCATCTTCTGTGGCATCCAACATGGCTAAAGTGAGAGTCTCAAACTTTACAGTGCCCGAAGGCAGTAATTCGCCACTCTCGACACTACGCCCATAACGATCATAATTTGTATAACTGAACTTGTTTGCCAGCTTCTGCACAGCATTCTGCGAGTAACGCAGCTTACCATCGCTGCTGTATTTTCTCGCCGATTTACCTGCATCGGGATCCGTACTCTCAATCAATCGACCACGACCATCGTATTTAAACGTTTTGACGAAAGGGATGCTTGCCAGTGTGGAAAAGCTACTTACTCCACTTGTCCATAATTTCTTCACCCCTTCAGGAGGAATAGTTGCTTTTAACCGGCCCAAGTGGTCATACAAATTGAAACTTACATCTGAAAGACCAAATTGATACAATATCGGAGATGTACCACCACTAAACTGGTACAGTCCAGGTAATACCTGCCGTGTACCCGGGTCTATAGTTTCGGTCTCGTTGCGAAAATAGTCCTTCAATTTTCCTGAAGGAAAGGAAATAGTCTGGCTTTTCAGGACTGCAAAATACCCAGAGTTACCGCTATTTAAAGTCAAAGCCCCTTTTAGAGAAAGATCACTTCCATCCCGTCCGCTCATGACGTTCCTTCCATCAATACTGATGGAAACCGCACTCCGACCATCCGCATCGAAACTTACCGTCATCATTTTCTGCGCATTTGACATCAGCGCTGTATCACCTAGCTCCTCCGCGCTCAGATAGGTTCTCCGGACTAGATTATAAAAGTCCAGTTCTCTGCTCACAGGAACATTAAATTGTTTTGTTTCATGCGAGCTTCCTAGCCTGAAATTTTGTCCTACACCTCCATTGATAGTGTAAATATTTGTTCCATTCTTTGCCCCAGTAGAAGTGCTATACGGCATATTGGTATAATCCTGTAGGCGCTCCCAGGGGTTTTTACTACTGTAATACTGACCCAGTGAACCTATTAATCCTGCGGTAACCGTGTCAACGGGGTCGGGCTGGAACCGCTTGTCACTAATAGTATTCTGGTTTATATATAAGCTATAATTACGATAGCCAAAAGCGGTATTACCAGGTCCTCTCACAAAATCTGCCTTATAAGCAAACGCAGAATTGTTGATGGGAGCAGACAATGTTGTACCCACCTGCTTCCCGCCGACATCATAAAGAGGTTGCGTAGCCAGTACATGGGAAGCCTCCATATTTTTAGTCTGCGTCTGTAAAAGCTTACCATTGTCGTCAAAAAATGATTTGCTTTCCCCAATCACAGCTCCACCCGCATCGTACGAACGGGACAGCGTCCAGTTCATATTCGTATTCTCATTGGGATTATTGGGTGCAGCAGGACCACTAATACTATTATCGATACGGAGAATTATGTTGGAGCCGCTCTTAAAATGGACTCCGGGTTTGAGGGTAATACTTACACCGCTGACCGCGCTATACGTTTGCCCCGATTCAACAATCAGGGAACTACCACCGTTCGCTGGAAGAACGATCGCATTCAGGCTACTTGTCTGTGCATTAGCAACCTGAAGGTGCAAAAGTATCATAACAGCGCACAAAAACGCTTTTATATGACTATAGTGATCTTTCATAAAAACTGGTTTTTAAATGGAAACAAAAAATAAACATGCCGCTGATCATTTTCCCGAATTTTTTATTAAAAAGATTTCATCCTTACCTATATTCTCTGTGAAGGTGACGGTATTCCCCACTTTGTCCGTGGCATAATAGGAAACCTGAAATTGTTTATCAGCATTGACCTGATCCCGGTGCACAAAATTAAACGTGTATGTACCTGGATTTAACATTGTCGAAGTCTGCCCGGGCGGAATTTCAATCGACGGACTCATCGGTCCAGAAATATTAACATACAATACCATTGTTGTATAATTATGGAAAGTTACATTAACAGAAAGTCCAGCGCAGTCACCATTTGCATTAGCATAATTCTGTCCGTTACGGGAGATATCCGCAAGTGCTTTATTATTCGCATCTTCCTTACTGATCTTCGAGGAATACGTACCTGATGAAACAGAATAATTCACATAAGGCCCCGGAACATTACTAGGGCAATTATTCTTTCTAAATGTATCCTCCTGATAGTCGTTATAATAGACAGTTTTGGCGGTACCATAATTCATCTGATATTCATTTGTTTTATAAGGCGTGCGACCAAACTGTTCCTTATATGTTCTTACGAGTTTTCCCATTGCATCGTACTCAAACCGAGTAAAGAGATTCAGATGATCCAGGATATAAGTTAACTCCCCAGAAAAACTATCATACACATATGCCGATGCACTCACATTCTTTGGATGGAATCGAAAATCGTCAATAAAACTCGCTGCCGTTCCATCATTCTTCACATAGACTTTGAGTTGTGTGCCTGTCGTAATAGGAATCTCAAGATTGACAAGGCTCCAATCCCCTGACTTTTTAGTGCTTTGGGCAGAATTGAGAGCAGCTGATTTGGTAGTTCCATCAATATCATAATACAAGTTTACATTACCATTAGCACTATTTTTAACCCACACACTTGCCTGATAAATTCGACCTGCTGTAAGTCCAGAAATTGGCACAGTATACTCGAATCCATTTGCATTGGCCGGAACAGAAAGGCTTTTACTTCCAGTATGGAATGCACTACTAGAAACGGTACCTGCGCCTTTAAAAACCTCACCTGGTACAGCGGCCCCCATAGATAACTCATCTTCAGCACCACTAAATGCAATCTCTTTATATTTACTGAAATTTGCTCCTGCGACAATCTTACTGTTCTTATAACCATATCTATTGGCTGAATAGTTATTGTTACGATCGTAATCTTCCAATGCTTTTGAGAAGACATTATATAAACTGACAGTATTAATCGCTTTCCAATTGCTATTTAACTGGTCAACAGGTAAAATTCCTGAATTTGCATACTGATCAGGTATTTCCAATACATCTTCACGCTGCTTGCGCCAGATATTACCATATGTTGCTGAATTTTGTTTAATTACACTTCCTTCAGGTGTAAGCACATCGACAATTTTGCTCCATATGGAACGAGTTCCACTAATTACACCCGTTTTATTATTATTTGCATCCACCTTATAATTAACCTGACTGGATACTTGGGTTAACATATTTTTATAGTTACTATTTGTAAGCTTACTGCCCATTTCCGCATAATCCTTATAGGCGTACTTTGTCTCCGTCATAAAGCGATTCCCGTAGGAATCTCTAGTCAATACTTGGGTAAGTTGTCCATTCAGGAAATCAAAACCAATATTTTGCTTTGTTTCGGATGAGCCATTAATATAATCAGTAGTTGTTGATGAAAGCAAAATTGAAGGAAATTGCTCTCGAGCAGCCATTACAATATAAGTCTTGTTTCGTTCATCCTTTTTGTAAAAGAACCTAGCCTCCGCAAACCTTTCAACAACAAGTCCCTGATTAGAAAAATTACTCATCTGATTTCTATAACTATCATAATCACCAAGAACTCCCTTATCCAAGATATAGGTATTGTTTATTTCCTTAACCAATTTTCTGTCTGAATCGTAATAATATATTGCCCGCAAATCGCCTACATTTGTAGTGAAATCCCGCATCGAAAGATTGATCGCATAGGGTTTATATTTATGAGTAGAAGTCGCAAAATCACGTTCCTGTAGCATCTGCCGTTTAATCATGGAGCGATCGAACTTTCTATAAAAGTTTTCAGTATAACCTTCTTTCTGCGTATCGCCATTTGGCTGAATGACGGAATTTTTAATTGTCACAGCAAAGTACATCACACCCGGTCCCGGAATCTCACGAGCATATTTCAAAACTTCATCTAGGTCATTGTTGAGTTCCAATTTATAGGGTTGTTTTATAAAGTCCAATACAGGATATATATATTTACCCACTTCTATACCATATGGGACATAAGAAGTTACACCTGTTGAGGTATTTGGGTCATATCCATCGACATTATAAACATAGTCCGTCTTATAAATAACACCACTAGACAGCTTGTTTTTAATATTTTTAATTCGGGGCCCTCCACCATAGGTCTTATTAAAAACTTTAGATACTCGGATATTACCCGCGGTAATTTCATTTATTGCTCTGTCGAACTTAATCTTTAAACGTCCATCGCTAGTCCAGCCATTATATCTCGCCAAGTTATTATTCCCGTCTGACTGCTTAATATAGGCCCCCGTAAATGAGCCTAAGATAAAGACGGCATTAATTCCTTCTCCTAGGAAATAATAGCGATCAAATTCTTCCTGGTCAATAGGCACTTTTAAAGCAAATAGGTCAGCGCCTAGCTTTTCATAAGATGATATTGGAAAACTTAGGTTTCTATTATAAGCAATCTCACTATAATCATTACTTTCATAGTCAAGTTCAATATTAGCTCCTGTCGGCGAACTGATTTTTCTCAGATTCCAGGCATCTGTACCGACTGCCGATGTCGCGGTGACACGTCTACCGAAGTCCTCATTTAGAGACAATACCTCTTTGTTCAGATCGCCTTTGTAAAAACCCCAGATATCATGACAGTCTTTGCAATAATCCGGGTTTTTGGTAATTCTAAAATCTACATCATTGCGATTATCCCCCAAATCTGCTCCGTTCGCTAACGTAAAGGTTTTGGTTGACTGATCAATTTTAACAATCATTCCTACATACTGTCCAGATTTCTCAACCATAGTTCCCAATTGTAAACTTGGATTTGTAGACGTAAACTGGTTCTTACCAACAATATTTCCTTTAAAAGTTGCTGCCTCTTGCTCATAAGAAAAGCGCGTGACCGGAAGTAAGTCGGCACCACCTTTCCCCCTCAGATGGATACCATTTAAAGTCAATTTACCGAGTTTAGTGTCGGGCTTCTCTATTCGAAAACTATTTGGTGTATTTTTCACCAAGCTATAATCGTATCCAAAATCTATGACACGGATAGACTTACTTTCAAGAAGTGCTTGTCCGAACTTAGCAACATCGTATGTATCAATAATATTATTGTAAAAGCCGTTATATTTGTAATCAACAGGTCCTGAACTATCCTCTTTGAAGGTTGAAATATCTGCATTATTTAAAAGGTAGATTTTATTTAGTTTTAAGCTTTGCGCAGAATTCGAATCGAAGCCGCCTTCATTGTTATAGTCTCTTTTGTTCCAAACACTACTTGTTGTACCCTTTCCGTCAAACCGAACTTCCTTTTCAAAAAATGCTGTATGTGTACGTGACCGGATCTTATTGAGATAAAATAATTGTTTTTTCCCCATACTAAACAATTCGTATTTTTGATCAATATCGTGATCTTTACCTTCTGCGGGGGTACGCCAGATATAATCATCCGTCCACTTCCCATAGTCCATTGCGACCCAATAGCCCCAGTCGGCATCATCAACCAGTCCATTTCCGTTTCGATCGACATAGTCTGCTCCGGTTACAGCTGTTAACAACCAAGTATACGCATAGGGTTCATCTCTGCTTGTCGATGTGTATTTAAAACCTTCACTGGTTGAACTCGTATAATTATACGAATATTCGCCATAAGTATATACGGGAAGTGCATAATGATAAGTCATACCAGACTCATTGGTCACCATGAAACCACCGATCTGACTACCGGCTCTAGTTGCTGTCACCCCGCCGATTGTACTGTTATTGGTCAATCGGGTGAAGCCTTTTGCTGAAGTACCCACATCAATAAAACCCTTTGCTTTGGCAGTTGTTCCATTGATAATTTCGTCATTTGTAAAGTACTTAATATGTTTTGAACCTGCCAATTCATTCCCGATCCTATTATCGGGATTCCCCGCCATGTCAAAAGGGAATGTCTGAACAGAGGGCTGTGCTCCATCCTGCTCTACAATATCAGTTAGAGCTTGGTCGAAAGAATTTGAAAAATCATTTACAAACCTAAATCCAACTCCATTTTTAAACATTGCATTCGTTGACCCAGGCTTGGCCAGACTTTTATAGTCATACATATTCTGTGTACTCAAAGCGCGCTGATACAGGAAAGGTCGTATCTGTCCTCCGATGCCCTGCCCAGTAATTGAATAATTATCATACTCAGGAAATGTGCCTCCTACCAATTTTTCATCATCAGTACTCTCGACTATGTTTAAATTATCAGGAAGCAACCTATAATTATCATAGGTACGATTGTCCATATAGGTTTCCCCAGGATTTGAGGAAAATATTGGAGTATATAATGTGCCACTAGTGTTTACCTGTGCCGTCTCATCGATCCAATACCGTTGATTCCTAAATGAAACACCTACTGTAATAGGACCGATTGGTATTGTAAGTCCAAATCCAGAACTGGACGTACTAATCTTATTTGCATTATCGTTATACACCATTGCGCTGGCTCCCATGACCGAAAGACTAGTCTTATTTGATGACGTGGACATCGATCCAGACAATAAGCTCGTTGATGCATTATTGTCTCCATTACTCTGCGTTACTGACATTCCAGAATTGAGCCCCACGCTATTAAAATTGGTCGATAGACCCAAACTAGAACTCACGCCTATACCATTTGCTACTTCAACTCCTGAAGAGACAGCCATGCCAGCATATCCACCTCCATATGGACCTATACCAACATCGACACTTGCTCTCAGTGCTCCCATCTTAAAGCCATATCCAATACTGGCACCTATCCCAAACCCACGATAAGTATCGGTTGCAAATACCAACCCAACATTCACCATACTGGCAAATCCTACTTCCAAACCATATTCTTTCCGATTTCCGCCCGACCAATAGTCGCGTCTCTTTAAAGAAACATCGCTAAAATCATCTGGAAAACCTGCAATATTTCGATTAATTGCTCCCGGGTTCAATGTCCATCCCAAGCCAACCCAAGATGCCTCAACATCTGGGCGTATACCAGCATGATAGGATAAGGAGAGTGGGTATGCGCCCTCTGGGCCCGGAATTTCCAATAGCGGGAGATTGTATGTAAAACTACCGGTCAACGGATTTACCATGTCTGTTGTATCTACAGGTTCAAAACTCGTTGCCTCCGGTGCTGTTGGACCTGCTGTAAGCGCCACGGCTGCCATAGGACTAACCAATTGGAGAAGGAATACAGCGCCCCATATTGCTGCAATCTTCCGCGTATGCCTATTTAATAGCTGAATAAATTTCATTTCGGTTAATATTATAATTGTACAATAGTAGGTGAATAATCAAATTTTGCAGGATCTATAGAGAATTCCAACTGCCCCAGATTCAGTCCGAATTCCTTTACTATTAGTTTAAGCGTTTTACAAGATGAAAAATCTTCGTTAAAAACAGCGATAAGCTCATTGTTTTTCCCCATGTTATAGGTAGGTTGATAGCTTACCATTCCTGCTGGAGATTCCTTACCCGAATCTGCTCGAAGAAAAATATATCGGTCCATACCAAAAGAAAAGAGCTGTACATAGGCACCATACTCTCCACGCGGAAGCTGTGCAAGCAATTCATGTCCTTTGAACGACAACTGTATACTGAAATATTTTTGCTTACCCGGATTATTTGTTTTTTGGACAAGAGATGCAGGTATTAGCTGTATTTTAATTTCCACCCCACTTCCCAAAAGTGTATCCTTCACAAAACCATGTTTATGCTCAGAAATATATTGAAGCCCTTCGTTAACGGTAGCAAACCGTTTCGGAGGATTTCCACAGCTAAAAAAAACTAAGGAAATAAACAAAATGAATAAATTTCGCATGATGAGGTCTACTTATTATTGATCTCTTTCAGTACATCGTCGGTGACATTGGTTCCGTCTGCTGCATAGGCGATTGTACCTGATGGGTTGGCAATAAAGATAAATTTGTACCCCTTACGTTTACCATAATCTTTTAGGAATGCATTTAATTCGGCAGCAACTTTCGCCATTACTGCTGATTCTTCAGACTGCAAGCTTTCCTGTACACTACGTTGATAATCATTTAACTGTTTTTGTTTAAGCTGAATAATCTGTTTGGCATTATTATCCGATTGGCCATCGTACTTAATAATTGCCTCACGCACTTCGAAATTTAATGTATCAATTTTAAGTTTAAACTCTTTTCCTTTTGCTTCAAGTTTCTCGCGCTCAACTTTTGCCCCCTTATACTCCTGAAATATACGAGTAGATTCAACATAAGCAATTTTTTCACCTTTGAAGAATAATAAATAAACACACAATCCCAATAAAATGACAAAACACGCCCATAGCGCCTGGATACTTTTCATAAAATGATATACTTAAATACTTAAAAAAATAGGTTCAGTTAGATTGAAATAATTAAACAATCAAACATTAACTCAAAATAACAAAAAAAACATCAGACATACATATTGAGACAAAAAAATTTACACAAAAAAAATATCTACATAATATTTTTAATTTCAATCATCCAAAAACACAGGTAACAACATTTACTCAAAAATTTAATGCAATTATCTTAAAACAAATTGACTTACATTCAATTTCAAAGACTAACATTACTTTTCACAAATGTGCTAAACTTCACATTTTATTTATTGTAAAATTTCGACTAATTTAAACTAAGGATATTGTTAAGCAAACAGCCAAGCACATGAAAAATTTCGAAAGAAACGGAAATGAATACAAAATGAAACCGCAGTTAGGAACCTATGTTCCTTTGGTTGGTATATTTTCCATTATGGCCCTAGTAGGTTTCATCAAAATGCCTGAATCCTCATTCAAATGGTGGATGCTGGGTATTGTCGTTATCTTGATGATTTCCCTGCTTAGAGCCTATTTCATCATTGATATGGACAATAGGGAGATCCGTACACGTAAGGGACTTTTGGGTAAAGAAGTGACCATTCCGCTGGAGAGCCTACAGGGTTTTAGTATCCACAAGCTTAAACAATATGGCTTTATCACAATCAACGTCGCCCTGATCGCGCGTTATAAGGATGAAAATGGGAAAGAAAAAAAGGTGCAGCTGGCACAGAGCTATTTTACAAAACCCATTAACCGTATTATTAATGATATCGACGAAATCATTGCCGAAGATCATAATCGATAAGTTAAAAGCAGTATTCAGGCGCGTCCCCTATCATTGAGTTTCGTCTAAACCCCATTTCTTCTGATATATACAAGTTTATTACCTTTAGGAGTATAAAACATAAAATAGCTTCCTCCAGAATCAGCATAGATATAGGCATAAAAATTTCCAGGCTGGTTGAGCTTTCTATTCAATTCTTGAAAACAGCTATTTTCGAAATTCGTACTATCCAGTTCCAGTGAAAATAATGCTTTGGTTTCATCGTCAACAGGGCACTCTTTCCACTGACCAATTTTTGCATCGCCGGCAATAGTTCCATTTCCCCATTTTGAAATGGGTTTTATGTCTTTCTTTAATAGGACGTTTTCTGCCTTATATTGTATTACATCAAAAAATTCACCCCGCATGCTAAATCCGATAAGATCCACTGCACATTCCTGTTTTAAGGTTGTAAGCTGATCAAACACGGCCAATTGATCACTTTTCTTAAAGAAATCAACGGACTGATATTTAACCATAAAAAAGATCAGTAGGCAGATCAATAAAACACCAATTTTTTTCCAAACATTCATAAAGATAAGCTCTCGGCAAACAGACCTCCTTTTAAAATTAGTAATTCAGCGCTGAATTTTCTAATTTTAATCATTAATGACCGACATAGATATCCTAAAACGACAATTTCTACATGCGCTGAAACGCGGAACAGGTGAAGCATACCTGATCGTAAAAGAGCATCCGAAAATTGACTTTTCAAATCAAATTATACAAGGAGCATTAAACATTTTCGCCTATGACGGACAATGTGAAGGCGACCGGGCAACTTATATTTTTGATATTATTTCTATTTCAAAACAAAAAGACAAAATCCGTAATGCCGTTTTACAGGGTTTGGCAAGGGAACAGGATGACACCTGGAATTTGACGCATTTGTTTGCCCTGGCAAAACTTTACGCGCAGCAAAATGACACCGAGGCAAAACAAGCTATTTATGACCGCTTTTTAAACAACCCGATCGCCGGCGCTGATGGGGCCGGAGCTTATGAAATAGCACAACTTGACGGACTAAATGGCTTATTTTACGTTGCCGAGAAATTTGGGAAATACATTGAACAACACCCTGACGATTGGCAAGACGATGGCATCATTCGGCATTTTCAAGCAGAACACCAAAACATACAGGTTGCTGAAGAACTTCAAAAGAAAGCCCGTACCAATAAGTTCATACGTCTTTACCTTGACAACATACAACGGACAGAAATAAACCAGAATACACAGCGAACAAAACCCCAAAAATACAAAGACATCATTGATGAAGTTTTAAATAGTAAAGCCCGTATTTCTTTTGCAAGAATGAGAAAGCTAACAGAAGAAGAGATAAACACTATCGCAAAACATCTTTTGAAAGAAACAGACCAGGCAAAAATTGAATGCCTTTTGGATATTTTTGACTTTCACAAATTTCCCTACGATAGCCAAGTCATTTTAGACTATGCTAAACAAAAGGGAACAGACAAAAACAGAGTAGCTAAAAAAGCCATTAAAGCACTCAAACATCTAAAAAGCAAAGCCATTAGAGATTTTGCCGTGGACAAAATACAAACTGCCAAAAATCCGATTGACTATTTGGAATTGCTGATTTCTAATTACAGAAGTGGCGACTCGAAGCTACTGACCGAAATCGCCGAAAAGGCAAAAAATGAACACGAAATTGAGCGATTGGCAGGGATATACACAGATATTTTCAATGAAAACAAAACCAAATCCTGTAAAAAACCCCTTGAAATCCTGTATAGCAAAATGAATTGTGCGCTTCACAGAAAAGATATCATAGAAGTTCTGCTGCATAACAACGTGCTCTCTAATACGATAGAAAAAGAACTTCACTATGACTGCAACCTGGAAACAAGGATGATAGCTCTTCAAGCTAGGACGCTGCATCCTAGTGACCGTAATTTCTGATTAAATTCTCCAGCACCTTATTGTTCAAAGCCGTGGAACACCTGACTTTCAATCGTATTCTACAACGAATTAATACACTTTTTATTTAATCATATAAAGGTTGGGCTTCATTCTGAGCAATTCTTAAAGTTCCATCCTTTTTCTTATTTAAACCGACATAAATACCATGCTTTGGGTTTATATCAAATTTAATATTTTCATTATTCAACTGGATAGATATATGAACTAAACTATCTTTAATTGGTATAGAAATAGTATTATCATGAACTTTTACGATATGTTTCCCCTCGCGGTTATAAATATAGATTGCGGTGTTTGTCATTCCGTCTGAGAAACTACTACTTAATGAATCTTTTTCCAGTATTTTCTCGTCATTTATCCATAAATCCAGCAGATCATTTTGAAAAAAATCTTCAAACGTTATTCGAAGATATAGTTTATCTTCAGCATTGAAGAGGGTGTTTCTTCTATCATTATTGCAGGAAAGTAAAAATATTGAGAAAACAACTATTCCAAAATATTTTCTATATCTATTTATATTAATTAAACTGTACATTTTCAATCCTTTTTAGCACGTCCATTATTGGTTTTATGAAGTTTAATAATGTGCTTCTGGATCCTTGACATTACGCAAATAGAGCTCCGTTTAAAATTTTTACTCTCCCCACATATTTCCTTTCTTTATTCTTATTTGGCTATCAAATGTCGAATCTCTTTGGAGAACAATATTATAAGACATAGGGGCAATTAACAATTTCTTATAGGGGTTCCTTAATGTGTCCGGGTTAGTTCTCGTTCCTTGATGATAGAATCTATTTGTAAAATCATCGGGTTCCAATTTGACAAGGTTAAGATGATTTTCATTAACCTTTTTAATATAAGGATACATAAAGTGCAAATCATTTTTATGGTTAGGGTCTATCACGATAACTAAAACCGCATCTTCTATATCGCATTTGATATAGTCCGTACTATCTGTTATTCGGCTAATACTATCCGTTTTTGAAAACATAACATAAAAATCTCCCCCCGATTGCTTTGAAGTTGTTATATATAAATTTTCATCTGGCAAATAAAATGAAAAATCATTATCTTTTTTTTCTTTTTCTTTTGAAATACAGGAAGAAAAAAAGAGCAGATTATTATAAAAATAATAATTCGCATGGTTTATTTCTTTAAGTAATTATAAGCACTTGATATAGCCCATATCACGCGATAAAGTAAAGCACCAATTTCTTTTCTAGAACCTATAATTCCTGTTCCCAACCTCCAACTTATCAAAGGCCATCCTTACCCATCTCCATTTTGCCCTATAAAGTCCAGCTATAATACTTAGCCAAACCATTCCGGATCAATCCCAACTATTTTCCTATCGCTAAGTTTGCTATTATCTGATTAATTTCTTGTTGTTCTTCAACAATCTCCGGATCAATCCGGGTAACAGTGTCAATAGTATAACTGCAATAGACTATTTTATTATCAGCTGCAAAAATCCAATTAAAAATAGTTAACGCTTCGCCGCTATTTTCCGATGACGAGATATAATAAAGATAACTGTAGCCTCTGTCATTTTTCAGTATTTTCCCATTATTCTCTTCACATAAATCTACTAAATACTTGTCCGTATCAAAATGATTAGCTTGTATTTCTAAGGGCGTGATTCTAAAACTTCCTGTTTGTTCGGTGTAAAACAAGTAAGTCCCCTCCTCCTCTTCAACATAAATCAAATGACTCGGATAATTAAATTTTATTCACCCTTGGCTGGAAACAAAATGATTATACTTCATAGCGGTCAATTTACAAAATGCTCTCCGCTTCCGATGGACGTCGTTATTGATAACAATATTTTAATCATATCAGCTTGCGAGTTAACCGCTTATAAAAGGTAGTAAATATCAGCATTCCAATAATCAAATTGTAAATCCCCGTAATTTTATCGCTTGGGGAAAACCAATGGGTATACAAAACATATTCTATGGTGAAAAATGCGATCATAGAAAGCATAAAATAAGTTTTACTCTTTATTTGCAGTATAAAGCAAAGAGGAATACTGAATAATAAAACTAGAAAAAATACATAAAATAGGATATACAATACATATCCTAAGGACAGTTTCATGAACTCCGATAAAGTATTGGCATTATTAATTACCGCATTTTGAAATCTGTTGCCGATAAATGCAAGGATAAAAAAGAATACAACATATTTTAGGAGCAAATAGCAGATACTATTTAAAAAGCTTGCTTTAAACATATTTCTGCAGCTTATATAATCCTTCTCACAGCACTACCAGCTCGACAGTTTGATCTTGCCATCGCTATCAAAATCAGTATTGTCCGTCACTCTTTTTAGATTCAACTGCTTCAATGACAAACCTTCCTGCAAAGTCAAATCTGAAGCTTTCATCCGAAATAAGGGATATGATAGTGGCTTCTCGTTCCATTCCAGCACAAACTCGTATCCATCTACGATCTTTTGCTGGTCATCTGTTTTGATGATCAAGATATTGTGAAAGGTTTGCTCCGGCTTGGCCGAATCGCTATCTGGTGAGATACCCCTTGCTTTATAGGTGGCGATAAACTTGTAATAATGGTATTTGCCATTTATGGGATTAAAGACTAATTCACGGCTGTTATTTTCTTTGATTAAAGCTGAAAAAGACTGCTCAAAATTATCCAGTAACTTGTAATTAAAATCGGTATTGATCTTATTGGCGACCAATATATAGGTCTTTTCATCTTTACCGGCACTATTTCCCTTCGCTTGGTTTTGTGCAGCGACCGAATAACAAGTGAACCAGCCTAACAATAGGACTATTAAATATCTCATCCAACTAATTTATTAAAATTCAAAGAATATTACCTTAGCTGGCCAGCAATCATTTCATTTTTCGATTTTTAGGTGACACAAGCGGAAAACTTTTACACTACTCCAATAAATTTTCCAATCGCTTATCATGTATTGGTCAATCGGGAGCTATTATTCTCGCAAATGTCTGATCATATATGATCAAATTGCAGCTTTTAGCATCCGGGGTTAGCTATTAACTTATATTTATTAAATTTGTAGCATTACGCATATTATTTCCGTTTGCAATAGTATAGTATCAAAATAAATTATGAAAAGACCTATTTTAACGAAATGCACAGTTTTATTGATTTTCCTTTAATACGTCTTACTGACCTATTCTATATTATTATGCTGAACATATTTCAAAAAGTAAATAAAGGGCAATGGTTGCACTTTATCCTACCATTCTTTCTATTTGGGTGCGAAAAAGATGAGCGCGATGGCACAACCTGTTCGCAGAATTGTATTGTACTATCGGGAGTTGTTGTGGATACTCCTGCGAACAAATTATTATCTGATGTAGAAGTAGGAATTTCTTTCCAATATTACAGTTCGTTCCTTAAACCATCTATAAGTTTGGGGAAAACAAAGACAGATACCAAAGGCAAATATAGTTTTCGATTTGATGCCAGCAAATACCTATCCCGAGAAGGCTTTTTTATAGTTAGTGTCAAAAAGAATGGTTATTATCTTAATGCATACCATCCAGATTCCTATCAAAGCGTAGCTTCTTATGACTTGGACGAGCTCAAGTATGATACGCCAACCGATGAACGAATAATTCTTTTCAAAAGGGGTGAAATGGAGTTGCATCTCAAAAATGTCAAGAAGCTCGATTTGAAGATGCTTTCGGTTAGCTATGGTCCAGAGAAATCCAATACTGGTTTTTCTATCGCTCCTGTCCCTCATGATTTGGATACCATCGTTAGGATAACGATTCCTGCCGATATGGAATCTGTATTAAAATGGCAAGGCTATAATGGACCGAACCCCTTACAATTCGACAAGGCCGCCACTGTTAATTCAGAAAAAGGAAGCTTTACACGTTATCAGTTAGATTTCTAGTGAGAATTAGCGCTAATTAAAAAGAGAAAACAATTATAAAATCTATAATCATACATTCATATGCTTAAAAAATTACTTTTCAGAATATTTCTTTCCGTTTTAACTTTATCAGGATCCTCGCTCTATGCGCAGCAAGACAATGGCGGCCGCTATGACATCGAATTTTCTTTTACTCCCCTGGCTGAGAGTCATATTGGACCGCGAAAGAGCGCTTTTGGAGCAGGTAGCGACGCCAGTAAGAATTATATAGCCGGGTTGCTCCGCGTAGGCTATCACTATAATGAAACATGGTCTTTTGGTGTTGGTCTGGGCTATTCCCATCAGAACATTACGACAACATCGGCAATAGTCGATCCATCGGCGGAGCGGATGCAATATTCCTCGGAACTTTCTATTTGGGAATTCCCTTTAGATGCCAGGGTAAAATTTTTGAAATATCTCTACGCAAATGCGGGACCGATGTTACACTTCCAGCAGAACGCAAATAGTTATGTAGACAAGCAGCATGGCATAGGTCTCCATATTGGATTGGGGGCAAAAATTCCATTATCCCAACAGTTTGCTCTCACGCTTTCTCCACACTATAAGATGTACTCGCTCATTCCTTTCCATTCCGAAAGAAATTCTGATCGAGCACGGGTTTTGGGAATTAGTATTGGCGTGAATTATAGAATTGCAAAATAGCAATTACTTATTCCGACGGAAAATCCCAGATTATAGCAATATGTTTATAGCGGTTGGAATCGAGCCTATTTCTTATCAACCCAACGTTTAAAATCAGCGGCATGGTAACGGCTTACCAATATATCATCTCGCTTCTCAAAGGGCGGCTTTAGTTCAATCGTTAATATACCATTGTCTAAAGCACGATATCCTTTGATGATACTCCGATTAACGATATAACGTCTGTACATCAGGTAATATTGATCATGGTCGAGTACCTTCATCAATGTCTCGAGGCTATAGTTATGTGTATACTCCTTGCTACTCGTTAATGTCAGGAGCCTTTTATCATTCGCCGAGCTTTTGATAAAGGCAATGCCGTCAAGTGCGACATAGTTATCTTCATAACCGTATTTTACCCCAAGGCAAGGTGCAAGCTTGATCGCATCGGAAAGGTCCCCTCCCCGCTCATCCTCCAATTTCAACTGCAGTGCCTCATAGGTTTCAATCACCTCTTTGAGGGCTGCATTTTTAATTTCACTCTCTAAGTATTGATCTTTCACAAATCGGGCAAAGCGGATGACGTATATCACCAGAAATAACAGATTCAAAATGAAAATAAACAAAACCAAAAACCTGAATTCGTTGTGGATGTAGGGTATGACTGCACCCCAACCTTTTGCATTTAAGGGTAAAAATACCAGCATCACTAAAACCACTGTCAACAAGGCGGGCAACACCAGTCCATAGAGAATTTGCCTGATCAGACGAGGCTTAAAATCCGTCAGCCATGATAATCTTTTATCCATATACCGATTAAAAATATGTGCTCCACGAAGCACACACATAGCAATCACCGACGATAGAAACCAATAGAGATAAAATTTCGGCGCTGAATACCGCGCATCAAAAACAAGAAACCTGCTGGGCGAAAAGAAAAAATTACCCACCAGAACAGCAAAAAATAGCTGAAGCCTGATGGGTATGTAGTTGACCTGAATCTCGGAATGAAATGTCTCAATAAGTTTTTTAGTTTCCATAAAGTTGAATAACCGGTTAAGGCAAACTAAAATAAATAATTTTTCAAACAACAAATTGAAAAACCACTACATCCCCCTTAAAATATACCGACAAATACCACCATTCGTACTATAATTTCATTTTCAAGCCAAGACGAAAAATTCACCTAATGCATCCATAAAGCAACTTTTAAATACGATCGCCCTTACCATTCATCCGTTTTCAAACATCTTACCTTGCCTTCAAAGTAAGAGCTTGCTAATTTTATAATACCACAATGAGTTAGTGGATCACCAACAATAGCGCAGCTGCTGGCACAAAACCAATGACTATAGACCTATAATAAAATAATTATGAGAAAAGGAATAACACCTCTTCCAGTGAACAGGGCTAATCATATAAAAAATACCGAAGCTCATGGAACATAGCGGATCATATCAAAAGCTTATCAAGCATTTAGAATCCTACAGAAGGCTCACTGACAGTCAGGAGAATATCTTGCGCCAGCTGGTCACTATCAAATATTGCAGTCCCAAGGAGATCTATCTCGAGCGCGGTGGTATTGCCAAGCATATCTGTTTTATCCATACCGGTTATGCTTTGGGTTATGAGCATATTGACAAGGAATTGCGACTATCCCGTATCTGGCAAGAAGATCAGATCTTAAAGACCGATAGCTTACTGGCTTTCCAGCGTAGCGAAATGAATATTATCTTTCCAGAAGGCGGCAATATCATCGAGATCCCTGTTGAACATCTCTTACAAGCGACAGAGCTAACCGCCTTTTTCCATTATCTGCTCCTGCAAGAACTCAAATATTATCAGCAGCAGGAAAATTTGTTTAGATTAAAAAACAGCAGAGAATTGATACGTTGGTTTCATCATCGCTATGCTGATATTCGGTTTAAACTCACCGATCTTCAGATCGCCCAGTTTCTGGGAATCACACTCAGGTGGTACAATCAGAATAAAAATAATCCAATCTTGGAATAAAAACAGCAGAAATAGGAAAAGAAACTCAACAGTTAGGAATTAATGTTTGCACAATAAGAATTAATGCTATAGTAATTCCTTGCTGACGAGTCTACCTTAGTATCATAATCAAAAACATACGATTATGATGAAAAATAAATTCGCAGTGAAGGCATCACTCTTCACTTTAATCTTGGCACTGCTCGCAATCGGTACGTATGCGGCAGTTGCAGTGATGAAAAAAAATACCATAACTGAGAAATCAACAGTTGTTGATCCACAATGGTATCAGTATGACGGCAGCGGAGATCCGACCGATGCAAGCAATTACAACCTTATTCAGCCACAGCCAGCAGATGAGGACGAGGCTAATACGCTATGTCCAGGCACTGAGGAAATGTGTGCGGTACGTGCTTTACCCGGATCATCAACACAGCCGGCTACGTTTAGCAATCAATTTAAACAAGACATTACCGATGCCTTGGCAAACTCTGCTCCTACAACGGAGATTAAATTGCATGACTAAACTTTTTGTTTCTTTCATACCTTAAATTTAGTTTTGAATCCATCCAGCAATGCTTATCAAGCAGATCTGGATGGATTTCCTTTTTTATCGTGGGTTCTGCGGAAACCCAGCGATGGCGATGACATTATCAGGTATCAGAAACACATATGTCAGATCATCAGGTGCAAGCCTGTAGACTTCCTGATCCAATTTCCGCTGTAGCGTCATGGCTGTCTCTTTCTCCAGATTGAAACGCCTTAGGTCTGTCCAGCGAAGTCCCCGAAACAACAATTCCTTTCTCCTTTCTTCGAGCACCAATTTCAATGCCTGCTCATGCTCCATCGTTAAATCCGGCTGATAGGTACCTTTAACATAGCGATTGCTCAGTAGGACTGCCAAACTTTTTAATCCTTCCTGCACCTCTCCCACCCTCACTTGTGTTTCGGCTTGTATTAGGTATAGCTCATCCACGGTCAAGCCTTTAAATAGAAAGCCCTGTACACGGCCATCGTAGGTTCCTTTAAATGTATAATAGCTATCCGCATTTTTGGTAAAGAATGCCTTTTTGCGCAGGTCGTTATAGGCATAGCTACTGTACAGAATCGAGTCTACCCGACTACGAGCCGGAGCCAGTAGCGCACTGACTGTACTACCTCCTGCCATCCAGATAATCTCTGCGTTCGTCGTGTTAAAAGGCGCTGCGGCAGTGAGGTTGATACTATTATAGTCCACTAACTCTTTACCATAAGAAAGTGCCTGCGTACTTGCTTTCAACGCATTTGCATAATCCGACATAGCCAAATAAATACGGGCTAAAAGCGCATAAGCTGTACGCTTAGTCGGCCTGTTGATATAAGCCGTATGCTCGGGCAATAGTTCGGCAGCAGTTTTCAGATCGTTCAAAATCTGCTCATAAGTTTGCCCCACTGTACCTCGCGGAGTATCCTCCTCAATTGTTGTAGACACTCGAATGGGAATACTCAGCTTCTCCATATTTTCAGCTGCATACACGGGCCCAAAAATACTAGCTAGCTCATATAACGCAAAAGATCTAAAAAATAACCCCGAGCCTTTGATACGCATATAGTCCTGTTCACTACTTTCTTTTCCCAGCACTTCCAGTTCTTCGAGAACCGTGTTGCAGATAAATACGACCTTATAAGGAGATATCCAATCGGCATTGAGCTTTCCCTGCTCCTGCCATATGTACCTATTACGTGTATCCTGATTGGCAATACCCTGCCAGCTTTTGGCGCTCAAAAAATAATCGTCCGAAGCCTCTTCACCTGTCGATGAATAGACACTGTTTATGGTTCCGTAGGCATCTAGCAATGCCTGCAGATCATTCATTGTCTTTGGGACAGAAAGTGCCTTATTCGATTTTTCATCCAAAAACTTCGTGCAGGAGACCATACATAGTAGACTCCAGCACAGCGCTAATCCAAAATAGAGATGTATCTTTTTCATATTATAATTGTATGTTTAAACCGAAGGAAATCTGCATCGGCAGTTTAAATCCGTCCGGATATTCAGGGTCGATACCGCGGCTATTTTTACGCCAAAGCACCCAGTTTAGGCGATCAGCATAACAGTATAGGTCCATACCACGGATGATTTTACTTCCAAATACATTTCCTTTGAAGGCATAAGAAATCTTGATATCATTTAAACGAATATGGGATCCATTTTCTACGGTCGCTGACGACATACTATAGAAATTATCCCGATCTTCATTGATCGGATACACAAAAGAAGGAACAGTCGTATACAGCTCATCACCAGCCTTTTGCCAGCGCACCGCATAGTCGGTATGGCCATCATTATTTTTTAGTAAGCTACTGTAGGAGACGGTATTCCGCCGAAAATAATAAGCGGCTTTAAAAGCTATATTGGCCGATAACGTAAGTTGTCTGTACGAAAGCGTATTCCTCAAGGCGCCATGCCACAGCGGTACTGGCGAGCCATGGAAAACCAGCTGATCCAAAGCCGTCTTCTGACGAATATCCTTATAATTTTTACTAGGAGCGCCATCCAACTCGCCTATGGGATCACCCGTTGCCGGATCCAGCCCATTGAAGCGGTAGCTCAGGAGCATATAAGGCATCTCACCTTCATAAGGCAGTACATTGGTACCACTTCCCACATAGAGGTAAGCCGGACTTTGACTATTCAACAAATATTTTGTCAAGGTATTTTTAGCGTAGCCTGTCTGCATGTTGACAGTCCAGTTCCAGCTACCTTTTAAAACCTTTCCGATCAAATTCAAGTCTACTCCCTGTCCCGTCATATGCGCGCTATTGACCATTACAGACGAAAACCCTTTGGTCGGATCTACTGTCTGCGAACTGACCATATCCACCACCTTTTTTCGGTAGTACTCCACCGTTCCCTTAATCCGATCATCCAGCAGACCAAAATCCAGCGCAAAATTGGCCATCGCCACCTTCTCCCAGCGTAAGTAAGGATTGCGCGGGGATACAATATTGGCATAAGGTATTTTAACGACCGAATTTGAAGAGGCCGAACTGTTGCTGATAATGGTATACGCAGACATGCCATTGGGGATATTACCACTCGTACCATAAGTAGCGCGCAGATTCAGGCTAGAGAAAATCTTTGATCGCCAAAAGTCTTCACGCGCGATATTCCACGAAGCACCTACCGACCACAATGGCACCCCACGTTTATTTGTCTCTACACCAAATAGGTTGGATTCATCCTTGCGCATACTTGCATTGAAGTTGATACGCCCATCGTAGGAATAGCCTACATTACCGTAGTAAGAGATAAAACGCGTGGTGCTTTCCGAGAGCGATACCCCGCCCGGAATCCTCTGCAGTCCATACATACCGTTGTAAGTAGGGAGATAATCGATTGTATTGACAGGTGCAGAACTAATCAAATCGTCCACATATCCGTATAACCGATTTCCCTCGCTCTTCTGTTTACTGTGGCGCAGTTCTGCACCAACGAGTCCATTCAACAGTCCCAAATCCCCGATTTTGAGATTCAGATCCGTTTGCATGCGAAACGAATGCGAGGCCAGCCTACTGTTGCTATAGTCCAAGACTCCGCCCATCGGTACCGCATAAGCAGGTATACCATTTTTGACCGTCGTCATCAGATTGATCAGGTTACGTGCATAGTAGCTATCCGGCCCCATATAGTCATCATTTCGGCCAAAAGACTGTCCAAATTGGTATTTCAGGCTTGCACGCAGGAAGCTGAACAGCTGTGCTTTTGCCCCTATATTAAACCGCAGGGTATTCATGGCCGAGGTTACCTGTACCGCATCCCGATCCTGCAGCGGAAAATAATTCCAGTCCATTAGTACTCCATTGCCCACTGTATCCACAAAAGAATGCCTAAAATCTCTTTCCACAGGCAGTCGATTACCACTTTCGTCAACTAAACGCGTATATGGAAATAAGGCAACCCGATCGCGGCCTAAACGATAACCGGTAGCATAGCCGCCGAGGCCACTTTGTGTACCGCCCTCATGTGCATAGTAAAAGTCACTTTCCAATTTGATCTGCTTTGTCAGATCGATGTTGTTTCGGAGATTTAAGGTCAGCCGGTCATTGTATTGCCCTACTAGATCTGTATTATTTTTATCATAACCGACTGAAAACAGGTAGCTGTTGCTGGCCGCACCACCATCTATGGAAACAAAATGCTGCTGCAAGAATGTCGGGCGGTACAGATAGCGGCTGATATCCTGTCGCACATCCCTAGTTTTCAACAGATCCACCAGTCGATCGCCCTCAGCAGCGTCCATACGCCCTTCCTTGACTCCCTGCCAGATCTCCACCGCCTCACCCAATACCGGATATAACGTTTTGTCATTTATATCGCTCTCGTAATATCCTTGATCATAGAGTACACGCTGGAAGCCTATATAATCTGCACTTGACATTTCGGGGTAAGCCATTAAATTGGGTTTTGCGCTCCATGAGAAATTATTGCGGTAGCTGATGTGCCTAGCTTTATTGCTGCTTCCACGTTTACTTGTGATAACGATAACGCCATTTCCAGCGCGCGCACCCCATATTGAGGTTGCCGTCGCATCCTTTAAGATCGATACATTGGCAATATCATTGGGATTGATGGACTCGATATTCCCTTCAAAAGGAAAATCATCCAGAATAATCAGTGGATTCGCATCCGAAAATAGCGTACTTAGCCCCCTGATCTGTAGTTTTGGCTGATCGGTACGCGTATCAAAGAGTAATCCCGATGTGGTATTTTCCAGTCGCGAAAGCACATTCATACCCACCGATCTATTAAACAGTGCCGAATCGACCAGCTCAAAAGAACCTGCGGAGCGTTCACGCGAGAGCACCTGATAACCCGTGTTTACCGTCACCTCTGCTAAGGTATGGCTTGTCCGATTCAGATAAATCACTTCGGGCAACTTTCCGGTCGTCACCTCCAATTCTTTATGCTGGTAGCCCATCATCCTAAAACTGAGCAGAGCCCTATTTTTCAAAGGCTTAAGCACAATTTCCCCTCGATCGTCCGTAGTCCCCGGAAGGAGCACATCATCTGATCGGACCAATACACCTTTTATGGGCTTTTGATCTGTGCTATCCCGTACAGTCAATACCAGAGACTGGGCCAATAACAGCTGTCCCGAGAAAGACAGCATGAAAAGAATGAATAAAACTCGCATCATGCTCCCCTCCTTTCTTTGATAACCAATACCGCAAGATTTTCCTTACGCTCATCAGCCTTGATACCCGATTGAGCCAGCCGTTCGATCAGCATCTTGGCAGAAGTACAATCCTTTAAGTTACTCGGCACAGGCAGATTTTGCAGATCAGCCGGGCAGATGAGATACGGAATATCATTATCCCGAACATTAAGCTTATCGACCAGTGTTTTCAATGCTATAGTCTCACCCATTGAGACATGAGATTTACGGTTATTGCCGTACAAGGCAATTACTGGAACCGGCCGTTCTTCTATGGACAGTCTGATCATAAAATGTTGCCAAAGATCATTTCTAAGGGTCTCCCGAAAAGCAGCTTTTGTAGTCTCAGCAGCTAATACAGCTTCATAGCATAAGCCATGTTGCTGGTTATAGACATCAGCATTGCCCTGATCTTTATTAAAATATCTATTTCGATCGATGACCTCGTAGACAATTTTCTTTTTGGCAAGCTGGATTCCTTGGATATCACTCATTGCATCCATACAGAGCGTCCTCAAGGTCGTATTTACGAAATAACTGCGCTTCAATCCCAGACTATCCAAATTCTGCATTCCACTCGTAGGTGCTACACCCGCCAGCAATTCGCAAAAACCAGTATAGCGCGCCTTAAGATCAGCTAGTTTAGAAACCAAAAGTGGCTGTTTCGGATCGAATGCTATGCGATCAATTTTCATTTTCACCTGCGCGAAATCATTACTCAGTCCCTTTTGCAATTGTATATCTGTAATGTATTCAAATGAAGTAAACGCTTTGATGGTACCATCGGCATCAATCCAAACGAAATGAGATATTGTCTCATGCGGAAACAGCTGTTTCAATCGTTTATCTCCTACTACCAATGGGAATTGCCATTGGTGGGCAATGTTATTCCCTTGCTGAAATTTGCTAACGACAGCCTCAGATTGAAAGGTGACAGGGATAAATGCAATTTTTGACTGATCGTACTTCAGCTTATGCTGGATTTTTCCAAGACTTTCTACACAGCTTGCACACCAGGTCGCCCAAAAATCCAGTATAATCAATTTTTTATTGCGGTATTCGCTGAGTTTTATTGTTTTCTGACCAATGGGATGGTTGACCACTTCAAGCGGGGTATCCCATAGTGATTGAGGAATCTTGTCGCCAATGTTTAAAGCTTCGATCTGAGATAGCCCATCCACCCCGCTGTCCTTGCGGGGCGTCTGAGCAGATAAACTAAACATAGAAACAACTGCGATGCAACTGAGCGTTACTCGCCCAACAGCGAACCAACTTTTTCTTTTTTTTGAATGGTGTCCGGTATTTCTTCGAACGGGCTTCGAGTCGCATTCGATAAAATCCGAAAAAACGGCCAAGGAAAATAGCCTCAACATCTGCTTGGTTTGCACAGGTCTTGTGCTTAAGTAATACTTAACAGGTACTTGAAATATATAGGTTATATATAGCCTTATAAAGGCTAGTAATTGTAGGGTATTCATAATTTAATAGTTAGTGGTTTTGAGACAGCTGATAAAAAAAGTCATAGATTTCCTTGCTACTTTCGAGTTCACAAGCGATGAATCTGTTGCTTCGGAGAAATGAAATTTCTACCCCTGTCAAATTGATCCCTTTATAATGAATCAGAAAATAGGCCATTAGCATCCGAAATAATGCCTCGGAGAAGTTTTGTACGTCCGCTGTACTGATAGTAGGATTAAATCCCCTTTCCCTGTCAAAATAAATCGTCAGGAGTTCAACTAGATGATTGCGACAGCTATCCATATCATAGCGATTCCAAAAATCTTTGATACATGCTACTGGATCATACTCCAGATGATGAATTTCATACATGGCCAGATCAAAGGCGACTAGTTTCTTTAAAAGCTCTTTCATTTTTTTGGCTTTTGAGGGTGCGTGCCTGCAAAGACTTTTTGGAAAAATAAGGATAAAACAATCCCTATCGAGCCCAAAGTCTCAACACAGCCTACACTGTTAAAAAATTAATTAACTAAACCTCAGAATGCCGTTTTACTCTTTTCGTTACTGGTTATATATGGTTCGTCACGGGCATCCATAATAATAGGAAGAACCGACCCTTTTGTTGTGTTACGACAATATCTTAGATAGAAAGTTGCCAGCAATAAAAACTTTGCCTAAATTTAAGCTGCAAAACAATTATTTAGTACAGCCATCTTCATTGCCTTTCATTCTCTATTTATATATTGATGTAATGGGTCGGTGGCAGACACGCAAAGGGGAATTTGGCTATTCTGTTGAACAGGAATGCCGAGCATTTTTGGCTCCTAGCCTCTTACGTACTGTGTGTTATTATAACGTCTAATCCGGCGCTCGGATTAAGTTCTTAAACAATAATTTACTGGAGCACAGTGATAGTCGAACTCTAGTGAGTAAATACTGGTTGTAGAAAATGGTTATTTTAAATGTTCTCATAATTTTAATAACTATGTGAACGAGCCCCATTAAAATACGTAAGGGATGAAACCTTACTGATCCTACACTCTTTTCACTAGAACAAATGCCCTAGCTCAGCCCTACATTAAAAAACTTTATTGTAGGTGATACCCGAAAGCGAATTCACAGTAAGGCTCACCCCCACGTTAATCTGTTATGTAAATATATAACATTAGCGGGAAATGAGCTTAACCTTACTGTCTCCTTCACGGGTATCAATCGAAAAGTTGAGAGACTCGTCAATATTCAGAGGCATTTTAAAACGCCTGATATTCACTCGTTAAACTTATATCAAATATAGGTACTATTTTCTAGAATACAAAATATTATAAAAAAGAAACTATGATATCTCATCATATTGGAATATATATCGAACAGAATTTAAAAGCTAAAAAGTGGGAAGCAAAAGACTTAGCTTCTATTAGTGGTTTGAGCAATTCAGATATTAGTAAATATCGAAGTGGTACCGTTGCAAAATTGAAAGCAGAAATTTTCTATAAAATATATAAAGCTTTCGGTGATTCCTGTGAAAAAGCGACAAAAGTCGTTTACCCTGATTTGAATCTTAAGCTCGATAAATATGTACCAAAAGCACGTAACGAATTTGGGCAGTTTATGAGTCAATTTGAGACAATCAAAAATTCCACAGAAGAAATAGCTATCAAGACAGGACTTGACGAAAACAGATTGAAAGATCTTTACTATCGAAAAGCAGCTCTCGAAGCTTATGAGCTTTTATTGATTGAAAAAGCAGTTGGGAAAAAGCAAGGAGAATTGTTTGATGAGTTTTATGGGAGTTGAGATATTATTGAAAATAAGCAGCACAAACTAATTCAACAACGAGTCATGAAACATATTATACTTACTGTACTTTTAGCATCATTATATTCACTAAGTTACGCGCAGAGGACGTTAAGAAGCTTTTGCCTGACACACTGGGGAGTCTGATTGAAAAAATGACTTCATTTAAGCAAGGTGAAGCGCTAATCGTAGGGGAATCTATTGTAATTCCATCTATTGTCCGAATAAATAGATGTTCTCAAGAACCTTCTTCAAACGATATAACTTATTGGAAATTATGGAAAGGTAAATGGAAAAACTTAGATATAAAAGCGTTAAAGGAAGAGTGGAATAAATAATTTAGGAAAAATGAATTATAATCTCGAAGTATTAAATGATAAAGAATTTGAGAGCATGTCGAAGGATCTGCTTGAAAAGATATTAGGAGTTCGACTTCAAAATTTTAAAACAGGAAAAGATGATGGAATAGATTTAAGATATTCTACCTATAATCTTAATGAGATCATCATTCAAGCCAAGGCCTATACGAAATCGACCTATTCTAATTTAAAATCAACATTAAAAAAGGAGAAAGAAAAAATGTCTATGCTTTCTCCGCAACCTCAAAGATATATCTTAACAACAACCTGCCATCTATCACCCAAACAAGTCGATGACATTATCAACATAATGCATCCATTTATTAAATCAGCTCAAGATATATATGGGCGAGATAGAATAGAATCGCTGATTAGTGATCATCATAATATTGAAAAAAAATATTATAAGCTTTGGCTTACAAGTACAAATGTTTTAAAGGCTATACTTCATAACGGACAGCGGTCGCAGTCAGATTTTCACCAAACTAAAATATTAAAGAATGCCAGTCTTTATGTACCTACGAAAAACCTACAAAATGCTATAGACAAATTAAATGAGAATAAATTTGTAATAATTTCAGGAGAACCCGGGGTTGGAAAAACAACGCTA